>Ga0208519_100012_pt1 | contig 432726 bp, 397 predicted proteins | sample LakWasM130_HOW14_2_FD_183940 | JGI IMG/M metagenome (GOLD analysis project Ga0208519, IMG submission 183940) | Freshwater sediment methanotrophic microbial communities from Lake Washington under simulated oxygen tension - Sediment Metagenome... | ecosystem: Environmental > Aquatic > Freshwater...
TTGGAGTTTGGAGTTTGGAGTTTGGAGTTTGGAGTTTGGAGTTTGGAGTTTGGAGTTTGGAGTTTGGAGTTTGGAGTTTGGAGTTTGGAGTTTGGAGTTTGGAGTTTGGAGTTTGGAGTTTGGAGTTAAAACTGATAAACTGTAAGATACTCTATATTCACCACTCACCACTCACCACTCACCACTCACCACTCACGCCTCACCACTCACGCCTCACGCTCACTCACTCAACGCCCTGTTTAAAAACACCACCAACGGCTGCAATGTTTCGAAAGCAGTGATTATTTTTTTAGCGAGATTTTTGTCGGTAAGATCTGCATCCGTAATAGGAGCCATGGCAACCCAGCTTTTTAGTTTGATATAGTCGATTGCAGGATTGTCTTTTTCGTAACCTTTGGGTTCACGGCTTAGCGACATGCCTTCTCCTTTTTCCAGGTCGCCGTAGTAGTTAGCAAACTTTTTGTTTTTGATGATCTTGCTGAACTCATCCCATGAATAATCGATCTCCTGCCTGATCTTTTTCAGAATATCCGGATCGGCCATATATTTTCCGCCACCAACAAAACTGTTGCCCCCGGGTTCTAAATGGAAATAATAACCGGCCAGATCTGATTTTTTTCCACCCTGCACTAAGCTGGCACCCATATTGGTTTTATACGGCGCTTTGTTTTTACTGAACCGAACATCCCTGTTAATGCGGAACAGGCAGTCTTTGGAAGTGAGCGTAGAAATGCTTTGATCTTTTTTGCCAAACTCGGCAATCACTTTGTTAACCAACGATGCAAAATCTTCTTTGGCGGCTTCGTACGCTTTCCTGTTTTTATCAAACCATTCTTTGGTGTTGTTTTTTTTGAGGTCTTTCAGGAACCTGAGTGTGGAAGGTTGTAACATAACTATGTTTTCGTATTTAACCGTGCCTTGGTGCCTTTGTGTGAAAATAATTTTACCACACAAAGGCACCAAGGCACGGTTTTATTGATTGATTAGTTTTAAAAATTCCTCTTCTGAAATAATTTTTACAGTATTGATCTTTTTTGCTTTTTCCAGTTTGCTGCCTGCATCTTCTCCCACCACAAGATAATTCAGTTTAGCGCTTACGCCGCTTGCAATTACGCCCCCCTGTGCTTCAGCCATCGCTTCAGCCTCGCTGCGTTTCAGTGTGGGCAGCGTACCGGTAAAAAGGAAAGTCTGACCGGTTAAAGATCCTCCCTGCACTACATCTTTTTTCTCATTCCTTAATTGCAGTCCCAGTTTCTCCAACTGTTTCAGCATATGAATGTTTTGTTCATTGCTGAAAAAGCCGTGGATACTTTTCGCCACTTTTACGCCCACATCTTCCAGCTCCAATAATTCTTCTTCAGATTTTTTCTTAAAGTCGAAGATATGTTCCACACTGTTGGCTAAAGTTTTGGCAGTGGTTTCTCCAACAAAACGGATACCCAATCCATAGATCAACCTGTGCAGCGGTTGTTGTTTGGACGCTTCTATGGCCGAATGCAGATTATCTAAACTTTTTTTACCAAATCCTTCCAGTCCGGCAATCCGATCAAATGGCAGCTCATAAATTCCGGGGATATCTTTTAAAATTTCCAGCTCATAAAATTTACGCACATTGGCTTCTCCAAAACTTTTGATATCCATAGCGTCCTTGCTCACAAAATGGATGATTTTTTCAACCACCTGCGCTTCGCATTCAATATTAATGCAGCGCCACACAGCTTCGGCTTCTTCTTTAAATAACTCACTTTTACAAACAGGGCATTTCTTCGGAAAAACAATATGCTTTTCCGTGCCATTACGCAGTTCGGGAAGTGATTTCACAATTTGAGGGATCACATCACCCGCACGTTCAATCAATACACTATCGCCAATTTTCAGGTCTTTCTCTTTAATATATTCTTCGTTATGAACAGAAATACTTGAAACAGTTACGCCTCCCAGGTAAACGGGATCCAGTTTTGCAACCGGTGTTACAGCGCCAGTTCTGCCCACCTGAAACTCAACCCCTCTCAACACGGTTGTTGCCTGTCTTGCTTTAAACTTAAAAGCAATGGCCCAGCGGGGATGGTGAGAGGTCATGCCCAGTTTCTCCTGCAATTCAGTATCATTCACTTTTACCACCATGCCATCAATCTCGTAGGGAAGATCATCCCTGCCGGCTTCAAAATCCAAGCAGTATTTGATCACGGGTCCGATACCTTTTACAACTTTTTTTTCTTTTTGTGGCGAACGGAAGCCCAGGTTCCATAGTAATTCCAGCGATCCGCTATGGGTAGTAAGGAGCTGATGATCGGCTGAATGCGGTTTGTTGTCTTCGTTAATAAAATAACTGATATGATATAAAAACGCATCCAGCTTTCTTTGCGCTACTTCTTTGGGGTCTTTCATCCTAAGACTGCCCGAAGCGGCATTTCGTGGGTTGGCCAATGGAGCCAGGCCTTGCGCGGCAAGTTGTTTATTGTATTTTTCAAACGATTTCTTGCTCATGATGATCTCACCACGAATTTCAATCAGTCGCACACCGTATTTGGAAAATGCGGCAGTAAGCGGGATAGACCTTACCTGTTTGATGTTGGTGGTAATATCTTCACCCTCCACACCATCACCCCGGGTGGTGGCCCTTGTAAGCCGGTCGTTCTCATAAATAAGTGAGATACTGGCGCCATCAAATTTGGGTTCTATACAATATTCTATGTCTTCCAGGCCGCTCAGCTCTCTTGCTTTCCGGTCAAAATCGGTCAGGTCCTCGGCATTATAACTGTTATCCAGGCTCAGCATAGGAACCAGGTGCTGAACGGTTTCAAAACTCTGGTTAAGACTGCTGCCTACGCGCTGGGTGGGCGAATCGGGTGTTACCAGCGCAGGATGCAGTTTTTCGGTTCTTTGCAGCAACTGGTACAACTGGTCGTATTCATAATCAGATACAAGTGGCTCACTTTGTACATAATACCGGTATTCATGAAAACGCAGCACATCCCTGAGCGATTCAATGTCGGCAGGGGCGGCAGTTGACGAATGCTTTTTGGTAAGCGACAGGAATTCGTTCGTGTGTTCCTGTAATTTTTGTATCTGGTTACTGCTGTACATAAATGGAAATTGCCGGATAAAGTTAAGTGCTTACTCATTAAAGATAATCTCTCCCGAAATTTATCTGTACAACTGGTAAACTTTGTATCTTGTTGGCGCCGAAACAGAAGGGCAAAACAGTAAAAGATTTGTTTAATTGCTGCTAATGAAGAAAATGACAATGACTCAGGTTGTACATGAAGCACACGTGATCAAAGATGCGGTTGAGCTCGTAAAGTCGTACCCAAAAGTTCCACTCACGGTTGACTGTGTGATCTTTGGTTTTGAGGAGAATAAACTGAAAGTGCTTCTTATTAAGAGTGACCTTGAAATGTTTGAAGGAAAGCTTTCGCTTTTGGGAGATATGGTGCGAGATAATGAAGAGTTGGATGATGCGGCTTATCGTATCTTAAAAGAGAGAACAGGGATGAACAATGTTTTTCTCGACCAGGTACGTGCATTCAGTCACCCCAAACGTCACCCGGGTGGAAGGGTAATTACAGTGGCTTATTGTTCTTTGCTCAATATCAATCACCATGAACTAAAAATTCATGATAATGACCTGAACTGGCATTCTGTGGCCAGCCTGGAAGAGATGGCATTTGACCACAAGGCGATTGTTGATTATTGTTATGAGTGGTTACAGAAAAGAATACAGGAACACCCGCTTGGGTTTAATTTATTACCGGAAAAATTCTCACTCCGCGAATTACAGAACCTGTACGAAGCCATTTTAGGTATAACGCTCGACAGGCGTAATTTCCGCAAGAAATTTGCTTCTATGGATCTGTTGATCGACATTAATGAAATGGAGCAGGACGTGCCGCACAGACCGGGCAAGCTATATAAATTTAATTTCGAGAAATACGAGAAAACCAAGCGTAAATGGGTTGGGATAGATTTTTAAGGTTGTGATGGCCGTGATTGTGTCGCCGTGATTGTGTCCTCACAATCACCAGCACAGCAATTACGCAGACACAATTGCCACCTGAATTTTTAGCAATTCTCCCCGCCTTCAACTACATTTACCGAATAACGATTTTGATATGCTACACTCCATGACCGGTTACGGAAGAGCCGAACAAACATTAGCCGATAAGACCTATTTGGTAGAAGTACGCTCACTGAACGGAAAACAGTTCGATCTGCGCCTGAATATTCCTGCCCTGCTTAAACCATTTGAGTTTGAAGTAAGAAGCCTGCTTAACGAAGGGTTGCAGCGTGGCAGTGTGGAATGTAATATCAATATCAAACAAAACGGCGCCAGCAAACCGGTGTCTATTAATACCGACCTGGCAAAAGCCTATTTTGAACCGGTGGCACAATTGGCTAATGAATTAAAATTAGAAACAGGCGATATACTGAGTACCATACTCAAATTGCCTGATGTGATCACCCCCTCAACTGAAATGCTTACTGATGAAGAATGGAAATTCTTCGAGAAAGTATTAAAAGATGCCATCTCCCAGTTGAATGAACACCGCATGGATGAAGGCAAATCTATTGAATTCGATCTTTTACTGCGTATCAATAATATTGAAACCTACCAGGCACAGATTGCAGAACTGGAACCGCTTCGCAGAACAAAAATTAAGGAAGGACTGGTGAAAGTGCTGGAAGAAAATGTAGGCAAAGAAAATTATGATGCCAACCGGCTTGAGCAGGAACTGATCTATTATATCGAAAAAATAGATATCAGTGAAGAGCAGGTGCGCTTGAAAAATCACTGCAACTATTTCCGGTCTATACTTACTGAAAAAGAAATAAGTAAGGGCAAAAAACTCTCCTTTATTTTACAGGAGTTTGGCAGGGAAATTAATACTACCGGCTCCAAAGCCTATGATGCCACTATACAGAAATGTGTGATTTTGATGAAGGATGAACTTGAAAAAGCAAAAGAACAGATATTGAATGTACTGTAGAGAAGCCATGAGCTGCGGGTTATGAGCTTTAAATTACCTGATCAGCCTTGGTATCTTCACACATCTTGTTAAATATTCACTTTTCAGACCTGCGGCTCAAAGCTAAAAGCGCACAGCTTTCTCTATCTTTGTCTCAAATAGATTTCAGTGAAAAAATTGTTTGGATTGATATGTTTAAGCCTCTTGCTCGCAGCATGTGGCACATTGGATGTATATGAAAAAATGGTGGCCTTCCCCGACCATCAGTGGAAAAACACCGATAAACCTTCTTTTACATTTACGATTGAGGATACGGCCTCTGCTTATAATATTTATGTGATCCTCCGTCACGAAGACGCCTATCATTTCAATAATATCTGGATGAATATTGCTACCCAGGCCCCACGGGATACTGTTAGAACACAATTAGTTAATGTTACGCTTGCCAATAACGCCAAAGGCTGGCTCGGAACCGGAATGGATGATGTATTTGATCATCGCGCACGCATAACCCGCCTGCCGGTAAAACTCAAAAAAGGTAATTACACTTTTACGCTCCAGCAGCATATGCGCGAAGAACCATTGCAGTACGTGCTGAACGCAGGTATCCGTGTTGAAAAAATAAGACCATGAGTTTTGTCAAACCACCAAAATTAGCCATTGTATCACTCACATACTGGATACTGTTCCTGTATATGGTGGCGGCACTGGGCTGGTGGTTTATTGAACTGGAAAAACAAAATAAAGAGATAACCAATATCAAATTAAGCGAGTTAAAAAAAGATGATCCTGCTTATTATGCGTCAACCCTTAAAATAGAAGAAGCTAAAAGAAGAAAAACCGCACAATACATAGGAGAGGGCTCAACATTTCTTGCATTGATCGTTTTGGGAACCGTATTTGTATTCAGGGCAACGAGGAGACAATTGCGCCTGTCGCAACAGCAGCAGAATTTTATGATGGCCATAACGCACGAATTAAAAACCCCCATCGCTGTTGCGCAACTTAACCTGGAAACTTTGCAGAAACGCAGGCTGGATGAGGAGAAACAACAAAAACTCATCAGTAATACCTTACAGGAAGCTAACCGCCTCAATACACTTTGTAATAATATACTTTTTGCGTCGCAATTAGATGCGGGCGCTTATACATCAGCCAAACAGGAAATTCATTTAACCGACCTGGTGGAAGCTTGCATCGACGATTTCAAGAAACGTTTCCCCCACAGGGAACTAAAAGAAAATATAGCAGAGGGGATTTATCTCTATGGAGAAACACTTTTGTTGCAGATGCTGGTGAACAACCTGGTTGAGAATGCTTTAAAGTATTCTCCCAAAGAATCACCCATTACGGTTTCGCTGAGCGAAGAAGGACAATACATTAAGCTGTCTGTGAGTGATGAAGGACAGGGAATTACAGATGCGGAAAAGAAAAAGATCTTTACAAAATTCTACCGCATTGGGGACGAGAACACCCGGAAGGCAAAAGGCACCGGGTTGGGGCTATACTTGTGTAAAAAGATAGCGGAAGACCATAATGGCAATATTTCTGTAACGGATAATCAACCCACAGGCTGTACATTTACCGTGTTATTTAAATCTGAATGAAAGAAGGAAAAGCAAGCATATTGGTAGTTGATGATGAAGAGAACCTTCATGAAGCGTTGAGGCTGAACCTTGAGATGGAAGGTTATGAAGTTACGTCAGCGTATGATGGCAATGAAGCTTTGCAAAAGATCAATAATGAATACTTCGACCTGATTATTATGGATATTATGATGCCGGAAGTAGATGGCATCAGCGTTACAGAGAGTATTCGTGTTAACAATAATGACGTGCCCATTTTAATGTTGAGCGCCCGTAGCAGTAGTGCAGACAGGGTGCTGGGCTTAAAAAAAGGCGCCGATGATTACCTGGCCAAACCCTTTAACCTGGAAGAATTATTACTAAGGGTTAGCAAACTGATTGAAAAGAACAAAAAGATCCAGGTAAAAGAAACCATTGGCGATGTATATGAGTTTGGTAATAATAAGATCAACTTTAAGGCACAGGATGCCATTACCTGGAACGGGCAATTGGTAGAATTAAGCAAGAAAGAAGCCATGCTGCTTAAACTGCTCATCGAGAACAAAGGCGATGTAGTTACCCGCGAAAAAATATTACAGGTGGTGTGGGGCTACAACGTGTATCCCACCACACGCACCATCGATAATTTTATACTCAGCTTCCGGAAATACTTTGAAGAAGACAGCCGCAACCCCAAACATTTTCACTCGGTTCGGGGTGTTGGGTATAAGTATGTTGATTGATCAGGTTACAGGTAGTTTCTTGTTCTGATCCTTTCCAGCTCTACATTCTGTATAGGGTGATAAACCAATGGAATCTGCTCTGTAACCACATCGCTTTTATCAAGGCCGAATGCTTTTTCATCACTCAGACCCAGGTTTTTCAGTTTGAAATAGGCCTGCAATAACAAGCCGTCACGGATTGAGAATTCATTTTCTACCGACAGGAACTTTTCAATCACAACAAATTTGAAATCTGGCTCAGGATTGTATTTTGTAGAGCCGTCTGGTCGTATATGAAGGTTCAGTTCTTTTTCATTTACCAGTTCCTGTACGATCTTTTTAAAATAATATTCCGTTTTTGGTTGTATCCTGAACCCGATATGGATATTTATTTTGATCACTTTATCATCAACCAGTTCAGATACATCATAGCGTAATGTGTAGGGTTCTTCAGTTCTGTTTATATGAACAAACCAATACACATCGGCCCGCTTCGGTTTTTTTGCAAAAATGGATCTGATGACCTTGTCTTCAATCTGAGAACGACTATCAGCTTTTGAAAGATAGATCAGGTGCGTTGAGAATTTGGGAATGGAATCATCTGCGCTAAGTTCAACCAATTGAGGTGTGTGTTTGCCGATATCAACAAATTTTACAAAACGGTTGTTGATCTTCCTGGCAAAGTACCAGGTATACATAGTCATAAAAATGAACAACTCAAAGAACAGGAACATCCACCGTTCTTTTATTTTGGCCACGTTGGCAACAAAAAAAGAAATTTCAATCACGGCAAATACGCCTATGATAAGCGCTACATAAGCCTGTTTCCATTTCAGCCTGAACAGGAGGTAATAATTCAGAAGAACAGTTGTCATCATCATCGCCACAGTAATAGAAAAACCATAAGCTGCCTCCATGGCTGATGAACTGCGGAAATACAGAACCATCAACACACAGCCAAACCAAAGAATTGAATTTACACTGGGAATATATATCTGTCCCTTCATCTCACTTGGCTGGCGTATGGTAACCCTTGGCCAGAAGTTCAGGTTCATAGCTTCGCAAATCAATGTAAAGGAACCGCTGATCAATGCCTGAGATGCAATAATGGTAGCCGCAGTTGCAATAATTATACTGGGCAATAAGAACCAGTTGGGCATCATTTCAAAAAAAGGATTGGCGCCATTGAGTGCAGGAATATGTTGGTGCATGATCCATGCCGCCTGTCCTGCATAATTGATCACCAGGCTCAGTTTTACAAAGATCCAGGTGATGCGGATATTTTTTATACCGCAATGGCCCAGGTCGCTATACAAAGCTTCCGCACCGGTGGTACATAAAAAAACTGCACCCAATAACCAGAATCCATGCGGGTAATGAACAAGGAGGTCATAACCATAGTGTGGACTAAAAGCTTTCAGAACATCAGGATGATGAATGATCTGAGCGCCGCCGCATACCAGTAACATGGTAAACCAGATTGCCATGATCGGGCCAAATGTTCTGCCAATGGCCTGAGTGCCAAAACGCTGAAAGAAAAACAAACCGGAGATAATGGCGATCACAATTCCGATGGTGAGCATATTGCCGGGAACAATGATCTTTTCAAGTCCACTTACAGAGTTTAATCCTTCGATAGCAGATGCTACAGAAATAGGAGGTGTAATAATGCCGTCTGCCAATAATGTAGTGGCACCGAGAATGGTAGGAATAACTAAATATTTGCTGTACCGCCGTACCAACGCGTATAATGAAAACACACCGCCTTCTCCCTGGTTATCTGCCCGTAAAGTGAGAATGATATATTTGATGGTTGTTTGAAAAACCAATGTCCAGAATATGAGCGATACGCCTCCGTACACCAATATCGGCTCTATCTGCCTTTCTCCTATTACGGCTTTTAAAACGTATAAAGGACTGGTGCCGATATCTCCGTAAATGATGCCCAAAGCCACTAATAGCGAGGCAATAGTTATCCTGTTCAAATTTTTTTCATTTGATCTCATGCTGTAAAAATTAGTATGTGTGGTGGATTATTCTGTGCTTACAAAGCGATAACCAACGCCGGATTCTGTAATGATATGTTCCGGCCGGTTAGGGTCTGTTTCTATTTTTTTTCTGAGTTGTGCTATAAATACACGCAGGTATTGCGATTGATTGATATACCCCGGTCCCCATACCTCTCTCAATAAATACTGATGTGTTAATACTTTGCCTTCATTCTTCACAAATAAAGCCAGCAGTGTGTATTCTGTAGCGGTAAGTTTGATGATTTCTTTGTTTTTTTTCACCACCCGTGCAATAAGATCGATCTGCAGATTGCCGTAATTAAGTACAGGTGTATTCTGTTCATTGATAGAACCGCGGATGGCAGATCGGATACGGGCAAGCAGTTCACCGGTGCGGAATGGTTTTACCAGGTAATCATTTGCGCCATTATCCAGTGCTTTTATGATATTGTCTTCATCACTTAATACAGAAAGAATGATGATTGGTCCTGTGTACCATTCTCTCAGTTTTTGCAGAACTGCATGGCCGTTTTCATCGGGCAAACCCAGGTCAAGCAAAATCATATCCGGTGGGTGACTGGCAGCTTTGATCATACCTTCCCTTGCAGAGTCGGCCTGGCTTACTGTATAATCATTGCTCTGCAAAGTGATCTCAAGCAGCTTTCTTATCTGCGCTTCATCATCAATAATCAGTATGCCTGCCTTGTTACTCATTTTTCAGATTTTGTAAATACGAAGTTTCGCCGGGAATCTCTATTATAAATCTCGCACCACCTGATACCCTGTTTTCAAGTCTAACCGTTCCACCTTGTGCTTCAGTAAAACCTTTCACAATAGATAATCCTAATCCTGTTCCGCCTGCAGCAGCATTCTTCAACCGATAAAACTTATCAAATACATGGCTGATCTCATCTTCAGGAAAACCTTTCCCGTTATCCTCAATAACCAGTTCTAACACATCTGCATGTGCAGTTGCTACTACATCAATCCTGCTTCCCGGTTTTGTGTAGAGAATGGCATTATTTAACAGATTGTAAAGCACCTGCTCAAGCATTCCCTCATCCAGTTTAAAAAGCGGGATAGCCGGGTTAATATTGACTGTTATCTTTTGTGTAATGGTATTCTCTTCAATACGTTCAATAACATGATATACGAGTTCATTAATATCGCACCAGTCTTTCTTCGGTTGAATGAACCCGGTCTCCAGTCGCGACATATTTAATAAATTATCTACCTGCCTGTTTAAGCGGAAAGAAGCTTTTGCAATTTCACCAATAAGTTCATTGCGGTTTTGCGGAGTCAGTTTTTCGTTATTATTCTGCAGGTTATCGGTTGCCCCGATAATAGCCGCAATAGGTGTACGCAATTCATGCGAAAGGGAATTGAACAGGATATTATAGAGCTTAACCGTATTGGCTTTCTCTTCTTTCTGTCTCGCGATTTTTTCTATTTGACGTATTTTAAAGGTCAATACACCGCTTACCAATGCTACAACAAAATACATCAGCAGGAGAATAGTATCTTCGCCCGACCCTACCTGGAATGTAAAAAACGGAGGGATAAAAAAGAAATCCCAGATCAGGGCACTTAAAACCGCTGCTACCACAACAGGAATGATATCAAAGAACATGGCAATCAAAGACACCGTAACCAGTAATATGAATGCCACAACTTTATAACCCACGTAATTGGAAAAAGTATGGCAAACAGCCGCAGTGAGGCATACCAGTAAAATACTTAATAGTAATTGCTTTGTCTTACTCACAGTATTGATGAAAAGCGTAGCCATAAAAGCTGTATTGCAGTACAAAAGTAACCTGCATGGTATAAGTAAGGAATAAAATAAACTGCGCTTTGTATAAAAATTTTATAAAGAAACTGCTGAAATGGCCTTTTAGGGATTAAAACAGATTAAGATGGAGTTGGTTTGGTAAAACTACCATCCGAAAGTCGCCCTGGTTGACAATATTTATCGCTTATTTACGTTAGATGAGTGCAAATAATACCCACATGCCGCTACACACATTGATCGATTTTCTTGAGCCTGTAAACATAGCCCGGATCTCAAACGACGAAGGATTTAAAGACACACAGCTTGGTAAACATATAACTGTTTATGACGAATCATTCCCCGATATAACCCATGCCGATATGGTACTGGTAGGTTGCGATGAAATGCGTGGCGCCGGATTGCAATACACCAATACGGGTTCACCCGATGCCATACGTACGCAATTCTACAATTTATATCATTGGCACAATGAAGTGTCTGTGGCCGACCTTGGTAATGTAAAATGCGGTGCCAGCTTGCAGGATAGTTATGCGGCACTCAGAACAGTGGTGAAAGAATTGATCGCACTGGGCAAAAAAGTAATCATTATTGGTGGCTCGCACGATAATACACTGGCGCAATACCAGGCTTATGGTTCTCTGGATAAGATCATTGATGTAGCTTCTGCCGATTCACGTATCGACCTCGATATGGATAGTGTGCTGCCCGCAGATAATTTTCTGGTTGAAATGTTTACCGGTGTGCCCAATCACCTGAAACATTATACGCATATCGGTTTCCAGAGTTATTTCATGCACCCGCAGATGCTGGAAACCATTCATAAACTCGGGTTCGATTGCTTCCGTGTGGGAAGAGTGAAAGAAGCCATTGAGGAAATGGAGCCGCCTATCCGCAACAGCAATATGTTCAGTTTCGATATTGCTGCTATCCAGTATGCACATGCACCTGCCAATCATATCACCCCCAATGGATTTAACGGCGAAGAAGCCTGCACCATGATGCAATATGCAGGCATGAGCCATAACTGCAGCAGTATTGGCATTTACGGATACCTGCCCGAACAGGACCAGCATAACCTTACCGCCAAACAGATCTCGCACATGTTATGGTACGTGATGGATGGCATACACAAAGGCAAAAATGAAGCTACGCTCGATAACAGGTCTGAGTTTGATGAGTTTACCATTGCCTTTGCAGAAGTAGAAACCGTTTTCCTCCGCAGCAAACGCACCGGCCGATGGTGGATGCAACTACATGATGGCAAATACGTGGCCTGCAGCTACCACGATTATTTAACTGCCAGTAAAAACGATATTCCTGAAAGATGGTTAAGAGCGGTTGAAAGGAGTTAGTACCCCCCAGCCCTCACCCCCCGGCCCCCTGAAGGGGGAGTTGGGTTACTTCCTATTAAAAGAAATGCGGTTCAATTTTATTGAACCGCATTTCTTTTATAACTCCCCCTTCAGGGGGTTGGGGGGTAAATCCTCCGAATAGTTTAATTTACACCCACTCAAACTAATTGCATGAAAAAAAATCCTGCTCTCCTGATACTTGCTGCATGTTTTATTTTTCTGATTACATCCTGTAGCATACAAAAACAGATAGCCAAAGAAGCCAAACAGGATATCTTAACCAATGCCGATTTTATGCCTGCGCATGTAGGCATCAGTATTTACAACCCTTCAACCCAACAATATCTTTACAATTACCAGGCGGATAAATTTTTTGTGCCGGCCAGTAATACAAAATTGTTTAGCTGTTATGCGGCAATGAAATATCTGGGCGATAGCCTAGTGACATTGCGCTATGTTGATAAAGGCGATGGCGTTATTGAGGCAGAAGCAAATGGAGACGCCAGTTTTCTGCACCCCGATTTTAAAGACCAACCCGTACTGGACTTTCTGAAAAAACAGCATAAGATTTTGTTGACCGATGAAAACTGGAAAGACAACGCCCTCGGTGCAGGGTGGGCATGGGATGATTATAACAGCGATTACTTAGCCGAAAGAAGCATGATGCCTGTTTATGGCAATGTGGTCAGCTTTTCAAAAAAAGAAAATTTTAAAGCAGTGCCATCCTATTTTCAGAAACCGCTGGAAGAGGCTGTGGCTAATACAACAGGCGGTTTTAGTATCAGAAGGGATTATGGCTCCAATCAGTTTACCCTAAGGCCATCGGCTAATAAATTTTCTGCTGTAGATATTCCTTTCTATACATCAGGTAACCATGTGCTGCTGCAGTTATTGAACGATACATTGCAGAATAAAGTTGAGCTTGTTCATTTCAAAATTGATCGACAACCCGATGTGGTAAAACTGTATTCGCAGCCAACCGATTCCCTGTTAAAAATCATGATGCACCGGAGCGATAATTTTTTTGCAGAACAAAGCCTGCTCATGGTAAGTAATGAAAGGCTGAGCTTTATGAATACAGCAAAAATTATTGATACATTGCTCAAAACAGACCTCAGCGATCTGCCCCAAAAACCCAAATGGGTAGACGGTAGCGGTTTAAGCCGTTACAACCTTTTTTCACCACAGGATTTTGTGGGCATTCTTACCAAAATGAAAAACGAGTTTAGCTGGACACGCATTACCGGCATCCTTGAAACCGGTGGTACAGGCACTATCAGCAGCTATTATAAAAATTATGCAGGCCGCATTTATGCCAAAACCGGAAGCCTTAGCAACCATATTGCGTTAAGCGGTTATATCACTACAAAAAAAGGGAAACAACTAATTTTCTCGGTGCTCGTAAATGCACATCAAACTTCACCAACCAATATCCGCAAAGGGGTTGAGAAATTTTTAACAGCGGTGATGGATAAGTATTGAATATCGAATGTTGAACAGGGAATTTTGAATATCGAAGTGTTTCCCTTACTTCATCATTCAAAATTCCCTGTTCAATATTCAATATTCATTATCGCCCAAACATCCTGTCTAAATAATCTTCCTTAAACTCCAGATAAGTTGGGCTGCCGGTTGGTGTAACATTCGGACTACTGCAGGTAAACAGATCCTCAACCAAAACCAGCATTTCTTTTTGCGATAAAGCCTGCCCGGCCTTGATAGCCTGTTGCCTTGCCATACATCTTACCAGCTTTTCGCGTTTGCTGAATTTAATATCACTGCTGAAATGTTTGAACTGTTCAATCAATAATTCAATAGAATGCTTTTCGTTGCCGGGTAAAATATCCGCAGGGATACCCTGTACTACAAAACTATTGTTGCCAAAAGGTTCTACTTCGTAACCGATAGCCCGTAGTTCAGGTAAAAGATCTGTTAGTAAAGCGGCATCTGCACCTGCTACATCCAGTGTTACAGGGAATAAACTTTTCTGCGTGGCCATCTGCTGCCCATGCGCCGCAATACTATATCGTTCATACAATATCCGCTCATGCGCCAGTTGCTGGTGCACCAAAAGAAAACCACTGTTGGTTGATGCGATGATATATGTATTATGCAACTGCAGTAGTGTTGTATCGGGCAATACATGGAGAGTCTGGAGTCTGGAGTCTGGAGTTTGGAGTTGCTGCGGTAAACTGCGTTCTGCCTGATCTCCCCCTTCAGGGGGCTGGGGGGTATAAAATTCCTTCCAATGCTTCAACTCACTTTTCTCATTCTTATCGCTCCGCTCAATAAAATGCGCCTGGTTTTTTTGTGTAAATGTTTTAAAAAGATTAGATGAGGCGGCTGCATCTTTTTTATCGGTCGTAAATGGTTTGCTTACAGCATCCAATCCCTGTATCTCTGCATTCAACGTAAAATCTAATGATGGCGCAATACTGAATTGCGCCAACGCATGTTTTACTGCCGCCTGCACAAAGGCATAAATTATTTTTTCATCCTCAAACTTGATCTCCTGTTTGGTTGGATGCACATTGATATCTATTTGTGAAGGATCAAGATCAATGTATAACACATAGCTCGGGAAACTGTCCTTCGCAATCATCTCTTCAAAAGCGCTGTTCACCGCATGGTTCAGGTAGGCGCTTTTAATAAACCGGTTGTTCACAAAAAAATACTGATCACCTCTTGTTTTACGGGCAGTTTCGGGCTTGCCTACAAAACCATAGATGTTCATATAATCTGTTTCTTCTGTAACACTTACTAATTTGGCATTGTAAGAGCTGCCCAGTATCTGTACAATACGTTGTTTTAAATTACCCGCATCCAGGTGAAATACTTCCTGTCCGTTGCTGTGCATAGAAAAGGATATGGCCGGAAATGCCATGGCAACACGGATAAACTCTTCCACTATATGCCGCATTTCTGCTGCATTGCTTTTTAAGAAATTTCTCCGGGCAGGCACATTGAAGAAAAGATTCTTCATACTGATGCTGGTACCCACTGCACAGGCGCAGGCTTCCTGTTTGGTTACCTGGCTGTTCTCAATTTCAATATAAGTGCCTAATTCATCTTCAGTACGGCGCGTTTTGAGTTCCACCTGGGCAACGGCTGCTATAGATGCCAATGCCTCACCCCTGAAACCCATGGTTTTTATGCGGAACAGATCCTCAATATTCCTGATCTTACTGGTAGCATGCCTCTCAAACGACATGCGGGCATCGGTTTCACTCATACCCCTGCCGTTATCAATTACCTGTATCAATGCCTTTCCCGCATCAGTAATCACTAATTTAATATCGGTAGCGCCTGCATCGGCCGCATTCTCCAATAATTCTTTTACAGCACTTGCCGGCCGCTGAATTACCTCACCCGCCGCTATCTGGTTCGCTATATTATCCGGTAATAACTGTATGATATCCGCCACTTCAATGCCTTGTTTAGTATAGTCTGCAAAAATAGTATATAACACCCACACCCCCACCCCCCAACCCCCTAAAGGGAGAGTGAAAATTATTTTCTCCTGAAAAATCGGTTACATATTGCTCCCCCGATTTTCTTATTAAAAAGCAAGATTAACTCCCCCTTTAGGGGGTTGGGGGTATATTTGCGCTCAAATTAATAAGCAATGGAATTAAGCGTAGATATTCAGAAATTACCACGTCATTTTGTGCCGAAAGACTTTACAGTAACCGATTGGAACGCATTAGAACCTTATTTTAAAAACCTGGCCGACAGGCCACTGAACTCCCGCGCCGACCTGGAGCAATGGCTCAAAGACATGAGCGAGCTGGAAGCGGTGGTTAGTGAAGACGCCTGCTGGCGCCAGATCAAAATGACCTGCGATACAACCGATAAAAGCTTGGAAGAAGCTTTTGCCTATTTCTGCATGGAAATTCAACCCAAACTGCAACCCTATTCCGACCAGTTAAACCGGAAACTGGTTGATTGCCCTTTTACCAAAGAACTTGATCAACAGAAATATTTCACTTATCTCAGAAGCGTAAAAAAGAATATCGATCTTTTTCGCGAAGCAAATATCCCCCTGCAGGCTGAGTTGAGTGTGATGCAGCAACAATACGGTGCCATTGCCGGTAAGATGACGGTAGAAGTGAACGGACAGGAATACACCCTGCAACAGGCCGCTAAATTTTTAGAAAGTCACGACAGAAACCTGCGCGAACAGGTTTATCGTAAAATACAGGAACGCAGGTTGCAGGATCAGCAGGCGATGCATGACCTGTATTCGCAACTTATTCAAAAAAGAGACCAGGTAGCAAAGAATGCCGGCTTTGCCAATTATGGTGATTATAAGTTTGTAGAATTGGGCCGGTTCGATTATACCAAACAGGATTGTTTCCAGTTTCACGAAGCAGTTAAACTGCATGTATTACCGCTGATTGATAAAATATACCGGAAGAAAAAAGAAAAATTAAAATTAGATACACTTCGGCCATGGGATACAGAAGCTGAGCCTGAAGGAACAGAACCACTCAAACCTTTCACCAGCGGGAAAGAACTGTACGAAAAATCAGTTCAATGTTTTGAACAACTCAACCCATTCTTTGCCGATTGTTTGAGAAAGATGAATGAACTAAAACATTTTGATCTTGAAAGCCGCAAAGGCAAAGCGCCCGGTGGTTATAACTGCCCGCTTACAGAAAGCGGTGCGCCGTTTATATTTATGAATGCTGCCGGACAAATGAGTGATGTTACTACAATGGTACACGAAGGTGGTCATGCCATTCACTCTTTTCTTGCACATAAACTGGAATTAAGCGCCTTCAAAGAATACCCGATGGAAATTGCAGAAGTGGCAAGCATGTCGATGGAACTGTTTAGCATGAACCATTGGGAATCTTTTTTTGATAATGCGGAAGACCTGAAACGCGCCAAAGAACATCAATTGGAAAGAACGATCACCATTTTCCCATGGATCGCGATCATCGATAAATTTCAGCACTGGGTTTACGAACATCCGCAACACAGCATCGAAGAAAGAACTGCCAAATGGATGGAGATACAGAAAGAATTCTCAACCAACAGTATTGATTATACAGGCCTCGATGCCTATCGCCAGATCGGCTGGCAGCGGCAGTTGCATTTGTTTGAAGTACCATTCTACTATATCGAATACGGAATTGCCCAGTTAGGAGCTATTGGTTTGTGGATGCAATACCAGCAAAACCCGCAACAGGCTTTGCAAAATTATATCAATGCACTAAGCCTCGGCGGAACCAAAACACTCCCCGAACTCTATGCAGCCGCAGGCCTGAAATTTGATCTCTCACCCGAACATATCAAAACCCTGATGGAGTTTACTGCGAAAGAAATGGATAAGCTGAATTGATCTCAGCGCAATAAGAGAGAAACGGGAAAACCGTGCCTTAGTGCCTTTGTGTGAAAAATAAATTACCACACCAAGGCACTAAGGCACGGTTTTTTATATGTGCAGAAAAAATAGTAAATTTATTCAGTCTCCCCGCCACTCATATTTCTATTTACGTGACAAATCATTTTCGAATATTGTCTGTAACAATCAGTTGTCTGCTTTTGTATGCCTGTACAAAACATGATACAGTCAACCCATCCGGAACTCGACTAGTAAAGATCAGAACCAATATGGCAGACTCAGTTGGAAATGATTGTGCAACCTGTTTTGTAACGGAACTGTTTGCCTATGATGGCAGCGGGAAATTACTGTCTATTACAGACAGTGGCAGAAGAGGACTTCCTTCTTCCGGAGGCCCCTGGCCTTTTATGCTGAATTACAATTACTACCATGATCTGCAATATAATGATCAGGGAAATCTGATCAAATCAGGCCGCGACTCCTTTTTATATAGCAGCAATAATCAACTGGTACAAAGGTTACGGAGAATTGCTTCAGATACAAGCCGGTATTGGATCATCAACAAATATGTATATGATTCAAAAGGAAGAATGATCACAGATTCTTCCTTTACAGGACAAACCTTTATAAATCCATCACTGATACCGTATGTGATCACCACTTTCAATTATGATGCAAACGATAATATTATTTCAGTTGATCACAATAGTGTTTGGCCCATCGGTACATCCACTCATCAGATGTTTACAACCAGCTATGATAACAAAATAAATCCTTTTAAAAACTTAGGACTTATTCCATACTTCGCCTATGGCACACCCTTTTTGTTGAGCTCAAATAATCCGCTGACAAAAGATTTTCAATATGAATATTACGATAATGGCCTGCTAAAAAAGATCAGTTATAGATCGGTTACCCAGGAGTATTTGTACGAATAAAAACAAGCTTCTTTGCTTCATTTTTCTCTTAGCACAACTTTCGATTGATAAATCAAAATCAGATAAACAAAAACGCCACCCAATCAGGTGGCGTCTATCATATAGTAATTTAATTTTCTTTCGGTGCATCCGGTGCCGGCCCCTGCTGTCCTGTTCCTTGTGCTCTTGACCCTTGATCCCTTGGCCCTTGATCTCTTGAACCCTGTTGCCTTGGCCCTTGATTTCTCCCCCCTTGCTGTGGCCCACGATTTTGCTGCGGCGGTCTCTGTTGTCCTTCCGGTCTTGCTCCTTGATTCCTTGCCCCTTGATCTCTTGAACCTTGATCTCTTGTCCCTTGTTGTCTTGGTCCCTGTGGCCTAGGTCCCTGTCCTCCACCTTGCTGTGGTGGTCTCTGCTGTCCCTCCGGTCTTGCTCCCTGATTCCTTGGCCCTTGCTCTCTTGTCCCTCCTTGTGACCTTGGTCCTTGATTCCTTGTCCCTTGCTCTCTTGGTCCTTGTTGCCTTGCCCCTTGTTGTCCTCTGTTCGATCTATCCTGGTCACGGCGTCTGCGGTCATTTTTCTCCAGTGTTTTCAAACTGATCTGCCCTACCAGGTCCACAAATGCTGCCGGTTCATTTTCTTCTCTTTGTTTACTGCTCACAATTTCAACAGCCTGCAGTTCATCCACTTTCTGTCCCTCACGGTTCAATCGCTTAATTTCTTTTACCCTTGCAATCGTTAAAGGATAATGTTTGGTATTATTCGGCAGAATATACCACATCAGGTTTTTGAAAATATCTTTCTTGATGAGTTGTGCTGTTCCCATCGCAGTATCTAATGTTTCTGCATAATCAGGAAACTGCTGCAAAGCATCCAGATAAGTATCCAGCTCGTAGTTCAAACAACATTTCAGTCGCCCGCACTGACCGCTTAATTTGGTTTGATTAATGGAAAGGTTTTGATAACGAGCAGCAGTCGTGTTCACACTTTTAAAATCATTTAACCAGGTGCTACAGCAAAGTTCGCGCCCGCAACTGCCAATACCACCCACTTTGGCGGCTTCCTGGCGTATGCCTATCTGGCGCATTTCCACTTTCACTTTAAAATCGCTGGCGTACACTTTAATCAGTTCACGAAAATCTACCCGGTCGTCAGCAGTATAAAAGAAAGTACCTTTTTTACCATCGGCCTGTATCTCTACCTCACTCAGTTTCATCTGCACATTCAGTTGCCGGGCAATGGCGCGGCTCCTGGCTAATATCTCTTTTTCCCTTCCCTTGCTGATATTAAAAGTTTCAATATCCCTATCGCTGCTCTTACGCAGTATTTTTTTCATTTCAGGGTTAAACTCATCAACACCTTTTTTCTTCAGTTGTATGCGCACCAGTTCACCAGTAAGGCTAACTTCACCCACATCAAACCCGCTCACGCCTTCAACAGTTACATAATCACCTTTATCAAAATATTGTAAAGTGGTATTACGAAAGAATTCTTTGCGGCTGCCCTGCTTAAAACTTACTTCAATCACTTTGCAGTTGCTTTCCGGATCGCTGAATGGCAGGTTTAGCAGCCAGTCGTGTACGTTCATACGGTTACAGCCACCAGTGCTGCAGCCACCGTTGCTTTTACATCCTCCCGGCTTTCCCCCGTCTTTTGAGGAACTACATGATCCACATCCCATATCTTAAAGCATAAATAGGTTAACAATAAAAAAGCGGAGAATGATTGGGCGGGCTATAGTACTGCTATGATGCTTCTGTTGTGTCACTCACTTCAGGGTCCCGGGCGCTATTCGGCCATACGGGTTGAAAAAGTTGTTCAGCATCCTGCCTTCAAAATATATTGATAAGCGTTTAACAGTGCAACGTGTACGCATTGGTTTATTTCATACTGCAACCAACAACTTACACAAACCCACAAATCAATCCTCACCAAAGCCTTTCATTCACTCAATCATTCAATCATTGAGCCTTCAGGCTAGTTCATCAAAATTAAGGTTTTGTTCTGAATGATGTGGTACAGTTTAATGGTAAGGGCATGGAACAGCATTTTGGCGTTGGCATTGCGTTCTATATAGTAGGCAGCACGGTCCAGCTCTTCAATTATGCCCTGTTGCTGACTCACCGACGCGATTTTATTCAGTCTTTGGGCAAAATCGCGCTCATTATCGCCCAAAACCAGCTTATCCACCCCCAAAACCTTGATGCGGATGCTTTGTTCGAGCAGGTGGTTAAAATAGCGTAGAAACTGTTTTTGCTTTTCCCGGCCCAGCTTGCTTACCTCTTCTACAAATTTTACCTGTGCCATAGGGCCTCCTTTTAAAGTGGCATTCAGCCATTCCCGTAGCAGGCTTTGCCAGTCTTCATCGGCATGTTGTAATAATTGCAGTGCCTCGCGGTAATTGCCTTCACAAATTCCAGCAACCTGCCGGGCTGTTTCCGGGCTGGCTTTAGCCCGGGTTATCAACGCTTCTTCCACCTCCTGGTTTTCCAGTAATGGAATTTTTACTAATTGGCAGCGGCTTAAAATGGTAGGCAGTATCTGCTCATCATTCTCTGCCACTAATATGAATAAGGTATTGGCAGGCGGTTCTTCTATCAGTTTCAGCAGCTTGTTGCCTTCTTTACCCAAATATTCGGGCATCCATAATAACAGCACTTTGTATTCACTTTCAAAACTCTTCAGGTTAAGCTGGCGGATAATATCATTACATTCTTCGGCTGTTATATTTCCCTGTTTATTTTCTGCACCAATAAACTGCAGCCAGTCGTACACATTTCCGTACGGGTAAGATTTGATGAACTCACGCCACTCTCCAATAAAATCTGCACTGGTAGGTTTATCACCGGCTTTCTTCGGGATAACCGGGTACGAAAAATGGAGGTCGGGATGTATCAATTGCTCCGCTCTTTGATAGGCAGGCTGCGAAGCAATATTATCCGGATGAATAAAAGATGGGGCAGGTTCCAATGCCGTCATCCCACCAAACAAATCTTCCACTACCGGTGCCGGTTGGGGCAGCGATACAATATATTGTGCAAAGGCCATAGCCATGGGCAAGGCGCCACTCCCTTCCTTGCCTAAAAAAAGCAAAGCATGGCTTAAACGGTTCTGTTCCACCATTTCAGCTAAGTGCTGCTTTGTTGCCTGCTGACCTATTACGTCTTTAAAAAGCATCTCAGAGTACGCAGATTTTTATATGATTTGTATGAATCTGTGGGTGTCAAATGTAATGGATATTGACACATATTCACTGCCTTATTCTGCAACTTCTCGTCCGTCAATTGCGCCTTAGCGGGGAAAATAATGCCCGCCAAGCCGCAATGGCGCAATAAAAAGTTTTAAGGCAAAAAAAGAGGATACAATCTGTATCCTCTCTCTCATAAAAATCATATAAAGAATCCGAGTAATCCGCAATCCGATAATTCGTAATCCGATAATCCGCGAATTGAACTTCGGGTTATTTTAAATATTTCAGAATCTCCTCGCTATCCGGTGTAACCTTACTCGGAAAATATGCGATCATTTTGCCGTTCTCATCCAGTAAAAATTTATTGAAGTTCCAGGTAATGGTTGCATCCAGTACACCGTTCTCTGCTTTGCTGGTAAGCCATTTGTAAATGGGGGCGGTGTCATCACCTTTCACACTGATCTTGCTGGCTAAAGGGAATGTTACCCCAAATCTTGCTTTACAAAATTCCTGGATCTCACTATCGGCGCCGGGTTCCTGTGCCCCAAAATTGTTTGCCGGGAAACCTACGATCACTAATTTGTCTTTATACTGGTCGTACACTTTCTGAAGCGCTTCATACTGCGGTGTATAGCCGCATTTGGAAGCGGTATTTACCACCAGGATTTTCCTGCCTTTAAATTTCGAAAAATCGATGGTCTTACCCTCGATCGACTTAACCTTGAAGCTATGAATGGTAGGGTCGGCGGGTAAAGTAAATGCGCTGAACATGATGCCAACGGCAATGGTTAAAAGGTATTTCATGGTGATTAGTTTTCAGCAAATAACAGTTTAATCCGGAAATGGTTGATTTTTTTTGATAAGAGGATAAACGGGAAAAACTGTTAAATTGTATACGCCGCAGATGCAATACTCAGTTCAGTTCCTTCTATTTCTTTAATTGCCGAGCCACAGGCTTCCAGGGTGGCGCCGGTGGTTATTACATCGTCTACCAGCAGTATATGCCTGTTTTTGAGCAGTTCCGGGCGGGTTACCCTGAAAACACCCTCCATATTCTGCCACCTGCTTACCCTGTTTTGATGGGTTTGGGTTTCTGTAAACCGGATCCGGGTTACGGCATCCGTGCAAACGGGCTTCCGCCATACCTCGCTGATGCCTTCACAAATAATGGCCGCCTGGTTATATCCGCGGATATGTTCTTTCTTCCGGTTTAATGGCAAAGGAATTAAAACAGCTACTTCGTTAAATCTTTCTGTTTTTAATAATGCATGCCCCATCATCCTCCCTAAAAAATAACCAGCCTCTTTGTTGTTCTTATATTTTAACTGGATTAGTAAATGTTGCAGCAAAGAGTTTTTGGTAAAATAAAAAGCAGCGGCTGCATTGGTAACAGGCAGCCTGCCATAAAATAATTTCTCAACAGGGTTTATGGGTTTAGAAAAGAAACCTGTTTCGGGTAATGCGTGCAGGCATCTTGCACAAATAAAATATTTATCGTTGATCACATCTGTGCCGCAACCTTCGCAATTGTGCGGGTAAAATAAATGCAAAAAATGATGGAAGTGTTTGCTGATCTGTAAAGGCATTGCACAAAATTCGGAATGCCTGCGGGTTTTTTATTAGGTATTTACCGCAAGGAAAGTTAAAGTAGTTAAAGAGGTTAAAGCAGAGTTTTAAAGGGACTTCCCACTATTTTAACCACTTTAACCTCTTTAACTACTTTAACTATTCTTACCTCAATCAAAACAACTGCTGGTACACTTCATCCACCCTGCTTAAAGCGCTCACCTGAATTTTATATGCTTTCGGGTCGAAACTTTTTTTGTTGTAGCGGGATACGATGATCTTTTCAAAACCTAATTTTTCTGCTTCTGCAATCCGTTGTTCAATCCTGTTAACGGCTCTGATTTCTCCGTTTAATCCTACTTCGCCTGCAAAACAAATATGTGCCGGTAACGGAACATCTTCATACGAAGAAAGTAAGGCGCAGATCACTGCAAGGTCAATCGAGGGGTCTTCTACTTTAATACCGCCGGCAATATTTACAAAAACATCTTTCATCCCAAATTGAAAACCGCCGCGCTTTTCCAATACGGCAAGCAGCAGTTGTAAACGCCTCAGGTCAAACCCGCTCACTGTTCTTTGTGGTGTTCCATATACGCTCTGTGTTACCAGTGCCTGCACTTCAATCAGCAGGGGCCGCATGCCCTCTAATGTAGCAGCAATGGCACTTCCGCTCAATTGCTCTTCTCTTTGTGCGATCAGTATTTCAGAGGGGTTTGATACAATGCGCATGCCTTCTCCCGTCATCTCGTAAATACCAAGTTCTGCTGTACTGCCAAAGCGGTTTTTTAAGGTTCTGAGTATGCGGTAAGCATAATGCCTGTCGCCTTCAAACTGCAAAACAGTATCCACCATGTGCTCCAGTATCTTTGGTCCGGCAATTGATCCGTCTTTAGTAATATGCCCGATCAGAAAAACGGGCGTGTTTGTTTCTTTTGCAAAACGCTGAAATTCTGCCGCGCATTCTCTTATCTGCGAAACACTGCCAGCCGAAGAGTCGATGAGATTGGATTGCAGGGTTTGAATAGAGTCTACAATAACCAGTTGTGGTTTTAGTTTTCTGATCTCCTGGAAAATGGTTTGCATACCTGTTTCTGTTAACAGGTAAAAATTGTCGTTAACGATCTTCAAACGGTCGGCCCGCATTTTGATCTGCTGCTCACTTTCTTCCCCGCTGATGTATAAAACGCGTAACGCATCAATCAGTAAACCATTCTGCAAAAACAAAGTACTCTTACCAATGCCCGGTTCGCCGGCTACCAAAACAATACTGCCGGGAACAATGCCCCCACCTAACACCCTGTTCAGTTCAGTGTCTTTTGTAATGATCCTTTTTTCTTTGTTACTTACTACCTCGCTTAAAGCAACTGTTTTGGTATTTCGCTTTTCGGGAGAGTAGGTTTCCCAACTTTCTTCTTTTGCATTGCCTTTATCAATGATCTCCTGGGTAAAAGTGTTCCATTCATTACATGCCGGACACTTGCCTAACCACTTGGTACTTTCATAACCACAGTTACTGCAAAAAAAAGCTGTTTTGATCTTACTCATATGCTAAAGATAAACTGAGAAAAGCAAGGAAAAATATTTGTAATTCATGAAAATTAGCACGTGGTTTTTTGTTGCGGTTTTAAAGCGGAAAATAGAAGCAAAATGATAAGAAAAAGGTTGTGCAGGAATGACTGAAATCCGCTGAAACGCAGCAGTAACGGCATGTAAAAGGGCCAACATTGCTGTTGACCCTGTTTACTTACTAACCCATTAAATTCTACCACTAAATTACAATAATGGGTCAGATTCCAAAATTAATTTTGGAGTCTGTGAATAAATTTCCTCCTTTCAAAAGGGGGCCAGCTTGCAGCCGGTTCTTTTTGTCACCCTATTTCCCCGGTAGCCAAAAAAGGAGGCAATTTTGCCTCTTTTTTGGCTGTGTTGAATCCATTCCAGCTGAAATATCCCAATCAAGTTATTGGTAATGAACTAATTAATAACTGCAAATAATATATGTGATTATTAATTTATATTAACCTGATATTCTTGTTTCAGGTGGAGGTTCTGGTATTGACTTATAATTAGATAAATATGGAAGAAAGGTTGGTTAAATAAATATAATAACAAATTATATATTTATTTTATCTTGTATTTTCATGAAAATAAGTAACAAAAATGCTTATTTGATGATGATTATGTTTAGTTTTTGTTCAATTCGTTTGTGTTTTGTCGATTGGTTGATAATTTATTTATTGATTAAAGCAGTTTTATAAACATATTGTTTTATTTACTGTATAAATTTTTGAAAATCAATCATATTTAAATTTTCGAAAATATTAAAAAAAGCTTAAAATGTCTAATAACAAAAAATTAACAAGCAGCTTTTCTTTTATTTATGTGGTCAGAACGCCTGATCGACGGTAAAAGGCGCTAAATGCCTGACTAAAACCAAAAAATAACAACATGAGAAAAAAAATGCTAACAAGCGTTTGTGCCTTTGCCATGACCATACTGGTCGGCTTTGCACAAACATCAACTGTAACCGGAAAGGTTGTAGATGACAAAGGTGCTCCAGTATCAGGAGCAACTGTTCTTGAGAAAGGTACAAAAAACGGTGTAGGAGCCGGAAATGATGGAACCTTCTCAATCAAAGTCAAAAACGGAGCTACCCTGCTTATCTCAGCCCTGGGATTTGAAAACAAGCAGATCGCAGCTTCTTCATCCAATTTAATGGTTCAATTGGTTACGGATGTCAGATCATTAAGTGAAGTGGTTGTAACCGGTGTGGGTGCCGCTACCAGTAAAAAGAAACTGGGTATCGCTGTTGAAGCGGTAAACGTAGCCAACCAGGTTAAAGTAACTTCAGGTGATGTGGGTCAACAGTTAGTAGGACAGATTGCCGGAGCACAGATATCCAGTACCAACGGTAACCCCGGCCAGCCATTGAATATCCTGTTGCGTGGTATCAATACCATCCAGGGCGGTACCGCTCCAATGATCCTGTTGGATGGTTTGCAGGTAGGAGCTACCGACCTTAACTCCATTGATGTAAATATTATTGAAAGAGTGGAAGTGGTACAGGGTGCTGCGGCTGCTTCATTGTATGGTGCCCAGGGTGCTAATGGTGTAATTCAGTTGTTTACTAAAAAAGCAAAAAGCGGAAAACTGAATATTGATGTAAGCAGTAGCGCAACTACCAATGAATTATTAAATGTTGGTGGCTTAAGCAAAGCTAAATATCACGCATTTGTAACTGATGCAAGCAATAATGTAATTAAAGCAAATGGTCAACCACTCCTCTTTGACCCTGCGCTGAGTACTTATGATGCGAACGTTCAATACAGTGCATTAAGTGTTACCAGTTACGCAGAAAAAGCATACGATAAAAATCTACAGTACTACGATCACTTTAACATGTTCCTTAAAAAAGGGTATGTGCTGAATAACTCAGTTACTATTTCCGGCAGCAGGGATAAAGTTGATTTTTTATTATCTGCTTCTCACAATAAGCAAAACTCCAATTTCAAAGATAATGGAGAGTATGAGCGTTCTAACCTGACTGGTAAGTTTGGTATAGAACTGGCAAAAAATCTGAAGTTAACCAGCCTTACCCAATTGGTGTACACTAAGAATACACTGAACGACCAAACAGGTCGTGGTGTTTTCTTTAGTATCAATAATACCCGCCCTTTTGCTAACTACGATTTTAAAGATAATGATGGCAACTATGGTGTGTACTTTGGTGATGCTGCCGGTGTAAACGGCGCTAACCCAAATTTCATTAATCAATACACCAGCACACTGATCAACAAGATCGATATTGTGCAGAGCTTTGATCTGAATTATCGCTTCCCGCGTTTTGTAGAACTGGATGCGAAATACAGCCTGAACGTTCAGAATGCCAATACTACTTACCGTTATGAAGACCAGGCACTCAATCAGAATGCTGTTTATTACGATTACTATTATAGCAACTACAATCCAAATTCATCCGGATCAACCACAGGTGAAATTGATAACTATGTAGACCGTACCACTTTCCAGAACTTTATTGGAACAGCTACAGTTCGTACAGATTTTGAAAAGGATTTCAAACTGAAGCTCCCTATTAAAACTACAACAACACTTGCATTTGATTACCGTAAGAATAATTACAAGCAATTTGCTGCTTACGGATATGATGCTCCTGGTTATTATCCATGGAATGCTACTCAGGCTGCTGTGTATAAAGTAATCTCTGATTATGTAGAACCATTTATTACTTATGGTTTCCTGGCTAACCAGCGTTTTGAATGGGGAGATATTGCCGGCGTTGCAGTTGGTGTAAGAAGTGACTATTCATCAGCCTTCGGAAGTGGTGCTAATTCACAAACATTCCCAAGAGGTGATGTCTTCTTAAATATTTCCAAATTCAAATTCTGGGAGAACTCGAAAGTATCCAATGTGATTTCTGATTTCAAAATCAGGGCAGCTTATGGTGAAGCAGGTATTCAGCCCGGAGCGTTCCAGCGTTTCCCTGTATTAGGTGCTTCTAACCTTGGTGCTAACAGCGTATTCAGATTTCCTACCACCAGCCCTAATCCAAATCTTGCGGTTGAATTATCTAAAGAAACAGAATATGGTGTTGACTTAGGCTTTAACCTGTTAAAAGGTAACTGGCTTAAAAATGCAAGCTTATCATTTACTTACTGGAAAAGAAATACAGACAATGCGATCTACAGGGTAGATGCTGCTCCTTCAACCGGAGTGGGTAGTATCCTGAACAATGCATTTGGTTTGGGATCCAATGGTATCCAGGCTTCATTAAACCTGAATATCCTGTCTAAAAAAGACTTCAGTTGGGATATGACTACCAATTTCTCCAAACAAAGTTCTGAGATCACCACAGTTACAGGTGCCGATGTGGTAGTTACTTCTGCCGCAGGTAGCGTTGGTCTTACATTAAAGCCAGGTTTGAAAATCGGTCAGATCTTCGGATTCCTTGTTTTGAAATCTGTTGATCAGGTTGACCCAAAAACAGGTCAGCCATTTATTCCTAAAGCAAATCAGGGCAATTATGAAGTTGCCAGCAATGGATATGTAGTGGATAAAGTAACCAAACGCCCGGCAAACTCTCCCGGCCAGTATGCTTTTGGTGACCCTAATCCAAAGTTCAACATGAGCTTTATCAATAATTTCAATTACAAAGGGTTCCTTTCTCTAAGTATGCAGTGGGATTGGGTAAATGGAAGCCACCTGTACAACCAAACCAAAGAGTGGATGTATCGTGATGGTATCCATTCTGATTATGCAAAACCAATTACCATCAATGGTGAAACCCACGCGTATACTGCATTCTATCGTGGTATTTACCAGGCGGGTTCTAATAATGGTACTAAAGACTATTTCTATGAAGATGCTTCTTTTGCACGTTTAAGAAACCTGTCTGTAGGTGTTGATTTTGCAAAATTGTTTAAGATCAAAACATTTCAGCGTTTACAATTGGTTCTGTCTGGTCGTAACCTGATCACTATTACCAAGTACACAGGTATGGATCCCGAGGTAAGTTCTGGTCCATCTAACTCAGCTTTCGACCGCGGAGTTGATCACAACACGATTCCTAACACAAAAGCCTATACCATTGGTTTGAATGTTGGATTTTAATCTTAATCATAAAACTTAGCAAACATGAAGAATAATAAATTTTTGGTTGGGATATTGGGTGTCACTTTAAGCATGACTGCTTGTAAGAAAGATCTCGATATTTCAAATACCAATCAACCTACGCCACAAAGTGCGCAAAATGAAGCCGGTGTTATATCATTGGCTCAGGGTTCGATATACAGAAACGGTTTTTATGACCTGAAATATTCTGATGGTGTTTATGGCCGTTTCTGGGCCGGTGCCACAGGCTTTCAGGAAATGATGGGTGATATCATTGGTGCTGAAGCAGCTAATGCGTATATGAACCAGATTGGTTGCCCTAATAAAGTTACCCTTGACAATGGTACAGTTGTACTAAACCCAAGCGCCATCAATACCCAGTATGCATTATTACGTAACGTTAATGCAAACGCACAGCAGGGTAGTAACCCTACTTTTTATGAGTGGGCCTATATGTATAACATGATTACCGCTGCAAATGCAGTATTGCAAATTGCAGGTAATACCACTTTCTCGGGTTCTGGTGCAGCTACTAAAAAAGCAACAGTACAGGCATGGGCATATTGGTGGAAAGGATATGCTTATGCAAGGATTGGTTCTATCTACTATGCAGGTCTGATACAGAATGCAGCTACCACTGACGCAAGTACAAATGGTAACTACGTAACTAAAGAAGCCATTATTGCCGAATCAAATTCAAACTTTGATAAAGCTGCTACTGCGTTGGCTGCTGCTACTTCCACTACTGATTATAATACAGTTCTGGGTAGCATGCTGCCATCTTTCGTACAGAAAGGAAAAGGTGGCGTTTTAACAACTACTATGTGGCTGCATAGTATTAACACTATGAAAGCCAGAAATATCCTGGTAAATACTCCTAAAGCTGCTATGACCGCTGCACAGTGGAACAGTATTCTTACGCTCGTTAATAATGGTGTTACCGCATCTGACCTGATATTTACAGGACGTACTGATGCAAATGGTGATTTTCTTGGAACCACCATTGCTGATAAAATACAGTCTTCCGGAAACGCTACCGGTACTTACAAACTCAGCGAGCGTTGGGTTCAGGAGTTCAGAGCTGGTGATAAGAGAAAAGACAACAACGTTCGTACACTACCTAATATCGGTATATTTAATACTGACCGTGGTAATGTGTTTAACACGCGTTACAGTTTAACCAATGGCGGTTCTGGCTTGCCGGGAGTTATTGTTTATGCTAACCTTGCAACAGGTCTTAATGAAATTACTCTTGCATCAACTTATGAAGAAAATGAACTGATGAAAGCAGAAGCATTAATTCAAACCGGCCAGGTTGATCTGGGTGTGCAATCCATTGATAAAGTAAGAGCATACCAGGGAGCCGCACTGGCGCCAATTGGTGCTGGTTTAACACAGGATGCTGCATACGAAGAATTAAGAAGTGAAAGAAGAATTGCTCTTGCATTTAAAGGTCTTTCTTTCTACGATGCACGCCGATGGGATATTATCGACCCAAGCAAATCACGTACCGGCTGTACGGTTATTTCTGCTTCCGGTGCATTAAATACTAATGCAACCATCGTTTACGGTTACCTCGATTATTGGGATGTTCCGGATAATGAGCTGGCTTACAATCCTGCAGCAGCTGGATCAGCGCCTACTAAAAATCCCAAACAATAGCAGTAATATCTGACCCTTTTATACATCAAGACCCTTTTTAGGGTCTTGATTGTTTTAGGAAGGGTTATACTAACTTTAGAATTAAATCATTTTCTCATGCGCAGGTATCTATACCAGGTTTTTATTGCTTTTGGGTGTGTTAGTATTGCACATGCACAAAGCAATGGAATTGTTGTGAATGGAAAATGGGGCAACCAGATATCTATTACAGATGTAAACGGAAGGCCTTTCGTGAATAAGTATGCCGATGTTAACGGTACCCCTTATTTTAACGTGGAATATAAGTCTGCAAAAATTAAATTAAACCAGGGCAGAATTTTTGTAGATGTAAAGATGAGGATCAACCTGGCAGCGCAGGAAACAAGCTTTATCTCAGCTAACGGGGTGGAAGGGTATATGGTAGCAGGTATGGTAAAAGAAATTACTTATACGGATACTGCTGCCGAAGGAGTCATCGCCTATAAATTCCAAACAGGGTTCCCGCCTATTGATAAGCAAAATGAAAATAATTTTTACCAGGTTTTGTCTGAAGGGCGTTGCAGTTTTGTAAAATCGATTGTTAAAAAGGTTATAGAGAGAAAGAATGAACTGTCTGGTGAAATTGCCAAAGATTTTGAAACAACAGAAAACTATTATCTTTTTTCAGGCGGGAAAATGAAAAGAATCAAAAAAAGCAAAGAATTTTTCCTGGCCGAGTTAACTGATAAGCAGGCTGAGATAACCCTGTTTATTCAGTCTAATCAACTAAGTTTTAAGAACACTGATCATCTGATCAAACTAATTAATTATTACAATTCGCTTTGAGTAAATGAATTGCAAAAAAAACTCAGACATGATCGTCTGAGTTTTTTTTTGCTTAAAATTTTATTTCTTCCTCGTGTTCATTAAAGAATTTGAACTCGATCAAATGATAATTGGTATTGGACTGGGCCTTGAGGTTTGTTTTGTATTTGCGTTTCCATTTTTTAACAATGGAATTGAATATCCCCTTGGTTAAATAAGAGTATACGATCGGGTGAACCGATAAGGTGAGGTTTTTGTGTCCGTGTGTAACAAGGTAGTACAAGCGTTTCTCCATCTCATCTTCAAGCAATAGGGTAGAAGTGATCTTGCCTGTTCCGTTACAGGCGGGACAGTTTTCTGAAGTATTGATATTTACTTCAGGGCGCATCCGCTGCCTGGTTATCTGTAATAACCCAAACTTAGACACAGGAAGCACTGAGTGCTTGGCACGGTCTGTTTTCATAAAACCCTCAACAGCTTCCTGCACTTTGCGTTTGTTGTCGGGCAGCTTCATATCAATAAAGTCAACCACAATAATGCCGCCCAGGTCACGCAGCCTTAGCTGGCGGGCAATTTCTTCCGCAGCTTCCATGTTGGTTTGCAGGGCATTCTCTTCCTGGTTATTGCTTACACTTTTATAACCGCTGTTTACATCAATTACATGCAATGCTTCTGTATGCTCGATAATCAGGTAGGCGCCACTTGGCAGATTTACTGTTTTACCAAAAGATGATTTAACCTGTTTGGTAACACCAAACTGATCAAATATGGGCAAGCCATTCTGGCTTTGGTAAAGTGTAACAATATCTGTTTTATCAGGAGCAATACGCTGGATATAGCTTTGTGTAACAGCAAATAGACTTTTATCATTTACCACCACTTTGTTAAAATCTGCACTGAGCAGATCGCGCAGGATACTGGTTGTTTTATTTTCTTCGCTCAGTATTCTAACGGGGGCAGCGGCGCCTTTCAGGTTGGCCTGTATACTTTTCCAGGTATCTATCAATGCAAGCAGGTCCTGGTGAAGCTCGGCTGTACTTTTTCCTTCCGCCGCGGTACGCACAATCACACCAAAATTCTTTGGGCGTATCGCTTCAACAATCTTATGCAGTCTTTTTCTTTCTTCAGATGAATGTATCTTTTTAGATACGGCAACAATTTCATTAAAAGGGGTAACCACCACAAACCTGCCCGGCAACGATATTTCGCAGCTTAACCGGGGGCCTTTGGCAGCAATAGGTTCTTTCAGGATCTGAACCAGTACATTGGGTTTACCGTTCAGTACTTCATTCACTTTGCCTGTCTTAACAATCTCCGGTTCTGATTGGAATTTTGAAAAATCGAAACCTCCCGGCTCTTTATCATGCATGGCCAGTTGGGTAAATTTAAGGATGGACCTTACATACGGACTCAGATCCGTATAATGCAGAAAAGCATCTTTCTCAAAGCCTACATCTACAAATGCAGCATTTAGCCCCGGAATCAGTTTTTTTACTTTCCCCAGATACAGATCGCCCACAGCGAAATTGGCATCAGTTTTTTCGTTATGCAGCTCTACCAGCTTTTTATCTTCCAGGAAAGCTATCTCCACGCCAGAGGGACCTGCATTTATGATTAATTCTTTGTTCACAAAATTGGCAACTTTTAAATACAAAATCACAAGCCGGTATGCGGCTATTATACATACACTTATATCCGCAATACTCGCCACCTGATAGGGAAGGAAAAGGAATAAGTAGTTGCAGCGCGGAAAGGCAGTGGCGAAATTCAGGAAAGTGTTACACCGGGTAACAGTCAGGCATAGCCTGGATGCCACCCGGTGCAGGATAATGGTCTATCTAAAGAATTTATTTATTCTTCTTCTTATGACGATTCTTTCTTAAACGTTTTTTACGTTTGTGAGTCGCAATTTTATGACGTTTTCTCTTCTTACCACAAGGCATACACTGAGTAATTTTATTGAGTTAATTAATAAGATTTATTTTTTCAGTTCGGTGATCCTTTTGTCCAGTTCTTTCTGGGCTTCGGGCACTTTCACCAGTTTCTTAACGGCTTCATACCATTTTACGGCATTGGCTTTATCTCCTTTCTCTTCGTAACACTCTGCCAGATTAAATACAGCTTCCACATTATCCGGTTGCTTTTGAACAACCAATAAAAATCTTTCGATTGCCTTATCAAACTGGCCACTTCTCTTGCCGCCAAGCCCTAAAATCATCTGTGCGTATACATTTCCGGGGTCTTTCTGTGCTATTTCGCGCACCGGCAAAATACCCTGCATAGGGTTATCCGAAATGTTTCCAAACAGGTAGCAGGCACCGATGCCAATTTTGGTGGAATCGTTTGCCGGATTGATTACCAGGGCTTTTTCCAAAAGAACTTTTGCATTGCTGGCCAGCCAGTGTTGCATGGCAGGCTGCCCCTCTGTTATCAGGTTATCTAAGAACAGGCGGGCGGCAAAGGTGAGGCTTTTTTCAGAATTTTCCAACTTCGCGGCTTCTGCAGTATAGTAGGCATAGGGTTCGAAGATGTGCGCCGAGTCGGCCCAGAAGCGTGCTAATTGATGATAAACATGTATTTGCTGCTCTTTTACATCGCCCCGGGTAACAGCATTTTCCAGTTTAAGAAGGCGTTGCGCCTGCTCAGGACTGATCTTTTGTTTGGCTTTCAGAAGGAGATCGTCGAACTTAATTGATTGACGATCAGTAGATTGACTATTCATTTTCTGCTGCACAGGTTTGGCAGGCGGAATAGTTTGTCCAAAAAAATACAATAAAATAAACAGGATCAGGGCTCCTGATACCAATACGATTTGCTGTTTTTTCACTTAAGAACGCTTTTGGCAAAGTTAGCCAGGCTTGCGTTTGGTTTTTACTTCGCTCACAAATTCTTTTGCGGGCTTGAAGGCAGGGATATAATGTTCAGGAATTTCAACAGCAATATTCTTTTTAATATTCCGGCCAATCTTGGCTGCTCTTTTCTTGGTAATAAAGCTGCCAAAGCCGCGTATATAAATGTTCTGGCCGTTTGAAAGACTCTCCTTTACTTCTTTAAACATGGTTTCCAAAGTAACCAAAACGTCTACTTTGGGTATCCCTGTTTTATCTGAAATTTGGTTGATGAGATCTGATTTTCTCATTTGATGGATTTTTTATATGGGTAGAAGACATTAAAATAAGATAAAAATATCGAATAATGCAAGAAAGATAGCGTAAATATTATAGACGTTACTAATTGATAGATAAATGGTTCAATCCTGCATCCTTTTACCAAACCTGCCTAACGGGGGTATTTTCAGAAAAACTAGGAGTATTGATCGGCAAAGCAGTTCTTTTATTGAATATTTGCCATAACCCATGGAAAAAAGATTTACCGACACCCTGATGAAGTGGCATGAGCGCAGTAATAAGCGTGAAATGCCCTGGAAAGGAGAGAAGGATCCCTATAAAATATGGTTAAGCGAGGTCATTCTCCAGCAAACAAGGGTGGAACAGGGTTGGGATTATTATACCCGTTTCATTAAAAAATACCCCACTATAGGCCATCTGGCCGGGGCCAATGACCAGGAAGTGTTTAAACTTTGGGAAGGGCTTGGCTATTATAACCGTTGCAAAAATCTTTTATATACGGCACGAGAGATTGTAAAAGACAGGAAGGGCAAGTTCCCGGATCAATATGAGGCTATTCTTTCTTTAAAAGGTGTTGGTCCATATACAGCGGCGGCCATTGCTTCGTTTGCGTATAATTTGCCTTATGCAGTGGTGGATGGTAATGTGTTCCGCGTACTCTCGCGCTATTTTGGTGTTGAGGAAGCTATTGATTCGGCCAAAGGCAAAAACCTGTTTACAACATTGGCTAACAAAGTATTGTCTAAAACAAAGGCCGGATTATATAACCAGGCAATCATGGATTTTGGCGCCACTGTTTGTAAACCTTTTGCACCTGCCTGTACGGCTTGCCCTTTGCAAAAAAACTGTATCGCTTTTAGTGAAGGCAAAGTGAATCAATTGCCGGTTAAAGAAAAAAGCCTGCAGCGCAAACACAGGTGGTTTTATTATTTTTTGTTTGAGCATGATGGCAAGCTGCTGGTACACCAGCGAACCGCAAAAGACATCTGGCAAAACCTGTTTGAATTTTACCTGCTGGAAGCTGATGAGCTGATACATTGGGATGAATCAAATGTTAAACTTTGGCTGAAAGGGCAGTTAGGTGTGCAGAAAGCGCTGGTAACCCATATCTCAACACCATCGGTACAGCAACTAACCCACCAGCAGATAAAGGGGCAGTTTATCAGCGTAAGATTGAATACTGTACCCGCTTTCCTCAAAAATTACCAGTGGCAGCCGGCAAAAAACATAAGGAAGCTGCCTTTCCCGAAATTTATCACCCAATACCTCGAAGCCGGGTCTCTGTAAATGCCGCTTGTGCAAAGTTTTAAACAGCGTTTCTTTTGTTTCTTAAAAAAAGTTATTTTTAAGAGTGATTCAATCGAAGACGAACTAAAACTTATCGTATGAGAGGAGTTAACAGAGTAATGCTTATCGGAAATTTGGGAAAAGATCCGGACGTGCAACACCTCGAAGGGAATATTGCAGTAGCAAAATTTCCGTTGGCTACTACGGAAACGTATAAAGACCGTTCGGGGAAATTAGTATCACAAACTGAGTGGCATACAGTTGTGTTATGGAGGGGCCTGGCAGAGCTGGCCCAGAAATACCTGCACAAAGGCAGCCTTATTTATGTAGAAGGCCGTTTGCGTACCCGCAGTTGGGAGGATAAAGAAGGTAATAAAAAATTTGCAACCGAAGTTGTAGGTGATAACCTGATCATGTTAGATAAAAGAGGAGAAGGACATGGCGGACATGCTGCCGGTGATTCGATAGAAGGATATACCGGTGATGATATCCCTCCATTAGGCGACCCCGGCGAAACCCTGCCATTCTGATCTGGCATGAACAGAAACCATACTTTTGCATCAACAGAATGTCCGGAACATGCAATAACCCGGACGTTCTGATCTTTCACTAAAAATGTTTGCTTTGGATCATCACCCGGTTTTGCAAATTTTCTCAAATCTGACTTTATTATCAGTCATTCAGGCACAGGGCACTACTGTTCTGGTAATGATTTTATTCCTGTTATTGTTTCTTTCATTTGTTTTGTCGGGATCAGAGGTTGCGTTTTTCTCGCTCACTTACAAGGATATTAACCTGCTGAAATCGAAACAACAGCCGCCTTATAAACGGATTGTTGATCTGCTGGAAGAGCCTAAAGTTTTACTGGCATCTATCTTAATAGCCAATAGTTTTATCAATATCTCCATCATCATCATCTCTAATTTATTGATTGATGATATGTTCAACTTTGAACGGTTTGATGCTGTTTGGGTTGAATTTCTGATAAAAGTAATAGCAGTATCTTTTTTACTTGTTTTGTTTGGTGAAGTGATGCCCAAAGTACTGGCAACACAGAACAATGTGCGCTTTGCGAAAGATTTTGGTGGAATTGTTCAGGCTGTTTCTTATGCCTGTGCCGGGCTAAGTAAACGTTTGGTGAAGTATTCAGACATTATTGAGAAAAAATTGGCCAGAAAGGCCAATGGTTCTTACAGCCTGGAAGAGCTTGATCATGCTATTGACCTTACTACGCAGAACACTGCTTCGGAGAATGAAAAAAATATCCTGAAAGGTATTGTCAAGTTTGGCAATATCACGGTAAAGCAGATCATGAAAACAAGGGTGGATGTTCATGGGATTGATCATGAAATCACATTTGGCGAATTGATCGCCACAGTAAGAGATCTGCATTACAGTCGTTTGCCGGTGTACAAAGAAGACCTGGATAATGTAGCAGGGATGATACATACCAAGGACCTGATCCCTTTTTTACATGAGCCCGACGATTTTCAATGGCATGGATTGATGCGTCCGCCTTATTTTGTGCATGAACAGAAATTTATTGAAGACCTGCTGAAAGAGTTTCAATCAAGGCGTATCCATTTTGCAGTGGTAGTAGATGAGTTTGGCGGAACCAGTGGTATTGTTACGCTGGAGGATATTCTGGAAGAAGTGATAGGTGAAATTAAGGATGAGTTTGATGAAGAAGAAACAGGGTATAGAAAAATAGACGACAACAATTATATTTTTGAAGGCCGCATGATGATCAATGATGTTTGCAAGATCATGGAACTGCCTACGGATACATTTGACCAGGTGAAAGGCGAAAGCGATTCATTGGCAGGATTGGTGCTGGAGCTGGCAGGAGAGATACCCGCACCCACCAAAGTGCTGAATACTGGCGATTTTGAATTTACTGTAATGGAAGTAGCAAAACACCGCATAGAAAAAATTAAGGTTACGATTAAGCCACAGTAAGCATGATGAAAGAAGAAAATAGTCAATGGGCAATGGTGAATAGTGAATGGATACTGCGGAATAGAAGGCTCTTTTTTGTGATGGTGATTGCCGGAGTTTATGGATTGTTAACAATGCTCGCTTCCTGCAACAGCAGTTACACACCCAAACCCAAAGGGTATTACAAGATCGATTTTCCGGAAAAAAAATACCGGCTGTTTAACGAGGAAGGATACCCGTACTCATTTGAATACCCCGAATATGCGAATGTGGTAAAAGACAGCACTTTTTTTGGTGAAGCCACAGAGAACCCATGGTGGATCAATATTGATTTTCCGCAGTTTCATGGAAGAATCTATGTGAGTTATAAAGAAATCGGGAAAAATAAGTTTGATACACTGGTGAAGCAATCTTTTGAGTTAACCGGGAAACACACATCCAGGGCTTATTCAATTGAAGATACTGCATTAGCTACACCAAATGGTGTGCATGGGGTTTTCTTTACGGTAGGCGGCGACGTGGCTACCGCCAACCAGTTTTTCCTGAGCGATACGACCAAGCATTTCCTCAGGGGGGCATTGTATTTTGATGCCACGCCCAATGCAGATTCGCTGGGTATTGTGAATGGTTTTTTGCTGGAAGATATGCGGCACCTGGTTAATACGTTTAAGTGGCGTAAGTAGAACTTTTGGAAAGTTTTAAACTTTCCAAAAGTTTAGGCCTGCCATTGAATTATCTTTGGCCGGATAAACAGTATAATTAAGTATGATAGCAATTGATAATAAGTTAATAAGTGAAGAGGTAATTGAAGAGCAGTTTGTTTGCGACCTGAGCAAATGCAAAGGCGGCTGCTGCGAAGATGGTGATGCCGGCGCCCCAATGGAAAAATGGGAACTGGAAAAACTGAAAGAATATTATGCGGTGATCAAACCGTATATGACCGAAGAAGGAATTAAAGAAGTGGAAAAACAGGGAAAGTATTTATACGACAGGGAATTTGGATGGGTAACACCAACCATTAATGGTACCATCTGTGCGTACGGTTACCGCGATAAATGGGGCATCATTAAATGCAGTATTGAAGATGCATACAATGACGGTAAATTAGACTGGAAAAAACCATTAAGCTGTCATCTTTTTCCTATCAAAACAAAAAAGAGTAAACGTGACCCGGATATTGAATATGTGAATTATGAGCCGAGGGAAGATCTTTGCCAGGCGGCCTGTAGCCTGGGTAAGAAGCTGAAAATGCCTGTGTATATCTTTCTGAAAGAAGCGCTGATCAGAAAATATGGAGAAGAGTTTTATCAAACACTGGCAGCAACTGCTGCGCATATGAACCAGGAAGGATGATTGTTCGGGAAAGTGATAGTGTTGTGTTAATCGTGAGTGGTCAATCGTGAGTGGTCAGTAGTGAGTGGTGAGTAAGTTAATTTGTTACAGGCATTTACTCACTACTCACTACTGACCACTGACCACTCACTACGCTTAGCATAACACTAGTATAGAAATAAGGCTGATAAACATAATTTACAAATATGAAAGATACTGCAGCATCCTTCATTGCCAAGAGTACTATTAAAGCAGCCGACCTGGAGCACAGGCGGAAGATCAACTTTAATATCAATAAATATAATGCTGTGGTGCCGCAGGGTAAGCAGCAGTTTGGCAATCAGGTAATGCTGGCACGTGAGAAAGCAAAGAACAAAAAATGGGATGCGATTGAGCATCTGGACAGATACCTTCTTGAATTTGAAAGAAAGATCACTGCACGGGGTGCCAAAGTAATATGGGCCGAAAATTCAGATCAGGCGCTGGAAGAAATTGGTAAGATCTGTAAAGAGAAACAGTGCAAAACACTGGTGAAGAGTAAGAGCATGGTAACAGAAGAAATTCATCTGAACCATTTCCTTGAATCAATGGGAATTGAAAGTGTGGAAACAGACCTTGGTGAATATATACAACAACTGGATGGCGAACCACCTTACCATATTGTAACGCCTGCCATGCATAAAAGCAAGGAAGATGTGGCTAAATTGTTTGCAGCGAAACTGGGTACCCCATCAGGCTTATCTCCCGAAGAACTCACATTAGTTGCCCGTAAAATACTGCGCGATAAATATGTACAGGCCGAGGTAGGTGTTACCGGTGCCAATTTTATTGTGGCTGATGTTGGGGGCATAGCTGTTACAGAAAATGAAGGTAATGCCCGGCTTAGCTGTTCCTGGCCTAAAACACATATTGTAGTAGTGGGTATTGAAAAAGTGGTGCCATCTATCCAGGATCTTTCTTTGTTCTGGCCACTGTTGTCTACTTATGGAACAGGGCAAAAGGTTACTGTTTATAATACCATCATTTCAGGGCCACGACAGGCAAATGAAACCGATGGGCCGGAAGACATGTATGTGATCTTACTGGATAATGGCCGCACCAATTTGCTGGCCAACCCTGTAACAAGAGAAGCCCTGTACTGCATTCGTTGCGGAGCCTGTTTAAATGCATGCCCGGTTTATAAAACGATTGGCGGACATGCATATGAAACAACTTATAGCGGTCCTATTGGTAAAGTAATTACCCCTTACCTGCGTGGTATGGATGATTATAAACATTTGAGTTATGCATCTTCTTTGTGCGGCAACTGTACTGAGGTTTGCCCGGTGCGCATTAATCTTCACGAATTATTGTTAGATAACAGGCACGAAGCGGTTGTGCAAGGCTCAAGCTCATTGGCAGAAAGACTGGCATGGAAAGCATGGAAAACAGCAAGCCTTAACCGGTCTATGATGAATATGGGTAATGGTAAAATGAAGAACTGGGTGGTGAATAAAGTATTTAAAGGATGGACTGTTCACAGGAGCGACCTTGATTTTAGTCAGAAAACATTTAATGAATTGTGGCGGGAAAAGAGGCACTGATTTCGGTGAAGCAACGTAATTAAGCATTAACGTGTTGTACTATTGAAATCTATATGTACGGATGCGTTTTGCTTTTAAAAATATTTAACCATACAGTTATCCTTTATTTCAAAGCTTTTTTAAACACATAGATACATAGGAAAACAAAAAGAAACATAGCCTTTGGGCTATATGCCCTGTTTCCTGGCCTATGTAACTATGTGTTTAAACAGCACAATACGTTAATCATTAATCATTGATCATTGGAAGCTGGCAGTACAGATAAACTAATTGTGTATGCTTCGCATATCTCTGCCCGGTTATCTTATATTGTTTCAACCCTTTTGCCCGATGCGGTTATTACAGATTCGAAAGAAATATTTCTTAATTATCATGGCGCAAAAATTAATTATTCCGGTGAACAGATGGACGGGGATTTATTTTGGATTGTGCCGTATGGTTTATTAGAAGAACAGGGGATTCATGAACATGTAATTGATTGTTCTGAATGGCAAGGGCAGATAATATTTTTTAAAACCCCGGGCGATCTGCCGTTTGATATTTTTTCTGCATCATTTTTCCTGCTTTCGCGTTATGAGGAATATTTACCGCACGAGCTGGATGAATATGGTCGCTATGCGCACGCCAATAGCGCTGCCTACAAAGAAGGTTTCCTGAAATTGCCATTGGTAAATCTCTGGCAAAAAGCATTGGAAACATTGTTGCAGCACAGGTTTCCCAACTCGCCATTTATCATTCACAACTCATCATTCCGTTTTATTCCCACCTACGATGTTGATATCGCATTCAGCTACCTGCATAAACCGCTTTGGAAGAATATACTTGGCTTTTATCGGGATATGTTGCAGGGAAAATTTGCGCAGGTAATGGAAAGAGGCAATGTGTACAGCGGACGAAAGCAGGACCCGTATGATACGTTTGACTGGATAGATTCATTGCATAAAAAGTATCACCTGCAACCCATTTATTTTTTCCTGACAATTATTAAGCGGGGTAAGTACGACAAGAACTTATCGGCAAGTTCGGGAGTATTGCAAAGATTATATCAACGGCTTTCAGCAAAATATGATTTTGGGGTGCACCCATCGTGGCAGAGTGGAACGGAAGAAAGCCTTTTGGGGCGTGAAATCAGTGCATTGCAACATATCACTCAACAAAAAATTACCAACTCAAGAAACCACTATTTACGATTTACTATTCCGCATACTTACCGGAGGCTGATTGCCGAAGGGATCACGGATGATTATTCTATGGCTTATGGAACAGCCAATGGTTTCCGTGCCTCGTATACAATGCCTTTCAGGTGGTATGATCTTGAAAAAGAAACTACTACACATCTTACTATCCATCCGTTTTGCTTTATGGATGCCACTTCTTTTTTTGACCAGGGCTATTCCGCCCGGCAGGCCGGTGAAGAGATCCAATATTATTATGATGAAGTGAAAAAAGTAAACGGAGAATTTATCAGTCTTTTTCACAATCATTTTTTAACCGAACAGCCGGAATGGATTGCATGGAGAGAAATGTATGCCTGGTTTTTGGAGAAAAATTTTAGCGGTCGGGACGCTAAAGCGACCTGACCGCTAAAATTCTTCTCCAAAAAATGTTCAAGCCATGCAACGTTCAGGCCGCTTTAGCGGCCTGAACGTTACATCGCATCGGCATCGGAGCAGGGGATAGCTTCTTTTTTTTGCTTCAGGCTTTTGTTTACAAGGTATACGCCTATCAGGGTAATCACAGATCCAATCAGAATATTAAAAGTAAGTTTCTCATTTACCACTAATGAACCTACAAGAATAGCTACAATAGGATTGATGTATGCATACAAAGCAGCAATAGAAGCTTCTAAATGTTTCATCGAATAAATAAATGCCACAAAAGTGAGTATCGAACCAGCCAGGATAAGATAAGCAAGGGCCCCCCATGTTTGAAAGGGTATCATAGCCAAAGGAATATGATCGCCCGAAACAATCACCATCCCAAAAAGAATAAAGGAACTGATTAGCATTTGCCAGCCGGTTGCATAGTAGGGGTTGATGATGGCTTTTTTTCTGGAGATAAAAATTGTGGCGATACCCCAGGTAACCATTGCGATTAGAGAAAGTATTACTCCCAGCAGGTAACCTTCTGTATGACTATGAAAAGCATTATCATAAAACACGATCCCAATCCCGCCAATGCCTAATACGATACCAATAAAAGTGAGCTGGTTAATTTTGTTATTCTTATAAATCAACATCTCAACCAATACTACAAAGAGCGGGTATAAGGCAGCGATTAATGCGGCCAACCCACTGGAAATATATTTTAGTGCCAAAGTAGCAAGACCATTGGCAGAAACGAACATAAGAATACCCATAAATGCCAGCCATCCCAATTGCTTTAAGGTTGGCAAGGGCAGTTTTTTTACGAAGAGAAAGAATAACACATATAAACTGCCGGCAATAAACTGGCGGATACTGGCCACTTCCAGGGCCGGAGTTTTTTGCACACCAATTTTACTGGCCACCCAGGTGGTACCCCAGATAATACTGGTGGCGGCTAACGCGATATAGGCTTTTTGTTTGGTGGTCAATCCTGATAGTATTTATCCTAACCTTAACCCCTCTGTTCTTCAGACACCTCCACCTGGAAAGCGGGGAGGTGTTGTTCATTATTTATGTTTCACTTCGATAACAAGAAAATTAGTGTTTGAAATGGCGCATGCCGGTCATTACCATAGCTAATTTATGTTCAACACAGTATTCAACACTGTCTTTGTCTCTTACAGAGCCACCGGGTTGTATCAATGCTTCTATACCGGCAGCATGCGCTATCTGCACACAATCGTTGAATGGAAAAAATGCATCTGAGGCCAGCACAGCTCCGTGCAGGTCGAAGTTGAATTGTTTGGCTTTTTCAATGGCCTGGCGCAGCGAATCAACACGGCTTGTTTGACCACAGCCCTTTCCAACCAATTGCTTATTCTTTATTAAAGCGATCGCATTACTTTTTAAATGTTTGCAAACAAGGTTGGCAAACAGGAGGTCTTCTTTTTCGGCTTCAGTGGTTTGTCGTCCACCAACTTCTTCCCATTTGGTAAAATTACCTTCGTCAGAACCCTGCTCTAACACACCATTTAAAATTGACCTGCTCGGTATTTTAAGTTTTAAAGCATGGCCCTTCAGTTGAAGAAGGATGCGGTTCTTTTTGCTTTTCAGTATTTCCAGCGCATCCGCATCAAAAGCAGGGGCTATCAGTACTTCAAAAAATATTTCGTTGATGGCGTTTGCAGTAGCTTTATCAATGGCTTTATTACAAACAAGTACACCGCCAAAAGCACTTTCAGGATCGCCGGCTAAAGCTGCATCCCAGCTTTCTTTTACTGTTGGGCGTGATGAGATACCACATACATTGGTATGTTTGATAATAGCGAATACTGATTGAGTTCCATCAGTATCAGAAAACTCTTTGATCAACTGAACTGCAGAATCAACATCAACCAGGTTATTATAAGAAAGCTCTTTACCATTTAACTGAGTAAATAATTGAGTCAGGTCGCCATGGAAAACTGCCTGCTGGTGCGGGTTTTCTCCATAGCGTAAAGATTGCTGATGGCCGGGGTTGAAATAATTACTGATAGCGATATCATAGTGCATCACTATTTCAAAAGCTTTGGCAGCAAAGGCCTTTCTTTGTTCGAGTGTTGTTTCGCCTTTTTGGTTGGTGAGTAAACTTTCTAATGCTGCATAACTGTCTTTTGCCGCAATCACCGTAAGATCTCTGAAGTTTTTGGCAGCAGCACGTATCATAGCGGGCCCGCCGATATCTATTTTTTCGATAATTAATTTTTCTTCAGAGGTGGTGCGTAATGTTTCTTCAAATGGATAAAGGTCAACAATTACCAGGTCAATCTCCGGAATATTGTATTGCTTCATTTCAACCAGGTCCTGCGGCTCATACCTTCTGCCAAGAATGCCCCCAAAAACTGCCGGGTGCAAAGTTTTAACCCTTCCACCTAAAATAGATGGGTAGGTGGTCAGGCTTTCTACAGGTACGCAGGCTACACCAAGGTCTTCGAGAAATTTTTGTGTTCCGCCGGTTGAGTAGATGGTGATGCCTAACTCCTGTAATTTTTTGGCAATGGGTTCCAGTCCGTCTTTATAAAAAACGGAAATGAGGGCTGATTGAATTTTCTTTTGCATGATTTGTTGCTTTAACCTGTTACAGGTTGATTGAAATAAAACAGAACGGTAATGATCGTCAGAGAGCCACCTCAAAAGCGCCTTGCTCAGAAATGGTATGATGGCGCAAATGTAAGTTGTCGGCGTCTTTTTTCCAGTACCGTATTTTCCACAATGGGTTGCTGCTGTCAAAAATGTATTGTTTACAGTCAAAAACGGCAAATAATTGACTCAAATAGATCTTCGGGTTTCCACTGAGAATAATGAGGTCAACCGATATTTTTTGCTGAACGGCCGGGAAATGAAGCGGTTTGTCAATAACCAGAACAGTTTTATGATTGCTGATGATCAAATGATTGGCGATGGTGATATTGGGTAAAGCATCCGCTTCTTTAACGCCATGTAATACACGTGAAGGCATTAAATGAAAGCGCTGAAGCGATTTGGTAACAGTCAGTTCAGAATCTCCTAAAAAGCGGTAAATGTTTCCATCCATCACATCAATGCCGGTATGTTTCGGGATATTATATACGATCATCGAGCGCTGCTGTTGCTGCTTTATAATAGTAAAGTAACGCAGGATATAAAAAGATGATATGAAAATCAATCCGGCAATCAATCCGGATTTCTTTTTCTGCATTACCCACCACGCTAAATAACCAATGGCGAAATAAAGTACTACGGTTTGCGCCAGGCTTACCCGGATATTATCTGTTACCGCAAAAGGCAGGCGGTCGGTTCTTTCAATAATGCCATCCATTTGAGCGATGAGAAATGAAATGCACCTGCCGGTGTACAGGTTTAAAAAAGGTATTGCGGCAACGATGAGCAATAATAATTCGCCATATAAAATAAAGCCCGATAAGGGTACCGCTACAAAATTGGTAAACAGAAAGAGGTTGGGAAACTGGTGAAAATAATAAAGTATCAGCGGCAGGGTAAGCACCTGTGCGGATAGTGTAACTGCGTTGAGTTGCCAGATGGTGTTTAATAATTTATTCTCAAAATAAACCAGCCGGTAGATGGGTTTCATGAATAAAACAATACTGAGTACAGCAGCATAGGATAATTGGAAACCTACATCCCAAAAGAAATAAGGGTTGAATACCAATAAACAGAATGCAGATGCAGCCAGTGTATTGTAAATATTGGTTCGTCTGCCAAGGCTTTCGCCTATTACAATAAAACTGAACATAACTGCCGAACGGAGTATGGATGCAGCCGCGCCAGCCAATAAACTGAAGCCCCATAATACTAATAAAATAACGAGAGGCCTTGCTACGCGGATCCATTTTTGTTTGCGAAAAGGTTTCAGTAATAAAACCAATAACCCATAGATCATCCCAAGGTGCAGGCCGCTGATGGCAATGATATGAACTACGCCTGTATTACTGTAAGATTGAACAAGGTCTTTATCAAGATCATCGCGATAGCCAATTAATAAGGCTTCGGCCACACCGGTTTCTTTTTCTCCGCGCACCCATTTTCTGAAAATGGATAATACGCTGTTGCGCGTGTTGATCAGAAATTTAGTGAGTGTATTTTGTTTCAATCCTGGTAGAACACGGTAGTCATTGGGTTGGAGATAAACCTGGAAATGAATATTCTGGAAAGCACAGTATTGTTTGTAATCAAAACCGCCGGGATTACCTGAATTGGTAATGGGTTGCAGTTTTTTTGTGATGATAAGCCGCGAGCCATGTTGCAGCGGAAACGCTGTAGAGTCTTTCTTAAAATAGACAATGATATTTCCTTTTGTTTCTTTCCATCCTTCATCTGTCATTACAGATTCGGCCCTGGCTAATGCTTTGAAAGAATTTGTTTTCTCTGCCAAAGGTTCCTGCAGGGTTACCAGAATAGTTTTATTGTTAGCGGTATGATGCCCTATCCATTGCGGATCATGTTCTGTATTTTGAAAATAAATAAGCGCTGCTCCAAAACAAAGCATGAGCAGGTTGGTGCATAAACCCGATAGCCATCTTAATTGATATTTTTTAGCAATGGGCAGATAATTAACCGCACAAAAGATGCTAAAAGAAACAACAGCAATTACACTAACGATCCCAAAAGAAAATCCGGCATACTGTTCTGCAAGAATACCAGCCGTTAAAGGAATGAGTAAACGGATAAACGGAACGGACCGCCAGAATTGTTTGCCATAATGCCGCATGATTAAACCTAATAAAAAAAGCCACTTTTTTATTAGTGGCTTGTAAAATCAGGTATAAATACGTGGGGGAAGCCGCGAGCTATGAGCTTTGAGCTACGAGTTATTGCTCACAGCTCAAAGCTCGCAGCTCATAGCTTACTTACTTAAATTCATACTTCTCTCCTTATACAAAGTACGGAAGTACGGATCTCTCAGGTCTTTGATGAAACGGATAGCTTCTCCGGTACTCTTCATTTCGGGCCCGAGTTCTTTGTTTACGCCGGGAAATTTATCGAAGCTGAAAACTGGTTCTTTAATAGCGTAGCCATCCATTTTCTTTTCCATCGTAAAATCTGTCAGCTTGGCAACGCCCAGCATTATTTTGGTAGCAATATTCAGGTAAGGGATTTGATAAGCTTTGGCGATGAACGGTGTGGTACGTGAGGCTCTTGGGTTTGCTTCAATCACATATACTTTATCGTTCTTGATCGCAAACTGGATATTGATGAGTCCTTTGATATTTAAAGCCCGTGCAATTTTTTCAGAATAATATTCCATTGTTTCAACAATCAATGGAGTGAGGTTGAAGGCAGGGAGAACCGCATTACTGTCGCCACTATGGATACCCGCCGGTTCAATATGTTCCATCACGCCCATGATATGGAAATTCTCGCCATCAAAAATGGCATCCACTTCAGCTTCCTGGCAGCGGTCGAGAAAATGGTCGATCAGTATTTTATTTCCCGGTAAATGTTTCAGGAGGCTGATCACCGCTTTTTCAAGCTCATCATCATTGATCACAATACGCATCCGCTGCCCGCCAATTACATAACTTGGCCTTACCAGCACAGGATAACCAACGCGGTTAGCTACAACTAAGGCTTCATCAGCATCTATTGCAGTACCATATTCAGGATAAGGGATATTTAATTCTTTCAGCAGGTCGCTAAAACGTCCGCGGTCTTCGGCAACATCCATGTCATCAAAAGAAGTACCGATGATCTTGATGCCTTTCTCGTGTAAACGCTTGGCTAATTTTAAAGCGGTTTGTCCGCCCAACTGCACAATTACGCCTTCCGGTTTTTCCAGTTCAACAATTTCCCAGAGATGTTCCCAGTTAACAGGCTCGAAATATAATTTATCGGCCATATCAAAGTCGGTGGAAACAGTTTCGGGGTTACAGTTTACCATAATGGCTTCATAGCCGCTTTCTTTAATAGCGAGCAGGCCATGTACGCAACAATAGTCGAACTCAATACCCTGGCCAATTCTGTTAGGACCACTGCCTAAAACAATGACTTTTTTCTTTTGCGAAGGGATCGATTCGTTTGAGTTAAGTGTAGGGTTCATTTCTGCGAAGGATTGCGCAAAATTAGGGGTACGGGGGAATTTTGGGGGATTTTTTTTGACAGGGCGATAAAATCTAATAGCAGCGTGTGTTTCGGGGGAATTTAGTTGCCACAGATTGCACAGATTAGCACAGATTTTTATGCTATATGTTTAGCTAACAACAGTTTGTTTTAGGCAGTATAAATCAGTCATGTAATTCCTCGCAATAATAACCGGCATTCTGGAGAATGTTTTCTACCGACCGGGGTGATAATTCTGTAGATTCAATGCGTAATACATTATCACAATCGTTCATATCTACATTCCAGCGCTTAATGCCACGGATGTTTTGAAGCAGGGGCCCGGCCCTGTTGATGAGTTCAGGGTTTTCGAGGTTGGTTTTAAAGATAAGGATATCCATCAGTTTTGGTTTTAACCCGGTCGGGACGCTAAATCCGGTCGGGACGCTAAAGCGGCCTGAACGGTATTTGAACAGATCCAGCCGGTATTGGAATATTAGTAAAGAATTTGTTCTGGTTTGGATGTGTAACCGTTCAGGCCGCTTTAGCGTCCCGACCGGTTACCGGTTATTCGGTATCAGTTTTCTTCCATACCCCGCAGCGGTTTCTCCATTCCTGTTTAATTTTTTCTCTTTCTTCGGCACTCATGCCATGCCATTTTTCCTGCATTTCTTTTTTCCACCCGCCTCTGTGGCAACTGCATCCGCCTTTAAACCCGCCGAAGAGAATTTTGCTCAGCAGCAGTATACCCAATGCCTGCCAGAAACTGATCACAGACACATTCAGTACTGCCACCAGCACATGGTTCCAAAGGCTCATCACCACATAACCGAGTAATGCGGCAATAGCAATACCCAACAGGGCAAAGCCGATAATTTTTTTGATCCAGAATTTCTTATTCATGGTTTTCTTTTTTGTTAATGATGTAACAGCTCATCCCGCAAACTGCTTAGCCTGTCTCTCAAATGCAGTACTGCGTAGCGTTTGCGGCTGAGTAAGGTATTAATGGTTTCGCCTGTTTGTTCGGCAATGGTTTTAAAGGGAATGCCTTCTATCTCATTTAAAACAAACACTTCTTTCTGTGCCGGCGGTAATTCGTTCAATGCCTCGTGCAGGGCCTCCCAGAACAGGTTGCGCAGATAGTCTGTTTCGGGGTTGTTAGACTCGTCAAAAAACAGATCGGTCCAGTCAAACGCCGATTCATTATCAGCATCTGTATAAATATCTTCCAGCAGTTCGGGTTTGTGTTTACGCTGCCGGTCGGTGATCTTGTTGCGTGTTACGGTAAACAACCAGGCAGTAAGCTGCTCTATGGGTTTTGTGTTGCCGATGAACTGGTAAAATACATCCTGCAGAATGTCTTCAGCATCCGCCTCATTACTTACCCGTTTGCGTATAAAGCCCATCAACCGTTTACTGTACGAGTTGATCACCTCCGTAATATGGATCTTTCGGGATTCGGCCATATTTGTTGCTATCGTCAACGCCTCGCTCATTATAAGCGGTTGACGGCTGGGGGAAGATAATATTTTAATGGGAATAGATTTTTTTTGCCCTGCGGGGAAGGGAGGGAGGGAATATTGAATGTTGAAATGGGTGGAACCCCGGGGGGGTGGTAAGGGTGAGGTTACTGTAAGGTAGGTATGGGGTAGGTGTTTTATAGGGGTATTGTAATGGTGGGATTATAGTATTATTACAGTAGTATTGCTCGTTTGTGTTTTTGGCCTAAAAATGGCCCTGAAGGCACGGAAAATGCCTGATAGAACCTGCCTTTAAAAAGCCCGCAGCTCTGACTATCTCTTCCTGTGCAAATCTGTTACAAAACTTGCCGTATTTCAGCAGAGACTGGTTTAAAGTCATTTTATAGAGGGAACAACTAACCCCATGCTTCAGCATGGGGATGAACAGATATTGACTGTAACGGGCTTTAGCCGTAACTGTTCCCCGCGTAAAATGATCATTGTTTACCCGGGGGTATAACCTGGGTAAGTTTTCCGGCTATATCGTTTAATCAATATTTACTACTCCGAAACCGGCAGGTCCTCTATCGGGAGAATCTGCCGGCGAAGACAAATTTTCATTTTTGTTGTATTGGCTTATTTATATTCAGTGGGAGGTGAAATACGGGATTTTTCCCGGTAGGGGGATGGATGGATTGGTGTACTTTGAGATACTTTAAAAACGCAAAACAAATGCGTGTAGCTGCTCTGTTGGGTTGGCTTTACGTATGTTTTTGGGGAGTAGTTGCGTATATTTAAGTGTTGCTGGCAATGCTATAGCGACACTAAACTATTTCAATAACTCTATTTAATAACTTAAATTATTTTTTATGTCAAAAGATTGTGGAGACCATATATGTGCTGGTGACGGAGAAGGTGACTACTGTAAAAGCCAAGGCGAAATGGATGCTGAATATAAAGACGCAGTAGACAGCATAGATAAACCACCTTATGAAGGTGGCGGCGGATGTTTTTCTATTCTATTATTGCTCATTTCCTCAACTTTCTTAATTGCGATTTTAGTTTTCAGATTATTTTAATTTGAGACCGAACTGTATTAGAATCATTTTGATTATAATGGAGATAGCAGACGGCAACAAGTATCAGATTAATTAATAGAAATCTGATAAACTTTGAGCAATAATATAATCATCAAATCCAACTCAATGTAATAATTTGTCTTTGCAGCATTATTATTATACAATCAAAAAACTGCTTGACAAGGTTCGGTAATTTTAAAATTTGAATTGGTCTTTAAATTAATATTAGCACATTTAATGCTGAATGAAAATTTTGCAAGTATTACTAATTACAGTGTTATTAATATTTTGACTAAAATGGATTACTAACAAAAAATATAACTGCTTGCCATAAGCACATGCCAGCAACATGGGGTTTTGTGCAAGTGTGGCTGGACGATTTAAACTTCATCAACAATAATTTGGCTTCTGTTCCGGCTGGACGTTTTTCAAATTCCACACCTGCACAAAGCCTCAAACGTTATCGGCAACAGCATTATGACATTCCTTACCTTGAACGGGCTAAAAAACTAACTAACTTCAACCAAATATGAATCTTAGAAGAATTGAGCCAGACGACTTTACATCATTTCAAGGAGAGATTGAAAAATCAAGAAATCTTGTTGAAAGAACTTTAAACTTGACATGGTTTTATGTCCAAGCAAGGTTTAGAATTCCTGAGAAGGAATTTAAAACCTATTACAGCGTTGACGGTTCAAATGACGGTGGTATAGATTGCTTCTTTCAGGAAGGTAAAACGTTTTATTTGATACAATCAAAGTATCACGAACGTTCGCAACGAGAAAGTTTGCATAGTGTAACTCATGAATTACAAAAAATTGAAAAAACGTTGATAGGTGAAAACTCAAATCATTATGCTGCTGACTTTGTAAATGCTTTAAGAAGAGCTTTAGATGATAACAACTCCTATCTTGAAATAATTTGGCTATCAACAAACGAAGTGAATGAAAATACAAGAAAGGATTCACAAATTTATTTGAACGGCATTTTAGGTAATCGTAACTGGCAATTAAATGCCGATATAAATTTCATTGACCGATATGCTTTAGAAAGCGTAATCTATGACATTAAGCACGGCTATGTACCTCACACAGGCAAAAAAGATATCATATACGAACCAGGAGAATGTATGACAATAGATAAAGACAGAAGCAATATTGAATCTATTGTACTAAACGCTAAAGCTATAGAAATTCTAAAATGGTTCCAGAGTTCAAGAGACATTGAAAAATATCTTCAAAAAAATGTTCGAGAATCAATCGGGGAAAATGCAATAAACAAAAAAATCAGGGAGAGTTTCAAATCCGACCCAAATTTGTTTTGGTATAAACATAACGGAATAATAATTTTTGCAGACTGGTTAGAAGTAAATCCCAAAAATAGAAAAGTAACAATAAGAAATCCTCAAATTGTAAATGGTGCACAGACAATTTCTCAACTTTATAAAGCCTATGACGAGAATAGAAATGAAAACAATCCTGCTAAGGTTTTGGTTAGGGTTTATCGTTTGCCATACGAAGATTCTGAAACCTATAAGCGAAGCATTGACATAATTTCAGCTCTTAATTCTCAAAATAAAATCAAAGCTTCGGATTTGCATTCAACTGACCCAAGACAAGTAATGCTTGAAAATCGAATTAATGAGTTAGCCCAACGTTACAAATACTTCAGGAAAAGAACAGAAAGCAGCAAAATGTCAAGTCCATTCAATATTAAAATGACAGAGTTGGCTCATTGCTTCTATGTTTCGGAATATAAAAAGCCTGATGAAGGAATCGCAGGTGCAATTGAATCTTACTTCGAAGAAGATAAAAGATATTCAGATGCCTTTCCTGAAATTCAAATAAAAAAGCCAATTACAAATAAAGTTGACCATATTGTTTTCAAGTATATTGACTGTTGGAGATTATACTATTTTATTGACAGGAAATTCTCTTATGAAATTTCAGCAAAGCAAGGAGAGCTTTGGGGTTTTATTTACTGGTACATTTTTGTAGATAGTTATAATCAATTACAAGATTGGAAAGAGAAAGTGTTTGAAGGAACATGGCGAGAGTGGATTGACTTTACAACCAGTAACTATTTTGAAAATGGAATGATTAAATACTTGAAACCACGATACAAGATTTATATTGAAATGATGCCAAAAGCAGAGGCAGACCCCAGAAATTTTTACAAAAGCACAACTGGACGAAATAAGTTTTTAAAGAATAGTGGCAACTTCAATCAATTTAAACAAGAATTAAACAAAGTATATCAACGATTCAATAAATACAGTGCTTAATCGAGCGAGACAGATTCAGACTAGTAAAGCGGTGATGCCTATAACAAAAGGTTTGCCGCAAGGCTGGCGGACGGAATAACAATCGGCAGTTGTACTACTATCAGCTAATTTGTAATAGCCTGTTGAGAAGGAGAAATAACTTCAATCAGCGTTTGTGCCGGGCAGACGGAATGCTAATGCCAAGCCTTCGGTAATACCTGACTGTTGTGCGCTATGAAAAATGAGGCTTGTGGTTTAAGGGAAAATTTTGTAGATGTCTTTTCTGTGAACAAATCTGGCAATTGAGATTGTAGCATTTTCAAAGAAGAAACCTAATCGATAATCGCCTACCCTTGTTCTATATGCAGATTTATGACCTTTCAGTTTCCTTGTATTCGGAATTTCATCCAATGAATTGACAGACTCCATCAATTCTATAACTTTTATAAGATTTGATTTAACAGACTTAGGGCCAACTCCATCAAGATCTTTTGAAAACTTTTTTTAAAACTCAACTTTCATTATGAGTTAAGTTTTTTCATGATTTCTGAACGACTGGCTTTTTTAGTCTTATCAATATTATGCATCATCTTAGCAAGACCGATATCTTCCAATTCCTCTTTTGAAAGAGAAGATACTCCTACACCAAGTTTGGTAAGCAGGTTTGACAAGAATTTATATTCATTGTCAGTTTTCGGGGTGATAACTAATGCTTTCATAACACTAAAATACAAAAACCTAAACACGGGCACATTGCATTGGCGTTATGGTGGTGGGCGGAATGCAGTTGCCCAACAGCAGGAAATCGGCTTTAGCTCTAACCGGACGTTATAAATTTAGCAACAGAATAAATTATCTACTTCATTCTCAGCAGGTTTCTCTATTGAGAGATGCCTGCGGGAAGGGAAACTCAGATTTAACAAGTTATAAAGAATTATCATATTATCTTCATCTCACCATGCCGGGTACAGGCGTGGCCCCCCTGGTTCAGTCGTGCAACTTCTGACTGGTCTGTACCCATTTTTAAAAAACCTTTGTCTGCGAACCATGACAAGGTTTTATGGAAAATGAATCACTAAGCATCTGTAGTATTTTAAGATTCCTGTTTTTATCACCTAATCATTTGCAATGATTCTGGCACCAAAACTATTGAGGAAATTGTATGCCTGCACGGCACTTTGTACCCTGTTTGCTGTTTCGGCTGCTGCGCAAACAGCACCGGTAAAAGGTACGGTTACCGATACCCTGAATAAAACCGTTTTACATAATGCGGTTATTTATATCAAAAATCCGAAAGATTCTTCGCTGGTAAAATATACAAGGGCCGATGCCAAAGGAGGTTTTGACCTTGGAGAAGTAGCTGGCGGAAAATATATTATGATGGTTAGCTATCCCAGTTATGCAGACTGGATTGATACGGTGCAGGCCATACCCGGTAAAGCGGCATACCTGCCGGTCTTTCTCTCTACCAAAATACATTTACTGGAAGAAGTGATTGTAAGACAAAGCATTGCCCCGGTTCGGATCAAAGGAGATACTACGGAATACCTGGCAGATAGTTTTAAGGTTAAACCCGGGGCCACGGTTGAGGATCTGTTGAAAGTGATGCCGGGCATTTCGGTAAACAGTAAGGGAGAGATTACCACGCAGGGGCAAAAAGTGCAGAAGGTTTTGGTAGATGGCGATGAGTTTTTTGGAGATGATCCTACAATGGCCACACAAAATCTGAATGCAAAGGATATTGCCAAAGTGCAGGTATTTGATAAAAAAAGCGACCAAGCCACATTAACCGGCATTGATGATGGCTCCAAACAAAAAACGGTAAACCTGGTAATGAAAGAGGATGCCAAAAAAGGCTATTTTGGTACAGCGACGGCAGGCACGGATTTTAATAAATATTATCAATCCAAAATATCGGCCAGTCGCTTTACCAGCTCACTAAAAGCGGGTGCACTGATTACCGCCGACAGAACAGGACGTGACGGTATGAGCTGGGAGGAAATGCAGGATTATGGAAATATTTCGAGTACCGTAGAAAACGGTAACGTAATGTTCAGTTGGGATGGCGATGATGAATTCAGTAGCTGGGGACAACAGGGTATCCCTGAAAACCTGCAAACCGCTTTTATGCTGAACAAGAAATTTGGAAAGCTTAAAAACAATACAGCCAATAATTTCAGCTATAATCATTTAAACCTGGCCGGCGATGGATACACCTCAACCAGGTACATCCTTCCTGATACGGTTTATTACAATAACCAGTCGAGATCGAACATCAGCAGTAAATGGAAAACAAATCTGAGTACTAAAAACGAAATGAATCTTGACTCACTTACTACCATCAATATCAATGCAAAGATCAGCCAGGGTAAATCGCACAGTTATGGGCTGCAACAGGGCGAATACCTTACGGGTAACCTGGTGCCGGTAAATACGAGCAGCCGCACCAATAGTTCCAATGGCGACAATAACAGTACAAAGGCTGATATTTTCCTGAGAAGAAAACTGAATAAAGCCGGTACCCGTTCCATTACAGTTAGCACCGGGTTTAGCAATTCGTTTTCTAACAGCGAAGGATATTTATACAACAAAACGGAGTTTTATGCCAACGGGTTACCTGCTTCGCAACAGATTATTGACCAGCGGAAACTAAACAATAACGAATCAAAAACCGTGCAGGCATTGGCCAGTTATACAGAACCGCTTAGCAAAAAGATGTCGTTGAACATCAACTACACTTTTAATACCGTCAACTCCCTGCAGGATACCCGTTCTTACGAAAAAACAAATGGCAAATACGACTCGCTGAATCTGTTGTACAGTAATCAATACCGTTTTATCAATACCTCGCATCGGGGTGGGCTTACCTGGAATTATGTAACCAAAAAGATCACGGCTAAAGTGGGCATAGCGTTACAGGATCTGGCATTAAAACAAACCAATATTATTAAAGACTCTTCTTACGCCAGAAATTTCACCAATTATTTTCCAACGGCTAATATCAGATGGAAATATTCTTCATCAGGTAACTTCTACCTGAATTACAGCGGCAGTACGCAACAACCGTCTTTAATGGCTCTGCAACCCATACTGAACAATAACGACCCCTTAAACATTGTGGTAGGAAACCCGGATCTGCGCCCGGCTTTTGTACATGATCTTAGTTTTAACCTGTCCGACTTCAAAGCACTAAGCAACCGGAGCCTCTGGGGTTATGGCGGCATCAGTTTTACGGAAAACGCTTTCAGCAATAAGAGTAGTGTTGACAGTTTTGGGAAACGTGTAACACAAACCGTAAATGTAAATGGCAACTTCAACTACCGGGTTGGTTTCAGCATTAGCCGGCAGATCAAATTTTTGAAACTGGAGATCTCATTTGAACCGCAAATTAACGGCGGCAGGAATGTAAGCTTTGTAAACGGGCGGGAGAATATTACCAAAAGCATCCACCCTTCGGCAGGTTTCGGGGTACGTAAGTGGATAGAGAAAAAAATGTCATTGTATTTTTCGTACAATGCCGGATATAGTCATTCAACATCTTCCATCAATCCCCAGGCAATAACTGAATACTGGACACAGAGTATTGATATGTATTTTGATTACAAATTCAAACACGGATGGAGCGTGAATACCAGTTACGGTTATAATTACCGGCAGAAATTATCGCCAACAGACAGGAGTAATAACGCGATGATCTGGAACGCAGCTATTGAAAAGAAACTCTTCAAAAAAACGGATATTACAGCTATTCTAAGCATGAATGATATCCTGAACCAAAAAATCGGGTTTAGCAGGGATATCAGTAGCAACTACATTTCTGAAAATACCTATACAACCGTGCAACGGTACACCCTGTTATCACTCAGGTGGAAATTTAATAAAAACAGAAAAGCTTCAGAATATGACGATTAAACACATACTGCCGGGCTGTTTAAAATTTTCTGCCTGTATGCTGTTATTGCTGATCACGGTTGCTGCCAGATCGCAAGCGCAGTTTATTACGGCGGGTAAGATAGAGTTTGAGAAAAAAATAAATATCCATAAAGAGATCGAAGATGCCCATTGGCTGGATAATATAAAAGACAAGATTCCCAAGTTCCGTACCTCTTTGCACAATCTTTATTTTAAAGACGGTAAAACGTTGTTCGAAAAAGGTACCGATGTAGATGAGAAAATTCCTTTCATGGATGATGACCGGAGTGTGGATGATATCATTTATTCAGACCTTAAACAAAGAGTGTTCACAAAAAAACAAAACGTATTTGATGAAACCTTCCTGATCAGTGATTCCATCAGGCAAATCAAGTGGCAGATGACCAATGACCTGAGAGATATTGCAGGTTTTGAATGTCATAAAGCCGTGGGAAAGATCCTTGATTCGGTATATGTCATTGCTTTTTATACAGACCAGATCCCGGTATGTGGCGGGCCGCTTTCCTATTCCAATCTTCCCGGTATGATATTAGGCTTAGCTATTCCAAGAACGAATCTCACCATTTTTGCTACCAAAGTAGAACTAACAGAACCCAGGCCGGAAAAATTAGTGCCTCCCACCGGGAAGATGAAAAAAACCGATTACAAAGGATTGGCGATCATTTTGCAAAAAGCACTCAGCGATTGGGGAAGCTATGGCCGGAAATATATTCTCAGTTCACTATTGTAATGAAAGCAGCTCCTATCGGGAGACTGCGGGATTTTTTTTTATATCTTATATTGAAATGCTTGGAGACCGGGTTTCCTGTATACGCTGTAACTTTAATATCTTTTAAAAATCAAGGATATGGAATTTGGTCGTGTGCCGGAATCGGAATTAAACAGCATCAACTTTACTTTGCCCGGCGAACCGGCTTTTAATAAACAGGTATTACCCGGCACCAGGGCAACAAATCCAAAAGTATGGCTGGGTTGCGCCAAATGGGGGCGTACAGAATGGGTAGGAAAGATCTATCCACCCAAAACAAAAGAAAAAGATTTTCTCGACCATTATGTGAAGCACTATAACAGTATTGAGCTGAATGCCACCCATTATAAACTATATGGTGCCACAGGTATTGCCAAATGGGCCGCTAAAGCAGGTAACAGAGAGTTTATGTTCTGCCCCAAAATGTACCAGGGCGTTACACACCGTGGCAGCCTGCTGAATAAAGACTTTGCCGTTTCTGAATTTTTGCGCGGGATACTTGCATTTGAAAAACATTTGGGCCCCGTATTCGTGCAGGTAAGCGATACCTTCACACCAAAACGAAAAGAAGAACTGTTTGGTTTTCTGCGCACATTGCCCACTGATCTGCCATTCTTTTTAGAAGTGCGCCACCCGGATTGGTTTGGTAAGGAGGAGCTACGTACTGAGTTATTTGATTTTCTCCGGTCTGTTAATATGGGTATTGTGATCACAGACACAAGTGGCCGAAGGGATTGTGCACACATGCACCTTACTGTACCCAAAGCTTTTATCAGGTATGTTGGTAACAGTTTGCATCCTACTGATTATACAAGGATAGACGATTGGATTAACCGGATGAAATACTGGTTAGATAATGGTTTACAGGAATTGTATTTTTTCATGCACATGCACGATGAAGCTTATTCTCCCGAGCTGACGGTTTACATGGTTGATAAGTTAAATACCGCCTGTGGATTAAATATTGTTAAACCCACATTTGTTCAGCGCGGTTTGTTTTAGGTGGTCTAATTTTGTTTTCAAATAGCTCTATATGAAAAAGTATATCGTAGTCTTAATAGCAGCGGCACTCAGTGCCTGTTCAGGAGGTGTAAGGGTGCTGAATACAGAAACAGGTGCGAATGTTGATCTGACCAAATACAAAACATTTGATTTTTACACAGTGAGGGCTTCGGGAGATACAAGTGGCAATATCGCAATTTTTAATGCGCGTGTTGAATTGTTGAAAGAAGCCATCAGTACAGAACTATCTAAAAGAGGCTATACACAAAAAACCGATCAACCGGATATGCTGGTTAATATCGGCATCAGGGTAAAAGAAGAGATACAGACACGCCAGACAGATTGGAAAACAGACGGCGCGCCAAGATATATTGGCCAGCGTAATTATACATGGAAGAGCGAGGAGGTTGAAGTAGGTCGTTATAAAGAAGGAACCGTTGCCATACACCTGGTAGATGCCGCAAAAAATACAATGGTATGGAAGGGCGTGATAAGAGGAGTTGTGCCGGAAAAACAAAAAAACATTCAGGAAGCTGCGCAGAATGGAATAAAAACTTTGTTTGAGAAATTTCCTGTTCCTGTGAAGCAGTAAGGGGGGCGATTATTTTACCTCATACAATTCTTCCCAACGCGTGGTGTAGCGTGGGCTACGGAGTTCCTGGCGCATCTTCCAGTTGCGGGTGGTGCCAGAGGATGCGAACTTCAATATATCATCGCGCATGGCAAAATTCACATTGTCGATCATACTCATCAGCATGCGGTTCCTGTTTTGCTCAGGCGGGGTAAAGAGGTTGCCCTGTATGGAACTGTCGGGTACAATACCGCTTAACATTACGCCGGCTTTTTTATAAACCCTGCCACTTTCGTACAAGCGGTCTACCAATGCCACTGCAGGTTTAATGAGTTCGTTGGTGGATGATGTGGCAAGCGGCAATATAATATGACTGCCCACTGTAGGCCCGTGCCGGAAATGTGCGGTATGCGATTCTTCTTTGGGTACTACAAATACACTTACGGTATTGGCCGCGCTATGTTGCCGTCTTAATTTTTCTGCTGCGCGTGAGGTATAAGTTGCTACTGCTTCTTTGATGTCTTTCAGATCAGTAACGGGTGAGCCGAACATGCGTGTGGTGGCGATCATTTTTTTATTTACGAGTTCATCCAGCATCTGTATGCTTTCAATGCCTTTTAGTTCGCGTACCAGTCGCATGCCGGTTACGCCACCCAGGTTTTTGCCTGCCCAGTGAATGTCTTTCATGCTGAGGTCGTAAGCGGTATTAATGTCTATGCGGCGCAGTTTATCGGCATACTGGTAACCTACGCCCCATACATCTTCTATGGGTGTCCGTTTTAATGCCTGTTCTGTTTTTCGCGGTGTATCAAGCACCAGTACGCAATTGGTGGCTTCTTTATTTTTTTTGGATAAACGATTGGCCACTTTGCTCAGCACTTTTGTTGGCGCTACGCCGATGGATACTTTGATGCCGGTCCATTGTTCCACAGTTTCTCTCAGGTATAAAGAAAAAGACTGTAGGTCCTGAGGTGCAATATGTGAGAGATCAAGAAAACATTCATCAACCGAATAAACTTCCACACAATGTGGTGGCAGCAACATGCGCAGGGTTTCCATTACGCGCCAGCTCAGGTCGCCATAGAGATTGTAGTTGGATGAAAATGTGGCCACATCATATTTTTCAATTAATGGCCTGGCTTTAAAATAGGGGCCGGCCATTTCTACACCGAGGGCTTTGGCCTCATCGCTGCGCGAGATGATGCAACCGTCGTTATTGCTCAATACCACAACAGGTTTGTTCTGGAGACAGGGCCTGAACAAACGCTCGCAGGAGCAGTAGAAGCTGTTACAATCAACGATGGCTCTCAAAGTGTGTATTTATCTCCTTGCGTTTCTTTGTGTCCTTGCGTCTTTGCGGTGAAATAGCTGCTTAACCGCAAAGACGCGGGGGCGCAAGGGTTCGCCAGGTATTTATTGGTGAGTAATTGACAGAACGTACAAGTGTGCGACGCAACGGACGATGAATAAAGATATATTGCCGGGTGCATAGGATCAGATTGAGCGAATAGAATAAACAACCACCCCCCACGCTGCATAACTGCTAAACTCTTCTACCTGGATATTTCCATACTTTTTATTTTCTGCCACCAGCGTAATGCCTTTGATATGGGTTTGCAAACGCCGCACCAGCAACTCGCCGTTGAGTATGGCCACGATAATTTTTCCGTTAACGGCTTTTACGCTTCTGTCAACAATCAGCACATCGCCGCTGAAGATGCCGGCCTCAGCCATTGCATCGCTGTTCATGCGGAAGAAAAAGGTGGCGGGCTTGTTGCGGATCAGTTGTTCGTTCAGGTCGATACCCCGTTCCATATAATCATCGGCAGCGGCGCCAAAGCCGGTGGCGTTGGCAGTAGGTATTTCCCACTGGTTAAATTTTTTAGAGCCTTTGTAGGCGGCTCCATACCATTGCTCCCCGTCCATATAAATTAAATTTTGTAGTGCTAAATTATTTAGTAAATTTATACTAAAATCATTATCTCTATAAAAAATTTATTTATGGATACAGGTGTAGCAACCAACAAAACATTCAGCAGTGCGCAGGTAAAAGGGTTTTGGGAATACCTGCTGGTGGCCCGGCCGGATGAGGCCGTATATGCGCAGGTAATGGAAGAGAAAAAATTCTTCTCTGCGCAATTTAAATTAATGGCTGCGGTAAAAACCCAGCCGCATATTACAGTAGCCAATTTTATGGCGCTGGAGCCAATGGAAGAAACGATCATCCGGTGGATGCACCGCATCATCAGCAGTAAAAAAAGTTTTCGGGTAACACTGGATCAATATGGCGCTTTCAGGCCGCATACTATTTATTTGCGGGTGCAGGACCATCAGCCGTTTCAGCAACTGGCAAAAGAGTTGAAAGTGGTTGATCAATACATACGTGGCTATGGTTGCCCGGAGATGCATTTGATCACCAATCCGCATCTTACCATTGCCAGGAGATTAGAGCAAACAACTTACAGCGAGGCGGTAAAAGTATATGCAGAAAAAACGTTTCATGCTTCATTTGATGTGAAGGAACTGATACTGCTGCGCAGGCGGCACCAGATTGATAGCTGTAAACAGGTAAATGTGTTTGGGCTGCAACCCTGAGTTTGTTGGTAAGTGGATTTTGTGGTTAGTAAAATTTGATCCCCCTATGAAAACTGAAATATTGTCTGAATATGCCACCGCAGATTACCTGCTGGTAATAGAACCGCATGAGGCATTGCGCGAAGAGATCATGCAGGTAAAAAAATATTTTGGTGAAACCTATAATTGTGCGGCATCGGTTACAGGCAGGCCCAATATTACGCTGGTAAGGTTTCAGCAATACGAAATGATAGAGCAGCGTATTGTGCATCGTTTGCATTTACTGGCAACGGCACATGCTTCTTTTATGGTGGAGTTGCATGGTTTTGGAAGCCTGCCAACACACAGCATATTCATTAATGTTACCACCAAAACACAGATTGTTGAACTGGTTAAAGCCATACGACCCATACAACACCTGCTGAAAATTGATAGAGACCGTAAGCCGCATTTTATTACCGCGCCCTATATCAGCATTGCACGCAAACTATTACCATGGCAATACGAGAAAGGCTGGCTTGAAATGAGCAACACCCATTTTAGCGGCATGTTTGTGGCAGATCACCTGTTATTATTACGCAAGCGTGAGGGGGAGAAAAAATATACTACCGTTAAGAAATTTCAGTTGATGAATGTGAGAGTGATCGCCACGCAGGGGGAACTGTTCGTCTAACAGAATCATACCATCTTATAAAAAATACTCCTCTCTGCCTGCAGGGAAGGGTGGCTAACCCAGGGTGGGTAAACCAATCTGCTATGGAAGACGAAATACAAAACGAAAACAAATACTTAAAAGGCCGCGGCGCCCAGTTTAACCCTAAAAACCGGTTCCTGAAAAATGAAAAATTGAGGGAACAGGTTGAAAGTATTGACGACTGGAGCGAACCCAACTCTGCCACCGTTTACCTGGAAGACCATGCCAAAAGCATTGTAAACAAAGTGGAGAGTCCGGATGTAGGTATGTGGTACAGCATGAACCCTTACCAGGGCTGCGAGCATGGCTGTATTTATTGCTATGCCCGCAATGCCCATGAGTACTGGGGTTACAGCGCCGGACTGGATTTTGAAAGAAAAATTATTGTAAAGGAAAATGCCCCCGAACTGCTGCGCAAATTTTTGATGAACAAAAACTGGGAATGCGTGCCCATTAGTTTAAGCGGCAATACAGATTGTTATCAGCCGGCAGAGAAAAAGTTTGAGTTAACCAAAAGGATGCTGGAAGTGTGCAATGAGTTTAACCAGCCCGTTGGTATGATTACCAAGAATGCAGGGATATTACGCGATAAGCAACTGTTGCAGGAAATGGCAAAGAAAAAATTAGTGAGTGTATTGGTGAGCATTACATCTTTTAACGAAGACCTGCGGCGTGCCATGGAGCCACGCACCACAACTGCTAAACAAAGACTGCGGGTGATTAAAGAGCTAAGCGATGCCGGTGTGCGGGCCGGTGTAATGCTGGGCCCTATGATACCCGGACTGAACGAACATGAGATGCAGCGTATTATGGAAGCGGCGAGTGAGAATGGCGCTACGTTTAGCGCCTACACCTTTATTCGTTTAAACGGAGCTATTAAACTGATCTTTCATGACTGGCTGTATAAAAATTTTCCCGACAGGGCAGATAAGGTTTGGCATATGATAGAACATGGCCATGGCGGCAAAGTGAACGACAGTCGCTATGGTGTACGTATGCGTGGCGAAGGGCCCATTGCCGATTTGGTGAGGCAGCAGTTTAAGAAGTACAATAAAATCTACAAACTGAATGCAGAAAGATGGGAATTGGATTGCAGTTTGTTTAGAAGGCCCGGGGAGCAGGGGAAGTTGTTTTGATTTTTTTTTTGCCACAGATGACACAGATTAACACAGAAAAGAAATCTGTGAAAATCTGTGTCATCTGTGGCAATATTTCTAATGGTAAGCTCAGCAACATTGCTTTTCTTACCTTCACCCCATGAAAACAATCGGCATCATCGGCGGGATAACCTGGTTATCTACTGTAGAATATTACAAGTTCATCAACCAAATGGTGAATGAAAGATTGGGTGGAGTAAATGCAGCCAAAGTAATTATCTGCTCAGTAAATTTTGGCGAGATTAAAACACTAACCGAGGCCGGCGATTGGGATGGTATTGCTGCCATTATTTGCGATGCTGCCCGCAAACTGGAAAATGCAGGCGCTGATTGTTTGCTGATTGGCGCTAATACCATGCACAAAATTGCAGATACGGTGCAGGCTTCAGTTAAGATACCTGTAATACATATCGCTGCTGTAACTGCTGATGCCATTGCACAAAAAAATCTGAAAACAGTGGCCCTGCTTGGTACCAAATATGTAATGCAACTGGATTTTTACAAGAATAAACTTGCTGCAAAAGGTATTACTGTTATTATTCCTGAACAACCAGAGATTAACTACATCAACAATGCCATCTATACTGAATTTGCAAAAGGTTTATTTCTTCCTGAAACAAAACAAAAATTTTTACAGATCATTGATCAGCTTATTGCCAGGGGAGCAGAAGGCGTTATTTCAGGCTGCACAGAAATTCCATTGCTGATACAACCCGAAGACTGCAGCATTCCTGTTTTTGATACTACGATGCTACATGCCAAAGCGGCTGTGGATTTTGTGTTGTAAGGTGTTTGCCACAGATTACACAGACTAGCACAGAGAAAGAATCTGTGTTAATCTGTGTAATCTGTGGCTATCTTATGCTGGTACAACCTGAAGACTGCAGCATTCCTGTTTTTGATACTACGATGTTACATGCCAAAGCGGCTGTTGATTTTGTGTTGTAAGGGGTTTGCCACAGATTACACAGATTGACACAGAGAAAAAATCTGTGTTAATCTGTGAAATCTGTGGCTATCTTAAAATGCATCATTAGCAGTTTCATTCTTAATAACACAAAAATCTCCTGAATGTAAGCGCATCATAACCATCCTGATCGCTCAACAAATAGTATTATATTTAATACCTATTTTGTCTGCATGAGCCAATTCAAAAGAAGCCTCTCCCTACAAACCACCATTGCTATTGTTGTTGGCGGCGTTATTGGCTCAGGCATTTTTATGAAGCCTGCCCTGATGGCCTCGCAATTAGGTTCGCCTGTTTTGTTGCTGAGTGTTTGGGTTGTGGCCGGGATAATTACTTTGTTTGGCGCCCTGTCTAACGCAGAACTGGCAGCTATGTTTCCGCAAACAGGCGGACAATTTGTTTTTTTTCAAAAAATTTATGGAGAAGGCTTTGCCTTTTTATATGGATGGGCGGCCTTTGCTGTTTTTAATACAGGCGGCAACGCATCCATTGCTTATATCTGCTCGCAATACACCAACTATTTTGTAGAACTACCCAGGTTTAGTGTTGCTACGGAGCATTCTTTTTTATTACATATCCCGTGGGTGGGCAATATATTTCCACTGGAAAATATTGGGGTAAAAGCATTAACTATCTGTATTATTCTATTACTCACCTTTATCAGCTACCGGAGCGTACAATACGGTGGCGCCCTGCAACGGGTGTTTACTTTATTAAAAGTGATCGCTATTGTTTTGCTGATTGGCGGTGTATTGAGCTCAGGCAAGGGTTCTGTGCATAATATTTTTACCGCAATGCCATCTGCCCCGCATGGCTGGGATTTGCTGAGTGCTTATGTGGCCGCTATTGCAGGAGCTTTCTGGGCTTATGATGGATGGAACAATATCACTTTTGTGGCAGGAGAAGTAAAAGACCCGCAACGGAATATCCCCAAAAGCCTGTTTGCCGGTTTATCGTTTTGTATTCTGATCTATGCATTAATTAACCTGGCCTATATCTATGTTTTACCCATCGATCGTTTGGCAGCCTCTTCATTTGTAGCGTCTGATGCTGCTAAAGTTGCATGGGGTACCATGGGCGGCAGCGTAATTGCATTGATCGTTATCATATCCACCTTTGGCACTACCAATGCCAATGTATTGGCTACAGCCCGTGTTAGTTTTGCCATGGGTAGGGAGAACAGGTGGTTTAGCTGGGCTGGTAAAGTGCAACCCAAATACCAAACGCCCGGCAACGCGTTATGGTTAAATGCTATATGGACTGTATTGCTGATCGTGAGCGGCTCGTTCGACATGCTTACCGATATGCTGATCTTTGTTAGTTGGTTCTTTTATGGAATGAGTGCCCTGGGCGTATTGATACTGCGTATGCGGATGAAAGATACCCCGCGTTTTTACAAGGTATGGGGCTATCCCATCGTACCATTGGTATTTGTGAGTTTTACCGCTTTTTTCCTGTGCTACACTTTGTATAAAGACATACACAATTATCAAAACGGCACCGCGCCTATTATCAACGCGCTATTGGGTATTCTGATCACGGGTATCGGGATCCCGGTGTACTTCTTCTCTAAAAAACGAAAAGGATGAGGGGCTTTCGATGCTAAGCTTTATTTTCGCTTCAAACCAGAAAATAATATGGAGGTAGTGATTGAAGCTATAGGTAAATTATTTGAATCGATTGGCAACCCCAAACCGGACAGGATTGAAAAACTGCCCCAGAGCGGTAGCGACCGGATCTATTTCCGCATCTATTCAGGCGAAAACACTTTTATTGCAACCTATAACATCAATAAAAAAGAAACACAAACCTTTGTTTATTTCAGTCGCCATTTTATTAATGCAGGCCTACCGGTTCCGATGATCCTCGCTGTGAATGAAGATGATACCATTTATATCCAGCAGGATCTTGGCACAGAATCGCTGTTAAATAAACTGGAAGAAAAAGGGCATGGCGAATATGTGTATGAACTGTTTCAGAAAAGCCTGGCAGCATTGGCCCGTGTACAGGTGTTGGGAGATAAGGACCTGAATTACGATTGGTGTTTAACAGCAAAAGAATTTGGTAAGCAGGCCATCATGAGCGACCTGCTGTATTTTAAATATTATTTTCTCGACACGCTCCAGTTGCCTTATGACAAGCAGGCCATGCTGGATGATTTTGATGCATTGAGTACCTACCTTACCCGTACAGAATACAAATACTTTATGTTCCGCGATTTTCAGAGCCGGAATATTATTGTAAAAAATGATGAGGTGAATTTTATCGATTACCAGGGCGGGATGAAAGGCGCCCTGCAATATGATGTGGCTTCATTATTATGGCAGGCAAAAGCTGAGCTGAGTGAGGACTGGAAAAATTCATTGCTTGAATTTTATATGGATCGCATAGAAGACCTGCTGGGTAAGCCTGTAGACCGTATCACTTTTGTGAGTCAGTATAACGGCTATGTATTGATCCGTTTATTGCAGGTAATGGGCGCTTATGGGTTCAGAGGTTTGTTCGAACGTAAAGCGCATTTCCTCGCAAGCATCCCGCTGGCGTTGCGTAACCTGCAATTCTTTATTGAGCATAAGCGTATTGGCATTGTAACACCGGAATTTGATCGTGTACTGCGTTTGGTAGTGGCAGATGATATGATTAAACGCTTTCAACCAACACAGGCAGATGAACAAACGCCATTGGTGATAGAAGTAAACAGCTTCAGCTACAGAAAAGGAATACCTGCCGACCCATCAGAAAATGGCGGTGGATTTGTATTTGATATGCGGGCCATCTTAAACCCCGGGCGTTTTGATGAATATAAAACGCTTACGGGTAATGATAAATCGGTTAAAGATTTTCTTGAACAAAGAACCAAAATGAATGAGTTCCTGAACAGCGTTTGGGACCTTATCGATATTTCGGTAGAAACCTATTTGCAGAGAGGCTTTAGTCATTTGATGATCAATTTCGGATGCACCGGCGGTCAACACCGCAGCGTGTATGCCGCCGAACAAACCGCAAGACATTTACGCAACAAGTATAAAGTGAAAGTGAAACTGGAGCATACGAATAGTGCGAATTGGGTAAGGGAACTTCCTACCCCCCAGCCCCCTGAAGGGGGAGTTAGATAGGATTCTAATAGTATTAAATCAGTAATTCAAACAATAATGACTGCATTCAATTCCCCCTTCAGGGGGCAAGGGGGTAAGGGGCAAGGGGGTAAAGCGATGATCTTCGCGGCAGGCCTTGGCTCCCGCCTGAAACCCTGGACAGATCAGCATCCAAAGGCATTGGCTTTGGTGAATGGGAAATCATTATTGCAGCGGAATATTGAATATCTCCAGCAGCATGGCATTTATGATGTGATCGTGAACGTGCATCATTTTGCGGATCAGATTGCAGAGGCTATTGAAAAAAATAAAGGGTGGGGAACAGAGGTAACTATCTCTGATGAAACAGATGCAGTACTTGAAACAGGTGGTGGATTAAAAAAAGCTGCCTGGTATTTTGAAGGGGAAGATGATTTTGTAGTGATCAATGTAGATATACTTACAGACATGGATCTGACTGCTATGATCCGTCAGCAACGGCAACAAAAGCCAATAGCAACACTTGCAGTAAGCGATCGTGAAACATCACGTTATTTTTTATTTGATGGGCATGCTGTTTTATCCGGCTGGCGCAATGTGAAAACAGGAGAAGAAAAAATTGTGCGGGCTGCGGATAAGCTTTATCAGAAAGCATTTAGTGGCATACATGTTATTAGCGGACTGCTGCTTCAGCAAATAAAACAGGAAGGTAAATTTTCAATGGTTGATGTTTACCTTGACCTTGCAAAAGATTATATTATTTCATCTTACGACCATACCGGTGCACATATGATAGATGTAGGGAAGCCGGAAAGCATTATAAAAGCAGAAGCTGTGTTTATTTAAAAACCGATCATGCAAAAAACCAGGTTTGCCATAATAGGTTGTGGAAGAATTGCAGAGCGGCATGCAATGCATATCCACACATATGGCCAGCTTGTTGCAGTGTGCGATATTGTTGAATCCAAAGCAAAAAAACTGGCCGGGAAGTATGGGGTTGATTATTTTTTATCAATTGAAGAATTGCTGGCAAATAAAGCAGGAATAGATGTTGTGGTGATCTGCTCTCCCAATGGATTGCATGCCAATCATGCCATACAGGCAATGCGTAAAGGGTACCATGTATTGGTTGAAAAGCCCATGGCTATTACATCAGCAGATTGTGAAGCAATGATCAGGGTTGCCGCTGAATCGGGCAGACATTTGTTCACAGTAGTTCAAAACCGATTCAATCCCCCGGTGCTGGCAGTTAAAAAAGCATTGGATGAAGGGATGTTTGGAAAATTATACAGTATTCAGCTGACTTGTTTCTGGAACCGCGATGCGGCATATTATAAAGATTCGTGGAAAGGATCGAAGGCGCTTGACGGAGGGGTGTTGTTTACACAGTTCAGTCATTTTATTGATTTGCTGTATTGGTTTTTTGGCGATATCAAGACCGTTTATGCCATTACAAAAAACGCAGCACATAATGGCATCATTGAATTTGAAGATTGTGGTGCAGTTACTATTGAATTTGCTAACAACATCATCGGTACAATTAATTTTTCTATCAATAGTTTTGATAAAAACAGGGAAGGGTCATTAACCATTTTAGGAGAGAAAGGCACCGTAAAGATCGGCGGCGAATACCTGAACACAATAGCATACCAGCAATTTGAAACAGGTAGTTTAGATTGTACAGGCGAGGCAAAAGAAGTCAATGATTACGGCACGTATAAAGGTTCTATGAGCAACCACGATAAAGTATATGATAGCCTGGTAAATACATTGCAAAACGGAACAACTTTCTATGCCGATCCATTGGAAGGATTAAAAACAGTAGAAATAATAGAACGAATTTATCAATCAGCCCAAAGCAATAAAACATCCTAAACCGTGCCTTAGTGCCTTGGTGTGATTATTTTCACTTGAAATAAATAAAATCGCTTCAAAAATAACAGTATGCCTTACCAATCCTCACAATCCTGCATCAGGGATGTTGTATTCGGCGCCAATGTAAAACTGGTGGAGCCCTGCAATTTGTATGAATGCACCATTGGTGATGATTGTTTTGTCGGCCCGTTTGTTGAGATACAGCGGTCGGTGATTATCGGTAACCGTTGCAAGATCCAATCACATAGTTTTATTTGCGAACTGGTTGCTATCGGCAATGATTGCTTTATCGGTCATGGCGTAATGTTTGTGAATGATACTTTTAAAAACGGCAAACCTGCCGGAGACAAAAAATTATGGAAGCCAATAAATATCGGCGATCATGTTTCTATCGGCAGTAATGCTACTATCCTGCCTGTTACCATTTGCAGTAATGTTGTAATTGGTGCCGGTGCGGTGGTTACAAAAAATATTACAGAGCCCGGTGTATATGCAGGTAATCCGGCAAAACGGATAATTAAGAAATAATGTATTGTTTTATTGAGATGATTTATTAATGCAGTTATTCTTTATTGTAAGACTTTTTTTTACCACATAGGTACATAGGAGAAAAAAAGAAACATAGATATTGAACTATATGTTCTTTGTTCCTAACCTATGTAACTATGTGTTTAACAGGAGCGCAACACGTTATTAATAAATAATTCACCATTGACAATTCACCATTCACCATTGCCCCCTACACCTTAATATAGATCTTCTTCTTATCCAGCACATACACAATTGCCCAATACATGGCAATCATGCAAAGTGCATAAAACAAAGAGCCTACGCGCAGATCGGTGGCGATGTTTTTACAAACATGCTCATAAAACCAGGGGAAGAAAGAAGTATACACTTTTTTTCCTTCAGGCGTAACATGATCAACCCATCTGAACATAGCCAATAACCTTGGTAGAAAACCGCTTAATACAAAAATGAATAAAGGGTTCTTCCCAAAAACATCAAAGAACCTGCTCCATGCCCCTTTTCTTTCCTTGAATTCTATCAGGTAAATAAGTGTGCCGATGGTCATGATGGCAAGGCCTGTTGTGTACAACACATAACTGCTGGTCCATATTTTTTTGTTTACCGGGAAAACCAAATCCCAGCAATAACCGGTAAAGAACAAAACAAGACCGGCAACAAATAAATTGGAGAGCATTTCATAGTTCTTTCCTTTCTGCTGGATATACTGCCCAACAAAAAAACCAAATATCACCTGCACAATAGCAGCCATGGTACTTGGCAACCCCTCCGGATCAAAAGGAACGCCTTCTCCTTTATAAATATGGGTAAGCCCCAGGATATTAATATCGATCTTCGTACCAAACCAGCCAGACAGGCTATAAGGATCTACACTATTGCCCAGAAACAGGCAGATAAACCAGTATAGCAGTAACAATATGCCGCTTACTACAAAAGCTCCTTTTGTTTTGGCATAATACACAATAACGGAAGCAAAAAAGTAGCAAAGGGCTATTCTTTGTAACACACCCAGTATGCGAACGTTCTCCCATTGTTTCCAGGCAATGTTCTCTCCATCCCAACGCACAAAAGGGCTCCAGTTCAGGAACAGGCCAATGGCAAAGATAAGCAGTGTACGTTTGATCACTTTTTTCCAGAATATACCAGGACCGGCCTGTTCAAAACGGGGCATTACAAATGCCATGGCATTACCAACGGCAAAAAGGAAGAAAGGAAAAACAAGATCGGTTGGTGTACAGCCATGCCAGGTTGCATGTTCCAGCGGAGAAAAAATATGCGACCAGCTACCGGGATTATTCACCAATATCATCAGGGCAACAGTGGCGCCCCTGAATACGTCTAAGGAATAATAGCGTTGGTTCATGGCAAGTATTTTATAGTTATGAAGATAGGAAAGATAACAGGATATCGTGCAGGCTTCCCGCCGCAAACTTCAAATCAGGACGATTGTACCAATCTGTTCCTTTTTATCCATAAATTTGTCCGCTACCAGGAATTCTTGGGCTCAATAAATCATTTTTTTCAATCGGGAATATGAGTAGAAATATACTGATCACGGGCGGTGCCGGGTTCATTGGCTCACATGTTGTGAGGCTTTTTGTAAATAAATATCCTGAAGATACCATCATTAACCTGGACGCACTTACTTATGCCGGTAACCTGGAAAACTTAAAGGACATTGATCAAAAACCTAATTACAGGTTTGCCAAAGTAAATATTCTGGATACCGAAGCCCTTGATCAAACATTCGATCAATACAAGGTAACAGATGTGATACACCTGGCTGCTGAATCGCATGTAGACCGTTCTATTGTTTCTCCGCTTGATTTTGTGTATACCAATATCATCGGTACAGTAAACCTTTTAAATACTGCCCGTAAAAAATGGAAAGAGGATTATTCAAAACACCTCTTCTATCATATTTCAACCGATGAAGTGTATGGAAGTCTGGGCGATACCGGGTTCTTTACAGAGAAAACACCTTATGATCCCAATTCTCCTTATTCGGCAAGTAAGGCATCTTCAGACCATTTTGTAAGAGCGTATCGTGAAACCTATGGCATGCAAACCATTGTTTCCAATTGCTCCAATAATTATGGACCGTATCATTTTCCTGAAAAATTGATCCCGCTTTTTATCAATAATATTATTGATGAAAAACCATTGCCTGTGTATGGAGATGGTTTATATACCCGCGATTGGCTTTATGTAAAAGACCATGCATTGGCTATCGACCTGATCTTTCATAAAGGGGTAAACGGCGAAACCTATAATATCGGTGGATTTAATGAATGGAGGAATATAGACCTTGTAAAACTGTTGTGCAGGTTGATGGATGAGAAACTGGGAAGAGAAAAAGGTTATAGCGAAAAGCTGATCACTTATGTGAAAGACAGACCCGGACATGACAGGCGCTACGCCATCGATGCATCCAAAATCAATAAAGAACTCGGCTGGAAGCCAACAGTTACATTTGAAGAGGGCTTAAGCGAAACGATAGACTGGTACCTGAATAATTCGGCCTGGCTGCAAAACGTTACCAGTGGCGCTTATCAGCATTATTATGAATCAATGTACGCAAACAGATAATTATGAGGGTTGAAAAAACAATATTGGAAGGATGTTTCCTGATTCATGATACTTTTTTCGGTGATAGTCGCGGCTATTTTTTTGAAAGCTTCAACCAGAGAACCTTTTTTGATCAAACAGGCCTTGATGTTTCTTTTGTACAGGATAACCAGTCAGGTTCGCAAAAAGGAGTGCTGCGTGGTTTGCATTTCCAGCAAGGCGAATTTGCTCAGGCTAAATTAGTAAGGGTATTAAAGGGAAAAGTACTGGATGTGGCTGTAGATATTAGAAAGAATTCTCCAACATTCGGTAAACATGTAGCAGTTGAGTTATCTGAAGACAGTCACACTCAGTTTTATGTGCCCCGTGGTTTTGCGCATGGATTTGTAGTATTGAGCGAAGAAGCTGTTTTCTTTTATAAATGCGATAATTATTATAATAAAGCATCTGAAGGCGGTATTATTTATAACGATCCTGATCTGGCTATCGACTGGAAACTGGATGCACAGGAACTGTTATTATCTGAAAAAGACACCAGGCTGCCAACATTGAAGGAGGCTGCCGACACTTTAAAATTCTGATTCATGAAAGGTATTATCCTGGCTGGAGGATCCGGCACACGTCTGTATCCGATCACAAAAGGTATCAGTAAACAATTGATGCCGGTGTACGATAAGCCGATGATCTATTACCCGCTTTCTGTATTGATGCTGGCAGGTATTCATGAGATACTTATTATTACTACACCAGAAGACTCTTCCCAGTTTCAGCGATTATTAGGCGATGGATCTGAACTGGGTTGCCGTTTTGAATATGCAGTTCAGGAAGTACCTAACGGATTAGCCCAGGCATTTGTAATTGGTGAAAAATTTATTGGGAACGATAAAGTAGCCCTGGTTTTGGGAGACAATATTTTTTATGGCGCCGGTTTCAGTAAGCTTGTACAGTCGTTCAATAATGTAGAAGGCGCCGCTGTATTTGCTTACGAGGTTCACGATCCTGAACGGTATGGCGTGGTCGAGTTTGATGAGAATAGGAATGTGCTGTCGATTGAAGAAAAACCGAAACAACCTAAATCTAATTACGCTGTTCCGGGACTTTATTTTTATGATAACAACGTTGTAAAGATTGCCAAAACCATGCAACCTTCTCCGCGGGGAGAATATGAGATCACGGATGTAAATAAAGAATACCTGAAACAGGGCAAATTGAAAGTAGGTATCATGAACAGGGGTACAGCCTGGCTAGATACCGGAACCTTCGATTCATTTGCCGATGCCTGCGAGTTTGTACGCGTGATCGAAAAACGTCAGAGCCAGAAAATAGGATGTATTGAAGAAGTGGCCTATCGCATGGGGTATATTAATAAGGGCCAGTTGTTACTGCTCGCCGATAAATATGCCAAAAGCGGCTATGGCGAATATCTGCGCAGGCTTAAATAGCCAGAATAAAGCAGGAAAGATACCGGTGTTAAATGTTGAATACATTCATTATCAGTGATCTGTAAGCCTTTGTGAAAAAAGATCACATTTATATCCTGAAACAAAACATTCTTTTAACATATGGCGCACAGGTACCTGTATCAGTGAATGTTTTGGTGAGGACATTATTCGTGTTTAGCTTTGTATAAGCAAGCAAACAGAATGAATGGCTAGTGCAGAATTTAACCAGATGTTGGTAAGTAACGCAGAGTTCTTAAAACCCTTTGCCGTTACTTTAACGCACGATAATGAAGCCGCCAAGGATCTCTTTCAGGAAACGCTTTATCGTGCATTGGCCAATCAGGATAAGTACAATGTGGGTACAAATATTAAAGCATGGCTGTACACTATCATGCGTAATATTTTTATCAATAATTACCGCAGAAAAACAAAGCAGGCAACTATACTCGACAGCACACCCAATGAATACCTGATCAATCAATACCAGGGCGCTGTTGCCAATGAGGCTGTTGCAGCTATTAATCTTAAAGAAGTACAACAGGCTATTCATAACCTTCCCGAGATTTTCCGCAACCCTTTCCTCTTATATTTTGATGGATATAAATACCACGAGATCGCCGATATGCTGGGCGAGCCGCTGGGTACTATTAAAAGCCGTATCCATTTTGCGCGAAAATTGTTAAAGACACATATTCAGCGTTATTAAATCAATTCGCTTAACTTTCTGATATTAATATTTTGAAAAAGAAAGTTATTGTTATCGGTAGCGGATTCGCGGGCCTTTCGGCTGCATCATTTATGGCTAAAGCGGGCTGGGATGTAACGGTATTGGAGAAACATGCTACTCCCGGCGGCCGTGCACGCAGATTGCATGCCGCAGGTTTTACTTTTGATATGGGCCCAAGCTGGTACTGGATGCCAGACGTGTTTGAAAGGTATTTTAATCAGTTCGGCAAGTCGGTATCTGATTATTATACACTCGAAAGATTAGACCCCTCATATCGTGTTTACCGGAATGATGGACCAATAGATGTGCCCGCTAATTTTGAAGCGTTACAACAACTATTTAATTCAATAGAACCCGGTAGCGGCAGGCAGTTGGAGAAATTTCTGGAAGAAGCTGCTTATAAATATGAAGTGGGAATTCAGAAACTGGTGTATAAACCGGGACTATCTTTAACAGAATTTCTGGATTGGGATCTCGTAAAAGGAATCCTAAAACTGGATGTTTTTAATTCTATGCGATCTCATGTGGCACGGTATTTTACCAATCCTAAGTTGCGTGAATTGATGGAATTTCCAGTATTGTTTCTCGGAGCCCTTCCGCAGCAAACACCAGCCTTGTATAGTTTGATGAACTATGCAGATATCAAAGGCGGTACATGGTTCCCCAAAGGCGGGATGTATCGTATTGTGCAGGCAATGTATGATTTGGCAGTTGAATTAGGTGTACGGTTTTATTTTGAACACAATGTAAAAGAAATAGTAGTTGACAAAAAATTGGCCAGGAAAGTAATTGCCTCTTCGCCAGCAAATAATGAAATAAGTTTTGAAGCTGATGTGATCATTGGCGGAGCCGATTATCATTATGTTGAAACTTCATTATTACCCAAACAGTATTGGTCTTATTCGGATAAATATTGGGATACAAGGGTGATGGCACCGGGAGCAATTTTGTATTATATTGGGTTGAATAAAAAACTGGAAGGGCTGCAACATCATTCATTGTTTTTTGATGCTTCCTTTGATGTACATGGGAAAGAGATCTATACAACGAAAGAATGGCCAACAGATCCGTTATTTTACGTAAGCGCCGCCTCCGTAACAGATGCGTCTGCTGCGCCGGAAGGATGTGAGAACCTGATTTTTTTGATACCGGTAGCTGCAGGACTGGAAGCCGATACGGATGAATTAAGGGACCGGTATTTTGACCTGATCGTTAAACGGATGGAAAAACATCTTGGTCAAACGATTAGAGACGCGATAGTTTATAAAAAATCATTTGCGCAAAACGATTTTGTGCATGAATACAATGCTTTTAAAGGAAATGCATATGGTTTGGCAAACACTTTGATGCAGACTGCCATTTTAAAACCATCCTGTAGAAGTAAAAAACTGAAGAACCTGTTTTATACCGGCCAGTTAACCGTTCCCGGCCCGGGTGTGCCACCCAGCCTGATAAGCGGGGAAGTGGTGGCGGGAGAAGTAGTGAAGGCGTTCGGGAGATGAGGTGTGAATGGCCAATTGTGAATGGTCAATAAAACCCTCATTCACCATTGCCCATTGCCCATTCACAATTCACCATTCACAAAAAGTGATAACCTAAATAAACAAACATGATAAACCTGTTTGATGAAGTGAGCCAGGAATGCAGCAGGATAACTACAGGGAAATACAGCACCAGTTTTTCCTTGGCAATCAAACTGTTGCACAAAGAGTTTCGTGCGCCTGTTTATAATATCTACGGTTTTGTTCGTTTTGCGGATGAGATCGTGGATACTTTTCATGATTATGAAAAACTTCAACTTTTTGAAGAATTCAAACAGGCTACTTATGATGCAATAGAAAGAGGGATCAGTCTTAACCCCATCCTGCATAGCTTCCAGCTTACTGTAAATGCATATCATATAGACAAAACACTGATTGATTCTTTTTTCAACAGCATGAAACAGGATCTTGACAAACGCAGGTACGATAAAGCAGACTATGCTGCATATATTTATGGCAGCGCCGAAGTGGTTGGGCTGATGTGCCTGTCTGTTTTTTGCGAGGGCAATCCGCACACCTATGAAAAGTTGATGCCTTATGCAAGAAGTTTAGGCGCCGCGTTTCAGAAAGTGAATTTTCTGCGCGATATGAGAGCAGATTATGAAGGCCTGAAAAGGGTTTATTTTCCCGGGTGTGATCTCAGCAATTTTAGCCAGAACGATAAAGCAGTAATTGAAGCAGATATTCAAAAAGATTTTGATCTTGCTTTTGAAGGTATCCTGCAACTGCCCGCAAAAGCAAAGTTTGGGGTGTATGTGGCATATAAGTACTATTTCTCTCTGTTTAAAAAGATCAAAAAATTACCGGCACAACATATTTTGCAAAACCGTATCCGTATCCCGGATTATGATAAAATATTGATACTGGCCAAAGCAGGCATCCGGAGCCAGTTGAATTTGATGTAATTACTCAATTTTGAATCGGATATTTGTATGGCATGGAAAAAGTAATCCTGGTAGATGAGAATGATGTTTCTGTAGGAACTATGGGAAAAATGAAGGCTCATAAAAGTGCAGTACTTCACAGGGCTTTTAGTGTGTTTGTTTTTAATAAGAAAGGCGAAATGTTATTGCAGCAACGGGCATTAGTTAAATATCATAGCGGCGGTTTGTGGACGAATAGCTGCTGCAGTCACCCAAGACCCGGTGAAGACACTAAAGAAGCTGCCTCAAGGCGTTTGCAGGAAGAGATGGGATTTACTACGCCGATTAATAAAGTATTTGATTTTATTTATAAAGCATCTTTTGATAACGGGCTCACCGAGTATGAATTTGACCATGTGTTTGTAGGTTACTATGATGGAAAGATTGAGCCTGACGAAAAGGAAGTATGCAATTATGCATACGAGCCTATGGAGAAGATAGAAAACCTGATAAAAAGCAAACCCGAATTATTTACCGTCTGGTTTCAGATCGCTTTCCCAAAACTGATGGATTGGTGGCGTAAAAACAAACACGCTCAGGCAAATTGAAATTTGCTATCTTATAGGCATCAATCATATGCAAGATTCTCCCAAGGCAATTATTATTGGTGCCGGCATTGCCGGTCTCGCAAGTGCTATCAGGCTTTCTGTGCAAGGCTTTGAGGTAACCGTATTTGAAAAAAATAATTACCCCGGAGGTAAACTAAGCAATTTAGAATTGAACGGTTACCATTTTGATGCCGGCCCGAGCCTGTTTACCCAGCCACTGAATATTGAAGAGTTATTTGTTTTAGCAGAAGAATCGATAGCGGAATATTTTCAATACCGGCAGCTACCTGTTTTATGCAACTATTTTTATGAAGATGGCATCACCTTAACTGCTTATGCCGATAAAGAAGCGCTTGCAAAAGAACTGTGTGATAAACTTGGAGAAACAGCAGACAGTGTGCGGGACTATTTAACTGTATCAAAAAAAATATACCTGAATATCGGCCAGATCTTTCTCAATTTTTCGCTGCACAAAATGCGCACTTTGTTTAGCGCTCCCATATTCAGGGCCCTTGCAACGATACGATGGTCTTATCTTTTCAGATCCATGCACCGTGTTAATACGGGATATTTTAAAAATCCCAAAACAATACAACTGTTTAACCGTTATGCAACGTTTAACGGCAGCAGCCCATATAAAGCACCGGGCATGCTTACGTTGATACCACACCTGGAGTACAACGAAGGATCTTTTTATCCCAAAGGCGGGATGATCAGTATCACGAATGCCTTATACCAATTGGCAGTAAAAAAAGGAGTTCGTTTTCATTTTAATACGCCGGTACAGCGCATCATTCATAATGAAAAAAAAGTGGAAGGCGTGGTAGTAAATGGTGAGAATCTGTATGCCAATATTGTGGTAAGCAATATGGATGTATTCTTTACCTATCAACAGTTGCTGGGTAACCAACATGCGGCGCGGAAAATTTTAAAGCAGGAGCGAAGCAGCAGCGCGCTGATCTTCTACTGGGGAATTAAGAAAGAATTTCCGCAACTGGGATTGCACAATATATTTTTTGCGGCCGATTATAAAGCAGAATTTGATCATTTGTTTCGCTTAAAAAAGATGTATAATGATCCAACGGTGTATATCAATATCACAGGTAAATGTGAGCCGGGTTTACAGGCGCCGGAAGGAAGAGAGAATTGGTTTGTAATGGTGAATGCCCCTGCCAATACGGGGCAGGACTGGAATAATTATCGTTCAAAATACCGTGCAGCTATTATTGCCAGGTTAAACCGATTATTGCAAACCGATATAGAACCTTTGATAGAAGTGGAAGAAGTGCTGGATCCTGTGTTGATCGAAGCAGGCACCGCTTCCTATATGGGCTCATTGTATGGCACAAGTTCCAATTCGCGGATGGCTGCTTTCTTGCGGCATCCTAATTTTACAGATGATATCAGGGGTTTGTATTTTGTAGGCGGAAGTGTGCATCCGGGCGGTGGTATCCCCCTATGCCTTAAAAGTGCAAAGATCATGAGTGAGATGGTAATGGTTGATAAACATACTAAACATTGATAATGTATTGCTACAGATAACACAGATTTACACTGCATAGATCTGTTTGTGCTAATCTGTGGCAAAAAAAAGAAATTCAAAATAACCTGATACATTAATGCAATTCTCCCGTCAAAATATCTCCACCTTTATTGCCATTCTCTTTCACGTAAGTGGGGTGATTGGTATTTTATTTACATCGCATAGCAACTGGTTCATCCGTAATACACCATTAAATCTTTGTTTGATGGGATTGCTGTTGGTATGGAACCAGCCGCAAAAAAATCTTGCATTCTGGGGCTTTGCCGGAATTACATTTCTTGTTGGCATGGGCACGGAAATGATTGGGGTTAATACGAGCAGGCTTTTTGGCCACTATCAATATGGTACTGTTCTTGGTGGCAAATTAAACGGGGTTCCATGGCTCATAGGACTGAATTGGTTTATGGTAGTTTTTTGCAGTGGCACCATCATGGCAAAATTTCAGCAATGGTTTAAACAGAAAATAGAGAAGGAAGGGCAGGGTTTTCCGCCCAAACTGGCTGCTTTGTCGCTGATTGTAGACGGGGCCATACTAGCCACTTTTTTCGATTGGTTAATAGAGCCGGTAGCCATTAAATTGGGGTTCTGGCAATGGCAAAACAGCGAGGTTCCTGTTTATAATTATGTCTGCTGGTTCCTGATCAGCGCTGTATTATTAATGGTGTACCGCTGGCTTTCATTTGAAAAGGACAATTATTTCGCAGTACATTTGTTTATTATTCAGGCATTGTTTTTTCTGGCGCTTAGAACTTTTCTGTAATATGGAATACAGTTTGATTGCATTGGCCACATTTGCCGTTATGGAGGGTATTACCTGGCTTACCCATCGCTATGTAATGCATGGATTTTTATGGTATCTCCACAAAGATCATCACCAGAAAGGCCCCGGATTTTTTGAGAAAAATGATGCATTCTTTATCATATTCGCTGTACCCAGTTGGCTATGTATTATGCTGGGTAGCATGAGTCATGCATATTGGGTAGTAAGCATTGGGGCCGGTATCGCTTTATATGGCCTCGCTTATTTTTTAGTGCATGAGATCATCATTCATCAGCGTTTTAAATTATTTTCCAAAAGCAATAACCGCTACATCAAAGCCATCCGGTGGGCACATAAGATGCATCATAAACATTTGGGGAAAGAAGAAGGCGAGAGTTTTGGAATGTTGCTGGTGGCCAAAAAATATTGGGATAAGGTTAGGAAGGATGAGAGCATAAGCAATGAGATTGCCGCAGAACAAATAGCATGAAAAACTGTGGTCAAAAATATTCAACTGATCAATAACGCGCAGATTGTCTACCCATTTTCATTATATCATTACCGGTGCCGGTTTGGCAGGATCAAGCCTGCTAATGCGGATGATGCGCGAGCCCTTCTTTACAAAGAAGAGAATACTTATCATTGATCAGGCACCTAAAGCAGTTAACGACCGCACCTGGTGTTTCTGGGAAAAAGAAGCCGGTATTTTTGAGCCTGTTGTCCATCATCGCTGGAACAGGATCAGTTTTTTTTCTGATACGTTTTCAGATACCATGAACATATCGCCTTATCAATACAAAATGATCCGCGGTATTGATCTGTATGAATATGTGAGCAGCGAAAGCCGCAAGCATCACAATATTGAATGGCGTTATGCAAAAATTAGAACCATCAAAAACAGGGGAGAGGTTGTTATTGTAGAAACAGAAGCTATCTCATACACGGCCGATTATGTATTTAACAGCATTATGTTTCATGGCTTCCCCCAACAGTTACCGGGTGGAGCAAAGGGCTACCTTTTTCTGCAGCATTTTAAAGGATGGATGATCGAAACAAATGAGCCTCATTTCGATCCTGCAAAAGCCACCTTCATGGATTTCAGGGTGCGACAGAAATATGGTACGGCATTTATGTACGTGCTGCCAACATCTTCTACTACGGCATTAGTAGAATACACCTTGTTTACAAAAGAACTTTTACAACAGGAGGCATACGATATTGCTTTGCGAAAGTATATCGCTTCGTTACTGCAGCTCACCGATTATAAAGTTACGCATGAAGAATTTGGTGTGATACCCATGACAAACATGACCTTCCCCTTGCAAAAAGAAAGGATCATTTATATGGGCATTGCAGGCGGTCAGGTAAAAGGCAGCAGTGGGTATGCTTTTCAGTTTATACAAAAACGTTCTAAACAGATTGTTGATTCATTGATGGAGGATGATGAACATCTTTCTTTACATCATACATTAAGCGAGAAAAAATTCCGGCTGTACGATAGTATTCTTCTGAATGTTCTTGAGAACAGGAAGATGAGCGGTCCCCGGATATTTTCAAACATTTTTCAAAAAAATCCCGCACAGCGTGTTTTACGTTTTCTGGACAACGAAAGCAGCTTGCAGGAAGACCTGCAGATCATGCGCAGCGTGCCAACCCGTATATTCCTCCCTGCCGCCCTCCGCGAAATCTGGCGCTGAAAATTAACGTCTTTCTACTACATTTGCAGCCTTGGCCTCGTAGTACAATGGATAGTATAAGAGTTTCCGAAGCTCCAGATCCAGGTTCGATTCCCGGCGAGGCCACGTAAATAAAGAACCCCACAGATATTACCTGCGGGGTTCTTTATTTCAGAATGTATTATAGAATAAATCTATTCTTTCCCAAACTTAAACGGCTTCGGTTGCCCGCATTTAACAGCTTCTTTTAAAACCGCTTCCAGTGCAGGCCTTGCAGTTGCTTCACCTTTTTCAATATCAATACCGGCAAGTGGCACACGATCCTGCTTGCCAAATTGTGTATATTCTCCATCGGCAGCATTTAGCTTGAATATTTCAAAATCATTATCTCCCTCTACCCAATAGCTTGCAGGGCGACTGGCTTTTGAATCATAAACGATTTTTTCAATATTGTTTAGTGGCACCATTGCAAGGTAATTGGCATTTGTTGTGCCTGTTAATGAAACTATCTCAAGGTTATACAAGAGCCTTATATTACAGGCGCTGTATTCTATTTTTTTGATCTTATAGGTATAAGAAACAGATTTTTTAGAAGTCCAGACAGGCTGGTCTGATGCCAGAAAAGAAAAGCTGTTCCACAAAGGAGTGGATGGGTATTTTTCAATACAGAGTTTTTTTAATTGTAACAGGGTGTTTTTAATCAGTTCAGCATTCTTGGGGTCTTTCTGAATGTAATTGAAATATGCTTTCTGTTGGTATTTGCGGGATTCTGTAGCCAGGTTTTCTGATTTAACTACTGCATCCTTAAAATAAATAACGATTGTTCCAATGGGGGATGATTTATTAAAATCAGGGATCTCCACCTTGTCAATTTCTCCCGGGTAAAATTCAGATACATTTCTGTTTTTTTTATCAATATCCCAAAGAATACTGGCTGACCCGTTTTTAAAACCAAAATTTGCATCCCTTACAAGAAACCGGTTCCCGTTCAGAATTTTTATCTGACCGGCTATTTCTGAGGCCTTGCTGTTTAAAATTGCCACACAGCTCTCAATTGTTTGGGCTTTGGTTGTGAAGGCAATAAAAAAGGTAATTGTAAGTAACAAGGTGCTTCTAAAATTCATAAATGGGATTTTGATTTGTAAGCTGTTTAAATAAAATATTTGTGTAACTGGAAGTGCCGGGCTGAGAAACTACCGGTTTGTTTTATTTCCTGTTTTATCAATATAAAACGAATTGCCATTAAGTACAACTTTAGCTGTGCCAGCCGCGCTAAAAGATTCTGCTTTATCATATACCATTGGGATAGCTTCTTTGCCGTATATGTCCATATATCCCCACTTGTTATTGACTGAGATGGGCGCCATATCTTCTTCGAATTTACCAATGAAATCATATTTAATGGGAATAAGCTCTTCACCATTTCTGCCAATTGCCCCCTTTTTATTGTTTAAAATAACCCATGCAAACATCTGGCCGTCAAAATTGCTTACAGTATCATATTTGGGTGGTATCACTTCCTGCCCATTTGCATTGAGGTAGCCCCATTTGTTATTTAACTGAACCTGTGTATATCCTCCATCATCATCTGCAGAAATAACTTTTTGATATTTGGGTGGGAATAGCTGCACACCTTTTCCGGTATATCCGGCCCACTTTCCATAGATTTTAGACAGTATAAGATTTGGTTCTGCCTGGATTATCTCATCGAACATAACAGGCAGAATTTCTTCACCATTCCTGTTAAGAATACCGTATTTATAATTTTCCTTTACTTTCCAATTGCCATAAATGGCTGTAAAAATATCTGTGTACTTAAATGGGATCACAGTTTTGCCTTCTGTATTGAGTATCCCGTTTTTACCATTTGATCTGGCGTGGAAATGGCCATCTGCTTTGGCTTGGCTGATAAATTCATATTCAAAAGGAACAACTGGATAGCCTGTTTTATCAATAATGCCCCATGCCTTTTGCTTTCGCACCGCAGCGTGTCCAAATCTGAATTGTGAACCATCTTCATAAATGAAGTCGATGATTTCCTTTCCTGTACTATCAAGGTACCCATACCCGATGTTTTTTCTGGCAAGCAGTTTTCCTTCAGAGGGTTCCTGTATGTAGTCGTAAATAATCTGCGAAATTAAATTTCCCTGTGCATCCAGTAGTCCGTATTTATTCAAAAATTTTATCTTGAATAATTGGTCATAGGCAACTATATGGTCAAGTTTAGCAGTAACAACAACAGTTCCTGAACTTGTTTTAAGGCCATACTTTCCATTCTCATAAAAGGTTCTCAATCTTTGGGAAGAGCCCGGTAGGACCATAACAAACAGTGCGAAGATAAACAAGATAAAATGTTTCATGGGGGGCAAGAACTGATTTTTGGGGTTATTTTTTTGTGTCTTGTCGGATGATTTTTTGTTTAAATAATTTGAAAATTAAAATAAGTAATTTTTGATAAAGAACACTGTTTGCTCTTACAAAAAACGTTGAACCTGGTGCTAATTGATGCATCTGGCTTTCTGAAAAATCATATTAGCGCATCACTTAGAGAAACAGATATAAGCGAAAAACAAAATAACAGCATAGGTAGCAGGTTGCCCAAATGGATGAGCGCTGCAAAAAACAGAAATGCAATTTTGAAGGCCATCAGTTTTTTGGAAACCAAATTATAAACCCGTTTTTGTATTTCCCGGGTTTACTGGTACGCATGCACCATCGCCATGCTCTCCCTCGCCATTTGCTGGTTATACTCGAATGCAAGTTTTTTGTGGTTGATGGTATCTACTATCGTTCCTATCAAACAAAGTCCGCCGGTGAAAAGATACAGTATCCCCATGCCGTTCTGGCCCACCATAAAACGCTGTATACCGCCAACACAAACAAAACCCAATACACAGCCCAATAATACCTGGTCGCTTTTTCTGCGTTTGCCGTTGTATACAGCAATAAAATTAACCAGGTTCTCCTCACTGAGTTCTTTGGTAAGCATTTGCAGGTAAACCAGTTCTTCGCCTTCAATAGAAGGCACCATGTTAATCAGGTTTGGTTTCATAAGCAGGTTTTAAAGGGAAGATGAGTTGTTTGAGCCTTATAAATATAATCAATACCCCGAAGATTCCCAATGGGTGATGCTGAAAAGAAAGCACGGGCTGCAGATGAAGCGCGTAATGAATGGCATGCCCCATACCACATCCCGGGCAATGGCCCAAGCCCAGCAAACTGAAAACACACAAAGAAGTATCGGGTTTATTTACAGGCAGAAAGAACAGGGTGATGAGGGCTGCTATCCAGCACAGCAATTCAAAACGATTACGGAACCATTTGAATAATAGGTATGATAATCTGGAGAATAGATTCATGATGTTTTTTTTGCTACAGATTTACAGATCTGAGATCAAATCTGTGCTAATCTGTGAATCTGTGGCGTAACTCTTAAAAGATCATTTCCCAAAAGCTCCGATATTGCTGCTGAATATTTTTACAGCTATCGCCAGCAATATCACCCCAAAAAATTTCCGTATCGCCAATAAACCCGCCGGCCCCAGCAGGTGTTCAATAAACTTTAATGATTTCAAAACAATGTATACAACAATCAGGTTAATGATAATGCCTGAAAGAATATAAGCTTCATCATAGTTTGCTTTTAACGACATGATGGTAGTTAAAGTACCACTCCCTGCAATAATCGGAAACGCAATAGGCACCACACTTCCCGATGGTGCGTTCTTGTCACCTTTAAATATTTCATGCCCCAATACCATTTCCAGTCCCAGCAAAAAGATCACCACAGAACCACCAACCGCAAAAGAACGAACGTCCAATCCTAACATCTTAAGAAAAGGCTTTCCGGCATACAAAAACAAGATCATTAAAGCACCTGAAACCATGGTTGCCTGGAAATTGCGGATAACACCCATCTTCTCTTTTAAAGAAATAAGCAACGGAATAGACCCCACAATATCAATCACCGCAAACAAAGTGAATGTTACCGTAAGCAGTTGGTCGAAATGGAGGTTCATGGAGGAGGTTTTTAGTAAAGTTAGTAAATGTTATCGTGAGCTGTGAATGGGCAATTGTGAATTGTGAATAGGCAGAGTGGTTTATAAGTGCCCCATGGTTTTATCGCCTATTCACCATTCACAATTCACTACTGGGCCTATGCCATTCCTTCCCCGCAAGCGAAACATTGTACAATATCTCATGTTTGTAGCTGTTGTTCTCTGCAATCAGCTTTATCACACATCCGTAATGACAGGTAAATACATCAAAAGATTCTTTGAGGGGTGTTTGGGTGATGTGTGCAAGAATGCTTCTTAATACACCGCCATGCGCCACAATTACTGCCGGGTTGGATTGGCGGCTGATATCGTTAAAACGATTAATGACCCTGTTATGCATTTGCAGGTAGCTTTCTCCGCCGGGCACCTGGATATTGATGAAATCGTTCATCCATGGTTGTATCTCTGTCTTGGGTATTTCGTTCCATAACTGCATTTCCCATGCACCGCAATTCAGTTCCATCAGGTCATTGTCTAATTGAAGCGTGTGTTGCGGAAACAAGGCCTCTGCCAGTTTGCGGCAACGTTGCAGGGGACTGCTGTAAACGGCTTGAATATTTTTTGGGAGATGGGGCTGAATGCTTGCTGCTTCGGTTTCAAAACTCTCTGTTACATCAAGGTCTGTTTGTCCGTAACAGATCCCTTTTGCAATGGCGGGAGTGGTGTGCCTGATCAGGTAAATTTCCATTACGCGAATTACACGAATTATTGCGAATGAACGGCATGGACGGAAAAATATTTGCCACAGAAAGCACAGATTTGCACAGAATTTTCTGTGGCCTGTCTGTGCCTTCTGTGGCAAAAAAACTAAAACTTAAAAATACGGTTCTTGTAAAGTTTGTATTGAAACTGCAGGGTTTGTAAACATTGCCCGCACAAACAATCGGTATATTTTTCTTCTATAAATAAACGCTCTTCATAGGTAAGCTGAACCTGTGTACACTGACATTCGGCTATATTGCCCACCTTACATTCGAAATCGCGTGAGCAACGTGCACATTGTTTTGTTTCGTGTAATGGCATGGCTTACCAGTTAAAGGTTACACCCGTGTTAAACAGTAATGGTATACTGTTAAACCCACGTGCATCAAAAAACTTTTTATTCGTAAGATTCTGTGCATCGGCAAAGAACTTTACATGCTGATTCAAAGTATAATCGGCATAAGCACTTAGCAGGAAATAACTGTCTAATGATATATCTGCTTTTTTGTACCCGCCAATATCAAACCGCTTGCCAACATATTTCCCGGTAAGCGATACATACAATCCTTTTGTAAATTCCCAACCCGCTGTGAGGTTGATGCTATGTTTGGGCCTTCTCAGTAAATAATTATACGTTATGGTATCCTTTGTAGTAACACGGTTCTGAGTTATTTCTTCTGAACCTAGGAAGGTATAATTAGCAGTAATGTTCAATTTTTCAACGGGTGTAATGGTTGTTTCCAGCTCTACGCCATTTACGGTTTGTTTTACGTAATTGAAGTATTTGAAGGTGATATAATTATAATCAATGCCATTATTGATCCGGCGGTTAAAGACTACTATCCTTGTATTAACGCCTTTTTGCTGCAGACTGATACCCCCTTCATAATTCACTGATTTTTCTGCTTCTAATTTATCGTTGATGCTTAACTGGTACAGTGATGGTGCTTTAAACCCGCTTGAGATACTTGCAAATATCCTAACATCTTTGCTTAGGGTATAGGATGGATTAAAAGTGTACGTGCTGTTATTTCCATAACGCGAATGGTTGTTGTACCTGGCACCCAGCTCAACGTTCAGTTTCCTGTCGGGACTGTTATAAATAACCGATGCATACAATGCTTTCTGGTTCATAGAGGTATCTCTAAAATTACTGCCGTATGGCCCGTAAGCGCTTATTGAAAAATAAGTCTGGTTATAGGAGTTATAACGGTAATCCAAACCGGTTAATAAAGTAAATCCATTACCCAGTTTTGTTCCCGCATACAATTCTACAAACTGCGATTTGCCGGAATAGTTGTTGTCTTCAAAAATGGTGCTGGTTCTGTCAAGACTGTCGTTGTGATAATTTCGGCTAAGCTCGCTGTATTGGTAGGTTCCATTGAGTGTAACGGATCCTTTTTTATACGCAAATCCGGCGCCGCTAATAAAAGATGAATTATGGATGTAGTAATCTTTGTCATCAGTAAACACGCCTGCATCAATGCCTGCTGTATACTTGCTGTACATGGCAAATGTTTTAAACAACAGCGCGGGTGTTGCCTGGTACACCAACTGGGCATTGGTTACAGTACCATTGTAACTGTCGTTATCATAATTCTTTTTGCCTGTACTGTCGTAAGCAGATGAAAACCCGTTGGTAGTTAGCCTGGCATACCGTGCAGAGTAAGTTAGCTTATCTTTTTTACCAAACACCTGCACATTGCTGCGCGAAGTACCTAAGGTTCCCTGACTTAATGTGCTTTTGATGTTGAAGGCTTTGGCCGCATCTTTTTTAACTGTAATAATATTGATAACACCTGCAATGGCGTCACTGCCGTATAAAGTAGATTGTGCGCCTTTACATACTTCAATTCTTTCTACATCATTAATAGAAAACAGGTTCAGGTCAAAATCTGTTGTAATGGTAGATGGGTCGTTTAACGGAATGCCATCCATTAAGATCAAAGTACGGCCTGCCGAAGCGCCGCGCATGTAAACGGTCTGCACAGAACCGGCATTGTTTAAAGCGCCGTTAATAGTAATTCCTGCCTGTTCGTTTAATACCTGTGCAACGGTTTTGCCATTGCTTTTTTCGATCTGTGCTTTGGAGATAACGGTAATTACTTTGCCGGTAGAACTTTGTTTCTGTTCCAGTTTGTTGGCAGTTACTACCACCTCGTCGAGGGTTCTGGTTGTTACTGAGTCTTTTTGCGCAAAGACAGTGCTGCCGGTAAGCAGTGTAGCGAGGAGCGTGAATGTTTTGCTCATTGTTTTGTTTTTTTAAGTTGAACAATGAGCTTTCAGGAAAATAAAAAAACGGGGAAGTATAAACGACCGCTGCAGCAGCCCTTTACATTCCATGCCTTTCACCCGAAAGCCGTGAATGATTGATTATTACCTGGCAGGTCTTCTGGCTTGCTCTCTGTTGATCACCTTCCCATCAGGGCCTAGCCCGAACAGTGGTTTGAAGTTTCAACGAGCGCGGGAAATGAAGTATAAATCATGATATAACTCACGACTGACGCCTCAGGCCTCACGAAAAAGCTTACAGCTACGGGGATAGCGCCGGAATCACACCGGACTTCCCTTTTAATCCCGATAATGGCGGGAACCAAATACGCTGCAAATGTAACGGAGCAAACGGGAAGGCAAAATTTTGTTTTGATTAAGTTGTTCACGGGAAGTTGAAAACTAGTGAAATGGTCTGTGGTCTGTGGTCTGTGGTCTGTGGTCTGTGGTCTGTGGTCTGTGGTCTGTGGTCTGTGGTCTGTGGTCTGTGGTCTGTGGTCTGTGGTCTGTGTGATGATGGATCAATAAAGATACTCACCACCCGTCATTCACAATTCACCATTGCCCATTCACTACTCACGTCTCACGACTGACGATTCACGCCTCACGACTGACGCCCCACGCCGTTTCCCCGAAGTTTCCTACATTTAATCCCAACACTAAAACTATGCAGGGAAAACAAAAACTGAATCTCTTCAGTTTTACCATGATCGTGGTAGGACTGGTAATCGGCATGGGTATCTTCCGAACGGCTGCTACCAGTGCAAAAGATGCTATTGAACCTTCTGTTTATTTTACTGCATGGCTATTGGGTGGGTTCTTTGCTTTGTGTGGGGCGCTTACTTATGCTGAGATAGGGAGCCGCTATCCTGTTACCGGCGGTTATTACAAGATTTTCTCCTACGCCTATCACCCCAGCATCGCTTTTGCCATCAACTGCATCATTTTGATCAGCAACGCTGCCAGCCTGAGCGGCGTGGCGCTGATAGGTAGCGGGTATATCACTAAATTATTCCCCGGCATTGCCTGGACAGATATTGATAAAGCCCTCATCAGTTGCGGTGCCATCATTGTTTTTTACCTCATCAATTTAATGGGCCTGCGGATGAGTTCAAGAACACAAAATGTGTTAATGCTGATCAAGATAGGGATGATTGTAGTGCTGATACTGGCGCTTTTCTTCCCGCACCATGATATTGCGCAAACAGTTGCTGTGGTTACAGCCCCAGCAACACCATCTATGAGCTGGATACAGAGCCTGGGCGTTAGCCTTATCGCCGTTTCGTTTACGTATGGCGGCTACCAGCAAACCATCAATTTTGGTAACGAAGTAAATAAGCCGGCTAAAAATATCCCCCGGGGAATTTTTATCGGCATCACAATCATCATCGTTCTGTACCTGTTGGCAAACCTTAGTTACTATTATATTGTTGGATTTGATAACATGAAAGGTGAACGCGAGATCGCTTATGTAGTTATCCAGAAAACATTCGGTAAAAACGGTGCCGATGTATTTTCTTTCTTTTTATTCTTCGGTGTACTGGCTTATGTAAATGCTTTACTGATGAGCAACCCAAGGGTAATGTATGCTATGAGCGGAGAAGGAGTTCTTCCTAAAATATTCTCTAAACGCAATCCAAAAAATGAAGTGCTCACCGTTTCATTATCGGTTTTTGCAGCCATGTGTTTTATCATACTCTTCTTTGCGCAAACATTTGAGAAGATACTCAACTTCACCATATTTCTTGATTGTTTTGGAATGGTAGCATCCAGTGCAACTATTTTTGTATTACGCAAACGGACAAAACACCTGGATGGCACGGGTATTTATAAGATGAAGTTTTATCCGTTCATGCCCCTGATCTTTATGGGCGCTTATCTTTTTGTGGGGATCAGCATTGCCATTCAAACACCCGGTACCGCATTGGTGGGTTTATTGGTGCTGGCTGCTTTTATGGTTATTTATTTTATTGCTAAAGGAAATAAAAAAAATCTTCCGCAACCGGAAGTCATGGAGGAATAAGCATATGGACCTTTCCTATATTCTGAATGAGCTGGGAGAAGACCGTGAAGAATACTTTCGCGCTGTTGCCCCGCCTATCATGCAAACCAGCAACTTCGCTTTTAAAAAAGTTGATGAGCTGCGAAAATCGTTTGAAAACGAATACTCAACCTGGTTATATAGTCGCGGACTGAACCCAACAGTAGAAATACTCCGAAAAAAACTTGCTGCATTAGACGGGGCAGAAGATTGCCTGGTATTTAACAGCGGCGCCGCAGCTATATTTGCCGCCGTGCTTGCCAATGTAAAAAGTGGCGATCATATTGTGAGTGTAAGTAACCCCTACACATGGGCCAAACGCATGTTTGAAGTAATCCTGCCACGCTTTAATGTTACGGTTACCTATGTTGATGGCAAACAGGCCAACAATTTTGCCAAAGCCATACAACCCAATACCACCCTTATTTATCTTGAAACACCCAATAGCTGGTTTTTAGACCTGCAGGATCTTGCCGCCATTGCTGCCATTGCAAAAAAGCATGCCATTATTACCATCTGCGATAACAGTTATTGCACGCCGGTTTATCAAAAACCGATTGCTTTGGGAATTGACCTTGTTTTACAATCGGCCACCAAATATATCAGCGGTCATAGCGATACGGTTGCAGGTGTATTGTGTGGATCTCGACAGATGATAGAACGGATCTTTAACAGTGAATACATGACTATCGGTTCCGGTATCCAGCCCTTCAATGCCTGGTTATTGATCCGTGGATTAAGAACCCTGCCTGTGAGGTTAGACCGTATTACCCGAACCACCGAAAAAGTAGTAGCTTTCTTAAAATCCCATCCCCGGGTTGAAAAAGTATTGTTTCCACTTGATCCTGATTTTCCACAATATGAACTGGCCAAAAAGCAAATGGGCGGGGCCTGCGGATTGGTAACTTTTTACCTCAAAACAAATTCCGGCAAAACCATCGAAACCTTTTGCGAATCATTAAAACATATATTGATGGCGGTAAGCTGGGGCGGGTATGAATCATTGATCCTCCCCAAATGCGCAGGAATGAGTCCGGAGGCATTTGATGCAGGCAATCCCGATCACCGTTCCTTGCGCTTATATATTGGCCTGGAAGAGCCTGATTACCTGCTTGCCGACCTGTCCGGGGCACTTAACGCTATTTCCAGCCTTTCATAACACTTTTTTAACGCTTTACTGGGATTCCTTTCCGCCTGTCTAAAATTTAGGGAACTGGTTGGGAAACCGTTATTTTTGTTATATATGAAGAAGTTTTTGACACTGATATGTTGCACAATCATTTCCCAGGTATTTGCACAACGGGCGTCTGATAACTGGGACCTTCGACATTGCATTGAGCACGCCCTTGAGTATAATATCTCCATCAAACAGGCAGATATACAGGCAAGGATAGCTGCACTACAGGCCAAACAGGCAAAGTATAATCTGTATCCGAGCTTAAATGGAAGTACTTCCACAGGTGTACGTTTCGGCCGTTCCATCGACCCTACTACCAATACATTTTCCACCTCACAGTTCCTGTACCAGAATTTTGGTGTAAATGCCGGGGTACAATTGTATAACTACGGGCGTTTAAAAAATTCCATACTGGTGGCACGGTTTAATGCAGAGGCGGCATTGGCTGATGTGGCAAAAGCCGCAAACGATATCTCTTTTAATGTTGCTACCTATTACCTCCAGGTATTGGCCGGAAAAGAACAAATGAAGATCAGCTCTGTGCAGATCGCTCAAACACTTAACCAATACGAGATCACTAAAAAGCGTGTAGACGCGGGTGTTTTACCCGAACTGAACCTTGCCGAAGTAGATGCGCAACTGGCAACAGACAGCAGTAATTACTATGCGAGCAAAGGTAATTATGAACAGGCACTGCTTAGTTTACGCGCTTTGTTAAACCTTGAAACAGATGTGCTCTTTGGCATAGAAACACCATCGGTTGACCAGATCCCCATAGAGTCATTTGCCGATCTTCAGCCCGAAGCTGTATACGCGCTGGCTCTCGAATACCAGCCCCAGCAAAAAGCAAATGCCCTGCGGATCAAATCAGCACAGAAAGGTATCTTGGTATACAAATCATCTTTATACCCGACTCTCAATTTAGGAGGTAACCTTTCTACCAACTTCTCCAATTCATTTAAAAAAATATCCGGTGGAACTTTTCTTGGCTATAGCCCGATTACAGGATCCGAACCCATTGTATCGTTGAGTAACGTGAACTATTATGTTCAGAATCCCTTGTATAAGGTTACGCAAACCAGTCGCGACTTTAGCCAGTTATGGGAAGGATGGGGTAAGCAGCTTGATAATAATTTTGGTCAAAACATTGGCATTAGTTTAAGCATACCTATTTACAATAACCGCCAGGCAAGAATTGGTATTGAACAGGCCAAACTGAATCTGAAATCCGCAGAGTTGCAAAAACAACAAAGCGATCTTACGCTGAGGCAGAATATTTACACCGCGTATACCAACGCTGTTACCGCCCTGCAGAAATTTAATGCAGGTAAAAAAACAGTAGAGAGCACACAGAAGGCATACGACTATGCATTGAAGCGTTATGAAGTTGGTTTATTGAGTTCGCTTGATCTGATCACCAACCAGAATAACCTATTAAAGGCAAAAATGCAACAGCTCAGCAATCAATACGATTATGTTTTTAAAATGAAATTGCTTGAATTCTATAAAGGGAAAGGTCTGAAATTATAAATCACTATACGGCCGTTCGCAAACAGCGTTATGCAGCCGAAAGAAAATATGTTTTATGAATAAAAAATTGATCTGGATCATTGTTGCGTTGATTGTTTTGATCGGTGCTTTGATCGGCATGAAAAAAGCCGGCATGATCGGTAAAGAAGAAGGGCTCAAAGTTTCCTCAGAGAAAGTGGTAGCCAGAACCATCACTGAAACAGTGAATGCCAGCGGAAAAGTATACCCTGAAATCGAGGTAAAAGTGAGCCCGGATATCAGCGGAGAGATTGTTGAACTGAATGTTAACGAAGGCGACAGTGTGAGAAAGGGTCAGATCCTGGCAAGAATTTATGCAGATATCTATCTCACTCAGCGCGACCAGGTGGCAGCGGGCGTTAGCCAGACAAAAGCACAGCTATCCAATTCATCGGCAAGCCTGGTTGGCTTAAAAGCTACACTGGATAACCTGAAAAATATATTCGACCGCCAGAAAAAATTATACAACGATAAAGTTATTTCACGCGCTGAGTTTGAACAGTCTGAGCAAAACTATCTTACTGCCCAGGCCAATTATACGGCAGCTAAAGAAGGACTGAAAAGCAGCGAAGCCTCTATACAGAGTGCGCAGGCACAATTATCAAAAGCTGATAAAGATCTTTCCAGAACAGTGATCACCTCACCAATGGATGGAATGGTGAGTTTGATGAATGTGAAAAAAGGCGAACGCGTGGCCGGTAACAGCTTTAACATCGGCACAGAAATGATGCGCGTAGCTGATATGCGCAGTATTGAAGTAAGGGTTGATGTAGGTGAAAACGATATCCCCAAAGTAAAACTCGGAGATACAGCTATTGTTGAAGTAGATGCCTATGGTAACCGAAAATTCAAAGGGCTGGTATATAAAATTGCTAATCCGAATACCATAAGTTCCGGTACATCAACTGCAGATGTAACAAATTATAAAGTGCATATACGCCTGTTGCCCGATACCTATAAAGACCTTACTGCAGTTGGAAAAGGATTCCCTTTCCGGCCGGGTATGACAGCCAGTGCAGATATCCAGACAAGAACAAAGCAAAACGTTTTATCAATAGCACTTAATGCAGTGTCAACAAGAGACAGGAAAAGTGATAAAGCTCCCGGAGACAGTGAGAAAGACGATAAGAAACCGGAACAAACAACAGCTAAATCAACCAGCTCAGACGATGATATTGAAGAAGTGGTTTTTGTTTTGCAGAAAGACAGCAGGGTGAAAAAGGTGAAAGTGAAAACAGCCATCCAGGATCTTAACTATATAGAAATAGCAGAAGGTTTGAAAGAGGGTGATGAAGTGATTACGGGGCCGTATTCTGTGGTGAGTAAAACCCTGAAAGACGGAAGCCTGGTAACAGTTGTTCCTAAAGACAAATTATTTGAGGACAAGAAACCAAAATAATCTTCACAGTTTTATTTAGCAATATAACGGCAGGCTTAGCCTGCCGTTTGCTTTTTAGAGCCGTCCACTTTCGTATGTTTGTATAATCATTAAATGAACAACGATGCAGTTCGGTATTATTGGTAGCGGAAGCTGGGCAACAGCCCTTGCTAAAATTTTAACAGACAATGGCAATACTATTCATTGGTGGGTGCGTAATACAGATACCATCAGCTATATCGAAAAAAGAAAACATAACCCGCATTACCTTAGCAGCACCTATTTCGATCTTTCACAATTACATGTAACTAATGATTTAAAAGCTGTGGTTGCACAGTCTGACGCATTGGTGGTAGCCGTACCCTCTGCATACGTAGAAGAGGTGCTGGGGAAATTACCGGCCGCGGCACTCAGGGGCAAAAAAATTATTTCTGCTGTTAAAGGCATACTTCCTGCAGGTAACCAGTTGCTGAATGAATATCTGGCAACTCATTACGGAGTGGTGCTTACCGATTATTTTACCGTACTGGGTCCCTGCCATGCAGAAGAAGTGGCAGCAGAAAAATTATCCTATCTCACCTTCTCCGGTATTGATGAAACAACAACTTCTGTTATCGCTTCGCATTTCAAAACAGAGTACCTGAATACAGTTGTTAATACTGATATACTGGGTGTGCAATACGCGGCAGTACTCAAAAATATTTATGCCCTCGGCGCAGGTATTGCACACGGATTGGAATACGGGGATAATTTTTTAAGTGTATACATCGCCAATGGCGCCAACGAAATGGTTTCATTCCTCCGGCAATTGGGTGCTGACGCAGAAACATCACATAATTATGCAGCTTCTGTTTACCTGGGCGATCTGCTGGTTACCTGCTATTCTTTATATAGCCGCAACAGAACATTCGGCAATATGATCGGCAAAGGTTATTCAGTAAAATCGGCACAACTCGAATTAAATATGGTGGCAGAAGGTTACAACGCAGCTAAATGTATTCACACCATTAATCAGTCTGTAAAAGCTGATATGCCTATTGCAGATACTGTTTATGAGATCCTGTGGAACCACCTGCCCGCAGCCGAAGGTTTTAAGAAAATTGAAACATTTCTCGTGTAAATAAATTGTAACTTCAGGTATGCCATTTTCATTCACACTCTTAAGCCCGGGCACCCTGCTGTTTCTGATCGCTGCATTTGCCGTAGTATCGCTCTTGCGCACTGTTTTCGGGCATCGTAGAAGCCATTAAATAAGAATGGTAATTGTCTGTGTAATTTCAGAATTATACATTTCATGATATGCCTTCGGAACACTATGAATCTGCAAACAGGTCTGCAGCAATCCCGTCGGCCAGAAATTTTCCTTCGGCAGTAAGTTGCAACACATCATTCCCCAGTACCATGTGCCCGCGTTGAATATGTTTTTCCGCTTCAGTTATCAGCACTGTATATTTCTGCTCACCCCAGTTATTTTTCACCTCCGTTAAAGAAATACCTTCAATAGTACGCAAACGGATCATGATAAATTCATTCCATCGCTGTTCCTCACTGAGTATTTCCACTTCAAACGGAACCATGCCTGTTGCCAGACTTTGTAAATACAAACTGTTATTGGCAATATTCCATTGCCGGCTTTTACCATTGAACGAATGTGCAGAGGGCCCCAATCCAAGATATGGTTTGCCTATCCAGTAACTGCTGTTATGCCTGCTTCTGAAACCGGGCAGCGCAAAATTTGAAATTTCATAATGTTCAAAACCAGCGCCAGCCAAAGCTTGTGTCAATATCGAAAAATGTCTCGCCTGTTTATCAGCATCCACATCAGCCAATTGTTTTGTTTCGATCAACTTTGCCAAAGCCGTTCTCGGTTCAACCGTTAATGCATAACAGGATAAGTGCGGTATGTTGAGTGATATGGCTGTTGCAATATTTTCTTTCCATTGCTCATCAGTTAATAATGGTGTTCCATAGATCAGGTCAATAGAAATATTGCGGATACCCTGTTCATGTGCCAGTAAAATACAATCAGTAGCCTGCAATGTGGAATGCGCCCGGTTCATCCATTGCAGATCAGCTTCTGCAAAAGACTGCACACCAATGCTTAACCGGTTAATACCCGCTTCTTTCCATCCCTGTAAAGCATCGGCTGTAATATCATCGGGGTTGGCTTCAAGGCTGATCTCTGCATCTGCATCTACCTCAAATAAAGATCGTATGCTGTTAAGTATACTTTGGATCTCGCGTGTAGGAAGTAACGAAGGTGTTCCTCCTCCAAAATAGATGGTCTCCACTTTTTCTGACAGGTAAGATTGCTGCAGTGCCATTTCTTTCCTGATGGCTCCGGCCATTTCAGGTATCCGCTTCCCAGAAGTGGAAAAATGAAAATTACAGTAATAACAGGCCTGCCTGCAAAATGGGATATGAATATAAATGCCTGCCATTACAAAACCGGTTGATTAAATCAGGGCAAAATTAGTGTTATCAGATTTGATCAATAAGATGATCTGCAAGAAGAAATGCGATTAATGCTCCTGCCTCCATATTTTTGCCACAAATAAACGGTTTGAAAAGCGTTATCCTGATATGTTTCCTCTTATGTTGTGCTTGTGCTGCTTTTAGCCAGGTAGATTCGGTATCCAATATTGAAACTACCCGTAAAGCAACCCCTTCTTTACAACCCGCTAAGCCAAAACCATCGCCAACAAGAGCTATTGATACTGTAGTGCAATCTGTAGCAGATTCATTATCTTATAGAGATTCCCTGCAGGCAATTCAAGTGCTGCGCGATAGCCTGCTGGCCGATTCTCTCCGCAAAGCAGCCATGCATGCAGCACCTGTTAACATGATTGATACATCTACTTACCGGAAATATGAGACACATCCGTTCCTGCCCCTGCATAAGCCGGCCATGTTCATGATCATAGATTACAGGAAAGAGCTGAACAAGGATGATCTTTTTTACCTGATAGCGGGTGTGATCTTTATACTGGCATTTATCCGCGCAGCTTTCTCAAAATATTTCAGGAATATTTTTTTATTATTTTTTCAAACCTCGCTCAGGCAAAAGCAAACCCGCGACCAGCTTTTACAGGATATCCTTGCCTCACTGTTAACCAACTTGCTTTTTATTATCAGTGCGGGCCTGTATATCACTTTACTTATTCAATATAAAAACTGGATACATGCTTCTTTCTGGTGGCTGGCAGCCGGCTGTTCGGCAGTTTTACTGCTTACCTATCTTGTTAAATACCTTTTTCTCCTTTTTGCCGGCTGGGTGTTTAACACAAAAGAGGCTGCCGGCTCTTATATATTTGTGGTGTTCCTTGTTAACAAGGTGATGGGTGTTATACTCATTCCCTTTCTATTGATCCTTGCTTTTGCCAATACAACAGTGGTAGAAGTTTCTTTAGTAATTGCCGCCGGACTGGTAGGAATATTACTTGCTTACCGCTACTGGGTATCTTATATCGCCATTCGGATTAAACTGAAAGTTAATGCGTTGCATTTTTTCCTGTACCTTTGCGCTGTCGAATTGCTTCCGCTGGTATTGATTTATAAGGTCTTGATCAATTATTTAGACGGAAGTTTTTAATTTTGCACAATCATAGAACTGCAGCATGTTAAAAAACGGGTCAAAAAATTCAGCCGCTGCCAAAGCAGCAAAACGAATTCTAATTTCACAACCCAGGCCGGAGAGCGATAAATCACCCTATTTTGATCTGGAAAGGAAGTATAATGTAGAACTGGTTTTTCACCCCTTCATCAAACTGGAAGGTATTCCGGCAAGAGATTTCCGCAAACAGAAGATAGATATCATGTACTATACGGCGGTGATGTTTACCAGCCGCAATGCAATCGATCATTTCTTCCGTATGTGCGAAGAAATGAAAGTAACCATCGGGCAGGATACCAAATACTTCTGTATTACCGAAGCTGTAGCCCTCTACCTCCAGAAATTCATCCTCTACCGCAAACGCAAAGTGTTTTATGGCGCCGATGGTACCAATAAAAGCATGTTTGATGTAATTAATAAACATAAGGAAAACGAAAAATTCCTTTATGTGTGCAGTGAGAACCAGCAGGATAATGAGATCGTTAACTGGCTCAAGACAAACAAATGCGAGCACCAACTGGCATTTATGTACCGCACCATCAGCAATGATATCAAATCGGTTATCGGACCCAAAGATAAAAACTACGATGTGATCTGCTTCTTTACACCAAGCGGCGTAAAAAGCCTGTATGATAACTTCCCCGAATTTAAACAGAACGGAACAGTGATCGGTGCTTTTGGAAGCAATACCTCCAAAGCAGTTGAAGAAGCCGGACTAACACTGGAGATCAAAGTGCCATCTCCTCAAAAGCCCAGTATGGTTGCAGCACTGGATCAGTACTTATGCTCAATTAAGGCGCTCAAAAAATAATTTCGGCATCCGTAAAATAAATTAACAGGCCCCTATAACAAGGGGCTTTTTAATTCGTAATATAGCCTGCGGTTGTTCCCCAATCCGTATAACCGTTTATGATACAAAAGATTAAGTAGATTTAACACAGAACAGTATTCCTATTGATTCTTTTGTGGCCTCTGAAAAAAAGCGTTAAGAAATTTACGGAATGAAGCGTTAAGAAATGAACGATGCTTGGCTTTGACAAAACGTTGAAAGGCATATCTGCCCAATTGCTGCTTCAAAGTTTGGCTTTAGACTTCGTTCATTTTAGCGGAATGGAGTAAATTTTAGCTTTTTTTCATCCCGCCTAAGGCGGGATTGATCTTTTTTGTTACTTTTTTGTATCAAGACAAAAAAGTAAATAGTGTAACCGCCATCTGGAAACAGATTTGCACTTATTATACCTAATGACACATATCTTATGATACACCAACATACCAACCATCTTATACACGAAACCAGTCCATATTTACTGCAACATGCCCATAACCCGGTAAACTGGTATCCATGGGGCGAAGAAGCGCTTGCAAGATCGAAGGAAGAAGATAAACCCATTCTGGTAAGTATTGGTTATGCAGCCTGCCACTGGTGTCATGTAATGGAAAGAGAGAGTTTTGAAGATGAAGCTACCGCTGCGCTGATGAACGAATATTTCATCAACATAAAAATAGACAGGGAAGAACGCCCCGATCTGGATCATATTTACATGGATGCCGTACAGGCTATGACAGGCAGCGGCGGCTGGCCGCTCAATGTTTTTTTAACGCCCGATACAAAACCATTTTTCGGCGGCACTTATTTCCCGCCCGAACGGGCTTATAACCGGGCCAGTTGGAAAGAAGTGATTACGGGGGTTCATAAAGGGTACATAGAAAAAAAGGAAGAAATAATATCTCAGGCAGAAAACCTGACCGGCCACCTGCTTAAGTCCAACAGTTTCGGCATCGGCAAACCGGGAGCAGACACTGAAGAGAATTTTTTGTCGGATGAGCAATTGCAGATCATCAGCAATAATCTTCTGGCTAACGCCGATACCCAGTGGGGAGGATTTGGCAAAGCGCCTAAGTTTCCGCAAACATTTTCTATTCAATACCTGCTCAGACATTATCATTTCACAAAAGATGAAAATGCGTTGAAACAGGCCTTGCTTAGTCTCAATAAAATGATCGATGGCGGCATCTACGACCAGTTAGGTGGTGGATTTGCCCGTTACAGTACCGATAACGAATGGCTGGCACCGCATTTTGAAAAAATGCTGTACGATAATGCCTTGCTGGTTAGTGTGCTGTCTGAAGCATACCAGCTTACGGCCAACCCCCGCTATGCAGATACTATCCGCCACACCCTGGCTTTTATAGAACGCGAAATGCTGAGTGATGAAGGCGGTTTCTACAGCGCCCTCGATGCTGATAGCGAAGGGGAGGAGGGAAAATTTTATACATGGTCCAAACAGGAAGTATTGGATATTCTGGGTGAAGATGCCGGTTTGTTTTGCGCATTTTACGATATAACTGATAAAGGCAACTGGGAGCATACCAATATACTTTGGGTAACAGAACCGGTTGAGGTATTTGCGAATAAAAACCAGCTAACTGTTGAACAACTGCAGGAGAAGCTGGCCAGCGGCAGGGATAAACTGATGCAACACCGGGCCGGCAGAATCCGCCCGCAACTGGACGATAAGATCTTATTGGGATGGAACGCCCTGATGAACACCGCCTACGCCAAAGCCTTTGCCGCATTGGGAGAGGAATCTTACCGTACCATGGCCATCCGCAATATGGCGTTCATGGAAGAGAAATTGTCGGGGGATGATGAACATTGGCAGCACACATATAAAAACGGACAGGCCCGGATACCCGCATTTCTGGATGATTATGCTTACCTGATCCAGGCTTATATTCATTTACAGGAGATCACCGGAGAGGGAACTTATTTGCTGAAGGCAAGGGGCCTTACTGAATGGGTGATTGAAAATTTTGAGGAGACAGACACCGGGTTCTTCTATTACACCCATAAGGATCAGTCGGACGTGATCCTCCGGAAAAAAGAGGTATACGACGGGGCAGTACCCAGTGGGAATGCCATAATGGTTCATAACCTGCTTTACCTGGCCATTGTTTTTGATCAAAAAGAATGGGTTAAACGATACCATGAACTGCTCAGGGCGATGGGTACGGCCATTACCCGTTATCCCGGATCATTCGGGGTATGGGCTATGGCCATGCAATCGGTAACAAAGGGGATGTTTGAAATTGCCGTGCTTGGGCAGCGGTCAAAGGATTTGTTGTGTCCTATACTTCAAAGGTTTATACCCAATAAAATTCTTCAGACACAGGAAACTAAATCTGATTTTTTCCCGTTATTATCAGGTAAATCATGTCCCGGGGACTGTAGTGCAATTATCTATCTATGTAAAGATTATACTTGCAAAAAACCTTTTTTCACGGTAAATGAGCTTTTAGCAAATATGTAACAAAGAATGCGCTAATTTGCTTTTTATGACAGCGGCTTCGAGCCTCATTTTCAAAGAATTAAACTAGTTACAACTCTGGATCAATTTTACCCAACGTATTTTAAAATTATTAGCAAGAAAATTGCAAAATCGGCACAACTGCCGATGTAAAACTTATATTTGTCACTGTCATAAATCAGTTTCATAATGAGAGGTTATTTAAGTAACATTATCTTGGTCGCTTTTTGTCTAAGCCTGGGATCATGCTTTTTGAAGAAAAATGCAAAGTCTAAAGGACTGCCTGATGACGGGCAGTTACATGGTGTGGCCCCCACGGCTAACAAAAGCATGAATCCCCCCCGTAACATGGTCTATATCCCCCCGGGAACCTTTCATATGGGGCCCAGTGATGAGGATATCAGCTACAATTACACTTCGCGTAACCGCCAGGTTTCTATCCCCGGATTCTGGATGGATGCAACAGAAATTACCAATAATGAATACCGCCAGTTTGTAAACTGGACACGTGATTCACTTGCATTTAAGATCCTGTTTGGACAGGGTATTAATAAGCCGGATGATACCACCGCGGTAGACCGAAAAAAACTGGCAACTATTAAGTGGGACAGGAATACAATTGAAAAACTGAACGAACTGAACCTTGCCCCTGATAACCGTATCTATGGCAAGCCGGAAATAGACCCTGAGAAGATCGTTTACAGGATTGAATACTTTGACCTGGCAGCGGCAGCCAAAAGGGAAAATGCCGGTATCCCAAGAAATAATTTTATACGCAGGGGCGACCAGAAGGTTTACCCTGATACATTGGTTTGGATGAGGGATTTCTCTTATTCTTACAATGAACCAATGACCAAAAGATATTTCTCTCACCCTTCTTACGGGAACTATCCGGTAGTAGGTGTTAACTGGAAACAGGCAGTGGCTTTCTGTCATTGGAGAACACATATCCAGAACTCATACCTGGAAAGTAAAAAGATGGCTATTGATGGTGATTACCGTTTGCCAAGCGAAGCTGAATGGGAATATGCTGCCCGTGGCGGTTTAACCAACTCTATGTATCCATGGGGAAGCCCTTACCTGAGAAACAAAAAAGGTTGTTTATTGGCCAATTTTAAACCCGGTCGCGGTAATTATGCGGAAGATGGCGGCTTTTATACAGTGCCTGCCAATGCTTATTGGCCCAACCAATATGGTTTATTTAATATGGCCGGAAACGTATCTGAGTGGACAGGCTCTTATTTCTATGAAGGCGCCTATAATTTTATGGCCGATATGAGCCCTGATATCAGGTATGAAGCAAAAGATTCTGACAGGCCAAGAGAGAAAAGAAAAGTGGTAAGAGGCGGTAGCTGGAAAGACATTGCTTATTTCCTGCAGGTAAGTACACGTAACTACGAATACCAGGATACGGCAAAATCATATATCGGGTTCCGTTGTGTGATTGACCTTGCTCCTAAAATGAAAAAATAACCAATCTTAAAATCCATTATTCATCCGAATAAGTATGCCGGCTCCTGAATCAAAAAGCCGGGCTTATTCTACTAACTAACACTATTAAAACTTAGAAAATGGCTGCAAATATTCCCCCTAAGGTCTCCAAATGGTTTGATGTATTTGTATCTATAGCTGCTGCGGTGGTTATATTTGGTGCATTACAGAAATTATTGCACACCTCTATTGCCGATTTAATGCTGAAGATCGGTTTAACAGTAGAAGCTGTCATATTCCTTGGATATGGCGTATTGTATCTTATCTACCCTGCTATAGATGACCATGAGGTACACCTGCCGGGTAAGGCTGAAAAAGTTAATCCCGCTTTAAAAGCAATGGATGTGATGATGCAGGAAGCCAACATTACACCCGGCAACCTAGCTAAACTGGGAGAGAGTTTTCAAAAATTAAATACTACTGTTCAGAATATCGGTGAAGTTGGAGATGTGGTAAAATCTACCAGTGATTTTTCAAATAAAGCCAAAGAAGCTACTGTTGCTCTGGGCGGCATCAAAGATGCTGTAACCAACGCTTCTCATTCGCTGGCTGGTTTTCATGGTGCTACTGAAAGTGCCAAGCATTTTCATGAGCAGATGCAGTCATTAAATAAAAACCTTGCTTCTTTAAATACGATTTACGAATTGGAATTGCAGGAAGGCCAAAACCACCTGAAATCCCTGAACCAGTTTTATGGTAAACTGTCGCAGGCTTCTACAGCTATGGTTGGCGCTGCTGATGATGCGCTTAAAGCAAAAGAGCAGATCGCTGCGTTGGCCACTAACCTGGGTAAACTGAACCATTTATATGGTAACATGCTTACTGCTATGCAGGGCAGATAGTACCTGTTTTTTATCCGGAGAAATCAATTTGTAAAAACCGTATCTATCAAAAACTAAGTAAGAATGTCATTACCCAAGGAGCCGCGGCAGAAGATGATCAACATTATGTACCTGGTGCTAACAGCACTGCTGGCATTGAATGTGTCGTCTGAAATCCTGAACGCGTTCAAAACAGTGGATCGTAGTTTGACAACAGCAAGCGGAATTGCCGAACAGAAGAATGCTGATATTTTTAAGTCATTCCAGAAAAAAATAGAAGATCCGAAAACAAAAGAAAAAGCCGAGATATGGCTGCCTAAAGCACAGAAAGCAAAATCACTGGCAGACGATCTGTATAATTATATCGAGTCTTTAAAAGCAGAATTAAAAAAAGAATCCAACCTGAAAATTGTTGACGGCAGAGAAGATTTCAGGGAAGACGACCTGGATGCCGGTACCCGTTTACTGGTTGAATCGCCGCCATCAGGTAAAGCAAAAGGAAAAGAACTGTATAATAAACTGAAAGCTTTTAAAGACCAGTTACTGGCTATTGATGAAACACTGGCAAAAGAAATCGGTCCTACTTTACCACTCGATCTACGCGTTCCAAAAACAAATGAGGAGCCTAAAGACGAAAAAAGTAAAGACAACTGGGCTTACGGTTATTTTCATATGACACCTACTGTAGCAGGTATTACCATGCTGAGCAAGTTTCAGAATGATATCAGGAACAGTGAAGCGCAGGTGGTTGAATATTGTCATAAAGAAATAGGTGAAGTAGAGATCATCTACGATGCATTCTCTGCATTTGCCCAGTCAAGCACACAATATGCTATGCCTGGTGAGCAATTGGTGATCACTGCAGGTATTGGCGCTTTCAGTAAAGCAGCCAAGCCTACCGTTACAATTGATGGTGCGGTAGTTCCATTGAAAGAAGACGGCTCTGCTGAATATAAAATGACTGCAGGTTCATCAGGATCATTCACCAAAAAGGTTCGTATCTCTTATTTAAAACCAGATGGTACAACTGCTACGGTTGATAAGGATGTAAAATATACAGTTGGTGTTCCATCAGGCCTGGTAGTATCTACAGATAAAACAAGGGTATTTTACCAGGGATTGGATAACCCGTTAAGTATTACCGGCGGCGGTGGAGATGAGAAAGTGAGCGTAAACGTAGAAGGTGCAGGTGTCAGAAGCCGTAAAGCAGGCCCCGGCCAGTACATTGTTAACTGCGACCAGTTAGGAAGCGCTGTGGTTACTGCAACAGATGGTAAAACCAGTCAAAAGATCACCATACCTATTAAGCGTGTGCCAAATCCTTTGGCTACTGTGGGCGGTAAAGCAGGTGGACCGATTGCTGCCAATGTATTCAGGGTGCAGAAAGGTGTGGCAGCAGAATTAAGAGACTTTGTTTTCGAAGGAGTTAGATATGACGTGGTTTCCTTTACGATCTATTGTACCGGAACCGGATTTCAGGAAAATATCGGACTGGCCGAAGTAACAGGAGCTTATTTTAACGGCGAAGCACAGGCATTGTTAAAACGTTGCCAGCCCGGTACTACTGTTGTAATCGATGAGATCAAAGTTAACGGCCCCGGTGGAACCAGGGTATTGGATCAAAATATTTCATTTACTCTTCAATAAATGTGTGTATGAAAAAGTTTTTTATAAGTGGCTGTTTGTTTGTTCTGGCTGTTACTGCAGTGCAGGCTCAAACACGATATAAAACAACTGCGAATAAACCCGCGGCTGCCGCTGCTACCAAGGCTGACACAGCAGCTAAAACAGCCAAGGATAATACCATGGGTATAGTAGGTGCTCCGGCTAAAACACCGGTTACTACTTCTATATCTGTCAAATACGATACAACCAATCCCGGTGGCTTTGACGCAAAACCTGAGATCGCATTACGTAACAATTTTGCAGTAGACAGGAGCCAGGTAAAAGACAGGAAACCGCTTGAATACGAGAACCTGCGCGATGATGATAATTTATGGAGCGAATTTCTCTGGAGAGAAATAGATGCAAGGGAAAAAGTGAACCAGGCTTTTATGTATTCAGGCAAAGATGATAATGGCGATCAGCGTTTCTTTTCTATTATGCTGAATGCAATTAAAAATGACAGCGTTACCGCTTTTTCTGCCGATAACGATCGTTTTACAACTCCGCTTACAACAGACCAGGTATTGAATATGACCGCAGGCGCCTACGATACGGTAGAGGTTGCCGATCCTGTAACAGGAGCTATTGAGCGTGTAATTACCAAGAAGCCAAGGTTCAGTTCTGATTCTGTGTATACTTTCCGGATTAAAGAACAGTTGATCTTTGACAAAGAAGCCAGCCGCTTATTTACCAGGATCATCGGTATTGCACCTATTGCCAAACAGGTGATCGGCGGTAAATCACAGCCACGTATTTTATTCTGGATCTATTATCCCGACCTGCGCAAAACTTTGTCTAAAACAGATGTATACAACCCTAAGAATTTTTCGAGTCGCATGACATGGGAAGAAGTTTTTGAGTATCGCTATTTCAGCAGTTATATTATCAAAACCAGTGCAAATAACCCTGGCGATAAATTCCTGAATGCCATGATCAAGGACCCTTTATTCCGTTTATTGGAAGGAGAAAATATTAAACAGCGGATTTTTAACTACGAGCAGGATCTCTGGCAGTATTAAAATACGCTTAAAAAAATCAATGAAATACATGAAAAGAGGCCTATTAGGCCTCTTTTTCTATGAAATAACTACAAGTAGCAGGAATTTATTGACATGAACTTTTGGATAATCCGTTACAAACCGTAAATTTGTTACGGTTTTTCATAGGATATTGGATTTTAAAACGGGGCTGGATTTTTATCCTGGCCCCTTTTTATTTTAGGGCCTTATCCTTTCGGAACTGATCCAGTAACAGCTTTGTTTTTGATGCGCCTATCAGCTTCAACAAATCTTCTTCCGGTACTTCTTTTATCCGTTTAACCGATTTGTATTCTTTCAATAACCGTTGGGCGGTTTGCTCACCAATGCCGGTAATTAATTCGAGCTCATTTTTAAACGTTCCTTTTGATCTTTTATTGCGATGGAATGTAATTCCGTATCTATGAACTTCATCCCTTACACGACGAACTAATTTCAGGCTGTCACTGTCCCATGGTAATTTGAATGATTCGCTGTCGCCCGGGAAAAATATCTCCTCTTCATTTTTAGCCAATCCTACAACCGTCATTTTGCCAACCAGTCCCAGTTGCCTGATACTTTCCATAGCAGCGCCTAACTGGCCTTTACCGCCATCAATGATCACAAGGTTGGGTAATGGCTGATCTTCAGCTAAAAGGCGTTTATACCTGCGGTACACCACTTCTGTCATGGTAGCAAAATCGTTGATGCCCTCAACGGTTTTTACATTAAAATGCCTGTAATCATTCTTGCTGGGTATGCCATCTTTAAAACAAACCATCGCCGATACCGGGAAGCTTCCCTGGAAATTGGAATTATCAAAACACTCAATATGAACAGGCACTTCGGGCAGGTGTAAAAAGTTCTGCAACTCGTATAAGACCTGCTTTTTTTCCATATCCGTTTTTCCTTCCAGGCGCAATATTTTTTTCTTTTTAAGCTCTTCCCTGAAATATGAAACATTCTTTACTGAAAGATCCAGCAGCTTCTTTTTATCGCCGCCCTTGGGAACGGTGATGGTGATCTGTTTATCCGGGTAATCAATAGCAAATGGAACGATCACTTCATTAGCCATGCTGTTAAAAGCGTTGCGCAGGTTGGCTATGGCAAAACTTAACACCTCTTCTTCTGTTTCTTCCAGTTTGGTTTCAAGCGGAACAGTATGGGTTTGTACGATGGTACCGTTTTGCACCATCAGGTAATTCACATAGGCCTGGTTATCTTCTTTTGAAATGGAGAACACATCAATATTGGAAAGATGGCTGCTTACAATAACAGATCTTGACTGGTAAGTTTCCAGGTGTTCAATTTTCTTTCTGATCTCATCTGCTTTCTCAAACTGCAGTTGCTTTGCGTACTCCTGCATCTCTGCTTTAAAATGATTGATCACCGAGCCAAGATTGCCTTTCAGGATGTTTCTTAACTGTTGCAGGCCTTCGGCATAATCTGCAGCAGTTTGCAATGCTTCGCAGGGGCCCTTGCAGTTGCCAAGATGGTATTCGAGGCAAACCTTGAATTTACCTTTCCGGATATTCTGTTCAGTAAGGTTAAGCTTACATGTTCTTAACGGAACATATTGTTTGATGAAACTGATCAGGTCCCTCACCTTACCCGCAGAAGTAAACGGGCCGAGGTATTCTGATCCGTCGTTTATTTTTTTTCTGGTAAGAAAAATACGCGGGAATGGTTCTTTTTTGATAACGATGTAGGGATAGGTCTTATCGTCTTTCAGGTTGATATTGTAACGCGGCTGGTATTCTTTGATCAGCGAGTTCTCGAGCAGGAAAGCATCCTGCTCAGAGTCTACAATGGTAAATTCAATATGGTGGATGCGCTGAACAAGCTCATGTGTTTTATAAGTAGTGAATGTTTTAGAAAAATAAGAACTGATCCTTTTCCGTAATTCCTTTGCCTTGCCTACATACAACAGTTTACCACTAACATCATAATATTTATAAATGCCCGGTTGTAAAGGAATGGTATGTGCTATTTGCTGAAATTGCTTGGCTGTCATACTGCTGGCCTTTATTAAGGCTTTTCGTTCCAGTTAATATAATTCAATTCTGTTGCGTTGTACCCGTTCTTAGTGGTGAACGAGCGGTTTACCTGGAAACTTTTATCGGTCTTCCAGCTAAATAATTCTGTAACAGTTGTATCGCCCCGGTCGAACACTGTTTTAATGAATATACGTTTTACCAGGTTGGTTTCTGCTGCCAGTAATACATCTATGTTCTGGATAGTTGCTTCCCTGTTGATAGGTGTATAATTTAAAGTTACACTGCCGGTACTAAGGTCGTTAAAAACCGATTCCTTGTATTGAGGCGCTGTTTTGGGCAATGAGATATCCTTGTCAAGAAAAAGGTTGGCCCATTGAATGAACTGATCTTTGGTGAGGGCCGCTGAATCTCTTTTACCATTAACGGTTGTGATTTTATAGATAGTAAAGTTTCTGAGATCAACATAGCGGATCTGTTCTTTAATAAAATTACTGACCGGATAAAGTTTACCGGTATCTGTTCCGGATACTGCTGATCCTGTTTTAGCCGGTTTGGATTGGCAGGCAGCAGCAAACGCAATAATAATAACCAGAACAACGGATACTTGTTTCATCGCATAAAATTATTCAATCATTGCAATAATAAAGCCGCTGAGATATTTAATTCAGCGGCTGATACATTTTTATGATTTATTTATTTGATCTGCCTTGTAAATCCGAAGCGTACACCATAATCCATCAGGTATTCTTTGATGGGATAAATGTTTGAATAGGTAGGCAAATGCTGGTATCTTACCTGCGGGCCTAACTGCCAGGTGGTAGATCCGGCTTTGTAAGTGATGTTTAATCCAAGACTGGTATTGATATTCCATTTGCGGATAAAGTCATTACCATCAGCATAATGCTTGTAATCGGTAGACATCAGATAAGTATTATTATTCAATGTCATGGTAGGCTGTATAGAAGCCTCTGTACTGATACCAAGGTGTTTGCCCTGCATCAGATCCCATTGAATGCCCAGCGGAACAGATACCTGGTACAGTTTATTGTCGAGCCTTGTTTGCTTATAGCCTGAATTATTATTATAAGGTGTATAGAAGCTAATGGTTTCAACGCCGCGGTAATTGATCAGCGAAAGCGAAGCAAGGTCATTAGCGGTCTGGAATGTTTCAATATAATATTGGCGTACATTCAACTGTACCCCTGTTTTAAATTTCAACCTGTCGGTCATGTTATACATAACTGCAAAACCAAGTTCCAGTCCCATAGCAGGTTTGTGCCTTACCACATCATTAATGCCAGCTGTATAATTGGCGCTCAATGGAACGTTCTGTGATGGCATGGCGGCAGTAACAGCCGGTTGAATGATCTCTTTTACTTTTTCATCAGACAATCTTCTGTAGCTTGTAGAAGGGGTTATGTAAAACTGGAACCCAAATTTTGAATTCTTTTTCTTTGGCGTAACATTAACCACCGGTGCAAAATCTTTTAAGAAATCATCGGCAACAGGGTGAGCGTCTGTGTTGATGGTATTTGCGGTTTCTTTAGTTGTTTCGGTTATTTCTGCTGTATTTGACGCATAGAGGATATTATCTTCCTGTGCCAGATCAGAAGCTGTGATCAAAGTGTTTTGTATGGCTGCATGTTCGGTTACAGGTATTTCTTTTGTGATGATATTATCTGTAACAGCTAGCCTGTCAACAGAAACCCCGGTTCTAACCGGTGTGGCCTGGTGATCATGAGTACCTGTGCCAGCAATAGATAGTTCCGGCTCTGGATTGTATTCGTTCTGGTCGGCAAAAGTTTCGGCTGTGATCTGTTCCGGAGTGATCTGTTGAAAATTGTTATTATCTTCTATGTTGGCAGCAACTGTGGTGTTATTGCCAGGTGTAACTGTATTTTTTATGATAGCTGTAGCCGATCCGTTATGTGCCACCAGTTTGGCAGGGTGATTAATAAGTAAGGTAGAAACAGTTAAAGCGCTGATGATAAAAAGAGAAATAATAGTGAGTGCGGGCCAGGCTCTGTTACCATGAATTTCTGTACGGATGTTCTTCCAGATATGGTCAGAAGGATACATCCGGTGCTGTTTTACCTCATCCTGTAAAAACTGCTCAAATTCGTCCTGGTAAAAATTGTTATCCATATGCAAGGTCAATCAACACTATTTGTTTTTAAAAGCGGCCAGCCAGTTAAACTCTTCTCTTGGTTTCTCAATAATGTTCTTTCTGATCAGGATAGCTTCCAACATGGCTTTTGAGCGGGTATACTGGCTTCTGCTCGTGCTTTCTTCAATATCCAGCATCTCACCGATCTCTTTATGACTATATCCTTCCAATGCATACAGATTTAAAACGGTTCGGTACCCAACCGGCAGTAGCCTGATGCATTCAATGATCTGCCGGGCCTGCATGATGGAAGGCACTGTTTCTTCTTTTACCTGTATATAGTTTGCATAAGCCAGATCAACACTTTCGTTGAATTTCTTATGCTTCTTCAAAAAATTGATACAGGTATGCACAATAATCCGCCGTATCCATCCTTCAAAGGCTCCTTTGTTCTGAAACGTATGTATCTGGGTAAACACTTTGATGAACCCCTCCTGTAACATATCTTCTGCATCTTCCCGGCTTTGCCCGAACCTATAACATACGCTAAGCATTTTAGGGCTATAGCGGTTATATAATTCACGCTGGGCAGCTGCGTCATTATGCAAACAGCCTGTAATAATGGCTTGTTCCGTCATGAAGGGGATTGTTTACCCTAAATATAGGACATTTTCCAGTTACTAATGCTGCATTGTGATCAGAGGAAATTTTAATTATTTCGCAGGCTGATTGATGGTTTCTGAAATATTTTACATTTTTTTTGTTTTTCAGGCAGCGAATCTTAAAAATGCTGTATCAACTTTAAATCTGCAACGAATAATATATGGATCGTAGAGCTTTTTTAACATCCAATAGTTCCGCTGCTTCAGGGGACGTGGTGTCTGCACCTGCACCGCCACCTTCCTCGGGCGGCCTTTCTGTTTATGGAGGAGTATGGACCGAGAATGAAGTGATCCACCTGCTTAAAAGAACCATGTTCGGGGCCCGGAAAGCAGATATTGATTATTTTAAAAACCTGAGCTTTCTCCAGTCCGTAGACAAAATCTTAAATCCTGTAGCACCTTTGCCCGACCCGCCGGTAAAAGAGTATACAGTACCCGCTTCCGCTACCATACCCGATGCGAATATAAGTTTAGGTTCAACCTGGGTGCTTGATCCCAACCCGGATGGTGTTATTGAAGCATTAAGACGGGCATCGTTTAAGAAATGGTGGATGGGGGTTATGATTAACCAGGACAGGAGCATCCGGGAAAAAATGACCCTTTTCTGGCATAACCATTTTGCCACCGAAACAACAACGATAGGTAATGCCCAATATATTTATAAGCATCATTTGTTATTGAGGACCTATGCGTTGGGCAATTTTAAGGCGCTTACCAGGGCTGTTACCATAGACCCCGGCATGCTGGTTTACCTGAACGGCGAAAAAAACACAAACAAAGCGCCCGATGAGAATTATGGACGTGAGCTACAGGAACTGTTTTGCTGTGGCAAAGGGCCGGACTCCAAGTATACCGAAGACGATGTAAAAGCAGCCGCACAGGTATTAACAGGATGGAAAAATGATGCAGCCAATATTTCGTCATTATTTGATGCCAACCGCCATTTTACAGGAAACAAACAGTTTTCTGCTTTTTATAATAACACCATTATTACCGGGCAGTCTGGCCCAACAGCAGGAGATCAGGAACTGGATGCTATGCTGGATATGATCTTTGCTACCCAGGAAGTAGCCAAATATATCTGCCGCCGTATTTACCGATGGTTTGTGTATTACGATATTGATGATACGGTAGAAGCTAATATCATTACCCCATTGGCAGATATCTTCCGTGCCAATAATTACGAGATCAAACCGGTGCTGAATACTTTATTGAAAAGCGAACATTTTTTTAATGTTTTAGCAAAAGGCTGCCAGATAAAAAGCCCGGTAGACCTTGTAGTAGGACTTTGCAGAGAATTTGATGTTGCATTTCCGCCAGCTACTGATTATATAAGTAATTATGGTTTGAATGGTTATTTGGCTAACTGGACCGCTAATATGCAGCAAAACATAGGTGATCCGCCGGATGTGAGTGGATGGAAAGCATATTACCAGGTACCGCAGTTTTACGAGATCTGGATCAACAGCGATACTTTGCCCAAGCGCAACCAGTTTACAGATACGATGATCAGTAACGGCTATACGTTTAACGGAAAGAAAATGCAGATAGATGCTGCCACATTTGTACAAACATTATCAAACCCCGGTGACCCGAACAAACTGATCGACGATCTGCTGAAACTGATGTTCAGGATAGATATTTCTGCTGCATCTAAGAATCAATTGAAGACAGATATTTTATTGGGCGGACAGTCGACAGATTTTTACTGGACAGATGCATGGAACACCTTCATCTCTAATCCCGGAAATGCATCAAATACAAATACTGTAAAGACAAGGCTGCGCGACCTGATCAAATATTTTATGGATCTGTCAGAATATCAATTAGCTTAAAACTGAACGATGAAAAGAAGAGATTTTTTACGCAATACCATACCTGCAGGAGTGATGTTGCCTTCGTTGGTAGGCGGTTTCTCGTTCAGGGCCTTCAGCGCCGAATCTTCCATCATGCGGTCTTTGTTATTACCCGTAACAGAAACAGATCATGTATTTGTGATCATTCAACTTAATGGGGGTAATGATGGGTTGAACATGGTAGTGCCGATAGAAAATTTCAGCAACTATGTAAATGCAAGGCAGAATATTTATATCCCCGAAAACAAGGTGTTGCAACTGAATGGTAAGGCAGGACTGCACCCGGCCATGACGGGTTTACATGCCATGTATAACAATGGCGCCTTAAAAGTGGTACAATCTGTAGGATACCCTAAGCCCAGTTACTCTCACTTCAGGGCAACAGATATATGGATGAGTGCCAGCGACAGCGATAAAGAAGTAAATAGCGGTTGGGCGGGTAGGTACCTGAACTATGAATATCCCAATTTCCCCAATGGCTATCCGAATGCAACGATGAAAGATCCGTTGGCCATCCAGATAGGATCGGCCACTTCTTTAACCTTGCAGGGACCGGCAGTGAGCATGGGTATGAGCATCAGCAGTACCAGTAATTTTTATAATCTCATCAACGGCATACAGGATCCTGCACCGGATACACCTGCGGGTAAGGAGCTTACTTATATCAGAACCATTGCGCAGCAAACGCAGCAGTATGCCACTGTGATCAAAGCTGCCGCGCTTCAAACTGTGCAGCAGGTTAGTTATCCAACCAATAATTATTTAGGAGACCAGTTGAAAATTGTTGCACGGCTTATCAGGGGCGGTTTGCAGACAAGAATTTATATGGTGAATTATGGGGGATTTGATACGCATTCCGGCCAGGTAAACAGTACCGATACAACAACAGGCGCCCACGCAAAACTTTTGGGTAATGTGAGCGATGCGATCAAAGCATTCCAGGATGATCTTAAATTTTTAGGTGTTGACGACAGGGTAGTGGGCATGACTTTTTCTGAATTTGGCCGCAGAATTAAAAGCAATGGAAGTGTTGGAACAGATCACGGCTCTGCCGCGCCGCTCTTTGTTTTTGGTAAACAGGTGATGGGAGGTGTATTGGGCGACACCCCGGCGATACCGGCTAATGCCACTGTGAATGATAACCTTCCTTTTCAATACGATTTCAGGAGTATCTATTCAACCATCCTGTCAAACTGGTTGTGTGTGAAGGATAGCGACCTGCAACAGATCATGCTGAAAAATTTCCAGTTATTACCGTTGGTAAATGCCAGTGGATGCCAGAAACCGATCAATCTTTCGGGCGAATTGTTAATTAGCAATTACCCCAATCCTTTTACTGCCTCTACCGTTATCACTTTTAAAACTGATGGAGGCCACACGCTGGTACAGGTTATGGACACATCGGGTAAAGTGATCACAACCCTTACCGATAAAGAGTATACTGCCGGTACTTATTCTGTTGTTTTTGACAGTGGCCTGCTGCCTTCCGGCGTATATTATGCACGTTTGCAAAATATGGCCACGCAACAGGTACGTGCTATGCTGAAGGTTCGCTGATTAAGCCAGCTATCTATCCATTTGGTAAAGAATCCTCAAAATTTACTGCGGGAAGTTTGACTGTATTAAAAATTGTTATGTTTGCAACACTGTAACAATTTTACTTGTCGAGACTTTCAACCATACGAAATATACTGGCCGGACTGTTCCTGGTGATCTTTGCATTCAGCATTACGCCCAGGCGAACATTACATAACCTGATAGCCCATCATAAAGACGGGCGCATGATCAGTAAAGTAAAATATTCTCACCAGGCGCAACTTGATAAAGCCGGATTTAATTGCAAGTGCGATAATCTCATCAGCGAATCTCCTTTTGTAGCTGATATGCATTCATTGTTTACGCTGATCTCATCAAACTTTATCTCAGTAAAAGAAAAGACAGTCGTTTCTTTTTATTCTTCTGATATTTATTGTCTTGGTCTAAGGGGACCGCCTGCCTGTTAGTTTATAAGCCAGATTTGTGTATGCAGGCAATTGTAAGTCTGCACGATTTTTTAATACATTGATGATAACGAACATCATTAATTCCCCTAATCGACGATATGAAATTATTTACTGACTATAAAGCGTTTTTTTTATTCCTGTTATCTGTTCTTGTGGTTCATCCGTCAAAAGCTTTTTTTTCTGCTGATACAGATAAACTAAATTCTTTTTTAAGTGGCCGGATAACCGAAGCAAAAACAGGTAAGCCATTGATTGGCGCTGTTATTTATTTGCATGAAGCCAAGACTGGCGCCATCTCTGATGCAAATGGTAATTACAAAACACCCGCTGTTCCATCCGGCAAATACCTGGTAGAAATTTCGTACCAGGGATATGCTTCTGTGCTGGAGGTGATAGATATTACGGGCAATCCCGTTAAGAATTTTTCTTTAAAGGAAACTTTTATAGAAAACGAAGCGGTTACTGTTACAGGTGTTGCTTCTGCAACTAAAGTGCGCCAATCGGCACAGCCTGTTTCAGTTGTTAAACGCAGTGAACTGTTGCACACCAGTTCATTAAATGTGATTGATGCATTAAGTAAATTAGTTCCCGGTGTTTCAAGTATCTCAACCGGTCCGGCTATTTCAAAACCTGTTATACGTGGATTGGGATATAACCGTGTGGTTACCGTTCATGATGGTGTAAGACAGGAAGGGCAGCAATGGGGAGATGAACATGGGATTGAAATTGATGAATACAGTATTCAGAAAATTGAAGTACTGAAAGGCCCCGCTTCTCTATTTTATGGCAGCGATGCGATGGCAGGCGTTGTGCATTTAATTACCAATGTGCCGGTTGAACAGGGCACCATCAAAGCCAATTTGCTGGGAACATTTATAGATAATAATGGATTATATGGCGGTAATGCAAACGTTGCAGGTCATTTAAAAAACGGGTTTAACTGGAACGTATATGGAACAGTTAAATCAGCAGCCGACTACAGTAATAAATATGATGGCAAAGTATTTAACAGCCGCTTTTCTGAAAAGAATGTTGGCGGGTATGTTGGCATCAATAAACCATGGGGTTACAGTCATTTGCTGATCAGTAATTTTAACCAGCAACTGGGTGTTGTTGAAGGTGCGCGTGATGCTGTAACCGGAAAGTTTTTGGTTTATGCAGAAACACCCGCTGTGCATGTAGCATCGTCTGATGAACTGAATAGCCGCACTTTATTTAATCCATATCAACACGTTACACATTTTAAGATAGCAAGTGATAATAATTTTTCTTTAGGTGCCAACCGGTTGGCCGTAAATATCGGGTTCCAGCGCAACCAGCGCAGGGAGCTGGGGGATCATGATAAACCAAATGTTCCTACGCTTCATTTCGATCTGAAAACGCTTAATTACAATATACAATACAGCCTGGCCGAAAGAACGGGCTGGAAAACTTCATTGGGCGCTACCGGGATGTTTCAGCAGAACCGCAATCTTGCTGAAGAAGCACTGATTCCTGAGTATAACCAGTTTGATGCAGGTGTATTTGTTTTTTCCAGGAAAACATTTCATACTAATCTTACCGTAAGCGGTGGCGTTCGTGTAGATACCAGGCAGGTAAATGGCAGACAATATGCAGATGGTGGAGTGGTTAAATTTGCAGCCTTTGATAAAGCATTTTCAAATATCAGCGGCAGTGCAGGATTAAGTTATAATGCGAGTGAGGCTGTAACACTAAAATTAAATGTGGCCCGGGGTTTTAGGGCACCGGGTGTGAGTGAATTGTCGAGTAATGGCGCACACGAAGGAACTTACCGGTATGAGTATGGCGATCTGAATTTAAAAACCGAAACTTCTTTCCAGGCAGATGGCGGACTTGAAGTGAACACAGAGCACGTAGGTCTTATCCTCAATACGTTTTATAACAATATTCAGAACTATATTTTCTACAGTAAATTGTCAGCCAAAACGGGTGGCGATTCGTTGGTGAGTGTAGGTGGCACAGATCTGACTGCATTTAAATTCAGGCAATCGTCGGCCACACTGGTTGGCTTTGAAGTAAAGCTCGATCTTCACCCGCACCCGTTTGATTGGTTACATTTTGAAAATAGTTTTTCATTTGTGGCCGGTCATTTCAGCGAAAGTTTTGAAGGATCAAACAAGTTGCCATTTATCCCTTCTCCCAAACTGGAAAGTCAACTGCGGGCAGATTTTAAAAAAGCCGGCAACAGTTTAAAGAATCTGTATTTTAAAGTAGATGTTGATAATGTAGCAGCACAAAACAGGGTGTTCACCGCTTACAACACCGAAACGCCAACTGCCGGGTATACACTGCTGAACATAGGCGCGGGGGCTGATATCACCGATGGAAAAGGGAAGACTATTTTTGGTATACACCTCTCAATGAATAATGTTACTGATGTTGCTTATCAAAATCATTTGAGCAGGTTAAAGTATGCAGAGATGAATGCAGCTACCGGCAGAACAGGCGTATACAATATGGGGCGAAACATCAGCCTGAAAATAAATGTGCCTCTGGAGTTTGCATTAAATTGATTAGTCGTTTTATATATAATAAAGCTTACAGAGCAGTTACCTGGTAGCTGCTCTTTTCTTTTTACCAGTTTACAATTACTTTAATGCTAAAGTTTCGCCCCATATTATAAATGCCAGAACGGGCATCAGGCGATTGTCTGTAATACTCAAAATATTTTAAACGGTTCTGGTGAGATTGATACGCTACATTAAAAATATTATTGGCATTGATGAGCACACTGCAAACTTTTTTTTCTTTTGATGAAAAAATGCTGAGGCCTGCACTTACATGAAACAGAGTATAACCTGCAGTAGCGGTTTCTGTATTATCTACCGCATAAAACCTGTTTTGTGTAGCAGCAGTTTCAGCTTCGGTTTGGAAGAAACAATCTTTTAGCACCCTGTTTTTTTGCAAAAGCGTAAACCGCAAACTGGTGTTGGTTTTAAAGGGTGGGATCAGGGGAAGAAATTTTCCTGCTTCGCCCGTTAATTTCAAAGACTCTTTGTCTGTGTTGATGCCATTGATACTTGATATTTGCTGCTGAAGCGTAAGCCATGGCAATGTTTTGGGATGAATATTCCATGAAGCTTCTGCCCCAAAAATTTCTGCACTGCCCTGCCTGTACTGGTATGTAAAATTACCCGGCACCATTTCTACCGGCTGGCCATTGGCATTATATAGTTTCTGGAAGAAGATGTAATTATTGATACGGTTATGAAAAACCTCCAGACTAACATCAATGCCCGGAAAACTCAGGAACAGGCCAATATCTGATTGCCAATTGAATTCGGGTTTTGCGTTTCTGTTGCCGATATAATAAATATGTGCACCGGGATCTAAACCGTTTGAGCCAATTTCGGGTATGGAAGGACTTCTATAGCCAGAAGCGGTATTTACTTTCAATGTAATCATATTTGAAAACCGGTATACCGCACCAATACTGCCCGACAGTCCACTGAAATGGCGTTTGAACGCGGGAAAAGAAAGTGTTGCCTGTGCAGTATCCGGTTCCTGTACCTGTTTTTGAAAACCGGTAGTAATATCGTTGCGTGTATAGAAATCATGCCAGTTGATCTGGCGGCTATCAAAACGCAAGCCTGCAGTGATCACTGTTTTTGATATTTCTTTTTTTACCAGCAGATAAGACCCGATGTCAAAAAGTGTATAATCAGGAATCGGAAAATCTGTGGCATTCTTATTCCTGTTTTCCTGGTACATGCCATTAATGCCATATACAAGATCAATACCTATCCACTCGCGAAAATGGTAAGAAGCTTCATAGTTGATGGTGTTTAACCTAACAAACAGGCCAGCCTGCGATGGGGCGGTTGGGTGGTTATATTCTCTCCGGTTGTTTTGCTGAAAGCCAAGCAGGGTAGAAAGTTCATCCTTTCCAAAATGAAAATCGCCTTTGTGGTATAACCTGAAGTGTTGGATATGTTGGTGAAGAGCTGTAATGCTGCGGGCGCTCAACCTGTTTGCCGGAACTATGGGTCTGTTGCGTATATCATCAAACGGGGCATCTTTATCCTGATACGTAAAAGCGCGTGTAAGCGAATCCCTGCTGCCATCGGGTATTTCCTGGAGATCATTGTAATATGTCAGGTGTATCCTGTTTTTAGTATGTGCACTTTCCCATCCGGCCATGGCCAACAGGTTTATTTCTTTAAAGCCTGTATTATAAACGTAATGATCAACCGCGTTGCGGTAATTGCCGGCAGATTTTGCCGAAGCGCGTGTTGTCCAGAAAAATTGCTGTTTCCTGTATTGCAGCGAAAGGCTGCCAGCCACCAGATTATTATTTGATTGATATTCAGAAACTACATCGCCGTGTATTTTTCCATCGTTGATTGCTGGCAGAGCCGGAATTAAATTGAGCACACCCGCCATAGCGTCTGATCCATATAATAAACTGGCGGGGCCTTTTACAATCTCTGCCCTCGCAATACTGTAAGGATCAATTTCAATGCCATGTTCATCTCCCCATTGCTGGCCTTCCTGCCTTAGTCCATCGTACATGGTAAGCACCCGGTTATAACCCAGTCCGCGAATAAAAGGCTTACTGATATTTGGGCCGGTAGTGATGGCACTTAGCCCGGGCACAGCTTTTGCCAGCATATCAATAATGTTGGTGCCATTGTTCCTGGATAGTTCTTTTTGCGAAACTACAGCAATTGATATCGGGGTACTCCTGATCTTTGATTGGCCTGCTACGGCAGTAACCACTATTTTATCCAGCTCCGTTTCTGTTTCGGAAAGAAAGAGGGTATCAGTGCCGGGTATGGTAATGTCTTTTACAATATTATCATACCCCATACCCTGTATCCTGATTCGGTACCTGCCCGGACTGGTAGCAGGTACTAGGAATTTGCCATTCGTATTGCTGAAAAATTTTTTGCCGGTGGATAACAGGCTGATGGTGGCAGCAGGAATGGGCTTTCGGTCGCTTTTTGCTATAAGATAACCGGTAAACCGGTGCTGTAACGTATCTCCGGCACCCCGGCTGGTAAGAGCTATTGCGCTGAGTAGCAGGCTGATAGATACTATTTTTTTGATGCTTGTCAAAATTATAATTTAGACAAATCTAAAAATATATTTTGATTGACAAAATATATTTGCGGCAGGTGCTATACAAGGGGGAAACCGGGTATATCCGTTTTTTATAACCCCAGCCTTAAGGCTGGGGTTATAGTGCTTGGGTTTTCTGTGGGCTTTAGCCCAAAACGAGTCACTATCCGTTGCCGGAGCCTAAGGTTGCATGCCGTAATATTTTGTAATTTGCCGTATGGACATCTCAATCAATACGCCGGCATTATTGTTTCCTGCCATCAGTTTGATCATGCTGGCATATACCAACCGTTTCCTGGCCTTATCAAGCAGGGTGCGTAACCTGCACGATAAATACCAGAGCCACGAGCAGAAGCATATCATTCATGGCCAGATCAAAAACCTCCGTTACCGCATCAAGCTGGTTAAGAATATGCAGGCATTGGGGGTGCTTACTTTTATAAGCTGTATCCTGTGTATGTATCTTATTTATGTTGAAGCCATGGCATTTGCGCATGTTGTATTTGCTTTCAGCCTGATCACTTTTTCGGCATCACTGGCTTTGTCTTTTTTAGAAATACAATTAAGCACCAAGGCGCTTGAACTGGAGCTGAGCGATATGGAAGGCCTGGAAGACCCATCGGTAATGGAGTATTTGAAGAAGAAATTTGAGAAAGAGTAGAGGAGGATTTTGGAATTGGGAAATTGGGAAATTGGGAAATTGAAGAAGCGAGAAAGCCGTGTTTTCATGTATGAAAACACGGCTTTCTTATTGCAATTTCCCAATTTCCCAATTCCAAAATTTCCCAATTATTACTACGCCATCACCATCGCCTTCCGCTCACCGATCTGCTGCCTCCACATCGCATAGTACAAACCTTTTTCTGCCAGTAATTCCTGGTGGCTGCCGGTTTCTACGATCTGCCCTTTTTCGAGCACATAAATCCGGTCGGCATGCATGATGGTGCTTAAGCGGTGGGCAATCATAACGGTGATCTGTTCTTTTTCATTAGAGATCCTTCTGATGGTATTGGTGATCTCTTCTTCTGTAATACTATCCAATGAAGATGTGGCTTCATCAAATATGAGTAAGTGCGGATGGCGTAATAAAGCACGGGCAATAGATAAGCGTTGTTTTTCGCCACCACTTAATTTTAAGCCGCCTTCGCCGATCATTGTGTCAAGTCCTTTTTCTGCTCTTGACAAAAGATTGTCGCAACTTGCTTTATGCAATGCTTCGCGCAGATCGTCATCATTGGCTTCCGGGCAAACAAATAATAAGTTCTCGCGGATGGTACCTGCAAATAATTGCGTGTCCTGCGTTACAAAACCTATCTGCCCCCTTAACTCATCAAATAAAATATTTTTACTGTCGATGCCATTGTACAAAATATTTCCTTCCTGTGTATGATACAGGCCTACCAGCAGTTTCATCAAGGTGCTTTTTCCTGCACCACTTGGTCCAACAAACGCAATACTTTCTCCTTTCTGTACATCGAAACTGATATTGTCAAGCGCCTTATATTGCGCCGTTTGATGTTTGAAGGAAATATTTTTGAACGACAGGAACTCAATATCTCCCATATGTTCCGGAGTCTTGGGTGTTGGTTCTGATGGCCTTTCCATCAGGTTATGAAAATTATTGAGAGAAGCTTCTGCTTCACGGTAAGATAAAATGATGTTGCCGATCTCCTGCAATGGCCCGAATATGAAGAACGAATAGAAAGTTAAAGTCATTACCTCACCTGCTGTAAGTTTTCCTCCAAACACCAGCCACAACAGGGTAAACATAATTACCTGCCTCAGAAAATTTACAAAGGTGCCCTGTATAAAACTAAGTGTGCGGATGCTTTTTACTTTTCTTAATTCGAGACCTAAAATTTTGTAGGTGTTTTTATTTAACCGGTCTATTTCCTGGCCGGTTAGCCCAAGGCTTTTTACCAGCTCAATATTGCGCAGACTTTCTGTGGTGCTGCCCGCGAGCATGGTGGTTTCTTTTACAATGTTTTTCTGTATCACTTTGATCTTCCGGCTAAGGAAGCTGGTGAGTAGTGATAAGAAGATGATGCCCACCGCATAAATTGGCATAATGGCCCAATGCAGGCGGAACGAATACACGGAAATAAAAACAATACCTACGATGATGCTGAACAGCACATTGATAAAGGAGATGATAAATTTTTCTGTATCTGTTCTTACTTTGGTTAAAATAGATAAAGTTTCGCCACTGCGCTGGTCTTCAAAATCCTGGTAAGGTAATTTCATAGAATGCCTTAATCCATCGGTAAAGATCTTTGCCCCGAATTTCTGAACAACTACATTGCTGAAATAATCCTGGAAAGCTTTGGCAATACGGGATACCATCGCCACACTGATCAATATACCCAGGAAGCCAATCACACCCCAGATAAATTCTGACTGAGTACGGTTACCTGTAATAATAAATTCTTTGTTTGCATTAAAGTAGCCGGTATGATTGGGGTGGATACCATATTTATCCAGCAGCTTCCCGAAAAAGTAGGGATCCAGCATGGAGAAAGACTGGTTAATGGCGGCCAGTAGAAGTGCCAATGCCACCAGCCATTTATAAGGGCTCAGATATTTTAAGAGTAATTTCATCAGACGGTGTTTTAGTAAAGGAGAATGAGTGTCAATTTCCGTACAATTTTCTAAAAACTGACAAAGTTTCTATTATATGACATCCCCGCTTGCTAATTAAGGCAGTGGAAGCTTATTTTTACCCGAAATTTGCCCCCTTATGAAACAGGTATTGGTTGATATGCACCGGCTTAAGTATAATCCCTACAACGGTTTATACAGTGTTTGCATTAACCTGGGTAAGGCTTTGGCAAAAACGCATCCTGTGGGGATGGAATTGAATTATTACCTGCCAAAAAAAGATTTTGGCATATTTGGGCCGGAAGCAAAATACACCCAACACCGGTCTATCGATAAATATTACAAATTTGGCACGGGTAAATATGATCTCTGGCATATTACCACACAACTTTCCTGGTACCGGCCTTTTAATAAACACACCAAAGTTTTATATACCCTGTACGATTTCAGTTACCTGATAGAAGATGCTGCCAATGTAGACAGGAACCAACGTTTATTAAAACAAACGCAAAAACGGATTGACAGGGCCGACTATATTACGGGCATCTCACAGTTTGCCATTGATGAAGCGGCAAAGCATTTGAACCTGGGCAATAAGCCAACAAAGGCGATCCAGTTGGGTTGTACGGTTTCAACCTTTCCCGGTTTTGATGCGCCGAAATACCGACCAGCCAAACCTTTTTTATTCACCATCGGATTGGTGCAACCCAGAAAAAATTTTCATGTGCTGCCACCATTGCTTTTGGACAATGAGTATGAATTGGTAATTGCCGGATTAAACGAATTTGAATATGGCAAAGAAGTAGTGGAAGCAGCCCAAAAATTTGGCGTGGAAGACAGGGTTAAACTGATTGGCCCTGCAAGCGAGGAAGAGAAAGACTGGTATTACAGGCATTGCGAAGCTTTTCTATTCCCATCTTATGCAGAGGGCTTTGGTTTGCCGGTAATAGAAGCCATGCATCATGGTAAACCTGTTTTTATTTCAGACAAAACCAGCTTACCTGAAGTGGGCGGCGATGCGGCATGGTATTTCAGAAATTTTGATCCCGACTATATGCGGCAGGTTTTTAAAGAAGGCATGAAGGAGTATGCATTAACTAATCCTTCAGAAAAAATAAAACAGCAGGCCGCCAAATTTAACTGGGATACCTGTGCTGCTGAATATATTGACGTGTATAAACAAATGCTATTATAGAACCGCTTATTTCCATCGTGCTTTGCACCTATAATGGTGAACGTTTTTTGAAGGCGCAGATCAATTCTTTGCTGCAGCAAACCTGGCGCAATATTGAGATTGTTATTTCAGACGACTGTTCTGTTGATGGAACAAAACAGATACTGGAACAATACCAAAACGATCCCCGGTTCAGGATCACCTATCAATCGGAAAACATTGGAGCGATTCAGAATTTTGAGTTTGCTGCTAACCAGGCCAAAGGAGGTTATCTTGCTTTTTGCGACCAGGACGATATCTGGCTGCCCGAAAAAATGGAGAAACTGTATAACGCCATTGGCAATAGCTGGTTAGTTTACAGCGATAGTATTTTAATTGATGAAGAGGGCCAGAGCCTGCAGAAAAATCTTTCACAACTAAGAAAGATGGGTGATGTAACAGATACGCGTGGCTTTATTTTCAGCAATGTTGTTTGGGGGCATGCTATGCTGGTTAAAAAAGAATTGATAACACATGCTTTGCCCATACCCACTGGTGTTCCGCACGATATCTGGTTTGCCGTTAAAGCGGTGGCGCTAACGGGCATCAGGTATTTGAATGAACCGCTTACTTTATACCGGCAGCATTCAAAAACAGTAACCACCACTATTGCACAGAAAGCAACAACAAGGCCGCATGAAAAGAGGTATAAAGATTTTGAGGAGAAATTGTACTGGATCGGGTTGTTAAAAAATAATGAAACTGCGCATAAAAATTTTTATCACCAATTATACGCGCTGTTCTCCCAAAAAGCAAAGGGGATTTTTGTGTGGCCGCTTTTCTTTTTCCTTGTTAAAAATCAATCCCTGATCTTTCAGTTTACCAACAAAACTTATCTGAGCCGGCTAATTGAAATTCGAAAACTGAGCCGGGGGGAGAAAAAATAGATAATCAGGGTTTACGCAAACAGATCACCGCAGTATCTCCGTTCCCTTTTTCATTCTCTACTTTCATAATAGCTCTGAAGCGTTTAATATCTTCTTTTGAGAACATACTGCTTCCGTCTTTATTAAACATATGACTTTTAGGATCGTGCAGTGGCATCCCTTTTTTGTATTGTTCGCTGCTCCATATTAAATAATCGCTGCTGTCGTAGTAAAATTTCTCAACGCTGAACCCTGCATCCTCTGCCAGTTTTCGCATTTGTTTTTCTGAGGGGATGAAGATATGTCTTGGCGCATCAATACCACACCAGAACACGCCATACTGCTGCCAGCCATAATTGCCCATAATGGGGATGCGGATCATCACACTGCCGCCGGGTTTTGTAATTTTCATAGCCTGCTTCAATACACGTTGCGGCTCAAACATATGCTCCAGCGAATGGTGCATCATCACTACATCGTATTGTTCAGTTACCTGATAAATATCTTTTTTAAGTATTTTGATGGAACCATAATCCTGACTGGCATTAATAAAAGGATCGATGCCGGTAAGATTGGTAAAGCCAATCTGAAAAAGACGTGCCAGCAAACTACCATTGCCGGTGCCGATATCTAAAATAGCGTCATCATATTTAGCCTTTACATCTTTCATCCATTGAAACTGCTCTGGTAATTTATAGCCGATAGATAACAGGCTGCCTAATATTTTATTCTTTCCAAATAACAGGTAATCCGCTTTTATTTTTCGCAGCAGGTCCGCTTTTTTACGGATGTGCAGGTCAAGTTTAAAAGAATAATAATCTTCGTTGGGATAATATTTCCCAAGGTTATCCGGCACGTTCTGCAACTGCATGCTGCCACATGATCCGCATAACTGGTATTCAAAATATTCATCAAGGCCTAATTGCAATTCCTTAACTGTATAAAGCTGGTTGCCGGTTGTATTGCCACAGAGGATGCAGGGTGTTGTCATGTTTGTATAATTAGACGGATGTTGCAGAACCGTTTTATGAAAGATGATTAGGGAAGTAAAATATAGTTATTGTAATCAAATGGTCTTTTGCCGGTAATCTTTTCTACTATTCGTTTAAAGCGTTCTTTGGCTGTTATTTTATTATATGAAAGATCGTAATCAAATTTCCAGTTCATCCGGTTAATCCGTTGCAGCATAATTCCGGGGTGTGTTCCCTTGAATTTTTCCAGCATATCTATCTGCGAGTAGTCAAAATCGCCGGAATGTAATTTGATAAATGCTTCATCAATTCTGTCACCGCCCCAATAGTTCCCGAAATTTCTTGTTTTATCCATCATTGTTTTAGGAGGCCTTACCCAGCCATAGTGATAGATATAAGCATCCAACGCTTTTACTTTCAGTTTTTGATCATTCCCTTTCCGGAAACCCTGTGCATCACGATAAGAGTATATATCGCGGCCCGGCCGGATGATACGTATTTCATTGCGGTACCATTTTGAAGAAGCAGCCACATAATCGAACGAGCCGTAAAAATGTTTGTATTTAAACAATAAGCCATCCACTTCAGGGTTGTCTTTCCATTGCAACATTCCCTGTTTCACAGTATCAAGATATTGTTCATGCAATACTTCATCGCCCTGTATATAAAAACACCAATCCGGGTTGCCTGTAATGGCATCTAATGCCTTATTGGTTTCATCGGCCAGCACGGCGCCTTCCCGCTGTAAAGCGGTATCCCAAACTGTGTCGATGATGCGGATCTTTTCAGAAGGTATGGAAGCGATCAGTTCACGTGTGCCGTCTGATGAATCGCCCACGGCAACCACCATTTCATCACATAAAGGCAGAATGGAACGAATGGCTTCTACCACCGGGTAATCAAACTGTATTGCATTTTTGATGAAGGTAAAACCAGCCACTTTCATGGGGCAAATATACTGAGTATGTCTGTAGTCTGTGGTTTGTAGTCTGTAGTTATCAGAACAGTCAACAACCACAGACTATAGACCACAGACCACAAATCGCCTCTGTTTTCCACGTCTGTTAATAATAAGATCATCCTTGGGTGCCTTTCTGCTTGCATTTAATAAGTAAATTACAAAAACATCAATTGTATGCTTTGGAGAAAATTTAACGGTGAACACATTAATCTCCCCATTAAACAAGCAGTTGAAGAGGCCATTATCCGGGAAGTTTCTGGTGGCACTAAACTGAAGGTCTGCATCGGAACCGACAGCCAGGTAAAAGGGGAGGACACGGAGTTTGCTACGGTGATCGTATTTCTTCGCGAACACAATGGCGGCTTTATGTACATCCACAACGAAAAAACCAAACAGAAATTCCACATCAAGGAAAGGATGTTGGTTGAAGTGGCCAAGAGTATCGAGGTTGCGTATGAACTCTGCAACCTGTTCATTGAACACCATGTGGATATGGAAGTTCATGCCGACATCAACACCAACCCGCAGTTTAAAAGCAATGATGCTTTACGTGAAGCAATGGGCTATATCCTGGGTATGGGATTCGCCTTCAAAGCCAAGCCTGAAGCCTTTGCCAGCAGTTGCTGCGCAGATAAGATGGTGAACTAACCGGGTTTCGGGTGTAAAGCTCCTGTTCCATGTTGCCGGTTGCCTGTTTTGGGCAACTGCACAAACCTGTCGCCCCTATTCACTATTCACCATTGCCCATTCACAAACGATCAATTTTTTTTACGTCAATATTTCTTTGTTGCACGAGTCAATGAATGCTAACAATTCCTCCCGCCCGTCTTTCTTCTCTGCACTGGTTACAAAATGACGTGGTAAGAACTGCCAGGTTTCTCTTAACGTATCTAAGAATGCTTTTACATTTCGTGTAACAACAGCAGGCTTTTCTTTATCAGCCTTTGTAAAAACAAGACTGAAGTTTACCTCCCAGTGATCGAGCTGATTCACAAATTCAAGGTCGTTTTTTTGGGGTGTATGGCGGCTGTCTATCAACACAAATACCTGTACCAGATTCTCTCTTTTGCGCAGGTAGCCGTTGATCATTTCTTCCCAACGCTTCCTGTCGGCTTGCGAACGTTTGGCATAACCATAGCCGGGAAGATCAACCAGGTACCATTTTTGTTTTGGTCCTTTTTCAGCAGCACTGCTCTCTATTTCAAAATGATTGATGAGTTGGGTTTTACCAGGTGTGGCCGATGTTTTGGCAAGACCTTTCTGCCCCGTAACCATATTGATGAGTGAAGATTTCCCCACATTGCTCCTGCCGATAAAAGCATATTCTGGTTTATCGGGTTTGGGGCATTGGCTTACCAATGCTGAGGAGATGAGGTATTTGGCAGATTTTATTTGCATGGCATCATGTAACGCTTGATAGTCTGGAGTGAGAAGTTAGAAGTCTGGAGTATTAGCGAAAATGATCACCAACAACTCCAGACTCCAAACTTCTAACTCCAAACAGAATTAGTCTTTCTTCTTTTTAATAACCAAACTATCCGCCGGGTATTTAGCTTTAATGCTATCCCTTACATTTTGGCACCAGTTGAGAAAACTTTGTTTCTCTGTATCGGTCAGGATCGCATTCTTATGGATGAGAGTGTAAGATGAAAGCGGCATCTCGCCTTCTTTTATTTGTTTAATACACTCTTCCATTTTCTTGTACTGACGGCCTATACGATAGCCATCAAACTCATTAAAATTTATCTCGCGTTTACCTTCTACTATGTGATCGTTTAACCACCAGGCAACCGGTTGCACCTCGGCATACCATGGGTAAACAGTTTTGTTACTATGACAATCATTACAGGCTTTTGCCAGGATGGTTTTTACATCTTCGGGCACTGCATATGATTTTGAAATGTCTTTCGTGGTATCACCAGATGTGTTTTTGGTTGGCCTGAATGCCTGTAAAACAATCAGTACAACCAGTAAACCGATCAGGATCTTTTTTACAATTTTCATAGCGGGCATTTTGAGTGGTTAAATTAAAATATTTCCTGTCATCTCTTTTGGTATAGGTAATCCCATAACCTTTAAGATACTTGGAGCCAGGTCGCCTAATTTACCGCTCTTTACAGTGCCCTTCCACTCTTTATCTATTACGAAGAACGGAACCAGATTTAATGTGTGTGCCGTATTGGGTGTACCGTCTTCATTAATCATAAAGTCGGCATTACCATGGTCGGCAGTTAAGAAAACAGTATAACCATGTTCAAGCGCGGCGGTTACCACTCTTTTTACACAGGCGTCTACTGTTTGTACCGCTGTGATGGCAGCGCTGAAAACACCGGTATGACCCACCATGTCTGCATTGGCATAGTTGAGGCAGATAAAATCTGCCGTTTCATTTTCAATTTCAGGCACCAGTTTGTCTGTGATCTCTACCGCACTCATTTCAGGCTGCAGATCGTAGGTGGCAACTTTGGGTGATGGCACCATAATGCGGCTCTCACCTTCAAAAGTAGCTTCACGCCCGCCGCTGAAAAAGAATGTAACGTGCGGATATTTTTCTGTTTCTGCAATGCGGATCTGTTTTTTATTATTAGCCGCCAATACCTCGCCGAGCGTATTGATGAGGTTGTCGTTTTCAAAAATCACATGCACGTTCCGGAACGACTGGTCATACATGGTCATGGTGGTGTAGTGCAGGTTCAGCTTGTGCATATCAAGATCAGCATGGTCGTGTTGTGTCAACACATCAGTGATCTCGCGGCAACGGTCTGTTCTGAAATTAAAGCAGATAGCCACATCACCGTCTTTAATAAGGGCAAGCGGTTGTTGCGCTTCATCAACAATTACTGTTGGTTTGATAAATTCATCTGTAACATTGGCCGCATACGATTGCTCAATGGCCGCAAGCGCATCTGTTGCTTTAGGGCCTTCGCCTTTTACCAGGCAGTCGTACGCTAATTTTACCCTCTCCCAGCGTTTGTCCCTGTCCATCGCAAAATACCGGCCACTTACAGAAGCGATCTTTCCAACCGAACTGTTCAAATGCGTTTGCAGATCGGTCACAAATCCCAGTCCGCTTTTCGGATCGGTATCTCTTCCATCTGTAAATGCATGAATATAAACTTCTGTCAGGCCCTCTTTCTTACACACATCGCAAATAGCTTTGATGTGATTAACATGAGAGTGAACACCGCCATCGCTTACCAGTCCCAACAGGTGCAAAGGTTTCTGATTGGCTTTTGCATGGCGGATAGCGCCCAGTAATTGTTCGTTAGCCGCAAACTCGCCGGTGCGGATGGCTACATTAATTCTCTGCAATTCCTGGTACACAATACGGCCGGCGCCAAGGTTAAGGTGGCCCACTTCACTGTTACCCATTTGTCCTTCGGGAAGGCCAACATCTTCGCCACAGGTAACCAAAGTGGCATTTGGATATTTGCTATATAAAGAACTTACAAAAGGAACATTTGCCTGCTGAATGGCATCGGCAGATTTTGTTTTTCCGAGGCCCCATCCGTCCATAATAACCAAAATAACTTTCTTACTCATAGCGTTTTACGATATTTATGTTTCATCAATTAACAGTAACTTTAGCCAAATACTTAGCCGGCTTCAAAGTTGGCATGTTTTTCGCAATTTATAAGGAAGAATATCAGGGAATACTCCCTTAAACCGATGATTATGAAAAAAATTATGATACTGGCAACACTTGGATTGTTAATGACTTCCTTTCGTTTCCAGGCCGATACAGATGCAATTGTTAATGCTTTTAAAACCGCCGATGCGCAGGGAATAGGCAGGTATTTTGACGATTTTGTTGACGTAAAACTGCTGGATAAGGACGAAGTGAAGAGTATGGGCCGTAACCAGGCTACCATTGCCCTGAAAGCTTTTTTTGCCGAAAACGGGGTAATAGGCTTTGAAAAAGTATCGGAAAGGGAGCTTGGGAACACCATGTACCTGGCCGGAAAACTGTTAACCAAAGGGAAAAGCAATAATATCACTATTATGTTGCGGATGAAAGATGGCCGCAAACAGATCATAACACTACGGATCAGTTAAGAAATTTTCAAAATATGATAACAAAGAATCCCGCCAACGGCGGGATTCTTTGTTTTACTGATTAGTTTTGCCACATGGCTTCATTAGACGAATCATTACACAACCTTATTGCCAATGCCCTGCTGGAAGATATTGGCGATGGCGATCATTCTACCTTAAGCGTTATCCCCAAAGACAAAAAAGGAAAAGCTGTTCTGAAAATTAAACAGGATGGGATACTGGCCGGTGTTGCTGTTGCCGAAAAAATATTCCGGCAGGTAGAGCCGGGTATTGAGTTCACTGCATATAAGCAGGATGGAGATACCATGAAGAATGGAGAAAAAGCATTTGAAGTTTCAGCAACGGTTCATACTATTTTACAATGTGAGCGCTTGGCTCTTAACTGCATGCAGCGTATGAGCGGCATTGCCACACTTACCCGCCGGTACACCGATAAACTGAAGGGTTACCATACCCGCCTGCTTGATACACGAAAAACCACGCCTAATTTCAGGTTACTTGAAAAAGAAGCAGTGCGGATAGGTGGTGGTATCAATCATCGGTTTGGATTGTATGATATGATCATGCTGAAAGATAACCATATCGATTATTGCGGGGGGATAGAGTCGGCCATTGAAGCAGCGTTCAGGTATACGCAACAAAAAAATCTACCCCTAAAAATTGAAGTAGAAACCCGGAGCCTGGAGGATGTTGCAACAGTATGTAAAGTAGGTAAAGGAAAAATATTCCGCATAATGCTCGATAATTTTGAACCGGCCAATATCGTAAAAGCCATAGCCATTATCAACGGCTCATTTGAAACAGAAGCCAGTGGGGGCATTAATCTTGAAACAATAGCATCTTACGCAGCTACCGGTGTTGATTATGTAAGTGTTGGCGGGTTGATACACCAGGCTCAGAGTGTTGATCTGAGTTTGAAAGCAGTTATTCTCTGAGCTAAACAAAAGAATAAACCGGAATAGATTTTTCTCCTTTCATTATAGTATCTTGTTTTTAATTCCCGTTACAGACAGCTTGATTATCCGATTCCAAACTTTTTTGAATGATTTTTAGACGAACGATATTTGCCGGATTGCTGAGCATGTATCTTTTACCATTAACAGCCCAGCTTTCTCCCAAGGTTGACAGCCTGGAAGGCCTCTTGAAAAATCATCCTCATGATACCGGATATGTAAATATCCTAAGCCAGCTATCCGCTGAAGTTTCTGATAAAAATGCAGCCAAAGCCATTGATTATGCACAAACAGCTTTATCAATGGCCAATCAACTCAATTACAAAAAAGGTATTGGCGCCGCATTAAATAACCTGGGTTGGGCCCATTACAGGAAGAGTGATTTTTCAAAAGGATTCGATTATTCGTTGCAGGGCCTGCATCTGAACGACTCGTTGAAGAACCTTCCGCAGTTGGCATTATCCTACAGAAATATAGGCGCCATTTATAATTCGCAGGCACGCTTTAAAGAATCAATGGAATATTTCTTTAAAGAACTGAACCTGCATCAATTGCTCAATAATAAGAATGGTGTTGGAAGGGCTTTGAATAACCTGGCATTCAGCGCCTACAGGGGTAAATTTATGGATACCGCACAACGGTATGCTGAAATGGCCCTTGCCTATAATAAAAACCTGGGCGATCATTATTTGCAGGCTTTTGCCATGCGCACAATGGGAGATATCTTTTTAAGTAAAGGGGACGCGGATAAGGCAATAGCTGTTTTAAACCAGGCTATTAATGAAGCCAGGCTTGCGCACAGCAACTTTATGATTGAAACAGCATTGTATCGTTTGGGGATGAGCTACCAGGCAAAAAAACAATGGCGCAAATCCATTACTTACCTGTTAGAAGGCCTTGCCGTTGCAAAAGAAATGGGCGCAAAAGGGGAACTGGCGCTTATGTATAAATTGCTGGCACAGTCTTATTCTTCTCTGGGTGATTATAAAAATGCATTCGAGATGCAGGTGCAGAACGGCAAATTGAATGACAGTCTTTTTGAAGCAAGAAACCGCGACAGGCTGGCATTTGCCCAGGTTCAGTTTGAGACAGAGAAAAAACAGGCCGAGATCAGTTTGTTGAAAAAAGAAGATCAAAGACAAAAAGAAAAGATCAGGAACCAGCAGGAGTTAACTGTTTTATTATTGATAGTACTGGGATTGTTTATTGCCTTGCTGGTTGTTTATTACCGCAGAAATATATTTAAGCGAAAAGCCAATAATCTCCTTGAACAGCAGAAGCAGGAAATTGAAAGAGCCTCTCATCAGAAAGATAAAATTTTTTCTATCCTTTCACATGATCTGCGCTCACCGGTGGCTTCATTGAGTAGTATACTGCCCTTGCTTGGCAATGGCGGGTTATCTGGCGAGGAGATCGCTATGTTAACCAATAAACTTTCTCTCCAGGTTAGCTCGCTGAATAATATTCTGGATGATCTGTTGCTTTGGTCTAAAAACCAGATGCAGGGCGTAACTGATGTTAATGCAGTTGATTTTAATTTGTATGATTTGGTTGTGCAGAATCATGATCTGCTCCGGGATATGGCCGACAAAAAAAATATTCATATCACTAATAATATTCCGTCAAAATTAATAGTACACGCCGACAGGCAGCATATCAATATTGTGATACGAAACCTTGTTTTGAACGCCATCAAATTTACCAAACCGGGCGGGTCTGTTTCTATCAGTGCAGAAGGGCAGGCAGACAAAGTAGTTATCAAAGTTGCCGATACGGGTATTGGTATGACAGCAGATCAGATCAGCAAACTGTTTAATTTATCTACCCATTTTACCACTTTTGGTACGGGTAATGAGAAAGGAACAGGATTAGGTTTGTTGCTTTGTAAAGAATTTGCCGATGCCAATCATGGTGCCATTCATGTTGCAAGCAAACCGGGAGAAGGCAGTGTTTTTTCAGTAGAACTTCCAACAAAAAAAGTATGAGTAAGAAGAATAAGCCTGATGCAAGAGGGTTTGTATTCAGCACCGACCCATCATTTCGTTTTGAAGCAGATGACCAACCGGAGGCAGAAACACTTTCCCCGAATCAACAAAAACTGCGCATCCGGTTAGATACGAAACAGCGCGCAGGTAAAGCTGTAACATTGGTTACGGGGTTCATCGGTAAAGACGAGGACATAGAGACCCTCGGCAAACAATTAAAAAATTTCTGTGGAACAGGCGGCAGTGTAAAAGACGGTGAAGCCATTATCCAGGGCGACCAGCGCGATAAGGTATTGCAGTGGCTGCTGAAAAATGGTTATTCGAATACGAAGAAAATATAGGGCGTGAGACGTGAGGCGTGAGTAGTGAGAGAGGGGTAAGTCTTATAAATTTTGTACTGCATATATTTTCAGCTACTCTACATAATCAATTCACCACTGACCACTCACGATTCACGATTCACGTCTCACGAAAATTATCTGTTATCTCCCCGTTGGTATATTTTAAAGTGGATAGTGGCATGATGTAATTGAGTTTTTTTTTCTGAAAAAGATGTTTGGCCAGCAAAATAAAAACCGTGCCTTTGTGCCCTTGTGTGAAATAATTTGCACACAAGGGCACAAAGGCACGGTTTAAGAAATTAATGCTTAATAATCTATTTCCAGCTTCAGTCTGTCTTTCAGTTCTTTCACCATGGGATATTGTGCGGCAATATGTTCAAACTTCTGTTTGCTGTTAAGGCGCATGTGTACGGGAATATCTTCTTTTTCGCCTGCTTCCACCAATACTTCAAAAGCAATGGCGCGGTTGTTGAACGCAGTGTGCAGGTGATCGATCAGCATCATTTTTTCCTGCTCTACAAATTTCTGAGAAGTGAGTGCAGATACAGTGATGGTAAAACGGATATCTGATTCAATGGCCAGCCGTGCTGATCTGAAAGTGCCGGCTGATGAATGTTTTTGCTGCTTCTCCAGGATATCGGCATAAGCGTCCCAGCACTCCTTCAGTTTTTCTATGTTTAATGTTTCTGCTTCTTTTACTTCTTCAATCGCATACTTGTCGCCATATTTGGCACGCAAAGTATCAAGGAGATTAACTTTTTTGCCGCCATTGCCTGTTGGCGCAGGTTTTGGCAAAGGCCTTGCTGCCACTGGTTGTGCGGCTGGTGGCTGAACAGGGGCAGCCTGTGCCACAGGTGTTTGCTCGATATATAATTTTGATTCAGGAACCTTAGCTGCAACAGGCTTAAACTGAAGTGCTGCTAATGGCTTTGCGCGGAACGCGACAGGTCCGTCAAGCCGTTTTTTTTTAACAGCGTTTCCGTTCTCTGAAGAAAAATCAATGGCCTGCTGTAAAAAATTCAGTTTGATGATGGTTAGCTCTACATGCAGTCTTTTATTGCGGGCCATCTTATAATTGATCTCCGCATCGTTCAATATATTCAATGCGCTAACCAAAAAAGACATACCTGCTTTTGCCGCAGTGGCTGTATATTTTTCCTGCATGCCTTCCACCACTTCCAGTAAAGATGCTGATGCGGGGTCTTTACAAACAAGCAGGTTACGGATAAATTCGGCAAAGCCATTCAATACAAGATCGCCTTCAAATCCTTTGCGGTTGATCTCATCGTACAGTAACATGGCTGCTGCCAGATCCTGCTGTTGCATAGAATCTATCAGCCTGAAATAATAATCTTCATCCAGTATGTTCAGGTGCTCTAAAGTATTTTGATAGGTAACAACACCGTTTGTAAAGCTGACGATCTTATCGAGTATACTTAACGAATCACGCATGCAGCCTTCGCTTTTCTGCGCAATTACCTGCAGGGCTGCTTTTTCTGCTTTGATCTCTTCTTTATCAACGATCTCCTGCAGGTGAGCAACCGTATCATTATTGGTGATCCGTTTAAAATCAAATATCTGGCAACGGCTTAAGATAGTAGGAAGGATCTTATGCTTTTCCGTTGTGGCAAGGATAAAGATGGCATAGGGTGGCGGCTCTTCCAGTGTTTTCAGGAAAGCGTTAAAGGCGCTGGCACTTAGCATGTGTACCTCATCCACAATATACACTTTGTATTTTCCTGCCTGCGGGGCAAACCGCACCTGCTCTACCAGTGAACGGATATCATCTACCGAGTTATTACTGGCAGCATCCAGCTCATGAATATTGAGTGAGGTGCCTGCATCAAACGATAAACAACTGTTACAGGTATTGCATGCTTCACCATCTGCAGTAGGGTTGGTACAGTTGATGGTTTTGGCCAATATACGTGCGCAAGTAGTCTTGCCCACACCACGCGGGCCACAAAACAAAAATGCATGCGCCAGTTGATTATTCCTGATCGCATTTTTTAACGTAGTAGTAATGTGCGATTGCCCCACTACCGTATTAAAATTCTGCGGTCTGTATTTTCTGGCTGAAACGATAAACTTATCCATAGCAGGGTTGCAAGATAAGAAGAAGGAACAAGGTTCAGGGATCAAGATTCAAGTGATTTTTGCACAATTGACGTGCTGTTTCCACCCCCGGTTCTTAATTTTTCCTACTTGGTTCTTGAATCTTGTTCCTTTACTTATACTCCATTTCAGGATGTCTCTCAAATGGAACAGTATTATCGAACAGGTACCGGAAAGTAACCATGCGCCTGCTCTGCATACCTCCCAGGCTTTTATAAATATTGATCATCTTGGGGTTCCAGTCGCCGGCCCAGCCCATTTCGTATTGGGTATACCATCCCTTGCCCTGTAATAATAAAGCGCATTCGTAGATCATAAAACTGTCTATGCCTAGCGACTGATATTTGGGAACCACACCAAAAGCAAGACCGGTGAGGCGTTTGTTATATCCTGTTTTCTTCATCCATAATAAACGGAGTTTTTGAAACCATCCCAGTTGCCCGTTAAAATGTTTAAAGTATTGGTTCAGGTCAGGAATATTAACAAACATGGCTATCGGCTCTTCTTTGTAATAAGCAAACCAAACAGTTCTTTCATCCATGATAGGCTTCATGGTTTTAAACAGTTTCATCACCTGCTCCTTTGTTATTTCCTTGGCTTCTCCATGCTGGGCCCATGCTGCATTGTACACCGCAGCAAAATCACCCGCATATTTTTCCAGCTCACTAAGTTTCACATGTTTTGCCTCGTAGCCGGGTTTGGTTTTGAACTTTGCATGCCGCTCAGGAAAACGGTCAGGCAAAGGATCATCCACGTTCATGTAATAGTAATACTGGTTATAATAATTTTTAAAACCATAGTTCGTAAACAACGCTTCATAATAAGCAGGGTTGAACGACATGCCATACATGGGCTCACTGTCAAATCCTTCTACCATCAGTCCCCACCATTTATCACGGTCGCCAAAATTGATGGGGCCGTCCATTGCTTCCATGCCCTTGCTTTGCAGCCAGGCTTTGGCAGTATCAAACAATACATTGGCAAGTGCCTGATCGTTGATGCTGTCAAAAAAACCAATGCCCCCGGTTTTAAATTTTGTGCCTTTATTTACATATTTCGAATTGGTAAAGGCTGCAATGCGGCCAAGCAGGTTTCCATTGTCATCTTTTGCTATCCAGCGTTTGGTTTCCCCGTATTTGTAAGTTTTATTTTTGGCGGGATTGAATACATCATTCACCTCATTATCCAACGGGCGGATATAAGCGGGGTTGCTTCGGTTCATCAAAGCATTTACTTTCAGAAAATCTTTTACCGTATCGGCACTGGTTACTTCTATCACTTGCATAGAAAAGAATTATTCAAAACGAATGTAAGGAATATGAGAGTTATACGGAGCGGCATTTTAAACTCACACGAAGGCACAAAGGCACAGTAAATCAAACTGTGCCTTTGTGCCTTCGCGTGAAAAAAAATAATTATCGGTTTGCCAGCAGAGTAGCAGCCACCACCCCTGCAGTTTCGGCCCTTAACCTTGTTTCACCCAAACTCACTGGCAGGTAATGATTATCCAGCGCCAGCTTAATCTCTTCCACACTAAAATCGCCTTCCGGTCCAATCAGTATCTGTGTTTCAGCAGAAGAAGGAAGGTCTTTGATAAACTGTTTTTGCTCATCCTCACAATGTGCGATCAATTTTTGCGACCATGCTGATTGATCAATAAATTTTGCAAACGCAACCGGCTCATGCAAAACCGGTAACCATGCCTGTTCACTTTGCAGCATGGCGGCTATCAATATGCCATTCATCCTGTCGTAACGAAAGCGGTGGTGCTCGGTACGCGAACAGATTAACGGCTGAATATCTGTTACGCCTATCTCGGTTGCTTTCTCTAAAAACCATTCAAAACGGCTGGCGTTTTTCAATAATGAAATGGCTATGCCTGTTTTTTTGGAAGGGGCAGGAATAGTTATTGATCCTTCAATCAATACAACGGTTTTCTTTTTATCGTCGCTTACAACAGAAGCTTTGTATAAAATACCAAGGCCATTGGTTAGTTGCAACTTTCCGCCAACCTTCATCCGCAACACCTGTATGCAGTGTTTGCTGGTTTCTTCACTAAGGGTAAAGTGAGAATTCAGTTGAGGTATTCCGGTTTCGTAGAAAAAAGGAACAGACATAAGTAAGTACGAAGTACGAGGTTAGAAGTACGAATAAGTTTTGAAGTATGAGTATCGAATAATTCGTACTTCGTACTTCACTCATCATACTTAAAATGGTGCATCATTTTCAAACCCTTCATCAAAATCGCCGCCATTCATCTTACTTCCTTTTTGAATGAAAAGTTTGCCTTCATCTCCTGCTCCGCCGGCAGAAGGTGGTGTTGGCGGACCCACAGGTTTCCAGTTGCTGCCTAAGCCGGGCATGCCGCTATTATCATCCCATTCTTCAAATTTCTGAATATCTAATTTAGCGCGCAGCTTAATGGTTTCGAGCGATCCGTTTCTGTGTTTGGCAATACGCACGTGTGTTTCGCCATGGGTACTTTCGCCATGTTCGTTGTTCATCACCTCGTAATATTCAGGGCGGTAAATGAACATAACCATATCGGCATCCTGCTCAATGGCGCCCGATTCGCGCAGGTCGCTCAATTGAGGCATTTTACTTTCTTTTCTCGTTTCTACCGCACGGCTTAACTGGCTCAGAGCAATGATGGGAACGTTCAGTTCTTTGGCAAGTGCTTTCAGGTTTCGGGAAATGTTACTGATCTCCTGCTCACGGTTACTGCCCCTGTCGCCGGTGCCACTCATCAACTGCAAATAGTCAATAATGATGATGCCTACATTGTGTTTATTTACCAGTCTCCTTGCTTTGGCTCGGAACTCAAATATGTTCAATGCGGCAGTATCATCAATGTATATTGGTGCTACTTCTAATTTTTTAATACCCTTACTCAGCAATTGCTCATACTCGTAATTTTCTAATTTACCCCTGCTGATCTTTTCCATTTTGATCTCACTCTCTGCACTTAAAATACGCTGCACTAATTGTGAGGCGCTCATCTCCAGCGAGAAGAAACCTACAGGAACAGGTTTGGTAGGGTGCAAGGCAGAGTTTCTTGCCAGGTTCAACGCAAATGCGGTTTTACCCACTGATGGACGTGCCGCAAGAATGATCAGATCCGTTGGCTGCCATCCGTAAGTAATGCGGTCAAGCGTTGGAAAACCACTCGGCACACCGGATATATCTTCTGTCTTGGTCCGCAACTCATCAATACGGTTAATGGTTTTGGCCAGTACATTCTGTATGTCTTCAAAATTCTTCTTCAGGTAATTGTTGGTGATGTTGAACATCTTGGTCTCACTCTCATCCAGCAAATCAAATACATCGGTACTGTCTTCATACGCATCGCCAATGATCTCTCCGCTGATGCGTATCAGCTCACGCTGAATAAATTTTTGCAGCACTATCCTTGCATGCGCTTCAATATTGGCGGTAGATACAACCGTGTTGGTTAGTTTGGTTACATAATAAGGGCCGCCAACAGCATCTAATTGCTCGCGCATTTTCAATTCTTCCACAACGGTCAGAATATCTATGGGCATGCTTTTCTGCTGCAGGCCCTGCATGGCTTTGTAGATCAACTGGTGCGATTCTACGTAGAAACATTCCGGTTTGATAATTTCAGTAACGGTATCAAAAGCGCTTTTTTCGAGCATGATGGCACCCAGAACCGCTTCTTCCAGTTCCTTGGCCTGTGGCGGTACTTTGCCATACACCATCGTACTCATATCTACAGAAGTCTTCCTTCTTTTTCGGTCTTTATTCAGGCTGGTCAGATCCATTTCAGTCAGTTCATTTGGGCGTTAGTAAACCTTGTTCAATTTTGTCTGGCAGATAGCTTTTTCCATGTTACGGAATTGTTACCAACCAAATAGGGGGAGCGAATATAGGCGTTAGAAAGTGGGAGGAAAAAACTTTTTCCTGCATTTTTCATCCACAGCTTATCATACCTCTATTAACAGGTTTTTCCCTTCTATTCACACAATTTACTAAGCTTATCCACCAATTTCAAAAGTTTTCCGCCCACCGAACAGGTTATTCCACATAATACTGTGCAGAAAGATTTGTGCGGAAAATAAGGGAGATGAGGATGAAAAGCTGTAACTAATGGCAGGCTGATCGTGAGTCGTCAAGCGTCAGTGGTGAGTGAAAAACAGGGCTATTCAGCCCCATTTTCTAAAGGCTTTTCTCACGATTCACGTCTCACGATTGACGATTCACGTCTCACGTAAACTTTATCACCTATTTTTGAGCCCGTAAAGAGCAAGCAAATATGACGATTAGTTACAATTGGTTAAACGATTACCTCCCCGAAATAATTGAGCCCGAAAAACTCTCTAAGATCCTTACCTCTATTGGTTTGGAAGTAGAAAGCCTGGAAAAATTTGAAAGCATCAAAGGCGGCCTTGCCGGATTAGTGATTGGTGAAGTGCTGGAATGCACCCAACACCCCAATGCCGATAAATTAAAACTTACCAAAGTAAATATAGGCGCTGCAGAGCCTTTGCAGATCGTTTGCGGGGCTGCTAATGTGGCTGCAGGACAAAAAGTAGTGGTTGCCAACATCGGCACCACCATTTACCCCGTTACCGGCGAGCCGCTTACAATGAAACTGGCTAAAATCCGCAGCGTAGAAAGCTATGGAATGATCTGTGCCGAAGATGAAATAGGCATCGGCACCAGCCATGCAGGCATTATTGTTTTGCCTGCCGATGCAAAAACAGGCTCACCTGCGGCGGATTATTTTAAGCCCTATTCCGACTGGATTTACGAGATAGGCCTAACCCCAAACCGTATGGACGCTATGAGCCATATGGGCGTGGCCAGGGATGTTTGCGCTTACCTCACCTATCACCAGCAGGAGGCAAAACCCAAAACACCGTTTGTCAATACATTTAAAGCAGATAATAACAGCCTGCCCATTAAAGTAACCATCGAAAACACGGATGCCTGCCAGCGTTATGCGGGTGTGAGCATCAGCGGTGTAACTATTGCAGATTCTCCTCAATGGTTAAAAAACAGGCTTACCGCCATTGGCCTGCGTTCCATTAATAATATTGTAGATATCACCAATTTTATACTGCACGAAACAGGACAGCCTTTACACGCTTTTGATGCAGACCAGATTGCGGGCAATAAGGTTATTGTAAAAAACCTGGCGCAGGATACAAAATTTGTTTCGCTTGATGAGAAAGAAAGGAAATTAAACAGCGAAGACCTGATGATCTGCAATGCCAAAGAAGGCATGTGTATAGCAGGTGTGTTTGGCGGACTGCACAGCGGTGTAAAGTCAACCACCACAAAAATATTTTTGGAGAGCGCCTGGTTTAACCCGGTAAGTATCCGCAAAACCTCGGTACGTCATGATCTGCGCACAGATGCGGCTACCAGGTTTGAAAAAGGAGTGGATATTTCCAATACAGTAAACGTGTTGAAAAGAGCTGCACTCCTGATCAAAGAAATAGCAGGTGGCGAGATCAGCAGCGATATTATTGATGTGTATCCGGATCCCAAACCCAAAACAGAAGTTTCGCTCAAAAATCATTACCTCAAAAAACTGAGCGGTAAAAATTATCACTCCGATAAGATCAAAAAAATATTAACCGGTCTTGGATTTGAAATTGTACGGGAAGGGCAGGATGAACTCCGCGTTGCCGTACCATACAGCAAACCGGATATCAGTTTGCCCGCAGATATTGTAGAAGAAATTCTGCGGATAGACGGACTGGATAATATTGAGATTCCTTCCACCATCACCATCAGTCCGGCTATTGAACAACTGGGGCTGAAAGAATCTTTAAAAGATAAGATCGCCAATTACCTGGTAGGGCAGGGCTTTGTTGAGATACTTACCAACTCCATCACCAACAGTAAATATTTTGATGAAGAAGTGCTGGCCACAACAGTAAAAATGCTCAATAACCTGAGCGAAGAACTGAATGTGCTTCGCCCATCCATGCTGGAAACAGGACTGGAATCTATTGCCTATAACCTGAACAGAAAGAACAGCGACCTGCAATTATTTGAAATCGGCAAAACCTACACCACCAAAGGCATTGGCGACTATGTAGAAGAAGAACATCTATGTCTTTATACCACCGGTGCCACTCATGCAGATGTATGGCAGGAAAAAGGAAAGCAGCAGGATTTTTACAGGCTGAAAGGCCTTGCCACCGCCATTTTTGCACTGGGTGGGATAAACGGAATTCAGTTTACTGCATCAGAACAACCCGGTTGGGCATTGGATATTTCTTACGGCAAAAAACACATTGGTAAGCTGGCAGAAGTTAGTGCTGCAAAGCGAAAGGTTTTCGATATCAAACAACCCGTGTTTATTCTTGATATACAGTTTGCGCTTTTATTAGAGGCTGTTACCAAAAACAAGATCCGGTATAAGGAAGTAAACAAGTTCCCTGTGATGCAGCGCGATCTTGCCATGGTTGTTAGCCGTGCCACCACTTTCGAATCGATAGAGAGCGCAGTTAAAAAAGCCAAAATCAGCAAACTGAAGGATATGCGTTTGTTTGACGTGTTTGAGAGCGAAAAACTGGGCGCCGATAAAAAATCTATGGCCATCAGTTTTACCTTTTCAGACGATGAGAAAACCCTTACCGATAAAGAGGTAGACGGCATGGTGCAGAAATTAGTACAGGGTTTTGAAAATGAACTGGCGGCAGAGATCAGGAAATAAATTACACGGATTGCCGTTAATAATAAGTGCAGTAAAAATGCACATTTCTTCTGCATTGCAGTTATCTTAGACAGATGGTTGACCTCGATCTTCAAATTAAAAGCATACAGGATAAGCTTCAGCAACTGCTGAGGCTTAATAGTGTATTGCATAAGGAGAACCAGCGTTTAAAAAAAGAACTGGAAAAAGCTGGCAGCCTGAACGGGGAAAAAGAGCAGCTAATCCTGTCTTTACAGCAAAAAATAGACACACTGAAATTAGGCGCCGGTAATCTTAACGAAGAAGAAAAGAACGCCCTTGGCAAACGGATCGATGTTTACCTGAAGGAGATCGATAAATGCCTTGCCCTGTTAAATACGTAGAAACATGCCCGAACTCATACCCGTAAATATTCTGATTGCCGACAGGAGCTACCGCCTTAAAATTGAGGCGGCAGATGAAGAAATGGTGCGCAAGACCGCTGCACTCATCAACGATAAGATCGGGGAATTTAAAACGCAGTTTGCTGGTAAAGACATGCAGGATTATGTGTCCATGGTACTTCTCTGGTTTGCCACAGAACAAAATCATTCCGGCATAGACCTCGTTAAATGGGAAGAAACCGCCGAAAAACTTGCCTCCCTTGAAAAAATGGTCGATAAAGCCCTGATAGAAAGCCAGTCTTAAGTTAGAAGTTGGAAGTACGAAGTACGAACGGTCGGAACGCTAAAGCGGCCTGACCGTTAGCTGTCAATTCAAGTAGTAACTATTACAAACTTAACCAACAAAATTGGTTCGTACTTCGTACTTTAAACCTCACATTTTCACTTATCAGCCTGGTATTTAACACCCCCGGCAGCTTGTTTATAGATAAGTTTCTACTTCGTACCTCGAACTTCGTACTTATTTAATTATCTTCGTCTTATATCATTTACTTATTACAGGAAAATGAGATGTGAACAGCGACATATTGTGAACTATTTTAAAACTTGCCAAAACAATGGACCAAACATTACTATCAATTATAATTGGTGTATCTGCACTAATTGTAGGGCTTATAGCGGGTAGGCTGATCTTTTCCAAAAACACTAAAAAACAGGTAGAAGAAGCAGAATACCAGGCTCAAAACATCCTGAAAGAAGCCGAACTCAGGGCCGAAACCATCAAGAAAGAAAAACAACTGGAAGCAAAAGAGAAATTTGTTCAGTTGAAGTCGGACTATGATCGTGATGTGATGGAGCGCAACCGCAAACTGGGCGAAACGGAGAACAGGATCAAACAGAAAGAGATCTCCATTAACCAGAAAGAAGCTTCACTGGATAAGCAGATCAAGGATAATGAAGTGATCAAGGAAAACCTCAATCGCCAGATAGAAGTGGTTAACCTGAAGCGCACAGAACTGGAGAAACACCAGGAAGAGCATATCCGCCGCCTTGAAAAAATTGCCGGTTTAAGTGCAGAAGAGGCCAAATCTCAATTGGTTGAAAGCCTGAAAGCCGAAGCCCATTCTCAGGCCTTAACCCTTCAGCAGGAAATTATTGAAGACGCCAAACTTAAAGCCAATAAAGAAGCTAGGAAGATTGTGATCCAGTCTATCCAGCGCACCGCGGCTGAAGTTACCATCGAGAATACAGTAACCGTATTTAACCTGGAAACTGATGAGATCAAAGGACAGATCATCGGCCGTGAAGGACGTAATATCCGTGCCATTGAAGCAGCCACCGGTGTTGACCTGATCGTGGATGATACGCCCGAGGCAATTATCCTCTCTTCATTCGACCCATTGCGCAGGGAGATCGCCCGTTTAAGCTTGCAGCGACTGGTATCTGATGGCCGTATCCACCCGGCCAGAATTGAGGAAGTGGTTGAAAAAACACGCCGCCAACTGGAAGAACAGATCATGGAAATTGGAGAAAGAACCGTGATCGAAATGGGCATCCATGGCCTGCATAAAGAATTAGTTAGATTAGTGGGAAAAATGCGTTTCCGCTCTTCATACGGACAAAACCTGTTAATGCACAGCCGTGAAACAGCCAATTTATGCGCTATCATGGCCGCAGAACTGGGAATGAACCCTAAATTGGCCAAACGCGCCGGTTTATTACACGATATTGGTAAGGTTCCTGATGAAGAAACCGAACTTACCCACGCCTTGCTGGGTGCCAAATTAGCCGAGAAATATGGTGAAAACCCAGCCGTAGTGAACGCTATTGGCGCCCACCACGATGAGATGGAGATGCAATACGTGATTTCCCCTATCATCCAGGCATGTGATGCCATCAGTGGTGCCCGTCCGGGTGCCCGCCGCGAGATCATGCAACAGTATCTCCAGCGTATCAAAGACCTCGAAAACCTGGCTATGGCCTATCCGGGCGTAGAAAAAGCCTATGCCATCCAGGCAGGTCGTGAACTGCGGGTAATTGTTGAGGCTGATAAGGTTAGCGACGTAGACAGCGATAAATTAAGCTTCGAAATAGCCCAGAAAATACAAACCGAAATGACCTATCCGGGCCAGATCAAGGTTACCGTTATCAGGGAGAAAAGGGCCATCAATGTAGCGAGATAGGCTATGAGCTATGAGCCTTGAGCTGCGGGTTTTTTGATAGATTTGATATATCAAAAAAAGGTATATGAAAAACTTCAAAGAACTTAAAGTTTGGCAAAAGGGTTTTGAAATAGCTGTGAAATCTTTTCAATTAACTGAGTCGTTTCCAAAAGAAGAGAAATTTGGCCTTAGTCTTCAAATTACCCGTGCCGCTGTTTCTGTCTCATCAAACATTGCAGAAGGAAGCAGCAGGTCGAGTGAAAAGGACTATAAAAGGTTCCTGGAAATAGCACTTGGCTCCTGTTTTGAATTGGAAACGCAGTTGATGATAGCTGAAGCAGCCAATATGGGGCTCAAAGACGTACGGGAAGTAATGATTAAGGCCTTGGATGAGGAACAAAAGATGCTGATGGCTTTCATAAGAAAGCTTGGAAATCAGTAAAATCTGGCTCGAAGCTCACAGCTAAAGGCTCAGAGCTAATTTTTATTTGTTTTTTAATTCACTGAATCCTACCTTTGCCGTCCGCAAAAATAAAAAGATTATGAACGCAGCAGTTCAGTTTGTACACGACCAATTGACAACCCAGAAAACTCACCCAAGCTTTAAGGCTGGTGATAATATCACCGTTAACTATAAGATCGTTGAGGGTGGTAAAGAGCGTATCCAGAGCTTTCGTGGAGATGTGATCAAAAAACAGGGAAATGGTGCAACCGCTTCATTTACTGTTCGTAAAATATCTGATGGAGTAGGCGTGGAGCGTTTGTTCCCTATCCTTTCGCCTAATATCGATTCTATTGTACTGAATAAAGCCGGTAAAGTACGCCGCGCAAAACTTTACTACCTGCGTGAGCGCAGCGGTAAGAGCGCACGTATTAAAGAAAAACGCTACTAATCGTTACCTGGTTTTTACCATATTAAAAGCGAAAGTTTGGTTTAACTAAACTTTCGCTTTTTTATTACGTTTCAATCGTGGTATTCAAATATTTATTTTAGGTCAGGACATTTGTTTTACATTAACTTTGACCCTCTTAAAACAACATTTATGGGCAACTTAGGATTTCAAGAAATATTACTGATTGCAGTAGTAGTATTAGTGTTATTCGGTGGAAGAAAGATCCCTGAATTTATGCGTGGCTTGGGTAAAGGTATCCGCGAGTTCAATGATGCGAAGAATAACGTGAAGAAAGAACTGGAAGAAGGCATGAAAGAAAAAGACCAGACTACAACACCGCAACCGTAATTAATTCTCTCTCAAAAGCATTTTAGCCTTTGTTTCGCTACACTACAATCAAAGACTATCATACCGCATTGCAGAACGGCCAAACCACTTGCGTGGAGGCCGTTCGTTATTATTTAGAGGCAATCCGTGATCGTCAGCAACTTAATGCATTCCTTGAAATATACGGGGAAGATGCCCTTAAACAGGCCGAAGCATTAGACAGTCAAAGAACTGAAGGCGCAGCGCTTGCCCCCCTGCATGGTGTGGTAGTTGGATTGAAAGATGTGATCAGTTACAAAGGCCATCATCTTTCTGCCGCCTCGCATATTCTCGAAAACTTTACGGCGATTTACAATGCAACAGCGGTTGAAAAACTGTTAGCTGCAGGTGCCATCATTATTGGTCGGCAAAACTGCGATGAGTTTGCGATGGGTAGCAGTAATGAAAACTCCTCTTACGGACCCGTTAAAAATGCCATTGATGAAAGCCGGGTTCCCGGTGGATCTTCCGGCGGTTCGGCTGTAGCTGTTCAGGCCGGATTATGTATGGTGAGTTTGGGGAGTGATACGGGCGGTTCTGTGAGGCAGCCTGCCGATTTTTGCGGTGTGGTTGGATTGAAACCCAGTTACGGACGAATATCCAGGTACGGCCTTATCGCCTATGCCTCTTCTTTTGACCAGATCGGCATCTTTGCCCGTTCAGTAGAAGATGCGGCTTTGGTACTGGAAGTGATTGCCGGGGCGGATGATTTTGACAGCACCGTATCTCCCAAAGAAGTTCCATCTTATACTTCCGCTTTAAGGAGTACCGAGAAAACCTATAAGATCGCTTATTTTAAAGAGGCCCTTGAGCATCCGGGCCTCGATCCTGCTATCAGGGAGCAAACAGAGTCGTTTATCAAAAAATTAACAGAACAAGGGCATACCGTAGAATCTGTTGATTTTGAACTACTTGAACATGTTGTTCCTACTTATTATGTTTTAACCACAGCCGAGGCTTCCAGCAACCTTTCGCGCTTTGACGGGGTAAAATATGGCTACCGTGCGCCATTAACCAATATTGATCTTACTGAGTTATACAAAGCTTCCAGAAGCCAGGGTTTTGGCAAAGAAGTGCAGCGCAGGATCATGCTGGGTACCTTTGTGCTGAGTGCCGGATATTTTGATGCCTATTTTACTAAGGCTCAACAGGTTAGACGGCTATTGAGCGATCGTACCAGGGATATCTTTTCTCAGTACGATGCCATTATTTCGCCTACGGTACCATCTACCGCTTTCAAGATCGGAGAAAAGAGCAGCGACCCGGTTGAGATGTTCCTTGCCGATATCTATACGGTATTTGCCAACCTTGTTGGAATACCCGCTATTTCTATCCCTTTATTCAAACACCCCAATGGCCTGCCCTTCGGGCTGCAGGTTATGACTTCTCATTTTGATGAGGTATCTTTGCTGCGCCTTTCAAAACAGCTAATGGATATTTCAGAATAACCACAAAAGGCGCCAGGGTTTTTACAATGCCGCAATACCGGCCGGGCCAAATGGCCATACCCAATTAAAGACCGGATACGTATGCAATGGTTTGGAATTAATATCAATACACCTATCTCTATCACCAAAATAAGCCTGGTGGGCTTTGCATTTATTGCAGGCAGCCTCGGCAGCATGTCGTTCAGGGATCGTTTGATCAGCCAGGATAAACAAGTTGCCGATACAACCCTGTTGGATAAAAACGGGTTCAAAAGCCTTTTCAGCAATAATGCCTATGATGCCTCTAAACCTTATGCAGCACAATTAAACCCAAGGGCGGTTTCTTTTGTGCAGGAATATATCCGCAAGCAGGGTAAGGAACTGGAAAAAATGAAAAGCTGGGGCAAACCTTATTTTGATCTGTATGATAATATCCTGGCGCTTTATGGATTGCCTAAAGAGATGAAGTATCTGAGCGTGATTGAAAGTCACCTTAGCTCAGGCCTTGTTTCATGGGCTGGCGCGGTAGGCCCGTGGCAACTGATGCCATACGAAGCCAAAAGATTTGGGTTGCGTACAGGCAGCACAGACGACAGAACGGATTATTATAAAAGCACCCATGTGGCCGCTAAGCTGATGAAGGAATTGTATAATGAGTTTGGCGATTGGTTATTGGTGGTGGCGGCATACAATGGCGGCCCGGGCAGGGTGCGGCAGGCTATCAGGAAAGCTGGCAGCAGGGATTTCTGGAACCTGCAATATTATTTGCCTGAAGAAACACGTAACCACGTTAAAAAATTTATCGGCACTCATTATATATTTGAAGGAAGTGGTGGATGGACCACCATGACGGCCAGCGAAACACTGGTGCAGAAAGCAAACGCCAATAAACCGGAAGAGGTAGTTCTGAGTGCAGAAGAAAATGCCAATACTACCATAACAGAAATTAGTGGCCGGTATAATTCCTTGATTGTTACCAGCAGCCTGGCAATGGATATCACCCTTTTTAATAAATGGAATCCCGGCTTTGATAAAACGCTGGCAGAAGGAAAGAAATATCCCATGCGCCTGAATAAAGAGAAGGCTGCTATTTTTGAAACTCGTAAAGCAAGCCTGTTAATGCAATCAGTAAAGGCTTTATTGGAGGGCTCGGTTGTTTCAAAATAAATCCCCGTTACTCATCGGTTTTTAAAACGTTCCGGATGGCTTCGGCTTTTACCAGGCATTCTTCATATTCCTTTTCAGGATCGCTTTGAGAAGTAATACCGCCCCCTACCAGGTAGGAAAGATATTTACTGGTTGAATTATAGAGGATACTCCTGATCACCACATTAAAATCAAAATCATTACCCGGACTGATATAACCTACCGCACCGGAATAGATCCCTCTTTTTGTTTTTTCGTACTGCTCTATCAGCTCCATTACTTTTCTTTTGGGAGCGCCTGTCATGCTGCCCATGGGGAAAGTTGCGTGTATAATATCTGTAAAATCAACCCCGTCCTTTAATTCACCGCTGATGGTTGAGATCATCTGATGCACCTGCGGAAAACTGTAAATGCCAAATAACTCTTCCACATTAACGGTGCCTTCTTTGCAAACACGGCTGAGATCATTTCTTACAAGATCAACGATCATCACATTCTCGCTCTGGTCTTTTTTGCTTTGTTGTAATTGCTTTTTCAGTTCTTCATCCGTAGCAGGATCATCAGTGTCTCTTTTGAATGTTCCCTTGATGGGTTGAGAAAGCAATTGGTTCCCTTTGCGTTGCAGGAATCTTTCAGGACTTGCGCAGAGCAGGTATCTATCATCCAGTTTATAGAAAGAAGAGAAAGGATTAGGAGAGATAGCTGTAAGTCTTTTATATAAATTCAGTGGATCAATAGTTGCCGGCGATGCATAAAATTCCTGGCAAAAATTGATCTCGTAACAATCGCCCCGCTGGATGTGTTTTAATAGTTGCCCGATGGTTTGGATGTATGCTTCTTTAGTGATACGGGGTTGGATGGAAACGGCAGATGATTTTGTATCTGTGACGGGCGTACAGTTTATAATTTCAGCAAAAATTGTTTCTGGATCTTTTGTTAAGGATGAGATGATGCACACATCTTTTTTTAGCTGCAAAACAATTTCAGGCTGAAAGAAAAATGCATCAGGGAAACCAATATGATCCGGGTGGGTTGATTGCAGTGGCGCTATTTCATTCTTCAGATCATAACCAAGATGCCCGAAAAGCCAGTCGTTATTGCTTTCGCAGAACGAACGGAGTTGGGGTAGTATCTGCTGTGTAGCAGAAAAGGTTTTTACAGCGCCAACTGCTGCCAGGCATTCTACTGTTTGGTAAACGGAAGGATATTGGTGGTTATCCAGAAAACAACAAATGTTGAACCGGTTGGCCCAGTTCAACATTTGCATTTTGGATACATTAAAATCCTGTATCGGGAAAGAGGTTGTTATTCTTTTCACATGAGAAGGGGTGGACGATCAAAAATCATCATCGTCTTCATCATCATCAAATCCACCGCTTTTATCATTAAACAGATCGAACTCTTTAAAGTCTTCATCTAATTTAAAATCATCCTCATCGTCGCCTTTTCTTTTAGCGCCGCCGGTAGCTTTCTTACCCTTACTTTTTGGGATATCAAATTCATCAAAATCAGGATCCCAGTCGTCATCCTCTTCAGGTTTTTCCCAATCGTCATCTACTTCGTCTGCCTCGTCGTCATCATCATCGTCATCATCTGACTTTGACTTTTTAGCGGATGATTTAGACGCAGTTTTTTTTGCGGATGGTTTTACATCTGCATCATCGTCGTCATCCAGGTCTTCATCATCTTCCTCTAATTGTTTTTTGCTTTTAGAAGATGCTTTAGCGCCTGTATTTTTTGCAGGTGCCGATTTTGATGTGGTGGATTTAATATCCTTATCAGATTTCGCTGCCATATTTTCTAATAAGATTGATTGCGTAAAATTTCAACGCAATTTATTATTAACCAAAAAAATTTTTCAATAACAAATGGAATGCCAATTCAAACTATACGTGAACAATTTGCTCGCGGCCGGGTCCGTTAGAAACGTATTTAACCGGAGCACCTACATAGTTATTAATAAAGTTAATATAAGTATTCATAACCTCGGGTAATGCTGCTGCCTCTTTGATGGCGGTGGTATCCATATTCCATCCGGCAAACTTCTGCAATATAGGTTCAATTTTTGCACGCGACATCTGGAAAGGAACTTCTTTGGTTTCTTTTCCGTCTACATTGTAGGCAGTACAAACTTCCAGCTCTTTGAAAGCATCCAGAACATCAGCTTTGGTCATGATTATCTGGGTTACACCATTGATCATGCAGGCAAACCTGAGTGCTACCAGGTCAATCCATCCGCAACGGCGGGGTCTTCCGGTTGTGGCGCCAAATTCGTTGCCTATCTTCCTGAGTTCTTCTCCGGTTGCATCGTGTAATTCACTGGGGAATGGTCCGCTACCAACTCTTGTGCAATAAGCTTTGGTTACACCCATTACTTCGTTGATCTGTTTAGGCGAAACACCTAAACCGGTACATACACCTGCAGAAATGGTATTGGAAGAAGTTACAAACGGGAATGTACCGAAATCAATATCCAGCATACTTCCCTGTGCACCTTCGGCCAATACTTTTTTACCGGCACTGATCTGGTCGTTAATGAAATATTCGCAATTGATAACGTTCAGTGTTTTCAGAAACTCCAGGGCCTCAAAAAATTCTTCTTCCCACGCAGAAATGTCTTCAATAAAATGAAAATTATCCAGCAGTTTCTGGTGTTTCAGGCGGAGCTTGATGTATTGTGATGTGAAATTTTTATCTAAGAGATCACCCACGCGCAAAGCATTTCTGCCGGTCTTGTCCATATAAGCAGGCCCGATCCCTTTTAAGGTAGAGCCAATTTTGCTTTCGCCTTTAGACAGTTCAGAAGCCTTGTCCAGTGCACGGTGTGTAGGAACAATAATATTTGTTCTTTGAGAAATGAACAGGTTCTTTCTTACATCAATTCCATAGGCTGCTACCGCATCACATTCTCTTTTTAAAGTAACGGGATCAAGTACCACGCCATTACCTATCACATTTATTTTATTCTGATGGAAAATGCCGGAAGGTATCTGGTGCAAAACCATTTTCTTTCCATCAACATACAAGGTGTGGCCGGCATTGGGTCCGCCCTGGAAACGGGCAATGATATCATAATTGGGTGCGAAATAGTCTACAATTTTACCCTTTCCTTCATCTCCCCATTGTAAACCTAAAATAACATCTACCATAAAATTTATTTGAATCGCAACAAAAATACGCGATGGCTATGAGTAAAACCTAATAACACAAAATTAAATATCCGTCTTTGGTAAAGTATGTGGGTAAATTAATGGTCAGGATATATTTTCCGTATCAAAACGATCAACTGTTTGTATTCCGTGAAGTGATTTTAAACGGGCAACCAGTTCTTCCAGTTCTTCTTTGTCGTGCACAAATACTTTGATCGTGCCCTGGAACATGCCTTCTTTCGATTCGATGGTAAGTCCGGCAATATTGATGCGCAGATCGCCACTGATCACATTAGTGATCTTATTAATGACTCCCACATCATCCAGTCCGAGAATTTTTAAACCGGTAAGGAAGGATATCTCTTTATTCTTGGCCCATTTTGTTTTTACCACTCTATGTCCGTAGTTGGCCATTAGCTGTGCGGCATTAGGGCAGTTGATCCGGTGAATGATCAAACCCTTGCCCGTACTCACAAAACCAAATACATCATCGCCCGGAATGGGGTGGCAGCATTTGGCAAGTGTGTACATAATCTTATCGCTGCTTTCACCAAAGATGATCAGCTCAGAATCTTTTTTATTATAATGATTTTTATGATGTGTGGTGTCTACATGAACTTCTGTAACTGTTGGTTTTGGTTTGGGTATTTCTATCTTATCGCCCAATACCTGGAAATCTTTCAGTTCTTTTAAGTCGATAGCCTTGGTAGCTATTTTATAATGCAGGTCAAGCGGTGAGGCCATTTTATAGAACTGCACCAACTCATCAATATTATATTGGCTGTATGCAGCGCCGAGCGCTTCTAATTTACGGTGCAGGGTGTATTTGCCGTCTTCGGCCACTTTTCTTTTTTCTTCACGCAACGCATCCTTGATCTTGCTTTTGGCTTTGGCGGTAACCACCATATTCAGCCAGTCTTCAGAAGGTTTTTGTTTGTTACTGGTGATGATCTCTATCTGGTCGCCGCTGCGCAGTTTATGACTGATAGGTACCAGTTTATGGTGCACTTTGGCACCGATACATTTGGTGCCGATAGCCGAGTGGATGGAGAAAGCAAAATCCAGTGCGGTACTGCCGGTGGGCAACATCTTTACTTCGCCTTTTGGTGTGTACACATAAATTTCTTCGGCAAGGAACGAGGTTTTAAAATCCTGCAGAAAATCAACACCATCCGTATCCTGTGTACTCAATACTTCGCGTATCTGTCCAAACCATTTATCAAACCTGTCTTCATCATTGCTGCCCTCTTTGTATTTGTAATGGGCGGCAAGGCCTTTTTCGGCGATCTCATTCATCCGTTTAGACCTGATCTGTACCTCCACCCATTTTCCCTGTGGCCCCATTACGGTTGTGTGCAGGGCTTCATATCCGTTGTTCTTGGGATTACTTAGCCAGTCTCTCAAACGTTCCGGTGCAGGGGTATATTCGTCTGTGATGAGTGAGTAAACTTTCCAGCAATCCTCTTTTTCTTTTTCGGGTGTTGAATCGAGTATTACGCGGATGGCAAACAGGTCGTATACTTCTTCAAAAGCCACTCCTTTCTTTTTGATCTTATTCCAGATAGAGTGAATGCTTTTGGGCCGCCCATAAATTTCAAAACTAAAATCACTTGCGGCCAGTTTTTCTTTTAAGGGGCGAATGAATTCGTTTATATAACGTGTTCGCTCTCTTTTTGTCTCAGCAAGTTTGCGCGCAATTTCGCGGTAGGCCTCGGGCTCCATGTATTTCATGGAGAGGTCTTCAAGTTCTGTTTTGATATTATACAATCCCATCCTGTGCGCCAGTGGGGCATATACCCAAACTGTTTCGGATGCGATCTTCAGTTGTTTCTCACGCTTCATATGATCAAGCGTGCGCATATTATGTAAACGGTCGGCCAGTTTGATCAGGATAACCCTCGGGTCGTCGGTAAGGGTAAGTAAGATCTTTTTAAAATTCTCAGCCTGCTGACTGGTATTGGTATCCATCACGTTGGATATCTTGGTCAGTCCGTCAACTATTTTGGATATTTCGTGGCCAAATTCCCGGTCAACATCTTCGAGTGAGATATCGGTGTCTTCAACCGTATCGTGCAGCAAAGCACAAATGGTACTTCTTACGCCAAGTCCTATTTCTTCTACACAGATCATGGCCACTGCCAGCGGATGAATGATATATGGCTCCCCGCTTTTACGCCGCATGGTTTTATGGGCTTCTGCCGCCATCTGGAATGCCTGGCGGATCAGTTCTTTATCCCCTTTTTTCAACTTTGGCCTGAGGCTGCGCAGCAGGGCACGGTAATGCCTGATGATCTCTTTTTTTTCCTGCTCCTCGTTGAGGTTGTATTTGGGTAAAACAGGGTCCATTATTGTTTCCGGTGCTTGATCCATATGAGTAGCGAATATACGAAGGATGAGGGAGCCTTTGGAGTTAGGAGTTAGGAGTTAGGAGTTAGGAGTTAGGAGTTTGGAGTTTGGAGTTAGGAGTTTGGAGTTTGGAGTTTGGAGTTTGGAGTTTGGAGTTTGGAGTTTGGAGTTTGGAGTTTGGAGTTTGGAGTTTGGAGTTTGGAGTTTGGAGTTTGGAGTTTGGAGTTTGGAGTTTGGAGTTTGGACTGATGAATCAATAAAGATACTCACTTCCCCCCCATTCACAATTCACAATTACCCACTCACCACTGACGCCTCACGAAATTTTCCACAATCGGCAAATCCCCTGTGGCCATACTTACTACCTTTGTCCACTATCATGAGTGAAACACCGAAAAAGAAAGTATTTGATGTGTCGTTGCTGGGCAGGGTTTTCCGGTTTGTTAAACCATACCGGCCCTTTTTTTATATCAGTCTGATACTGGCTATTGTAATGGCTGCTTTTGCACCCGTCCGGCCTTACCTGATCCAGCTTACACTTGATAAAGCAACAGGTAAAGCCGTTAATGTTCCGCATTGGCTGGAAATGTTTTTATTTAAAACAGATCTTTCAGATGCTACTAAATTCATTATTGCTGTAAGCATTTTCCAGGTCATCTTCTTATTTGCAGAAACCACGATCCGTTTCCTGTTTACATTTATTACGGCTTCTATGGGGCAGAGTGTGGTGAAAGACATGCGCAATGCAGTTTACAGCAAGATCATCAACCTAAACCTGAGCCAGTTTGATAAAACACCGATAGGCACACTCACCACCCGAACCATTAATGATATTGAAAGTATTAATGATATTTTTTCGGATGGATTGATACCCATTATCGCCGACCTGCTTACTATTATCATTACGCTGGCAACCATGTTCTGGATAGACTGGCGCTTAACATTGATCAGCCTTGTGCCATTTCCCCTTATGATTTTGGCTACCTATTATTTTAAGGAGAGTGTGAACAAAAGTTTTATCCGGGTAAGAAATGCAGTGGCGGCGCTGAACGCGTTTGTGCAGGAACATATTACCGGCATGCAGGTGGTGCAGGCGTTTGCAGCAGAAGAAAGAGAATCAGATAAATTTAAAAAGATCAATGCTGAACACAGGAACGCCAATATCAAAGCCATTTTTGCTTATTCTGTTTTCTTTCCGGTGGTAGAAGTGGTGTTGGCAATCAGCACCGGTTTATTGGTGTGGTGGGTTGCAGGGCGAACGCTAAATGCAGGGTTGCTGGTGGCTTTCATTTTATACCTGAACCAGATCTTCCGCCCGCTCAGGGTTATCGCAGATAAATTTAATGTATTGCAGATGGGTATGATCGCTGCAGAGCGCGTATTTAAAGTGCTGGATAATGAAGATGTAACACCGCCTTTCGCTCCGGATGCATATGATCCGGCACATATAGAAGGAAGGATAGATTTTAAAGAAGTATCATTCGCATACACGGGAAATAATTATGTGCTGAAGAATATCAATTTCAGTGTGAAAGCAGGAGAAACTGTTGCGTTGGTTGGGCATACAGGTAGTGGCAAAACTTCTATCATCAGTTTACTGAACCGCCTTTATCATATTCAGGAAGGAGAGATATTGATAGATGGTGTTAATATCGAAAATTATCAGTTAGATACTTTGCGTAAAGGCATCGGTGTGGTTTTGCAGGATGTATTCCTGTTCTCCGGTTCGGTGATGGATAATATTACGCTGCGCAATCCCGAGATCTCACGCAAACAGGTGATAGATGCCGCCAAAATGATCGGGGTACACGATTTCATCATGCAGTTGCCAAACGGTTACGATTATGATGTGATGGAAAGAGGGAGCACCCTTAGCCTGGGACAAAGGCAATTATTGTCGTTTATCCGTGCCCTTCTGTACAACCCCGCCATACTGATACTGGATGAAGCCACCTCTTCCATCGATACCGAAAGTGAATTATTAATAGAAAAAGCCACCGATGCGCTGATCTCCGGACGAACATCCATCGTTATAGCCCACAGACTCTCCACCATCAGAAAGGCAAATAAAATTATTGTACTTGACAAAGGGGAAGTGAAAGAAATGGGTACCCATGAAGAGCTATTGGTGTTAGGGGGATTTTATGCTAAATTGCATGAGATGCAGTTTGATAAAAAGAAGGCTGTATTAGTGTAAAGCTTATGTCTGAAATCAAAAATATTGTGAATGAACCGGATACCTTGTATGAAAAGGTTGAGATGGAACAGCTACGGACTAGCTTGAACCGAAGTTATAAAGAACGTTTTCTAATGGCTACTACTTTATACAAAGTGCAACAAACCCTTAAAAAGGCAAAGATTACACATAAGCCTTATACCTTAGAAAAATAGCCACACCTATATGGATATTTTTGATGATGAAATCCTCTTATTCTGGAAATCGCTGAAGGAGAAGGGGGTAAAATATATTATGGTTGGTGGTTATGCCACTAACATGCATGGTTATCAACGTTATACGGGGGATATGGATATCTGGATTGAGGATACCCCCGAGAATAGAGATTGTTTACGGCTTGCGTTTAGTCATTATGGCATGGGCGATTTCCCCATGCTGGCAACTCTTCAATTCATTCCTGGATGGACCAATTTTAGCCTTAATAACGGGCTTACCCTGGATGTAATGGTGGATGTAAAAGGGTTGGAACAATATTCTTTTGATGAATGTTTGGAAATTGCCACTATAGCTGATATAGATGGTGTTGAGGTACCCTTTTTACATATAAACCACCTGATTGCGTCAAAAAAAGCAGCCAACAGGCCTAAAGACCAGATTGACGTGATATATCTGGAGAAAATCAAAGAATTACAGGAAAATAAGGGTGATTCCGGACGTTGATTTTTTTCTCCATTTTCTACCCTTTCATGTAGGCTTTTCACCCCCTTCCCCCTATCTTTGCCGCAAATTTAGAAATAGGTATGGCCTGTAGAACTGTGAAATTATTACTGGTAGCGACTTTCAGCCTTTTTGCAATTGCTTTTTCAACCCCTTTGATTGCCCAGGACTCCCTCCATCATGAGGAAGCCACTGAAGCGCATGCTGCTGCGGGCCATGAAGAGAAAAAAGAAGGATTTAATGCCGCCGAAGTGATCTTTGGCCACATTCTGGATAACCACGAATTCCATTTTACAGAATACCACGACAGTGAAGGAAAAATACACCATGTATCACTGCCTTTGCCTATCATTTTGTATTCAAAGGAAAGAGGTTTAACCGCTTTCATGTCTTCTAAATTTGAACATGGAGAAGCTGCTTATAACGGATATAAGATTGAAGAAGAGAAGATAGTAGCTGTTAAGGAAGATGGAACGGTTGAAGAATCAGTTAAAGTATACGATCTCTCATTAACCCGTAACGTAGTGCAGATGATCATTGCACTGATCATTTTAACCTGGTTAATGGTATCCATCGCTAATGCTTACAAGCGTGGCGAAGGTGTTAAATCTGCCCCAAAAGGCAAGCAGAACCTGCTGGAGCCTGTTATTACTTTTGTTCGTGATGAAGTGGCTAAGCCTAACCTTGGACATAAGTATGAAAAATATTTGCCTTACCTGCTCACGACGTTTTTCTTTATCCTGATCAATAATATTTTTGGCCTGATACCGGGTACCGCTAATGTTACCGGTAACATTGCTTTTACAGTTGTATTAGGACTGATTTCCTTTGTGGTGATTATTTTCAGCACCAACAAACATTTCTGGGGTCACATTTTTAATCCGCCCGGTGTTCCCGGTTTTGTAAAACCTATCCTGGTATTAGTTGAGTTCCTGGGTGTGTTTATTAAGCCTTTCGCATTGATCATTCGTTTGTTCGCGAACATGGTTGCAGGGCACATCATCATCATTTGTTTGATTTCATTGATTTTTATATTCGGTCAGATGAGCAGTGTAGCCGGCTGGGGTACCACACCTGTAGCCATTGGTTTTACTGTGTTCATTTATATGATCGAGGTACTGGTTGCATTCTTACAGGCATTCATCTTCACCAACCTGACAGCAGTATTTATCGGGGCGGCGTTTGAAGGTGAGCATCATGAAGAGGCGGCACATCATTAATTAGTTTTTTTTAACTGTAAATACAACGATCATGAGTTTGATGACAATTTTATTGGATGGTACTGCTAACGCGGGTGGTGCAATCGGTGCAGGTTTAGCTGCAATCGGTGCAGGTTTAGGTATCGGACAGATTGGTAAAGGTGCTGTAGAAAGCATCGCACGCCAGCCTGAAGCGATGAACGACATCCGTGCTAACATGATCCTGGCTGCTGCCCTTGTAGAAGGTGCTGCATTGTTCGGAATCATCGTAGGCTTCCTGGCAATGGTATTGAAATAAGCCATTGTTAAAAATTAATACTGCACCTGAAGTACAGGACGGAGGGTGCAGTTTTTACTCCCCCTAAAGGGGGGGGGTGAGAGAGACAGTTAACTATTTAGTTTTAAACAATCCGTTAAACACGGACATAGGAGAATAACTTATGAAATTGCTTACACCGGATCCGGGGTTGTTATTATGGACCCTGCTTGCATTTTTAATTGTTTTCTTCATCCTGAAGAAAATGGCATGGCCTGCTATTATTAAAGGGCTGAAAGACAGGGAACAAAGTATCAGCGATGCCATTGCTACTGCTGAGAAAGTGAAACTGGAAATGGCTGCTCTGAAAAATGAGAACGAAGCTTTGATGGCCCAGGCCCGTGAAGAACGCAGCATCATGATCAAAGAAGCCAAAGAGCAAACCCTTAAAATGATCAGCGAAGCGAAAGATAAAGCAAAGGGCGAATACGACCGTATTGTTGCCGATGCACAGGTAGCCATCGCGCAGCAAAAAAATGCAGCCTTAACTGAAGTGAAGAACCAGGTAGGTGCTTTGGTAATTGAAGTAAGTGAAAAAATATTACGCCGCGAACTGAGTAATAAAGCAGAACAGGAAAAATACATTAATCAGTTAGCAGAAGAAGCAAAATTGAATTAACGGATTAGCGGATTACGAATTAGCGGATTTAATCCAGCAATCCGTAATCCGGCCGCAAATCGAAAAAGATGCCCAATCCACGTTTAGCAAACAGGTATGCAAAAAGCTTGATCGACCTTTCTACAGAAAAAGATCAGTTAGAAGCAGTGTATGCCGATATGAAATATTTACAGGCCGTTTGTAAAGCCAGCAAAGAGTTTGTAACACTTTTGAAAAGTCCGATCATAAAGAACGATCAAAAGAATGCAATTGTTACGGCTGTAACCAAAGGCAAGGTAAGTGAACTCACCGCTGCTTTTAATACCCTGCTGGTAAAGAAAGGCCGCGAAAGCGATCTGCCTGAAATAGCTTTTGCTTTTATCGATCTGTATAACGAACTGAAAGGAATACACAGGGTTAAATTAACAACTGCAGTAGCGGTGGGGGATGACTTGAAAAAATCCATCGAAGCCAAAGTAAAAGGCGGACAGGGTTTTGGTTCTGTAGAACTGGAAACAGTAATTGATGAAAAACTGATCGGTGGATTTGTACTTGAGTTTAACAATAAACTGATAGATGCCAGCATCCTCCGTGATTTGAAGGATATTAAAAAGCAATTCTCTAAAAACCTGTTTGTTCAAACCATCAGATAATTTTTACGAATATTTATAACGAATAACTTTAAAAGAATATAGATCATGGTAGACATTAAACCCGATGAAATATCAGCGATACTGAGGCAGCAGCTCAGCAATTTTAATGCGTCCGCTGACCTCGAAGAAGTTGGTACCGTATTACAGGTGGGTGATGGTATTGCCCGTGTATATGGACTGAACGGCGTACGCAGTGGTGAGCTGGTAGAGTTTGAGAATGGCGTTAAAGCCATTGCACTTAACCTGGAAGAAGATAATGTGGGTGTGGTATTGATGGGTGAAGGTGGTGAGATCAAAGAAGGCGCCAAAGTTAAAAGAACCGGACAGATCGCTTCTATCAAAGTAGGAGAAGGAGTGGTTGGTCGTGTGATCAATACCCTTGGTGAACCTATCGATGGTAAAGGCCCGTTAACAGGCGAGTTGTATGAGATGCCACTGGAGCGTAAAGCGCCGGGCGTTATTTATCGTGAGCCGGTTAAAGAACCACTGCAAACCGGTATCAAAGCAATTGATGCGATGATCCCTATTGGCCGTGGCCAGCGTGAGTTGGTAATTGGTGACCGCCAGACCGGTAAAACCGCTATCTGCGTAGATACCATTATTAACCAGAAAGAATTTTACGATGCAGGTAATCCTGTATACTGTATATATGTTGCAATTGGACAGAAAGCATCAACTGTTGCCGGTGTAATGAAAACACTGAGCGATAATGGTGCTATGGCTTACACAACTATTGTGTGTGCTTCTGCCTCTGATCCTGCTCCGTTACAGTTCTATGCACCATTTGCCGGTGCAGCGATAGGTGAGTTCTTCCGTGATACCGGTCGTCCTGCTTTGATCATTTATGATGACCTGTCTAAACAGGCTGTTGCTTATCGTGAGGTGTCTTTGTTGTTGAGAAGGCCTCCGGGACGTGAAGCGTACCCTGGTGACGTATTCTATCTGCACAGCCGTTTATTGGAAAGAGCTGCGAAAGTTATTGCCAATGATGATGTGGCGAAGAATATGAACGACCTTCCTGCTTCTATCAAACACCTCGTAAAAGGCGGTGGATCTTTGACCGCTTTGCCGATTATTGAAACACAGGCCGGCGACGTATCTGCCTATATCCCTACTAACGTGATCTCTATCACCGATGGACAGATATTCCTTGAGGGTAACCTGTTTAACGCTGGTATCCGTCCGGCTATTAACGTGGGTATCTCAGTAAGCCGTGTGGGTGGTAACGCGCAGATCAAATCAATGAAGAAAGTGGCAGGTACACTGAAACTTGACCAGGCCCTTTACCGTGAGCTGGAAGCATTCTCTAAATTTGGTGGCGACCTGGATGCTGCTACAAAAAATGTAATTGATAAAGGTGCACGTAACGTGGAAGTACTGAAGCAATTGCAATACTCACCTATGTCGGTTGAAAAGCAGGTAGCAATTATCTATCTCGGTACACAAGGCTTGTTGAAAGATGTAGCCGTAAGAAAAGTGAAAGAATTTGAAGCACATTTCTTAACTGAGATGGAAAACAAATTGCCTGATGTACTGGCTGAATTTAAAAAAGGGCAATTGAATGATGCAAGCCTGGAGAAAATGGTAACATTGGCAAAAGGATTGATGGCATCGTACAAATAAGATCGCGGAGTGCGCGGATTTTAATATGATTTTGATGATGAATAGCCCCGATTTTCGGGGCTATTTTGTTTTTAGAAGTGATTCTCAAACTTGCCCACGAATTCTAAATAATTGAAAATCAATACATGTAATATTTTTTAAATAATATTTAGTAATTAATTTGGTTTATAAAATAAACTACTCTACGTTTGCTCTGTCAAATCAAAACAAAGATGAAAAAACTAATAATCCTGTTGATCACTATTATATCAGCAGGCTGGGTAAATGCCCAAACCAGGATTGCCGGAACAGTGAAAGATAACCGGGGGCATATTATTATAGGAGCAAATGTTGCCGTAAAAGGATCATACGATGGCGGGGTGAGCGATTCTGCCGGCCATTTCTCTTTTAAAACATTTGAAAAAGGGGCACAGATTATTGTGGCAACAAACATCGGGTATAAATCTGTTGAGCAAAATGTGGTGATAGAAAAAGATATAACTGATTTGCAGTTTGGACTCAAAGAAGAAGTAAACGAACTGAAAGCCGTAACGGTAACAGCCGGGAGTTTTGAAGCCGGCGACAGAAAAAAAGCAGCAACTGTATTGAGTTCATTAGATGTGGTAACAACCGGGGGCGCCAACGCCGATATTTCTGCAGTGGTAAAAACATTACCCGGTGCCCAGCAGGTAGGTGAGCAGGAAGGATTGTTTGTTCGTGGTGGCGCCGGTTATGAGACCAAACAATTTATCGACGGAACAATGGTGAACAATCCCTACTTCAGCAGTGTGCCCGACCTGGCGCAGCGCGGCAGATTTTCTCCCTTTTTGTTTAAAGGCACTGTGTTCAGTACCGGTGGTTATTCTGCATTGTACGGACAGGCTTTGTCTTCTGCACTGATATTGGAGAGTGTGGATGTGCCCGAGCGTTCAGAAGCAAGCGCTTCTATCTCGCCCATATTTCTTGGAGGTGCCTTACAGAAAGTAGCTAAAGACAAAAAATCGTCCTGGGGTGTGCAATATAATTATACCAATGTGGCTGCCTTGTTTGCAGTTGTTCCGCAAACGCCGGATTATTTCAATACTCCCATATACCATGCGGCAGATGCCAATTTCCGCATCAAAACAAAATCAGGTGGTATTGTTAAATACTATACCACGTTTTCTGCCAACCATTTGGGTTTGCGCAGGCCGAATATTGACGACCCTTCTTTAAAGAATGCATTTTATTTAAAAAATACCAACTGGTATAATAACCTTAGCTGGCGCGAGAGCCTGGGCCATGGCTGGAAAATGAACCTGGGACTGAGTTTCAGTACTGATCATAATGATATCACGAATGAAATTCAGAATCAGCAGAACCTGCATGTAACCACCGGGCAGAGCTGGATAGACAGCACGAATATGAACCTGACAACAAGGGGCGACCTGAGTCAGATCAAAGCGGTATTTGATAAAAGATTAAGTGGTATCAGTGTGATCCGTTTTGGTGGTGAGTACCAGTACAGCTATAACAAGAGCATTTATAATGGCTATCATGCGTTACTGCCAGATCATTTTAAAGCAGTATTCAGCGAGGCAGATCTGTATATTACCAATGCCCTGGCAGCCAAGCTGGGTGCGAGGTTTGAGCAATCATCCTTAATTAATAAAACCAATATCGCACCGCGGTTCTCACTTGCTTATAAAACAGGAAAAGGTGCACAGATGAGTATCGCTTTCGGAACTTTTTATCAGAAGCCTGAAAATATGTACCTGTATGCCACTACTAATTTCGGGTACACGAAAGCCACACATTATATCATCAATTATTTAAAGAATACTGCTTTACAAACTTTCAGGATTGAAGCGTTCTATAAAAAATACGAAGACCTGGTAAAAACTTATCCAACGTTTAACAATGACGGCTCTGGTTATGCAAAAGGAATTGAATTGTACTGGCGTGATAAAAAAACCATACAGGGACTGGATTATTGGGTAAGTTATTCATACCTGGATACCAAACGCGATTACCTGAATTTTCCAAATCAGATGCAGCCAAATTTTGCTGCAAAACATACAGCATCGTTGGTGATGAAAAGATTTGTTACTACATGGAACACAGGTTTCAACTTCACATATTCTTATGCAACAGGAAGGCCTTATTACAACCTGATGAAGAATGGTATTAAATATGATGTTGCCGATATGGGTAAAACAATCGACTACCATTCGCTTGGGTTTAGTATGAATTATCTGAAATCGATGGGGAAAGCATACACCGTGTTTGTTGCATCGGTAACCAATGTGTTTAACAGTAACCAGATTTTCGGTTACAATTATTCGCACGATGGCTTACGTAAAGAATCCATCACGCCGGCTGCACCACGTTTGTTCTTCATCGGTATGTTCCTGAGCTGGGGTGTTGACAGGAGGCAGGATGCTATTAATAATAATTTATAACACAATCATCAATCATTCATTAAATCCTGATTTATGAACACTGAACAACAGAAAGATGAACAACTCTGGCAAATTGCCCAGGCAAGGGCATCGTTCCGCAAGCACCTGTTCACTTATGCAATACTGAATGCCTTTTTAATTGCAATCTGGTTTTTTACAGCGGGGCCGGGCACAAGCTTCTGGCCCATTTGGGGAATACTGGGTTGGGGTATTGCACTTGCCTTTCAATACAATAATGCATACAATACCCAGGGCAACCAGGATGTACAGCAGGAATTTGAAAAATTAAAAAACAAATAACCATAATCAAACAACAAAACCATTTTTATGAAACAGTTATTAGTAATCGTTAGTATGTTTTTTTGCGGCATGCTTGCTGCGCAACCATCGGCTTCAAAATATGAAGGGGCAATGGCCAAAGGATTAGAACAATTAAAAGCAGTTAAATCGGTAGAAGATATGAGTACAGCCTCTGCTTTTTTTGAAAGAGTAGCTGACGCTGAAAAAGACAAATGGCTTCCATATTATTATGCTGCCTATGCCAACTATTTAACCGGCTGGATGAACCCTAAAGCCGATAAAGATAAGGTTGCTGAAAAAAGCAAGGATCTTATTGCCAAAGCAGAAACACTGGAGCAGAATAATTCAGAACTTTTTTGTCTGCGTCAGATGGTGGCCATCCAGCAAATGACCGTTGACCCGATGAGCCGCTGGCAAACATATGGTGCAGAAGCTAGTAATGCGCTGGAGAGTGCAACCAAGGCAGACCCCGGTAACCCACGGATCTATTTATTGAACGGACAAACATTAATGAATACGCCCGAAGCTTATGGTGGCGGAAAAGCGATAGCCAAAAAATTATTTGAGAAATCACTCGAACTGTATAAGACTTTTAAACCGGCTTCTGCTTTTCATCCTGATTGGGGTAAAGATCAGGCCGAAAAACTATTGGCAGCTTGTCAGTAATATGTGCATCTAATACAGCAGTGGTTGAAGGACCACTGCTATTTTTGTATACTTAACCATCTGCCTCATGGAAACAAACGATAAAGACCTTTCGCCACTTGAAAGTCTGCAGTTGATTCAGACAATGATCAAAAAGACTAAAGGTGCAGTAGCCGACGATAGTTTTTATTATTTATTATGGGGCTGGCTGGTGTTTGCCTGTTGTATTACCGAGTTTATAATGAAAGTATACTTCGATTATCCCAACCATTATATTGTTTGGTGGTTGATGCCGGTGGGTGGTATCGTTTCATGGATCTATGGTTCAAGGCAGGCCAAACATCACCCGGTGAAGACTTTTGTTAGTGAGGCTATGGAATATGTATGGCTTGCACTGGCGCTTGCTTTCGTCACTTTGATTTTTATTAATGTAGGGGCCCAATCATGGCAAACAGTTTTTACCTATTATATACTTCTTTATGCAATAGGCACTTTTGTAAGCGGATGCCTGTTGCGTTTCCGCCCATTGATCATTGGCGGGTTGTCTAATTTTGTGATATCGGCTGTTTCTATCAGGTATAATTTCGATTATCAACTGCTGTTTGGCGCCTTTGCAATCCTTACCAGCTATATTATTCCGGGACACCTCTTACGTATCAGGTTTAGAAAACATAAAAATTAAGTCATGCCTGAAGAAAAAACATTGTCGGAAAAAGAGAGCCTTGAATTGATCGCATCAATGATCAATAAGGCAAAGAACTCTTATATTGAATCAGGGTTTGGTCCGTTGCTTTGGGGAACATTGATCAGTTTTTGTAGTTTGATGACCTATGCCCAGATAACATTTCATTTTACGATCGGGTTTGATGTATGGCTGCTTTCTTTGCTTGCGCTGATACCACAGATCTATTTTAGCTGGCGGGCTAAACGGCAGAAGAATTATACAAGCCACGATGAGACAACCATGAACTATGTATGGTCTACTTTTGTGATCTGCATATTTTTTCTTTCCTTTTATAGTTATAAAACCCAGTCTGAATACAGTATTGCCTTATATATGATGATCTATGGTGTGCCAACATTTATAACCGGGGGAATACAGAAGTTTCCGCCAATGATCATTGGAGGGATTATTTGCTGGGTTTGCAGTATTGCCAGTTTTTATACCGGATTTGCAAATGGCATGCTGCTGACGGCAATTTCTGCTGCTTCTGCATGGTTGATCCCCGGAATTATTTTGCGTAGACGATACCTGAAACTGAAGAATGTTTAAAGAGTTAGACCCCATATTACATTCACAACTAAGACTTGCCGTGATGAGCCTGCTCATTGCTGTAAAGGAGGCTGAGTTTACCTATATCAAAGAAAAAACCAATGCTACGGCGGGTAACCTTAGTGTTCAGGTACAGAAACTAAAAGAAGCGGGTTATATTGATGTGACAAAACAATTTAAAGACAACTACCCGCAAACCACCTGTAAAATTACACCTGCCGGAGTGGAAGCATTTGAAGCCTATGTACAGGCCTTGCAGCAGTATTTGCATGCGGGGAAGGAGTAGGGTTTGGAGTTTGGAGTTGGAAGTCTGGAGTTAGGAGAGAGGCTAATGAATACAAATCTTTACTGATCTTCATTACTCACTACTGACCACTCATCACTCACGCCTCACGATTCACGCCTCACGAGATATTTCACCTTTCTTTTCTAAACCGCTTACTTACCTTTGGTATTATACTGTACCATGCAAGCGATAGTTAACGTAAAAGGCCTGACCAAACAATTCAAAAACCTTACGGCCGTTAAGGACCTTTCCTTTTCAGTAAATGAAGGGGATGTGTATGGTTTTCTGGGACAAAACGGTGCAGGCAAAAGTACCACCATACGGATGCTGCTCACACTGATTGAACCAACAGCCGGTGAAGTGGAAATATTCGGACAAAAATTAACCACACACCGTAATGAGATATTGCGCGAAGTGGGCGCGGTGATTGAGAAACCGGATGTTTATAAATATCTCTCTGCCTACGAAAACCTGAAACTTTTTGCAAGGTTAAGCGGCGTGAAAATATCTTCCGAAAAACTAATGGCGCAACTTGACCAGGTAGGCCTGGCAGCACGTGCAAAAGATACGGTTAAAACATTTTCGCAGGGGATGAAACAAAGGCTGGGCATTGCCATTGCACTGGTGCATGATCCCAGACTGATCATTCTTGATGAACCAACCAATGGACTTGATCCGCAGGGAATAGCCGATATCAGAAACCTTGTGCTGCACCTGAGCCGTGATCTGAAAAAAACACTGATCGTTTCATCACACCTTTTAAGCGAAATAGAACAGGTAGCTACCAGGGTGCTGATCATTGATAAAGGCAGAAAATTGATTGAAGGCAATGCTTCCGAACTATTTGATCCCTCACAAACGATTGTTGAATTGCAAACCTTCGATAATGAATATGCATTGCAGCAATTGCAACTGAGCGCATGGAATACACACTTGCAGCCGCAGCGCGACAGTGCCATTTTAATCAGGCTCGACAGGCAGCTCATACCGCAGTTGCACAGAAACCTGGTAGATATGGATATCCAGGTGCTTTCGTTGCAGCCACGACATTCGCTGGAAGATTATTTTTTACAGGTAACATCAGGAAACCAACATGTGGACACTTATTCAAATTGAATTATTCAAAATATTCCGCAGGCCCAGAACTTATATTGCTTTTGCGGCTATTACGGGACTGATCGGTATTATTCAATTCGGTTTAAAACTGGATGGTGATGCTTATGTGGATTTTATGATGCGTGATATCACATCCTCCATCACTGTAGAAGGTAAAATATTAAATGGCTACCAGGTTTGCTATGTTGTACTACAGATTTTGCTGGTGCATGTTCCTTTGCTTATTGCACTGGTTGCTGCAGACATGATCTCCGGCGAAGCTAATATGGGTACCCTCCGCTTTATGCTTACACGCCCTATCAGCAGAACAAAATTTTTACTGGCTAAATTTATGGCTACTGTAGCTTACACCTTGCTGCTACTAGTTTGGCTGGCTGTATTGGCCTTGTTTCTAAATATGATTCTTTTTGGTACCGATGACCTGTTCCTGCTGAAATCGCAATACGTGGTTTTATTAAAGAAGGATGATATTTTCTGGCGTTATGTATGGGCCTTTGGTTTTGCTGCATTGGCCATGACAACTGTGGCATCACTTGGATTCCTGTTCTCATTGTTTGCCGAAAATTCTATTGGTCCGATTGTTGCCACGATGAGTGTGATCATTTTCTTTACTATCCTGAGTACTTTGAATATTCCGGTATTTAATAAGATCAAGCCATTTCTTTTTACCACGCATATGATTGGATGGAAAGAATTCTTTGATATCAAAGTAAACGACGCAAATGAAGCCATCATAGGCAGTATCCAGAACCCACAAAAGATTATCAACTCTGCGTTGGTATTGGTTTTGCATATTGCGGGCTTTGTAACAGCGTCGGTAATGGTTTTTAAAAAGAAAGATATTTTAAGCTGATGCTTTAATTTAAAAATAGAAATTAAAAATGTTTAAGCTGATGCGCAGGATTATTCTATTACTTATTGCTTGCCAATTGTCACTTACTACTTTCTCGCAGGACATGACAGCGCTTGTGCTGAAAGTAAAAGCCAAACTGGATCAGGTAAATGATTATGAAGCAGAAGGAAGAATGAAAACGGATGTGGCTTTTATTAAAGCGCCTATTGGTAAAGTGCGGGTGTTTTATAAAAAGCCCAATAAGTTTCGCCTGAAAAAAGATGGTGGTATTTCTTTGTTACCCAAAGGCGGTGTGTCGGTAAACATGAATTCTATTTTTGCAACTACTGATTTTGTTGCCCTTGCAGCCGGGGAGGCCGTAATAGGCGGAACAAAAACACGTATAGTAAAACTGTTGCCCGTTAATGAAAACAGCGAAATAGTTCTTACCACTATGTACATTGAAGAAAGCAATCTGCTGGTGAGAAAAATGGTTACTACAACAAGGGAAAATGGCACCTACGAAATGGAATTAACTTACGGGCAGTTTGCACAATACGGACTTCCTGATAAAGTGGTGTTTGGATTTAATACCAAAGATTATAAGTTACCCAAAGGCATTACACTTGAGTTTGATGATAATGAGAAACAACTTACGGATGCTGAAAAGTTAAAGAATAAAAAAGGGCGGGTAGAGATCATTTACACCAATTACCAGATCAATAAAGGGATCAACGATTCTGTGTTTAAATAGATCTAACCGTGCCTTGGTGTGCAAATTATTTCCCACACAAAGGCACACCCGCTCGCCTTAGCTTAGCGGGCGAGAAGGCACGTTTTTTTTGGTCGAAGATTTAGAATAACTCTACACTCCAGCTTCGTGTAAACTGATTATTGGGAGAAAGCGCATGGATGCCTTCTTTCTGCGTAATATCTCCTGAAGCATCTACGCTGTCTGCAATGCCACACCAAGGTTCTATACAAACAAAATCGGCATCTTTAAAACTCCAGATACCCATATAAGGAAATCCATCAAACTGCAGTTTTAAACCATGTGCGGTTTTATCACTAACTATGGAAATACCGGTTGATTGTAGGTTTTTAAACACCAACGCATCACCATAAAATAATTCTTTGGTAAGCGGTAAGGCGTTTGTATTATCTAAAAAGGCTACTGGTGCTTTTTCAATTAATCCCGATGCTGATAAAGGCCATTTGCCTGCTCTTTCTTTTTCACTGAACAGGAGATGATAATCTGTATAAGTAGTGCCGGGTACCAATGGAACAGCGAAAGCGGGGTGCCCGCCTACTGAGAAATAGAGCGATTCATCGCCTTTGTTTTCTACCTGGTAAGTAACACTGAGTTTGTTTTGTTCCAGTGCATACATAACAGAGAAACGGAATTGAAATGGGTATACTTTTAAACTGTCTGCATCTGTTTCTAAAGTAAAGGTGATACTGTTCTGGTTCTGCTCAGTAACAGTAAATTCCTTCTCTCTCGCAAAGCCATGGCGGTTTAGTGAATAAGTATTGCCACGGTATTGGTAACTATTGTTTTTTAATCCGCCCACAATAGGAAACAGCACAGGGCTTTTCTTTCCCCAGAATGCGGGATCGGCACCCCACATATATTCCAGCTTGGTGCCTGTGTGATAGATGCTTTGTAATTCGGCGCCTTTCGATGCAATCGAAACCTGTAAAAATTCGTTGGACAGTTGGTACATGTTTGAAAAAATTATCCTTCAGATTCTTCAATACGCTCATCCACAGCATTGGCAATAAGGCGGGCGCTTATTTTTTTCAATGGGTTGCGGCGCATATCGGCATAACCGAATCTTTTACGGATGATCTCAATGCACTCGAAAGCAGCAGCAAGAAATGAGCTGTTATCGGCTTTGCCTTTACCGGCAATATCAAAAGCGGTGCCATGGTCGGGGCTGGTTCTGATAACAGGTAAGCCTGCAGTATAATTAGTACCTTCTCCAAGAGCCAGTGATTTGAATGGGATTAAACCCTGGTCGTGGTACATGGCCAATACGGCATCAAAACGTTCAAATTGCCCGCGTGCAAAGAAGGCATCAGAACTGTATGGACCAAATACCATCATGTTATGTTTGGCTTCTTTAATAGCAGGTTTGATGATGGTTTCTTCTTCATTGCCTATCAATCCTTCATCACCTGCATGCGGGTTCAGGCCCAGTACGGCAATGCGTGGTTTATCAATGCCAAAATCTTTTTGTAAACTGGTGTGTATGATCTTTAATTTACTTAGTATGTTTTCACGGGTAATATGTTTGGCTATTTCATTAACCGGTACGTGCTCTGTAACCAAACCAACACGCATATTTTCTGCCACCATAAACATCACTACATCCTGTACATCAAAAAATGCTTTGAAATAAGGGGTATGACCGCTGTAATTAAACTCGCCCGACTGGATATTTTTTTTATGGATGGGGGCTGTAACCAACCCCTGAATATGCCCGTCTTTTAAAGCCTGAGTGGCCTGTTGTAATGAAATGAGTGCATACTTGCCACCAATCTCGGTTAATTGTCCCGGCGTAATGGCCACTTCTTCTTCCCAGCAATTTACCACGTTCACCTGTTTGGGGTTAAGGCGGTTCAACTCACGGGTATTGGAATAATTGAAGTTATAATCGGTCAGTCCTTTTCGGTAAAAATTGATGCTCTTGTTACTGGCAAAAACTACCGGCGTGCAAAAATCGAGCAATCGGTGATCAGACAGTGTTTTAATAATCAGTTCAATTCCTATCCCATTAAGGTCGCCACAGGTAAAGCCAATAACCGGTTTTTGCAATTCAGTACTCATTTTTGCTGTTTAGATCGTAAAAATAAGAAGAATAGCGGAGGAATCGGTGTTCGGAGGGTGAATCGTTTGAGGTCTGTGGTGTCTGGTCTGTGGTTGTTAAGGGTTATTAGTGAGTGGTTTATTCAACAAATTACCACACACTAATAACAACCAAAGACTACAAACTACAGACTACAAACGTCTGTGGTCTGTGGTCTGTGGTCTGTGGTCTGTGGTCTGTGGTCTGTGGTCTGTGGTCTGTGGTCTGTGTAATGATGAATTAATAAAGATACTCACTACTCACTACTGACCACTCACCACTCACTCCTGCAAATGCCGTATTTTTGCTCCAATGCAATACACGTTAAAGAAATCTCTTGGTCAGCATTTTCTGAAAGATGAGCAGGTCTGTAAAAAGATTGTTGACGCCCTTAAAGAAGATACTTTTGAACGATTGGTAGAAGTTGGTCCGGGTGGGGGAGCCTTAACAAAATACCTGCTGGCGCTGCCCGGTATTGATTTCAGAGCAGTGGAACTGGATGATGAAAAAGTAGTTTATCTCGAAGCAACATACCCGGCCATTAAAGGGAAGATCATTCACCAAAGCATATTGGATATTGATGCGCCGTTTAGTGATGATTTTACAGTGGTTGGTAATTTTCCGTATAATATTTCATCGCAGATACTATTCAAAGTGCTGGAATGGAAAACGCAGGTGCCGGTGATGATCGGGATGTTTCAGAAAGAAGTGGCACAACGTATCGTTTCGCAACCGGGCAGTAAAGTATATGGGATATTGAGTGTGCTGGTACAGGCATTTTATGAAGTGGAATATTTGTTTGATGTGCCACCGGAAAGTTTTAACCCGCCACCCAAAGTAATGAGCGGGGTGATCAGACTGAGAAGAAAGGCCGATCCGGTACCTGTTAAAAGTGAGCGCGACCTGTTTGTACTGGTAAAAGCCGCGTTTAACCAACGCCGCAAAATGTTGCGTAATGCGGTTAAAGGGCAATTTGAAGAAACCGTATTGCAGGACGAAATTTTTAATAAAAGAGCAGAACAGTTAAGCATAGAACAATTTGCCGGCCTTACTTTCAGGATGCGGTAAAATCTGTGTCACCTGTGGCAAAAGAACAAAAAGTGAAACGCAAAGTAATCATCGCCGCCAAAGTACACGAATACCTTTCGCAAACTCTTGATGCAAAAGGGTATGAAGTAATTCATCGCCCATCCATCACCAATGAAGAGCTATCCGAAATAATCGGGGAGGCAACAGGATTATTTGTAACTACCCGCCGCATAGATAAAAACATCATTGATAAAGCCATTCAGCTTCAATGGATCGGCCGACTGGGGAGCGGGATGGAATTAATTGATGTGGCTTATGCCGAAACCAAAGGTATCCGTTGCGTAAGCAGTCCGGAAGGCAACAGCAATGCAGTAGCCGAACATGCATTGGGTATGTTACTGGGCCTGATGAACCGCATTAACAGTAGCAACCAGGAAATCAAAGAAGGCAAATGGCTGCGCGATGCCAACCGTGGTGATGAACTAACAGGCAAAACAGTTGGTATTATCGGTTATGGTAATACAGGCAGTGCTTTTGCCAAAATACTTTCATCGTTCGATGTAACAGTGCTGGCCAACGATATTTACAAAGCAGGTTTTGCAAAAGGATATATTAAAGAGGCCAGTGTAGAACAACTGGCACGTTATGCAGAGGTGGTTAGCCTGCACCTGCCGCTTACTGCAGAAACCAGATACCTGGCAAATGATGTATTTTTTAATAGCCTCGAAAAACAGCCTTATTTTATCAATACCTGCCGCGGAAAAGTAACTGATACCAAAGCCCTGATCAGGGCACTGAAAACCGGTAAAATCAGGGCCGCAGCATTAGACGTGTTGGAAAATGAGAAGTTGGAAACCTATACCCACGATGAAAAAGCTGATCTGGATTGGTTGCTTGCCCAACCCAATGTGATCATTACCCCGCATATTGCCGGGTATAGTTATGAGGCTTTTTACCGGATGGCAAGGGTTTTACTGGAAAAATTGGCGATTTGATGGGCGAAATTTAGATTCATTCCTTACTTTTGATGTCCTGCAACGCTGCAATCAAATGTGGCGTTGTATTTTTTTTGACCATTTTAAACAGCCCGATCATGAGTGATGCTAATATGTACGTAACTAAAGAGACGTTTGAGAAGATGCGCGCAGACCTTCACCGGATGAAGACGGTAGACCGTCCGGCCTCTTCAAGGGCCATTGCAGAAGCACGTGAAAAAGGCGACCTGAAAGAGAATGCCGAATATGATGCTGCTAAAGAAGCCCAGGGAATGCTCGAAGCCAAGATCAAACAACTGGAAGGGGTAATTGCCAACGCCAAAATTGTAGACACCAGTTCTATTGATACCAGTAAGGTTACCATACTTACCAAAGTAACCATTACCAATATGGCCACTAAAAAAACAGTGACCTACCAGATCGTGGGCGAAAAAGAGGCCGACCTGAAATTAGGAAAGATCTCTGCCGGTTCTCCCATTGGTAAAGGATTGATGGGCAAAGCAAGAGGAGAAGTTGCAGAAATACAGGCGCCCAATGGAGTGATGAAGTTCAGGGTGGAAGAGATTACAGTGTAGGAAATTTTGGAATTTTGGAATTGGGAAATTGGGAAATTGATTTTGGCGCCAACTTAGGTTGGCGCTTTCTTTTTTGCGGTTCCCCAAAAATTTCCCAATTTCCCAATTCCAAAATTTCCCAATCCTTATGACAATCTTCTCTAAAATCATCGCCGGCCAGATCCCTTCTTACAAAATTGCTGAGAACGAAAAATTCTTTGCTTTCCTGGATATTTTTCCGATGGCAAAAGGGCATGTATTGGTGGTACCCAAAACAGAAGTAGATAACCTATTTGATTTATCCGATGAGTACCTGGGTGAGTTATTATGCTTTGCCAAACCCATCGCCAAAGCAATTGAAAGATCCTTTCCCTGTAACCGTTGCGGGATAACTGTGATAGGCCTGGATGTACCACATGCCCATGTTCACCTCATACCCATCAACAGTGCCGATGACCTGAATTTTAACCGCCCTAAATTGAAGTTATCTGTTGAGGAATTTAAAGAGGTGCAGGAGAAAATAATAGCAGCGCTTTTATAAAGTCTGGAGTTAGGAGTTTGGAGTCTGGAGTTGTTTTAGTACTCCTAACTCCAGACTCCTAACTCCAGACTCCTGACTCCAGACTCCAAACTACTTCCTCACTCTCCCCGGATTCTTTGAAATAAAATCGTCCCATCCCTTTAAACCCTTTACCGGCACACCTATTACAGAAGAGATTTGGTAATGATGGCAGAGAGCTACAGCAAGGGCATCGGTGGCGTCAAAATATTGTGGTTTTTCTTCAATGTTTAATGTTCGCTGAAGCATTTTCCATACCTGGTATTTATCGGCGTTGCCATTGCCGGTGGTTGATTGCTTTACTTTTTTGGGAGAGTATTCTGTAACCGGTATTTTAGCCTGCATGGCTGCTGCAATGGCTACTCCCTGTGCCCTTCCCAGTTTGAGCATACTCTGAACATTCTTTCCAAAAAAAGGCGCTTCAATGGCAAAAGTAGATGGCTGGTATAGTTTGATGAGTTCACACACTTTGGTATGGATCATTTCCAGTCTTGCATAAATATCTTTCTCTTTTGTAAGCTTCAGCACGTCCATTAATAATACCTGCGGCTGACCATTCTGCACACGCAACAAAGCATACCCCATTAACTGGGTGCCCGGATCAATGCCTAAAATGATGGATGGCTTTTTCATTATTTGGTGAAAATACGGGGTTTGAGGGAATAGTCCGTGGTCTGTGGTCTGTGGTCTGTGGTCTGTGGTCTGTGGTCTGTGGTCTGTGGTCTGTGGTCTGTGGTCTGTGGTCTGTGGTCTGTGGTCTGTGTGATGATGAATTCATAAAGATACTCACCATTCACAATTCACCATTGCCCACTCACGATTCACGCCTCACGCTTTTCTATCTCGCCACTATCCCCGTTCTTTGTAAAGCTTTAAAACACTGATCCCTGAATAAAAAACTGAAAATATTCCTTAACTATTTTGTTGGCCCGGTACTTTTTGTGTGGCTTTCGTATTCTATTTACCGGCAGATACAAAAGCAGGCTGATGTGCAGCAATCGTGGAACATGATACTTGCCGCTTTTTCGGGCAACCGCTCATGGAAATTTGGAATGGTGATATTGTTGATGCTTGTAAACTGGGGTATAGAAGCAAGCAAATGGCAGTTTTTGGTAAGGAGTATCCAGCGGGTCTCTTTCCCTACGGCCTATCGGGCTGTTTTAACCGGGCAGGCATTTGCTTTAAATACACTTAACGGGGTGGGCAGCTCGGCAGGGCGGGCCGTATTTTTAGAAGAAGGTAACCGCCTGCGCGGCATTGTTTTGTCGGCAGTAGGCAGTATGGGCCAGATCATTGTCACCTTTCTCATCGGCTTGCTTAGCCTGATCTACCTGCGTTATCATATCCTTGATGCAACACATCATGTAGAAGGATTGTCTGCTTTCTGGATAGACGGACTGATCTGGATCATCACCATCGGTATCATGGGATTTATTCTGATGTATTTCCGTTTATCATGGCTGATCAAATTGCTGGAAAAAATTCCGTTTATTGCCAGGCATAAGTTCTTTGTTCAGAACCTGGAAGATTTTCACTGGAAAGAATTAACACGAATTTTACTTCTTTCTTTCGGCCGATACGTTGTATTTGTAGCACAGTACGTAGTATTGTTAGAAGTGTTTGAAGTAAATATGAACTGGCTGGATGCCGTTAGCATGATATGTGTCATGTTTCTGGTTTTGTCTATGGTTCCTACCTTTGCAATGGCAGAGCTGGGATTCAGGGGGAAACTGAGTATCCAGTTATTCGGGTTATTAAGTTCCAATACGGTAGGCATTGTTGCAACATCAGCCGGTATCTGGATCATTAACCTGATCATACCGGCCATAGCGGGTAGTTTGTTTATATTAGGGATCAGATTGTTCAGGAATAAATAAGCGCAGGAAGTGAAAAAAATAGCTTTGTTTTTTTTAATGGTATTAAGTTGGCGTTCATTATCAGCAGGTGATGATTTCTGCGGCATCCGTAATCTTTCCTTCCAGGATGGCGAAAATGTTTCATTTAATGTATTCTATTCTGTGGTGGGTATCTATATCAATGCCGGCTCGGGTAATTTTACGGTAACCAATGAACGGTTTAATAACAGGCCGGTTTATCATGTGGTAGGTACGGGCAGCTCAAACCCCAGCTACGACTGGATCTTCAAAGTGCGCGACAGGTATGAATCTTATATTGATACGGCCACTATGCAGCCCTTAAAATTTATCAGGGATATCAGTGAGGGTGGATTTAAAAAATACGAGAACATCACATTCAACAAACAAACCAATACAGCGGTTACAACCAATGGTGTATTTAAAGTGCCGGTTTGTGTGCAGGATGTATTGAGCTCTATTTATTATGCAAGAAATATTGACTTCAGCAAATACAAGATAGATGATAAGATACCTTTTACCATGTTCCTTGATAATGAGGTGTTTAATTTATATATCAAATACCAGGGAAGGGAAGTGATTAAAACCAAGTACGGTAAATTCAATTCTATCAAATTCAAACCCCTGCTGGTGAAAGGAACCCTGTTTCAGGGAGGTGAGCATATGACTGTTTGGGTAAGTGATGATCCCAACCGTATCCCCCTGCGGATAGAGAGCCCGATAGTGGTAGGCAGCGTAAAAGTAGATATGATGCAATACCGCAATCTCCGGCATCCGCTTACATCACTGATCAGTTTCAGGTAAAATTATTGACGGCAGATCCTGTTTAGTTCCGAGTGCCGGTAGGCATAACTACAGATAAAAATGATCATCGCAGCCGAAAGGCCAATACCACAAAAGAGGCCGCCCCAAAGCGATCCGTAATTGGTATCACCTATATAGGCGCTTACAACAATACAAAAGGCTGAAACTACACCCGAAATACCTGCCATCACGGCATTGGTAGTTCTGTTGGATATCTCAATCCTTGTGTTACAGATACCACAATTAGTGGCAGAAAAGTTGTTCAACTGAACAAACTGCTTGAAGGGGATACGCCCGCCGCAACCTGGGCAGCAGGCAATTCGGTTCTTGGACATTGGATTTAGGGGGTTTTGTTTACAACAATTCCGAAAACTAAGATAGTACTACCATTTAAGAAGCGGGCATTGAAAACACCGATTTTTAAAGGGGTAAAAACGGTAATTAAGTGTAGGGAAATACGACGCTTTGTAGTGCTATATATCCAGCAGGGCAAAGCTTTCTTTATGCCTCACCCCTTTTTCGGTTAGCTGTACACTGCAACATTCGTTTACGGGGTCGTGTTCAAAATAGAGTATGTAGTCATTTTCCACGGCCTCCTGTAAGAAGGTTTTCTTCTCATTCAGGGTGGTTAAGGGGAACATATCGTAAGCCATCACGTAAGGTAGGGGGATATGACCCGCCGATGGCAGCAGGTCGGCCATATACACAATGGTATGGCCTTTATAGCTGATCTGGGGCAGCATCATCTTATCGGTATGCCCATTTACAAACCGTACAGAGATATTTTGGGTGAAGGGGGCGGTACTTAATTTACCATTTGGAGCCAGGCCTTTATCGGGTACCGCAATAAATTGTAACTGTCCGCTTTCTTTAATAGGTAAGATATTCTCTTTCAGAAAAGAGGCTTTCTCCCTGTCGTTTGGCTGGGTTGCCCATTGCCAGTGATCTTCATTACTCCAGTAAACAGCATTCTTAAATGCAGGCACCAGCAAGTCGCCCTGGCGTATAATACTGCCGCCGCAATGGTCAAAATGCAGGTGTGTAAGAAATACATCGGTAATATCATCTTTATGAAAACCCTGTTTGGCAAGTGCAGCATCAAGCGTATCACCATGTAAATGGTAGTGACCGAAGAATTTGGCATCCTGTTTATCGCCACAACCATTGTCAACCAATATTAAACGGTTACCATCTTCAATCAGTAAACAGCGCAGGGCCCAATCGCATAAATTATTCTCATCGGCGGGGTTCAGCTTGTTCCACATGCTTTTAGGAACCACGCCGTACATGGCACCGCCATCAAGTTTAAAATATCCGCTGTTAACTGTGTGGAGTTTCATGTTAAAGTACTGCTGCTTTTTTATGTTTGGTTGTGGATGCAAAGATCAGCAGTATCAACCCTATTACAAAGAAAACCACCAATGCCAGTACAGAATTTCTTTGCGAGCCGGTATATTCATTAATGTATCCAAAACTGAACATGCCAATTACGATGGCGATCTTTTCGGTTACATCATAAAAGCTAAAATAAGAAGTAGTGTCTTTGGTTTCGGGCATCAGTTTGGCGTAGGTGCTGCGACTGAGCGATTGAATGCCGCCCATTACAAAACCCACCAATACAGCCAGGCCATAAAATTCATTGATGCCGTTCCTTGGTAATAAATAGCCAATCACACATAAAACGATCCAGACGGATACTGTAATCATTAAAGCCCTGAAGTTGCCGATCTGATCAGATAGTTTTGCGATCAGGTATGCGCCGGGTATGGCTACCAGTTGAATAATGAGTATGGCTATGATAAGATTGGTAGTGGGTATGTTCAATTCGCTTTTACCGTACAAAGTGGCGGCAAGCATTACCGTTTGTACGCCCATGTTGAAGAAGAAGAATGCAGCAAGATATCTTTTCAGTACCGGCAAATGGGTGAGCTGATTCCATACCTTATGCAGCTCTTTGTAGCCATTGGTAAACACATTGCCCCTGTCGGTACTTTTTTCAAGTGGCGTGCCTTTGGGTAAACGGCTAAGCGAGAATTGCCCGAAGCCCCACCACCAGATGCCCACCAGTAAAAAGGATATCTGCGAGGCTTTCCCAACACTAATGTGAAAGAGGTCTGGCTTTAATACAAACACAAAACAGATGATCTGTAAAATGACGCTGCCAATATAGCCCATAGCAAATCCTTTGGCACTTACCCTGTCCTGGTCTTCGGGTGCAGCAATTTCGGGCAGGTAAGAGTTGTAAAAAACAAGACTGCTCCAGAAACCAACACAGGCTATGATCAGACACAAAAGCCCGTACGCTAAATTGGTCTTATCAAAAAAATACATAGCACTGCAGGCAATACTGCCCATGGTGCAGAAAAAGAAAAGAAATTTTTTCTTGTTGCCTTTATAGTCTGCAATAGAAGAAAGTATGGGCGACATGATAGCCACGATTAAAAAAGCAATGGCTAATGCATAATTGTATAAGGACGTGTTTACAAACTCCCTTCCAAACAAACGCACAGTATCATTGGAAGTGGCCTCGTTACCATCTCCGGTTACAGCCTCATAATAAGCGGGGAAGATGGTTGAAGTGATGACCAGGTTATATACACTGTTGGCCCAATCGTACATGGCCCAGCCGGTGATTACTTTTTTAGGGGCAGTCTTCATGCGGAGGTTAATTAAAAATTAGTAATTAATAATTAGCAATTAGTAATTATGTGCGAGGTCGTTTTGCGCTTATCAATGTGCGATAAAAAGCGCTCTTTAATTACTGATTCCTAATGATTAATTTTTAATTACTTCAAATGTCCTGTAAATATTAAAGCCAGCAGAATAATACCTGCTATGATCCTGTACCAGCCAAATAACCTGAAGCCGTGTTTCTGTAAAAAACCAATAAAGAATTTAATGGCAAGCATGGCTACTATAAACGCCACCACATTACCTACACCCAATGCAATCAGGTTGTTTTTGTTTTGCAGCAACTCCGGATTTTCTTTCCATGCTTTCAGTAATTTATAACCGGTTGCAGCAGCCATGGTAGGTACAGCCAAAAAGAAAGAAAATTCTGCAGCAAGGTTACGGGTAAGTTTTTGCTGCATACCGCCGATAATGCTGGCAGCGCTGCGGCTGGTGCCGGGTATCATGGCAAGGCATTGCCAAACGCCGATGGTAAAAGCTTTTGCAAGACTGATGTTCTCTTCTTTTTCAACTTTTTGTTCTATAAAAAGCCTGTCTATAAACAAAAGGATCAGTCCGCCGGCCAGCATGGTAATGGAAACAGTGAGCGGGCTCTCCAGTAATGAATCAATCTTTTTAGAAAAGAATGCACCCAAAGCCAGTGCAGGTATTACGGCAACAATCAGTTTCAGATAAAAGTTAAAACGGTTAAACGGGAAAAATTTTTTCCAGTACAAAACCAGCACCGATAATATGGCGCCAAACTGGATGGCTACTTCAAATAATTTGGTAAAGGGGTCTGCAGCAATATGTAATATGGAACTGGTTATGATCATGTGCCCTGTGGAGGAGATGGGGAGAAATTCAGTAATTCCTTCAACAATAGCAATAACAACGGCTTCGAAAATGGTCATAAGGTTTTAGTTTGGTTTACCCGCCCGGCCTTCCTGGCGGGATCGTTTTTTTGATAGTTAATAAAGATAGTAGTAAACATTGAAAAACCCACCCCTGCCCCTCCCGGGAGGGGATATGTCTTGCAGTAATGCTGGTATCAAGATCATTAATGTGTGAGCATTGCTCACAAAAAAAGCGGTGCCAGCACCGCTCAATAACTCCAAACTCCAAACCCCCTACGCTGCTTTTGGTTTTTTAAAGATCGCATAGATCTCAATAACCAGTCCTAACACAAACAGCAAAGGGGCAATGGTAATTCGGGTAGTGCCGTACACTTCGTTGGTGTTAAATACTTTCGGGTCGGCACTTTTTCCGCCCGACATGAGGAACATGCCCAATGCAATTACCACACCGCCAATCAACATCCAGGTATAATTTTCTTTAACGAATAAAGGGGAGTTCACATTTTTTTTAGGATCGCTCATGGTATTTTTTGTATAAGGTGTAAAATAGTTTTTTAGTCTGGAGTTAGGAGTTTGGAGTCTGGAGTAAAAGTACTTCTAACTCCTAACTCCAGACTCCTAACTTCTAATATAGTTCGTCTAATTTCATTTTTAAATATTTTAAAACACTCCGGTGCGTGCTGTATGCCGAAATACCTACACCCAGCAGGATCAGTCCGCCAAATAAAATGATGGTGAGTTTGGTATCGCGGATGGCTTTCAGTTGCGGAAACTGGCTCTCGGCCCAGCCAATTATTGAAAACAATAACACGATGGCGATACCTGAACTGATCAGTCCGTTAATTAATGCCTGTATGGCCAGTGGCCGGGCAATAAAACTGCGGGTGGCGCCAACCATCTGCATGGTCTTGATCAGGAAGCGGTTGCTGAACATAGCCAGCCTGATGGTATTATCAATACTGAATGTAACAATCAGGCTGAGTATGATGGCTATTACCAAAAAGATCAACCCTATTTTGGAAGCACGTTCATTCAAACTGCTCACCAAACTCTTTGGATACTGTAGGTCGGTTATCTGGTTACCGTAAGCCGCCATCAGGTCGCTGGATATTTTAGCCAGGCTATCACTGTTCACATAACTGGCTTTTGCATAAAAATCAATACTCTCGGGCAGCGGGTTTACGTCTAAGATCTTGGCCCAGTCTTCATTGTTCTCTTTGTTCCATATCTGGCGGGCCGAATTCTTGTCAACATAGGTAACATTTTTTGCATATGGCTTGGCCGCAATAAACTGCTGTATCTGACCAATGGTGTCTTTGTTAAGTGTACGCAGGTAAGCGCTTAAACGGATATCTTCCTTAAAGGCATTACCAACAGAATTAATATTTAAAAAGAACCAGCCCATGATCCCCATGATCAATAAAACCAATGCCACGCCAATCACGCTATAAATATAATTGGGCTTGCTGCGCTTAAGAGATGTTTTCCCTGCTATAGACATGCTGAAAATTTTTTGTATAAATCCATCCCCCGCCACAAAGTGAAGAGAGGAACAACTGGAGCAAATGTACGGTTTTGAAGCCTAAACACTTACATTTGCAACCATTCTAACGGTCATTTTACAACTGAAAATAAGGCATTCCGGAGGTTATGGGGTTAAAGAATTGTTAGGATTACTCTAATTGGGAAATTTTGGAATTGGGAAATTGGGAAATTGAACTTTTGGGCAATTCTTTTTCTTTTATCAAAATTAATTTTTAGCCCGGCAGTTGATTGTTGTTTCAGCTTTTGTTGCGTCGCACACTTGTGCTTTTGGAATGGCATGCAGCAGGGGAGGAATATTGAATATTGAACAGGGAATAATGAATGCTGAAGTTTTTAAAGTGAGTAAAACGAGCTTGTATTGAAAAGAAGCAGAAAAGGGAGCTGAATTCAAAATTCAATATTCATTATTCCCTGTTCAATATTCGATATTCAAAAGATTCATAAACATCATAAATAAAACAAAGCCCTTGCAGGGGGTATGGGGTATGGAGTACAATTTCAGAGACATCGAGAAAAAATGGCAGTCGCAATGGAAGGCATCAGGTGCTTACCGGGTAAGTAATGAAAGTCCAAAACCTAAATTTTATGTGCTGGATATGTTCCCTTATCCAAGTGGGGCAGGACTGCATGTGGGGCACCCATTGGGATATATCGCTTCGGATATTTACAGCAGGTTTAAACGGCTGAAAGGGTTTAATGTATTACACCCCATGGGCTATGATGCTTTTGGTTTACCCGCCGAGCAATATGCTATTGAACATGGCGTGCACCCCGCTACCAGTACCGCACAGAATATTGATAATTTCCGCAGTCAGTTGGATAATATCGGTTTCAGTTTTGATTGGGACCGCGAAGTGCGCACCTGCGAGCCCGGTTATTATAAATGGACACAATGGATCTTTCTGCAACTTTTTAACAGCTTTTATAACCGCTTAACGCAGAAAGCTGAAAACTTAACGCTTTTGGTGCAGGAGTTTGAAAAGAACGGTAATGCTGCGCATGAATGTCCGGGTGATGGTTCAATAAAATTTACCGCGACACAATGGAAAGCTTTTTCTGAAAAAGAAAAGCAGGATATTTTAATGAATTACCGTCTTGCATTTTGCGGTTACGGAGAAGTGAACTGGTGCGAGGCTTTGGGAACGGTATTGGCCAATGACGAAGTAGTGAATGGTGTAAGCGAACGCGGCGGACACCCCGTAGTAAAAAAGAAATTACGCCAATGGTACCTTCGTATTACCGAATATGCCGATCGTTTATTATCAGGTTTGGAAACAATCGAGTTCAGTGAGGCAATGAAAGAAATGCAGACCAACTGGATCGGTAAATCTTATGGTGCAGAAATTGATTTTGTGATCGTGAGCCGTCAGTCGTCAGACGTGAATGCGCCACTCACCACTCACCACTCACCACTCACCGTCTACACAACACGCCCCGACACTATTTTTGGCGTAGACTTCATGGTTATCGCCCCCGAACATGAATTGATTGAACAGATCACCACGGCTGAACAGAAACAGGCAGTAGAAGAATACATCACTTATGTAAAAAGCCGCAGCGACAGGGAAAGGCAGGCCGAGAAAAAGATCAGCGGTTGTTTTACCGGTGCCTATGCAGTTAATCCCTTCAACGGAAAACAAATCCCGATCTGGATCTCAGAATATGTGTTGGCAGGTTATGGAACCGGCGCTATTATGGGTGTGCCTTGCGGCGATGAGCGCGACCACCGGTTTGCCAAACATTTCAATATCCCTATCACCAATATTATTGGCGAACATTATAATGGGGTAGATGCCAATCCAACCAAAGATGCTTTGTTAGAGAACAGCGAATTTCTGAACGGCATTGTAATGCGCGATGCCATAGCTATCGTGAATGCGAAGCTGGAAGAAATGGGCATTGGCAAAAAGAAAGTGAACTACAAAATGCGCGATGCCGCTTTCAGTCGCCAGCGTTATTGGGGTGAGCCATTTCCTATTCAATGGAAAAATGGCGTGGCTGTTCCGTTGAGTGAATCTGAATTGCCGTTGTTATTGCCTGAAGTAGATAGTTACAGTCCGGGTCCGGAAGGTGAAGGCCCATTAGCCAATATTCCTGAATGGGTGGAAAGGGAACTGGAAACTAATACCATGCCCGGTTATGCCGGCAGTAGCTGGTATTTTCTGCGTTATATGGACCCGCACAACAACGAAACTTTCTGCAGCCGCAAAGCAAGCGATTACTGGAACCAGGTAGACCTCTACATTGGCGGAACAGAACATGCGGTGGGCCATTTATTGTATAGCCGCATGTGGACCAAAGCCCTCTACGATCTTGGCCATATTGGTTTTGATGAGCCGTTTAGAAAATTGTTGAACCAGGGGATGATTCAGGGGAGTTCGAGGTTTGTGTATAGGATTAATTATGTAAATCAAATTAAGAAAACATTTGATTTTGAGTTGGCAAAAGCTCTCATGTTAAGAGAAAATAAAGATGTTACTGAAGACCAAATAAACTATGAAATAGCTCTTCAATGGACAGGCTTAACTCAGTCATTAAAAACGATTTTTATTTCCAAGGCATTTACTGAAAACATTGAACATAACATAAGTATTCAAAATGAGATTTTAGAAATCATTTCAAAAAATTTTGAATATGAACTTTCTAAAAAATCAAGTTTGATTTCAAAAATAAATTTGAAATTTATAGGATTTGAAGGAGCTGTTTCTTTCAATCCGATTCATGCAGATGTAAATATTGTCGACGGTGTAGAACTAGATATAGAAGCTTTTAGAAAATGGCGAAATGGAGAATATGCTAATGCCGAGTTTATTTTAGAAGACGGCAAATACATCTGCGGATCCGAAGTTGAAAAAATGTCTAAATCCAAATTCAATACCGTTAACCCGGATGAATTGGTAAACAAATTCGGCGCCGATACATTCCGCATGTACGAGATGTTCCTCGGTCCGGTAGACCAGAGCAAACCATGGGATACCAAGGGTATTGAGGGCGTTCACCGTTTCTTAAAAAAACTATGGCGTTTATTTTTTGATGAACTGAAAGGCAAAGTGTGGAACGAAGAAAAAGCCACAGCCGCAGAACTGAAAGTATTGCACCGCACCATCAAAAAAATTGAAGACGATACGGAACGCTACAGTTTCAACACCGCAGTAAGCACCTTCATGATCTGCGTAAACGAACTGGCCGATCTGAAATGCAACAAACGCGAAGTACTGGAGCAGGTACTCATTATGCTTACCCCTTATGCACCGCATATCAGCGAAGAGCTTTGGGCCGCACTGGGTAACAGCAGTTCTATACTTGACGCAACTTATCCGGCTTTTGAAGAGAAATATGTGGTTGAATCTTCCAAAGAATACCCGGTAAGTATTAACGGGAAAGTGCGTACCAATATCACACTTCCTGCTGATGCTGCACAGGCTGAAGCGGAGCCGGTTATCCTTGCCAATGAAATTGTGCAGAAATGGCTGGAAGGCAAAGCGCCTAAGAAGATCATTTTTGTTAAGGGGAAGATGATCAATGTGGTGATTTAAACTTTTGGAAAGTTTAAAACTTTCCAAAAGTTCCTGGTCAATAGTTAGCCGCAGATTCGCAGATGATTTAATCTGCGAATCTGCGGCTTTTCATTTCCGCTCACCGAAAGAAAGGCACTCATCTCGCACTCATATAAAATATCGCGAAAGCTTTTGGAAAGTTTCAAACTTTCCAAAAGCTCTTCCTTACCTTCACTACACTAAAACTAAACGCATGAGAACAGCAAGATGCTTGTTGTTATTGGCAACCGCTGCCATCATAACAACTGTTCAGGCTCAAAAAAAACAGTTCGATAATAACGACCTGCTCGCCAACAAACTCCCTAAAAATTTTTACAACAGCTTACCCACTGTTCTGAAATGGATAGATGATGAACACGTAATACTTAACCGTAAAACACATCCCGATTCATCCGCCAAAAATTATATCCTCGATATAAAAACAAAAACTTTTACAGCAACCAAAGAAGGCGGCACTGCTGCCGCAGGTTTTGGCGGAAGAGCTGCCGCGGAGACTCCATCTGCTTTTGGTAGATCGGTAACTGTTCGCGACAACGATATTTTTTATCGCAACAATGGTGTTGAAACAAGGCTTACCAATGATAAGGCTGAAGAAAAAAATCCAACCTTCTCTCCCGACAGCAGTTATATCGGCTACACCAAAAACAATGATCTCTATACTTACCATTTTGCCACCAATAAAGAAACACGTTTAACCACCGATGGCAGCAGCACCACCTTAAACGGCTATGCATCATGGGTTTATTTTGAAGAGATCTTTGGTCGCCCAACCCGCTACCGCGCATTCTGGTGGAGCCCCGACAGTAAGCAATTAGCCTACATGCATTTTGATGAAAGCATGGTGCCTATGTTTCCTATTTATGTTAATGAAGGACAGCATGGCTATATTGAACAGACCCGTTACCCTTTGCCCGGTGATAAAAATCCAGAAGTAAAAATTGGTATTGTAAACCCCGATGGCGGCAATACCGTTTGGGCAGATTTTAATGAAAAAGATGACCAGTATTTTGGCTGGCCCACCTGGAAGCCTGACACCAACGAATTGCTGGTTTACTGGATGAACCGCGATCAGAATAACCTGAAAATTTATGAAGTAAATACAACGAATGGCAGCAAGAAAGAGTGGTATACCGAAACACAGAAAACATGGATCGACCTGGAAGACAGGGTGGGTGGCCGTTTGAACTTTTTGGCAGGCGGTAAAGGGGTCATTATTCAAAGCGATAAATCGGGATGGAACCAGTTGTATTTATATAATATGGATGGGTCTTTTAAAAACACCATCACCAATGGCAGGTTCACCGTTACCAATATCAAATTGATAGATGAAATAAATGAAACCGTTTACTTCACTGCCCGCGGCCGCGAGAATACTGCGCGTATTGATTTGTACAGCGTAAAGTTCAACGGCGCTGATCTGAAGCGATTGAGTTTTGGCGAATACAATCATTCACAAACAAACCTATCACCCAACGGAAAATATTTTATCACCTCTTACAATAATGCCACCACACCCACTAAAATGACACTGCTTGATAATAAAGGCAATATTATTCTTGAGTTGGGTGATATGAAAACCGCTGAAACAGATAACTACGAACTGGCAAAAACAGAATTGATCCGCATAAAGAGTGATGATGGATTATACGAATTACCGGCATTAGTAACCTGGCCTGCGCACATGGATCCCGCTAAAAAATATCCCATGCTCATCAGTATCTATGGCGGCCCCAATGCAGGAACCGTAATGGATAGCTGGGTTTGGGATGCGGGCAAACAGTTTTACGCAAATGAGGGTTTGATACAGGTAGCCTTCGATCACCGTGCCAGCGGGCATTTTGGTAAAGAAGGCGTGAACTATATGTTCCATAATCTTGGCTACTGGGAAATGGCCGATTATAAAACAATGGCCAAATGGTTCATCAATAACGGGCAGGCAGATCCATCAAAAATCTGTATCACCGGTTTTAGTTATGGTGGCTATATGAGCGCGTATGCTTTAACCTATGGTGCAGATGTGTTTACGCACGCAATGGCCGGTGGCAGCGTGGTTGACTGGCGTTTGTATGATACCCATTATACAGAACGTTTTATGGGCACACCGCAGAATAATCCCGAAGGATATAAAAGTAGTAGTGTGTTAACCTATATCGACAGGTATAAAGGCACTATGCAGATCGTTCATGGCACCAGTGATGATAATGTGCATATGCAAAATAGCATGCAACTGATCAGCGCCTTGCAGGATAAGGGAAAAGATTTTGAATTTATGTTATACCCCGGCGGCCGCCACGGATGGCGCAACCTGCCCGCAAAGAACAATCATTTCAATAATCTGAAAATAAAATTTATTTATAAATACCTGTTGGAAAAACCTGTACTCAAAGGGATGCTCAAATAAACCAATAAAGCTTTTGGAAAGTTTAAAACTTTCCAAAAGCTTATAAAAATTTACCAGGGAAGTTCCTGTCCTAAATGAATATATTTTCCGCTTGGCCCGTCAACACCTAATAAGGCTAATGCCACAGAAGTTTTTGCGCCATCTGCAATTTCCATGGGTGCCGATTCGGTACCCATTTCTGTTTTTACCCAACCCGGATGTGCCGAGTTCACTTTAATATTGGTATCAGCCAGCGCTGCTGCCAGGTGGATGGTGTATGAATTTAAAGCGGTTTTAGAGGTATCATACGCAAACGGTTTTGCACCATAGATAGGAGAGGCCGGATCACTATGTAATCCAAGCGATCCCATGATACTGCTCAGGTTCACAATACGCCCTGCCGGACTTTTGCGGATCAATGGCAGTAATGCGTTGGTAAGTTTTACCACGTTAAAAAAATTGGTATCAAATGTCTGGCGCAGGATGGCATCACTTACGGTTAGGGTAGTATTAGTTGCATAACCTTCACTTTCTATCTGTATGCCGGCATTATTGATGAGTATATCCAGCTTGCCATATTTGGCAGTGATAAAATCAACTGCGTTCTTTATATCTGCGTCGCTGCTTACATCAAGCTGCAGGAATTCAACATCTAAACCTTCGTTTTTTAGTTGTTCTGCCGCATAGTTTCCTTTTTCCTTGTTACGTGCGGTAACAATAATGGTAATGCCCTCGTTGCCCAGTTGACGGGCGGTTTCAAACCCGATGCCCTTGTTGGCACCGGTGATCATTGCAATTTTCTTTGACATTTTTTTCTGATTTTTAATTTAATATGATTCTTGTTGAATTTGTTTGGTGTTCTGTAAGCGCCTTTTTGAATTCTGCCAGGGGATATTGTTTGTCATATGTCACTATCAATTTTCCCTCGATGATATTGGCAAGAATAAAATCCCATGCCTCATCTAATTCCTGTTTACTTTTTTGTTGAAGCCACGCATCAATGCCAAATCCTTTAATGGTGGCATTCTTATAAATAATGTCACTATTAGAATAGTATGATGGATCGCTGCTCAGTCTTCCGTAAATAATAATGTGTGCAAAAGGTGCCAGCACTTTGTATAGTAAGGATCCCTGCTCACCGCCTACTGCATCAAGGATGGCATTAACACCTGTTGGAATAATTGACAGGACTTCTTTCACAAGGTCCTGCTTTCCTGCGTTTACCACATGATGCACCCCAAGCTGTTGAAGTGGTTCTTTCTGCCCGTCTTTTCTTACCACTGCAATTACCTGTATACCTTTTGCCGCAGCCATCTGTATCACTTGTTTTCCTACAGAAGAATTGGCGGCATTCAGTAACAGCCATTTACCTGCTGTAAGATTTGTTTCCTGTAGTAACGCATACGCGGTTAAAGTGTTAAGACTAAGCTGGCAGGCTGTTTCAAATGGTATTGCATCGGGTATGATCCTGATTTTATTCAGTGGCAGATTTATTTTATCTGCCCATGTTCCGGCTGCCTTGAATGATACATGTTTACCGATCAGGGATGGATCAACATTTGCGCCTGTTTGTTCAATAATACCCGCACCCTCCAACCCGGCAGCTTGCGGAAAAACTGGTTTTAAACGATAAACACCTTTAATAAACATTTCGTCAGATGGGTTTACAGGCCGGGCCATAATCTTTACCTGTATTTCATTATCGGATGGCTTATCAATACTTTGGTCAACGATCTCCAGTACGTCTTCAGGATTACCTGTTTGTCTAAAAATGATCTTTGGCATACATATTCTTTTACTATATCAGGCATTATAAATTTCTGCAAATACTTTTGCAAAATCTTCCAGCTTCACTGTTCCAAAAACGGATGGGCGGTTTTTAAAATAATCTTCCAACATGGTACCCGTTTGAATGGAATGATTCATTTCTGCATAATTTTTTGCGATTTCTTCGGGCAAGCCAGCCTGTATCATGCCACTCAAAGCCTGTTCATCTGTAAACAGTATCCATTTCAGATCGGGTTTGCCGATGGAGGCTCCTAATACTGATGCGATCTGGTCGGTAGACACTTCATCACTGGCCAGGTAGCGAACGCTGTGGCCTGTGAAAGAAAGTTTTTGCAATTCTTCTGCTGCCGCATCTGCAATATCAGCCGGCGCCACAATAGGGAAGCTACCGGTTGATGCCGCAAAATTGGCCCCGATGATGCCCATACCTTTGATCATCCCTATATTGGCCAGCAGGTTATTGTAAAAATAGGGCGGGCGTAAATGTTTGATGTGTACATCAGTTAATTCATTCAATGCCTGTTCTGCACGGTACAGGCCGCTTACAGGCCCGATGCCATTGGCAAGATGTGCACCAACACTGCTCAGGTTAACTACAAATTTTACACCGGATGCTTTAATGGCTGTTGCATAAATCCGGCCAACCTTGCCAATATGCGCTTTCCAATCTGTTACCGAATGAACAGGTGGCACCATCGTATAAACTGCATCGGCAACGGTAAATTGTTCTGTTAAGAAAGCCTCGTCTTCTACAGACCCGATAGCAGCTTTTGCTCCTGCATTGGTAAGTTCAGCAAGATTTGCAGCGTTACGACCAATAACTGTTACTTCATGACCGGCTTTCAGTAATTGTAAGGCCAGTGGCTTCGAAATGTTTCCGGCTCCACCGGTGATTGTGTATTTCATATTTTATGGTTAAGTGATTAATATTTGTATATACAAATAATTGGTTAAAAAAATTATATACCCAGTTTATCTGACATGATATTCATGTTTTTGATAAGTTTTTTGCTTTCCTCTTTGCCAAGAATACGTACATATTTTTCATGAAAATCTTCCACGCACTGTATTAAAACCGGTTTCATTTCTTTGCCTTTCTGGGTAGGATACACATTAGTGAGCTTGCCTTCCGTAGCACGGATAACCAGTTTCCTGTCTTCCATTTTTTCTATCAAACGGGTTATAGTACTGGGTGTTAGCTGCAGTTGTTCGGCAATCTGCCCGGCCTGTATGCCCGGTTCATCCAGTACAAGCAACAGGAGGTAGGCATGGCTGGGCGACATATCAATTTTCTTCCAGCTTTCTATGGCCAGTTTCTCCACTTTCCGGGCCAGTGCATTGGCCGTAAAATAAAGGCAGTTACAATATTTGCTTTCAGATGATTTCATTCGGTGCAAATATAAAAACATTTCATTTGTATATACAAATATTTTTTTAAACTATTGTATACATCCCGCAGGCCAGCGTTCAAAAACTCTTTTCAACAATCTTACTCCAAACCGTGCCTTGGTGCCTTTGTGTGAGATTCAATTTGCACACAAAGGCACCAAGGCACGGTTTAATTTTCATGGATAGTATTTTGTAGTTTTGGATTCTATGCCGAATGCCAACCTCAACAGCGAGCCGTCTAATTTAACCCCTGCCGACAGGGAGTTTGAGAATACGATCCGCCCCAAAGAGATAGATGATTTCTCCGGCCAGCCGCAATTGATCGAGAACCTGGGTATTTTTATCAAAGCAGCCAAGCTTCGCGGTGAAGCACTTGACCATATTTTATTTCATGGCCCGCCCGGTCTGGGTAAAACCACCCTGAGCAGGATTGTTGCCAATGAATTAGGTGTTAATATCAAAGAAACATCCGGGCCGGTTATTGAAAAACCCGGTGATCTGGCAGGCCTGCTTACCAATTTACAACCCAACGATGTTTTATTTATTGATGAGATCCATCGCTTGAGCACGGTAGTGGAAGAATACCTCTATGCTGCGATGGAAGATTTCAGGATTGATATTATGATTGATTCGGGTCCTAATGCGCGCAGCATACAGATCAATCTTAATCCGTTTACATTGGTAGGCGCTACAACGCGTAGCGGTTTGTTAACGGCGCCGTTGCTATCGCGTTTTGGTATCAAATCAAGATTAGAATATTATAATGCCGATGTATTAAAGAAGATCATCGAAAGAAGCGCCGCAATCCTGCAAACTTCTATTACATCAGAAGCATCGTTTGAAATAGCCCGGAGAAGCCGCGGCACACCGCGTATTGCCAATAGTTTATTGCGGCGTGTAAGAGATTTTGCGCAGGTATTGAACGATGGAAATATTGATATCGGCATAACCCAACATTCTTTAAAAGCATTAAATGTTGATGAGCATGGATTAGATGAGATGGATAACCGCATTCTCAGCTCTATCATTGATAAATTTAAAGGAGGGCCGGTAGGGCTCACCACCATCGCAACAGCCGTAGGTGAAGAAGCAGGAACCATTGAGGAAGTGTATGAGCCATTCCTTATACAGGAAGGCTTTTTACAAAGAACGCCCCGCGGCCGCGAAGTAACCGCTAAAGCGTATGAACATTTAGGCCGGAAACCTTTTACCGGCAATTCACCCAACCTGTTCAGCTAAAAACTTTGCCACAGATTACACAAATTTGCACAGAAAAAAATCTGTGGTAATCTGTGCCATCTGTGGCAAAAAAAATGCCCCACAAAGTGAGGCATTCTAATGTCTTTCTAACTCCCCCTTCAGGGGGCTGGGGGGTAAGGTGGCTACGGCGCTACCAACCTAAACCCATTTCCATGAATATTCACGATCTCAATATTGGTATCGTCTTTCAGGTACTTACGCAGTTTGGCAATGTACACGTCCATGCTGCGCCCGTTGAAATAAGTATCGCTGCCCCAGATCTTTTTTAAGGCTCTTTCGCGTGGCAACAGATCGTTTTTATGTTCGGCCAGCATTTTCAGCAGTTCATTCTCTTTGGGAGAAAGTGTTTGTGTAAGCTCATCATGTTTCAATTCGCGCAGCTTGGGGTTGAAATGATATTTACCCAGATCGAACTCGATATTGTCGCTAACACGGTTGTCTTCTTCGTTACGTTTAAGGATAGCTTTGATCTTAAGCAGGAGAACTTCGCTGTCGAAAGGCTTGGTGATATAATCATCAGCGCCCAGTTTGTAGCCCTGTATGATATCATCTTTCATGGTTTTGGCACTCAGGAAAAACAAAGGAATATCAGGATCTACATCACGGATCTCTTCTGCCAGTGTAAACCCGTCCATATTAGGCATCATTACATCCAGTAAACAGATATCAAATTTTTCGCGCTGAAAAGCGGCAAGGCCAAGGCGGCCATCTCTTTCAAGCGTTACATCATAGTCGTTTAACTCTAAATAATTTTTCAGTACCATTCCAAGGTTGGTATCATCTTCGCATAAGAGTATTTTGCTTTTTTTGTCTTCCATGTCTTCGTTATTTAACGTGAAATAAAGATAAAACAATGCTAATTCACATCCTGTTGCCGCAATCTTTTGTTAAAAAGGTCTGCGGGGGTGTAATGGCACTGAAAAGTTACTTCATTCTAAAAGGAATTCATAATTTTTCCTTCAACCGGTTTACCCGCGAAGCCTTGCTGTATATAGTCACGATTGTATTAATTTTACCATCCTAATTATTCATGCGCTATGTTATTGACACCGGATAATAAACTGAAAAAACTGATCGTGATTGGCGACAGGGTGCTGATACGCCCCTCTAAGCCTGAAGAACAAACAGCCAGTGGCTTATACTTGCCACCTGGTGTGCAGGAAAAAGAAAAAGTACAGCAGGGATATATCATTAAAACCGGCCCCGGCTATGCCATTCCGATGCCGGTAGATGATGAGCCGTGGAAATCGGACGATGAAAATGTAAAGTATGTACCGCTGCAGGCACGTGAAGGCGATCTTGCGATCTTTCTGGTAAGCGGCGCTACGGAAGTGATGTACGAGAAAGAAAAATATTTTATTGTTCCGCAAGGTGCCATTTTGTTGTTGGAGCGGGAAGAAGATTTATAGTCTCCCCTGCGTAACCTCCCTGTTCTCTGCGGCTCTGCGGTGAAAAAAATCTCCGTATCACCGCAGAGACGCGGAGTATAAGAGATTGCGCAGAGAGCGAGTATGATTCAACTTTCGCTGGTGTATATCAGGATACCTTTCGTATAAACCCCTGCTCATCAATCAATAAAAAATGTTCAGCCTGCAGAAAATCCAGAACGGTCCATATTTTTTCCTGACTGTACTTTTTAAGAAGAATAAATAGCTGGTCAACCGAAATGGATTGGTTTATCAGGTCCATGACCTGTGTTTCTATCAGGCTGAATTCTTCGGGTGATAGGGCTTTTCGTTTTTTGGCAAGACAATTATCGCAAACGCCACAATCTTTCAGTTCTGCATCTCCAAAATAATTGGCAATATAGCGGCTGCGACATTCATCGGTTAACTCAACATACCTGATCATATTTTCTACCCGTTCTGCATATTGTTTCTTACGCTGCAGATAATTATCCTGGTTGATCAGCAGGTATTGTGCCGGGGCCCTGTTTAATACATAATGAATTTGCGGGGTATCTTTTTGCGGCAGGTACTCAATCATATCGAACGCTTGCAGTTGCCTTAATTGATGGATCACTGTTTCAACAGGTTGCCGGGTTAACCGGGCTAATTGTTTTTCATGAACAGACACACGATTTTCAAAAATACCCTGGTAGGTTCTGAGTAAACATTTCAACAATGGTTCCAGTTGGGGGTGACTGGTCTCAAAAGCATTCACCACCTCTTTTGTTGCAACAAAGTTTACCTGCGATGGAAGAAAAATACTTTCTGAGAAAGTGATATGCCCTTCCTGTTCCAACACTTTCAGGGTATTGATCACAAGTAAACTATCCAGGTTAAAATTCTTTACAAAGGTGAGCAGGTCAAAATCATAATACTGTCCTTCGCCGGTACCAACAGGGATCTGTAAATAGTCGGCCAGCGACTGGTAGATCTTTTTTATTTCAGGTATTGGCGGAAAACGTTTATCTGGTAAGGATTTCAGTTCCTCAATATTTTCTTTTTGATATACCAGTACTGCAAATGATTTCTTTCCATCCCTTCCTGCGCGGCCTGCCTCCTGGTAATAATTTTCAAGGCATTCGGGTGTATCATAATGGATCACCGTGCGAACATCAGGCTTATCAATGCCCATCCCAAATGCATTGGTGCATACCATTACCCTTGTCTGGTTACCGATCCATGCCTGCTGTTTCCGGTCGCGGTCTTCCTGCGTTAATCCGGCATGATAAAAATCGGATGAGATCAGTTGCAATGAAAGCAACTGTGCCAGTTGCTTTGTTTGCCTGCGGCTGCTGCAATACACAATGCTGCTGCCTGATACTTTTTTCAGGATATCAATTACCTTGTTTACCTTACTGTCTACACAAAAACTGCTGTACGATAGATTGGGCCGCTCAAATGATTGCCTGAAAATATTGCCGTTAACAAATTTCAATTTCGCTGTGATATCCTGTTGTACAACAGGCGTGGCAGAGGCTGTTAAAGCAATGAGTGGAATATCGGGTAATTCATCGCGCAGATTGGCGATACGCAAATAGGGGGGGCGGAAATCATATCCCCATTGCGAAACACAATGCGCCTCATCTACCACAATCAAACTAATATTGAGGGCAGGTACATATTCTTTAAACAGGACTGTTTCCAATCTTTCAGGTGAGAGGTATAAAAATTTGAAATCACCATGTGTGGCCTGTTGCAGTATTGTTTTAACCTCGTAAAAGTTGAGTCCGCTATGCAGGGCAACAGAAGGAATATTTTTCTCATTTAAACTATCCACCTGGTCGCGCATAAGTGCTATGAGTGGACTGATCACCAAACACAATCCCTCTCTTAATAAAGCCGGAACCTGGAAGCAGATAGATTTGCCGCCGCCGGTTGGTAATAATGCAAGTGTGTCTTTTTCATCCAATACAGATTGAATGATCTCTTCCTGCATTGGCCGGAACTGATCATGGTGCCAGTATTGTTGTAATATGGATAGTGGGGTGCCCATTTGCGAAAAGATGTTTATCACACAAAGGCACAAGGGCACGGTTTCTTATTGTGCCTTTGTGCCTTTGTGTGAAATTAAGCTCAATTGATGATTTTGGGCAGGTAAAAATATTAGATAACCTTCTTGAAGTTCAATCTTACAGAATTGATTGCCAATACCACATCGCTTAATCCCATCATCAACGCTCCAAAGGTTGGACTGAGAAAGCCTAATGCGGCTACGGGTATGGCTACAATATTGTAAGCGAAGGCCCAGAAAAGATTTTCTTTGATGGTGATATAGGTATGTTTTCCCAAGCCAAGAGATAATGGCAGGTTTTTTATTCCATGATTCATTAACACCACCTGCGCACTCTGCATGGCAATATGCGATGCATCGCTTAATGAAATGCCAACAGTTGCTTTGGCAAGTGCCGGTGCATCGTTAATGCCATCGCCTACCATAGCGGTGGGGGCAATTTGGTTATAGGCCGCTATCTTTTCTAATTTCTGTTCAGGTGTTTGTTCGGCAACTACTTCATCAATGCCCAGTTCTTTGGCAACCTGGTCACATTTCTCTTTTCTGTCGCCACTTAATAAAATGGTTTTGATACCTTTTAATTTTAAGAGCCTCACTACCTCTTTTGCTCCCGGTCTTATCTCGTCTGTTACATCAATGGTTCCAAGCAGGGTATTGTTTTTAGCGATGTAAATATTGTGTGTGCTGTCTTTTGTCAGGTGTGCCACGGTTTTATAAGAACCGGCCATGTATTCGTTACCTTCTTTGTCGGTTGCTTTCATCCCCATGCCTTTGATCTCTTCAATCTTAGCCCAGCGGATATCGTCTTTTATTTTCCATTCTTTGGCAATGGCTTTGGCAATAGGGTGATTGGAATATTTTTCGAGAGAGAAGGCGATGCGTTTGAAATCATCGTGAGTGGTGAGTGGTGAGTGGTGAGTAGGGTTGTTATTTTCTGTCTCACGATTCACGTCTGACGATTCACGATTCCCTATTTGAAACCCCGCAATACTAAACTGCCCGGTAGTTAGCGTTCCCGTTTTATCAAACACTATCTGGGTAATGCTTTTAAATATTTCGAGACTTTTTGCATTTTTAAAGAGCACACCATTTCTTGCTGCACGACCCAGGCCAACGGCAATGGCGGCAGGTGTTGCAAGACCCATGGCACAGGGACATGAGATCACTAATACAGCGATGGCTCTTAATAAACTGCTGCTGAAAAGCTGGTGTCCCAAAAAATAATTGATGAGGAATGTAACCACCGCAATGCTGATCACTGCAGGAACGAAAATAGCGCTGATCTTATCTGCCAGTTGCTGAATAGGCGGTTTCTCTGTTTGCGCTTCCTTTACCATTTTAAGGATATTGGCAAGCACGGTATCTTCTCCAACAGCCGTTACCATTGTTTTCAGTGTGCCTGAATGCAGTACACTTCCGCCGATCAGTTTGTCGTTCATCTTTTTTTCAACAGGTGCACTTTCTCCGCTGATGATGGCTTCATTTACACTTGCCTCACCCCATAATACCTTACAATCCATCGGTACAGGCTCGCCACTTTTGATGAGGAGCAGGTCGCCCACTTTTAAATGCGTACTTTCTACCGGGAAGATATGTTCCTGGTGCTGGTCGTCATACGCAATCATATTGGCCATCACTTTCTGACTTACAGCCAGTTTTTTTAATGCAGTCTGAGTGGTTTCAACAGATTTATCTTCCATCCAGTTGCCTAAAAACACCAGTGTGATGATGGTAGCGGCAGTTTCATAAAACATGTACTGCTGTGCCTCTCCAATCAACGTGCCGTATAAGCTGTAACCAAATGCAGCTACTGCGCCAATAGCAATCAGCACATTCATGTTAGGGATGCCTTTAAAAATACTTTTGATGGCACTACGGCCAAAAAAATCCATCCCCACAATAAAAACAGGTATGGTTAATGCAAGCTGCACGGTTGGATCCATCAACGCATGTATGTGCAGGCCCGGTATTAAATGCAGCATCAGGGGGGCGGTAAATACAATGCAGAAAAGAAAACGCTGAAAATGATTTTTGAAAATCCTTTTATCTTTTTTCTGCTCCGATTTGTCTCCGGTTATCACATGATAGCCCAAGCCTTCAATACCTTTTGCAATCTCCTGTTTGGAAACAGCCTCATTTGCCTCAAAACTTACATCACCACCAATAAAATTCACTTTCACATGCTGCATTCCTTTTTCCTGCAAAAATTTATCAATAGTGAGTGCGCAATTGGTGCAGCTCATGCCTTCTACCTTCCAGTTCAGTTTTTCCACAACGAAAGATTATATAATTAATTAAACGCTTCTTAATTTCTAACTCGCCTGCTGCAAAGATACAACCGTCTCAACCCCCATAATGTCGAAATACGAACTATAAATACAATAAGGTTTCAAAACCTTTCTCCCCGGACTGCTATCTTTGCTGCATGGATGCAATTTTTACTTTGGACCAGATTGGCCGGGTAGCGGCGGCTTTATGGAAGGAAGGATCGAAGAAAAAGATATGGGCCTTTTATGCCGATATGGGTACAGGCAAAACCACATTTATTCATGCTTTATGCGAGGTATTGGGCGTAAAGTCTGCCATCAGCAGTCCTACCTTCGCCATTGTTAATGAATATAGCAGCCCTGTTGCGGGTACTATTTATCATATGGACTGGTATCGCCTGAAAGACGAAGAAGAAGCCATTAATGCCGGTGTGGAAGATAGTTTACTCAGTGGCGCACTCTGCCTGATAGAATGGCCCGAAAAAGCCGCAGGCCTCCTGCCCGATGACACTTTTCATGTGAATATTGAGATACTGGATGAGAAGACAAGAAGAATTTTTACGGGGAAGATGGAAGAGGAGGGGTAAAAGGTAAAAGTCAAAAGTAAAAAGTAAAAATGGAGGATACGACTGTAAACAAAACCCCAAACCCCAAACTCCAAACTGATCCCCCTCTTTCTCCTATAAATCAATTAATTTTATATATCTGTTAATCCCAGCATAGTTATGGCAACCAAACCCTCAATCAGTCCTTCCTTTACGTATGAAACACTGGAAGAAACATTGGATGTAAAACCGCAAGGCGCCAAACTGAATATTGGTATACCCAAAGAAATTGCTTTCCAGGAAAACAGGATAGCCCTTACGCCCGATGCTGTGGGTGTGCTGGTTGACAATGGTAACCAGGTGGTGGTGGAACACAAGGCAGGAGAGGCGAGCCATTTCTCAGATAAGGATTATGCAGAAGCCGGGGCACGTATTGTGTACGACAGGAAAGAAATATTTCAGTGTCCCATACTTGTTAAAAGCGCACCTCCTGTAGAAGAGGATATGCCGCTGTTGCAACAGAATCAAACCATCATCTCGCCCATACATCTTTCAGCATTGAAGAAAGAATATATTGAGAAGATGATGGAGAAAAGGATCACTGCACTCAGCTTTGAAAACTTTAAAGATGATAGCGGCACTTATCCCATTGTGCGTGCCATGAGTGAGATAGCCGGTAGCGCGGTAATGCTGATTGCCGGTCAGTACCTGAGTAGTTTTAATAAAGGCAAAGGCGTTTTACTGGGTGGTATCAGTGGCATCCCCCCAACCAAAGTAATCATCATTGGTGCGGGTATTGTGGGCGAGTTTGCCACACGTAATGCATTGGCATTGGGCGCTTCTGTAAAAGTGTTTGATAACAATGTGTATCGCTTAAAACAATTACAGAATAATTTGGGTCAGCGCATCTGGACAAGTGTGTTGGAACCTAAAATATTGGCCAAACAGCTTAAAACCTGTGAAGTGGCGGTGGGTGCATTAAGTAATGAGTTTGGCCGTGCGCCGGTAGTGGTTACTGAAGATATGGTAGCGGCTATGCGCCCCGGCAGTATTATTATTGATGTGGCCATAGACCGTGGCGGTTGCTTTGAAACCAGCGAATTAACCAGTTACGAAGCCCCTACTTTTCTGAAACATGATGTGATCCATTATTGTGTTCCCAATATCCCCAGTGGTTTTGCACGTACGGCCAGCCAGGCCATCAGCAATGTATTGATGCCATTGATTCTGGAAATCAGCGATGAAGGCGGACTGGAAGAAATGGTATGGCACAAATTCAATCTTCGCGAAGGCATTTATATGTTTAAGGGTGCGCTGACAGATTTTTATATCAGCCAGCGATTCAATTTAAAATATACTGACCTGAATTTATTGATTGCCAGCAGGCGATAGGAATGTTGAATGATGAATAATATTGCGTAGAGAATGATGATTTGAGATTAGTGCTTAACTGTTTCGGGCGATTTTACCACAATTATAAAGTAAACAATAACCATTAATGTAATTACCCCGGTTACAAGGAAAGTGATAGGTGCGCCAAACCGGAACCACAATAAGCCGGCCAAAGTACTGGCCAGCATAGCGCAGATACTTTGAAAGCCCGTATATGTTCCGATAGCGGTTGCCGTATCTTTTTTGTCGGTGATATTACTGATCCATGCTTTTGAAATTCCTTCGGTGGCTGCTGCGTAAACACCGTACAGAAAAAATAGGCCAAAGAAATAGTAAGGATTATTGATTGCCGACATGCCAAAATATACACAGGCAAATAATACGAGTCCTGTAAGAAACATTTTCTTCAATCCAATATTGTCGGCCACAATACCGATAGGGAAAGCAAACAGGGCATATACAAGATTATAGAAGATATAGACTGCAATCACTATCGTGTCTGAAAGTCCGGCCTGTTTTGCTTTGAGCAAGAGAAAAACATCAGAGCTGTTGAACAGCGTAAAAGCCAGTAACCCAATAACCAGTGTACGATAGCCGGAAGGGCTTTGTTTCCAGTAATGAAGAAATGAGAAGAAAGATGTTGCTGTTTTCTGCTTTGCATCGGGTTTTCTTTTTTCTTTGAGGGAAAAAGAAGCGGCAACAGCAAGAATCCCGGGAATGAATGCGATTAAAAATAAAGTTTTATAATCCTGCGGATGATAATACAGGTAGAGCAATGCGAGTGATGGCCCCATCACCGCACCCAATGTGTCCATGGAACGATGAAAGCCAAAGACCTTGCCTTTCGTTTGTGGTGTGGCTTCGTCTGAAAGAATCGCATCCCTGGCACCTGTTCGGATGCCTTTGCCAAAACGGTCGATAGTGCGGGCAAAGAAAATCCATAGCGGATAAATAAAAAGCGCCATCATAGGTTTTGAAACGGCGCTAAGTGCATAACCCATTTGCACAAACGGAACACGTTTGCCTGTTTGATCAGAGCGCTTGCCAAAATAGCCTTTACTAAGTCCGGCAGTAGCTTCTGCCATCCCTTCCAGCACCCCAATCAGAATAATGGAGAATCCGATTGATTTAAGATAAACCGGCATAATGGGATACAGCATTTCACTTGCCATATCAGTAAATAAGCTGATGATGGATAATGTCCAGACTGTTTTGGTGATGGATTTCAATGCGATTGTTTGAAGTGTTAGCCAGTTATTAATAAATATACGCCTACTTGCAGATAAGATACGCCGATGCCAAATTAAACCGCGCCTTTATGTGAGAAAAAATGCACACAAGGGCACAAAGGCACGGTATTTTTCTGGTGTATATAAAAGTATCCAGCCCAAACTTTTACTAACTTGTATTGTTAGATAATACCCGATTGTATGTGGTTAAAATATTTGATCGTTTTTGCAGCAGCCTGCGCAGTAGATATTGTTCCGCTCCCTCTTCCACCTGCATTTGTGGTGATGGTGTTTTTGCAGATCTATTTTAACCTGGATGTTTGGGTGGTTATTTTTGTTGGTGTGTCCGGCTCTATACTTGGGCGATATATTCTCACATTATACATTCCTAAAATTGCCGACAAAATATTTAACCACGCCAAGAATGAAGACGTGCAGTTCCTGGGAAGGCAGTTAAAAGAAAAGGGCTGGAAAAGCCAGGTTGCCATACTTACCTATTCATTGTTACCATTACCTACCACTCCTTTATTTATTGCAGGTGGCATGGCTAAAATGAAACCCCGTTTTATTATACCGGCTTTTGTTGTTGGTAAATTTACAAGCGATACAGTTGCCGTATTCATGGGTAAATATGCTGCTGAGAATACCGCCAGTATTCTCAAAGGAATTGTTTCCTGGGAAACTGTATTCGGTCTGATACTTGGTATTTTGCTGGTTACGGCATTTTTATTTATCGACTGGCGTACCTGGCTCCAGGAAAATAAGATCAAGCTGAATTATAAAATATGGAAGTAATTCACCTTACTGCCTGATTGCGCTGTGTAACCTCTGTTTCTCACTTTCTCTGCGGTGAAAAACCTATCGTTTATGTGATAATAGTTTTTAAAATGTTGCTTATTAATCACATTGATATATTTTGGTTGCAATAAGAGAGAAACGAAGAAAAAGAGAGTACCACAAATTTCAGAGGCACTTCTTTTCTTCTGTCTCTCTTATTGAAAATAATTGGTAACCATGTGTTAATAGCGCAACACGTAGTTTTTAATAAACCAGTCAGCCCACTACTCTCTTCCTCCACTTCACCGCCTCGTACCAGATCACAAATACAAAGCCAATACCAATGCTGCTGAGCATTTGCGCGGTTGTTAAAGCTTCAAACTCAAAGAAAATTGCCAGTGGTTTTACATAGATCAGTAATGCTGTGATAGTGATGGTAACTGCGATGATCAGTAGAACAAGATTGTTTTTATAATGTAGTGTGGTAAGCACAGAATAATAAAATGAACGGTTGATCAGGGTGAGGAATATATTGGCCGCTATTAAAACTGTAAAGACCATGGTTCTGGTAACAGCCTCGTTATAACCCTGGCGCACCGCATATTGATAAGCGAGCAGAGTTCCTGCGGTGATCAGTAATCCCTGTATCATACTCGTGGTAAGTTCTTTCCAGTTAAAGAAAGTGTTCGACATGGGTCGTGGCTTTTGAATCATGGTATTTTTTTCCATGGGTTCATTTTCATAAATAATGGAGCAGGTAGGGCCCATGATCAGTTCTAAAAAGATGATGTGTACCGGCGAAAAAATATTTGGATAGATCCATCCCAATGCCAATGGAATAAATACCGTAAGCACAATAGGTATATGAATGGAGATGATATACTGTATGGCTTTTTTCAGGTTGGTGTAAATTCTTCGGCCCATAGCAACGGCCTCTACCATTTTGGAGAGGTCATCTTCCAGTAAAATAAGAGAAGCTGCCTGTTTGGCGATCTCGGTTCCTTTTTTACCCATCGCAATGCCTATATGTGAAGCTTTTAATGCGGGGCCATCGTTTACACCATCGCCGGTCATGGCCACAATTTCATTGCCCGCCTTTAATGCGTTGATGATCCTGAGCTTGGCCTCGGGGAACATGCGTGTAAACACAGATGTTTCGCGAACTGTATCTTTTAAAGATGCATCAGGTAATTTCATTAACTCATCACCCGAAATGCTTCTGTCGTGCCCCCTGAATCCCACCTGCCGGGCAATAGAGTTGGTGGTGGCGGCATTATCGCCCGTAACAATTTTTACAGCAATTCCTGCCGTATAAAAATTATCCAGTACCGTATCTATATTTTTCTTTGGCGGATCATAAAACGCCAGTAATCCTTTAAAACTGAACGGCAGTTTTTCCTGTTCATCAGGGTAATCATTGCCGGAAAATGCTGCTTCAGCCACAGCCAATATGCGATAGCCTTCTTTGGCAAGTATGTTAACCATGTCTTCTATCTGCTGTTGCTCGGCTACAGTAAGACTGGATACTTTTATCAATGTTTCCGGTGCGCCCTTTGCAGCTATAATACGTTCGCCATGTGCATTTTGAAATACATGCGTCATCATTGGCGGGTTACCACCCAGCGGGTACTCATGCACCATTTTAAAATCAGGCCTTTCATCAGCCATTGGTAAAGCAACATATGCATCATGCAATGCTACTTCCATCGGGTCAAACGGTATGGGTTCACTGGCCCACATAGCCAGCCTGATTAATTCTTTGTCGCCCTCATTGATGCTGATCTCCGGATTGGATATTTTTGATGAGCCCAGAACAAAAAGTCTGGCAAGACTCATTTTGTTCTCGGTAATAGTGCCTGTTTTATCTGTGCATATTACTGTTGCGCTGCCCAGGGTTTCAACCGTTTTCATTTGTTTTACCACAATGCCCATCTTCATTAAACGCCATGCACCAAGCGCCATAAACGTAGTAAAGGCGACGGGTATTTCTTCCGGCAAAATACTCATGGCTAAAGTGAGCGCTTTTAACAGGCTGTCGAGCACATCAAAAGAATGCCGGTAGTTGATCGCCCAAACAATAATGAAAACAACGGTACCCACAAATACCATTTTCTTTACAAAATTGTTGATCTGCTTTTCAAGCGGTGTTTGTTCTTCCGAAATGCTTTCAAGACTTAACCCGATCTTTCCCAACTTTGTTTTATTGCCGATGGCGGTAATGGTGGCAATGGCCAGGCCACTGGCTACTGTTGTGCCACGGTAAATAAAATGATCTTCTTTTGATTTGTCTTTGTAAACAGACAAAGATTCGCCCGTGAGTATGGATTCGTTTACAGAGAAATCGTTTGAATGAACGATAGTGCCATCAGCAGCAATGGCTGTTCCTTCTTCTACCATCAGGCTGTCTCCAATAACCAGGTCATCGCTTCTGATCTCCTTTACTTCTCCGTCCCTGATCACTTTGCAGTAAGGTTGTGTAAAGTTTTTTAATTTTTCCAGCGCATTGCGGCTTCTCGAATCCTGATAAAGAGAAATGGTTGCAACCAGAACAATGGCTGAAGCAAGAAAAATGCCATCGCCTGTTTTTCCGCTGATAAAATAGATAGTTGATGCAGCCAGTAACAGAATAACCATCGGCTCTTTGGCAAGGCTTCTCATTGCATCAATAAAACCGTTTTCTTTTTTATATGCAAGTGTATTGGCGCCAAATTCTTTTCTGGCATTGATTACCTGCTCCTCATTGAGGCCCTCTATGTTAAAATTGTTTGTTGGCATAACTGAAGATGTCCTTAAAGGTAGAAAGTCTGACTTTCTGATTTAATGATTTCCGTCATGCCGGAGTCAGGGTACTCAGGCATCCTTATTCATGAAAAACAGCTCACTGATGGTGTTGTTCTTTTCAACGGTAGCAAGTTCGGAGATCTGTTTGCAGAGTTCATTGCATTCTGCTGCGGCTTTAGCATGGTCTATCTCTCCGGTTTTGATCAGTTGTTCCAGTTCCAGTTGCCTACGTAATATTTCGGAGGATAAAAAGGAGTTGGCAATGGTTCTGGCCATCAGGAATTCCAGTATATGGGCCATGTTCAGGGTATAACCCTTACCATCTTTTAATAATTGTTCTATATCGGGGTCTTTCATGAGCGTTGCGTAAAATTGTTAAGGTAAATTACCAAAATCATTTTATTGCAGTCCCAGTTTTTTCTTTTGTTTTTTACTTAATTCAAGACCTATAAACTGCTTTGGATGTGATATTTTGAATGTTTGATTCATTACGGTTAGCGGGTTGGTTTGCCCGTCTTCATTCACACAAAAAACTGTTGGGAGAGAAAAATAGTAAACAAGATTAGCTGATGCATCAGAGGTGTTACCGGCCATTACCCTTTTTTCATCAAGATATTCTACAGAAAATAATACCTCATAACGTTCACTTTCTTTATTAAACACGGCGATTGGCTGGCCAGGTACTACATAATCGCCTTCAGCCACCAATAATTTTATGGGTGCACGAATACTATAATGGCTCAGGGTGCCGTCCTTATGTTGAATGCGTACCCGGTTGCGGTTACTGTGATATACTTCATTTCCTTTTTCACCTTCTTTTATTTCATCACTGCATTCATATACTGTACCGGCGCGGGCAGCACAGATCGTATCTCCTGTACCATAAATAAATCCTGTTCCGTAAAACTCATTGGCATTTTTTTGTCCAAGCCTGTTGGCCACACTGGAAACCTTTGAAATACGCAGCACATTTTCTGCGGTACCGGGCAGAAAATATACAAAAGAACTGTCTGCGGGCCGTTTGCGTAAAGCCGCCCCCGGAAAATACTGATACCTGTAATTAAAAGAATAGAAGGTAGCTGTATTATCCGGTGTTAACCGTACTATTTCTCTTTTGCCTTGTGTTAATGTTGCAATAACTATATCGTTGATGATGGAAGAAGATCTGTAACCTTTTAGTCCGGTGAAGATTAGTTTTAGGGTATACTCCCCATAAGCCTGGCTTTCTGCATAGATGCTGATAGATCTATCCTGGTTCTGTTCAGAGCTGCAGGTGATCAAAGCTCTTTGCGCCATAACCGATGAAATTAAAAAACAAGATATTACCAATAGGAAACAGGAACGATTCATATAAATGGTTTTCTGGTTACTAAAGAATCAATCACAAGCAAAATAAGAAAAGAAATACAGATTTCAATCTTTGGAGAAACGATCAGGGCGGATCATTTGTAATCAAAAATATTCAGGCGTGTGGCGCAGAAGTCCATCTCATGCTCATCGTTACTGCTTACAATAACGAGTTTGTTTTTGCAATATCCTTCAATCAGTTGATGGTATAATTGATAACCACTGACATCCAGATTAGTACAGGGTTCATCCAGCAGCACCACGGGTACGTCAGAAAAAATAGCCTGTGCCAGTTTAATGCGTTGTTTCATACCACTGCTGAAATAACGGATCTGCTTGTCTGCCGATTTTTCAAGTCCGATCACCGCAAGAATTTCATCAATACCTGCCGCAGCCGTTAATGGTTTGAACTGCTTATGAAAATGCAGAAACTCTTTGGCGGTCATTTCTTCAATCAATTCTACATAAGGTGCGGCAATAGAGAGGTAACGATAAAAGTTTTCAGGTTCAACAAGCGATGATGTGTCAGATATCTTCTTCTCCTTCATCATTCCCTGCTCAGTATTCAATATTCGATATTCAACATTGCCTGCACTCAACTGTATGCTTCCCGCAATGCTTTGCAGTAACGTGCTTTTGCCGCTTCCGTTAGGCCCGGTAATGGCGTAGGATCTGCCTGTTTCAAAAGTGTAGGTAACGTGCCGGAATATCCAGTCGCGGTTAAAACGTTTACCGGCATCAACAAGTGATATATTACCCCCTGGCCCCCTGAAGGGGGAATTAGGAGAAAGAATATCTTGTTGTAGAGAATCAGTCATAATAATGCAAAAATAACTCCCCCTTCAGGGGGCCGGGGGGTTAATCTTCTTCTGTTGCTCCCTTAACAAAACGCTTGATAATACCTCTTCCGCTTTCCCTGATAAAAGTTACGATCTCGTCTCTTTCATCAGTAGCAGGTAATTCTTCTTCAATAAATTCCAATGCCTGCGAGGTATTGAAGCCTTTGTTATAAATGGTGCGGTATACGTCGAGGATATGATTGATCTGTTGTAGCGGGAACCCCCTGCGTTTTAAGCCAACACTATTCACACCGCCATAACTAAGCGGGTTACGAACAGCTTTGATGTATGGTGGAACATCTTTACTCACCAGGCTCCCGCCTGCAATAAAAGTATGCTGCCCGATATTTACAAACTGGTGTACCGCACTCACACCACCTACTACGGCCCAGTCGCCCATGGTTACGTGACCGGCAACCTGCACGCTGTTGCTCATGATACAGTTATTGCCAATATTGCAATCGTGTGCAATATGGCTGTAAGCCATGATGAGGCAATTGTTACCCACTTTGGTTTTGCCGCGATCGTCTGTTCCGCGATTGATGGTAACAAATTCGCGTATGGTTGTATTATCGCCAATTTCTGCTGTTGTTCTTTCACCACTGAATTTCAGGTCCTGTGGAATAGCGCCCAATACTGCACCTGGAAATATCCGGCAGTTTTTACCAATCCTTGTTCCGTCCATGATGGTAACATTACTGCCAATCCATGTGCCTTCACCAATCTGAACATCGCCATGAATAACAGTGAATGGGTCGATCTTCACGTTTGGTGCTATACGTGCATTAGGGTCGATATAAGTATAGGGATGCGTCATCTCTGATTTTTAGATTGATCTATGTTTTATATGATTTTAATTATTCCCACTCACCACTCACTACTCACGGCCTCTTCACCACCTGTGCAACAAGGTCGGCTTCTGTAGCTACTTTGCCTCCTACATACACCGTTCCTCTCATCTCACAAATGCCCCTGCGTATTGGTCCGGTAAATTCCATTTTCAATACCATGGTATCACCGGGTTTTACCATTTGCTTGAATTTGCAATTATCAATTTTCAAAAAATAGGTATCATAGGTTCCTTCAGGCATTGAATTAATGCAGAGTATACCGCCTGTTTGTGCCAGCGCTTCTATTTGTAAAACACCTGGCATTACCGGGTTTCCGGGGAAGTGGCCGGGAAAGAACCATTCGTTAAAGGTTACATTCTTAATGCCAACGATGTACGTATCTGTTAACTGGATGATCTTATCTACCAGCAAAAACGGATGGCGATGCGGTAAGGTTTTTTCAATTTTTTCTAAAGTAAATACCGGCGGCATACTGGGGTCGTATACCGGCACATCTTTTACGTGCCTGTTTTTCTTGATGTATTGTTTGATCTTTTTTGCAAACTCTACATTGGTGCTATGGCCCGGCCTGTTTGCAATAATGCGCGCTTTGATGGGGAAACCGATCAGTGCAAGATCACCTACCACATCCAGTAACTTATGACGGGCAGGTTCATTAGGGAAACGAAGCTCCAGGTTATTCAGGTAGCCTTCACTTTTTACTTCAATCTTATCGCGTTTGAAAACTTTTGCCAAACGGCCCATTTCTTCATCGGTAACAGGTTTATCAACCACCACTATCGCGTTATTGATATCGCCGCCTTTTATCAGGTCGTTATCGAGCAACATTTCCAACTCGTGCAAGAAGCAAAAAGTACGGCAGGGCGCTATCTCAGATTTAAAATCTTTGATGGTTTTTAAACCGGCATGCTGGGTGCCTAAAACAGGACTATTAAAATCGATCAGTGTAGTGATCTGGTAATCCATTGAGGGGAGCGCCACCATTTCTACACGCTTGGCTTCATCGTAATGATAAATGTTTTCATCAAGACTGTACCATGCTTTGGTTGCTTCCTGTTCAACTACGCCCGACTCTTCAATCAGGGCAATAAAAGGAGAGGAGCTGCCATCTATAATAGGTATTTCAGGACCATTAACCTCTATTAATACATTGTCAACGCCCATGCCCACTAAAGCAGCCAGGATATGTTCAACCGTACTCACTTTGGCATCGCCCACCTGCAGGGTAGTTCCGCGGCTGGTATCGGTTACCAGGTCGCAATCGGCTTTGATGATGGGTTGCAGCGGCAGATCAACACGTTGAAACTGTATTCCAAAACCGGGGTTTGCCGGTTTCAGGGTCATATCAACCAAAACACCTGTATGCAGGCCGGTGCCGCTGATGCTGATGGGATTACTAAGAGTATGCTGTTTGTCCGGGTTAAAATTGATATCCATTCTTTGTTTCGGTTTATGAGTGGCCTGGTTTTCCATAGATCAAACGATCATGCCGGAAAACAGTATACACTCAAAACCTGCCTTAGATACAACGGGCAGGTATTGTTATCAAAAATATATTCGGCAAAAATAAGATTTCGGGGCGGTTAAATGGCTTTTCTTCAGGCATTTACCCTTTCGGCGAGTAGTTGTTCCACCATTTTTTCCAATTCTTTAACCCTTTTCTCAAGATCGGGCAGGTTGCGGCTCATGGCCTGGATGCGCAAATAGCTGGAAAAATCCATGGCCGGGGTGCCGTTCCACGATTTATTGGGTTCTTTGATAGATTTGGTAATACCGCTCTGGCCGGCAATCTTAGATCCATCTGCAATACTGATATGCCCGGCAGTGCCAACCTGGCCGCCAATCATAACGTTCTTACCTATTTTAGTACTTCCGCTAACGCCTGCCTGTGCGGCAACAACGGTATTGGACCCCACTTCTACATTATGTGCTATCTGGATCAGGTTATCCAATTTTACTCCGGCACGGATGATGGTAGAACCCATGGTAGCCCTGTCAATAGTGGTATTGGCGCCTATCTCTACAAAATCCTCAATCACAACATTACCAATCTGGGGCACTTTATGATAAGTTCCATCAGCCTGGGGCGCATAGCCAAAGCCATCGCTGCCAATAACAGAACCGGCATGAATGGTTACATTTTTACCTATTACACAATCATTATATATTTTAACCCCCGCATTAAGAACGGTGTTGTCACCCACTTTTACGCCATTGCCCAGCACTACACCGGGGAAGAGTTTTACATTATTGCCAATGGTAACACCCTCGCTGATGTAAACAAAAGCGCCTACAAATACCTGCTCACCCAAAGTGGCCGAAGGATCTATAAAACTGGGTTGCTGTATGCCGGTAAGCTGCTGCCTGATCAATTCCTGGTATTTGGAAAGCAGGGTGGCAAAAGCAGTATAAGCATCAGGTACCCGTACCAAAGTAGCTGCTACAGGCTGTTTCAGCTCAAGCGACTCGTTGATGATAACGATGGATGCCTTGGTATTGTATAGATATTCCTCGTATTTGGGATTGGCGAGAAAAGAGAGTTGCCCTTCAACAGCTTCCTCAATTTTGCCAAAGGAAACAACGGTTGCGGCGGCATTTCCTTCCAGCTTGCCATTGATCAACATGGCTATTTGCGGGGCTGTGAATTGCATAATTTGATGTTTGGTTCATGGGGCAATAGAGGACATTCCATGAAAATAGCAGGTAAAGCTATAGTTTATGGGTGATGGTCTATGGCCTAAGTTAGCGAACAAATGTAAAATTTTTTAACCTGCTCAGAAAGGTTTTGGTCAATTAATGCATTTTCTATCTGAGATATATCGGTTACGGTACCATCTTTAAATAAAATATTAATACGTTCATCTTTGGTCTGGTACAGGGTATTGGTTGCTTCCCCGGTAAAGCAGAAATAGGAAACGTCTTCGGGCGGGATACCGAATTTTTGGATGGCTTCCGCTTCTTTACTTTTTACAAAACTGTGCTCAAAAGGCTCCGCCTGTATCCTTGCTTTATATAATTGCCGGTTAAGAAAACGGTTGCAAAGCAATGAGAGGATCTTATCCGGATGATGGCTCCAGCACTTAACTGCATGCATTACATCATGGTCATCAATAGAGCAGAACTTTTCCAGCACCGATGTGTCCATATGGCCCTCAAAGCCACCAAGGAAAAAATCCAGTTCTGATAATGTTTTTAACTGCTCATCCGTTTTTGAATAGATGCTGCGCACACGCTGTAAAATTTTAACCAGCATTTTCTCGGCCGATAGTACTGTTTTGTGCAGGTATACCTGCCAGTACATCTGCCTTCTTGCCACTAAAAATTTCTCTACACTGTAAATGCCTTTTTCTTCAACCATCAGTTGCCCATCGTGTACCACCAGCATTTTTATAATGCGGTCGTAACCAATTACACCTTCACTTACACCCGAATAAAAACTATCGCGGCTCAGGTAATCCATCCTGTCTACATCCAGTTGCCCGCTGATCAGTTGATGCAAAAATGGTTTATGGTAATTATCAGTAAATATCCTGATGGCAAGCGTAAGCTGTTCGCCCAGCTCGGTATTCATCAGGTTCATGATCTGCAAAGAGAGGTGCTCATGATGTGCTCCCTGTACCAGAATTTGTTCGAGTGCGTGCGAGAATGGTCCGTGGCCAATATCATGCAGCAGGATGGCTGCTTTTACCGCTATCTCTTCTTCATCGGTAATCTCTACTCCTTTACCCCTCAGCTCTGCTACTGCATTATGCATTAAATGATAAGCCCCCAACGAATGATGCAGCCTTGTATGCACCGCCCCGGGATACACTAGTTGCGCCATAGCCATTTGTTGTATGCGGCGTAGGCGCTGGTAGTAAGGATGTGCAATAATGGCAAAGATCAACGGGTGGTTAATGGTGATAAAACCATACACCGGGTCGTTGATAATTTTTCTTTTGATGGGCGTCATGCCTGTTGTTGAATTGTTAAATCAGTAACTTTTGCAGCAGACAAAAGTACAAATAAGAATGCCATACGGCAGAATGAAATAGATTTACTTTGTTATTTAACAGCCACCCGCTAAAACAGTGTCATTATCGCGCCCACTTCTACCTGCTGATCGTTAATTTTATTTATTGTTGACTAATTTTGGAGTTCCCTAAAAACAAACCCCAAACTTCAAACCCCAAACTCCAAACTAACCTATGTCTGTAGCAAAAATTTTATGGGTAGATGATGAGATCGAAAGCCTGCAATCGCAGAAACTGTTCCTTGAACATAAAGGTTACGAGGTGCATACCCTTACCAACGGATTTGATGCCATCGAATATGTAAAAGATAACCTGGTAGATGTAGTATTGATGGACGAGACCATGCCCGGTATTACCGGCCTTGAAACACTTGCACGTATAAAAGAAATAAACAGTCATATACCGGTAGTACTCATCACCAAAAATGAAACAGAGAACCTGATGGATGATGCCATTGGCAGCCAGATAACCGATTACCTGATTAAACCGGTAAATCCAAACCAGGTATTGCTTACTTTAAAAAAGATCATCGATAATAAAAGACTGGTGGCAGAAAAAACCACTACGGCTTACCAGCAGCAATTCAGGGAACTGTTTATGGCGCTGAGTAACAACCCTGACTATAACGAGTGGATGGAGATCTATAAAAAATTAGTGTACTGGGAACTGGAGATGGAGAAAAGCGACAGTCCCGAAATGCGCGAAGTATTCCAGACACAGAAACAGGAAGCGAATACGGAGTTCTTCAAATTTGTGAGTAAGAATTACGCATCCTGGGTTGATCCCAAAAGTTTTTCCGCACCTATTATGAGCAATCATCTGTTCCAGTTTAAAGTATTGCCGCATGTAGAAAAAGGAACACCGCTTTTTTTTATTTTGATCGATAACCTTCGTTACGACCAGTGGAAAGCCATACAGCCCATATTTGCTGAAAGCTTCAGGGTATTGGAAGAAGAAACTTTTTATTCTATCCTTCCCACGGCCACACAGTATTGCCGCAATGCCATTTTTGCGGGCTTAATGCCGATTGATATCGAAAAACAATTCCCGCAACAATGGAAGAACGATGATGATGAGGGCGGTAAGAATATGTTTGAGGAAGAGTTCTTCAAAGCACAGTTAAAGCGTTTGAAGAAAGACGATATCAGGTTCAGTTATAATAAAATTGTGAATCATCACGATGGGCAGCAATTAGTAAGCAATATCCATAACCTGTTACAGAATGATCTCAATATTATAGTTTACAATTTTGTAGACATGCTTAGTCATGCCCGAACTGAGATGGAAGTATTAAAAGAACTGGCCAGCGATGAAGCCAGTTACCGGAGCATTACCCGCAGTTGGTTTGAGCATAGTCCTTTACACCAGGCACTGAAAAAAATTGCAGATAAAAACCTGAAAATAGTGTTGGCTACCGACCATGGAAGTGTGCGCGTGAATACGCCGCATAAAGTGATAGGCGATAAACAAACCACGGCCAATCTCCGCTACAAGCATGGCCGTAACCTGAATTTTGAGCCAAGGGATGTTCTGGCATTTAAAGATCCGAAAGAAGCGGGGCTGCCGGTACCCAATGTAAATTCCTCTTTCATCTTTGCCAAAGAAGATGGCTTTTTATGCTATCCCAATAATTACAACCATTATGTTAATTATTATAAGAATACGTTCCAGCATGGCGGTATCAGCCTGGAAGAGATGATTGTGCCGATTATTAAGATGGTAAGCAGGAATACAACCCCCTAACCCCCTAAAGGGGGAATAAATGGGTTGTGGATAACTGAAAACGTTGAAAAGAAGCGACAACATTAATTTTGAACTTCCTCATAACCCCCCTTTAGGGGATGGGGGTGGCAATGAAATACACGCAATCCACTTTAGATAAATTAGCAGATATTCTGGGCGAATCAGGTTATGTGGTTCGGTATGAGAGAGGCACTTTCCAGAGTGGGTGGTGCCTGCTGGAAGCCAGAAAAATTGTGGTGCTCAATAAATTCCTCAGTATTGAGGGCCGCATCAATACCCTGATGGAAATTATCCCTCAACTGGCTATCGACTTCGATAAACTCACACACGAGTCGCAAAAGCTTTACGAAGAGGTGGTAAAAAAATCTGTAACAGAAGCATAGTATTGCGGTTAATACGCATAATGTGTGATGTTATTTGACTTAGTTTTGACACGTGAGCGCTACGCCCCTAACCATAACATTTCTCGGCACAGGTACCAGTTCAGGCGTACCTATGATTGGCTGCTCCTGTGATGTATGCTCTTCAGAGGACTCTCATGATAAACGCCTGCGGAGCAGTATCCTTGTTAGTTCTGCAACAACTACAGTAGTGGTAGATACCACACCTGATTTCCGCTATCAGATGTTACGTACCCGCACCAATCAACTGGATGCGGTATTGTACACACATCCCCATAAAGATCATATGGCCGGACTGGATGATATCCGGGCTTATAATTTCACTTCTAAAAAAGGGATGAATATTTATGCCAACTCCTTAACGGAAGAAGCAGTGCGCCGCGATTTTTATTATGCTTTTACGGATATCAAGTATCCCGGTGTACCCGAGCTAAACCTGATCACTATTGATGAGTCTCCTTTTTTTATTGGCGATATACACGTGCAACCCATCCAGGTTATTCATCATAAAATGCCCGTGTTCGGTTTTAGGTTTGGCGCTTTTACCTATATCACCGATGCCAATAAAATAGAAGAAGAAGAGAAAGAAAAAATCAGGGGCTCCAAAATATTGGTGCTGAATGCCCTTAGAAGAGAAACCCATATTTCTCATTTTAACCTTACCGAAGCCGTATCATTGGCGCTTGAACTGGAAATTCCGGAAGTATATTTTACACACGTGAGCCACCAGTTGGGTAAACATGAAGACATTAACCGTGAACTCCCCCCGCATATCCAGTTAGCCTACGATGGCTTAACTATCCGTTTGTAACCCCCTTTGAATACAAAAACAATAAAATGTTTGTGTATGAAAAGGATCCTTAAAGACTATTTCACCTTCAGCAGGAAGGAACGTATTGCAGTAATTATTTTACTGCTCGTTATCGTGGCATGCATTGCAATGCCCTACCTCTATCGGCCCAAACCCAGTCCCCCGCTCATTAATCGGGCGCTTGTTGATTTTATTGCGAAAGCAAATATTGCGCCCTCAAAAGATAGTGCTGTATCAGAATCGGCAACTTCGCTATACACTGTGAAGGGTGTAACCGAACCCGTCCATCAAACATTATTTGCCTTCGATCCCAATACTGTTTCTGCCGAAGGGTGGGCGCGGTTAGGCGTTCATGAGCGAACAATCCGTACCATTCTCAATTACCGCAGCAAAGGTGGTCGTTTCAGGCAGCCGGATGATATCAGGAAAATATGGGGTATCAGTAAAAAAGAAGCAGACAGGCTCCTGCCATTTGTACGGATAGCCGAAACGCCGGACAATATTTTTTCTTTCGGAAAGAAACAGGAAAAAAATTCAAACAGGAAACCAGGGATCATTGATATTAATACAGCAACGGTTGAAGACTGGGCAGCATTGCCGGGGGTAGGAGACGCGCTGGCAAATAGGATTACCCGGAACCGGGAACGGGTTGGCGGCTTTGTAGCACCTGATCAGCTCAAAAAAACTTATGGGATCAGCGATTCATTGTATCGTGTGATAAGTCCGTACCTTAGAGCAGAGCAGGCAACTGTTCCCAAACTGGATCTGAATACTGTTTCTGCCTACGACCTTAAAATGCGCACCGGTATTACTGATGCACTGGCAAGGGCTATCATTGTATACCGGCAGCAATATGGTGCTTACACATCGGTTGCTGACCTGAGAAAGATCGTTTTCCTGACAGATTCCGTATTTCAACACCTTGTTAAATGCGTAAAAGTTAATTAGAACACATGGTAGAAAAATCAAATTTTGCCGTTTAGATAATTACCCTACTTTTGCGTCACAAACTAACAAACGGTCGTTTGTTTTTAAGGGGGTCGCCAGATAACGATTGCTTGTTTTTGGCGACCTCCGTCTATTTTAATTGTAACCTGGTATGAATTTTAAACCAACCGAATTAACCGAGCAGGTGGCCCAAACGGCAAGGGACTTTGCGCAAATGCACATCAAACCCTTTGCGATGGAATGGGACGAAAGTCAACAGTTTCCGCTGGCCGTTTTTAAAGAACTGGGCAAACAGGGAATGATGGGGGTATTGGTTCCGGAAGAATATGGCGGGGCCGGACTTGGTTATTTCGAGTACAATGCCATCATCCAGGAAATAGCCAAAGTATGTGGTTCCATCGGTCTTAGTGTAGCGGCACATAATTCGCTTTGCACCAATCATATTCTTTCTTTTGGTACAGAAAGCCAGAAAAAACAATGGTTGCCCAAATTGGCTACGGCTGAATGGTTGGGGGCCTGGGGGTTAACAGAGCCTAACACGGGAAGCGATGCCGGTAATATGAAAACAACCGCCGTAAGATCAGGTGATGGTTGGTTATTAAATGGCACCAAAAGCTGGATCACCCACGGTAAAAGCGGGGATATCGCAGTTGTGATCTGCCGTACAGGAGAACCACGTACACAGGGTAATGCCACGGCTTTTGTGGTAGAGCGCGGCACGGTCGGCTTTACGGGAGGTAAAAAAGAGAATAAACTGGGCATGCGCGCCAGCGAAACAGCCGAAATGATTTTTGATAACTGTTATATCCCGGATACAAACCGCCTCGGCGAAGTGGGAGATGGCTTCAGGCAGGCGATGAAAATATTAGACGGGGGAAGGATCTCCATCGCCGCCCTTTCTATCGGCATTGCCAAAGGCGCTTATGAAGCTGCTTTGAAATATTCGCAGGAACGTTACCAGTTCGATAAGCCGATTGCCAGTTTCCAGGGGATCAGTTTTAAACTGGCCGATATGGCTACCGAAATAATGGCCGCCGACCTGCTGGTATGGCAATCCTGCGACCTGAAAAACAGGGGCGAAAAAGTAACCAAACAGGGGGCAATGGCCAAATATTACGCCAGCGAAGTAGCAGTTAAAACGGCCAACGAAGCTGTTCAGATATTCGGTGGATATGGTTACACAAAAGATTTTCCGGTAGAGAAGTATTATCGTGACGCAAAATTGTGTACTATTGGTGAAGGAACTTCTGAGATACAGAAACTGGTTATCTCGCGGGAAGTACTCCATGATTAGTTTTTTCGATTGCTTGCTTATATTAAAAGCCCTCTGTTTAGGGGGCTTTTTTAATGTATAAATTTATTTAACTAACTTTCTCCATCATTCGAAGTAACACGTGACCAGAACTAACCGATTATATCCATATCTGCTGCTGATTATATGTGTAACCCCACTGTCTGCAAGAGTTAACGCAACTGACGCTGTTTCAAAGGAAGATATCAGAAAAGTGGATTCCCTTAACCGACTGGCTTTTGAGCAAAAACGCACCGATGTGGCCCGGGCGCTGAATAATCTTTTCATGGCCGAAAACCTGGCTTCCGCATCTCAATACCAGAAAGGACTCGCAACAGCTTACCTGCACCAGGCAGGAATTTTTCGCCAGTCGGGTTATGAAAAAAGGGCATTGTCTACCTATTACAAATCATTACAGCTATTCAAAAGCATTAAAGACACGTTTAATATTGCTTTTGCCAGCCAGCAGATCGCCGTTTCCCTGCAAACAGATGGTAATACTGATGAAGCCATTCAGATGTACAACGAATCACTGAATGTGTATACGGCGCTGAACAGAAAAGAAGACATCATTAATATTAAAAACAACCTCGGACTAATAGAGCTGAATCAACAGCATTTTTCGGGGGCTGAAGTATATTTTAAAGAAGCATTGAAATCAAGTATTGCGATCAAATACGTTTATGGCGAAAAAAAAGCTTTGTATAATCTTGGTCTGTTAGAAGAAAAAAGTAAAAACCTAAAGGCGGCCGAAACCTACTATTTACAATCGCTTTCAAAAGATGCAATGCTGAAAGACAGGTACGGAGCAGCCCTTAACGGTTTACAACTGGCTTCCCTGAACCTGAAACAGAGTATGCCCGACGCTGCCATTGCCATGGCTAAAATAGCGTATCAGAACGCTTATGCGGTATCAGCCTATAACCTGATGAAGGATGCCGCCAATAAAATGATCGAGATATACAGGCAAAAATCCGATATCCCTAAAGCTTATCAGTGGCAGGATTCGTTGGTGAAAATTCTGCAGATACAGAACGAAAATGAAAAGGGATATGCACTCAATTTCATAGATGTTATTAAAAGTCAGGACATCCAGAAAATAAATGCTGAAAATGAAGTGGTAAATGCAAGGCGTGTTCAGCGTGAGCAATTGCTGATTATTACAGTTGGTACTTTTATCCTGATCATAGTTGCTGTGCTGGCAGTTTTGGCATTGGTTAACTACCAGCGCCAGCGATTCTTTGGTAAGGAACTGAAACAGAAGAATGAGATCATAGAAAAAAATTCAGCTTCACTCGACAGGCTCAACAAAGAGATATCCAATCAGAACCTTTTGCTTGAAGAGGATAATAAAACAAAAAATAAATTACTGTCCATTATCTCACACGACCTGCGTACGCCATTGGTAAATACAAAGGGCGTATTGAACCTGGTAAACCAGGGAATGGTTCCGCAGGAAGAATCAGAGCGTTTATTGCAACTGCTGGAAACACAGTACATCGGTACAACTTCATTGCTGGATAACCTGTTGTTCTGGATCAAAGGGCAGATGAACGGAATGGGCGATGATAAAGTGAAAGTGGGCCTGTATCAGTTAATGAAAAGCCTGGAAGATGAACAAAGGCTTCCTTTATTAAAGAAGAAGATCGACCTGAGAAATAATATTGATAAAGGCATTGTGATCGTGGTTGAAAAAGAAATGATCCGCATTGTATGCAGGAACCTGATCAGCAATGCCATTAAGTTTACGAACGAGAACGGCTATATTGAATTATCATCACGTATTGCAGGGAATGTGTTGTACTTAACGGTTACAGACTGTGGTATCGGTATGACAAAAGAAGCTATCGAAAAAGTAAATGCCAAACAGTATTATAACACCACAGGAACCTCTTACGAAAAAGGCAGTGGGTTTGGTTTGATGCTTTGCCGCGATCTCATCAGCAAAAACGGAGGAGAACTCATCATCGAAAGTGAACCCGGAAAAGGCAGCGCATTTACAGTAACTATTCCTTACGAGCAGGTTTAGAATACCGAATATTGAATGATGAAGTGCAATAAAACACTTCGATATTCAATATTCAGTATTCAAAATTCAACATTCCTCAGTCTTCTTTATTGCCGGCAGAAAAGATCTGGTCTACCGCTCCGCCCAGCATCGGAAATTTATCTTTTACAAAACCGGCAATCGTTTCTATAGCCTTGGTTGCCTGCTCCTGGTTTAGTCCGGCTTCTTTCATTAATCTTTCTATCAGTTCGTTCATAATATATGTTTTGAGGGTGAAATGTAAGTTCGTGCATGCAATATTAACTGCTGCCAATAAAAAAGCGATAAGAAGTTATTCCCATCGCTATCTCTGAATGCGCAGATTAAGTATGATATGTTGTGATTGAGATAGTAAAAAGAGAAACTGTTTTATAAAACTAAACTAACCCAAGGAACAAGAATCGGCAAAATCTATATTCAGTCCCTGTGGACGGGCCTCTTTTGGTTCGGTGCCAAGCGAAGGCGAAGGCAGACAAAATGATGCGAAGCACATTTTGTCAGAAGCTAAAGCAGCCCGGTAACAGGGACGGGGCCCAGCGGCCTTGAGCGGCAACAGATCTTGTGTATTAGTGTGTCGCGGTTTGATTAGGATAATACAACTTCCTAATGGAGCACAACACGTTAAATATGATTAGACGATTATGCTAAAACTCAGGCTACTTTTAAAATACTGAGTTTGCTTTTGCTGAACATCTGCTCTGCATAATCAAGTGTGATGTGCAGGTGTTTAACGGCTGTGCCGGGCAGTTCAAACATGGCATCTGTTAAAATGCTTTCGCAGATACTGCGTAAACCTCTTGCTCCCAGTTTGTATTCCAGCGCTTTCTTTACCATAAAATCCAGTACGGCATCATCTATCTTCAGTTCAATGCCTTCCAGTTCGAACAGGCGGGTAAACTGTTTAATGAGCGAGTTCTTTGGTTCGGTAAGAATACTCCGCAAAGTTTCTGTATCTAACGGATTCAAATGCGTAATTACCGGTAGCCTGCCCAGTAATTCGGGTATCAGCCCAAAACTTTTCAGGTCCTGCGCATTAATAAATTCTAACAGATTTTTGCGCTGGTGTTCCTGCTCCTCTTTGTTTACACTAAAGCCAATCGCGTTGGTATTAACCCTGCGGGCGATCACTTTATCAATACCATCAAATGCCCCTCCGCATATAAAAAGGATATTCTTGGTATCTACCTTGATCATTTTTTGCTCCGGATGTTTGCGTCCTCCCTGTGGCGGTACCAGTACTTCAGTGCCTTCCAGCATTTTCAATAATCCTTGCTGCACACCTTCTCCGCTTACATCGCGTGTAATGGAAGGGTTATCTCCTTTGCGTGCAATCTTATCCAGTTCATCCACATATACAATACCCCGTTCTGCAGCGGTTACATCGTAATTGCAGTTTTGCAGTAAACGGGTAAGCATGCTTTCCACATCTTCTCCCACATAACCGGCTTCTGTAAATACGGTGGCATCTACAATGGCAAAAGGCACGTTTAATAAGCGGGCAATGGTTTTAGCCAATAAGGTTTTACCGGTTCCGGTTTCGCCAACCATAATGATGTTGCTCTTCTCGATCTCAACATCATCGGGCTGCTGTTTATTATTGACCCTTTTGTAGTGATTATAAACAGCTACCGACAATACTTTTTTGGCATCATCCTGTCCAATCACATATTCATCAAGAAATTTTTTGATCTCTGCCGGACGCCGCACATTCAGTTTAAAATTATTGGAGCTGTTGCTTCCTTCCTGTTTGGTGGTAAGTTCCTGGGCAATGATCTCCTGGGCATGTTCCACACAGTTCTCACAGATATGACCATCCTGACCGGCAATAAGGATCTTAACCTCATCGCGGTTGCGGCCACAGAAAGAACAATGTAATTGAGATGCTTTTGCCATAGTTGGTGTTTATGATCCACTTTAAAAGCCTGCCTGTTAGACAGTTTTTTGCAATGAAGTGTTGCAAAGCTACCGCAGATAGGGCTTTGAAAGGTGATTTTAGGTGTAAATACTGGTTAAAATGGGTGATTAGCCCCCAATTTTAGTTAAAACTGCGTCCACAATACCGTATTCCACGGCTTCTTTGGCATCCATCCAGTAATCGCGATCAAAGTCTTTCATGATCTGATCAACCGTTTTTCCGCAGTTATCCGCCAGTATTTTGGCACCCAGCTCCTTTGTTTTACGGATCTGGTTGGCCTGTATTTCAATATCGGCACTGGTAGCCTGGAAATAACCGCCAAGGCTTGGCTGGTGTATCATGATCTCGCCGTGAGGGTAAACATACCGCTTGCCTTTGGTGCCGGCGCTCAGTAAAATAGATCCCATACTTGCTGCCAGGCCCATGCAAATAGTACTTACCGGGCTTTGGATCAGTTTCATGGTATCATAGATCACCATACCGCTGGTTACTACGCCACCCGGACTGTTGATATAAAATTTGATCTCTTCGCCCGGTTTATCTGCATCAAGCAACAAAAGTTTGCTAACAATGTCTTTGGCAGATTTATCATCTACCACACCCCACAGGTACACAGCCCTTTTCTCGAAGAACAGCTTTTCCATTTTCTTAATCATAAAACTACCCATGGGTTCCTGCTTCTCTTCTTTAGGTTCGTTCTCTTCTTCATCTTCCATTAAATATGGATTCACGATGTATTTTGAGTTGATCATAGCGTATTCGGTTTAAATTCTTGATATATATTTTTCGTGAGCCGTGAATCGTCAGTCGTGAGATGTAAGGCGCGGGCAAATTCTCACGACTGACGATTCACGACTCACGTCAATCAGCTTTTCTTTTCCTTTCTCGGATTGGTAAACAATACTTCATCTATCAAACCATATTCTTTGGCTTCGGTAGCCGTCATCCAGAAATCACGGTCGCTGTCTTTAGCGATGGTTTCCACATCTTTTCCTGTGTGATGGGCTGTGATCGCATACAGTTCCTGCTTCAGCTTTTTGATCTCACGCGCTGTGATCTCAATATCAGTTGCCTGTCCGCCAATAGCGCCACTTGGCTGGTGCATCATGATACGGCTATGTTTGAGTGCGGTACGTTTTCCCTGGATACCGGCACATAATAAGATCTGGCCCATACTTGCTGCAATACCGGTGCAGATGGTAGCAACATCCGGACTGATAAACTGCATGGTATCATAAATGCCTAATCCGGCATAAACACTGCCTCCCGGACTATTGATATACATCTGGATATCGCGTGTTCTGTCTGTGCTTTCGAGGAACAATAACTGGGCGGTTACAATATTGGCCACATAATCATTAATGCCTTCTCCAAGGAAGATGATTCGGTCCATCATTAACCGGCTGAACACGTCCATGCTGGCTACGTTCAAAGGCCTTTCTTCAATGATATAAGGGGTGAGGTTGGTAAATCCCTGCTGCTGGTAATTATGCAAAGTGGCACTGCTGATGCCCCTGTGTTTTACCGCGTATTGTTCAAATTCTTTTCCAAGGTTCATATCGTATAATTTTTCGCTTTGAAGGTAAGTGATTTGCTATTTCAAGAATGAATCTATTGTCAAATACTGTGCAAATCAGCTATTCAGACAAGTAGTCATACCCCCCAGCCCCCTGAAGGGGGAGTATGAATTAGTTTGTCAGCTATTGCAAACAAAAAGCCGGGCCTATAAGGCCCGGCAATATTTTCCCTAACTAACTCCCCCTTCAGGGGGCTGGGGGGTGGTAGATTAATGATGGTGATGATGCAATTTCTTAGCAAAATCTTCCGCGCTGATAGGTTCTTCTTTAGCGCTTACCTGTCCCTCCAATGTGGTAAACAGCTTATCGGCGCTGATGCGGTGGTAGCTGTCTTCTACAAATTTTCTGTCCTGCATCATGCGGTTGGCATAATCGTCAATCCATTGCTGGTTATCGCCCAGGGCACCCAACTGGCCGCCCATATAGCTGAATAATTGCTGTTTGGCAAAATCGCGGATATCATCAGGCAATACCTCGATCTTATTTTCTTCAATCAGTTTGCTGCTAACCAGTGTCCATTTTAACTGACTGGCAAAACCCGGATAGTCCTGCTCTGCCTCTTCGGCAGTTTTTGGTTTTTCGCCGCCTGATTGCAACCAGCGTTTTAAGAAACTTTCAGGGAAGTCCATTTTGGTATGGTCTACCAGGTGATGATAGATCTGGTCGTATACCTGGTTGCGCGATTGCTGGGCAAAATGTGATTCGATCTCAGCTTTTACTTCTTTGCGGAAATCTTCTTCCGTCTTGATCTCGGTGTTATTTGGGTAAACGCTCAGAAAGAATGCTTCGTTCAGTTCAGCTCTTTCTACCAGGCCCACTTTGGTGATTAGTAATTTAAAATATTTATCACCGTCTTCTTTTGTTAAACCAAGGTCTGCAAGAATGGCTTCTTTTTCTTTGTCGTCAAAAGCTTTGCTAAGCTGTAACACAACGCTGTCGTTATTTTTTTTGCCTAACAGGTTCTTGCGGTATCCTTCAGAAAAATATTTAACAAGTAGTGAATTGTCTTTGCTAACGCCACCTTCTATCTCATTGCCTTCAGCGTCTGTTTCAATGAATTTAACATTCAGTACGTTATCATCGCCGGTTACAGATTCAGGTTCGGTCATCTTGCCATTGCGGATCTGCAGGCGTTCTACTTCTTCCTGTACCATGGCGTCGGTTACCGTTACATTATAACGGGTAACTTTTATGCTTTTCGGATCAACTTCAAAAGAAGGTTTCAGGCCTACTTCAAAAGAAAAGGAATAATCAACCGGGCTGTTCATATCCAATGAACGGGCATCGTTATCCAATGGGAGTGGCTGGGCAAAGATCTCTAGTTTTTCCTGGTTTAAATAGGCATTCAGTTCGCTTTCTACTTTGCGTAACACCTCATCGCTGAAAACGCCCTGTCCATACATTTTCTTCACTAATCCTGCTGGCACCATACCTTTCCGGAAGCCGGGGATATTGGCAGTTTTGGCATATTTCTTTAAACTTTGTTCAAAACCGCTGTAATAATCTTCTTTGCTCAATTGAACGGTCAGTTTATCGTTCAGTAAACCGATGTTCTCTCTCGTAACAGATGCCATAATTGATTTTTTGATCTTAAAATTTGGGCTGCAAAGGTAAGGGATTGTGGCAAAACCGGGAGGTTGAAATGAAAATTAGTGGCAAAAACAGACCAGGCAGATGATTTTTTTACCTGAAAAAGCCCCGATGCTTTTTTTAGTTAAATACACAGCAATTCCGCACAGTTACAAATTCTATCGGATAATCACTACATAGTTTTCAATAAAACACCCTATTTTGTAAAAAATGTTTAAAAAACAGCCGATTCCATTGACGACACTCTTTTTGTCATAAATTTGTCATAATGAAGAATGTCCTGCTGATATCATTACTGTTGATCCATTTATTGGGTAATACAGAGTTATGCCAGCTTCTCAGGGTTCCCAAAATATTTGAGCACTACCAGGAACACCAGCTATGGAACGCCAATGCTTCTTTCCTTGGGTTCATTACAATGCATTATTTTGGTAAGGATGGGATTGACGGAGATGAAAATCAGGATAAAGAACTGCCTTTCATGCATATTCTTCATCAAACGCCTCTTGTTTCTACAGCCCCCCCCAATGTTTGTTCAGCCGTTCCCAAACGAATCAATGCTGAATTAAAAACGTTTACTATCAGAGACAATTTTAATGTACGTCCTGTTTACACAGGCACCCTGCTACGTCCCCCCCGGATGTCCGCTTAGACTTTTGTTTTTCTATTAATCAAAACAGTATCAGACCTGTGTTTGATCAATACCGGATGCTGCACAGTATAAAAATACTGCTGTGTGCATTGTCTGTATGTTGCGGAGTCTATGTTAAACCTTAAATAAGTCCCGATGAAAAAAACAATTCTAAAAGCAGGGGGAATCGCCGGATTATGTGCGGTTTTATTTTTAGCCTGTAAACATGAACTCCCTTTTCCACCCGGTGTGGTACCGGTGTTGGAAGTGCCTAATCCCGGAAGCTCAGGTAAAACCTGCAGTCCCGACACCGTGTATTTCGCGAATGAGATACAGCCTTTATTAAATTCAAGTTGTGCGATGAGTGGTTGCCACGACGCTGTTACTCATGCAGAAGGTATTAATCTGAGCAGTTATATAGGAACACTGAAGATTGTATCTCCCGGACGGCCGTCAAGCAGCAAACTATACACGCAGTTATTTAAAAGCGGTGATGAGCGTATGCCTCCGCCACCAATGACCGCACTTTCATCAACCCAGATTGAAAAAATTCAGAAATGGATCAGCCAGGGTGCTGTAAATAATGTATGCGACCAATGCGATACAACCAATTTCAAATTTGCCACAGCCATCAAACCATTAATGGATAATAAATGTGTGGGTTGCCATAATGCGGCTTCATTAGGCGGCAATGTTGATCTTTCGTCTTATGCAGGAATTAAAGCCGCGGCAGTAAGTGGAAAATTATATGGATCTGTGGCATGGAGCAATGGTATTTCTGCGATGCCTAAAGGTGGCGTGAAAATGCCAAGCTGTGAAATTGTTCAGATTAAAAAATGGATTGATGCCGGAACTCCTAACAATTAAAATGCAACAAGCAATGAAAAAAATAAAGATCATACTGTTTTTGAGTTTTCTGTCGGTTTCGTTTTACGCCTGTTATTATGATAAAGCAGACCTGCTTTATCCGGTTGGTATTTCAGCGCCCTGTGCTGATTCGGTGGGAACGGTTTCTTATCTCCAGAAAGTGGTACCCATACTTCAAAACCAATGCTACGGTTGCCATAATGCTGCGTCTGCTTCGGGTGGAATTGTAATGGGTACGTATGCCACGGATAAAGCAATTGCCACAAACGGGAAGTTATATGGAAGCATCAGCTTTGCCGCCGGTTTTTCGGCTATGCCCAAAGGTGGAGCTAAAATGAATAGCTGTCAGTTGGCAACCATTAAGAAATGGATCGATGGAGGGGCGCTAAACAATTAACCATTAATTACGATCTATGTTTAAAAGAAAAATATTCCGGTACCTGTTGTTGCTGCTTGTGTTATTGCTGGCAGCCGGCTATTATGCCTATCATGAGTTTAACAGGCGGAGCAGCGATACGGCAGACCTGAAGCCTGCTTATGAACTTTCTGCAACTGAACTCATCTCTGGCTTTCAGGCCGGCGAGAAAGATGCCAATGCCAAATACCTTGGCAAAGTGCTGCAGATCAATGGCACAATTAAATCGCTGGATAAAGATCAGGCAGGATTGTACACGCTGATCATGGGCGATTCAACATCTATGTCATCCGTGAGATGCAGTATGGCCTCAAAAAATGCAACAGATTCTGCGTCGTTCACCATTGGCGCCAGGCTTTCGGTAAAAGGTATATGCACCGGGTATACAGCAGACGACATGGGTTTGGGATCTGATGTGATCCTGAACAAATGTGTAGTAACAAAATCTTCTAACAAATAAAATAATCGATCATGAAAAAAATATTGGTTTGTCTTTTCTCTTTACTCGTACTGAAAAACATTTCTGCACAGGATAAATTTTTTACCAAGGCCGGAAAAATTGTGTTTGATGCCACTACTCCCAAATCGCCCGAGAATATTGATGGCGTGAATAAAACGGTTACCTGTGTGCTGGATACCAAAACAGGCAACATACAGTTTGCAGTTCTGATGAAAGCTTTTGAATTTGAAAGAGCCCTGATGCAGGAACACTTTAATGAGAACTATGTTGAGAGTAACAAATTCCCCAAAACAGATTTTAAGGGAGCCATTGCAAATGCAGCTTCTGTAAACTATGGTAAAGAAGGCGTGTATCCGGTAAAAGTAAAAGGAAAGATGACATTGCATGGGATAACCAAAGATGTTGAAGCAGATGGAAAACTTTCTGTAAAAGGCGGAAAGATCCAGGTGCAGTCGAACTTCCAGCTAACCTTTAGCGATTTTGGCATTGATATTCCGCAACTGGTGGCAGACAAAGTAGCCAAGACTGCTAAAGTAACAGTAGACTGTTTATTGGATCCGTTGAAATAATTTTTATTAATCAAGAATGTACTTACATGAAAAATTGTAGAATATTATTACTCATCTTCTGTGCAATGTTTGCACAGGCTACCCGTGTGGCAGCGCAGGATGATGACCTGTTAAAACTTGTTGGTGAGGATAAGCCAAAGAAAGAATATGTGAAGTATGCCTTTAAATCGCCAAGGGTCATTAATGGTCATTCGATGGAGTTCCTTGCCCCCGGCACGATGGACTTCAGGATACTGCACCGCTTTGGTTTATTGAGCCAGGGTGCAGATAATTTTTTTGGACTTGACCAGGCCAGTATGCGTCTTGGTTTTGATTTTGGCGTACGCCGTAACCTTATGTTTGGTGTGGGCAGGAGCACCTTTAAAAAAGAGATAGATGGTTACATCAAGTTTGCGCCCATTATGCAATCAACCGGGCCCGGAAGTTTTCCGTTTACGGTGGCGTTGGTGGGTGGTGCTACTTTGAACACCCTTCCATGGGCAGATCCTACTGCAAAGAATTATTTTTCGTCCAGGCTGGCATATTATTTTCAAACAATCCTCGGAAGAAAATTCAGCGAAGGAATCTCGATCCAGGTTTCACCAACATTGGTTCATAATAATCTTGCGCCCATACAGTCGCAGTCAAACGACATATACGCTGTTGGATTTGGCGGACGTGCTAAAGTTTCTAAACGCATGGCATTTACCTGGGATTATTTTTATGTTGTAAATGGCATTGAGAACGGCATCAACTATCACCCTCTTTCAATAGGGGTTGATATAGAAACCGGCGGGCACGTATTTCAACTGCATGTATCTAATGCTGCGGGTATGAATGAACGGGCTTTTATTACTGAAACGGTTAACGATTGGTCTAAAGGGGAGATACGTTTTGGATTTAACCTGTCACGTGTATTTCAGTTAACCAAAGGAAAAGGTGCCAAATAGCGCGACCGGTTTTTTTAAAAATTTTAGTTGCAGCGGATTTAAATGAGCAGTTCCTTATAATAGGAATTGTTCATTTAAAGAGGCTGGCTTGTGCAAACAAGATCTTTATTTTTCGCTGGCAAACAGGTTATTGGTGCAGGCAAATAGCCCTCTCAGCGAATTGGTTTCAAGATTTTTAAACTTGCCTGATAAAACACTTTGGCCCGCGCATCCGGGGTTGTTTCCTCTTCCCAATGGCCAGGTGCCGCTGGTTTCCTCAATTTGAATATCTGCCAATCCTGCCACACCCAATGCAAAATCTGAGCAATTGAATTTGCTTAGGTGATAATCTTTATCGAGGCTCTCATCTATAAACGACAGTATCCGGGTAAAGTTTTTCTGTGTTACAAACCTACCGATCATTTCATCCCAGTTTCGTACGGCATCATTTTTTAAAGTTGCCTGAATAGAAGGGAACAAAGGATTTACCGGGAACAGAGACCCCTTTTGCGGGTAAAATCCAAATGTTTTTGATACCACTGTTTTGTCTTCATTGAATTTGATCAGGGTAATATACATGTGCCCCACCTGCCCCAGTTTGAAAAACGCTTTTTTCTTCCCGGCAACAGGTTGTTTGATATGGATAGCTACTGCGTAAGCGCTTCCTTTTTTATTGTCGGCAAATGCATCAATCACAGATTCGCTGTTTACAACAGTAGCGGAACTGTCTTTTATCCGGTCTGGGATCTGAAGGGTATCAAGCGCCAGCAATGATGCGTCGATCATTGAATCGCTGAAGGCCTCCGGTTCTTCTGTATCAGCACTATCTTCATTTGGAACCGGCCCCTGTTCGCTTAATCTGAAAGAACTGTCAACAGCCCGCATCCTTCCGTGTTTCTTTTTAAAAGCAAACTGCGGAACCATGTTACCCGCTTTGTAAAAGCAGGAAAGGGCAACAGGGTAGTTTTTTATTCTTGCCATTACTACTGCCATGTTGTAATAGAGATGTGCTACTGCATTTTCATCGCCCGCCTGATGTTTCATTTTTAACAGGCGGCGAAGTTGTATAAAGGCTTTCCTGTTATGCCCAAATGAGATATAGGCATCACTTACACCCAATAAAGCTTTTACTTCGGCGCTGAGGTTATTTTTTTCTTTAGCCACCCACAGTTCTTTTTCTGCAGAAGGCACGGAGGGAATTTTTTGCAGGCCTGCAGTAAAATTTCTTTCAGTAATGAGGAAGGGTAATGCTATAACAGAATCTTCTGTTGCAGCGTCAAGACTAGCAATACCGGCAGATTGAGCGTATGCGGAAGATAGAGTGATACCCTGGAATGCCAGTAATATCAATAGTTTCAAATGATTCCTGCACATAGATTGAAAATATTTTTCAAGGCCAGGAGTTCCAAATCGTACATAAAATTAGAGTAAACGTCCTGTATTATCATGGTAAAAGTTCTATTCTTTCTGTAACAATGTCCCAATGCGCCAGCAATAGTTCAAAATGGTGCATGTCTTCATTGCAAATTTTACGAACTAAGAGCACAACAGTTTCTTAATTACTGGTCAGGTGCAATAGTATATATTCTCAGATTTATATGTCTACTAAAATAGTAGACTATAATGAAATTGCCAAATGATACTCCGCAAAGTCATATAGAATTCAGATCTATTAAAATTGCTGCCTGTAAACGGCGTGTATTGTAACCTTAGAAGCACTCCTGCTTAAGCGTTTCAGATATCCTGAAAAATGACAAGAGGTTCACAAAGTGAACCTCTTAAAAATGAGTTATACTCAATCAGTGCGGATGGAGGGGGTCGAACCCACACGCCTCGCGGCGCTAGATCCTAAGTCTAGTGCGTCTGCCAATTTCGCCACATCCGCTCAGGGGCGCAAAAATAGGGGTTTTTGAAAAACAGTAAAGTTTTTCCTTTTTTATATAGTCGGGATAATAAACAGGGGTGCTTTTTAGTTATTTATCCTGCTAAAACAAATCATTTAATTCATGTATGCTTCTTACTGCACAAGCTGCAAAAAAAATGACATATTCATTACAATGCTATGCATGCAGAAAAATGCTTTTTTTCATGCAAAAAACATCACAAACAAAGTTATAAGTGATTGATTATCTGACATATAGTCTTTCAAATAAACTGATTTTAATCCCGAATAATTACCAAATCATGATATTAATCATATTTCAATTTGAGATTAATCAGTTCGCGGCCTGATTTGCGGAAGTAGTTTTGTGTTGTGAAATTGAAGAACAAATAAACAAGATCACGCTTAATGAACCTTTAAATATTTTTTTTATGAAAACCATGAATAAACCCTCCTTGCAAAAAGCATTTTTCTTAAGTCTTGGATTACTCTGTTTTATTGGCGCATTTGCCCAAAAATATAGCAACAAGAATGTTAATTTAACTGTAAGCGGAACTTCCACCCTGCACGACTGGGATATGAAATCTGCCCAGGGTACCTGCGAAGCCAATTTTACTTTTAATAACGCAGGTGCATTAACAGGTGTAAGCGGTTTGTCTTTCACTACCCGTGCCGAAGCCCTGAAAAGCGGCCATGGTGCTATGGATAAAAATGCCTACAAAGCATTAAAAACAGATAAGTATGCTTCTATCTCTTATGTTGCTTCAAGCGCAACAGTTTCTCCGGCCGGCGGATCTGAGTTTACTGTAAAATCTAATGGTAAATTATCTATTGCAGGTGCTACAGTTGATGCAGAAGTAACTGCTACCTGTAAAGTAAATGCTGATAAGAGTGTTACTGTGGTAGGGGCTAAGAAGATCAGCATGAAAGATTTTAATGTAGTACCACCCAGCTTTATGCTTGGTACCATTAAAACCGGTAATGACATAACATTAAAATTTGACTTAAATCTTTCTAAATAAAATTTCACAACAACAACGTAACACTATTTGTTAACCCAAACTATTTTTATGAAAATTCAATTTAACAGGTTACACAGAAACATTGGTTTTATTTTACTAGGGGTCTTACCTGTTGCCCTGTTTGCTCAACAACCCAAAATTTCCAATTTCCGTCCTTACGATAAAACCGGTATCAACCAGTTTGAAACTTCAAAAGCTGATACAGTTCCTTTTGATGGTCTGAAAGTAAGATGGGGTGCCGGCTTTACCCAACAGTTCCAGAATCTGAAACACGAAAATCCAGGTGCATTAAATAATACCGGTACCGGTGCAAACCGCTTGTATCCACTGGCTAATGGATTTATGACTTCACAGGCTAACCTGTTTATGGACGTTCAATTGGCCGATGGTATCAAATTAAATGTTACCAGTTATTTATCTGCCCGTCACCACAATGAAACATGGGTAAAAGGCGGTTATATCCAGTTTGATAAAGTACCTTTTAAAGGTCAGTTCTGGAGCGATCTGATGAAGATCACTACTATCAGGATCGGTCACTTTGAAGTAAACTATGGCGATCAGCACTTCCGCAGGTCTGATGGCGGTCAAACACTGTACAATCCATTTATGGACAACTACATTATGGATGAATTTGCTACAGAGATTGGCGGTGAGGTTTATTTCCAGAAAAATGGCTGGATGGGTATGATTGGTATGACCAATGGTATGATCAAAGGTAATATTGACTCAGCTATGGCTACCGCAGCAGACGTTAATGTATCTAGAAACCCATCTCTTTATTTCAAAGGTGCTTACGATAAAAAAATTGACGAGAATGTAAGGATCCGTTTATCTGCCAGCTACTATACCAATAGCAGTAATGCAGGAAGTGGTTTAACTATGTTTGGTGGCGACCGTACCGGTTCTAACTATCAGAACGTAATAGAGAAAGGTGTTCCCGGCTCTTTGCCAGCTTCTACTGCCGTTGCTTTCTCAGGAAGATTTAACCCCGGTTTCAGCAAAAAAATGAATGCTACCATGCTGAATGCTTTTGTAAAACTTTACGGATTTGAATTCTTTGGTACTTATGAAGGTGCGAAAGGCAGAACCAAAAATGAAGTAGATGACAGAAAAGCATCTCAGGTTGCTGTTGAAGGTGTGTACAGGTTTGGTAAAAGCGAAAACCTGTTCATAGGCGCCCGTTACAATAATGTTACAGCAAGATTGGCCGGATTTGTAAATGATGTAAGTGTAAGAAGAACTTCATTTGCCGCTGGTTGGTTTATGACTAAAAACGTATTGCTGAAAGCAGAACTTGTTAACCAGAAATACCTTGATTTCCCTGCTACAGATTACCGTTCTACAGGTAAATTCAATGGATATGTGATTGAGGCCGTTGTAGGATTCTAAAAAATTGGGTTTTTTTATGGTGTATAATAGCCGGATGGATTAATTTCATTCGGCTATTGTTTTTTGGGTATTGCTAAACATGGGAAGGTTTCATGAAAAAAAACTGGTTGTACATTTTACTGCTTTTTGTTTTACCTGCGTTTAACAGCCCGGATAATGCAGCAATATGGGTGGTTATGCCCGGAAGCAGCCTTACAGTAAACGGCAGCACCAATATCAATACTTTTCAATGCGAGATCACCAATTACCTGCAGCCGGATACGATGACCTGTATCAGGCAGCCTTTAAAAGGCCAGGTATTGCCGATGAATGGTAAGCTTACACTGGATATCCTTGCTTTCGACTGTCATAATAAAATGATGACTAACGACCTGCGTAAAACCCTTCGGGCAAAAGAACATCCCCACCTAACCATCCGTTTTGTTTCTATCAATAGCTTTCCTGATCTGAAGAATCCTTCCAAAATAACCGGGGTTGTAGACATTGGTCTGGCGGGTGTAACCAAACGTTTTGAGATCAGTTACCTGTTCACTGCAGAAAATGCCCAGTTGCTGCATCTGAAAGGCGACAGGGTGATCAATTTTTCTGATTTTAACCTGGTGCCCCCAAGTAAACTGGGTGGCATCATTAAAGCAAAAGACCAGTTAAGTGTTGAGTTTAAATTGCATCTGAAACCGATAGGATAATACCTGCTCAGGGGTTCATCTTCGCAAAAATGATTCCTGCCATGCATGACTGGAAAAGCCCAAATCCGAGCCAGGACAGCACCATAACTTCAGATACATCGATCTGGCTATACGTCATCCACAAAATAGGAAGAAGCCCCGCAATGGTATATACAGCGCCAAATTCAAGGCCGCGGATAATGAAATGCCCGTGAAATAATTTTTTAGACCGGTCCCAAAACCAGGCAAGGGCAAAACTGATCAGTAATGCGTGGGTGTAAAAGAAAATATCCCGTGACCTGTCGGAGATAAAAACATTGCTCAGGTAGCCGATAAAAAATGAGTCAAAGAATTTAATGCTAACGGCGAGGAATAATCCACCATAAGAAAGGATTGATAAAACAACGCCTGCCACCAAACCGCTTTGTAGTACCTTTTTCATATGCCGAATTTGAGAATGAAATTAGCTTTTTTTAAGGAGATAATTTCATTCCATTCCACGATGGAGAAATTTGTTGTACTGAGGTATGGGCAATAAAAAACCACTTTGTTCTGATCAACAGGTTCTCAGGACAAAGTGGTTTAAGGTAATTTATTTGTTAACCGCGGTTAGACGACTGGTTGCCCGAATACCTGCGGGAATCCCCACCCCTGTAAGACGGCCTTCTGTCGCTGTTCTGACGGTGTCTTTGTACTGGCCTTTGAGGTAATGATTTATAGGTAGTGAGCGATGTATTGCTCATGGCATAAGGATGATCTGTAACTACGGGTACGGAAACAGTGATCAGTTTCTGGATATCACGTAAAAACTCTTTCTCTTCTGCATCGCAGAAAGAATAGGCAATACCGCTGGCCCCTGCACGCCCGGTACGCCCGATACGGTGTACATAGGTTTCCGGAACATTAGGCAGTTCAAAATTGATCACATGTGAGAGATTGTCTACATCAATACCCCTTGCAGCAATATCGGTAGCAACCAACACACGGGTATTTCCGGTTTTGAAATTGCTTAAAGCCCGCTGGCGCGCATTCTGCGATTTATTGCCATGAATGGCTTCTGCGCTGACGCCTGCCCTTGATAATTCTTTTACCACTTTGTCTGCGCCGTGTTTGGTGCGGGTAAATACCAGCGCCGTTTTAATAGACATATCTTTCAGCAAATGGATCAGCAAATGTTTTTTGTTTTCTTTTTCAACAAAATACATAGCCTGCTGAATGGTTTCTGCAGTAGATGATACAGGCGTAACTTCTACTTTGGCAGGGTTGCTTAAAATAGTGCTTGACAGTTTGGCAATTTCTGCCGGCATAGTAGCCGAGAAGAAAAGCGTTTGTCTTTTAGCAGGTACTTTGGTAATGATCTTTTTTACATCGTGAATAAAGCCCATATCAAGCATACGATCAGCTTCATCCAGAACAAGTATTTCTAATTGCGAAAGATTGATATAGCGTTGTTCAACCAGATCCAGTAAACGGCCGGGTGTAGCAATCAATATGTCTACACCATTGCGTAATGCATTGGTTTGCGGTTGTTGTGATACGCCACCAAAAATAACCAGGTGTTTCAGGTTCAGGTGCCTGCCGTATGCTGCAAAACTTTCGTCAATCTGTATGGCCAGTTCCCTGGTAGGTGTTAAGATCAATGCTTTGATACCTTTATTGGTGCTGCCTGCTTTTTTTGCTTCGTGCAAAATCTGCAGAATCGGGATAGCAAAGGCTGCCGTTTTACCGGTTCCGGTTTGGGCACAGCCTAACAGATCCCTGCCCTGTAAAAGAATAGGGATAGATTGTTCCTGGATAGGGGTGGGTGTTGTGTAACCTTCAGTGTTGAGCGCCTTTAATATGGGCTCAATAAGGTGTAATTGTTCGAATAACAAAATGTATATAATTTAAATAAATGATCACCTGAATTAGCTCAGATGGTATATAACCTGCCCGTAATTGACTTGATAAACTTTGTCACGGAAGAGTGATCAGTCTGTAGAGAGAGTATATGAATGGTGCAAAGGTAAGTAATTATTTTTTAATAGCTTTTTACATGACAACCTGAGTTACTATTTTAACTTCTTTAACCATTTTAACTAAACTATATTTCTTATTGAAAGAATAAGAGGTTAAAGGGGGGTTAAAGTAGTTAAAGTAGTGCTCTTTCTGCCAAAGATCAACATCAGAGATAATTATCTCTCTGCTTAATGCATCTCTGCAACCTGCGCCTTTGTGCCTTTACATGCATTCTCTCCGAATAGGGCCGGTGATGATTACACAAAGGTTTTTGAATTAGTCGACCCATATTTGGTAAATTGTAGGTGTTATGGACAATAGTTTTCTCGTTTACCTGCAAAAGATCGAACTGTTGGTATTTTTTTCGGGTTACCCGTTACTATACCTCCTTGTTGTGGCTATTGCCGGCAATCAAAAGGGAAAGGATACTGTTCAAAATAAATTAGTATCGTTATTACCGTACACCTATGCATTTGCAGGTACACTTTACCTGGGGCTGCTGTGTAAGAATTTATATCCTGATTATTCTATCACACACCTGTCAGAACGAACGCTTCATCCTTATTTAACTATTCTCGGGTTAAGTGCTATGTTGTTTTGGATTCCTGCATTACAGCGTAAGCGGATATTTTGTTTTTTGCACAGCCTAATCTTTTTCTTTTTCCTGGCAAAAGACTTCTTTATTCAGAGAGCCGGTGAAATGGTTGATAAAACCGTTTTGCAGAATAACATGAAAATATATACCATCAGTTTCTTCATGCACCTGTTCCTGTTATTATTATTTTTCGTGCCAGTTTTTCTTCACAAACGTTTTTTTTACCGCCATTCATCATAATTCTTTCTTTTTTTTAGCGCAAAACAGCCCTTTCAGCTTATAGGCCTTTCTTCTAAAACGCTGATCCTTACTGCATTACAGAAAGATAAACAGGTATTCTGGATAACATGATAAAAATCATCAGGTGCGGTGATGCAAATCATACCACCCCGCAGTACCTAAGGATACTTTTACCCCGTTAAGTTTAGTTTTTATCATTAAAAATATTATTTATGAAACCTTTAAAAAACCATGCATTACTGATTGCGATGGTCCTATTTAGTGGCTATGGCTACATTTCAAGCTGTACCCATGAGTCTGTATTGCCGTTACCGGCTGCAGCCTCAAAAACACCCATTATCACACATGGAACCAATGTTCATGTTCCCGGAAATATGACCGTGGGAAACGCGGACGAATGGAAACTTGATAAAGCGCACTCAAATGTATTATGGTCTACTAACTATGTAGGAGCAGCAGGATTGCTGACCGGAAGGTTCAACCAATTTGGTATGCATGAAGTAACCGATGCCAAAATGCTCAACTATATCACTGCGGCGCAACCCCTGAAAGATTCTTCCTGGGCATTTTATGAAAACGAGCCTGCTAAAACTTATTTCAACGGGTATGTTCAGATCAATCAGTCAAACACCGGCGAACCCGCCCGAGATGGTGGTTGTAATATCACCACACTGGGAACAGTGCCAATTGTGGCAGGAACTCAAAACCTTACAGTAACCAATCTTGCCAAGATCAAAACCACAGAAGTGAAATTTGACGACATGAGCAATGATTACATTGTTACCCTTAATCTTACCTGGAAAGGCACATTGGCTGCACCAATTACCAAATCAATAGTTGGCCGGTTAAAATATGTTCCTAAAGCAAGAGTGCAGTTTGGAACCGGCGCGGCATATGATGTATTTGGTTTGCAATTAAAGTTCCAGTTTAATTGCAGGGATTTTGGAATTACCAGTACCAGTATCTCCGATAAGGTAGATATTGAGTGTAACATGAATTTCAATAACAAGTAACCTAAAACAGTAATACGATGAAACGTCTAATTATATACACCGGGTTCCTGCTTGTCATGGTTGCCGGTTTAACAGGTTGCTACAGAGATATCATTCTGCCAGACGCTGTTGTTGATCCCGATGGCCCACCTGAACAGGTAAGTTTTAAAAATGATATTGCACCCATGGTTGATGCTAAGTGTGCATTGTCCGGATGCCACGTGTCAGGCTCCCACAAACCTTATATGAAGTTGGGAGGATCTTACCAGGAAATTGTTAATGGAGGATTTGTAAATATTGTTATACCAAAACAGAGCATTATTTACCAAAGGATTAACGGCGAGATGAAAGAATATATTCCTTCAGCAACAGACAGGCAGAAAATTTATGACTGGATAAGAAATGGTGCACCTAACAATTAAGTCATTTTAAATAATTATGAAATGAAACCAACAATAAATATACCTATCAGAGGATTTGGCCGGTTCTCTGTGCTGTTAAGTTGCCTGCTTATATGCCAGTTGGCAGTGCAGGCGCAGGACAGTACAGTTCAGGTTGCTGAAGCAACTTCCCGCCCAAAACCTAAGCCGGTAAAAAACACATTCCCCGGTGTGTGGATTATCGACAACCAGACAGTAATGGTTTCCAGAAAAGGAACCTTTGAGCTGGATATCATGCACAGGTTTGGAACGGTTGAAAAAGGCTATGATGATTTCTGGGGCCTATTTGCACCTTCCAACATCAGGCTTGGCGCAAGCTATGCCCCTATTAACCATTTGAATATAGGTATTGGTATTACAAAGAGTAATAAACTATGGGATGCCAGTATCAAATATGGTATTGTTACACAAACCCCCGGAAAATATCCGCTAAGCATGACTTATTATGGCAACATTGCTTATGATAGCAGGAAAGACCCGGATAAAAGTTTATTCAAATACCAAACACAAAGGATACTAACCTTTAACCAACTTATTTTTGCCAGAAAGGTAAATGATAAGCTGTCTTTACAAGCTGCTATTAGTCTATCTCACCAGAATTCGGTAAATGGATATTTTACCAAGAATGACAGCACCGGGCAGGAGGTATTTAAAGAAATGGATTTTGATCACCTTGCTTTTTCATTGTCAGGCAGGTATAAACTAAGCGATGTTACATCGGTCATATTTAACTATGATCAGCCTATTACAAGGCATAACACCCATAACCCCAACCCCAATTTATCTTTAGGGTTTGAGTTCAATACAAGTAATCACTCATTCCAGTTTTTCCTGGGCAATTATTCTTTGTTGAATCCGCAGCGTAATAACCTGTATAATGCAAACAGTCCGTTTGACTATACAGCTTCAGACGGTTCAAAAGGAGCGGGTGGAAAATTTGTGATCGGATTTAATATTACCAGGTTGTGGAACTGGTAATATGAATAGAGCATATCTTGAATTTGGGTTACATAATGGCAAAGCCCCTTTGCGGGGCTTTGTTATTTTATTAACTTAGGGCGAGCCGTTTAAAATTTCCGGTAAAATGAAACTTCTCAAATTGGCTATAGCTGCGATTTTGCTGTGCGGTCAGGCATGTTCAGGTCCTGTACGGCAACAGCCTGTTCAAAACACCAGTAAGACAAATTCAAATATTACCCAGACAAAACCCCCAAGCAGCTTTAACGATACCTTACTTATTGATAAACCATCCGCAGTATTTTATCATCCCGATTCTTTGCAGGATCTGCACATAAAAGCAATAACAGATACAGGTGTATATAAAAGTTCGGTGCATGAAAATTTCTACCAGATGAGGTATTCGCGAATTGTGTTACATAAATATTATCCTGCAATAAAAATTATTGAAGCCAGGAATCTGCGGTACCTTCAGTTTAAAAAGTTGAATGGAGGCAGTGTATACATTGATCTGAATTCTCTGAATGATCCCTCAGGGCTGCTTGTTTTTGATGGATCTAATGCCCCGGTTTTGGTTGATATGACCAATGTAGAAACAGGGCTTGATGCTTATTTCAAAAAATAAAACTGTGTTCAGTTGAATGGGATTATGGGATCAATCCTGTAATTATTTCAAGATATTTTTTGTCGGTGTCATCAAATGAATCAAGAAATTCGCTGTCAACATCCAGCACACCCCATACTATTCCGTTATTGATCATAGGTACAACGATCTCTGATTTTGATAAACTGCTGCAGGCAATATGCCCGGGAAATTTTTCTACATCAGGTACGATGAGTGTTGCTGCATTTGCCCAACTGGTGCCGCATACACCACGACCTTTGTTAATGCGTGTACAGGCTACAGGGCCCTGGAAAGGTCCTAAAACCAACTGATCCCCTTTCACTAAATAAAATCCAACCCAGAACCAGCCAAACTGCTCTTTTAATGCACCTGCAATATTGGCAAGGTTGGCAATCAGGTCGGGTTCGCCTTCGATCAATGCTTTTATCTGTGGAATCAGCGATTGGTATTGTGTTTGTTTATCACCTTTTATAATAGAGAGATCTTCTGCCATAGTTGATTATTAAGGCAGTAAAATTATTCATTCCCTTTCTTATTGCCAATCATTCCAAGATGGGTGTGCTTAAAATCGTCTGAATATTTTAACCCGTAGCCAAGAACCCGGTCGAAACAGCTATGGGCAAACAGCAGAATGCCTGTAAACAAAGCTATGTTATTGTGCATTGCATATCCTGCAGTTATAATAAGTACGGCTGTTAATTTGTGATGAAAGAGATTGTAAGAAAAGGCACCGGCTTTTGTGTTGATTAAGTAGCCAAGCATGCTGATATCGGGCGATAGAAAAAGCAGGATCCATGCCCACCAGCTAAAATTCAGTGGCTGCATATATAATCCAACAACGGCAATAGCTAACTGGGCAATTTCTTCGGCCTGTAATATTTTTTTCATTTTGTTTGGTTAAATGAGGAAGCAATAATTGCCAATCGGCATTACTAAGCGGTGTAAATTTTTCGATATAATTTCTGAGTGGCTCAAACATTGCTAACGAATGTATTTGCCGATTACGGGTAATTTCTGGAATTCTTTTTTCTCAATCAAAAGAATGAACCTGGTAAAAAGTGCAAGCAGAATTGTTGCAAAACCGATGCTGAACCAATTAATATCCAAAAAGTAAGTAGCAGCTTTATGTATAAAGAAAAGCAGCAGCACTATCACCATATAAGCAACCAGTTTTTTGGTGGCGTAAGGAATGCGATATGTTTTTTGTCCCCATAGATAACTTACTACCATCATACTACCGTAACAGGCAAAGGTTGCCCATGCGCAGGCCATATAACTGAAATACGGAATAAAGAGCCAGTTAATCAGTAAAGTGATGGCAGCGCCTATCAATGTTATGTAAGCACCTGCAATGGTTTTGTTTCCTAATTTATACCAGACGCTCAGGTTGTAATAGATGCCAAGGAACATATTTGCCAGCAACAGTATGGGTACAACTTTCAGACCCACCCACATTTTAGGATTACGGATAAAAAGCTTCCATATATCAAGATACATGGCTACCAGTAAGAACATGAAGCAAAGTGTGATAACAAAGAACTTCATTACACGGGCATATATTTTTGGTGCATTCTCCTGTTGCGCCTGTTTAAAAAAGAAAGGCTCTGCGCCCATACGAAAAGCCTGTACTGCCAATGAAATTAGAATTGATAATTTATAACAGGCAGCATAAATACCTACTTCAGCTTTAGCAGCGTCTACATTACTTACAGGTGCCCACCATCCAAGCATAATGCGGTCGAATGTTTCATTGATCATTCCTGCAAAACCGGCGAGAATTAAAGGAAGCCCATACTTCATTATTTCTTTCCATAGTGTAAAATCAAACTTCCATTCAAATCCAAACATTTCTTTGCTGAGTAATAAAAGGGTAATGGCGTTTTGTATCACATTGGCCAATAATACATACCCTACCGCCCAGTTAGGATCAAAGTAACGGCCTATCCAATGTGCAGGGTTCTGCGCTAGTAAACGTGGGCATATACTGAGAAAGAAATAGATGCTGACAATATTTATCAGGATGCCCCCCACTTTTACAAAAGCAAATTTTATGGGCCTTCCATCCTGTCTTAGTTTGGCAAAGGGGATAATACATAGTGCATCCAGTGCAATGAGCGCGGCGGACAAACTGATGTATTCGGGATGTGCTGTTACCTGCAATATTTCACTTAGAGGATGTTGCAGAAGAACCAATACAGCGGTTAGAATGATGGTAGAAAAAATTAATGATAAGCTTGTAGTGTTAAATACTTTTCTTTTATCACCTGTATTGGAAAACCGGAAAAATGCTGTTTCCATTCCATAGGTAAATACCACGTTCATGAACGGGATAAAAGAATACACAATAGACATCTCGCCATACTGCGACTCTGTGAATTTGAAAGTGAGGTAAGGTGTAAGTAAATAATTAATAAACCTGGCAGCAATAGAGCTTACGCCATACCACATCGTTTGTCCTGCTAATTTCTTAATACCGCTCAAGTGTTTGGTTTATTAGGGTTATGTTATATCCGTGTTCAGGGGTTGGTTTTTGGTCTTTGGTCTTTAGTCTTTGGTTCTTTGCTTCTTGGTTCTTGGTTCTTGGTTCTTGGTTCTTGGTTCTTGGTTCTTGGTTCTTGGTTCTTGGTTCTTGGGTTTCAGCGTCTAAAGTAACAAATGTGCCGCTTACTGGTGAATATCTGCCGGTGGGTTACTAAGGTTTTCATACCCCGGCTGCACAAAACGCGGATCTTTCAGGAAAGCAGAGTCTGTTAAAGTATGCAGAAATGCCGTTAACTGGCCAATTTCAAAATTAGACAAAGCCAGTTTATCCCGTAATAACGAATCGGTGACAGGGCCCACCACCATGTTTTTACGGTAATGCTCAAAAACGCTCATCAGCGAAAAAAAACGGCCATCATGCCCATAAGGGAAAGTCATTCCTACGTTGCGCAGGCTGGGTACTTTGAATTTTAAGGAATCTTCGGCCTTGCCGGTGATTTTCATTCTTCCCAGGTCACGCAATACTTTGTCAACGGGCAGGCCGGTATTACGGTATGAGAAATCGGTAAAGAAAGGCTCTGTATGGCAGGAGATGCATTTCTTTTTAAAAATATCATAACCCAATTGCTCAGGTAAAATAAAACCGGCTTCCCCTCGCATTACCTTATCATATTTACTGTTGCTGCTTACCAATTGCAGTTCAAACTGGCTAAGTGCTTTGCCAAGGCGTTGGGTATTGATGGTTTCATCCCCAAATGCGGCTTTAAACATTTGCCGGTATTCTTTATCTGCTTTTAATTTAGCGATCACATTTTCTAAAGTCTCGGCCATTTCGTTTTCATTGGTAATAGGGGCCAACGGTTGCAGGTCGAGATGATTGATGCCGCCATCCCACATAAATTCTTTTTGCCATGCCAGGTTAAAAAGGCCGGGTGCATTGCGGGTGGTTAATGCATTATTGTAACCATGACTTAGACTATGATCATAACTATCAAAAGCGCCAAACTGCTGGTGGCAGGTGCCGCAGGAGAAATTGCCGTCTTTGCTCAGTCTTCCATCGTAAAACAATTTTCTGCCCAACGCAATGCCTTCTTCTGTGAGCGGATTCTTTGAAAAATCGTACACTGGTTGTGGCCAGCCTTTGGGTACAATAAATGGTACAGGTTTGGGTTTGCCATACTTATTATTAATACCCATCCAGCTAATGCCGGTTGCGAGAATGAGTAATAAGATGAATATTTTTTTTCCTTCCTTCATATCAATGGTCGGCATTAACAGAAAACATGGTACTGTAATTATTAGCAATCTTCACGGCCAATGCACCGGGAGTATGGCATACAGGTGTTTGAGCTATCCTGATTTCAGATTTGCTTTTAAACCAATGATTGATATCAGCGGTGATATGTATGTTGTTTTGCGGTTTGTTTTTTTGCGGGAGTGTTAATGTGATATACCTGTTTGTATTTGTTTCTCCTTTAAAACCACCTATATGATAAGTGAAGGCCTGTCCTGCAATATGCGATGAATCAGATGTTCCTTCCAGCTTTGCCATAATATAACCGCTGTTCCATGTCCAGAACATACCCTGCAATGGATCAAGTACCCCTGTTTGTATGCCTGATACATTACGGATACTGTCTACACCCAGTAAAAAATTAATCGACTTTATTTCCAAAGTAGGAACGTTTAAGCTGATATTCTTTGATGCTGAATCAGCCTCATCAACCAGAAAATAATCCGCAGGCAAGAGGTGGTTTTTACCTGATTGATCTGTGATTGAGAAATTGGATAGATAGTATTTGAATTTTCGCACAACGATGTTCTCGCCTAAAATATTTGTGTAACTGTTGTCCAATACCAATGTTTCATTACCCACCCGGTGATGAAAAGAGAGGGATAATTTTTTTTGTGAAGACCCGGTTTGGGGGATTAATAATAAACCTGCCGCAAAAAAAACAGTCAGCATGCACATAAGTATGATCGGTCTTTTCATAAATAATCGTTCCTGTTTATTTTTTTGCGATGTTCCTTGGTAAAAGTATTTCGTTTTTTACCCTCTATTCTTTTTTCCTTTGATGCTTTGGTAGGTTTGGTGGCCCTTCTTACTTTTTGTTTCACCAATGCGGTTGCAACCAGTTGATTCATTTTTCTGATCACCTGCTGCTTATTACCCAATTGCGATCTTTCTATTTGTGATTTTACCAGCAGGTTGCCGTCATCGGTAATTTTGTTCTGAAGTTTTTGACTGATGAGGTTTTTTTGTTCCTCTGTGAACAGGGCAGATGCAGCTACATTCCATCGGCCCTCTACCATGGTTTCTACCTTGTTCACATTTTGCCCGCCTTTGCCGCCACTGCGGGCGGTTTGGAACATAATTTCCTGTGTAATGTCTATCTTCATCATGTTAAAGTTCGTAAAAAACAGGCAAGCAATTATGAGAATTGTTATACAAAGAGTTGCTGAAGCTTCAGTAAAGGTAGAAGGCCGCATAACCGGCGCTATCCAAAACGGGATGCTGGTACTTTTGGGAGTAGAAGATGCAGATACAGATGAAGATATCACCTGGCTAAGCAACAAGATTGTAAACCTGCGGATATTTAACGATGAAAACGGTGTGATGAACCGTGGTATCAAAGAAACAAACGGCGATATATTATTAGTGAGCCAGTTTACCCTGCATGCCAGTACCAAAAAAGGCAACCGGCCATCTTATATCAAAGCATCGAAACCTGATTTTGCCATACCCATGTATGAAAAAATGATACAGCAACTGGAACAGGACCTGGGAAAAAAAATACAGACAGGAATTTTCGGAGCTGATATGCAGGTGGCGTTGCTGAACGATGGGCCGGTAACGATTGTGATGGATTCGAAAAACAGAGAGTAAGAATTGACGCATTGCGGATTGGCGGATTAGCGGATTGACATTCACTCATTCTCTCACTCACTCATTCAATCATTGAACACATGAAGGATATTGCAACAAGAGCTGATATTGAAACCATAATGGGTTCATTTTATGAGAAAGCTTTTACAGACGAGTTGATCGGTTTTTTCTTTACTAAAGTGGCTGCGCTGGACCTGGAAAAGCATATCCCCAAGATCACTGATTTTTGGGAAACGGTTCTTTTCGACAAGTCATCTTACAGGGGCAATATTCTTGGCGTACATGAACATATCCATAGCTTATCAGCCTTCAGGAATGAGCATTTTGACAGGTGGCTGCAGATATTTACTCAAACGGTTGATGCATTATACGCAGGCGAAAATGCTGAAAAAGCCAAACAGCGGGCAGAATCGATTGCGACGGTTATGAAGATAAAATTGGTTCAATCAGGAAGTGGGTTAAAAATCAATTAACGAATTAGCGGATTTACGGATTAGCGCATTTAGTATGCGAATACAGCAATTCTAAAACAAATTTATTATGACTATCCAAGAGGCACAGCAGCAGGTAGATACGTGGATAAAAACCGTAGGTGTTCGTTATTTTAATGAGTTAACGAACCTGGGAATTTTGATGGAAGAAGTTGGTGAACTGAGCCGGCTGATGGTTCGTACCTATGGAGAACAATCTTTCAAAGAATCAGACAAAGGCAAAGAAATAGCCGATGAAATGGCCGATGTATTGTGGGTATTGATTTGTCTGGCTAACCAAACTGGTGTAGATTTAACAAGCGCATTGGAGAAAAATTTTGAGAAAAAAAATATACGTGATGCAGACCGTCACAAACAGAATGATAAGTTGCAATAGTTAGTAGAACAACTTAAACAGGTACTTTATGAGAAAGCATATTGTAAGTATGTGGTCAATTATCAAAGAGTCCCTCACCAATTTTCTGAACAATAAGGCGCTTCAGATGAGCGCTGCACTTGCTTTTTACACTGTATTCGCTATTGCACCAATACTAATAGTGGTTATTAGTCTTTGTGATATTTTTTATGGGCGTGCTGCTATTGAAGGCGCTATTTTTCAGCAAATGGATGACTTAATAGGACGATCAGCAGCATTGCAGATTGAACAGATCATCCGCAACGCCACTGTTTCAAAGGATATTAGCTGGGCCTCCGTTGTAGGGGTTGTTGCTCTTCTGATTGCTGCAACAGGCGTGTTTGCCGAAATACAGGATTCAATCAATTTTATATGGCGTTTAAAAGCCAAGCCCAAAAAAGGCTGGCTCAAACTGATATTAAACAGGCTGCTTAGTTTTTCTATGATGGTAAGTCTCAGTTTTATCCTGCTGGTTTCACTGATCGTTAATTCTGTGCTCGACCTGCTGGGGCAGCAGTTACTAAAATTTTTCCCGGATATGGCTATCTTACTTGCACATATAATCAATCTCTTTATCACTTTTATTACCATCAGCCTTTTATTTGCCAGCATCTTTAAAGTACTGCCCGATGCCCGTATTAAATGGCATGATGTGATTGTTGGCTCAGTTACCACTGCTATTTTATTTATGCTCGGACAATCCGGTATTGGGTACTACCTGGGTAAAACCAGGATCAGCAGTACCTATGGTGCAGCAGGCTCGGTGATCATTATCCTGCTCTGGGTATATTATTCTGCCATGATCCTTTATTTTGGCGCCTTTTTTACCCATGTTTATGCCATCCGCAAGGGAAGAAATATTTACCCCAGGGATTATGCTGTATGGGTGCAGGAGATTGAACTGGAAAACAAAGCCTCCCTGCAGGTACAGGAAGATCCCGTTTTAACCAATACCTCCGTGAGTGTTGTGGAGCCCAAAAAGGAGGAAGGGGGATTGAATAATGAATAATGAATGTAGAATGATGAATGTAGATTGCTGATTGCTTTTTACTTCATCATTCAATATTCCGTGTTCAATATTCAATATTAAAATAAACGCTTATGCCTGACGGCGGAACATTCCCCCGCCAATTCTCTCTTTGTTTCGCAGACCAGATCTAATTGCATATTTTTGCCGCCGTTATGAGCATACAACAAGACAATCAGTTCCAGGCAATTATTTCGCATGCCAAAGAATACGGCTTTGTGTTTCCAAGTAGTGAGATCTATGATGGCCTTAGCGCCGTGTACGATTATGGTCCGTATGGCAGCGAATTAAAAAAGAATATCCGTGATTACTGGTGGAAAAGCATGACCCAGCTTCATGAAAATATTGTGGGTATTGATGCGGCCATTTTTATGCATCCTACCACATGGAAAGCGAGCGGACACGTAGATAATTTCAGCGACCCGATGATTGATAACCGCGACAGCAAAAAAAGATACCGGGTAGATCATTTGCTGGAAGCGAAAGCTGATCAACTGAGAGAGAAAGGCGATGAACAGGGAGCCGACGCTTTGCTGGCAACCATGGACAGCTTACTGGCTGCTGAAGATTTTGCCGGGTTAAAACAACTGATCACTGATCAGAAAATAAATTGCAGTGTAAGCGGTACAGCTAACTGGACCGATATACGCCAGTTTAACCTCATGTTCTCTACCCAACTGGGTTCTGTTGCGGAAGATGCAGATACTATTTACCTGCGCCCCGAAACAGCCCAGGGCATATTTGTAAACTTTTTGAATGTGCAGAAGACCGCGAGGATGAAAATTCCTTTTGGTATTGCACAAACAGGTAAGGCTTTCCGTAATGAGATCGTAGCAAGACAATTTATTTTCCGCATGCGCGAATTTGAGCAGATGGAAATGCAGTTTTTTGTCCGTCCCGGCACAGAAGGAGAGTGGTACCAGTACTGGAAAGAAGCGCGTTTACAATGGCATTTGAGTTTAGGTATTGATGCTGCAAAATACCGTTACCACGATCACGTAAAACTGGCGCACTACGCAAAAGAAGCCTGTGATATTGAGTTTGAATTTCCATTTGGCTTTAAAGAAGTAGAAGGTATTCACTCCAGAAGTGATTTTGATCTTACGCAACACCAGTTGTACAGCAAAAAGAAACTGCAGTATTTTGATACAGAGATCAACCAGAATTATGTTCCTTATGTGGTTGAAACTTCTATTGGTTTAGACAGGATGTTTTTGCTGATCATGTCTAATGCATACGAAGAAGAAAAGATCGTGAAAGAAGATGGCTCAACGGATAGTCGTGTGGTGATGCATATCCCCGCTAAAATAGCTCCGGTTAAACTGGCCATTCTTCCATTAACCAAAAAAGATGGTCTGCCTGAGATTGCCCGTGAGCTGATGGATGAATGCAAACCTTATTTTAAGTGTTTCTACGAAGAAAAAGATGCGATCGGTAAAAGATACAGAAGGCAGGATGCCATCGGTACGCCATTTTGCGTAACCATCGACCATCAAACCAAAGAAGACCATACAGTAACCATCCGTTACCGGGATAGCATGGTACAGGAGAGAGTGTTAATGAGCAAGATCAAGGATCTTGTGTTGGAGCAGGTGATGTAAGCATATTAAACTCTTTAAAGTACCTACATGAGTTGGAAATGGAAGCTGGCGCAAAAGCTTGAATTTATATGGTGGCAACGATATTTTCGAAAGAAGGACACCTCTGTTTATCTTGACTGGAAGAAGCGCTACTGGCAGGATCTTTTAGAAAAACAGTCTGGATTCCTGCCGCTTCCGGACAATAGTATGATACTGGATGCCGGTTGCGGACCTTCAGGTATTTTCCTTGTTCTCGAGGGGAATCGTGTAGATGCTATTGATAGTTTATTGGATAAGTATGAATTACTTCCTCATTTTCAGCCTGAAAATGTTTCCTGGACCACCTTTAGGAAGTTGCCGATCGAAGGCCTGAAGGAAACGGATAAATATGATGTCATATTCTGCTTGAATGCGATCAATCATGTGAATAACCTTTCGCTTTGTTACGATACACTCGTAGCTGCTCTAAAACCCAATGGGTATCTTATTATCTCTACCGATGCACACAGACATACTTATTTGAAGAAAATCTTTCAGATGATTCCTGGAGATATGCTGCATCCTGTTCAGCTTGATATTCACGAATATGAGCAATTGCTGACTGAAAGGGATATGCATATTGTAAGGACTTCCCTCCTTAAGCGCGAGTCTATTTTTGATTATTATATCACTATCTCGCAAAAAAAAGCCTCCTGAGCATTTTGCGCAATGCCTGGAGGTTTTTTGTAAACTTCAGATGAATATTCTGGAAGTTTAGAATTAGGAAATTGAGACTAATATTTAAGCCGCAGATTTGCAGATTATTTCAAAATAATCTGCAAATCTGCGGCTTAGTTTTTTCAATTTCCCAATTTCCCAATTCCAAAATTTCCCAATTCCAAAGCCTTCTCTATCCGTACAATTCCAGATGAATCGCTTTCTTATCATAGCCCATTGCTACAATGCGTTCTTTAGCTTCATCAATCATGTTCTTCCAACCGCATAAAAAGAATTTTGCGGGCTTTTTGCCATGATCGGTTAATGCTTCATATACAGGGTGTACATAACCTTTGTGTGCACCATCAGGTACTTCAGTTTCCCTTGAATAGCAAGGATGGAAATGGAAACCGGGTTCAAGCTTCTCCAGTTCTCTTAATTCATCCACATATAAACCATCTTCTAATTTGCGGCAACCGAAAATGAGGTGAACCTCCTGATGCGGCAGTTTATGCGTATGAATAAAGTGCGACATAGAGTGGAAAGGCGCGATGCCTGTTCCTGTGCAGATAAAATAAAGATCTTCATTAATAGGCTCGGGTAAAGTAAACTTACCTTGCGGGCCACGAAGTATTAATTCGCTTCCTACAGAAACTTTATTAAAAAGATACGTGGTGCCTAAACCACCTTCCAGAAAAACGATCACCAGTTCAAACACATTTGTTCCGTCAGGGGCAGAAGCGATGGAATAACTTCTCCATCTTTTATTCTTTTGCTCGTGAATAGGGAGGTCAAGTGTTACAAACTGTCCGGGTTTAAAATCGAACGATTCAATTTCCGGTACCTGTATCCAGAATCGTCTTGTTAAAGGAGTTGCATTTTCAATTTTTATCACCTTACCGGTGCGCCAGGGTTCTATCATGGGGGCAATTTTTTTACAAGGTACTTAAATATGAAATACTAATAAAAACTGTATCAAAATAACTTGCATTTTAGTTGAAAAAATGGGAGCAACTTTCAGGTAAAAACATAGAGCCTTAGCGGCTTTGCGTGATTTTTTCATATAATCCCGCAGTTTGATTTGGTAATGTAAATTCAATGTGTTATATAACATAGCTGGCATAAAAAAAGCAACGAATTTTCGTTGCTTTTTTTATGAAAACACCTATCGCTTTATCGTTGTATCAGCAGCTTTTGAACGTAGGTTTTTTTATTATGCCTGATAGTTAAAATATAGAACTCAGAACTGATGCCGTCTACGCGTATCTGTTTAGAAAATTTGCCCGTGAAATTTGGATAACTGCTGTTGTAAACCCTTTGCCCGGATGCACTCAGAATGTCTATCGACAGGTCTGCTTTGGTGGTTACTTCAAAAGAAAGATTAAACACACCATTGTTAGGGTTAGGAGAAACATTCAGTTTGATTTCGCGGGCCAGCACATCTGCAATGGCTGTTACAGCAAATGTTATTGCATTAGAGGTTTGCTGGCAACCAAATACATCGGTAACCACCGATTTATAAATACCCGATTTGGTTGGTTTATAGCTTTGCTTATTGGCATTAATAATAATGGTGTCGTTAAGGTACCAAAGGTTACCGGTGGCAATGCTGCTTACCAATGAGTCTGCCTGTTGGGTAATAACCGGGGTTGGGCTGTTAGTTGCCACAACAGCTACCCTGTCGCTAACACAGGCCCCGGTGTTTATTTTCATGTCGTAAAAGAAATAATAATACTGCGATTCCTGGGCTGTTCCTGTATGGGCGCTGTTGCCGGTTATAGACATGATATTGGGTACTGCCATCGGGTAAGTGGTAGTGCCGATGATACCGTTATTCCGGAAAATTGCGGCGCTGTCTGATCGGCCCTGGCTTTTCAAACATTCAATGATCAGCACATGATCTCCTGTTGTTGTTACCGGGATATTCAGATAATAAATGGCTCCGGTATCTGATGCAAGATTGCCGGGAAGCCCTGAAGGCGAAGAAACAGGCGTTGGATTAGGCCTGGTAGCATATACATCCAGTATTGTACTGTACAATGGAGAATAAGAGTAAGTGCCCTGCGTTACATCTTCTGTAATAATATTCGCGAGAGTGAATTTTACCTGGCCGGGATAAGCGATATATAAACGGGCAGTTTCTATCACAATTGGAACCGTATTATTGATCTTAACGTAATTGCCTCCGTACACATTATATCCACCTGAAGGGAACACCGTTTTATTTGCCGGCCCGATACCTGTTTTAGCTTCTTTGGCTGCATAATAAGTCTTATCACCAGGTATCGTGGTCGTATTTACTGTTGCTCCAAGATTGAAAGGCAGATTAGTAGTAGGTGTTGAATACCAGAAATAATTAGAAAGATCAGGTGTATTTACTTTCAGCGTTACGTTTGATGTTCCGCAAATATTTCCAACAGCAGATACGGCTGCAGGTTTGGACAATGTATTGAAAGTAGATACCAACGAATTGTTGGATGGGTTCTGATCTGTTGAAAGATTGGTGCCTGCTGTGATAGTATACGTTGTTCCGCCTGTTGTAGCGAATGGAGACTGAAAAGTATAGGCAACCTCAGACTGTGCAATGATTGGCCCGGGATAAGTAAACGAAAAATTAGCCACCGCTGTAGCGCCGGAACTGATAGTAGCAGTTAAAGGAATATTGGATTGATCAACACTGCCGGTGTTCTTGATCTTTACGGTAAGGTATTGTGCACCTGATCCGCAATCAGAAGCTGATGGAGAAACAATTTCACTGATCATTACATCATTGGATGGGTTCACTACCCTTACCCTGTAATCCTGTGTTTCGCCCTGGCCATAAGTACCACAGGCAAGCACATCAGAAGCTATAGCTGTTTCCTGCACTATAATCCGCATCAGATAAATATTGCCTACAGCAAGGCCGGAAGGGGTGGTGATATTGGTGTTATAGAATTGTGCAGCAGCACTAAGTGCGCTGCTTGTTGCTACCAGTTCTGATGCATCAAACACACCGTTATTATTAAAGTCGATAAATACTTTAACGATCCTGCTATTTGTGGTGGCGCCTGCAGTACCTACTTTGATGCTGATAGGTATGGTTTGCGAAGCTTCGATATCTGCAACATACTTCGTATTATCTGTATAGGTTTTCGAACCTGCACTATTACCAACATGAATGGTTTTGAAACTCACACTGTCTATTCTGGCACCACCACCGCCTGATGCAGACGCGCAATAAGCAGTTCCGCCAACACCACTCACCAGCAAGGAGTATGCCTGCGAGCCTTTTGCCAGTGTTCCTTTATGCGTTACGGTAATGGTATAGGTTTGGCCCGGAACGGTACTGTCCATATCAATCTTCTCCACATTATCGGTGATGTTATCACCGGGCACTGCAGCAAGTGAAGGGGAGTTTACATTCAGCGTCCATGGATAATAGGTTGTTAGAGAACTGCCACTGCCTTTTGTAATGCGGATGTCCAGATCGTTCACAAGATTTTTGGTGCGGTTGTTCAGTACGTTTATTTTATCAACAGCGCCTTTAACATCTGTCCAGCAAATAGTGGCAGTTAAAGGTCCTTTACCAGATGCAATTACATTGGTGGTAAAGGTTTGGCCCTGCGTAAGGGTGTTCTCATAAATCAGGTGCTGACTGGTTGATGCATTATTGGAAGGAATAGCTGCTGTTATAACATCAGCTGCTTTCTGCACATTCAGTAATCCCCATCCAAACTGGTAATCAGGTCCCGGGGTGAGGCCGGCTTCATCCGCAGTATGTATGGCCAGCCCTTTTAAAGTGGCCGAGCGCAAAAAAGAAGTAGTGCCCTTTAATTTTGAATAATATTCCTGTAGAAGCAATAATGATCCTGTTGCATTAGGTGCCGCCATGGATGTGCCGCTATAAGTGGCATAACTGGTATTGGTTGTATTAATAGGCGATAATAAATTCACTCCGTCTGCAACTACATCAGGTTTGATACGGCCATCATCAGTTGGCCCCCAACTGCTGAAAGCACTCATCACTACATCTTCTTTCCTGCTATAACCGGAGGCAATGCCTGATACAGCCCCTACGGTTAAAATATTTTTAGCGCCGCAGTCCCACGAAATAATATCATAACTGTCGTTACTGCTGATACCTGCCGGGCGGGTACCTGCATCTGCCATCTGGCCGCTTGCATTTCTGCGGAAATAAGGTTGTCCAACTGCCGGGCCATTCTCGTTGCGGCTATTGCCGGCCGATTTAACGATCAGGTAAAAAGGTGCGTTGTATGCAATAGAATCCAATGCCTGCGAGTCATCACTATAATAGCCGAATTTATAATCTTCGGTATCATTGGGGTTGCCCATAAACTCCCATCGGCTTTGCGAACTGTTATAACTCCATCCGGATACAATGGAATAGGAGTGATTGGATAAAAGAAGGTTCGGCGCTTCTGAAGCAATCTCAGTTATATCACTGGTAAAATCGTAAGCGACCATACCCTGAAGCCCGTATGCCATACCTTTTGCACTTGGGTTTACACCTGATGCAATCATGGTTCCGGTTACGTGTGTGCTATGATCACTGGTAGAGGCAGGATTATCTTTTTGAGTAACACGACCGGTGAGTTCTACATGCGTTGCAAGAACAGCACCACCGTCCCAGATACCCAGTTTGTTTTTCATGTTTGCAGAACTGCCGGAAAGGTTTAATCCGGATGAACCACCCGGCCATAACTGATTAGCCCTTGTAGTAGCCGCAGCAATGGTGTTGTTGTTGGTCATGTAATATTTTGGAAAACCAAAATCGTCAACACCCACCAATACCCCTTTTCTTCCGCGGGAACTAATGGTAAGTTCCCATCCATTCCTTTTAGCCAGTGCCAGTGCTTTGGCATAATTGGCATTACCGGAGATCCTGTACCCAATGGCAGCCTGGTTTAAAATGCGGGTATTGGTAAATTCCTGCGCCGATATAACGCCGGCAAATCCGCATACCCATATAATGGGCAGTAATAACTTTTTCATCATAACCTTTAAGAGTTTACTTGCAACCTGTTTTGGGTAAAAAATCAGGCGGAATATTCACTAAATTAGATACTTTCATCGTTCAAAGTGATGTATGAAACAGATTCTTTTTGTTGTTTTTGCAACCAGTCTGCTCTTTCTGGCCTGTTCATCGGCAAAAAAAGCCAATTCTTCAACAATAACACAGGGTTTTACAGGACGGATAACCGAGTTATCCGGTAACCAAATGCCCATGAAAGGGGCCGACCCTGTGGTTCCCAAAGGAATTTTAACAACTGTTTTCATTTACGAGCCCACTCATATCAGCCAAACACGCCAGGTGGGCAGCTCTCCAACCTATACGGCTATCAATACAAAGCTGGTTGCTTCTGTTGAAACAGACAGTACCGGCGCTTTTACCGTGGCCCTGCCTGTTGGCTCTTACTCGGTATTTATTAAGCAGGATAAGCGGTTTTATGCAAACCTCTTCGATGCCAATAATAATATTGCTTTGTTTACGGTGGAAGAAGGCAAGCTGACTACGGTTAATCTTACGGTTAGTTCCGGAGCGGCTTATTAGCGAGTCGTGAATCGTCAGTCGTCAGTCGTGAGTCGTGAGTGCAGAACCATACGATAATTTACACTCACGATTCACGTCTGACGCCTCACGTCTCACGTCAAAAGCTTTTACATAATTAAATCCTGCATGTTATCTTTGCCCTCCTTTCTCAAAAAAGGAAACGGATTTTGTGGTTATGAATTTGAACGTGTTGCTGGAGCAGTATCAAAATTCACCCCGCCTTTTTCAGTTGGCGGACAGGCTATCTTTTGCCGAAACCCAGCGGATCTTCCTCAAAAATTTATTAGGCAGCAGTTCAGAGTTTGTGGTAAGCTCGGTTTTTATGCACCCCCATTGCCAGCAATTGAACCACCTGGTAGTATTGAACGATGCTGAGGAAGCGGCTTATTTTCATAACACATTAGAAAATCTTACCAACGCCCTCGATCTGTTTTATTTCCCTTCCTCGTATAAAAACCGGAAAAATTTCAGGTTACTCAACAGTTCACACGTAATGCTGCGTACCGAGGCACTTACCAAATTATCTGCCGGCGGTAACCGCAAAATTATTGTTACCTATCCTGAAGCGCTTTTCGAAAAAGTAGTGTTGCCGCAAACACTCAGCAGCAATATCATCAGCATTAAAACAAATGATACCATTAACCTGAACAGCCTGATGGAATTGTTTGTGATGTATGGATTTGACCGCACAGATTTTGTGTACGAGCCCGGTCAGTTTGCACTTCGTGGCGGTATACTGGATATTTATTCTTTTGGGAATGAGAAACCTTACCGGGTTGAATTATTTGGCAATGAAGTAGACAGCATCCGCATATTCGATCCTGAAACGCAGTTGAGCGAAAGAAAATTATTGCAGGTAAACATCATACCCAATATTGAAACGCAGTTTGAAAGCGATGAAAAAATTTCGTTGCTTGAATTTGTATCGGCAAATACGGTTGTATGGCTGAAAGACTGGGACGTGATCAAAGAAAAGATCAAAGGCCAGGAGGAAGACCTGCAGGGCTTTATCAGTTTGCTCGATACGGGTTTTCGTATGCACAACAGCGATGAAGAAGATGGTACGAAAATCGTAAAAGAAATTACCTGGAACGATTTTGTAAAAGCAGATGCGGTAGAAGAACAATTGCAATTGAGGCATATTGTTGAATTTGGCTATAAACCCAACCTGGCAAGCTTTGAGATCGAATTCAAGACCAAATCACAGCCCAGCTTCAACCGCCGCTTTGATTTGTTGATCAATGATCTGAAAACACATGAAGCAGCAGGTTATGGCATTTATATTTTTGCGGAACAGGCAAGGCAATTGGAAAGACTAAACAGCATTTTTGCCGATCTGCAAACAGAGATCCAATTTGTTCCGGTGGCCACAGGTATTCATGAAGGATTTATTGATGAAGACCTGAAAACAGTATGTTATACCGATCACCAGATATTTCAGCGTTACCACAAATACAAGGTTAAGCAGGCTTATAACAAGAACAAGGCCCTTACACTAAAAACACTGCGCGACCTGCAACCCGGCGATTTTGTTACGCATATCGACCACGGTGTAGGTACCTACAGCGGCTTGCAGAAAATTGAAGCCAATGGCAGGGTACAGGAAGCTGTGAGGATAATTTATAAAGACAGCGATATCCTGTATGTGAACATCAATTCGCTGCATAAAATTTCGAAGTATACCGGTAAAGAAGGTACGGTTCCAAAGATCAATAAACTGGGTTCTGATGTTTGGAATAAACTGAAAGAAAAAACAAAAGCCAAAGTAAAAGAGATCGCTTTTGACCTGATCAAATTATACGCGCAAAGAAAGGCGCAGCATGGGTTTGCGCACACCCCGGATAATTACATGCAAACCGAACTGGAAGCCTCTTTTATTTACGAAGACACACCCGATCAAAGCAAAGCCACGGCCGATGTGAAAAAAGACATGGAGAGCGAAAGCCCCATGGACAGGCTGGTTTGCGGAGATGTTGGTTTTGGTAAAACAGAAGTGGCCGTTCGCGCAGCATTCAAAACCTCTCTCGATGGCAAACAGGCTGCCGTGCTGGTTCCTACTACCATCCTCGCATTTCAGCATTATAAAACTTTCCAGGAAAGATTAAAGGAATTTCCTGTTACGGTTGATTACCTCAACCGCTTCAAATCATCCAAAGAGAAAAAAGAAACGCTGAAGAAATTGGAAGAGGGGAAGATAGATATCATCATAGGCACACACGGTCTGCTTGGTAAAGAAGTAAAATTCAAAAACCTTGGCTTGATGGTGATTGATGAGGAACAGAAATTTGGTGTGGGTCATAAAGAGAAACTGAAAACATTAAAAACAAATGTTGATTGCTTAACGCTTACTGCAACACCCATACCAAGAACGCTGCAGTTCAGTTTAATGGGAGCGAGAGACCTGAGCATCATCAATACCCCGCCGCCAAACAGGCAGCCCATTCAAACAGAAGTACAGGTATTTAACGATGATTTTATCCGCGACGCTATTTATTACGAAACAGAACGTGGCGGCCAGGTTTTCTTTATCCATAACCGCGTACATGGCCTGGCAGAAATGTGTGCATTGATACAGGGGCTTTGCCCCGACCTCAGCGTAGGCTTTGCGCATGGACAACTGGAAGGGCATGACCTGGAAGAGAGAATATTAGATTTTATCGACAAAAAATATGATGTGCTTGTTTGCACCAATATTGTAGAAAGCGGTGTGGATATTCCAAACGTGAATACGATCATTGTAAATAATGCACACCATTTTGGTTTGAGCGACCTGCACCAGCTACGCGGAAGGGTAGGGCGCAGCAACAAAAAAGCATTCTGTTATTTGCTTGCACCACCCATGAGTACCTTACCGGTTGATTCGAGAAAACGTTTACAAACACTGGAACAGTTTAGTGAGCTGGGTAGCGGTTTTCAGATTGCAATGCGCGACCTGGATATCCGTGGTGCAGGGAATTTATTGGGCGGTGAGCAAACCGGATTTATGGCAGAGATCGGATTTGAGATGTACCAGAAAATACTGGAAGAAGCCATTCGCGAGTTAAAACGAAATTCATTCCAGGACCTGTTTAAAGAAGAGATCAGCAAGCAGGATGATTTTGTGAGCGATTGCACCATTGATACAGACCTTGAAATATTATTGCCGGATAGTTATGTAGAAAGTATTACCGAACGCTTATCGTTATACACCCGTTTGGATAATTGCGATTCGGAAGAAAGCCTGATAGAATTTCATAATGAGATGCTCGATAGGTTTGGACCAATTCCAGCCAAAGTAGAAGACCTTTTTACTACTGTCCGTTGCCGCTGGATGGGCGTTGATATTGGGTTTGAAAAGATGACCTTGAAAGAAGATACACTCCGGTGCTATTTCATCAACCGCCCCGACTCGCCATATTTTGAATCCGACTTATTTAAAAAAGTACTGGCCTATTTACAAACAGGAACCAATAAAGCAAGACTCAAACAAACCGGCCGCATGTTCCTGCTGATCGTGGATCATGTAAAAGACATGGAAGAGATGTACCGTTTCCTGCAACACATGCATCAGGAGGTGATAGGAAAAAAATAGGAATTATTTACCCCAAAAAACTTTGCGTACCCCCGTGCCCTTGCGTCTTAGCGGTAAAGCTTTTGTCTAACCGCAAAGACGCCAGGACGCAAAGAACCGCGGAGAGTTCATAATGGCCGGAAATAAAAAATCCGGTCTCTTTCAAGACCGGATCTAATTTCTTGTTCTTTGTATGGCTTAGAAACCTTTTTTTGCAACGCCGTCTGCGATTGCCTGTAAAGCTTTGGCTTCGCTTAAGATAGCAGCCATTTTATTGCCTTTGCCATCGTGGCCGCCGGCCATATAGCCACCTTTTGCTGTTTTGGTGATCACTGCATCCTGCATAGGAACATTTTTTTCCTTTGTTTTCAGGCAATATGCTTTGATCATTTTTGATGTGTCCATGTGCTTAGAATTTAAAAAGTTAGTAGATAAACAATGGGTTATAAGGCACAAGCTACCAAATTTTTTCAGGAAATTGAAATTTCTGCGCCTTTGGCAGTCCACAGCCCACTGTTAATGGTCCATGGCGCATTGATCGAAATGAGTTTGCGGCAATAGAAAAGCCGGCAATCAAACCGGCTTTTCTGTGAACTATCATCTGGGGTCTGTTGACCGGATTACACGTCAATCTTTGCATATTTCGCATGACTCTCAATGAATTCGCGGCGTGGTGCCACTTCATCACCCATCAGCATACTGAAGATGCGGTCGGCTTCAAAAGCGCTTTCAATGGTTACCTGTTTCAGGGTTCTACGGGCCGGGTCCATGGTGGTTTCCCATAACTGGTCGGCATTCATTTCACCCAAACCTTTGTATCGCTGGGTGGTAACACTATCGTCTTTTCCGCCGCCCAGTTTGGCTATCCATGCTTTTCGCTGTTCTTCGCTGTAAGCGTATTCCTGCTCTTTTCCTTTCTTAACAAGGTATAAAGGTGGTTGTGCTATGTAAACATATCCCTGCTCAACCAGTTCTTTCATATAACGGAAGATGAAAGTGAGGATCAGGGTAGCAATATGCGAACCATCCACATCGGCATCGGTCATGATGATGAGTTTATGGTAACGTAATTTGCCGGTATTTAATGCCTTCGGATCATCCGGCGTGCCCACGGTTACGCCAAGGGCTGTGTACATGTTGCGGATCTCTTCATTCTCGTAGATCTTGTGCTCCATGGCTTTTTCTACGTTCAGGATCTTACCGCGTAAAGGCAGGATAGCCTGGTAGCTCCTGTCGCGGCCCTGTTTGGCCGTACCGCCTGCCGAATCTCCTTCCACCAGGTATAATTCGCATTTTTCGGGGTCTCTTTCGCTGCAATCGGCCAGTTTGCCGGGTAAGCCGCCACCGCTTAATACCGTTTTGCGTTGCACCATATCGCGTGCTTTTTTGGCAGCAACACGGGCCTGCGCGGCTAAAATGATCTTGGAGATCACATTCTTTGCTTCTCTTGGGTTTTCTTCCAGAAACGCCTCTAATGCGCGGGAAACAGTGGTTTGTACAATACCACTTACCTCACTGTTACCCAGTTTGGTTTTGGTTTGTCCCTCAAACTGGGGCTCCGGCACTTTTACGGAGATGATCGCACTCAATCCTTCCCTGAAATCATCCCCTTCAATGGTTACTTTGGCTTTTTCAAACAGTCCCTGTTTATCACCGTAGGTTTTAAATACCCTGGTCAGCGCCTGCCTGAAACCGGTAACGTGTGTGCCACCCTCAATGGTATTGATATTATTTACGTATGAGAAGATATGCTCTTTAAAATCATCGTTATAAGTAAGCGCTACTTCAACAGCAATATTCGATTCTGCATCATGCCCGTCAACATACAATGGACTTGGGATAAGCGGATTGCGGTTACCATTTCGGTCAAGCATTTCCACAAACTCAACAATACCGCCTTCGCTGTAAAAACTTTTTGAATAGGGTTTCCCTTCTTCATCTTTTTCGCGCAGGTCGTTTAAGACGATATTGATCCGCCTGTTCAGGTAAGCCAATTCGCGTAAGCGGCCTTCCAGTATCTCTCTCTTATAAACGGATTCCTGAAAAATGCTCAGATCGGGCCAGAAATGAGTATAAGTACCTGTTTTGGCACTGGTACCTATTTCGCGTACGGCATATTGCGGAACACCGATATGATATTCCTGTTCAAATATTTTTCCCTCGCGGTGAACATTCACCACCAGTTTAGAACTTAATGCGTTCACACAACTCACACCCACACCGTGCAATCCACCGGAAACCTTGTAAGTGTTTTTATCAAACTTACCACCGGCATGCAAAACGGTCATCACCACTTCCAGTGCACTTCTTTTTTCTTTGGTGTGCATGGCAGTAGGGATACCACGGCCATCATCCTGTACACTGATGGAATTATCTTCATGAATGGATACTTCGATGTTTTTACAATACCCGGCAAGGGCCTCATCGATGGAGTTATCTACCACCTCATATACTAAGTGGTGAAGGCCTTTTACGCCAATATCACCTATATACATTGCGGGTCTTTTACGCACCGCTTCCAAACCTTCCAGTACCTGTATGCTGTCGGCGCCGTAATTCTTGTTCTGGGCGTCGTTGCTTTTCTGTTGTTCTTCGCTCATAAATGCTTGTCAGTCCTGTGTTTTAAGTAAATTTCAGAAGTGGGCAAAGCTAACGAAAATAAAGGGTTTTTTAAGGTGAAAACAAAGCAATTTTTCCCCATTTTAAGGACTATTATAAAAGGTTAAAATGACGGTTTTGTGACAACCGGTAAGCCCCCTTTCTTGCAAAATAGATGTTTATACATTAATTTCGCATTTGCATGTTACAGGTAATGGACATATTGAAGGCATCGTATAATGGTGGTATTGAACCCAGCATGGACCTGTTGTATGAAAAAGGGCAGGATATTCCGGGTTCTATTCAATACAATATCAAGCGTTACTATGCGCAGCATCAATGGGTGGCGGAAGATACGGGGATGATGGTGTACCATTACAATGCAAAGAAACCCGCCGAAAACTATCTCGAACTAAGGTATTGCGCTACGGGCAACAGGTATTGCGAGGAGAAAAGCTGTGCTGATTGTAAGCAATTGCCTACCGAAGCCTGCAACGGGAAACATCAAACGGTTGATGTTTTTACCTTCCATTTCACCTCTACTTTTCTGCACCAGTTTGTGCATAATGTTAAAGTAAATACGCATAAAGACGAGGTGCTGGCTTTTAAACATCCGCATGCTTTTACCAAGATATTCCCGGTTTGCAACAAAAAAAGGAATGTGCTGGATAGTTTGTTAAACCACAGTTATTCCGGTGCCCTGGAGAATATTTTTGTAAACGCCAAGATCCATGAACTGTTGCTGTACAGCCTGGAATGCCTTGTTGAAGAAAAAGAAGAAGGCTTCAGTTGTAAATTCCTGGCAGATGAAAGCGGCAGGGAGCGGATCTATCAGTCAAGAGATATATTACTGCAACATATCGGCGATCCGATTACCATTAAGGAACTGAGCCGTAAAGTGGCCATGAACGAATGCTACCTGAAAAAAGGTTTTAAAGAAGTATTCGGCACCACCATATTTGATTTTTACCAGCAACAACGGATGGAACACGCCAAATACCTTTTGTATGAAAAAGGATTGAGCGTAACAGATGTTTCTGCACTGCTGGGCTATTCTTCCATCTCGCATTTTTCTGCAGCTTTTAAAAAGCATACGGGGTTGAAGCCTTGTGAATTGTTGAAATAATACCCCCCGGCCCCCTGAAGGGGAGTAATAAAATATCGAATAATGAATAATGAATGTTGAAGTGATTTCATGTACTTCAACATTCATTATTCCCTATTCATTATTCATTATTCTTTTTCCTTCCCAGAATGTAACTTTAGTTGATCAAACAACTACTATGCGAAAATATCTTTTCATTGCTTTATTGATCATTCTTACATCCTGCGGTAAGAAAAAAGCAGATACCATTATTCATAATGCAGTTGTATACACTGTTGATTCGGCATTCTCTGTTGCAGAAGCGCTTGCAGTTAAAGATGGAAAAATTGTAGCCGTTGGTGAGAGTGAAGATATTCTTGCAAAATATACAGCGCCGGAAAATATTGATGCGAAAGGTGCGGCAGTTTACCCTGGTTTTATTGATGCGCATGCGCATTTTGTAGGCTATGGCAGCTCGTTATTCCAGGTTGATCTGTTTGGTACCAATACATGGGAAGAAGCTGTGGCAAGAGTGAAAGCGTTTGCAGAAAAACATCCCGACCTGCCATGGATACAGGGGCGTGGCTGGGATCAGAACCGCTGGCCCGGTAAAACTTACCCTACAAATGAAATGCTGAACCGGTTGTTTCCTGATAAGCCGGTTGTTTTAAAAAGAATTGACGGGCATGCTTCCATCGCCAATCAGAAAGCGATGGATATGGCTGGCATTAAAGCCGGACAAACAATTGTTGGTGGTGCTATTGAAACAAAGAATGGCAAATTAACCGGTGTGCTGATTGATAATGCGGATGATAAAGTGTATGCACAGATCCCCGGTCCTACCAAAGAGATCTATGTGCAATGGTTACAGGCTGCCCAGAAAAATTGTTTTGAACAGGGATTAACAACGATCACCGACTGCGGTTTAAGTTATCGCGACGTGGAAGCGATTGACACGCTGCAAAAAACAGGCAAATTAGATATGCGTTTGTTTGTAATGCTTAGCGACGACGATGAGAACCTGGAAAAATACCTGAAAAAAGGGCCTTACAAAACGGATAAATTATTTGTGAATGGATTTAAAGTGTATGCGGATGGCGCCTTGGGCAGCCGGGGTGCCTGCCTGTTGCAGCCCTATTCCGATAAGCCCGGATGGCAGGGATTTTTATTGCGCAACAAATCGCATTACGATTCATTGGCGCAGGTGCTGGCGGGCACTAACTTTCAAATGTGTACACATGCTATCGGCGATAGCGCCAATCGCGAAATACTCAACATTTACAATAAATATTTAAAAGGGAAGAATGATAAACGCTGGCGTATTGAGCATGCGCAGATCATCAACCAAAACGATTTTAACCTGTTTGGCTTGACCAGTATTGTTCCTTCTGTACAACCCACACATGCCACCAGCGATATGTATTGGGCTGAAGAAAGATTGGGTAAGGAAAGGTTAAAAGGAGGCTATGCTTACAAACAATTATTAAAACAAAACGGATGGATCCCACTGGGAACAGATTTTCCGGTAGAAGATATTTCGCCATTTAAAACCTTTCTGGCAGCGGTGGCCCGTAAAGATGCCAAAGGGTTTCCGGATAATGGTTTCCAGAAAGAAAATGCCTTAACACGTGAGGAAACAATAAAAGGAATGACGATATGGGCCGCAAAAGCCAGCTTTCTTGAAAAAGAAATCGGCAGCCTGGAACTTGGTAAAAAAGCAGATTTTATTTTGCTTGATAAAGACCTGATGAAAGTTGCGGAAACAGATATTTTGAATGTTAAGGTTAGTGCTACTTATCTTGGAGGGAAGAAAGTTCGATGATAATTAGTAATGAGTAATTAGAAATTAGTAATTGGTCAAAAAAGAAGGAGAAGCCAGTTTTAGAATTGACTTCTCCTTTTTTAATTCCCTATTACTAATTACTCATTACTAATTACCCCTTAATCTCTCCCACCATATTTCCCGGCACTACCCATGCATCAAATTCTTCAGGGGTGAGATAGCCCAGCTTTACTGCCATCTCTTTTAACGTAGTGCCTTCTTTATGCGCTTTCTGTGCAATTTCGGCGGCTTTGTAATAACCAATTTTTGTGTTGAGTGCTGTTACCAGCATTAAACTATTGTCAACGTGTTTTTTAATATTGGCTTCAATAGGCGCCAGTCCAACTGCACATTTATCGTTAAAGCTTACGCAGCCATCGCCAATTAAACGGGCGCTGTGTAAGAAATTATAGATCATTACCGGTTTAAACACGTTTAGTTCAAAATGACCGGTAGCGCCGCCGATATTAATGGCTACATCATTACCCATTACCTGTGCAGCAATCATGGTTAATGCTTCGCACTGTGTTGGGTTCACTTTGCCGGGCATGATAGAAGAACCGGGCTCATTATCAGGAATAAATAATTCGCCGATGCCGCTGCGTGGCCCGGAAGACAGCATGCGAATATCATTGGCAATCTTCATCAAACTAACGGCAACAGTTTTTAAGGCACCATGCGCTTCTACAATTGCATCGTGTGCAGCAAGGGCTTCAAATTTATTTTCGGCAGTTACAAAAGGTAAGCCGGTTAAGGCTGCAATATGTTTGGCCACATTAACATCATATCCTTTTGGTGTGTTGATGCCGGTACCCACCGCTGTTCCGCCCAGTGCCAGTTCGCTTAAATGGGCGAGTGTGTTTTTAATGGCTTTTAATCCATGATCTAATTGCGACACATAACCACTGATCTCCTGCCCGAGTGTTAAAGGGGTAGCATCCATAAAATGCGTACGTCCTATTTTTACCACGTGCATAAAATCTTTACTCTTCTGCGCCAAAGTATCTCTCAGTTTCTGAATGCCGGGAATGGTGGTCTCCACTAAGATCTTATACGCTGCAATATGCATGGCAGTAGGGAAAGTATCGTTAGATGATTGTGATTTATTTACATCATCATTTGGATGAAGGAACTTTTCTTTATCACTCAAAGCGCCGCCTTTGATCACGTGTGCGCGGTAAGCCACCACTTCATTCATATTCATGTTGCTCTGTGTGCCGCTGCCGGTTTGCCAAACAACTAAAGGGAATTGGTCACTTAATTTGCCTTCCAGTATTTCATCACATACCTGGCCAATGAGTGCAGCTTTTTCCTGAGGCAGCACACCTGCATCCAGGTTGGTTAATGCAGCCGCTTTTTTCAGGTAAGCAAAAGCTTTGATGATCTCTTTTGGCATTTTGTTGATGTCCTGTGCAATTTTAAAATTGTCGATACTGCGCTGGGTTTGTGCTCCCCAATAAACATTGGCAGGAACATGTACTTCTCCCATGGTGTCTTTCTCAATACGGTAGTCCATTATCTAAGATTTTATGATGAGTGATGATTTTTCGTCAGCAAAGGTAAGCTAAGATGAGAAAACGAGAGGGGTGAATCGTGAATCTATTGTTGCATGGTACAGCCTCTTTTGTGCAGTTTGCAATTACAGACAATGCAGGCAACAACAGCAGGTTTTTTAAACAGAAAAGCCCGGCAACCCGGGCTTTTCTGTTTAAAGATTTCTATGATGTGCTTACTGTAGCTTGGCCAGCCAGAGTGATGCATTCATGAACAGGGGTATATGACTGTAAGTTGTCCAGCCATTGAAAAGTGTATTACCAGCCGCACCGGTACCATCGTCCATTGGTGAGCTGTCGGTTACTATAAACACACGGCCTGTTCCGTAGGTAGAAGTAGCGCAAAGCAGGTTGCTGTTGTTTTGAGTAACACCTGATTCCCAGATCAAACCCTGTACTGTAGCATTTGCTGCCGGGTTTAATGTAAGTGTGGCGCCGTTATGAAAATCCAGTTGGGTAACATTTCCCTGTGAACCGTGTAAAACAGGATTGGTTGTATTACCGGCTAAAACATTGCCGCTTAATTGCACAATATTGGTAAGGTCAACACTAAATCCAAAAGGATTACTTACTATGCCATTATTTGTCATCAGGTCGTTCCAGATAGCAGGAGAATCCCATCCATCATTGTTCCTGTCTGATACGGTATGATCAGAAATCATCAGCAAACCGCCGCCATTACTTACATAATTCAGGATAGCTGTTTTTTCGGCAGCAGTAAAACGGATATTGGGTTCGTCTACTACAAAAACATCGTAGTGAGAAAGATCCTGCGGATTTAATGCATTGCCATAAGTAATGCTTGCACCCGAAGGAAGTGTTTCTACTGTATGCCCTTGTTTGGCTAAGGCAATGCCCCAACTTGAAATAGCACCTGTCCAGTAAGTTTCAGCTGTAGTTGCTGTAATGGTTGATTGGAACGGAGTAGGAATTTGCTGTGGGATGCTGTTATCTTCATCTATCACCCAATCGGCATTACCTGCGGTTTCAGCTTTGGTAGCATCAAACAAAAACCTTTTTCCGGTTCCTGTTCCACCGCCGCCACCACCACCGGTGGTAGCATAATCAGTAATAATAAAATCATCAAAATTAACACGGTTGGTACTACCGTCTGTTTTACGTATTTCGAAGCGGATATTGCCTGCAACATTCACCGTAAAAGATGCCTGTGTTAAAGTAGTGGAGCTGGTAGTAACGGTAGCGCCTGTTTGTGTATAAGTGCTGCCACCATTGGTGCTGTACCATAATTGCCAGGTACTGTTTGCATCAGTGCCAAATTTTGCATGCAATACAGTTACTGTAGAAGCGCCGTTGGTGTAGTCGAACAGCATGGTTAGTTTACCGCTGTTGCGTACACGGGCCGACTGTGTACCGTTTTTACGGTCGGTAGATAAATTACCTAATAATGCATCGCTGAAGTTCCATACACCGGTTGAAAGGGTTACGTTGCCGGCAGCATAACTGCCTTTGCTTCCTGTTTCAAAATTTTCAGTGCTGAAGCCGGCTGTTGTAACAGCGTCAGTTCTGTAAGTTCTTACATCTGTTGTTTGATCAACAGCATTGTTTGTCTGGGTGGTGTCTTTTTTACATGCCGCAAAAAGCACAAAAATGCTTAAGGCAATTGACCATTTGATTTGTTTCATAGAATGAATTTGGTTGAGGTGTAAAGAAAGCAAGGACATATTAAGCCAATGTGAAATGTGTGTAATGTTTTTTCACCTGTTATACACATGCCCGGGAAAAAGATTGGAACAACCCGTTGGGAGATATGATTAAATTAAAACCTGCAGTAGTATTTGAAATTCGTCAGCTCATGGTGTGCACAATTTTGCTGTGTGGTTCTGTGATTGGATCTTTCAATAAGAGAAAGACAGGAGAAAAGAAACGTCTCCGGGTGTTCTTTTTTATCTCTTTTCCTTTGTTCATCTCTTATTGAAACCAATATAGACAAACATGCTTAATAGGGCAATACATTAAGCATGATTGTTTAACGGAAACAGGGATAACGCAGATGAATTATTTACCGGTAAAAACTGCTTTTCTTTTTTCAAGGAATGCGGTGGTACCTTCTTTCATATCAGCTGTATCAAAACAATCGCCAAAAGCATTTACTTCTGTTTCAAACCCATTCTTGGTTTCATCAAAAACAGCATTTGCACTTTCAATACATTTGGCAACAGCTATTGGGGCTTTGGCATTGATGGTTTCTAAAATAGTTTTCGCTTTGGCTATTAATTCTGCCTGTGGTACCACGTAATTAACGAGTCCGTATTGTAATGCGGTGTTGGCATCAATCATGCCCGCACTCATCAATAATTCCATGGCTCTTCCTTTACCGATCAGTTGCACCAAACGCTGGGTGCCGCCATAACCGGGTATCAACCCAAGGTTTACTTCAGGCTGCCCGAATTTTGCATTGTCTGAGGCTATTCTGAAATGACAACTCATGGCCAGTTCACATCCGCCACCCAATGCAAAACCATTTACACAGGCAATGATTGGTTTGGGTGATTGTTCAATACGAAAAAAAGTATCCTGTCCTGCTTTGGCCAAAGCCTTGCTTTGCTCTTTGGTAAAATTGCTGAACTCACTGATGTCTGCACCAGCAACAAAAGCTTTGGGTCCTGCACCGGTAATGATCACGGATTTGATTTCCTTATTGGCATACACTTCATCCAGCGCTTTGTTGAGATCGGTAAATACATTTTTATTCAGCGCATTTAATTTATCAGGGCGGTTAATGGTAATGGTAAAAATTCCGTTTTCAAGTGAGGTGAGTAAGGTTTGGTACATATAGCAGGATTTGCTGTAAAGGTAAGTGGCTATTGGGAATTAGCAGAAAGAGAATATGTCGTTTTCGCTTCAATGGACGTATGATACGCTTCAATCTGCGAATGCACTGTTTGAGTGGGATAAGTTTTACCTGGCGTACACATCTATCGACATTTGCATCATCAATCACAACAAAAGAACAGATATATGGAACACAGAATTCAATTATCCATCAACCTGCTGCTCGCAGTTAAAGCAGGCAGGAAGCAAAAGCAAAGCATACAGCCGAAAGTGGTTGGTATGAAAATAGCAACACATGCCGATATGCGCCAGCAAAAAAGCCTTCATTCAGTAGATCAGTTGGGCAATATAGTTCCTGCATGCATGGAAAATGATTTTGCCGCATAAAGCAGTTTACAATTGGTTTTATTATAAATGGTTGATTTGTCAAGGCCCGCAGAAAGCGGGCCTTTTTATGCAATAACGGTTTTGCAATATGTATAACAGAGGTTGAGATATGGTGCAAACAAAAAAACCTGTCGTGAGACAGGTTTTTTTTCATAGGATATCTTTCTGCTTAGTAAACTTTAATTAAACAGGTAATATTTTAAAAATGCAATGGTTCTTGTTCTTGCAAGAACAGAAGCTGTTGCATCGGCCCCTGCCAGTTTCTCTCCATCAAAACTATGCGCTGCATCAGCATACTCGAATTTGGTGATTGCCGCAGAAGCCGGGTTTAATTTCGACTTCAATATCAATGCATCATAAGCGCTGATCTGTGTATTATTGTCTGTATTGGTATAGGTTGTGGTGTACAACGGATCGGTACCGGCAGCGTGGATCATGATAGGTGCGTAGTTTACATATTTGCCATCACTTGGTGTGCCCGGCTTTCCATAATAACTGAACATGGCCGCACCCGGATAATAAGATACGGCTGCTACAAAACCGCCTGCGGCCGGTTTGGCAGCGGGTGCCAGTACATTATTGGTGTAAGTGGTAGATCCGCCAATTTCAAACCATGCCGTATTCTTTGCCACAGCATTGGCATCAACCATTGTGCTTAATACAGTGGTAGCTCCGTGTGAAAAACCAAGCAAGGCAATTTTTCCCGGAATAATCTTATTGTTTGCACGCAGGAACTCCAGTCCGGCATAAGCATCCCTTGGTCTTACAAATTCTGCCGCAATAGGAAAATTGTTGGGTGGAGTCATATTATGAAAGGTCTTTACACCCCTTGCTGTATAACTGTCCACAAACAAAGCGGCTATTTTATGTACGCGGAATGAATCTATCCATCCTTTAAACTGTAAAGCCATTTTTGTATTAGTTGTGTCTGTACTGCTCCACAAACCACTGCTGCCATGCAATACCACCACTGCCGGAACAGGCACTGAGGAAGAAGGTATGTACAATATTGCTTTTAACTGCGAGCCACCTGTTGGATTGGGCAAATAAACAATTTGCGTGCTCTCCGTATTAGTGGCATTGGTGTCATTAAAAATGGGAGCTGTACTATTAGCATTACTGTTATCGGCTACGGTAGCCGTTGTTTTTGTACAGGCGATAATTAATACTGATACAACCAATTTTGCTGCGCCGGCCAGTAATATTTTTTTCCACCCGATTTTTCTGATCATTTTCATTGTATTGATTTTCATTTTTGTGTTTTTTACAGGTGCAAAATTGTATTCCCGCACTTCCCTTTCAAAACTTACCCTTTCCAAGCGGATGATTTTTTTATCGGAACATGCCAGAACAGCAATGAACCGTAAACCGGTTTTTCTTTTTCTTCTTTATGGAAGCCGGATGAGTTTTTGAAATGCAGGAACGCTTTATTCACAAGGAGCTTGGCGTAAATATCTTTAGTTCCGGTTTATTCAAAAAATGCCACACTTCAATCAATTAATGCCGCGGCTGGTCCAATAATGTTTTTTCTCTGAAAGCTGGAAATAGAGATTTGTTGTGTTGAAATAAGCAGGAGCACAATCAGGCATTACTAATTAATAACATCATAATAAAAAACAATGACAGCTCAACAAATTGAACATGTAAAAACTACCTGGGCTATGGTAGCAAAGATCGATCCCGTAACAGTTGGCGGGTTATTTTATAACCGTTTATTCGAGATCGCGCCGGAACTACGCGGTATGTTTCGCTCACCGGTTGAAGAACAGTCTAAGAAACTGCTCAGTATGATCGGGTATGTAATTAACAAACTCGATAAACTGGAAACAATTATCGACGAAGTATCCAAACTGGCACAACGCCATGTACAATATGGTGTAAAAGCAGAACAGTACGCAATTGTAGCACAAGCCCTGTTATGGACCCTCGAAAAAGGCCTGGCTGATGCCTGGGCGCCGGAAGTGAAAGAGTCGTGGGTAACCTGTTACACCATACTTGCCAACGCAATGATCGCTGCATCAGCCGATATGAGAGAAGCGGCATAAGTTCCGGATAGTACATAGCAAGGATGTTCTGGTGTATGCGGCAGAATATCCTTGCTATGATTTAAGGCTTTGTTTTCAGGCTGATATAGGATGATTTAGTTTCTTTACATAACAATCGAATGTATTTTCAAAGTACCCCCATGACCGAAAAGCAGATTCAATTAGTAAAGAGTAGCTGGAATTTATTTCGTAAGATGGATCCCCAGTTGATAGGAGATGTGTTCTATAGCCGGCTTTTCCAGCAAATGCCGTCTTTACGATCTATGTTCAAAGTATCGATGACAGAACAATACAAAAAGATCGTAGATACCTTAAGCACAATCGTTGCCAGGCTCGACAGGCTTGAACAAAATGAGGAGATTTCTAACCTTGCTATTCGCCATGTACAATATGGTGTGCGGCCCGCGCATTATAAACTGGTAGGGGATGCGCTTTTATGGACTTTGGAGAAAGGACTTGGCAAAGACTGGGATGCAGAAACCGCCGACGCATGGGCCACCTGTTATAAATTACTGGCCGATACAATGATCAAAGCTGCAGAAAAAGCCCAATAACTGGCGGCCCGGCAAACGCTTCCTGCGTAATTTGCTACACTTCATCTTCATTTTGCCACAGTTCGTATATGGATGTTTTGTAAGCCTGTTGAATTGTGTAATTTGTTTCCTCAAATCGGGATACAGGTAACAAATAATGCAGATGCAGAAATCCATATATAGGTACTATTATGTAATAGCCCTGGCTTTTTGGCTTGGCATTTTTCTGCCTGCACATGCCCAGTTACCGGAAGATCTTAAAATAACCAATTTTGATGGTACAACCGGTTTCTATAGCAGGGTAGTACGTGCTGTGCTGAAAGATGAAAAAGGTTTTTTATGGATCGGCACTTCCGACGGGCTTTACAGGTATGATGGATATACGTTCCGCAATTACCGCAAACAACCCAATGATACCAATAGCCTTGCAGAAAACTATGTAGTAAGGCTGGCTTTGGGTAAGGACCAGAAAATATGGATGGGGCTGGATAAAGGTGGACTGAGCAGCTACGATCCTGCATCAGGTAAATTCCGCAACTATCGCATCAATAGCAAAGGTAAACCTGTTACCGGCGCAGTAACCATGTTGCTGGTTGACCATAACAACGAGATATGGGTGGGTATCCATCAAAAAGGATTATGGCACCTGGATGCAGAAACAGGCGAGTACACACATTATGAACTGAACAACCCCCTTGATTCAGTGGCTATCCCTAAAGATTACAGCCAGGATATCAATACGGTTAGTGCAGCCATTGAAGGCAAGCCCGGAATAATCTGGCTTGCCACACATAATGGCCTCTACCAGTTTCTTACAATCGGGAAACAATTCAAACTTTTTAGAAATAAACCCCTCCTGCCAAATGTATTCAGGGACGATGATTTTATTTCTATTGAAGACGATGGCGATATTTTATGGCTTGGCGCTTGGGCAGGTGGTTTAACACGCTATAATACCGTAACAGGTGAATGGAAAAATTTTAAGATCAACCTGAAAGAAACCAAAAAATTTACCACGAATATTATTTCAGGTATCAGGCATAAATCGGGTAATGAATTGTGGATATCCAGTAACGACAGGGGTGTTGGCATATTCGACAAACAAAAAGAACAATTCCATTTTTACTCAGAAAGCAACACGCACCGGTTGGATATTCCTGCCAGTTTATGTTTCCATATAGAAACAGATAAGTATCATAATCTCTGGCTGATACATGAATGGGGGCTTACACGTATTCAGCCCCGTGATACCAAATTCCGGTTTACCAGTGTGCCTGTTAGTAAAACCGATAACAAAGAGTTTTATTACCTGCGCGACCGGTTGGAAGATGATGAGCATATCTACATAGCTACCACACTGGCAGATGGGTTGCAGGTAATTAATAAAAGGACAGGTGTTTCAAGGCATATACCGGTGGATGTGATAAAAGGAGAAGAACCTTTTCTTGCTGTATATAAACTGATGAAAGACAGCAAAGGGAATATCTGGGTTATATCAAGGGATTTTATTTATCAGTACGACACGCAAAAAGAGAAACTGGTATTAACGGCACAGCCCCCCCTGCATGCTCCCGATAATGGCTCTAATGGGTTTAACAATATTGCAGAAGACAGCAAGGGCAATATCTGGATCACCAGTTCAAGAAGTGGTGTGTTTAAATATAATCCCGCCAGTAACCGGTACCAGCGTTTTTACCATGTGGATGCAGATAAAAACTCGATCACTTCAGATGTATTAACAGCAGTAGCTATTGATAAAAAGGGCCGTGTATGGGTAGGCGGACCTTATGGTTGCCTTGCATATTATGATGCCGCCAAAAACAATTTCCGGAACTATACTTTCTACACATCAAAAAACAATACCGATATAGGCAATAATGTAACCTCATTGCTGGCCGACAGTAAGGGGAATATATGGGTAGGTGCCGATGCGGGCCTTGCACAGATCAATGGAAATGATACAGAACCTGTGGCCCGCAAATTGTATACCTCTCAGGAAGGGTTGCGGGGAGATCTTGCTTATTCCATACAGGAAGACCACCAGGGTAATATCTGGTGTACCACTAACTCATCCTTATGTATGGTGAACCCTGTAACACAAAGGGTTAACAGCATTGTATTGCAGAATGATGTGATGAAAACAATTGTTGCCAGAGTTTACCTCGCTGCAAGCGGCAAACAAATGCATGTACTTACTTACGGCGGATATTATTCATTCGACCCGTCATTAATAACTGCCAAACGCAAAGACTCCGTTATCACCATCACATCATTCCGTGTAAAGGATAAGGAATATTATTATGAGGACGAATTGCTGCGCAAAGGCAAAATACAATTAAGTGCCACCGAGAATCTTTTCACTTTTGAATTTGCTGTGCTCGATTTTAGCCAGTCAGACGACAGGCGCTATGCTTATATGCTGGAGGGGTTTGATAAAACATGGATCAATGCCGGTAACAGGCGTTATGCCAGTTATACCAATATTCCTGCAGGCAATTATGTTTTTAAAGTAAAAGCGTTGGATACCTATGGAGATATTAATAGCTCGATAGTCAGTATCCCGTTAAAAGTTGCGGGGCCGTTTTACAAATCGTGGTGGTTTATCCTGTTGCTGGCATCGGTGGTCTCGCTGTTACTGTATGTTTTCTATCGTTTCCGGTTAGATAAGCAGGGCGAGATATTGCAATTGCAAACAAAAGCCCAGGCACTGGAAAAAGAAAAAACACAGGTGCAATATGAAAACCTGAAGCAACACCTGAACCCGCATTTTCTGTTCAACTCACTTACTTCCTTAAGCAGTCTTATACGCATCGACCAGAAAATGGCAGGTGATTTTCTGGATGGGATGAGTAAGATCTATCGGTATATCCTGCAAAGCAAGGATAGTGAACTGGTGCCCCTGAAAGATGAGGTCAAATTCATTCAGACTTTTATCGGGTTACAAAAAACAAGGTTTGCAGATGGCCTGCAGATCCGCCTCAGTATTGATGAGGAACAGGATCACCGGAAAATTGTTCCGGTTACTTTACAGAACCTGATTGAAAATGCGATCAAACACAATATTATAGATAGTGAAACCCCATTGGTTATCGAACTGTTTGTGGCAGACGGCTACCTGGTTGTGCGCAACAATATGCAGAAGAAAAAATTTGTGGAAACCAGTAACAAACAGGGGCTTGATAATTTATTGTCGTTGTATAAATACCTTTCTGAACGCCCCATGCTGATTGAAGAAGATGAACATTACTTCACTGTTAAAATCCCCCTTTTATGATAAAGGCTGTTGTTATTGAGGATGAGCAACTGATTGCAAAGGAGCTGGCTAATAAAATATCTGCGGTAGCGGATGACGTAAATATTATAGAGTTTTTACCCAGTCTGAAAACCGCCAGAAAATGGTTTATGCAAAATGCAGAACCCGATCTGTTGTTTATGGACATACAGTTAAGCGATGGAGTTAGCTTTGAATTGTTCGAACATTTCAATCTCAGCTGCCCTGTTATATTTACCACCGCATACGATGAATACGCTATCCGCGCTTTTAAAGTGAACGGGATAGATTATCTGCTGAAGCCGGTTGATGAAAGCGATCTTAAAAAAGCGATTGATAAATGCAGGAGCATGGTAAGCGAGAAATCTGTTGTGCCGGCAGACATGAAACAACTAATGGCCAGCCTGGCCATGCCGCAACAGTCGTTGTATAAAGAGAAATTTATTGTGAGCGTGCGTAACAACTGGATTCCTGTTGATACCAAAGATATTGCCTGTTTTGTGCGCGAGAACCTGAATTACCTGTACACATTTAACGGCGATAAGTACATATTGGATTATACGACGCTTGAAGACATAGAAGAATTGTTAGACCCGCGTATTTTTTACCGTTCCAACAGGCAAAGCATCATACATATCAATGCCATTCAAAGTGTGAAGCCACATGAGAACCAGAAGCTATCTGTTTTCCTGAAGGCGCCCCTGAAAATGGAGCTGGATATCAGCCGCGAAAAAGCACCTGCCTTTAAAAAATGGTTCGACAGGTAATAAATAAATCTGCGAATCTGTGGCAAAAAAATATTAAAAATGCCTGTTCACCTTTACCCAATCGGTGATGTAAGTTGCAATATCAGTAGTGGCAGCGCCGGGTGCAAATAGTTTGCCAACACCTATCTCATTCAAAGCGTTCATATCCTCTTCCGGAATAATGCCGCCGCCGGTAACCAGTACATCATTCATCCCTTTCTCTTTCAGCAATGCCATTACTTTCGGAAAAACAGTCATGTGTGCACCGCTTAAAATACTGATGCCGATTGCATCCACATCTTCCTGCAATGCGGCATTCACAACCATTTCGGGTGTTTGTCTTAAACCTGTATAAATCACTTCCATACCGGCATCGCGCAAAGAAGTGGCAATTACTTTGGCGCCACGGTCGTGTCCGTCCAATCCTACTTTAGCCACCAAAACCCGAACAGGTCTTTTCATGATGCAATAATTAAACAGTTTGCAATACCGTAAAATTAGTTCAAATGTTCATAGGTTTACACTATCAATTCTAAATGATCCGCTATATGAATTACAGAAAATTTGGCAATACAGATCTGCGGGTTAGTGAAATAGGTTTTGGTTCATGGGCCATCGGCGGTGCCGCCAATGTTGGTGGTGTTGCCATTGGCTGGGGGCCATCGGATGATGCTGTTTCTAAAAAAGCCATTCATACAGCATTAGATGCCGGTATCAATTTTTTTGATACAGCCGATTTTTATGGCCTCGGCCATTCCGAATTTATATTGGGGAATGCCATAGGAGATAGAAAAGATGTGCTCATTGCTACCAAAGTAGGACAGAAAGTGGGCAATGATGGTAAGATCGCTATCGATTATTCAAAAGACCATATCATCAAAGCCTGCGAGTTAAGTTTGCAACGACTGAAAAGGGATCATATCGATTTCCATCAACTGCATGTGGCCCGTGTACCACATCTCGAAAACGGTGAATGTATTGAAGCCATGCAGTTATTACAGCAACAGGGAAAGATCAGGTATTGGGGTATCTCACTCATCACATTTAATCCTTTTCCGGAAGCGGATTATTTTCTGAAACATAACCTGGGAAATGGTTTTCAGGTAGTGTTCAATCTCATTAATCAGAAAGCTTTGCCAATCATGTCGCAGGCCGCGGCAAAAGGTTATGGCATTATTGCCCGCATGCCGCTGCAGTTTGGCTTGTTATCAGGCAAAATAAAAACCGATACCATTTTCTCTTCAGACGATCACCGCAGTTACCGTGTGGTACCTCATATAACCGAAGCTGTGCTGAAAGTATTGAAAGAAGAAGTATGGCATTTGTGCGATAAATACCAGACCACCGCATCAGGCCTGGCGCTTAGTTATATTTTAAGCTATCCTGAAATTTCCACAGTCATTCCCGGCATCCGCACACCGGAGCATGTGGCATTAAATACAGATCATCTGGTTCAGATTGATGACGAAGATAAAAGGCACCTGCAAGAACTCTATCAATCACACTGGTTGCCGGTGATGGAGATGATGGAGAAGCAGGGGTGAGATAAGAGTTTGGAGTTTGGGGTTTGGAGTTTGGAGTTATTTGAGGTGAAATTGTTTTTGGAATTTGAGGATGTTTTGACCGGCAATGATTCTTACTGAGTCATCCGGATGACTGTAAAGAACAATCTTTGCGCGGTATTCCCTGGCGTATGGTTGTGTTACAGAATCTTTGATCTCCCGTGTGCCCCAGTGAGTGAAAAATGAATCATCAGAGTCGGGTAAATTTGCTGTTACGAATAAAAAATAGTTCGCTGTGAAATGGTCGGGCAGCCAGAAAACATAACTGGCATTATCACTGAATATCTCTGGCAGGCCCAGTTTTCTTCCATAAAAACTTAGGGCACCCGCTTCGCCATAATTATCGCCGTATACCATCGTTTGCCGCTTAACAGAATCTGGAAGTTCGCGATATACCCTGGCTGTTTTCTCTGCCATTTCTTTCCATCCCAGCATATCTGCAAAATCCTGCGGCAACGCATGCTGCTGATGATCTTCCCAACGCAGCACCGAACTTTTGTCAGCATGAATGGATTGATAAAAATGTGCAAGCTTACCGGGCGACATAGATGGGATAGCCATAGGTAAAGTAAGAATGGCAACCGAGAGCATACATACCGGTGCAAACCATGTAAGCCATGCCGCATATTTTTTTGAAACAAGTTTTGAAAACCAGATGCCGCCAAAAGCCATTAATGTGGGATACATAGCTGCAGCATAATATCCCTTGCCGTTAAAGTAAAGCAGTATGGTAATAATGCCCATGTAGATAAAAGCGATCGCTATATGTTTCCTGCCATCGTTTTTCATCAATATATACCAGAAGCCGCCAAGCCAGATAAAAAAAGAAGGTAAGGCAATGAGTAACTGGTCCGACAGGAAATCAATACGGCTGTTATATTTCAGTTGCTGGGTGGTAAGCAGGTCCATATGGTGCATTACCGGAAAATGGTGCTCGTATTGCCAGAAAAGATTGGGTGAACAGATAATCAGCCCCAGTAACATGGCAAAATAAAAATGCGGGTTTAATAACCATTTGCGTTGGCTGGTGAGCAGCATAGCCGCTAAAAAAGAAATAATATAAAAAGCCATCGTGTATTTACCCAGTATGCCAAGCCCAAAACAAATACCGAGATAATAGAGATATTTTTTGTTGTTTGAATCAATACAGCAAATAATAAAATAACTGCTGAGTGTCCAGAAGAACGCATCAAGAAAATTGGGTTGAAATAAAATATGGATCCGTAAAAAGGCAGAACACAAAAATGCCAGGCAGGCAAAGAATACAGCAGTGGAATTTCCTTTTAATTGTATAACGATCTTCCCAATTACAATCACGGTCAATGCTCCAAACAAACTACCCCAGAAATAAACAGACTGTATGGTGCCACCTGATAATTTACTGATATAACCCAGCACGGCCAGCATGGGCGGCATTTCAATAAAACCCCATGCAAGATGGTCTGTATCGGCGAGGTATAAATATTCATCCCTGTGCAGCTCAAATTGCGGATGTATGAGCAGGAAGGGTACCAGGAATTTGATGACTGCAAATGCAGCAATGATGTATGTTGACCTGGATAAAGATTTCATAAGAGCGCTATTTGCTACAAGATAAAAAAAGGAGCGTTTAAAACGCTCCCTTCTAACGGTTATTGAACCATAATGTTACAATAAGCTCAATGTATGTTGTATTCTTGCCACAGTGGCCTCTTTACCTATCAATGCAGCAATATCAAACACGCCCGGCCCGAATTTTCCGCCTACCAGCATAATGCGGAAGGGTAACATCAGGTCGCCGGGTTTTAGTTGATTGACTGAAGCCAGTTCTTTAAATTCTCTTTCAAGATCGTGTGACTCCCAGAGGGAGCTGAGTTCGTATGCCCTGATCAATTCTGTAAAGAACATGTTTTTCTTTTCATCCCATTTGGGTTTAAGCGTATCTACATCAACGGTAAGCGGCGCCTGAAAAAAGAAAGAGCCCTGCTGAACAAAATCGGGTAATAAAGTACAACGGTCTTTTACCAGCTCAATCACTTTTTCCAATAAAGCATCATTGCTAACATCAATGCCTTTCTCTTTAAAAACCGGTTTTACTGTTGACAAAAGACTATGAGCAGCAGATTGCTTAATCCATTCGTGATTATACCATTTCGCTTTCTCATAATCAAACTTAGCACCACCCTTGTGCACGCGCTCCATTGAAAATTTTTCTACTAGCTCAGCCAATGAAAAAATTTCCCTGTCGGTGCCATCATTCCATCCAAGCATGGCCAGCAAATTCACAAATGCTTCGGGTAAGAAACCTTTCTCTTTAAAGCCAATGGTTGTTTCATTTGTTTTAGGATCGGTCCAGTCCATGGCAAATACAGGAAAACCTAAACGGTCGCCATCACGTTTACTTAGTTTGCCATTACCATCGGGTTTTAAAATGAGTGGCAGGTGCGCCCATTGCGGCATATCAGCTTCCCAACCCAGGTATTTCCATAACAATAAATGCACCGGTGCAGAAGGCAGCCATTCTTCGCCACGGAACGCATGACTGATATTCATCTGGTAATCATCCACCACCACGGCAAGGTGATAGGTAGGCATGCCATCGGCTTTTAATAAAACCTTATCATCCACCTGCGAAGTATGGAATGATACTTCACCGCGTATCATATCGGTAAAACTTACTGTTTCATTCAACGGCATTTTAATGCGCACCACATGCGGTACATTATCTGCCAGTAATCTGCTTACCTCGGCAGCATCCAGCGTAAGCGAATTACGCATTTGCTCACGGATATGCTGGTTGTATTGTGGAGAAGGGTTTTCTGCTGTTTTAAATTTGATACGCATCTCATCAAGATCGGCCGGTGTATCAAAAGCATAATAAGCATAACCATCTTTCACTAATTGCTCGGCATATTGGCGATAGCTGGCCTTACGTTCGCTTTGGCGGTAAGGCGCATAGGGGCCGCCATGTAAAGGGCTTTCATCGGGCTCCAGTCCGCACCATTTCAGTGTATTAAAAATGTATTCTTCAGCGCCGGGCACAAAACGTGTCTGGTCGGTATCTTCTATACGCAAAATAAAATCACCCCCGTTTTGTTTGGCAAACAGGTAGTTAAATAAAACCGTTCTAACACCACCCAAATGCAGCCCGCCGGTAGGCGAGGGGGCAAAACGTACTCTTACTTTCTTAGTCATGATAGTGCAAAGATAAGTGAACAAGGAACAAGGTTCAAGAAACAGGGTTCAAGGAACAAGGGTCAAGAGACAAGGAACAAGAATCAAGGTTCAAGAATTCAAGGAACAAGACACAGGAGCGGTCAGATACAACTGTGTTTCCATTTTTTCTTAAATCTTGTCTCTTGAATTCTTGAATCTTGTCTCTTAATTCTTGTTCCTTGTATCTTCGTACCATGTACCTCGTAAAAACACCCTGGTGGTTACGTGCATTGTATCCTGCTTTAACCTGGCGTATTAAAGAGCCGGGTAAAACCGTATACCTCACGTTTGATGATGGCCCGCATGAAACGGCTACGCCATTTGTGCTGGATCAATTAAAACAATACCATGCCAAAGCGATTTTTTTTTGCATCGGAAAAAATGTAGCGGCGCATCCCGATATTTATCAACGCATCCTGGATGAAGGCCACAGTGTTGGCAACCATACCTACAACCATGTAAATGGCTGGAAAGTAAGTGATGAAGTATATATCAACGAAGTAGCCAAAGCCGCAACACTCATCAAATCAAATTTATTCCGCCCGCCTTATGGAAGAATCAAACGTTCCCAACAAAAAAAACTCCAAACTCATCCCGGCTTAGCCGGGACCAAACTCCAAACTATCATGTGGGATGTGCTGAGCGGCGATTTTGATACTAACCTGAGTGGTGAAGCTTGCCTGGGTTATGTGTTATATCATACCCGTCCCGGCTCTATCATTGTTTTTCATGATAGCACTAAAGCATGGGAGCGGATGAGTTATGCATTACCCAAAGTGCTGGAACATTTCACGAAGCAAGGGTACGAATTCCGCACCCTCCCAAACCTCTAAACCGCGTCTTCTCGCCCGCTAAGCTTAGCCGTGCCTTAGTGCCTTTGAGTGAGATTTATTTGCACACAAAGGCACGGTTAGGGTACACAAAATAGCCGGAGTAGACACCCCGGCTCTATTATTCCGTACCCTATAAAAAACAGTAGCAGCACCTCAACGGTGCAAAAAACAAGTAGCTGGCAATCGAATGAGATAAACGGTTAATTAGCCGCTTATTTTAAACGCCCCATTTGTGTTTTTATTTTCTGTGATGAAAAAAACAGGAATTTTGCAGGATGATATTGATTGATACCCATTGCCATCTTTACGGGGAAGAGTTTAAAGATGATATAGGCGCAGTGATAGAAAGGGCACAAAAACAGGGTGTAACCCGGTTCTATTTACCCGCCATAGATAGTGAAGCCATTCCCGGCATGCTGGAGCTGGAGATTGAATACCCGGGTGTTTGCATATCTATGATGGGCCTGCATCCCTGTTATGTAAAAGAAAATTACCGGCATGAACTGGCTATTGCAGAAGAATGGCTGGCCAAACGCTCATTTGTGGCTATTGGTGAGATAGGACTCGATTTTTATTGGGACAAAACCTTTGTTAAAGAACAATACGAAGCCTTCACCATCCAGATGCAGTGGGCGCTGGATAAGCAATTACCCATTGTGATACACACCCGCAATGCGATGGAAGAAACCATTGAGGCTGTAAAACCCTTTGCAGATAAGGGGTTGGGTGGCATTTTTCATTGCTTTAGCGGTGATGCCAATGCGGCAAAAAGGGTAACTGATATGGGTTTTTACCTTGGTATTGGCGGTGTGGTAACCTATAAAAACTCAGGCTTGGCAGAAGCGTTGGATAAAATAGGACCCGAATACCTGGTGCTGGAAACAGATGCACCTTATTTAACCCCTGTACCCTTTAGGGGGAAAAGGAACGAAAGCAGTTATTTAACCTATATAATAGAGAAACTGGCTGCCATTAAAAACCTGCCTGTACAGGAGCTGGCAGCCATAACCACCGCCAATGCCCAAAAAATATTCGGTGGCTAACGCTGAAAAGCTATTTTTGCAGTCCTTTAAAACAAAACGAGGTAGCAGATGGTGATTGTGAGGACACAATCACTGCTGCTGCCGGCAGTAGAATACATAAAATAGAGAGGTGTCCGAGTGGTTGAAGGAGCACGCCTGGAAAGTGTGTATACGGCAACGTATCGAGGGTTCGAATCCCTTCCTCTCTGCCCAGCCCGCCAAAGCTTCAGCGATGGCGGGCTTTTTTTGCCACAGATTACACAGATTAGCACAGATTTTCACGCTTTAAGATTGGAGAGCAGTTTATAATCAATTTGACCATTGTGTGCTCTGTGCTGAAAACCCTAACCCCCAATCAACTTTGCAATTGCAAAAGCGCAACCCGCCGCTATAGCACCAATAACTGCAACTTTTATAGCGCCTTTTACAGGATTGGTTCCGGTAAGTTTACTTTTAAAATAGCCAAACACAAACAGGCATAACAGGGTTACTGCCGCAGAGATCTTAAGGCCCATAATGCCATCCTCCACAAAAAAATAAGGGCTCAATGGTATTAACCCGCCTACTATATAAGACACACCAATATTAAAAGCACTTTTTCGCGCCCTTTTGGGGTCGGGTTTTTCCAATCCCAGTTCATGCTTCATCATAAAATCGGCCCAGCGGTCTTTGTCTTTGATCAGTTCCGCCACTGCCTGGTTCTGTACGGAGCTGCTTAATCCCAATCCCTCAAAAAATACCCTCACTTCTTCTTTTTCGATCTCGGGCAGGCGTTCTATCTCATCATACTCCCTTCTCAGCTCGCTGGCATAATGGTCCTGCTCTGTTTTTCCGGCCAGGTAACCGCCAAGTCCCATAGCAATAGACCCGGCAGCAATTTCTGCGATGCCCGCAATCACAATCAGGTGCACATCTTTTACAGCACCACTCAATCCCGCTGCAAGGGCAAAGGGAACGGTTAGGCCGTCGGACATGCCAATAACAATATCTGTAAGTATCTCCGAGCTGGTTAGGTGTTCCTCTATATGATCATGGTGATGATCGTGCGGGTGGTCGTGGTGAAGATGGGTATCCATAAGCTTAGGTTAAGTTATCTGCGGCTGAAATTAAGTCTTTTTAAAAAATGTAATATAATAAGATGTGATAAACAGGTTGTTTCTTGCCAACCGGTTTGTTAACGTGCAGGTAACACTGGGTTAACAATTTGGTAACATAGCAGAATCACCTTTGCATCGTCAAACAAAAATGAAATCTATGTTAAAGAAGATGCTTGCAGTAGGGATGTTTCTGACCAGTTTATTGGCCACTGCAACAACATTTGCCCAGGAAACAACCTCTACATTAGGTGGCCAGATCACCGATGCAAAAGGCGTGTTTGTGAGTGGCGTTATTGTTACCGTAAAGTATGAACCTACCAACTTTACAACCAGTACCCAAACAAACAGCAAGGGTATTTTCTATATTACCAACCTGAAACCCGGTGGACCTTATACCATCAAATTCTCATTTGTTGGGTTTAAAGACCAGATTTTTAATGATGTAAACCTTGGCCTGGGAAGCAATCCTGATGTAAAAGTTGTTTTACAGGAGTCTTCCAACCAGCTTACCGAGGTAACGGTTACCTCTGCCGGACGTAAAGCCATTGCTGGTGCTACCACTATCGGGGGCAGACAATTATCAACCCTGCCAACACTTGGCAGAAGCCTGTCAGATTTTACCCGTCTTACCCCTCAATCAAATAACAACTCTTTTGCCGGAAGTAATTTCCGTTATAATAATTTAACCATTGATGGTGCCATCAATAACGATGCATTTGGTTTTAGTAACTCTGCCGGTGGTGTAAGTGGTGGCGGACAGTCTGGTGCAGCAGGTGCAGGTACACGTACCAATCCTTACAGTTTGGATGTGATCCAGGAAGTACAGGTGCAGTTGTCTCCGTATGATGTTAAGATCGGAAACTTTACCGGTGGTAGCGTAAACGCTGTAACCAAAAGCGGTACCAACGCTTACCATGGTTCTATTTATTCTTACGGCCGTAACCAGTCGTTGGTTGGTAAAAGTGTTGATGGAACAAATTCAAAGATCGGCGCTGATTTTTACGATTACCAATATGGCGCTACCATTGGTGGCCCGATTGTGAAGAATAAAGCTTTCTTTATCCTGAACTATGAGCATACCGACAGGCAGGAGCCAAGTACGTATAATATCGGCGATCCTGGCGCAGCACTTACCTTAAGCGAAGCACAGCAGATCGTTAACCGCCTTCAAACCCAATATGGATACGATCCGGGAAGCTATCTTGGTGCATATAAAGTATTTACCAAGAGTGATAAATTATTCGGAAGATTGGATTTCAATCTCGATAAAAAGAATACATTAACTGTACGTGGTATTTATACAAACGGTTCCGGTAATAACCTGGAAAGATCTTCTAATAATTTCCAGTTTGGTTCTACCGACTTTACCCAGTATACCAAAAACCTTAACCTTACAGCAGAACTGAAAACAAAGTTCAATAACAATGTAAGCAACCAGTTAAACGTTAGTTATATCAATGTACATGAGTACAGGGATTTTCCAAAACCATTGGCGCCATATATTGATATCGACAATGGCCGTATCACGTTGGGTACATGGAGAGAAGCGTCTATCTACAACCTGAAGCAACAAACATTTGAGATCAGCGATAATGTTACTGTAACAAGTGGTATTAATAAATTCACTTTTGGAACGCATAATGAGTTTTATAAACTCGCTTACGGTTTCATCAATTCATTTAACGGAAGATGGGAATATGCCCGTGGCTTAAACAGTTTCCTGAATGATAACCCAAGCCGTGTTCGTGGCGCATTTATTACCGATCCTAAAATATCAGGTACAAGGGATGATATTTATAATAATCCTCCTAATCCATTTACCGTTGGTCTTAGCAGTGTGTATGCACAGGATGAGATCACTGTAAGTAAGAAATTCAAATTGTCACCAGGTATCAGGTTCGATTACTCTTTTGTTGGAGCACAACCATATCTTGATCCTGCATTAAATACGACCAATTCAGCCGGATATGTTTCAGCTAATCCAACTTATACCAATACGCCGTTTAAAGACCTTACAGGTAAATTGCCTTCAAGGGTTACTGTATCGCCTCGCTTAGGTTTTAACTTTGATGTAAACGGTAATCAGTCTGTTGTGGTACGTGGTGGTACAGGCATCTTCACCGGCCGTGTTCCTTTTGCATGGTATGGATATGCTTATACACTTAGTGGCGGCACTTATGGCAATATCGACTGGAATGGTATTTCATCCAGTGCAACAGTTCCCCTGGCTATTAACCCCCTGGGTCTGAAAGATACCATTACCAAATATGGCGGTCCAACAAGAAGCACTACAAGAGAGATCGATGTATTTGATAACAATTTTAAATTACCTACCGTTTGGCGCAGCAATATTGCGGTTGACTTCAAGTTTGGTAAGGGATATAAATTCACAGCCGACTTCCTGTACACCAAAACGATCTATGATGTTAAGTACTCACAGATCAACCTGAAAGATTCTGTTGCATACTTCAGCACAGGTCCTACCCAAACACCGGTGTATGTAGGCGGTAAGTATAATTCAGCTTATTCCAATGTGTATTACCTCACCAATACAAATGAAGGATATCGTTATAACATTACCGGTCAATTGTCAAAAACCACCAATAACCTGTCTATCGGAAAGCATCAGTTTAATATGAACTGGAGCCTTGCATATACCTATGGTATGAGTAAAGATATCACCAATGGTATCCGTAACTCATGGGAGAGTAGTTTTAACGTAAACCCGGCTATTACGCCTAGTAATTCATCACTGGCCTATTCTAACTTCGATCTTCGTCACCGTATCGTGGCAACATGGGGTGGTAATATTATCTGGAACCAGGCAAATTCTACCTCAGTATCGTTCTTCTATTCAGGTGTATCAGGAAGTCCTTATAGTTTGGTTTATCAATCGGCACCGTTCGGTTCAGGTTCAAATGCGCCACTGCCTTATATTCCATTAAACCAGGCAGATGCTAACCTGAAAGATAACGGCGCTTATACAGCGGCACAACAATGGTCAGATCTGGATGCTTTCATCAGCAGTGATAAATACCTGAATTCACGTCGTGGTAAATATGCAGAACGTAATGGTTTACGCACACCATGGAATCATGAACTGGATCTGAAGATCATGCATGAGTTTAAATTGAGCAAGACAAACAGTAAGCAAACTTTACAGGTAAGCCTTGATATCTTCAATGTGCTGAACCTGATCAACAATACACTGGGTCATGTTACCTTCGTAACCAACCTGAACAACTATACTGTTAACTTCTTAAAGTTTGTTGATGATGCCAACGGTAAAAAAGTAGGTGCACCTGCAACGGGCTATACACCAACTTTCAATTTTGTAAAACCAACAGGCTTGGATAATCATTACTACACAGTAGACCCGATCAACTCACGTTGGCAGGGACAGGTAGGAGTGAAGTTTAATTTCTAATCAGCAGCAATCAATTCAATACAAAAAGAAAGGTTCGCATTATTGCGAACCTTTCTTTTATGTTTTTTAGATGGGAGATAATAATAATAGTTCACGGATGAGGTCTCTACGAGGAACGAAGTATTATAGCTCCTTGCCATTCACTGCTCTCGGTCTTTAGTCTTTGGTCTTTGGTCTTTGGTGCATTGGCTTTTGGCGCATTAGCGCATTGGCTGTTTATTGACCATTCACCATTCACCATTGCCTACTCACCACTCACCAGTTCTGTCAGCGTTCAGGCCGCTTTAGCGTCCCGACCGCAACACCACTCACCAATTATTCATCTGCTCCGGAACAATCCTTTCCGGTTTCTCAATGGGATGTTCTTTCCAGTTGGGATCGTATTTTACAAACCAGCTTAACCACAAAATTCTGGACATGCGCATGAGTATCGGTTGTGCGGCAAATAAGGCGGTAAAGGAAACACCCATCCAGTAAAATATCCGGTTATCGTCTATCGAAAAGCTAACACCGATCAGTACTTTCCATGCAACAAAAGAGGCTGCCAGTAAAGCAATGCTTAATGTGTAGCTAACATAACCGGTACCATAATAGAAGCCAACTTCAATTTCTGTAGGCTGCCCGCACACCGGGCAGTTCTCGTGCATATGGGTGCTGTTTTTCTGGTAAGCACTGTTTTTTTCAAACACTTTACCCTCGCGGCACCTGGGACACCTGTTAGAGAGTATGCTAAACAGGTAAAATCTTTTCTTCTTCTCCGGCATGTTGCTTTTATTTTGGGGGCAAAGGTAGGGAATACTGATTTTGGAATTGAAATACAGTTGAATTGGGAAATTTTGGAATTGGGAAATTGGGAAATTGAAATGGCACCGAGGTTCAAATAAATTGCTGCGCCTTTGCTTAGCGGGAAAAACGGGCACGCCAAGGCGCCAAGGCGCGAGGATAGATTAGAAGAAAGTCTTATAAATTCAATTTCCCTCTCGGCTTAGCCGAGACAAAAATTTCAAAATTCCCCTCAAATCCTCTCCATTTTAAAAACCCGTACTCACCCCCTGCAATTTCCCAATTTCCCAATTCCAAAATTCCAAAATTTCAAAATCCCCCCAACACCCTCTCCATCTGCATACTTCTCGACCCCTTGATAAGGAAATGGGTGTGTTCAAAGTCCTGCTGCTGAAACCAATCTTTTGCTTCTGTTGAGGTGGGAAAGAAAGTAAATTCATGATCAATCTTTCCAAAATCGCCGCCAACAAGTACCACATTGTGCCAATTATATTGCCTGATGAGATTTAAAATATTTTTATGCTCTTCCAAACTTTCAACGCCCAATTCCATCATGCCGCCTAACATCAATACTTTTTTTGTAGCAGCCAGATGCGCAAAATTTTCAATGGCCGCTTTCATGCTGGTAGGGTTGGCATTATATGCATCCAATATGATGGAGTTAGTTCCTCTTTGTAACAATTGCGAGCGACTGTTTGATGGCGTATAATTTTCAATAGCCGTTTTGATCTTCTCTTCCGGAACCGAAAAATAGTTACCTATGGCAACAGCGCATAAAATATTAGGCAGGTTATAATCTCCCACTAATTGTGTTTGTATGGACGTTATATTTTGCAACCCCGCTGTTATACTCACTTGCAGAAATGGTTCATTAGAAAGGATATTGCCCTGTACCAGTCCTTCAGAGGTTCCATATTTCACAATCTGTTTCACAGATTTGCTCATGGTTTGCAGGTAATCATAATCGGCATAAATAAAGGCGGTGCCGTTATGTGTACTTAAAAAATCATACAGTTCGCCTTTCCCTTTTCTTACGCCTTCTGCACCGCCAAAGCCTTCCAGGTGAGCCTTTCCGCAGTTGGTGATCACGCCATGGGTAGGTTGGGCGTAGCGGCAATAACCTTCAATTTCTTTTTGGTGATTGGCACCCATTTCTATCACTGCTATTTCTGCATCAGGCTTAACGCTTAAAATAGTTAAGGGCACACCTATATGGTTATTCAGGTTACCCTGTGTAGTGTAGGTTTTATAATGTGATGATAATACCGCATAGATCAATTCCTTGCTGGTTGTTTTGCCATTACTGCCCGTTATGGCGATAAAAGGAATTGTAAACTGTTCGCGATGGTATTTGGCCAGAGCCTGTAACGAGTCAAGCACATCTGCTACTTTAATTATTCTCGGGTCAGTAACGCGCAAATCCTCATCAACCACCGCATAGGTAGCGCCATTGGCAATGGCCTGTAAAGCAAATTCATTGGCGTTGAAGTTGGGTCCCTTCAATGCAAAAAAAATATCCCCGCTTTTTAATTTCCTGGTATCTGTTTGTACAGATGGGTATTGTAAAAATACCTGATACAATTCTTGTATACTCACTGCCGATTATTTTGTCAAACTTATTCAATCTTTATCTCAGATGGCACTGATTATTGTATGATTGATATGATTTGTTGTTTTTTCTGCGAAATCATACCAAAATCATATTAATCCGTGATCTCTTTATCTCAGATGGCGCTGATTATTGTATGATTGATATGATTTGTTGATTTTTCTGCGAAATCATACCCCAATCATATTAATCCGCTATCCCTTTATCTCAGATGGCGCTGATTATTGTATGATTGATATGATTTGTTGATTTTTCTGCGAAATCATACCCCAATCATATTAATCCGCGACCCCTTTATCTCAGATTACGCTGATTATTGTATGATTGATATGAAGAGTAGCCCTTCTGCGCAATCATAAAAAAATCATACCAATCCGTGATCCCTTTATCTCAGATTACGCTGATTATTGTATGATTGATATGAAGAGCAGCCCTTCAGCGCAATCATAAAAAAAATCATACCAATCCGCGATCTCATAAAAAAACCACCCTCTAACCGAGGATGGCTTTTTGCTGTATCTACCTTTTCCTTATCTTAACTCAGATTGCGCTGATTTTGGTATGATTGATATGATTTGTTTTTCCTTCTGCGAAATCATATCAAAATCATATTAATCCGCGATCCCTTATCTTAACTCAGATTGCGCTGATTTTTGTATGATTGATATGATTGGTTGTTCTTTCTGCGAAATCATATCAAAATCATATTAATCCGCGATCGATTTTAGCGTTTGTTACGGCGGGGTGGGAAGAATGTTCCTGTTTTCGCCTTTCTTGAAGTAGCATCCGGCGCGCCATAATGGTTCATTGCGCAACGGAAACCTAAGGTGTTTGTGCTCAGGTCTTCTTCAAGGAAACGGCGTGCACCCGGACTTAACCAGTAAGCCCTGTCGTTCCAGCTTCCGCCTTTGTATACCCTTGATTTGTCTGAAATCAAAGTGGTAATACCATAATTATATATTGCATTGCTTGATGAGTCGCCATCAAGGTAATTGGTTGCATAAGATTTCTGGTAATTCCTTCTGTTACGAAGCGCAGAGTCTGATTCAGGTATCATTTTAATACGGCCTTTATCATCTCTCAGGTTACCGGCTCCTCCGCTCATATCTACTTTCTGGAACACGTTACCACGGAAAGGGTTAAAATCATCATCACCCACATTGGTAATAGGGCGGTATACATCCTGTACCCATTCGTTTACGTTACCACTCATATTGTAAATACCAAATCCGTTAGGGATGAACGAAGTTACTTCGGCAGGGATAGCTGCGTTATCATTCAATCCGCCTGCAACTCCCATGTTATCACCGGCGCCACGTTTAAAGTTGGCTAAGAAAGCACCCTGGAAAGCACTTTTCTTGGTGTAACGTACATTATCAAAACCATCATTTTTCCATGAGTAGATCTGTTTGTTAGAGATGATCTCTTCTCCGCGGGAAGAACTTTTTGCTTTCTTCTGCGGGTTCTGCATGATATATCCATAAGCCGCATATTCCCATTCTGCTTCCGTTGGCAGGCGGTAGTCGCCAAATAAGATACCATCTGAGAAATTAACAGTGGTTCTTGGTCTGCCCTGCGCATCTTTTAAAGGATTGCTTTTGGAAGTAGCTTCTTTACCAGGTGTAGCCTGGTATTCGCCCATAATGTATGCTTTGCTGTTAAAGTTATCCTGTCCGGCTCCGTTCAGTTCTTTTTTGATCTGGCTTCTCTTATCCAGGAAACCCTTGCTCATCAGGGTAAGCTCGTTTACACGGTCGGTACGCCAGATACAGTATTCGTTGGCCTGTTTCCAGCTTACACCCACCACAGGGTAATAGTTATAAGAGGGGTGACGGAAATAATACTCTACATAAGGCTCGTTAAAAGCCAGTTCGCTTCTCCAAACCAGGGTATCTGGTTTAGCCTGATCAACAACAGAATCCATACCTGCCTGTCCAAAAACATTCTCCAGCCAATACAGGTACTCACGGTAGTGAACGTTGGCTACCTCGGTTTTATCTATAAAAAATGAGTTTACGGTAATACGGCGGGGAATATTGTTCCAGTCGCCCATCACATCTTCCTGTGTAGCGCCCATGGTAAAAGTACCACCCTGAACAAATACCAGCCCGGGAGCTGTTTTAATGTCTTGCGGTCTGGCAACCGTAAAATTGCCCTGGTCTTTGTCGTTATAATTCCAACCGGTTGCTGTGGACTGCTCTTTTTTCTTTTTAAGGATACTGCAAGAGGCTACAGAACCTGCAACTGCCAGAAGCAATACTAAATTTCTGGTTGTTTTCAATAACTGCATTTTCAAAAGATTGAATTTGAAATAGGGTTTTCTTTGGATATTTTATAAAAACGTCTATGCGAATATATACGTTTTCCATTAATGATGTAAAATGCCGGCTGTCTATGATGTTAGCAAAAGCCTAATTTTAAATATGATTCAAAGCAGGCAACAACTGCTGCCCGTTTTGAAGGATCTTTATTTTTTATGAGTCTGAAACGTATATATATTCTTATCATATTAACAATCTTCTTTGCCGGCAACAGTTCTGCCCAACGGGTTTATGCCCCTAATTCGGTGTTGGCCAGCGGTAACTGGTATAAAATAGGGGTAAAACAGGAGGGGATGTATAAGGTTGATGTGAGTTTCCTGGCCTCATTGGGTATCAATACAACAAACCTTTCTTCGGCCAGCATCAGGTTATATGGCAATGGAGGAGGCATGCTGCCGGAGGATAATGCACTACCCCGTACAGACGACCTGTTTGAAAACCCCATTGAAATGATAGATGGGGGCGATGGTATTTTTAGCGGCAACGATTATTTTGTTTTTTATGCACCCGGCCCGCACAGATGGGAGAAAGACAGCGTCAATCAAATCTTCAGGCATAAGAAAAACCTTTATGCCGATACGGCTTTTTATTACCTGACTATTGGTGGTACGGGTAAAAGAATATCCCTGCAATCCACTCCCAGTACCCCAACCACAACAGTAAACAGTTATAATGAAAGATATTTTTATGAAAATGATTTAGTCAATTTTTTAAACAGCGGTAAGGAATGGTATGGAGAAGAATTCAATAATAATCCCGGTGGCAACAGCACCAGGAATTTTACGGTTGACTGGCAGGGTTTGCTACTTACGCAACCCATAACAATAAGTACTGATCTTGCCGGCCGGAGTGTGGGTGCTGCCAGTAGTTTTTCAGTAAAGATCAATTCGCAGGCAGTGCAATCAGTCAATATTCCTTCGGTATCGGGTAATTTTTTAGACGCTTTTGCAATGCCTGCCTCACAGCGCAATTCAGTTGCGGTTTCGCAAAGTAACCTGGCAGTTTCATTTACATATAATCCCGGTATAGCAGGGGCGCAGGGCTGGTTAAACTGGTTTGAGCTGCATGGAAGAAGGGGTTTATCTGTTACTGCAAATGGTCCATTATTTTTTCGCGACTGGCAATCGGTTGCTCCCGGTGCAATTGCCAATTATTTTATCGGGAATGCAGGTAATGGGTTATCTGTTTGGGAGATCACAGATCCACTGCAACCCGTTAAGATGAATGCGGCAATAAGCGGCTCACAAAGCTCATTTACCAATGATGCTTCTATGCTTCGCGAGTATGTGGCTTTTGCAAATGCCAACCTGTTAACACCTGTAGTTATTGGAAAAATTGAGAACCAAAACCTGCATAATATATCCGCAACTGATCTGATCATCATCACACATAATTCCCTGCTGGCTGAAGCGCAAAGGCTTGCTCAATTTCATGTTCAGCAGGATGGATATAAAACAGCGGTGGTAACAACCGGGCAGGTATTTCAGGAGTTTGCAGGTGGCACACCCGATCCGGCTGCGCTGCGCGATTATGTGAAGATGGTCTTTGATAAAGCTGGTCCGGATATCAGCAAAAGGCCTAAATACCTTTTATTATTTGGCAGCGCTTCTTATGATTACCGAAACAGGACCACCGCTAACAGTAACCTTGTTCCGGGATATGAAAGTGTGAATTCAGTAGAACCGTTGAACACTTATACCTCGGATGATTTTTTTGGTTTACTGGACGATGCAGATGATATCAACCGTAACAATGCATCCGCCACGCTTGATATTGGTATTGGCAGGATACCTGCACGCAATGTTGCAGAAGCAAAGATTATGGTAGATAAGATCATCCGCTATCATGCCAAAGAAAGCCTTGGTGCATGGCGCAACCAAACCGTTTTTGTTGCCGATGATCGCGACCAGGGCCTGCACCTGTCTGATGCCGAAACCGTTTCGGCAGATGCACGTGCCGTAAATCCTTTGCAGAATCAATATAAAATTTACCTTGATGCTTATCCCATGGTGAGCAGTAGTGGTGGTGCCAGATATCCTGCTGTAAATGATGCAATCGTAAACCAGGTATTTAATGGGGCGCTTATTTTTAATTACAGCGGCCACGGTAGTTACCAGCGCTTAGCAGAAGAGGCGGTGCTTACACAAGACGAGTTGAACCGGTTTAACAATCCCAATAAATTGCCTCTGTTCATTACAGCCAGTTGCGATTTTGCTCCGCATGATGATCCTGCCAAAAATTCACTTGGTGCGGGAATATTAACAGGCAGTGCCAACGGCGCTATTGCATTGCTTACTACAACAAGGTTAGTGTTTGCATACAGCAATCGTGTAATTAACGATAACTATCTGCAAATTGCTCTGCAGCCCGATGCAAACGGGCAATACCTTAGTTTGGGCGAGTCGGTAAGGAGAACTAAAAATTTCACCGCACTCAATTCCGGCGATGTATTGAATAACCGGAAATTTACTTTGTTAGGCGATCCCGCCATGCGGCTATCATTCCCCCAATTAAGACTGCAGTTAACCACGCTAAACAACAACCCCATTTCAGGCTCGGATACTTTGCGGGCATTGGGAAAATATACTTTTGAAGGTGTTGTAACCGATGCGAATGGTAGCCTTGTTACCGATTTTAATGGCGCCATACATCCCACAGTATTTGATAAAGCGCAACCGGTTAAAACACTGGGTAACGATCCCTCAAGTCCTATCGTTAGTTTTACCCAACAAACAGGTGTATTGTATAAAGGCAATGCTACAGTAACCAATGGCCGTTTCCGTTTTTCTTTTATCGTACCTAAGGATATTAATTTCCAAAGCGGCAAAGGGCGTATCAGTCTTTATGCGGAGGATGGGCAACGTGATGCCAATGGTGTTAATACCTCATTTTATGTGGGGGGATCGGGTAATACACTCACAGATAATACCGGACCGGATATCAGGCCATACCTGAATGACGACTGGTTTCAGAATGGTGGACTAACCAACGAAAACCCGGTATTGCTTGTAAAATTGTATGATTCTTCCGGTATCAGCACTTCCGGAAGCGGGATCGGGCATGATATTACGGCGGTGATCGATGGCAATGAAAGAAATGTATTGGTGTTGAATGATTTTTATACCGCCCTGCAGGATAGCTACCAGCAGGGGCAGGTATTGTTCCAGTTGCCTGCGCTGACTGAAGGGAAACATACCATCCGCATTAAAGCATGGGATGTGGCCAATAATTCGAATGAGGTAACACTGGAATTTGTGGTGGTAAAGCAGGTTGTTTTGCAGATAGCGAATGTTAGAAACTATCCCAACCCTTTTTCATCCGCAACAACCATTGCTTTTGAGCATAACCAGCCAGGTATAGACCTGGATGTAACTGTTGATATTTATACCACCAGCGGGGCATGGGTAAAGCAGATCAGGCAGGTATTGAATACGGGAGGCACAAGAAATTGCCAGATAAATTGGCAGGGGGATAACCAATCGGGTGCAAAACTCAAAAAAGGTATTTATATTTACAGGGTAGTTGTTGTTGCAGGTGGCAGCAAAGCTGAAAGCACCCAACAATTGATTATTCTCTAAAATTGTCTGAATGGTTTGATCTCTACTTTTTTGTTCTTAAGGTTATTATTTTCATTAATATCATTTCTTGTCGTATTGTTGGGTTCTAAAAGGATTGGGTGAACATTGTTCTCATAAACTTTTTATATCCGGCAAGCGAAAAGCATGATTTAATGCTCTTTAGTTAGTCATTTTCTTAAAAAACCATTTTGATGAGTCAAATAGTAAAAAAGATATTTACCGGTATTGCACTGGTAGTTGTAAGTGCAAATACAGTGTTGGCACAAACGGATTCCATTAATATTGTTTCTACCGCAGTACCTTTTTTGCGGATCTCACCCGATGCAAGGGCCGGTGGCATGGGAGACCTTGCCATTGCAACCTCGCCTGATGCCAATGCTCCATTCTGGAACCTTGCCAAAGTGCCATTTGCCAAAAAAAGTACCGCCATTGCGGTTAACTATACACCTTGGTTAAAAGACCTTGGTTTAACGGATGTGTTTCTTGCCAGTATGGCCTTCTATCATAAATTAGATGACCAGCAGGCCATATCAAGTTCTTTGCGCTATTTCAGTCTGGGTAATATCCAGTTAACGGATTATTCAGGCAATATTTTAAATACGGTAAAACCAAGTGAGTTCTCGATTGACGCGGGTTATTCAAGAACACTGAATGAAAAACTCAGTATCGGTGTGGCTTTGCGATATATCAATTCAAGGTTAGTGGTGGGAGATGTGGGTACTGGTGTGGTGTACAAGGCAGGCAATGCGGTGGCCGGAGATATTGCGCTGTATTATCATGGCATTGGTACGGATGGTGAAGGGTTGAACTGGGGAGTAGTGCTAAGTAACCTGGGCAGTAAAATAGGATACACCAATGATTCCAGAAACAAAGATTATATCCCTGCCAACCTTGGCCTGGGAGTTACTTACGCCAAAGTGATCAATGAAAGCAATAAGATCACATTCGGTTTGGATATTAATAAATTGCTTGTACCTGCAGCACCTACTGCTACAGGTAATTATGTGATCGATTCAGCCAAACTGGCTGATTACCGCAGTACCAGTGTGGTATCCAGTTGGATGAAATCATTCAGCGATGGCTCTAATCAATTAAAATCGCTGCAGGCTTCTTTGGGGGCAGAATATGCATATAATGATCAGTTTTTTGTGCGTGCAGGTTATTTTTATGAGAACAAGAACAGGGGTAACCGCCAGTTTTTTTCTGTAGGAGCAGGGTTTACGCTTGATCAGATGAGTATTAATTTTTCATACCTCGTACCTTCGGGAAGCGGGGTAACAAGAAATCCTTTATCCAATACCTTACGTTTTGGTATTATCTTTAACCTGGGCAGCCAGGAATAGTAAGCCGTGTTTCCCACAAGTTTTTATTTAAAAATCAACTGCTACAAATGGGCCTTAGAATCGGGTATGGCGTGGATTTTCACCAACTGGTAACAGGCCGTGATTTATTTATCGGGGGAGTAAAGATCCCTCACGATAAAGGGGCATTGGGCCATAGCGATGCCGATGTATTGTTGCATGCGATCTGTGATGCTTTATTGGGTGCAGCCTGCCTGGGGGATATTGGTGTACACTTCCCTGATACCTCTGGTGAGTTTAAAAATATCGACAGTAAAATATTACTTCAGCAAACGTTTGAACTGATACAGAAAGAAGGATATTCTATCATTAACATAGATTCTACACTTTGCTTGGAAGCACCTAAAATCAAACCTTTTGTACCGCAGATGCAGCAGGTGATTGCCACTATTCTGCAGTTGTCTGTTAAAGACATCTCCATTAAAGCGACTACCACCGAAACCATGGGTTTTGTTGGCAGGAGGGAAGGCCTGATCGCTTATGCGAGTTGCCTTATCCAATCCTGAGTACATGCACGGGCAGACTGTTCATACCTTCACCAATATCCTCCTGGAAAAATAAAATCCTATTCCGGTATTTATCGGGTTGCCTGCTTTTCAGCAGGGTGCACGCTTGTGCTGAATAAGGATGCAGCCTGTATCCGCAGAAAAAGCTTACAGAACTGTTTGACCGAATTCATGAAAAAGCATCACACAACTGGTCAACCTATGCATTACAAGGTTGAACGGATTTAACTGGTATATTGATAACAACTCCTACATCATTTGCCGACAACATGCCGAAAATGCGTATGGCGAAAACCTGGAGTGGCAGACTGTAATGAAACTTGTTGATTTGTTTAAATTGGGCTGGTACCGCAGACATATCATTATGATAGATGAGTTGTATAACCATAGCGATACACATCCACCGTTTATTTAAGCAGTTAAGGAATATCAGTATTCATCCTTTATCTCCCGTTTTCGCATGGCGTTTGCGGTAAGCCGGTATAGGCGTAAATGGGTACACCGGGTAATGTTGTTCCTGCTGATTATTTTCGGCTATTGCCAGTGATTTTTATAAAGGTGATTAAACTGCATGCATAAATTGTTTTTTAAAAGACTAATCGATCTTATCCTGTCGCTGTTCCGGCTAGTAAAGTTTAAAACAATGAACGAGAGGAAAGATGTCTCGGGGTATTTATTACCCGATGCAGAAAGATTTACGGCAGCGGGGCGTTTTCTCCGGAAAACATCTTTAGATAAGATTCCCCAGCTTATAAATATACTTAAGGGAGATATGAGCCAGGTAGAGGCCCGCCCGCTTTTTGTTGAATATCTCCCATTATATAGTAATTTTCAGGCAAGAAGGCATGAAGTGTTACCTGGGATAACCGGATGGGCGCAGGTAAACGGTCGTAACACAATCGGGTGGGATGAGAAGTTTGCTTATGATGTTTGGTATGTAGACCACCTGAGTTTTGCTACCGGCATGAAAATATTGTATCTCACGCTTGCCAAAATGATCCGCAAAGAAGGGATCAATGTCAATACAGGGGTAACCATGGAAAAATTTACAGGAAAACATAGCAGTTGAATTTATGAATAAAACATTTACCATAATTGGAGCCGGTGGGCATGCCAAAGTAGTGATCGAGATTATTGAAGAGATGGGTGGCGTAATTAAATCGATCAATGATAGTAGCCCCGCGATTAAAGAGTTGTTTGGTTATGCAGTTACGGATCAATTGCTTTCAGGAGGATCGGATATTATTATTGCAATAGGTAACAACAGTAGGAGAAAAAAAATTGCAGAAAGTATAACCGGTTTCTTTGGGAAAGCGATTCATCCAAAAGCGCATCTTTCTTCCAGAACCCAAATTGGCGAGGGTTCTATGGTTATGGCCGGAGCTACTGTTAATTCGCAGGCAAAGCTGGGTAAGCATGTTATCATCAACACCAATGCTTCTGTTGATCATGAGTGTGTGCTGGCAGATTTTGTTCATATATCCCCGGGTGCATCACTTGGTGGTAATGTTACCGTTGGGGAGGGTAGCCATATCGGTATTGGCAGTAGTATTATACAGGGGATTCATATCGGCAAATGGGCAACCATTGGTGCTGGAGCTGTGGTAATTGAAGATGTTCCCGATCATGCTGTAGTGGTTGGTGTTCCGGGTAGGATCATTAAATACAATAAAGAGTAGTTAAGCATGGGAAAAAAATCTGGTTATCCTCACTGCACATGGGGCATGCAGAAGAAGGATAGGTGGAAGAAGCATTTACTTCTAACTGAGTGGCACCCCTGAGCCCCAATGTGGATGGTTTTGAAACTGACCTCAGTCAGTATACCACCGTTGCCCATGCAGCGGCACTAAGTTCCGGCACAGCCGCTTTACATCTTGCGTTGATAATATTGGGTGTTGAGAAAGGCGATATTGTACTTTGCCAGAGTTTTACTTTCTCTGCCTCTGCCAACCCGGTGGTTTATCTCGGTGCCACACCTGTGTTCATCGATTCGGAAAAAGATACCTGGAACATAGATCCTGTGTTTCTCGAAAGGGCAATCAAACAGTATCTGTCAATTGGTAAAAAAACCAAAGCCATCATACCTGTTCATTTATATGGAATGCCGGCCAAACTGGATGCAATCTTGCAACTGGCAAAAGAATATGAGATACCCGTTATTGAAGATGCAGCAGAAGCATTGGGCCCAACTTATCATGTCAAACCATGCGGTTCATTCGGTGATTTTGGTATACTTAGTTTTCATGGTAACAAGATCATTATTACTTCGGGCGGAGGCCCTTTGCTTTCTGTAAAAGAAGAATGGATACTGCAAGCCCGTTTCCTGGCTACACAGGCACGAGGCCCTGCCCAGCATTACCAGCATAGCCATATCGGGTATAATTACCGGATGTGTAACGTACTGGCAGGCACTGGCCGCGGACAAATGCTCGTTTTAAATGATCGGGTACAACAAAGAAGGGTGAACTATGAGTTTTACTACCAATCATTAAAAGAGATAAAGAGGATTAGCTTTCGGCCGGAACTGCTGGGTAGCTTAAGTAACTGATGGCTCACCTGTATTTTGTTGATCCTAATAAAACAAAAAGCGTTACCCGGTAGGATATCAGGATTCACCTTGAGAAAGATAATATTGAACCAAGGCCATTGTGGAAACCCATGCACCTGCAGCCAATATTTTCTGATGCACCCCATGTTGGAGAAACCTTATCAATCGTTGTATCACCATAAGTTGGAGGAGATTAATAGCAGATCTTTATCAACTGAAAAAGAGAAAATAGATAAATTAGATTCACTCACAAAATTTATTACCACCCGTTTTGGTAATATATTGGGGTCCACTGGGTCTGCAATATCCAGTTTTACCCAACAGATCAATCACGGTGGCTCAGTTACAGTAACCCATCCCGATATCTGCCGTTATTTTATGACCATCCCCGAAGCCTGTCAATTGGTACTGGAGGGGGCAGTATGGGCAAAGATGGTGAGATTTTTGTGTTCAATATGGGTAAACTTGTAAAAATTATCGACCTCGCCAACAAGATGATCCGATTATCAGGATTAACACCCGGTGTGGACATTGATATCAAATACACCGGCTTGCGCCCCGGCGAAAAATTGCATGAAGAATTATTAAGCACGGAAGAGAATACCATACCTACTTATCACAGCCAGATACTGATGGCGAGGGTTAAAGAGCATGATTATGCAGATGTGAGTGAAAATATTGATTAACTGATCACCCTTGTCAAATCGGGCCGGCATGAAACAGAGCTGGTTAAGCTTATGAAAAAGATGATACCCGAATACCTGAATAATAATTCCGTTTATGAACAGTTGGATCAGCAGATAAGGTAGTTGCGCGAGTGCTTCACTAAGCCTGGCAAATAAAAGTATTTAACCGTATACTTCCCATCTACGTACCTTCGTAGTCGTTTTATTATCAAAAAAAGAATCATTGGATACAAATAAAATTGCAATCATAGGGTTAGGATATGTAGGGCTTCCTTTGGCAATGGCTTTTGCAGAAAAATACCGGGTAAAGGGTTTTGATGCCAGTAGCAAGAGGGTTGACGAGTTATTGAAGGGGCAAGATCATACAATGGAAGCTGATAGCAAGCAATTAACATTACTAACAACTGCTTATTGGAAAAACGATTCAGGTCAGGGTCTCTGTTTCACAGGTGATGTTTATGAGCTAGCTGATTGTAATATTTATATCATTGCTGTGCCTACACCGGTTAACAAGCAAAATGAACCTGACCTTTCCTTATTGGAAGAGGCATCCCGGTCGGTAGCCTTAACACTGAAAAAAAATGATCTGGTTATATATGAATCCACTGTGTATCCTGGGTGCACAGAAGAAGTAGGTGTACCGATTCTTGAACAGTTCAGTGGCCTTCGCTTCAATGAAGATTTTTTCTGTGGATATTCCCCGGAGCGGATTAATCCGGGAGATAAGACGAGAACGATTACTCAAATACACAAAATAACATCCGGTTCCACTCCTCAGGTCGCAAAGCAGGTAGATAATCTTTATGGATCCGTCATCACTGCCGGCACTTACCTGGCTCCATCTATCAAGGTGGCAGAAGCGGCCAAGGTGATTGAGAATACACAACGCGATATCAATATTGCTTTTGTCAATGAGCTTTCAAAAATATTTAACCTGTTATCAATCGATACACAGGAAGTACTCAAGGCAGCTGGTACGAAATGGAATTTTCTCCCTTTTCAGCCTGGCCTGGTGGGGGGCCATTGTATTGGCATTGATCCGTACTATCTTGCACATAAGGCAATGTCAGTTGGCTATTATCCTGAAATGATTCTATCAGCCAGGAAAATGAATGATAGTATGGGTAGTTATATTGCCGGTGAGGTGGTTAAGCTAATGGTTCAAAAACAGGTTTTTCAGCCCGGGGCAGAAGTTCTTATTATGGGAATCACTTTTAAGGAAAACTTTTCTGATGTGAGGAATAGCAGGGTAGTAGATATTATCGGTGCGTTAGCCGATTATCACCTGAAGCTTACTATTTTTGACCCCTGGGCTCAACCGGTATTAGTAAAGAAAATATATGAATTGGATAGTTACACAGAATTACCTGTAGGGAAAAAGTTTTCTGCAATAGTAGTGGCGGTCAGTCATTTTCAATTTAATGAAGTTGATTTTGAGGTATTAATGGTAAATAATGGTGTTCTTTATGATGTAAAGGGCGGGCTTACAAATTGCATAACCGACGGAAAATTATAAATGGCCGATCCGAATAAAACAGATTCTTAGAGCTAAGGTTTGGTAAACAGAGGAACCACGTTAGTAAAAATCTTTATTTTGCAAAAACTTTTCATATTGTTTAATCGAAAATTATGAAAAAAGCGATAGTAACAGGAATCACGGGTCAGGATGGTGCATATTTAGCTGAATTGTTATTGAAAAAAGGGTATGAAGTGCATGGTATTAAGAGAAGGAGCTCGCTTTTTAATACAGGGCGGATAGACCATTTTTATGAAGACCCGCATGTCCCCCATCGTCATTTGGTACTTCATTATGGCGATTTAACCGATTCGACTAACCTGATCCGTATCATCCAGGAAGTTCAGCCTGATGAGATCTATAACCTTGCTGCCATGAGCCATGTGCATGTAAGTTTCGAAACACCTGAATATACGGCAAATGCTGATGGAATAGGTACTTTACGGATTCTGGAAGCAGTGAGGCTGCTGGGGTTGACCAAGAAAACGAAGATATACCAGGCATCTACTTCAGAATTGTATGGATTGGTTCAGGAGGTCCCGCAGAGCGAAAAAACTCCTTTTTATCCCAGATCACCTTATGCGGTAGCTAAATTATATGCTTACTGGATAACAGTCAATTACCGGGAGGCCTATGGAATGTTTGCCTGCAACGGGATACTATTTAATCACGAGTCACCTAACCGTGGCGAGACTTTTGTAACTCGGAAGATCACCCGTGCCGTAGCCAAAATAGCCTTAGGGCTGCAGGATACCTTGTTTCTTGGCAACCTTGATTCGAGGCGCGACTGGGGCCATGCAAAAGATTATGTGGAAGGTATGTGGCGCATATTGCAACAGGACCAACCTGAAGATTTTGTGTTGGCTACAGGAATTACAACCAGTATCCGCGATTTTGTAAAAATGGCTTTCGCTGAAGTAGAGATCGAATTACAGTTTGAAGGTAATGCTGAAAATGAAATCGCTGTAGTAGCGGCCTGTTCGGGCAAATACAAGATTCCTATTGGCAAAGTTGTGCTGAAAGTGGATCCTCATTATTATCGCCCAACAGAAGTAGACCTCCTGATCGGAGATCCTGCCAAGGCTAAGACCAAATTGGGCTGGGAGCCTACTTGTACCCTCGCAGAGCTGGTGAAGGAAATGGTTGCCAGTGATGTAAAACTTTTTGAAAAGAGTCAATTTCTTAAAGCAAGTGGGTTTGATATTAAAAATGAGTTTGAATAAGAAGGTTGGTTGGCAGCTAGCATTTAGATAGTTGGCATTTGGATAGTTAGCATTTAGCCCGAAGACAGATCCCAAGTCAACTCCTAACGGCCAATAGCCAAATGCCAACAACCAACCCTATGCGCGATTTCAGGAAATTGGAAATTTGGAAAGATGCAGTTGCTTTTGCCGGGAAGATTTACCAGCTCATAGTTTCATTTCCGGTTCATGAGAAATATGGACTTAGTTCACAAATGAACCGCGCTGTTGTTTCTATTTCATCCAATATTGCCGAAGGGTGTAGCAGGAAAACAAATATTGATTTTTCACGCTTTCTTAATATGGCCTGGGATCATCTTTCGAACTCGAAACCCAAATCGAAATTTGCTACCAGGTTACGTATCTGAATAAAGATGTTTACGAAGATATAATTGAAGAGTTACATTCATTACAAAAAGAGAATTAATGCGTATAGGGGGAAATTGAAAGAAGGCTATTAGCATTCGACATTTGGATAGTTGGCATTTAGCTTTTTTGAAGCAAATTGCCAAAGACCAAAGACCAAAACCTAACAGCCAACCGCCAACCAGCCAATAGCTAATCGCCAACCAGCCAACCATGGAAAAAGAATCAAAAATATACATAGCAGGCCACCGTGGTATGGTGGGTAGTGCTATTGTAAGGAAATTAGTAAAAGAAGGCCACACTAATATCATTACCCGTACCTCAAAAGAACTGGACCTCCGTAATCAACAGGCGGTGAACGAATTCTTTGCTGCAGAACAACCGGAATATGTTTTTCTGGCAGCGGCCAAGGTGGGAGGAATTGTAGCAAACAATACGTACCGAGCAGAGTTTATTTACGAAAACCTGCTGATTGAAGCCAATATTATACATGCTTCCTGGGTAAATAAGGTTACGAAACTTTTGTTCCTTGGTTCATCCTGTATTTACCCCAAAATGGCCCCCCAACCGTTGAAGGAGGAATATCTTTTATCGGGATATCTTGAAGAAACCAATAAGCCCTATGCCATTGCAAAGATTGCAGGCATCGAATTATGCGATGCTTACCGGGCACAGTATGGATGTAATTTTATTTCTGCAATGCCTACCAATTTATACGGGCCAAATGATAATTATGATTTAGAAAAGTCACACGTACTTCCGGCCTTATTAAGAAAGTTTATCACAGCCAAAAAAAAGGGGGATACTGCTGTTGTATTATGGGGCACCGGTTCTCCTTTAAGAGAATTCCTTCATGTAGATGACCTTGCGGAAGCCTGTCTTTTTTTAATGAAAAATTATCACCAGGCCGGGTTGATCAATGTGGGTTCGGGTAAAGAACTAACCATCCTTGAACTGGCCAACCTGGTTAAGAAAATTGTTGAATTTAAAGGGGATATCATACTAGACCGGACTAAGCCCGATGGTACCCCCCGTAAACTGATGGATGTGTCTAAATTAGAGACAATGGGCTGGAAAGCTTCCATCGGCCTGGCAGAAGGGATTGCCAGTGTGTATGAGATGATTAAAGAGGTTGATTTTGCTAACTAGCTAACCGTAATAGAAAATAGTACAATTATTTCTTCTTCAACTAATTAAAAATACTGTAGTTTAGCTACTCAATATTGTATCACTTTGGCCCGGAACTATGTGGGTCAGGGTGGCGAAGCCGTTCTTTTCTTTTACTATTTTAAGCAGAATATTTGTTATTAGACCATCTTTTTACAGGTAAGATCCGTATTCGTTTGTTAACCAAACTATTGCTCAATCCTGGAGCCAAAGTGTATCTGCGGGGATTAGAACGGGAATTGAGTGTTAGCAGCAATACGGTGCGTCTGGAGTTGAACAAACTCTCCGAAATGCACCTGATAGAGATGGAGGAAGAAGATGCGAAAGCCAAAGTAAAACGCTATGCCGTCAATATCCGGCACCCCCTTTTTGCTTCCTTACGGAATATTATATTACAACATGTAGGGCTGGATCAAATACTTGAACAGGTGATTGCAAAATTGGGTGATCTGGACAAAGTGTACCTCACCGGCGATCTTGCCCAGGGGAAAAATTCAAGTTTTGTGGACCTGGTAATAGTTGGCGATATTGATAAGCCCTACCTGTATAAGCTAATCGATAAAGTGGAACCCCTGATCGGTAAAAAGATCCGCGTGGGTCTTTTTACCCCCGGCCAATTCAGTGAAGAACACTTGAAAGATCTCGGAGTGGTCATCAATCTGATTGAAGCATAATGCGGGAGGCAGGTATTAAAAACATCAAATACGAAAATTCGTGTTTGTATAGTTCTTCTAAAAAATATCAAAAATTTATTTTACTAAATGTATAAATACCTCTTTTTCAAAAGCCTTTTTCTGATTCTTTGTTTGTTTATAACAAGCCAGTCACTATATGCACAGGATTTGTTAAAAGGCAAAGACCTCAGCCAGGTAAGAGTAGACCAACTGAGCGACGCAGATATTGCCAAGCTAAAATCTCAATTGACTAGCGCCGGCATAACCATTGATCAGGCAGAGCAACAGGCTCTTGCAAAAGGAATGTCGCCTGCTGAATTTGCTAAGTTAAAGCAACGGGTAACGGCAAGTACAACGAATGAAACGGGTACGGGGAAATTAAAATCAACTGTTGATAAGCCATCTGTAGAAAAAACAGGGAATAGTGCTGATTCTTTAGATACAGGGAAGTATAATGAAAAACCACTTAAACCCTTAATTGATCCTTTGATTTTTGGTTCAGAATTATATACCTCCGTTTCACCCAGTTTCGAGCCCAATATGAAATTGGCCACGCCTTTAAACTACATATTGGGGCCAGATGATCAAATACTGGTGTTGGTATATGGGGTTCAGGAATATAATGGAGATCTATTGGTTTCTGCCGAAGGCAATGTATCCATACCCAATGTTGGACAGGTAAAAGTTGCAGGACTAACCATAGAAGCTGCCACGCAGAAATTGAAAACAATCATGGGTAACAGCGTGTATTCGTATTTAAAATCAGGCGGGTCAAAAATATCGGTAACCCTGAGCAAAATCCGGAGTATTAAAGTAACCATCATCGGCAGTAACCGTCCGGGTAATTTTAACCTGTCTTCTTTATCAACTGTTTTTAACGCCTTATATATTGCCGGCGGCCCTACTGCTCTTGGAAGCTTCCGTGAAATTGAATTGGTGCGTAATAATAAAGTGGAACGGAAAATTGATTTGTACAGGTTGCTTTTGCATGGCAACCAGTCGGATAATATTGGTTTGAAGGATAATGATGTGATTCGGATTCCTGCGTATAAAAAAAGAGTAGAACTACAGGGTCAGGTAAAACGCCCGGGTATTTTTGAAATTTTACCAAATGAAAGTTTTGCCGATATCCTTGATTTTGCTTCAGGATTTACCGATACTGCTTACCAGGCATCTGTAAAAATATTTCAGCGCAGCGAGAAAGAGCGGAAAGTACAGGACCTGGAATCGGTAGCCTATGGCAAATACCAACCTCAAAGCGGAGATGTATTTGTTGTTTCTAAGATATTAAACCGTTTTCAAAACAGGGTACGTATTACAGGGGCAGTTTTCCGACCGGATGTTTACCAGCTCACACCTGGGCTGCATGTAGCTGACCTGATTCGGAAGGCGGATGGATTGAAAGAAGATGCCTATACCAGCAGGGGACAAATCATTCGTTTGCAGGAAGATCTTACCCGATCTATATTTTCCTTCGATATCAAAAAGGCATTGGCTGGAGATCAGGCAAATAATAGTGTTTTACAAAGGGAAGATGAGGTGTTAATTAGCTCTGTTTTGGACCTGCGGGATTCTTATAAAGTAACCATTCAGGGAGAAATCCGGATACCGGGACAATACGAGTTTGTAAAAAATTTAACACTGAAAGATTTGATCTTACAGGCAGGTGGTTTTACAGATGCGGCGTATAAAAATATTGAAATTGCCCGCTTACTTAAACGGGATAGTATAGTGTTAACAGATACCCGTGCGAGTACCGTTATCTATACTGAAATTAATGAACAGGATCTTGGTTCTACATCTGCTACTATTCCCTTGCAGGCTTTTGATGTAATCACGATACGGCGTAAAGCCGGGTATAACATACCTGAATCGGTTAAGATTAACGGGCAAGTGCAATATCCCGGACCTTATGCATTGAGCAGCAGGAATGAAAGGGTTAGTGATCTTTTGAAGCGGGCAGGTGGGTATACACCGGATGCTTACCCGGATGGTGCATATTTGAAAAGATATAAAACTGATGAAGACAGGCAGAAAGCAGAAGATGCAGTTAAAAGGTTGCAGAAGACAGTGAAAGATTCTGCGAGAGGTATCTCAGCAGAAATTTTACGTGATTATGATAAAGTACCTCTTGATCTGAATCTTATTATGAATAATCCTGGCTCAATGGAAGATATGGTGCTTAAAGAACGAGATGAGTTGATAATACCAAAATTTGATGCACAGGTAAAAGTAAGTGGCGAGGTGTTATTGGTAACGCAGGTGCCCTTCCATGAAGGAAATCATTTCAATGATTACATCAGTAATGCAGGTGGGTTTACTGCATATGCATTACGCAGAAGAAGCTATGTTGTGTATGCGAATGGAAAAGCAGCATCCACCAAACATTTCTTATTTTTCAAATCCTATCCCAAAATTTTGCCGGGCAGTGAAATAGTGGTACCTAAACGTGCAGAGAAAAAAGGAGTAAGTACAGGTGAGATAATTGCTGTTGCAAGTGGGTTAGCGAGTTTGGCGGGAGTTGTGATTGCGATTTTAAAATTATAATTTTTTAATAGGATAATAATTATATAGTCTTCAATATTATTTGAGTAAATTTTATTTTTCATTTCATTGGTCAAATATATATGGCTGAACAACCTTCATTTAATTATGAAAGAGATCAGTTTAACAGTGAGTTAACGCTACGTTTTAAACAAGCGTGATGAATGAGTAAGTAATTTGTTGAAAAGAGCTGGCGGGTATACGCCTGAGGCCTATCCTGAAAGTCCGTATATAAAAAGAGATGCCTGGCAGTTATTGAAAAAGAGAAATCGGAGAAGCCCGACGTAGTAACTAAGAAACTGTAGAAGCATTCCGATACAGCAGATGTTTTATTTGGCGGCAAACAAGCAAATAGAGTATGATCAAATACCATTAGATCTAATTAAAATAGCCAGTAATCTTGGTTCCATTGATGACATTACTTTATGTGAGGGAGATGAATTATATATATCAAAATTTAATACCCAGGTAACAGTGAGCAAGAGTATATTATTAGAAACGCAATTGCCATACGATCAGGGCAGCAATTTTGCCGATTATGTTAGTGGGGCAGGTGGGGGGATAGCAGGGATGTGTGGAAAAAGGAGCGTATGTCGTCTATGCAAATGGGAGGGACGCTCCCATCAAACATTTCTTTTTCTTTTTTAAATCCTATCCCAAAGTATTACCTTGAAGCGAGATTGTTGTGCCTACAAAGGCAGATAAGAAACCATTGAGTACAGGTGAAACTATTGGTATTTCAAGTGCTTTGGCAAGTGTGGCTGGTGTTGTGATTGGGGTTTTAAGTTTATAAATGAATAAATTGGTGTATTAATTATAAAGATCAATTTGTCAAATATTTTTTTAGGTTTTTATAAAGTATGTCCAGGTAAAATTATGTTAGAAGAGAATCCACAGGCTACAGGAATTGCTCGTCAAAATGGTCAAGATGAGGTTACCTTAAGGATGATATTATCTAAAATAGAACAATGGATCTTTTTTTTGAAAAAGAAATGGATACTTCTTTCAATAATAGGACTGATAGGAGTCGGTATTGGGTATGCAATAGCTTTTTATAAAAAACCTCTTTATGTGGCAACACTTAGTTTTGCTTTAGAAGATGATAAAGGTGGTGGAGGATTTAGTGGTGCTATGGGTATTGCGAGCCAGTTCGGTATTGAACTGGGAGGAAGTGCTGGTGGTGCTTTTAACGGTACAAACTTGCTTGAATTGATGAAATCACGAAGTGTGATTGAAAAAACATTATTGAATCCAGTAGTCATCAATAACAAAACAACCTCATTGGCTGAGTATTATATCAATTTTAATAAAATAAGAGATGGATGGAAAGCGGGGGGGGTGACTCTGAATGTTGTTTTTCCATATGGGAGTAGCGATAACCGTGATTCTTTTAATTTGCAGCAAGATAGTGTTCTGGGTAAAATCTATTCAGCTATCAAAAGTGATAACCTGGTAGTTTCCAATCGTGAAAAAAAAATCAATATTCTTGATATTGTAGTAACAAGTGAGGATGAATTATTTTCTAAACTTTTTGCAGAAGAATTGGCAAGCGAAGTATCTGATTTTTATGTCAAAACGAAAAGCAAAAAATCTAAGATAAATGTGGATATTCTTGAACATCAAGCTGATTCTATCCGTAAGGAACTGAATAGTGCTATCAGCGGGGTGGCTTCAGCGAATGATCATGCCTATAACCTTAACCCTGCATTGAATATCAAAAAGGTGAGTTCTGTCAGCAGACAGATTGATGTACAGGCAAATACAGTTATTCTAACAGAGCTTGTTAAGAATCTCGAACTTGCAAAGGTTACACTCCGAAAGGAAACTCCACTAATACAAATTATTGACAAACCCATTCTACCGTTGGAAAAAATTGTTGTCGGGAAAAAGAAAACAGCCTTGGTGTGGGGCTTTGTATCTGTTTTAATAGCTGCTATTGCCTTGCTTACAGTTGACTTTCTCCGTAAGCTGAAATAACCTAACTTGGAAAACCGTATAGAAAAATGAGTTCGAATGTAACAAAAGTTCCTTTCATTAATTTTCATAAGCTTAACAATATTTACGAGGATCGTTTTCAGTCTGTTCTTTCAGGAATGATTGCTCGCTCATGGTATATCCTTGGACAGAATGTAGCAGATTTTGAAAAGGAATATGCTGCATTTAATCAAACAAAATTTTGTGTAGGTCTTGCGAATGGATTAGACGCATTGATCCTGTCTTTAAAAGCCCTGGGCATTGGAAAAGGGGATGAAGTGATTGTGCCTTCCAATACTTACATAGCCAGCTGGTTGGCCATAACACATGTCGGGGCTACAGTAGTTCCGGTAGAACCACGCGAAAACACATGTAACATCAATCCTGATCTTATCGCAGCTAAAATCAATGGTCAAACCAAAGCGGTTATGCCGGTAAATTTATATGGCCAGGCATGTGAACTAACGGCAATTAAAAAGATCTGTGACGATAATAATCTTTTCCTGGTAGAAGACAATGCGCAGGCTCAGGGAGCCACTTGTGACGGATCGATAGCAGGTTCCTTCGGTATCATTAACGGAACAAGTTTTTACCCGGGAAAAAACATAGGTGCATTAGGCGATGCTGGTGCCATCACAACGGATGATGCGGACCTGGCAAAAAAAATACAAACACTCCGTAACTATGGGTCACAGTTAAAATATTATAACGAAACCATTGGCTATAATTCAAGACTCGATGAATTACAGGCAGGTTTCCTAAGTATTAAATTAAAAGATCTTTCTTCTGCAAACCAACATCGCCAGGAAGCGGCTTCGTGGTATAAGGAACGTTTGCAGGACATCGCTGAAATAACTGTTCCTGACCTTGCCGAAGGATGTACCTCCGTTAACCATATTTACCAGATAAGAACAGAGAGAAGAGCAGAGCTCCAGGCATACCTGACAACAAAAAAGATCGGAACGATGATACACTATCCGGTGCCACCACATTTACAGCAGGCATACCTTCATCTTGGGTATAAGAAAGGCGACTTCCCTATCGCTGAAAAAATTGCAGAAACAACTTTAAGTTTACCTATCGATCCTTTTATACAGCCTGAGGAAGTCAGCTATGTGTGCGATGCCATAGAGTCTTTCTTCAGATAGTATTCATTATTCAAATCAATAACCAAGATTATCAGTATGAAAAAATGTTTGATCTGTGATGCAGAAATAAAGCCATTTATTTCTTTTGGAGATATGCCCATCGCAAATGGTTTTCTGGATCCCGACAAGTTTACAGGCGAATTCTTTTTTGAAATGCAACTTGCACATTGCAGTAATTGCAGCATGGTTCAGTTAACAGAAACGCCTGACCAGGACATGATGTTCAATGAGAACTATGCATTTTTCTCGGGAACCTCACAGGCAATGAAAGAACACTTCAGAGAATTCGCTGAAGATGTAAAAGAAAGATTTCTACCTGAACAGGATCCTTTTGTGGTAGAGATCGGAAGTAACGACGGCATCATGCTGCAGAACTTTAAGAACTGGGGTTTAAGACATCTTGGAGTGGAACCATCTGCCAACGTAGCCAAAGTGGCCAAAGAAAAAGGCGTAAATACCGTTGTTAGTTTTTTTGATGAATCTGTTGCAGAAAAAATAGTTGCAGAAAATGGCCAGGCTGACGCTTTCATTGCTGCCAATGTAATGTGTCATATCCCTTATTTTCATTCGATCGTATCAGGTATCAGCAAACTGGTGAAAAAAACGGGTATCGTGATATTCGAAGATCCATATCTCGGCGATGTGATCGAGAAAACATCTTACGACCAGGTATATGATGAACATACTTTTCTTTTTTCAGTTAGCGCCATCAACTATATTTTCAGTAAGTATGACATGGAAGTAATTGACGCCATTCACCAGGAAACACATGGCGGATCCATGCGTTATTTTATCGGGCACAAAGGACACAGGCCCGTATCGCAACGCGCGAAAGACCAGATCCAAAAAGAAGCTGACCTTGGGTTGAATGACCCGCAGACATATGAAACATTTAAAAAGAATTGCGAGAAATCACGCAAGGACCTGAAAGAGCTACTGTTAAAATTAAAGTCGGAAGGTAAACGTGTAACGGGATATGCTGCCACATCAAAAAGCACTACTATTCTCAATTACAGTGATATTGGCCCGGACCTGATTGAATTTATTTGTGATAACACTCCCATCAAACAAGGCAAGTACAGCCCCGGCAAACATATCCCAATTGTGCCGATAGAAACCTTTAAAGAGAATTACCCGGATTATGCAGTGCTTTTTGCATACAATCACTCTAAAGAGATTATTACGAAAGAAACAGAATTCATTGATAAAGGTGGCAAATGGATCATGTTTGTACCTGATGTTCATGTTGTAAAATAAAAGTATGATAGAAGGTGTAATCATATCAGAACTAAAGGCCCATCCTGATGAACGTGGTTATTTCAGGGAAGTATTGCGTAATACGAGCCTCACACCGGAAGAAGCCATCGGGCAGATCAGTCATTCGCTCGTTTACACCGGAGTAATTAAAGCATGGCATTCGCATGTGTACCAGACACAATGGAACTATGTTGTAAACGGTCTTATTTATGTTGCACTGCATGACGTGCGCGAAGAATCTCCCACAAAAGGGGAAACAATGACCTTCCTCGTGGGCGATAACCAAAAGACTTTTTTTTACAAATTCCCGCCCGGCGTTCTTCATGGTTACAAATGTCTGAATGGCCCTATGAATATTATTTATATCACATCGGGTATCTATGATTTACAAGATGAAGTGAGAATTGAACACAATGATCCAAAGATTGGTTTTGATTGGCTTAATCTTTTTAAAATCAAATAATGGACCGATGTATCCTTCGGGTGTATTGTGATTGAATAGTATGAACATTGTCATTACAGGTAGCAACGGAATAATAGGCCGGCAATTATTGAGTGAACTCTTGATCTCTTATCCCGATGCTTTCTTTTTTATTCTCAACAGGCGTAATATTCCCGGTACAGATAGTGAACGCATCAGGTCAATAGAAATAGACCTGCTTACCGCGGAGGAACATGCTATTGAATCATTAATGCAGCGGATACGCCCCGCTTTCTTGTTTCACCTTGCTTGGGACACAGGACATGCAGACTATCTATCCACGCCTAATAATACTGCATGGGAGCAAAGATCCATTTTACTGATCAATAGTTTTTACAGTAATGGAGGGAAAAAATTTATCGGGATGGGATCCAGTATTGAGTACGACTGGAGTTTTCCTCCACCTTTTAATACCAAGCTTTCTCCTGTAAATAGGAATGGGTTTTTATATGGTGCATCAAAACTGAATGTGGCCAGGCACCTTGAAAGTTTAACAGGAATATCTTACCTGTGGGCGAGGATTTTTTTTGTGTTTGGGCCGGGACAGGGAGCTTCGAGATTGGTGCCGCTGATCATTAACAATATACTTGGCAATGCAGCGCCTTTGGCTATACACCCAGCATTACAGCGTGACTATCTTTCAACATTCGAGATCGCTCGCCAGATAAGAATGATGCATGAAACGGATTATTCCGGTGCAGTAAATATCTGCAGCGGCAGATCGACATATATCACCGGTATCGTAGAAATGATCGAGTCGATCATGCAGAAAAAAGCGACGTTCTCGGACAAACTTTTTGCTGACAAATTTGATAACCCCACACTATACGGTGATACGTCCATTATTAATAAATATTATAACGGGTACGAATATTCTGAACAGATGTTCCTGCTGGATATGCGGGCAACAGTAGCGTACTATACACAAACTACAGAATCATCCTTCGTTAAAAAAAAAACTGATGAATCACGATAGACTTGCAGGAAAGAAAGTATTAATAACGGGTGGCCTTGGTTTTATTGGAAGTACCCTTGCCTTGCAGTCCCTGAAAGCAGGCGCGGAAGTAACTATTTACGATTGTCTCGATCCAAGATCCGGAGGCAACATGTATAATATTTACGAGTTCAGAGACAAGGTAACCATTACACTTAATGATGTCCGAAATTTTGAAGGACTCTGCGCGGCGGTGCTGCACAAGGATATCATTTTTAATTGCGCCGCATATACATCGCATCCAAATGCGATGAAGGAACCTTTGATTGATATTGATGTTAACTGCAAAGGAACTATCAATCTGCTTGAAGCGATCAGACGCTTTAATCCTGAAACAAAGCTGGTGCATATCGGAACAAGTACGCAAATAGGCAAAATGCACGGTTCGGTCGTGGATGAGTTTCATTCAGAATTTCCGATGGACATGTATTCAGCCAATAAAAGCGCTTCGGAAAAATATGTGATGATTTATGGGTCAGCATATAAACTTCGTACAACCGTTGTAAGGCTCGCGAATAATTTCGGTCCGAGATCATGTATTAAAAGCGCAGACTTCGGGTTCATCAATTTTTTCATCGGTCTTGCCCTACAGAATAAATCCATACCCATTTTTGGCGATGGGTTGCAGTTGAGGAATTTCAGTTACGTAGAAGACAGCGTAAATGCATTGATCCTCGCCGCATTGAAGGAAGAGACCAACGGAAATGTGTTGTTTGCTGTGTCTGACTCACAATACAGTATCAAAGACGTAACGATTTGGCTTTCTGAAATTATCGGGGGGGAAGTAAGATTTGTTCCCTGGCCCGAAGAACGTAAATCGATTGAAGTGGGAGATGCCAAGATCTCTAATGAAAAAATAAAAAAAATGCTTGGCTGGGCACCTGAGTATAATCTGAAGGACGCACTGAAATTAACCAACGATTATTACAGGAAGTGTCTGGATAAATATTTATAAACCAAAAGATATCCCGCAGAATACTTAACAGAAACATATGAAATTACTTATTACAGGTGCATTGGGACATATAGGTTCCGGGTTAATCAGGCTGTTGCCGAAACATTTTCCGGGTCTAGAGATCAAGATCGTGGATAATATGATGACGCAAAGATTCTGTTCGTTGTTCAATCTTCCGGAAAACGGCAAATACGAATTTGTAGAAGATGATATCCGTACAACTGATCTTGATGCCTTATTGAACGGCGTTGATATTGTAATCCATCTAGCTGCTATTACTGATGCCGCGGGTAGTTTTGGAAAAGCACACGAAGTAGAAGAGAATAATTACAACTCTACCAAAACACTGGCTGATGCATGCGCGTCCCGTGAGATACGCCTGATCACACTCTCATCTACCAGCGTATACGGAACACAGAATACGGTAGTAGACGAAGATTGTACAGAAGATGAACTGAAACCACAGAGCCCTTACGCTATCACCAAACTCAAAGAAGAAAAATACGTGGAAGAGCTGGTGCGTACAAAAAATCTGCGTGCAGTGATATTGAGGTTCGGAACCATATTCGGAACTTCCGAAGGTATGCGTTTTCACACGGCAGTAAACAAATTCTGCTGGCAGGCTGTAATGAAAAAACCAATCAGTGTCTGGAGAACAGCCTATCAGCAAAAAAGGCCTTACCTCGATCTGCAAGATGCGCTCCGCGCATTTATATTCATCATTGAAAATGATCTTTTTGATGGAAATATCTATAACGTAGTTACCAATAACTCAACTGTTGAAGATATTGTGAATACGATCAGAGAATTTGTGCCTGAACTTGAAGTTGGTTTTGTTGATAACCAGATCATGAACCAACTTTCATACGAAGTATCGGCAAACCGTTTTGCGCAAAAAGGTTTTATTTCCCAAGGCAATCTGCGTAATGGCATCGAACAAACCATTTTATTGCTTCGCTCTGCTAATAACCATACTGCTTAGTAACGGTTCTACAGCAATTTTTTTTTATTAACTACCATGACAGAGCAACTATCTAAAGAGATCATTAATTTTATCAAAACCCTGTATCCAAAAGAGGGGGTGATCTCACTTCACGAACCGGTATTTGCCGGGAATGAAAAAAAATACCTGAATGATTGTATCGATTCTACCTATGTTTCTTACGTGGGTAGGTATGTTACGGAATTTGAAGAAAAAATAAAATCTTATACGGGCTCGAAAAATGCAGTAGCATTTGTGAACGGAACAAGTGCGCTCCACATCGCATTGTACATTTCAGGTGTAGATGAAACACATGAAGTACTTACCCAGGCCCTCACTTTTATAGGCACTGCAAATGCCATTAAATATTGTCGTGCAGAGCCGGTGTTCATCGATAGCGAGAAAGATACCATGGGGATGTCTCCTGAAAAACTGGAAGCGTTCCTCGTAAATAATACCCGTATGGCCGATGGTGTTTGTGTGAATAAACGCACAGGAAAAAAAATCAAGACCTGTATTCCGGTGCATATATTCGGGCATCCTGTTAAAATACAGGAGATCATTGCTATCTGCGGTCGTTTCCATATCAGTGTAGTAGAAGATGCGGCAGAATCCTTGGGATCTACCTACGGTGGAAAACATACAGGTACTTTTGGCAAGATAGGCATACTGAGTTTTAACGGAAATAAAGTAGTAACCACCGGGGGCGGCGGAATGTTGATCACAGATGATGAAGAACTGGCGAACACTGCACGACATATCAGTACAACCGCCAAGAGAAAACACCCCTGGGAATTCTACCACGATCAGGTTGGTTATAACTACCGGATGACAAATCTTAATGCGGCCATCGGTTGCGCACAGATGGAGATGATAAATAAATTCATAGAAAGTAAAAGAGAAGTTGCGCGTCTTTACAAGGATTTCTTTAACAGCAAAGGTGTTCCTTTTTTTGCGGAGCGCGAAGGAACCGTTTCCAACTATTGGCTGAATGTAATTTTTGCTGAGAGCCTCGAAGCAAGAGATGCTTTTCTTACCCTTGCCCACAGCAATCAGGTAAATGCGAGACCCGTTTGGCAATTGATGAACCGGCTTTCCATTTTTGAATCCTGTGAAACCACCAATCTCGATAATGCCATATGGTTATATGAACGCATCATCAATATCCCTAGCAGTGTTAGATTATGATTGGAGCAAATTCCGGATATAAAATGAAGGAATAATGGGAAAAACATGTATTATAGCTGAAGCAGGCGTTAACCACAATGGCTCTATCGAGCTGGCCAAAAAACTGATCGATGTAGCCGTAGATGCTGGCGCTGATATTGTAAAGTTCCAGACTTTCAAAGCTGAGAATATTGCAAGCCGTAAAGCAACCAAAGCAGAATACCAGCAATCAAACATGCCGGGTGAAAATGACCAGTTTTCTATGCTAAAACAACTGGAGTTGAGTGAAGCGGACCACCATAGTTTAATAGAACACTGTAATAAACGTGGCATTGAATTCTGGTCAACAGCTTTTGATACTGAAAGCATACAATTGTTGCTTGACCTCGGTATACGGAAATGGAAGATTCCTTCAGGAGACATCACAAATTATCCACTGTTGCAGAAGATCGGTTCGTTTGGAAAAGAAGTGATTGTTTCAACAGGCATGTGCACTATTAAAGAGATTAGCGAAGCAATGCAGGTATTGACCGAAGCTGGCACCTCAAAAGAAAATATTACCATTCTCCATTGTAATACAGAATATCCGACACCAATGGAAGATGTTAACCTATTGGCAATGTTGTCAATCAAGAAACAGTTTGGTGTTAAAGTAGGTTACTCGGATCATACAAAAGGGATAGCAGTGGCAACGGCTGCAGTTGCACTTGGTGCTGAAGTAATTGAAAAACATTTTACACTCGACAGAACCATGGAAGGCCCGGATCACAAAGCTTCACTTGAACCATGTGAACTTAAAGAAATGGTTGCCGCTATCAGGAACATTGAAGTGGCGCTGGGCGATGGAGAGAAAAAGATCACCAATTCGGAAATAAAAAATGTGGTGGTTGCAAGAAAAAGTATTCATATAAGAAACGATATGCAGGCCGGAGATACGATCACAGAAAGTAGCCTAGTGATGAAACGCCCCGGCGATGGCATTTCTCCAATGAAGATAAAAGAAATTACAGGCAGGCAAATAAAACACAATCTCTCTTCCGATCATAAACTCAGTTTAGAGGATCTTGTATGAGAGTAGGCGTACTTACAAGTTCCAGAGCAGACTACAGCATTTATTTTCCTCTATTGAAGGAAATGAAGAATGATATGTTCTTTGATGTTGATATCATTGCATTTGGAACCCATCTCTCAGAAAAACATGGCAAAACGGTTGATCAGATCTTTGCTGATGGGTTCAAAGTGCCTTATCAGATAAAAACACTTATAGACGGAAATTCACCGGAAGCTGTAAGCGGGTCGATGGGACAAACCATTTCCAATTTTGCTACCTTATGGCACAATGAAAAATTCGACCTTGTTTTTTGTTTAGGTGACCGCTACGAAATGTTTGCCGCCTGTGCTTCTGGTGTACCCTTTAATGTAAAGTTTGCACACATACATGGTGGTGAACAGACAATGGGTGCTATCGATGAAGTTTTCAGGCACTCGATCACGCACATGTCGGCAATTCATTTTACATCTACCCAAAAATATGCGGAAAGGGTTGTTGAATTAAAACACGATACAAAGCATATTTATAATGTAGGTGCTCTTTCAATGGATAATCTTAAAGCGATTCCGTTACTTTCTGTTGAAGCATTCAGGGAAAAGTTTGGTATTGATCTTTCACTACCATCGATATTGATCACCCTTCATCCCGAAACGGTATCATATGAAAAGAATGAGGGATATGTAGATACACTGACCGATGCGCTAAAGCATATAGAAGGCTACCAGTTCATCATAACCATGCCTAATGCAGATACAATGGGTGATATGATCCGGAAAAAATTAGGTGTATTCATTGCAAACCATCCCGCCGCAACTGGAGTAGAATCATTTGGAACAGTGGGCTATTTAAGCTGTATGAAGTATTGCAATTTTATGCTGGGCAATACATCAAGCGGTTTGATAGAAGCGTCTTTTTTTCCAAAATATGTGATCAATTTGGGAAACCGCCAGGATGGACGACTGCTTACATCCAATGTGGTAACTGTAGCTATTGAAAAAGATGCAATATTAAATGCAGTAGCGGCATTCAGCAGCTTTGTACCTTCAAAGAACGGTGCCATATATGGCAATGGGAATTCCGCAAGGACGATAATTGATATTTTAAAGAAAGTAGCCGTATGATCAAAAAGGAGCAACATATAATTAACCAGGATGCGCCGATCAAAGCTGCGCTTGAAAAGCTAACAGCATTAGGGGAGAACTTAACATTGTTCATCACAGATGAAACTGAAAAAGTTTTAGGAGTGATCACGGATGGCGATATCAGAAGAGGACTTGTAAAAGGGATACAACTTAGCGAACCCGTGAGCCAGATCATGAATAAGCAGTTTAAATACCTGACTGAGAATAAATATTCATTTGATCTTATCGCGGAACTAAAAGCCAGGAGCATTAAGATCGTACCGATAGTGGATGAAGAATTCAGGATTGTACGTTTTATCAATTTCGCAGAGATCAAATCGATCCTTCCTGTTGACGTAGTGATCATGGCAGGTGGCCGGGGTGAAAGACTGATGCCACTTACCCGCACCACACCAAAACCAATGCTGCTGATCAATGGCAAACCCATAATCGAACACAATGTGGATATGCTGGCCACTTATGGCGTTCATAATATGATCATCTCGGTACATTATCTCGGCGACCAGATTAAATCTCATTTTGGTGATGGGTCGTCCAAAGAAATCAATATAACGTTTATTGATGAAGACAGACCGCTTGGCACTTTAGGTTCGGTAAGGCAAACCAAAGGATACAAACACGATGATGTGATCGTGATGAACTCAGATCTTCTGACCAATATCAATTTCGAGGATTTTTATAAAACTTTCAAAGACAGCGATGCCGATATGGCTATTGCCACAACCGGTTACAATATCACTATCCCGTACGCCGTGCTTGAAATATCAGATGGTATAGTAAAGTCTTTTAAGGAAAAACCCACCTACACCTATTTTTCAAATGCAGGGATTTACCTGATCAAGAGAAAATATATAGACGAAATCCCGGAGAACAGTTTTTACAATGCAACAGATCTTATTTCTGACCTGATCAGTAAGAATAAAAAAGTAATTTCATATGCTATCCTGGGTTATTGGCTGGATATCGGCAGGCATGAGGATTATTTAAAAGCGCAGGAAGATTTCAAACATATTAATTTTCGATGAACGTACTGATCACGCTTTGCGCCCGCGCCGGCTCCAAAGGAATACCAGGTAAGAATATAAAACCGCTTAACGGCAAACCTCTTCTTGTATATTCACTTAACAGCGCAAAACAATTTGCAGAAAGATACAGATGTCACATCGTGATCTCTACGGATGACGAACAGGTAAAAAAAATCGCGGCGCAACTTGGTGTCTATACAGAGTATATAAGGCCTACAAAACTGGCGACAGACACAGCCGGTAAAATCGATACCATTGCTGATGTACTGGCTTATGAGGAGCAACGTAACGGGCTCCAGTACGATTATGTGCTCGATCTGGACATCACTTCACCGCTGCGCACCATTGAAGACCTTGTGCGAGCTTTTGAAATGATCGATAGTGATAAAGCAGCACTGAATATCTTCTCCGTAAATCCCGCCAATAAAAACCCTTACTTCAACATGGTTGAAAAACAGGACAACGGGTATTACGGGTTGATCAAAAATGGAAATTTCTTAACCAGGCAGTCAGCAACGCCTGTGTATGACATGAACGCATCATTTTATTTTTACCGGAGAGCATTTTTTGACCTCGCAGAAAGAAAGGTTATCAACGACCGTTCGTTAATCTTTGCGATGGATCATATCTGTTTTGATCTTGACCATCCGATTGATTTTGAGTTTATGTCATTTCTATTTGAGAACGATAAATTAAACTTTCAAATTTGACCGTCCTGATCATTGGTCTCGGATCTATAGCGCGTAAACACATTGCTGCGATCAGGAAGCTGGAACCCGGTGCACATATTTTTGCATTGCGTTCCGGTAGAACGGCCAGCGTGGAAGAAAATGTTTCCGATATTTATTCGCTTGATGAATTACAGGAGGCACCTGATTTTGTTATAATTTCAAACCCTACCCATTTTCATGCGGAAAGTATAGAAGCCAGTTTGGCACTGGGGAAACCCCTCCTGATAGAAAAACCTTTATTTGGTTCACTGGTGAACAATCAAAAAATACTTGATAAGCTTGCTGAAAAGAACATCAGCACTTATATAGCCTGTAACCTCCGGTTTCACCCGGTAATACTTTTTTTGAAAGAACATCTTCTGAAAAACAAATCGATCATTAACGAGGTCAATATTTACTGCGGCTCTCATTTACCAGATTGGCGGCCTGGAACAGATTATAAAAAAGGGTACAGCACCAATGCAGATCTGGGTGGAGGCGCACATCTCGACCTGATACATGAACTGGATTATGCTTACTGGCTTTTTGGACATCCATCAAAAACCGTTTCTGTCAGGAGAAATGTTTCATCGATAAATATTAAAGCGGTAGACTTTGCAGCATATCATTTATTTTATCCGGGGTATACGACAAACGTTACGCTTAACTATTACAGGAAAACACCTAAAAGAATACTCGAGATAGTTTTTGATAATGATGTCTATCTATGCGATCTGCTTGCATGTAACATCACCAACAGCAACAGGGAGATTATTTTTACTGATCCAGATTTCCAGATGGCAGATACTTATCTAGCACAAATGCAGTATTTTATGTTGTTGCTGAAAAACAACAAGCGATCGATGAATACCGCTGCCGATGCTTTTGAGGTTTTGAAAATTGCATTACACGATGAAACGGCTTGATAAAAAAATAATTATTGTAACAGGAGGGAATGGCCTGATTGGCAGGCAGATCGTTGGTAAATTACTGGCGGAAGGCGCATTGTGCATAAACGCTGAACTGAACGCAGTAACTGATGAATCCTTATCAATACTAAATTGTGATATCACTAATCAGGAGTCGGTACAAAATATGGTTCAACAGGTTGTACAAAAATATGGAAGGATAGACGGGTTGGTGAACAATGCGTATCCAAGAACGAAAGATTGGGGCGCTAAATTTGAGAACATTCCCGCAGAATCATGGAGGATGAACGTTGACATGCAGATGAACAGTATTTTTATGCTCTGTCAGGCCGTTCTACCTGTAATGGTGAAACAGGGCGCTGGATCTATTGTTAACATCACTTCGATCTACGGGGTGGTTGGTCCTGATTTTGGTGTATATGAGGGAACCGAAATGACAATGCCTGCAGCGTATTCCGCGATTAAAGGCGGTGTCATAAATTTCAGCCGTTATCTGGCCTCTTATTATGGTAAACACAACATACGTGTAAATTGCGTTTCACCGGGTGGCATATTTGATCAACAACCCGAGGTGTTTGTAAAGAATTATGAAACACGGGTTCCTATGCGTCGCATGGGTTTGCCCGAAGATATTTCTCCATCAGTAAGTTTTTTGTTATCAGAAGAGTCCTCGTACATTACCGGCCAGAACCTGGTAGTTGACGGCGGATGGACTGCGATATAATTTTAATAAAAGGAAGCATGCACAATATCAGAATTATACCAAGGCTCGATATAAAAGGGCCCAATCTTGTAAAAGGCATACATCTTGAAGGATTACGTGTTTTAGGAAAGCCCGAAGATTTTGCAAGATATTATTACGAGAACGGTGCGGATGAACTGATTTATCAGGATGTTGTGGCTAGTTTGTACGAAAGAAACAGCCTTCATGATATCATCTCACGCACAGCTAAAGAAATTGTGATACCGTTTACAGTTGGTGGCGGTCTCCGTACAATTGAAGACATCCGTTCCGTACTACGTGCAGGTGCCGATAAGGTCTCGCTGAATACGGCCACGATCAAAAAATCCTCTTTTATTAAAGAGGCAGCAAAAAAATTCGGTTCTTCAACGATCGTGGTGGCCATTGAAGCGATCAAACAACCCGACGGACGGTATTTGGCTTTTATCGATAACGGGCGTGAAGAAACAGGCCTCGAAGTGGTTGAATGGGCCCAACGTATTGAAGAACTCGGTGCAGGTGAGGTCATCATCACCTCGGTTGATCGCGAAGGAACCGGAGAAGGTTTTGACATTGAATTGATCAAGAAAATTGCGAATACGGTACATATACCCGTAATCGCGCATGGAGGCGCATCCAGCCTCGAAAATATGAAGGACGCTGTGATAGAAGGAAATGCATGCGCACTCGCCATCGCGTCTATCTTCCATTATGGAGCCATCAATAAAATAACAGAAACCGCAAGGAACATGGAGGAGGGTAACAATGCTTTTAAAGATAGCGGTAAGATCTTTAAGATTATCAAACCTTCCGATATCGGAACAGTGAAAAGATTTTTACAAGAGAACAACATTCCATGCAGACCAATTAATTCAAAATAAAATGAGTTTACAAGTAGCGATAGTTGATTATGGTTTGGGAAATCTTTTCAGCATAGATAATGCCTGCGAGATGGTAGGTCTCAAAACCGTTATTACTTCCGATATTGCAGTCATCGAAGAATCAGATGGATTGATCTTACCTGGTGTGGGTGCTTTTGGAGATGCGATGGCAAGCCTGAAAAAAGACAATCTGTCGGGAGCCATACTTGATTTTGTAAAAACGGGCAAACCGTTTCTGGGTATTTGCCTGGGTATGCAACTGATGTTTTCTGAAAGTGAAGAGTTTGGAGCAAACGAAGGACTGAACCTGATCGAAGGAAGGGTAGTAAAGTTTCCCGACCTGAATGCAAAGGGAGAGATCATCAGGGTGCCGCAGATACAATGGAACCAGATCTATCCCAATGATCCCGCAGTATGGAGCCAATCGCCCTTGAAGAATGTGAAAGAAGGAGAGTATATGCATTTTGTACATTCCTACTACGCCAAACCTGTTGACAGCAGTACCATTCTTTCTTTTAGTGAATATGAAGGTGTACGTTATGCTTCGGCGGTAATAAAAGATAATATGGTGGGTATTCAATACCACCCGGAAAAAAGTTCGGACGAAGGAATTAAAATATATCAAAACTGGGCCAATTACATTAAAAATAAATCATACTAACATGTCTAAACAGGTTCTCGAAGCAAAATATGGGTTGCCTACCGAGGTGAAATTTTGTAAGCGTTGTGTAATGTCAAACCAGCGGCCCGCCTCTGAAGTTGAGTTCAAACACAATATCAATACGAAAAAGAAAACGCTCAATTTCGACGAAGAAGGTGTTTGCGACGCGTGCAGGAATGCCGATGTAAAAGAAACCATCGACTGGAAAAAACGCGAAGAAGAATTGATCCAGCTCCTGGATAAGCACAGGAGTAAAGATGGTTCTTACGATTGTATGGTTCCCGGCAGCGGAGGTAAAGACAGCGCGATGCAGGCGCATATCTTAAAATATAAATACGGGATGAACCCGCTTACCATTACCTGGCCCCCAATCTTGTACACCGACTATGGTTACAAGAACTGGAAGAACTGGATCAACAGCGGTTTTGATAATGTTACCTTCACGCCGAATGGTAAAGTAATGAACCTGCTCACCAGGTTATCCATTGAAAACCTGATGCATCCGTTCCAGACATTTATGTTGGGACAAAAAAATCTCGCTCCAAAGCTTGCATTGAAGTACGGCATTCCTTTGATCTTTTACGGGGAAAATGAAGCAGAGTATGGTAACCCTATAGCCGATAATACATCGTCGCTTCGCGATAAATCCTATTATGCTATCAGTAATATGGATGATATCTATCTTGGCGGTCTCTCTATCAAAGAATTGAAAGAAAAATACGCACTTACCAATCACGACCTGAGCGCCTTTCTTCCGGCCAGTGAAACAGAATTGGCAAAAACGAATATCGAAGTTCATTACCTAGGATACTATATTAAGTGGATCCCGCAGGAATCTTATTACTATGCAGTAGAACATACTGACTTCAAAGCGCGTCCTTTCAGAACACAGGGTACCTATAGCAAGTACAACAGTATCGATGACAAGATCGATGACCTGCATTATTATACAACGTTCATTAAATTTGGTATCGGCCGCGCAACTTACGATGCTTCACAGGAAGTGCGTAACAAACACCTTACCCGGGAAGATGCGCAGGCATTGGTGAAAAAATTTGACGGAGAATTTCCTGACCGGTATTTTAACGAGATTATGGAAGCGATTGGTATGACACCGGAACATTTTCATGAACTGGCTGACAAATTCAGGTCGCCGCATTTATGGGCCAATGTAAATGGTGAATGGAAACTGAGGCATACGGTGAATAAAGACGGTGTTGACGATTAAGCAAGTAAAAATGTATATTACAATTACACCTGAAACAAACAAAACATGCCAAAACTAATACTTCGCCAAAAAGTAAGTGCTCTCACGCTTTTCAAAAGAAAGGTGCTCAACTGGGTTAGCAAAATTGTATACAAGTTGTATAAAATGTATGAATACAATTCAGTAAAAGGGTATGATTTTGCTGAACCCGAGCTGGATAAAGAAACGCTTTTTCAGGCTGAAAACTACGTTAATGACGGTTCCATTCTCGACTATAAAAGAGAGATACAGAATTCAAACATCGATAAGTTATCACAGTATTATCCCTATGCCCGGATAGAAAAAGAACACCAGTCGAAAGGCACGGATTTACAGTTAAAGATCTGCAACGTTGGTTGTTTCTATGCGGGGGCCGATGCGCTTTTTTTACAACGCCATCCGCAATCGCATATACTGGGATTGGATTTTGGTGATATTGAAGGGTTTAACAGCGACCTGAAAGTACCCAACCTGAAATTTGTTTCGGGTTATCCATTACACTCACTGAAAGCACTGGCCGAAAAGCCGGATCCTGAAATATTTGACTATGTAATTTTTGTTCGTACAGCAGTAAAGATCAATATAGAGCAACTGCTGACTTATATGAAGTACATAAGCATGATATCTGAGAATGTGATCTTTCTCGAATTTGCAAAACTGCGCACTTCGCATTTACGGAAAGTGGATGTGGCGGCTATTGACATGATGGCACCAATGAAACTCTATGGCGGACTTTACCTTCACAATTATATGGCGGTGCTTGAAAAATTCGGGTACGAGGTAATTGAAAGTGAAGTGATCCCGCCAAATATTTTTGAACATAATCTGACACCCGACCATGATTTCGTTTATGTTCGGGGCACTAAAAAAATTACTAAGAAATAACCGGCATTTTTCGGACTACTTTTATTGATCATCTATGAAAGATTCAAGGCAATCTTTGCACATACACATTACAAGGAAGATTTTAATTTATCTGAATAGAAATCTTAAGTCTGTTTTTTCTGATAAGTTTACAGGCAAAATAGCAACCCGGTATAAGATCCGTTTAAACTACGCCGGGAAAGAGTATGGACAGAACCCTTTGATTATTGAGGATTGCTATAATCCACGTGCCAGGGAAATACCACAATCGGTGTGGTTCAACACCCGTTCAGGCACGATCATAGTTGGGAAAAATACGCTGTTTGCGCAGGATGTAAAACTTCTCACGGGCAAACACCTCAGCAGTCTTGACCCTGAAACGACAGATGAAAATTTTCACAAAGTTCCCGATAGTGGGCGCGACATTATCATCGGTTCACATTGCTTTATAGCGGCAGGGGCTATCCTTGTTGGAAAAATAAGCATAGGGGATCATTCAGTAATTGGCGCAGGCGCCGTAGTTGTAAAAGATGTTCCACCCTACTCGTTTGCTGCAGGTAATCCGGCACGGGTCATAAAAACAATGAAATGAAAAAAGAAGTTATTATTGGCAGCTGGATTACGCTTAACCACCTTTCTGTTGCAGAGATCATGGCAGACGCAGGTTTTGACTGGTTGTGTGTTGACATGGAACACTCAGTAACCGACTATGCTGAAGCACAACAGTTGATCATGGCTATTCAGAGCAAAGGCATCAAGGCTTTTGTAAGAGTAGGTGAAAATAATACAAGGATCATCAAACGTGTGCTGGATGCAGGCGCAGATGGTATTATCGTTCCTTCTGTCAATTCAAAAGCAGAAGCCATTAAAGCCGTTGAAGCGGTTAACTACCCACCGTTTGGTAAAAGAGGCGTTGGTTTATCAAGGGCGCAGTCTTATGGATTTGGTTTTGAACAATACAGGGATAATAAAGCAAAAGAGATCAAACTGATCGTTCAGATAGAACATATCAATGCCATCCGTGAACTGGAAAGTATTATCGAAGTTCCGGGTGTGGATGGAACTTTTATCGGGCCTTATGATCTGTCGGGCTCCATAGGTAAACCGGGGCAGTATAATGACGATGATGTTAAGAAAGCATTGCATGACTACGAAACCATCGCTTCTAAATATGATAAGTACATCGGCTATCATGTAATTCAGCCCGATGCACAATTGGTAAAAGATAAAATAGCAGATGGTTACAATTTTATCGCATTCAGCCTCGATACTTTATTCCTCGGCACACTGCTTCGAAATCAAATGGGTCTTTTAAAATAAAACATACTAAAATGAATATAATCGGAATCATTCCCGCCAGACTTGCTTCATCCCGCCTGCCGAATAAACCCATGGCAGATATATTGGGAATGCCCATGATCGGGCATTGTTATAAAAGAAGTATCATGAGCGAAGTTCTTAACGATGTATATGTTGCTACCTGCGACCAGAGAATTATGGATTATATAACGTCTATCGGGGGTAAAGCCGTGATGACGAAAAATACACACGAGCGTGCCTCAGACAGAACAGCGGAAGCTCTTGATAAAATTGAAACTGCTACCGGTAAAAAAATAGATATCGTGGTAATGCTCCAGGGTGACGAGCCAATGATCACCCCGGAAATGATCTCGTCAGCGGTACAACCCCTGTTGGATGACTCTTCTGTTAAAGTGGTAAACCTGTATGCTGATATCAAAAAGGTATCAGAGTTTGAAGACCCGAATGAAGTAAAAGTGGTAATCGATAAAAATGGGAACGCATTGTATTTTTCAAGAGAACCTGTGCCTTCAAGAAAAAAAGGGGTACTGAATGTGCCGATGTACAAACAGGTTTGCATTATTCCGTTTGACAGAGACTTCCTCCTGGAGTATAATTCGATACCTCAAACGCCCCTTGAGATCATTGAATCGGTTGACATGATGCGTATTCTCGAGAATGGCATGAAAGTAAAAATGATCTATACCGCAGCAGAATCATATTCGGTTGATACAACCGACGACCTGGAACATGTGCGTGAAGCGATGCAGGATGATGTTCTTGTAAAAAAATATTTATAAACTTTCTTCAGTAACCCTACGGGTAACGTTGCATAACCCGGTAAACAATGCAGACAATGAAAGAAAGAGTGATCGTTTTTGGAGGATCCGGTTTTTTGGGTAGCCATATTGCTGATCAACTATCTGAGGCAGGATATCATGTTGTTGTTTTTGATACACGACAATCCCCTTATCTGCGTGATGACCAGGAAATGATGATCGGTGACATCACCGACCAGGACACGGTTCGCAGTGCAGTAAAAGGCTGCACTTATGTATATCATCTTGCTGCGATCGCCGATATCCAGGAAGCACAGGACAACCCTATTGCAACTGTAAAGGTAAATGTGCTAAGTACGATGTATGTACTGGACGCGTGCCGGGAATTTGAAGTAAAACGGCTGATCTACGGTAGTACCATTTATGTATACAGTGAGCATGGATCGTTTTACAGGAGCAGTAAACAATCGGCAGAATTATTTATTGAGAATTACCAGAAGATATATAATGTAGATTATACGATCCTGCGTTACGGTTCCCTGTACGGGCCGAGGGCTAACCACTTTAATTTTATCAATAACATCATTAACCAGGCACTGCTTAGCAAAGAGATCAGGCGCAAAGGCAATGGCAATGAATTGAGAGATTACATTCACGTGATAGACGCGGCGATCGCCAGTGTAAAAATACTGGACAAGGATTTTGTGAATGCAAATATCATTATTACAGGACACTCATCGCTTCGCGTGCGCGACCTGTTGAATATGGTAAAAGAAATGTTCAACAACGAGATCGATATCGTATACCTCGATGAGATCATGGAAAGTCATTATGAGATCACGCCATATTCTTTTAAGCCCCGCGTTGCCAAAAAATTTATATTGAACCATTATCATGACCTGGGCCAGGGTATACTGGATATGATCTATAAAAATTATAAAACACTGACCAAAGAAGGCAAATTAACTGACGTTGATATTAAAATTGCTGAAAAATAGTTTAACCCGTGAAGACAGCGATAATTTGTAAGTAGTGATAAAAAAGTTCAAGACACCTTCTTTAAAGACACGTTTTTTCTGGAAATTGACCAATAGCACATTAAGTGGCGGCCTGTCATTTTTGATGCTTCCATTTGTATCGAGGGCGCTTGGGCCTACCGATTATGGACTGTATAATTTTCTTCGTTTCTTCTTCGAAAAAATAATCCAGTTCTTTGATATCGGCGCCTCCGCATTCTATCCGCGTTTTTCGAGGAACCCGGGTGACCGCGGTATTCTCCGTTTCCTGATCCTTTATGACTTTATTCTTCTGATAGGGAGCATTCTGGCCCTGTTAACACTTTTTATTTCGGGAAAGGCCGAATCTGTGTTGACCACGAAATCGTTCTTCATCATCAGCCTCACTTTTATATTCATGTGGTTGTTTATCGTAAACGGTAAAATGACCGAGTTGATGGATGCATTGGGAAGAACGATCACTAACGAGATCGTACAGTTTTTTATGCGTCTCGCACTGGCGATAGGAATCGGGTTATTGTTCCTTTCCAACAAACTAAGTATAGGCACTTACCTGGCGATACAGAGCCTGGTCTATTTTATTTTTGTCGTTTTTCTGATCTCGCTGGCAAAAAAATACCTTCCTCCAAAAACACAAACCACACCACTTAAGGAAACAGCCAATGATTTCAGGGTGTACAGCCAGCCATTGTTTCTTGCCTCGCTCGTTGGGATTATAACGGGGCTTGGCGACCGGTGGATCTTACAGGTATTCAGTGGTGCAGCAGAGCAGGGTTATTATAGCTTTGGATTAAATCTGGGTACGATCTGTTTTTTACTTACGGGTTCCGTTACACCTTTACTCATACGCGAGTATGCTATCGCTCATTCCAAAAATGACAAGGCAAGGATCGCGGCCATGTTTTCAAAATTCCTCCCGGTATTTTATATGCTCACTGCCATGATCTCCTGTTTCCTGGCAACGCATGGAGACTGGATCTCGCCCATATTGGGCGGCGCTGATTTTACCAAAGCAGCAATTCCTGTAATGCTTCTTACGCTAGGGCCAATTCACCAGACCTATGGCCAGCTTTCCGGTGGTTTAATGGTGGCCACAGACCGTACAAAGAACTATGGAAAGATAAATATGTTCATGGCGCTTATCGGGCTGCCGGTTACTTACCTGTGTGTTGCACCAAAAAGTTATCTTGGGTTAGACCTTGGCGCCGCAGGCCTTGCTTTCAAAACTGTGTTCCTCCAAATTGTAATGGTTAATATACAGATCTGGTATAACACAAAATACCTCGGTTTGAAAATGACGAAGTTTGTGATACAGCAGGTGGTCATTCTGGGGCTTTTGTTGGCGATAGGGTTTATGTCAAAATATATCATTGGATTTTTTGGCAGTCCAGGTATCATTACCTTACTGTTTTCGGGAATGATCTATATGACATGCATTGCGGTTGTTATTTTTTCTTTTCCCGGGATCATCTCCATCAGCCGTGAAGAAATGATGGAATACATCGGCAAACAATTAAAAGTTTTCAGACAACAGGCATAACTAACAAAATCAATGGAGTTTAACAGGCACAACAATCTTTGCGAGCAGATAGTTTTTATTGATGGCATGTCGGGTACAGGTAAGTCCATCCTGTCTCCGATTCTGGCAAGTTTTGAACGCGTTGAAAAATTCAGGATAGATTATAATATCGAATATCCGAGCATCATGAGCCGTTTTGGTAACATGAGCATAGACGATGCAGCCATGCTGGTGCGCTTATCAGCAGATGTGAATCTCTTCAACACAATGATCTCCCGCGAAGTTAATTTTCGCCCTTCAGATGATTCTGGTGTGTTTAGAAATCCGAAATCGGCCCTGTATCTCAAAAGGCTTTTTATACCCGGTAACGACGACATCATAAAACAGATCGCTGCCGAAAAGCCGATACTGCACATCATGAGCCATAACCTTTTACAGGTTTCTCAACCTGTATTCAAAGCTTTTGGCAAAGGGCTGTTACTGGTGGTAATGGTAAGACACCCGGCATACATGATCGAACACTGGTATAATTATATTGAAAGATTCGGGACCGACCCGAGAGAATTCAGCCTGGCGATCGGAAAGGAAGGAAATATTCCGTGGTTTGCAGGAGAGATAGAAAATTATACGGTGCTTTCCACGATGGATAAAGTAATTCATGGCTGCAAAGCATTACTGGATATGCAGAAAGAAATTCTGCAGGCCCTTAGCCCTGAACAAAGGAAACAGGTTATGCTCATACCTTTTGAATCATTTGTTATAGACCCGTTACCGTGGATCGGTGAACTGACAAATGCATTGAGCTCAAAAGCGACCGGGCTCACTTCTTCCATATTAAAAAAGCAGAAATGCCCGAGAGAATATATCAATGCCGGGAAAGGGCACAAACATTATGGTTTCAGTAAACAGACCGCACAGTTATCTGAGAAAGATGACTACGGGAGAAGAATGAAATTCATTAAGGAAAAAGCAAGTCCCGGCACACTGCGGATCCTCGAAGAGTTGTCAACAAATTACGTAAACGAATATAAGTTTCCGCGAAAAATGCCGTGGCAGATCTGATGAGAGCAGTAGTACTTTTTAACAAGGCAGACATAATTGATTATGAAGAGAAACACCGCCGTGATGGTGATGTTATCATTCCCATAGGCCCGTTCCCACGGCATATTGCTTTAGACAGGAACTGGGAGATCGCGGTATTGAAAGACTTGTGGACAGATGAGCAATACTTTACTGCAAAAGCAACGTCCGAAAAACGTATCAAAGAATTGCTTGATGAACTGAATATTTATTTCAGGAACAAATCAGATAAGTTTCCATTCGAGATCGGGAGTTATTTTCATTTTTTTCTTCACAATGTGATCGGGCAGATACATTACAGCAGGTTCATACTTGAATCAATCAATGAAAAACTGAAACCGTCATCGTGGTTATTTTACAAACCCAAAGACCTGAAACTTTTCCTTAACTTCTGGCCAAATGAAGAAGCGGCCATGTATGAGATCGCACTGAATTCCTCTTTCTTTACAAATTATCTAATTGTAGATAATAAGACTAATAGAAAAGAAATTTCAGTGAGGGTGCTGGTCAAAAAAGTAATTCCTGCAACATGGATTGCAAAAATATTTTCACTAAAAAAGAAAATAAAGAACAATCGCGGATTCTTTGAAAAAAAAGCCGGCCGTAAAATCCTGATGAGTGGCCCTATGTACGATTGGACGCCGGTTTTAGCAGAAAAAGCATTTCGCAAACGATACTCTGCAGATTATTGGGATGGGGATAAACTTATCTATAAAAAAACAGGTGATAAAGATTTGATCGGGATCTTAAACAAAAGTGTACTGTATGATGGAAAGGCTGTGTATGATCTTGGCAGGCAATGCGGAACCATTATGGGCACATTTGAATATATGGTTCGTGGGTTTTCTTCGTTTTATAAGAAAATCGATGCTTACAGCTCGGTATTGAGTACTATGCATGCCTTCCCTGAACAAACATATATTGCCCACCTGGCCAGCACGCTTGACAAACCGGTAATATGCTGGCAACACGGTGAAATGGGATTGAGCTATGATCCTTTTACTGAAGCCCTGGAAGCAAAATATTCAACACACTATTTTTGCTATGCCCCACTTGTAAAAAGTAAATATGAACCATTCATTGGTAAAACAAGACTTACAGAGGTTTATAGCGTTGGTAATTCACGCAAGCAAGTTGAATGGGAAGGGGGAGATTATATTTTATATGCAACCGGGAAATGGCTAAAAAATGGTACGCCCTTTATAGAAGCGCAGGACCCTGATTCAAGGCTATATGATGCACAATCAACCTTACTGACTTTTTTAAATGAGATAGGATGTAAACATAAAGTAATCGTAAAAGGTAATAATACCAAGGGCGCAAATGAATTCCTGTTTAATGATTTTGAAAACATTATCATTGAACATTCTGTGCCTTTCACTTCATTGCTAAAGAATGCAAAAATGGTAATACTGGATACACCAGCCACAACCTGTATTGAAGCGTCATCTGTTGATATACCCATGTTTGTTTTAACAGGACGAACGCCTTGGTATGATCAACCAACTGCATTGTTAAAGAAAAAAGCATTTGTAACAGAATCGGTTACAGAATTGACAGAAGGGATCCGCAGTTACCTTGAAAAAGGAAATTATCCTGCTGACCGCCTTAATAAAGAATTTTTTCATGGATATGGATCAACAGTATCTATCGCCGAAACAAAAGCTAATGTATTGTCGCTTCTTGAAGCGATCATTAAATAAGTTATAATACGATCAATACATGAGTAACCTTAAAAGAACTATCGCACAATGGGTACCGCCGGTGTTATTCGATCTGTATAAAAAGTGCATCAGCAAACCCAATGAAAATGTATTTGATGGCGTATACAAACACCTTAACGATGTTAGGTATCATATTGTATATGATACGGCCGAGGCGCTGGAAGAAGACAGAAAGTTGATTCTTGCTAAAATAGCTGCCTATGAAAAGGAAACATTTTACCACTTTCAAATGTCCGTTCACAAATTACCAACCTGCTTGCTTTACTGATCGCTTCTTCAAAAAATCATCAGCTCTGGCGGTACTTGATTTTGGAGGAGGCATGGGTGTAACGTTCATGGCTTGTCTTAATTCGGTTAATATGAATAATGTAACCTACTATATCCACGATCTGCCTGACACAATGAAAGTGGGTAAACAGATAGGTTCTACTTGAAAATACACGGTCAGCAAATATGATGTACGTTCTGTGGACAATCTCTCTGAGATTGGGCCGGTTGATATCCTTTATTTTGACAGCGTGATCCAGTATCTTCCTGATTATAAGAACATGTTTGCGGACCTGGCTAAATGATTACCACGGTACATCATGATAACCGACAGTTTTATGGGTACTGAAACATTTGCTACCGCACAGGATAACATGAGGGGCCGGAGAATGCCATACTGGATATAAGATTTGCAGGGAGTGATTGGTATTTTTGAAAGCAACGGATATATTCTTTCCTATAAATCTGTAAACCACCAGCCGTTTAATCATTTCAATAATTTTCCTGAAGAATACAGGGCTGATGATAGCTGCAAACTTTTATTCACCCAAAAATCCTGACAAGCCCGAAAGCAATACTCTGGAATAATGCAACAACCCTTACTAACGATTGCAGTTACTACATACGACAGGAAAGAACTTCTTATTGAAACCATCAGTTCAATACTTGTCCAGGAAATGCCGGACATTGAGATACTCGTAGGAAACGATAATACAGGGAGGACGGTAGATGCAACTTACACGGGTATTTCAGATCCGCGCATCCGGTACATCAATAACCCGAATAATTTAGGGGAATGGTCCAACCTTCAGTTTTTATTCCGTGAAAGCAAAGGCGTTTACTTTACTTCACTGGCAGATGATGATTTATATGCATCTGGATTTTTAAAAACAGTAGCGAACACCATTTATGAATATAATTCGCCCAGTTGCATTTATACATCCTTCACAGAATATAAAGATGAGTTTTTTCAAACCTGTTTCGATTCGCCCGCTGCAGTGGAAATGACAGGCAAGGAATTTCTTGATAAATATATCAGGCATGAACTGAAAGCAATGGGTAACTGCGGATTTTTTAAAAGAGATATCCTGGAACATCTTGGAGGGGTTGTGCAATGGACAACCAAATCTTATGCGGATACCTGGATGACTTTTTACCTGGCAGCCAATATTGAAAGGATCGTATATATAGACCGGCCGTTTATTTACTTTCGCGATCATTCAGGATCTCTTTCCTCGAGTGTATTAAATTTGAAAGAATGGATGTTATCGCAGAATGAATTACTTGGAAGAATGGACGATCTTCTGAACACAACCGGGCAAATAAAAAAAGAAGAATACTTTTATCAGCTATTAAGTTTTTGGTGTGTTTCCTCTTTTTACAGCAGGCTGCTCAAACTCCGTACATTTAACCTGCCCCTGGTGAGAGAATATTATAGTATGATCATGAACTACTCAAATAGACTGGGTAAATACAAGCTAAGATTTATAAAAGATGTTTTGAAAAAAACGATCTTATTTTGGCCGGTAAGATTAGTACAGCGCACTAAATAACATACATATAATTTATACCTACTCAAGAAATAACGAAAACAAGTAAAATGACCAACTCAGTTCAATTCTTAACAGCCGATCTTCTTAATGAACAACAAAAAGTAAACGAAATTGACCATTGGTTAAAAGTGATGAACAGGCCGCAGGGCTGGCATTATGACCTTGATATTATCTGGATATTATCTGAACTGGAAAAAGCGGGTATTAAAAAAGGGGCAACAATTCTCGATGCCGGTGCGGGTATGGGCGTTACCCAATACGTATTGGCGGCGCAGGGATATAATGTGATAAGCCTGGACTTCTCGCATCGCGTGTTGCCAACACTTGTAGAAGGTATTTTCGATATGAAGATCGCTTCACAGGAAACGCTTTCATATAAACATGATTATATGGGGTTTGTTGATTATGGAACCGGATCTGACGGAGCCTCTAAAAAAGAATCTTTCTTTTCAAAACTGTTTCGCCTGTTTAAGAGAGACCCTCTTTTTTTAATAACGTATTTCAAAAACCAGGCAATTAAAAAAAAGAACAAAGACTACAATGAGCAAGAAAGAAGTAAAGACCATAGCCAGTTTGGAACCATACGGCTTGTGAGGGCCGCGTTTCATGAAATGCCGATAGCCGATATGTCTGTAGACGCACTGATATCTGTTTCTGCAATTGAACATGCCGATAAAGCGCTAATGGATCAGAACATAGCCGAAATGAAGCGGGTGGTAAAACCTGGCGGACTTTTATTGATCACTACCAGTGCAGCTAACAGCAAGGAGGATACCTTTCATGACAGGACGAAAGGCCTGTGTTTTTCACGCGCTTCTCTTGCACATATGGCCGGGATAGAACAGCTTCCCTCATTTGAATACGATAAAGCGGAAAAAAATATTCTGTCATCAAAAAAATGGTTTTCGAGAATCGACCCGTATTATAGGTTAGATCCAACATCGGAGTTCAGCAAAAAACAGATCAAATCATTGCCCTACCTGCCGGTAGGTATCAAGATCATTAAATAAACACGGTTAGTGAATAATTTTCAGACAGAAGATTTTTTGACTGGGTATAATGAATTAATCTCAGAAGCCAGGAACGAACAAAAAGGACGTTTTGCCGTTCTTGCCAGTCCCACATTGAATAAACAGGAAACCATTACGTTCCTGTATAAAGATGTTATAGATGCAGCTGCTCTGGATAGACCAATAACGGGAACGGTTGCAGAGAAGGTGAGGAATTATCTTTTGTTTTTTCCCAGGTTGTTATATCATTTTACTTACCTCGTACGAATATCACGACAATACCGTGTCAAGTCGCTCCCCAAAGGGGCATTTTTTATACGTACATGGTTGATCCCACGTTCTTTTAAAAAACAAAAAGTACGCGATGATTATTTCAGGCAGTTGATCGATGACCTGAGAACTGAACATAATGTAATTGTTGGGTTCCAGCCCTTAAGTTATACGCCTTCCTTATTAAAGCAATTTGCAGAGGCAGAAAAACATGCTTATGATATAATGCTGCCAGGGTTTTTAAGTATCAGGGATATTCTTTCCATTCTTGTTGATTATGTAGTTACTGCGAGGATACATCTGAAAAAAGAATACAACTATAAGGGAAGAAATATCAGCAGCCTGATCAATCGTTCATTGTCTCTGGATTACTACCGATTACGCTCTTTCCCGGCATATATCGACAAAAAAATCGCAGCAAAGGTCAATGTTTTTGAACCAGCCTGTTATCTGTATATTTTTGAGAACCAGGCATGGGAAAATGCCTACTTGGCAACATTTGATAAAAAGAAAACCCTACGCATCGGTTACCAGACCAGCGGTTTCTCGCTTCGATTCCTTAATTTTTTCCCGTCTGTTATCGACAAAGAAAACAGCCTGTTTCCCGATAAGATCTTTACTGTTGGTGACTCGTTTAAAAAAATAATGGAAACAGTCGGTAATTTCCCGATACCGGTGGTTACATTCGCTGCCCTTCGCTTTGAATACCCGGTAGTAAATAATAAATATATTGTTAAGTATCCTGATCATGCGATCCGTAAAAGGATCCTGTATGCATTTGCGGTACATGTGTACCAGTATCCTGTTATCATTAAAGAACTGGTAGAAGTTTTTGCGGATTCAGGTATAGAAGTTCATCTCAAATTTCACCCCCTTTTTAATCCTGATGAACTTGCCCAGGGGCTACCCGGAAATTTTATTACATGGGAAAAACCTTCTGACCTTCCTTTGAAGGAAACGTATGATTTTGTTCTTTTCAATGATAACTCATTCGGAATAGAATCCCTTATGGAAGGTGTTAAGTCATACGAATATAAATTCGGCGAACTCTATCCCGAAACAAGGTTGATGAATTTTACTGCCTATGAAAGCGAGATCAATAAAGAAAAACTTTTGATACTAAAGGACGAGTTGGTGTCAGGTACATACAGGAAAAAAATTGATCATGATCTACTGGTTGAATATGTTAACCAACATTATAAACCTTACTCACCCGAATTGTTGTCGTTCTTCAGGGGGTGAAAACACCCGGCATGCATCGCTTGTCAATTAACCGTATATATAATGAATGATATTTTTTTTAGTGTGGTTGTGCCGTGTTATAATGTAGAAAAGTCAATTTTACCTACACTTGATAGTTTGCGTGCGCAGAGTTTTAAGTCGTTTGAAGTAATATTGGTGAATGACGGTTCAGTGGATAATACTTTGCAGATCCTCGAAAGCTATGTTTTGCCGGTTAGCAAAAGGGTGATCAACCAGCAAAATGCAGGTACTGCAGCTGCAAGGAATGCGGGCATGAAGGTCGCACGTGGTTCCTATATCGCACTTCTGGACGGAGACGACTATTGGGCACCGGAAAAGCTGGCTGTTGTATATGAATATGTGAAACAAAAAGATATTGAGTTGCTTTGCCACAATGAATATATGGTAAATGGCAAAAACGAAATCACCAGGCATAACTATTATGGACCGTATAGCAGCTTCGAAGATTTTCTTTTTAAAGGAAATTGCGTATCACCATCAGCAACGGTTATCCGCAAAAATGTATTTGAAAAATCAGGGTTATTTAATGAAGACAGGAAGTTGATAGGAGTAGAAGATTATGATATGTGGCTACGTATGGCCCAGGCTTCAATTCAGTTTACCTATGTGAAAGATTTTCTAGGGAGCTACGTGATTCATGGGAGTAATATTTCAAAAACTTTCAAATATTTTAAAACAGAAGAACGGATCATCGTGCTTTATGCGGTGGGGCTAAAAAAAAATTTCAAAAATTACTGGCTCTTACGAAAACGTTTTCTGATTTTCTACCTGATCAAATTAAAGGCAGCACTGAGCCAGGGATTGTATTCTTATATCCCGGTTTTTATGAAGGATTCAGCTCTTTTGTTCTTTTCAGGCGATTTTTTTCAGAAACGATTTAAGAAATTAGATGCTTAATATTCCTGACAAAACTTCCTGGTTTTTTTTCTCGCATGGAAGAATTGCACTTAAATACGGATTGCAATCACTTGGTTTTGAAGCCGGCGACGAATTGCTGGTTCCTGATTTTATCTGCAGTGTGATTGAAGACCCTTTGCAAAAGTTGGGTATCAAAGCAGTATACTACCCCGTTACCCGGGAACTTGAACCGGACTGGCACGCACTGGAGAAATTAAAAACCGGGCGTGTCAAAGGCGTGATGATGGTGCACTATTTTGGTAAAGCACAGGATATTCCGCGTTTCAGGGATTTTTGTACAAGGCATTCTTTGTTGCTGATAGAGGATAATGCCCATGGTCATGGAGCAACATCAACATTCAATGGCCGGCTATTGGGAACGTTCGGCGATATCGGTATTGCATCGCCCCGTAAATTTTATAGCATTATGAGCGGAGGAATTCTTTTTTTGAATTCTCCCGACTTAAAGATCCCGGATATTAGCTCAGTGCCGTTCTTCCCGGTTAACCTGAAAATGAAAATCTTCAGGAGCCTGTCAAGAATGTTCCCCGTTATCAAAGCAAAGCTGAAAAAAAAAATGTTGAAAAGACCGATGTTCGAGGACCCGCGTTCTTTTCAGGAAGCGCCTCTTGCCGATTACCGGATGGATCCTGTTTCATTCAGCGAATACCAGCGGATTCCATGGGTTGAACTTGCCGGTAAAAAAAAGCACAACTACCATCGTTGGGAAATATTTTTAAAAGGATCGGGTTGTAAACCTGTGTATTCAGGTCTTTCTGCAGGCGATGCTCCGCAATGTTACCCTGTATATGTAAGCAATAAACAGGAAGCTATAAAATGGTTCGACTGGGGTTGGGCAAACGGCTATTATGTATACTCGTGGCCATCCTTACCCGAAATCATCATTAAAGAAAACAGCGGGGCGCTGGCGAAATGGGAAATATTGGTCTGTTTTTCTATTGATCGGGTTCCAACATCAAATACGCAGTTGCCATAGAATGCAGCATTAAAATGGTTATTTAGTAATGGCAAAAGAATATAGCGTCAACCTTTTTACTTCTTTTACTCCTGAATTGGAGTATGAATGGACCGGTCTTGAAGATCTTGACGGCTGGAGCCCGTTCCAGTCTTATTTCTGGCTCTCGCACTGGCAAAAAACAGTGGGCAATACAGATATGGAAACAAAGCCGAGGATAATAACCATAAAGACTGCAGCGAAAACGATCGCAGTCTTCCCGCTCGGTATCCGTTCGTGGAAAACGGTAAAAGTGCTAGAATGGCTGGGTGGTGTTCATGCAGATTATAAAGGCCCCATACTTCATAAAGATTGTTATGATTGTATGGAATCTTTTACTGAGTTATGGAAACAGGTTACAACAAGGATTGGCACGTTTGATGTGATCCATCTGGAAAGACAACCCATTTTACTCAATGAATTACGCAACCCGTTCTGTAATTTTTTTGCAACATCGCCGGCTATAAATGCATTCAGCACAAAATTATCAGGTAACTGGCAAACATTTTACGACCAGAAGATTAAGAAAAAATCTCAGGCTGATTCAAGAAGACAACGCACCAGGCTGGAAGAAAAAGGGAAACTATCTTTCAGGGTTGCTTCAAATGCCGGAGAGTCTTTACAGATCATTGAGAAAATGATTTATTATAAAAGACTGCGGTACGCAGCAACCCAATCAACCGATTATCTCGCATCTGAAGCAAACAGGAATTTTTACATTCGGCTGCCATTTGGTGAAAATACATCAGGTCTGCAACTGCATGTCTCGGCACTTTTTCTTGATGAAGAAATCCTCGCCGCGCATGTGGGTGTAGTATATCATAAACGTTTTTTCTACCTGATGCCTTCCAATGATAATATTCAGTGGAAGCCATATTCGGTGGGCCGGCTATTGCTTGAAAATCTGCTCCAGTGGTCGGTAGAAGCCGGCATGGAGGTGTTTGATTTTACAGTAGGTGGCGAAGAGTATAAAAAGAACTGGTGCGATAATGAGATCACTTTGTCTGACTATCTCAAACCGGTAAGTCTTAAGGGGTGGCTATACGTTATGTGGATTGAGATGAAAACCTATGCGATTCGTAATGAAAAACTAAAAACATTTCTTAAAAAAATATATCATATAAAGGATGTTCTCAAAAGCAAAAAAAATATCGGGGATACCCCTGGCAACAGTGAACGAATGTTATGAATTACCAGAGTGAACATACAACGGGTAATGATATTACCGGATTTAAACTTGCATTTTATATCAGCTTCTTTTCGATACTGGCGAGTATTGTATTTTCTTTCCTGTTTAAGAAAGTAATTTTTTTTTATTTCCTTTCTTATGTGGCGGTAGGCATTATGTTTCTGTATATTTTCTTAGCGCGGTTCAACAAAGAGTTCATGCTCTTCAAACCGGCATTTTTGTTTTTACTGTACATGTTGCTCATAACGATACCCATGACGGTTATTGTGGGCAACCTGCTTGCGTACCTGGTTTTTTTTAAAAATACATTGTTGTTCCTGCCTATATTTATGTATGCCACTTATAAGTTCAAATCGGTGACCCAGTTGTTCCCTTTTTTGAAATCGCTGATACTGGCGGGTTTGTTTTTTGCACTTTATATTTGCTTTGAGTTTGTAAATAAGTTTCTCGATATTTTTCCAAAATTTAACCAGGTCGTCAGCGATTATGTTGCATCCAGCAAAAATGATTACCTGGCTGATTATGCTGATCCGGACAAATTCGACGTAACCCGGGCGATCAGGCCACTTGGGCTGGAGATCAATTTCACCTCGGGTGGATTTTTTATGGCATCTATATTTTTTATTCTATTTTTTTCGGGTCACCGTTTTATCAAATCACTGCTGCTCAGAAAGCTTGCTTTACTGGTGGTTTACCTCGGCGTGATTGTAAGTACTTCGAGACAAAGTATTCTATTTTTGCATGTACTATTGGTAGCCGCCGTCTTTTTAATCTATTTCAGGAAACGTCTTTTTAATGCAGACATAGTGCGCTATACAAAAAGGAATATCCTGGTAATCACAGCGCTGATAGTAGTTGGTTTCATGGGGCTGCTGGCTTCGGATGCCGCTGTTTATAGCGATTTTCTCACCGGTAAATCGGGTGGAACAGCAGAGGTTCTTGACAGTGACCTGAGAAGGCTGCCTGAAAACATGTGGTTCATCATACAAAATTATCCGATCAATTTTTTGTTTGGCATTGGCGCCTATACGCCAACTTACCCCGGCCTGTATTTCAAATTTCCTTCAGTAAGTGAACTTCACTTTCTTCTTGATATTTTTTATACGCTTGGGTTGGTGGGGTTCATTGTTTTCTGGTCCATCTTCGTGATCTCATTGCGAAAACTTTGGAGAGCATTTAAAAATGAACGTAATCTCCCGGGAAGTAAATCTGATCTGTATGTCGCGATCGTATTTATTGACCTGTTGTTTATGTCTAATAATATTCATTACTCACCCATCGGATTGAGCAATAATTTTATCATAGTACTCATACCCTTGGTCGCGGTGCTCGTTGGGCGTGAAAAAAGAATAGCTGCCAGCGTATAAAAGCCTGCATTTTCAGTATGTATACAATCGAACCCGGTAAAGGAATCATCAATAAATTCACTTCTCTCGTAGAAAGGGCGATCAATAACAAACGCGTTTGTCATCTCGCCATATCCGGTGGACGGACACCTGTACCTTTTTTTGAAGTGATCGGGGAACTGTTCAGGAATGATCCTCAATGGAAAGCAAGGGCACCCCATATTAATATCTTCTGGGTTGATGAAAGACCTGTTGCCGAAACCGACCCCGCCAGTAATGTAGGAAGTGCCGTTAGCCGGATGCAGGATACGGACGTCCGGTTTTTTAAACCAGTGGGAAGCGCAAACGACCTGTCGAAAGAAGCGGAAAGATATGAGGCGGAGATACGTACCCGTGTGGTTGCAGTTACGGATGATATTCCCCGTTTTGACCTTGTACTATTGGGTGTGGGAGATGATGGTCATATCGCTTCCCTATTTCCCGGCACGGAAGGAATACATGAAGATCATAAACTGTATATCGCCAATAAAGTGGATGCTATGCAGCAAACACGCCTTAGCATGACATACCCGCTTCTGTTACATGCGGCAGAAATATGGGTATTGTTTGCAGGAAAGGAAAAACAGGAATTCATTGAAAAAACAATGCGTGATGAGAATAGCACTTTGCCTGTTAATATTCTCGGGAAACAATATCAACGCTTACAGTTTGTAGAGGTCGTGTTATGATTAAACAAATCTTTTTTGATTTTGATGGGGTATTAGCCGAATCGGTGAATGTGAAAGCAGAAGCTTTTTACCAATTATATCTTTCTTTCGGGGAAGGCGTTGCTGCCGATGTGTTGAAGCACCATCTTGCCAACGGTGGCATGAGCAGGTTTGAGAAGATCAAACATTATCACCAATCCTTTCTTGGTGTGGGGCTTACGGAAACGGAGATACTTGAGTGGGCAGAAAAATTCTCAGATATAGTATTAAAAGGCGTGATCGAGTCGGATGAAGTAGCAGGCGCGATTGATTTCCTTGAAAAATACCGGACGGAGTATAATTTTTTTATTATCACCGGAACCCCCACGGTTGAAATAAAGCAGATTTTGCTGGAAAGAAAAATGGATCATTATTTTTCCGGTATTTTTGGATCCCCGGAGAAGAAACCTTTGTGGAGCGAAAAGATCATTCAAGACAACCACTTTGGTAGAAATGAGATCGTATTTGTAGGAGATGCACTGGCAGACTATGAGGCGGCACAACATTCAAAGATCCATTTTATATTGCGCGAAACGAATGAGAATACCCCTTTGTTCCATTTTTACAGCGGTATACGGATTGCAGATATGAACGGATTGGCAGCGGCCATTCAAAAAATAGGTGTGTGATATGAATAATAAGTTTTTACTATTCGGAAAAATTCTCCGGTTATTAAGATTGCGCTCATCTAAACAGGATGGCATTTATGTATCGTATTCTCATGAGATCAAGGATAAAGATATAGAGAGTTATGAGAAAGTGCTGCTTCATATCCGCCAAACCCACACCTATATTACACCGGAACAGTTCTTCGAGTATTTGAATACCAACGAAATGCCTGCGAAGAAAAGTATCCTGATGACGTTCGATGATGGTTTTCTTTCCAGCTATCATGCGGCGAAAAACATTCTGAACAAATACAATATAAAAGCCATATTTTTTATTCCCACACAGATACTGGAGCTGAAGACTGATGAGGAAATGGAAGCATTTACCAAAAAAAATATTTATTTCAATACCATAGAGGATAAGAAATTGGGTCCTGATGAATACCGTTATATGACCCGCGAACAAATGCTCGACCTGGTCAACGATGGCCATATGATCGCCCCCCACACTTTCAGTCACATCTGGATCAAAGAAATAAAGGAGCAGCAGGCCGTTCAGCGCGAGTTGATAAAGCCCCGTGAAGAGATTGAAAACCTGATCGGAAAAAAAATGCCAATATTTGCTTTTCCCGTTGGTACCGAAAGGCAGGTGAGTAAGTTCGCTTACATGAATATCTGTAAAGAATACGATTACTGTTTTACCGCGCTAACAGGCATTAATACGTTTGGAGGAAACAAGCACAAACTACACCGATTTAACCTGCCTTCAGAAGCAACGGTTGATTACGTAAATATGGCACTCGATGGCGTATATAACAGTTATTACAAATACAAAATGAGAAAACTCTCTAAGATTACCGGATAATTATGGACAAAAGGATTTTGATGCTTTCACACCGTACACCGCCACGGCATGGAGCGGCTATTATGGGTGACAATGCTTATAACACGCTTATAGACGGACCATACGAGGTAAAACAGATCAATTTATCAGTTTCCACTGCTATTGATAACATTGGATTGATGAATTTTGAAAAGATCAGAATGATCCTGAAAATGTTTTCAGGATACATCGGCAGTCTTGCAAAATTCAAACCCCAAATCATATATATTACACCAACTGTAGCCGATACCGGTTTCTACAGGGATTTTATTCTTTCACTGATCGCGAAGACTTACCGTTTCTTTTTTAACAGTAAATGCAGGATTATTTATCATATCCATATGCGTCCGTATGGAACTGGCTCCTTCAGACGAAAAGTATTGTTTCCTGTATTCTTCCATAAAGCAGAAACTATTTTTAATTCAGTGAAATTACAGGAAGATTACCCGGGTAATATGATCGATCGAAAATCGAATCATTTCCTCATCAATTTTGTAAAGCCGATCTGCGACAAGGATACAGCATATGCAAGCATACAGAAATACGACCGATCCGGTGAAAACAATAAACCATTCATCCGCATCTTTTATTTTGGCCACCTGATAGAAACAAAAGGATATAGACGTGCACTGGAGATCGCAAAGATTTTGTCTGTTCATCCCGGTATTCAATTTCATTTTTCAGGATCGTATGGTTCAACCCATGAAAAAGATTACTTCGAGAAATTTGTAACAGATAACCGGTTAGAAAGCAAAGTCTTTTATCATGGACGCTGTGCTGAGAATGATATGTGTAATACTTTCCTTGAAAGCGACGTGATGATCTTTCCATCCTATACAGAAGCTTATCCTTTAACCATACTCGAGGCACTATCGGTAGGCATACCGGTTGTAGCCACAGATACCGGTGCTATAATGGAAATTGTTGGTACACAAAATGGGATCGTGATTCCTTTCGAGGGGCAGGAAGAAGAATTTGTCCACGTATTTGCAACAGCCATTCTTTCCGTCATTGATACATGGACACCGACATTGGCCAAAGCCTGCATCGATCGGTTTTATGCTACGTGGACCGAAGAACAGTTTCGTTTAGGCATGTACGACATCATGGACCAGGACAGAAGATAGAAGTATGCAATACTAATACCGAAAACTAAATTGAAAACAAAGAAATTAATTTGAATGAGTGCGGATAAAAAAATAATATGGGTAACCGGTGCCTGCGGTTTTACAGGTGTTCACCTGATCCGGTATATAAAAAGTTTGCAGCAGCCGGTGTATGTAATCGCCCTCGACATTATTGATGCTGATGAATCAGAAGCGGATGAATACCGCAATCTTGACTTGGGCAATTTTCAGCAAATAATGGATCTCGTCAGGCAATCGCCACCGCATTGGATCTTTCACCTCGCTGGAGTTTTACCACCTGCCGATGAAGTGCAGATGTGGAACGCGAATGTGGGCGGTACCTACAACCTGATTAACGCATTGTTTCATACAGGTTGTAAAGAAACAAGGATACTGTCTATCGGCTCTGCGGCTGAATATCTTCCTACCGCTTCAGGCTATTATTCTGAAACCAGCGCAACAGGTGGCTTATCACCACATGGCAGAACCAAAACGGCGCAATCATTGCTTGCCCTTGCAGCAGGTAAGAATGCAGGTATTGATGTGATCATAGCGCGCACTTTTAATTTAACAGGCCCGGGACTATCGCGAAAATTGGTGGTGGGAGAGATCTGCGCACAACTGGCGGAAGGAAAAACAAGCCTGTCGCTCGGAGACATAGAAGCGAAACGCGATTTTCTCGACATCAGGGATGCGGTGATGGCCTACTGGAAACTGATCGAGAAAGGCCAGCCGGGCGAAGTATACAATGTATGTTCCGGCAATGCGAGGTCAATCAAGGAAATGATCGATATCGCGGTGCGTACACTTGATGTACATGTTGAGATACACACAGATAAAAGCTCACGTAAAAACGATTTTGACGTTTCTTACGGCGATCCTTCCAAAACAGAGGCCCTCATAGGTAAGATGACCTTTATTTCATGCGAGGACTCGGTACAGGATATGATGAAGAGATTAAATCTAAAAAAAGAAGGTAAATGACGAAGAAGATTTTATGCATGGGTTTTACTGTTTTTGATGACGAGCTTGCCAATATTGAAAGAAAAGCTTATCCCCAACTGATCAACACCATCAGCCCAAATTCTTATGGTATTTCAACAAAAGATGCCTTATTTCGCGAATCCTTGAAGAAATGTGATCATCTGGTGTTAGATGGGGTATATTTTGCTCTTTCATCTATCTTTCTGAACGGAAAGAATATTAAGAAGAACCAGGGACCGGATGTTTTCAATCATTTTATGCATCGCATAAATACGCAGGGAGGAAAAGTATTCTTCTTGGGTTCAACAGACAGCATTTTGGAAAAAATCCTCGAAAAAGCAGCTGTGGAATTTAGAAATATTACGGTTGCAACCTATTCACCACCGTATAAACCTGAATTCACGGAGGCTGATAACAGGGAAATGGTTAATACGATTAATGCTTTTCAACCGGATGTTGTTTTTATAGGGATGACCTGCCCCAAACAGGAAAAATGGGGCTTTGTACATAAGGAACAACTGAATACCGGTTTTATTTGTTGTATAGGCGCTGTATTTGATTGGTATGCGGGCAATCAGAAAGAGATTGCGCCAATCTGGTGGAAATTAAGGCTTGCCTGGCTGGTAAGAACCATACACAGGCCGGAGATCCTGAGACGATACCCAAATATTGGAATATTTTTTTATCATTTAATGTTGGCTATTTTAGGCAGTAAGAAATATAAGTATGGCAGATTCTAAGATCAATATAGGTATCATCGGTGCAGGCAGAATGGGTATTACACACTATTCGATTATTAACAGTCATCCTGATGTTAAAATTGTAGCGGTAGCGGATCCATCTTCTATTGTATTAACCATGATGAACAAATACCTTTCGGTAAAAACATTCGCTGATTACAACGAATTGTTCGATAAGGTAAAACCGGATGCGGTATTGGTGTGTACGCCACCCGGCCTCCATCACCAGATAATTAAACTGGCTGCTGCAAAAGGCGTACACGTGTTTAGTGAAAAACCATTTACCATAAAAGCTGCCGATGCAGCTGAACTGACAGAATTGTATAGCAACAATGGCCTGGTTAACCAGGTGGGGTATGTTAACCGTTTCAATGATATTTTTGTAAAAGTAAAACAGCTCGTAGATAGCAATGTGATCGGTAAACCTATTCGTTTTAAATCTGAAATGTTCAGCTGTACTATCACCAAGCAGGATGATTCAGGTACCTGGCGCGGAGCGAAAGAGAAAGGCGGTGGTACCCTGTTCGAGACTGCTTCGCATGCGATCGACCTGATTAATCTCTTCTTCGGAAAAGCGGATAAAGTTGTGGGAGCGTCACTCAACTCTGTGTATTCAAAGAATGTAGAGGATGCTGTATCCGCTACGTTCCTGTACAAAACCGGATTGAGCGGAACATTGTATGTAAATTGGAGCGACACAAGTTATCGCAAACCAACCAATAAAATAGAGATATTCGGAACTGGTGGCCGGATCCTCGCCGATCAGCATGCATTGAAAATATTCCTGAACGCCGATAACCCTTCACTGAAATTAAAAAAAGGATGGAACACGCTTTATATCACCGATGTTTTCAGACCGGTCCCTTTTTATGTACGGGGAAATGAATTTACAAGACAGTTGTACCATTTTATCGATTGTATACAAAAGAGAACAAAGGTCAATGAATGCAGTTTTGCAGACGGGCTGAAAACAATACAGGTGATAGAAGCTATTTACAATGACTTTGAAAAAAACGGAATGTTTTAAGTATGAACCCAATCGATAAAATAGTATTTGGCGATAATCAATTCTTTGGCATTAACCACATGTCGCAGGAAAAGGCACAGGAACTTGCAGAACGTTTCTTTGATATCAAAAATATCTTTGCTACTTATGAACTGGCTTTTAATGCCGGTGTGAAAAGTGTGATGCTTAATAGTAATGACAGGGCCAGGGAAATTTGCGCATATTTCAGGGACAATAAAAGCAGGTACGCAGATATCAGTTTTTATCCTTCACTTCCTTACCCGCACAAATACGCTAATCTGATATCTGAAAAAGGGATTCTTCCGGCGATCAATGAAGTCCTTTTTACAGACAACTCTACGTTAGGTGTATTGGGTATGATGGCCAAAGGCGGTATGGCCGTACTTGGTAAAGACGCGATCCGTATGATGAAGATGCTGATCGATGTGGAAATGAATATGTTTAAAGGGCTCAATATCAAAGCCGTTTTTCTGCAGAATATCATTACTGACCTTGTTCTGGGATACGGTGTAAAAGAGATTTTTTACGAATTTTGTGAGTATATCCGGAAAAAATACAATGCTATCCCAGGTCTCATCACCCAGAACATGCCTTATTTAAAAAGTAAATTGGAAGAATGGGGTATCAAAGAAGTGGTGATCTGTACCTCGTTTAACAAGATCGGTTACCTGATGTCCCCCGATATACAATCATATATCGATACGGCAGACAGGAACAATCCTTCCGATTACCAGTTAATGGCCATGTCTACACTTGCATCAGGAGCCATCAACGCACGGGAAGCATATGATTTTATCAACGCTCAGAAAATACAATCAGTTGTTTTTGGGGCATCATCTGCCAGGAATATAGAAGAAACCGTAAAGCTAATCAGGATTTGATAATACACCGGCTTTGCGGCGATCTTTTGGTTAAATACTTATATTTTAAACCTAACCGTTAATATGAAAATACTTGTTTCCCCTACCTCATTCGGCCAGGTTTCTATGGAACCCGTTGACATGCTTTTAGCAAAGGGGTATGAACTTGTTTACAATAAAACAGGTAGAAAATTAAAAGAAGAAGAAGTAATAGCATTAGGTAAAGAATGTGATGGAATTGTAGCAGGGCTTGAACCCCTGACTGCAAAAGTGATGGATGAGTTGGCTAATCTTAAATGTATTAGCCGTGTGGGTATAGGAATGGATAGTGTGGACATGGAGTATGCAGCATCCAAAGGAATTAGTGTTGTGAATACACCGGATGGCCCCACAAGATCCGTTGCTGAGCTAACCCTCGGTATGACTCTTTCTTTACTACGGAAGATCCCGCAATCTGACGCTGCGATAAAAAACGGGCGTTGGAAAAAATATGTGGGCAACCTACTTCATCAAAAAACAGTTGGTGTGATAGGCTTGGGCCGCATCGGCAAAATGGTTGCGCAGATGTTTACTGCACTTGGAAATCCTGTGGTAGGTTATGATCTTTATCATGATGAGTCCTGGGCCAAACAATATAACGTTACTTACACAGATATGGACAGCGTATTGAAAACCGCTGATATCCTTACAATACATACACCCGGTAGTAAAGACAAGATTCCGGTTGTTGGACAGCAGCAGCTGGCAATGTTCAAAACTGGGTCTTTCCTTATAAATATTTCACGTGGAGATGTGGTAGACGAAAGCGCTTTATACACATCACTCACAAATGGCCATCTGGCAGGGGCAGCCATTGATGCGTTCTCTGAAGAACCATATACAGGCCCGCTGGCCACATTGGAGAATGTGGTACTTACGCCACATATCGGCTCTTACGCAGCTGAAGGGAAACTGCAGATGGAGATAGACGCCGCTAAGAATCTTATTACAGAACTTGATAAACTCGCATGATGAAAATAGGTATCATTGGATATGGTGTAATGGGAAGGACACGGCATAAAGCAATTGAAGAATTGGGACGGGGAGAACTGATCGCTATTTCTGAGCCACAGTTAAAAGAGGAATATGCACACCTGAACAATGTGTCGCATGATGTGATCATCAACCATCCCGAAATTGATACGGTGTTTGTATGTACACCCAATTATCTTAACAAAGAACTTACCATTCGTGCGCTTAATGCAGGTAAGCATGTTTTTTGTGAAAAACCACCCGCTTTTACGGGACCGGATGTTGCAGAGATAATTGAAGCTGAAAAAAAGAGTGGAAAAAAGCTCATGTACGGGTTCAACCACCGACACCACGACAGTATCATGAAAATGAAGGAACTGATTGATGAGAAATCTTACGGGAAAGTTTTGTGGATGAGGGGACGTTATGGTAAAAGTGTGACCGAAGATTATTATAACCAGTGGCGCGCAAAAAAAGAATTATCCGGGGGGGGGATCCTGATAGATCAAGGCATACATATGCTGGACCTGTTCTTATATTTATCGGGTGATTTTGATATTGTAAAAGCAGAAGTTTCTAATTTGTACTGGAATATGGATGTGGAAGACAATGCGTTTGTTATATTAAAAGATTCGAAAACAGGAAAAGTAGCATCTTTGCATTCTACCATGTCTCAATGGCGTCATCTTTTTTCATTGGAAATTTTTTTAGAGAAAGGTTATATGGTGCTCAACGGGTTAATCACATCAACCATGTCTTATGGTGAAGAAGTGTTATCCGTTGCCCGTAACAGGTCCACAGCACCCGCTGCAACATGGAAAGATGAAGTGATCACCAAGTATGTTGATAATAACAGCTGGCGTTATGAAGTAGGACATTTTTTTGACTCGATAGAAAAAGGCCAGCCTGTAACCATTGGCAATTCAGAGGATGCGTATAAATTAATGCGTATTATCGACGAAATTTATAAATCAAAAAACTTTTAAAATCAGCAATGTGAAAAGAGACATCAATTCGGTCAGCGCGTATCTTACCGATTATATAAAACGGTTAAATGATATACTTAACAGCATAGAAGCGGAAGATCTGGAGAAAGTAATTTCCAGTATAGTTACCGCTTTTAAAAATGACAATACTGTATACGTGGTTGGTAACGGCGGAAGTGCCGCAACTGCTTCACACATGCAGGCCGACTTTAGTTTTTTCGTACGCTACTTTACAAAGTTCAGGCCTAAAATAGTTGCATTAACAGATAACGTACCTATCATAACAGCCGTAGGTAACGATACCTCTTTTGAAAACATTTTTATTGAGCAGATGCGAGGAAGATTTTGTGAAGGCGATGTATTGATCGCTATTTCGGCAAGTGGTAATTCCATGAATCTTGTAAAAGCTGCTGAATATGCCAACGAACGAAAAGGTACCAGCATTGCTTTTGTTGGATTCAAAGGTGGTAAGCTAAAGGAGGTTTCAGGAATTGCGATTTATACGCCAAACAAAACCGGCGACTATGGTCCGATTGAAGACGTGCATATGATATTGAATCATGTAATCGTTAATTACCTGTCAAAGGATGAAGAGTTTCTTGCTATCCCGCAAAATAATTAACCATGTCAGGCATTTCAATTGATCTTACAGGGAAAGTTGTATTAATAACCGGTGGCACCCGCGGAATTGGTAAATCTATAGCTGATAAGTTTAAAGAAGCAGGGGCAACCATTATACTTACGGGCACCAGGCAATCCGAAATAGATGCCTTGTCTGCATCAACAGGTTCCGAAACCTTACGTTATCTACCTCTGGATTTTTCATCAGCAACATCCATTACAAATTTTGTAGAACTCATTCGCAAAGAACCTGTGATCGATGTATTGATCAACAATGCAGGAATAAACCGCATTGCACCGAATACAGAAACCACGAACGAGGATTTTGATGCGTTAACCGATGTGAATCTTAAAGGCCCTTACATTCTTGCCCGGGAAGTAAGCAAGATCATGAAAAAGCAATGTTGCGGCCGGATCATAAATATCAGTTCTATCTGGAGTTCCGTTACACGTTCAGGGAGGTCTGTATATACAACGACCAAATGGGGTATAGTGGGACTGACCAAAGCATTATCTGTAGAATTGGCCCCTTACAATATCCTGGTGAATGCGGTAGGGCCGGGTTTTACAATGACCGAATTAACCGCGGGAACAAATACCAAAGAAGACATAGAAAAGATCACAAAAATGATACCGATGCAGCGTATGGCGGACCCTTCGGAGATCGCCAATTTCGTATTGTTTTTAAGCAGTGACCTTAACAGTTATTTAACCGGACAAAACATAGTAATCGATGGCGGATATACAAGCATTTGATTTTAAAATAAAGTCATCCATTCACGATTACTCAGTTGAATTTGTTGATGACGCGATCGCATCACTTGCCAATGAACTGGTTGAGGGGGATGTGATTATCATTGACAATAATATACTCAGGTTGTATGCAGTAAGATTTGAAAATATCCGGACTGATTTCAAAATGATCGGTATTGATGCAACAGAGCCGCAAAAAAGCTATCATGGCATCGTTCCCGTTATTCAGAAATTGATAGAAAGCGGGTTCAAAAAAAATCACCGCATCGTAGCGATAGGAGGTGGTATCACACAGGATGTGGCGGCATTTATATCATCTGTTTTATATCGTGGGGTGAAATGGTTTTTTCTACCTACCTCACTGCTTGCACAAGGAGACAGTTGTATAGGGAGCAAGACATCTATCAATTTTGATAAATACAAAAATCAGATAGGTGGATTCTATCCACCTGTAAAAATCTTTATTGACCTTCATTTACTGGATACACTTTCTCCTTTGGAACTCCGCTCGGGTTTAGGGGAAATGTGTCACTATTTTATTGTTTCAGGAGAAGAAGACTTTAAAAGGTTCAAACGTGAGTATCCCCTGGCGCTTACCGATAAAAAAACACTGGCCGGACTCATCCGACGTAGCCTTGAAATAAAACGAAGCTATGTAGAGATTGATGAATTTGACAGGAAGGAAAGACTGGTATTTAATTACGGGCATACTTTTGGCCATGCCATTGAATCGCTGTCCAATTATGCGATTCCGCATGGCATAGCGGTAAGTTATGGAATGGATATCGCCAATTATGTGTCTGTTAAACTCGGTTATATAAAAGAAGGAACAAGAAATGAGATCAGAGAGTTGCTCACGCAGGTGTGGGTTGGTACTTCTATTGCCGGTCTTTCTGTAGAGCAATTTAAGAATGCGTTAAGCAAAGACAAAAAGAATATAGGCAATCAGCTTGGATTGATATTGAACAAAGGCTATGGTCAGATCATTCGTGAACTGCATCCTCTGGATGATACGTTTACACAATGGCTCACGGATTATTTAACAAACGAAATATAATTTTTTATGATAGTAGACAGAATACAGAACCTTGAAATTTATAAAGGTCTTTCGCCGGATATTTACGCGGGACTGCAGTATTTATTAGCGGTTGATCCATCGGTGGAGGTAGGAACGTATATCATCAATGAAAATGTTAAGGCACTTGTAAGTGAATATGAGACGGTTGCCGTTTTTGAAAGGGGGTATGAAGCACACAGACATGTGATAGATATACAGATGCCGATACGGGGCCTGGAAAGAGTTAAATGGTCACCCATTGTTGGCATGAATGTAAATATTCCCTATGAAGAAAAATTTGACAGAACTTTTTATAAAGACCCGTCACAGATGGGTACACATGTAGATATTGGCAATGGTATTTTTGCGATCATGTTCCCGGAAGATGGCCATAGCCCTCAACATTTTGTAAACCAAACAGAACTCATTAAAAAAATAACCATAAAAGTAGCTATCTTATGAATATCCCTATGTTGAAAGCAATGGTTCCAATGCGGGCACATTCTGAAAGAGTTCCCAATAAAAATATCAGGGATCTGGCCGGGCGGCCCTGTTTCCATTGGATTGTTGATTCTCTGCTGAAAAGTAGGTACATTGATGAAGTCATCATTAATACAGACTCCCCGGAAATAGCAAAAAGCGCATCCGACAATTTTAAGGTAACTGTGTTGGAGCGCCCTGAATATTTACGTGGGTATGATATCAGTATCCAGCCACTCATCGAGTTCGACCTTGCGCATAGTGATGGTACTTTTTATTTACAGACACATAGTACCAACCCTCTTGTATCAACCGATACCATCAACAAAGCGATCGAGACATTTTTCAGTCAAGAGGAACATGATACCCTGTTTAGTGTTACCGAGATCAAGCAAAGGTTCTATACAAAAGATGGGAAAGGCGTTAATCACGATCCTGTCAGGCTGGTGCCTACGCAAAACCTGGAACCGATTTTTCATGAAAATTCCTGTTTTTATATTTTCTCGAGGGAAACAAATATGAAAACAAAAAACAGGCTCGGTGTAAACCCAATGATGTTCCCGATAGACAGACTGGAGGCGGCGGATATTGACGATATTGAAGATTTCTATTGGGCAGAATTTTTACTCGAAAGAAAACTGAAAGCGGATGAAAAAAATAAGTGATGAAACACTATGAGATTTCGATTACAGGTGCGTCAGGTTTTGTTGGCTTAAACTGGGTTCGGTATTGCACCGGTTTTCCACATCTTGTTTTATCACCTTTAACGAGGGACTCTCTTACTTCCGGCGATGACCTTGCCGGAAATTTTCATTTAAAAGATGCGGTCATTCATCTTGCCGGTAAAGCGCATGATCTTAAAAATGTGTTAGATCCGAAAGAGTATTATGATGTAAACTTCGAGCTTACCAAAAAACTATACGATACCTTTCTGCGGTCCGATGCGCAGAAATTTATTTACATTAGTTCTGTTAAAGCGGTGGCAGATAGCGTAACCGGTGTACTGGACGAAAGTGCTGAGCCCATGCCTGCGACTCACTATGGAAAATCGAAATTATTGGCAGAACAATATATACAGTCACAACCATTGCCCGTGGGAAAATCTTTTTTTATCCTCAGGCCCTGTATGATCCATGGGCCAGGTAACAAAGGCAACCTGAGTTTGTTGTATAAGCTTGTCAGGAAAAAGATACCATGGCTATTGGCTGGATTTCACAACCAACGGTCTTTTTTAAGTGTAGATAACCTCTGTTTTGTGATGAAGGAATTGTTGGAAAATGACGATATTCCTGCAGGCATTTATCATGTGGCTGATGATGATGCCATCTCAACCAACCGGCTGATCTATTTAATATCAACAGAACTGGGCAATAAATCCCGTATGTGGAAGATTCCGGTATCATTGATAAAAATGGTCGCATGTATCGGAGATATTCTGCGTCTTTCGGTAAATTCCGACAAACTGAATAAACTTACCGAGAGCTATGTTGTGAGTAATAAGAAGTTAATAAAAGCCATCGGAAAAAAAATGCCGCTGGCCACCGAAGAAGGCTTGCGTTTAACATTGAGATCATTAAAGAACACAGAATATAAAAAGAAACTCTTTAAAAAACGACTATGGATTATAATCAGTTTATTCTGCAATTTTTGAAAAGGGACCGGTCTCTTTTTGCAACAGATATTGAAGAAAATGAAACAGAACTGTGTGCCGCTATCAAAGGGAAAAATATGTTAGTGATTGGCGGTGCAGGGACCATCGGTTCTTCCTATATAAAAGCAGCGCTTAATTTCCATCCGGCTAAGCTGGTGGTGGTTGATATTAATGAGAACGGACTTGCTGAACTGGTAAGGGATCTACGCAGTACAAAGGATCAGTTTGTTCCACCGGAGTTTTATACATATCCTTTATCGTTTGATAACCCTGCTTTTATAAAGCTTTTTAAAGCACACGGGCCTTTTCATATTGTAGCAAACTTTGCAGCGCATAAACATGTACGTAGTGAAAAAGATATTTATTCTATCGAAGCATTATTGGAGAACAATGTTGTAAAAGCAAATGGACTACTTGATTTGCTTACTGAATACAAACCCGAGCATTTTTTCTGCGTATCCACCGATAAAGCAGCCAATCCCGTAAACATCATGGGTGCGAGTAAAAAAATGATGGAAGAACTGATTCTTTCGTATTCCGGTCATTTCAAAATATCCACTGCACGTTTTGCTAATGTTGCATTCTCAAATGGTAGCTTACTGGAAGGATTTATCAAACGGATTGAAAAACAGCAGCCACTTTCATGTCCTGCGGATGTAACGCGTTTCTTTGTGGCTCCGCAGGAATCCGGTGAAATCTGCCTGATGGCCTGTATCCTTGGGCAAACAGCGGAGATCTTTTTTCCGAAACTGGATATGAAGTATGACCTCGTCAACTTCGCAGATATTTTTCCCCCATTGCTTGAATCGATGGGTTATACACCATTTATCTGTCACTCAGAGAGTGAAGCTCGTGACAGTATGCATTTGTTGACAGAAAAGAAATATCCTGTATTTGTCTTTAAAACGGATACATCTGGAGAGAAACTGTATGAAGAATTTTATACAGAAACGGAAAAATATAATCTCGACAGGTTCAATGCACTGGGTGTGATTGCAAAACAACCGACCTACAGTGCACATGAATTTAACAGCATAATCACAGAATTAAAAAAACTTTTGGCGCAACCCGATACAAGCAAAACTGATATTGTAACCTGGCTGACGAAATACATTCCTGAATTTGAACACATCGAAACTGGCAAGAAACTAGACAATAAAATGTAATCTGAAGTAAAAAACTACCCTTTCTTAAAGTATATTTTCGGTATGATTGCTCTACTCTATTGTTTTGTTGTATTTATGTTCGTTGAATTGGTTTACTTCCGGGTAGCCGATAAATATAATATCATCGACAAACCCAATCATAGAAGTTCACACATATCTGTAACCATTAGGGGAGGCGGTATTATTTTCCCCATTTCTTTCCTTATACCTTTAGCTGTATCTGTTTATACCGGGTGGCTATTTATTTCATTTGGACTTTTTACAATCAGCCTGATCAGTTTTTTAGATGACATAATCACATTAAATAATAAAGTCCGGTTGCTTGTCCAAAGTTTTTCGGTTGCTTTATTACTGCAGGAAGTAACAGACTTCAGTCATATTTTATTGCTGCTTTTCTTATTCATTCTAATAACTGGAATTATTAATGCTTATAATTTCATGGATGGCATAAATGGCATAACCGCTCTTTACTCAATTGTAACCATTGGAACATTATTTTGGATAAGTCAATCATTAGTTAGGATTATTCCGGATATTTTTTTTATTTCCCTTTTAGCTTCGTTATTAGTCTTCTCTTTCTTTAATGTTCGCAAAAAAGCGAAATGTTTTGCGGGAGATGTGGGCAGTGTTTCAATGGCTTTTATTATCTGTTTTTTACTGCTCAGTCTTTCTGTAAAAACCGGTTCTTTTATCTGGATACTGCTTTTGGGCATTTATGGGATAGATACTGTATTTACTATTATATGCCGCCTGCGCAGGAAGGAGCCTATTTTTAAAGCCCACCGGTCGCATTTTTACCAGTTTCTGGCAAATGAGTATGGGCTAAACCCTTTATTTGTATCTTTTTTGTACGCTTTTTCCCAGTTACTATTGAATTGCGCAGTCATTTTTGCGTATAAGGCTGATAAACTGCTTATTGCAGGGGCATGTTTATTTGTATTTCTTGTAATATATACTATCTTTAGACTCCGAGTTGAAGGCAGGTACCGGCTGTTTACTGCTTATTAGCCTCACTCAAGTCAAAAATCTATGTTTAAAAAAATAAACATTGTGCCTAGGTGGATCATTTTTGTGATTGATCTGGCTATCTGTTGCTTTTCCCTCGTATTTGCTTATCTCATCAGGTATAACCTTTCTGTTGAGGCTATTAATGTTCGCGACCTGAGCGGAAACCTGCTTATCCTGACATTGATCAACTCTATTGTGTTCATCAATTTCAGAACCTATGCCGGTATTATCCGGTATACAGGTTTGCAGGATGCATTGCGCATTTGTTATGCGATTATTGTAACCACTTCTGTTTTATTTTTCATTAGCCTGGTGGCCTCCAATACAGGTGGTGCCTTATCCTTTTATTCTGCTACACTTATTATTAATGCCTTATTCAGTTTCCTGTTCCTTATCTCTTACCGGGTAATGGTAAAATATGTGTTTACTTATTTGCGGAACTATAATATGGACCGGAAGAATGTGGTTATATATGGTGCGGGAGAAGCGGGATTTGCTACTAAGCGGGTATTGGAGCATGATTCTACTTCTAATATAACGATAGTTGCTTTTGTGGATGAAGACTTGCGTAAGGTAGGTAAAGTAGTGGATGGGGTTAAGATACATCATGTATTAGACCTACAGACATTGGCGCTTGCACAGAAAATCGACGAAATTATTATTGCAGCTTTTCATCTTGCCCCAAGCAAAAAAAATGAATTGGTTGATTTTTGTTTAGATCACGATATTAAAGTTTTGAATGTTCCGCCCATTGAAACATGGATCAATGGGCAATTTTCCGCCCGTCAATTGCAGTCAATCAAAATTGAACATTTATTGGAAAGGGAACCTATCCGCATCAATAATGAAGAGATTGCTTCCCAGGTCAGGAATAAAAGAATCTTGGTTACCGGTGCTGCCGGCTCAATAGGTAGTGAAATCGTTCGTCAACTACTGCGCTACCAGCCGCAAACATTGATCCTTTGCGATCAGGCAGAGTCCCCCCTCCACCAGCTGGAGTTGGAGTTGAATGATAGTAAAACCAATACTAACTGCGTTTGCTTTTTGGGAGATATCCGGAATGAAGATCGGATGAACGAGATGTTCTCTCTTTTCGAACCTCATTATGTATATCATGCGGCCGCTTATAAGCATGTGCCGATGATGGAGCTTTGTCCTAAAGAAGCCATTCTTACCAATGTAATGGGTACAAAGATCATTGCCGATCTGGCTGTGAAATACCATGTGCAACGTTTTGTAATGGTCTCTACAGATAAAGCTGTAAATCCCACCAATGTAATGGGGGCTTCCAAACGGTTGGCAGAGGCTTATGTACAGTTCTTACATCAACAAATAAGTCAGCAGGCCCAGGAGCAGCAAAACTTAAATGGAAATGGAGCCGTACAGAAATCTATCAAATTCATTACTACCCGTTTTGGAAATGTATTGGGTTCTAATGGGTCGGTTATTATACGGTTTAAAGAGCAAATTGAAAAAGGTGGCCCGGTTACCGTTACACACCCGAATATTACCCGGTTTTTTATGACGATCCCTGAAGCCTGTCAATTAGTACTGGAAGCTGGTTCAATGGGTAAAGGCGGGGAGATATTTGTGTTTGATATGGGTAAACCGGTGCCTATTGTTGATCTGGCTAAGAAAATGATCCGTCTGTATGGATTATTGCCCGGTATTGATATTGATATTAAGTATACAGGCTTACGGCCGGGAGAGAAGCTCTACGAAGAGTTATTGATGGACTCCGAAAATACTTTGCCTACTTATCATGAAAAAATCATGATAGCCAAAGTTCGTCGCCAGGATATACCGGAAATCCGAAAAGAATTTGAAAGCCTGATCTTATTAGCCCGTCGAAGTGAAGGGTCCATGGAGATAGTTGCTAAGATGAAAGAATTAGTTCCCGAGTTTGTGAGCAATAACTCCATATTTGAAAGCCTTGATGGTGAAAAAACAGAGGCTGGTAATGTGGTGTCTATTTCGAGGGTGAGCTAAGAATCCCCCAGCCTTTACCCCCCCAGCCCTCCCGGCTTGGCCGGGACAAGCTCTAAAGGGGGAGAGTTATTGTTAAAGAGATTAAAGTAGTTTTTTTCTGGCGGAGAATAATTTCTCAGTCAATCTCCGTTCTAAAGAGCCATTCACAATTGCCCATTCACCATTCACAACTCACCATTCACTCAATGCATCGCTTCTTCCTATTTGCTGGTTTTCTTCTTTCTTCTCTTCTTACCAATGCTCAAACCGTTACCATCGGGTCATTGGAAGACAATGATCTTCGCAGTAAACAACTCCTTGGGCAATACGATTCCTCTGTTTCATTTACTGTAAGGCCCTTGGTGCAATACCAAAAAACTGATTGGAAACATCCGCAGTTTAAAGTATTACCTTTTACACTTATCCAGCAATACAATACACACCACCCTTATGGCTGGAATGATGGAGCCATGATGGCAACGAAAGGCTACCAGGCTATGATACAAGGTGGCGTTTTTGCTTCATACGGGCCGTTAGAAGTGCAGTTAATGCCGGAACTTGTGTATGCCGCTAATCCTTCCTATGAGTCAAATGGAACGTATGGTAGTAATGCTGGCGGGGCTTATCAGAAAATTTTTCCTGGTCAATCAAGTATTAAAGTTTCTGCAGGGCCAGTATCACTTGGACTTTCGTCACAAAATCTCTGGTGGGGATCGGGTATACATAGTTCTTTGTTGATGAGTAATAATGCCCCCGGTTTTATTCATGGTTTTTTTGGCAGCAAAAAACCTGCAAGAACACCTATTGGAGATTTTGAATGGCAACTGATAGGGGCTAAGCTGACTGCTGATGACAGCAGGGCGTATGAAAATTTTAACCTGAAACCTGCTTCCTTGCATAAAGACTGGCGCTATCTGAGCGCTTACGTGATCAGCTATCACCCCAAATGGGTGCCCGGATTGTTTGTGGGCATGACAAGGGCTTTGCAACGGTATAAGCAGGAAATTAAATTATCAGGTACCTCATTCTTAAATCAATATATACCTGTACTTACCAAAGCTTTTCAAAAGCAGAATGCTCAGGCCGATGATACAATGCGTACCGATCAATTAGCTTCTTTTTTTGTAAGATGGGTGCTTCCAAAAGCAAAGGCTGAATTCTATGTTGAATGGGGGTATAATGACTACAACCAGAATGTGCGTGATTACTTAATGGCACCAACGCATTCGGCTGCACATATTGTTGGATTTAAAAAAATAGTTAATCTTAGAAAAGAAAGCTATCTCGATTTTGGTTTTGAAATGACAAGGATGAGCCAGTCTCCGGATTATATCATACGTGAAGCGGGCAACTGGTATGCTCATGGAGAGATTCAGCAAGGCTACACACAGGAGAATCAAATACTGGGTGCTGGTGCAGGATTAGGTTGCAATGTGCAGAGTTTAAAAACCACCTTGGTTAATGGATGGAAGCAGCTGGGTGTATTAATAGAAAGAGTAGACAGGGATCCTCAATACCATGCCGAAAAATGGAATGATATTAGTATTGGTATTATGCCACAGGTGAAATACCGGAACATGATTTTCTCCGGGATATTTCAGTTTATTAACAGCGGTAACTATATGTGGGAGAAGGATATGAACAGATTTAACTTACATAGCAGGGTGTTTGTAAGGTATTTGTTTGAGTAAGTGTTAGTACCATTTTATTTCTCGTCAATTGTGAGTGGTGAGTGGTTAGTCGTGAGTATGTGAATGAATCCCCAATGCGTCAAAAACAGTTAGTTGGTCTTTGGCCTTTAGCCTTTGGTTGAAGTAACGGAGATTTGAAGAGAGATTATTCTTCCCCCCAAAACTACTTTAACCACTTTAACAATGTATAACCTAACTCCCCCTTTAGGGGGCTGGGGGGTATATCAATCAAACTGAAATAAGAGAATGAAATCAATTAAGTTGCGGAATTTGTTTTTGGGGGTGGCTTTGCTGCTCGCCTCAGTACAGGGTAATGCACAGTCATCTTCCTTTTTGGAAGATGGGGTGCAAGATTTTGTACGCAGGGAGCAATTATTAGGAAAGGTTGATCTGACTAACAGCTTATTGCTGCAATCATTTACTGCAGGCTATCAAGCTACTGATTCTTTATTGCCAGCATGGCGAAGTAATAACAAGAAAGGATATTCGATTCTTAAAAGATCTTCTGTTAAACTGCAATGGCTCCCATTTTCTTCTGCCCTGCAATATAACAACCATCATTCTTATGGATGGAATGACGGAGCAATGATTCCTGCAAGAGGCCTGCAGGGTTTGATATCAGGCGGCCTGTTTTTGGAGTCGGGTAATTTTTCTATTCAGCTTAAACCGGAATTTGTTTATACACCGAATAATAATTTTGAAACATTCCCGGCAGACCATTACGATGTTTTCTGGTCGAAATATTATCAACTATTAAATAAGTCTGATATTCCCGAACAGTTTGGTGATAAATCGTATCATAAAATATTACCCGGTCAATCGAGTATACGTTATAAGGCAGGGGCTTTTTCTGTTGGTCTTTCTACAGAAAATATCTGGTGGGGACCGGGCAGGTACAATGCCTTAGTAATGAGTAATAACGCCCCGGGTTTTGCGCATATTACCATTAATACCATTGCACCAATTGTTACCGGCATCGGTTCTTTTGAAGGGCAATTGATTGCGGGTAATTTAACTTCATCAGGAATTACCCCGCCGGATACCAATCGCTATTATAATGGTGTACGGTTATATCAACCTAAAAATGAAGCATCACGCTATATAGCCGGTATCATGCTTAGCTGGCAGCCTAAATGGGTGAAAGGTCTTTATGTTGGGTTTACCAAAGCCTCCTATCTCTACCGCTCGGATATATCAGGTATAGCAGACATTTTTCCGCTTGAAGGGCTGGTACGATCAACAACTGAGATAAATGGAAAGAAGGCCAGCTTGGGTTCCCTGTTTGCCCGGTATGTAATGCCTGAGGAACATGCTGAATTATATTTTGAATTTGGTCGCAACGATAAATCTCCTTCCCTGCTTAATATTGTTACTGATAACGGGTATCCGAGAGGGTATGTGGCAGGGTTTAGAAAACTATTTGCTACCAAAAAGCAAAATCAGTTTATAGAATTTGCTTCTGAGCTTACACAAATGCAACTGCCTACGGCAGAATTAATAGCACAATCTGCAAGCTGGTACACACATCCTTATGTAAGGCAGGGATATACAAATAAGGGGCAGGTATTGGGTGCAGGCATTGGGCCAGGTACCAATAGCCAGATGCTTGACATCAGTTGGGTAAAAGGATTTAATAAAGTGGGTTTGAAGTTTGAACGGATTGTGCGCAACAATGATTTTTATTACAATGCTTTTGTATTAACGAATGATTTTACGAGGCATTGGATAGATGTGTCTACCACAGTTCATGCCGACTGGCAGTTTAACCGGTTTATTTTCTCTTCGCAGATGGCGCTGGTCCGTTCTTTAAATTATGAGTGGTATATTTTTCCCGATCTGGGATATTTTAAGAATGGGTATGATGTGTTGAATTTTCACGCGCGGGTTTCTTTGGCGTACAGGTTATAAGGCGGTACCTCACCCCCCAGCCCCCTAAAGGGGGAGTGTTATTGGGAAGGTTAAAAAAGTTAAAGAGGTTAAAGTAGTGTTTTGGGTAGGAAGGAGTTTGCCACAGAAGGCACAGATTTTCACAGATATTTTTTCTGTGGTAATCTGTGCTTTCTGTGGCAATTGTTTTATAGATGTTCTTTCCTCGATGCAAAAAACAAAATAGTTACAGCAAAGCCAATCATAGCTCCGGCTAACCCTGTAAGGATCAGTGACATTTTATTCTTTTTCAGGGGCAGTTCCGGACTATCAACAACCTGAACAGTTGGTGTTTCCTGAATTAGAGAGGTTTTGCTAACTTCCAGATTCTTGATGATCTCGGCATACACCGTACCCTGAATATATTTATTTCTTGTAACGATCTCCGCATCTACAGTAGGCGAAGAGTAGGCGGGATTAGCATCTAATAATAATTGGTTGGCCTGCGCTGCTGAATATGTTTTTTTATCCAATAAAACCCCAAGACTATCCGCTCTTTGCTGCAGGCGGACAACATTGTTGCGTAACCTTCTTGTTTTAGTATCTACATAAAAATCTGTCGCATTTTTTAACAAACGTTCACAGATCAATTGACTCGCCTTTTCATCCCTTGTAGTTACCTGCAACTCAAAAAATCCTAATTTTTTATCAGGCTTGGCGATAGAAATTTCACTCTCCTCTATTCTTTTAATGATCGTTTGTAGTAAGCTGTCTTCTAATCTAGAATATTGTTTTTGATTCGGAGAGAAGTTGATTTGCTTACCTATACTGCTGTTGTTTTTCCATTTTTCTTTCAGGTGGTATACTTCTGAATATTGATCTGCGATTGTACCTGCAGATGAGTCGTTATACGGTGTTAATAAAGTCTTCTTGATCAGTGCGCGGCTCTTTAGCAGTTCCAGAACATTGTCGCCGGCCAATACGCCACTGGTGCCAGAAAGCCCGCCGATATCAAACCCGAATTGCCCTGCCAGTGCAGAAGCAATTGATCCGCCTGAACCCTTTGACTCTTCCACTACAAAGCTTAATCTTGCTGTATACGTTGTATGGCGCCACCAGGCGTATCCCATGCCAAGCAATCCTCCGAAAATTCCTATTAACAATATGATACGCCAGTAGTTGAATGCGTACCAGATACTGTCTATCCAATGCTTAATAAGCAGTTGGAAAGAAAACGTTTCTTCTTCCTGTTCATTTACCGGGGTTGGTGTATTTGGTTGTTGCATAGTTTATTTTTTCAAAACGGCTATCAAACTAATCAGTGTTGCCAAAGATCCAACTAAAGTTGAGACCTCGAAAACTGAAAGTCCTTTTTTACCAAGATCCGTTCTTTCAGGAACGATGATTTTACTGCCCGGTAACACTCTTGGATAAATTCTGAAAAACAGGAAATGATGGATTTTCCTGTTGATGCCATTACTGTATTGAATATAAGATTTTCGCAGGTTCCCTTTGTCTGTTGTTCCGCCAGCGGCTGAAATATAAGACATGAACTCTTCAGACCGGAAACTCACTATCTGCGGATTAAACACCGCCCCCTGCACTTCTACAAATGGCTGTTTTTTAGGGATATAAATACTGTCATCCGGTTGTAACAGGAATTTTTCTTTTTGTTTTGAACTTTCTGATAATAGAGTAGTACCCACCCTTAATCCTTTTCTGAAAACCTGCACATCGGCCATAGAAGCAAATGGAGAAATGCCACCTGAGCGCAGGATCACTTCCTGAATGGTTTCGTTTCTTTTCTCAAGGGCATAGTCCCCGGCATACAATACTTCGCCCCTTATTTTTATATTGCCTAAATTCCGGTAATTCAATAATCGTGGCACAAACACATAATCCTGTGGTTGCAGAAGGGTTTTGCTGCTTTGATTGCGGAAACTCGAATCCACATCTAATGTTATGCGATCGATCAATTTGTTAGCTAATGTATCGGCCTTGTTTTTTTCCAGCCTTGATATTTCTACTTTATGATTGGCGGCATCGTTGGTAAATCCACCAGCCATCAAAATGATATCTTCCAAAGAAATGCCTTCGCGGTATTGAAAAACGCCCGGTGTGCGCACATTACCCGCCACTGTTATTGTAGGCACATCTATCAGGTTGTCTTTTGATAAAATGAAAACAGAATCTTCTTTCATCAGGAGAATATCGGGTTGTTTTCCGCTTACTATTTCCTGCGTATTGAAAGAGACCAATTCTCTTTCTGCATCAGCTTTTCTTCTTTTAATATATCCCCTGTTTAAAAAAGCATCTTCTTTTAAGCCATCTGCTTTCTTAATAAGTTGAGCGAGCGAAAGATTGTCTGATAGTTCATAGTTACCCGGCCTGAAAACGGCACCGCTAAGTATTACACGGTTGGTAAAACGGGGCAATACCCTTTCAAAAAAAACAGAATCACCATCCCTGGGAATAAAATAATTAAAATCAGCTGCCGCCACATCTCTCATCTTCATCTCTTTATCGCCCATCTGAACAATTTTTGCTACATCTTTCAACGCGCCATCATTCAGGCCACCACCATATTGCAGAAGTTCGGCAAGGGTTTCTTTTTCCTGTAATTCATAAATAGCTGGTCTTTTTACTTCGCCTGTTAAGGAAACCCTTTTCTGGTAAAGCGGGAAACGGATAATGTCCTGGTCTTCTAAACGGATATCTTTTCCCAACAATCCTTTTTGTAAGAACGAATAAAAATCAATGTTATCAATCACCTTATTATTTCGGATGATCTCTATTTTTCTTAAAGAGCCTTTTTCAGAAGGTCCGCCGGCGAGGTATAATACATTGAAAAAACTGGCTAAGGAAGAAACATGGTAAATGCCCGGACGTTCAGCCTCTCCTACAACAGTAACGCGTATGGTTTTGAAATTGGTAAGTGTTAAAAATACCTGGGTTTTACCGGAAGCCAGCGCAGGATAGGCCAGCTTCATTTTATTTTTTATTTTTTGCGTGGCCTGTTCAAGTGTGAGTCCGTTAACATTGATCATCCCGGCATAAGGTATCTGTATAGTGCCGTCTGAGTTAACTTTTGTATCTACACTTGTTTCATTGATGCCGGTATAATTGATGGTGAATTCATCATCAGGCCCTAATACATAATTCTTTGGGGTTGTGATCCGCAGGATGGGTTCGAATGTGGGGTTGGGGTTGGCAAAAAAATCAAAGCCGTAATAGTTGCTTTTTCTCCTGATCTCTGGAATTTCGGATACCCAACTGGAATCATTTAAGAAATTAGTAGAATCTTTAATCAGGTTTTGCGGAGTGCCCGATTTTGATTTCCCCTGTAACTGCAAAAGTCTTTTTTTGAAACTGTTTACTTCTGCCGCAGGTAATCCCCGTTTAACCAGCAAATTGACGGCATCTTTTTCAGACATACCTGATCGCTGTGCCTGCTGCCATAACTGCATAATCTGCTGATCAGACATTTGCCCGATTTTGGCAGATGGCAAACCGGTAGTGCCGCCCGTTTGGGCATCTGTTTTTTGTATTGCCAGAACAGAAACAAAACAAAACAGGGCGACTGATATCTTTTTTATTGAATAGCGGTTCATTACCAAAAATTAGTTGTGGCAAATATCGAAAATATTTGCCATCTAAGGGGATATATAATGGATAATCACCACCCCTGATAGATATTATAATCCGTAACTGAAACCTAAGCTAAAGGTTGTATTAGTTGTTTTTTGCAGAGTAACCTGGTTATCTAAACTGAGTGAGCTATAAAAAGCATTCAGATTCAGGTTATTGATCAGTTCGTAAGAAAAACGGGCAAGAAATTCCTGTTTTTTATTCTGCAGGTCGAATAAGAATGCCGGCTGGGGCTGTTGGAAATACTGCTGGTCTACTGTGCCTGCACCCCCTTTGCGGGATGTTTGATAACTGAGCAGGCATTTGAAACGTGGGAATGGCGTGTATTTGGCTGTATACGTGATCCTGTCAAAATTATTGCCCATCCAGTCGCCAAGCGAATAATCATAGCTGGTATAGTTCTGAGCAGGTATCAGGTTGCGGTAAACAAATGGATTTACCCTTGTGTATTCGATCCCAAGTGTTAAATAGGGAATAAAAGCGTCTGTTACCGACCCGCCCAATGTAAAACCTAATTGGTTTCGGCTCTTGTTTTTATCGAATATGGTGGAGATACGGATTTCATCAATAAACAAAGTTGAATACAAATGTGTTTTAGGGATCTGGTTTCTTGAACTCACCTGGAAAAATAATTGGCCATTGGATCCGGTATGGATATTACCCTTGTTAACAATATTATCATATATCTTAAAAAACATCAGCGGGAAAAGATAGCCAACATCTAACCGGTCGCTGTAAACAATGGATTCTCCTAGTGCAAAATCAAGTCCTTTCATAGCCCTGATCTGTACACTGTGTGTGGCCATGAATTTGGGAATGAAAAACTGTCGCTGGCCGCCAAATACAGTGTTGCCGGTAGGGTAGCTCCTGCCGCTATCTAAAATATTTGAATTAAGCCATGTATTGGTATAATTAAAAGAGAGCCATGAAAAAGGCTGGTAATCGAACCTGATAAAAGGGAAGGCAGGCGCTTTATCAGACAGCACGATCTTTCCATTTTCGCCATAACCCCATAATAAATGATCCTGCCCGAAACTTACTGAGCCATTTTTCCAGCTATAAGAAATACTGCCCCTGAACTGAGAAAAATTCTGACTGGAATGCAGTGAAGTATCTTTTCGAACAATACCTGTTTCCGGTGTATCCTGTCGGGTAGAATCAAATCCTTTGCCTGATTCGGTGATATCGTTGTAAAAAAAGTGAAAGCCCCAATGCTTGCCCGCATATCCCCAAAAACTAAGTCCGGAGCTTGATTGCGTTACATTTTTTCCAGAGCCCCGGATGGTAGCAGCAGTAAAAATAGGATCGGCCCGGAATACAACATCTTTGCCTGAAGCAGAAAAAAAGCGCCATCTTTTGTAAGGATCTGTTTTTAAAAAATGTATTTGCTCTGCATTTTCTCCGGTAACAGAAGTCAGTTCGGTGCCATATTCACGGTTGTAAAAACCAAGTTCTTTTTTTTCTGTGGGAGATAATTGTCCGGCTTTTATTGAAACTGAATCAAGACAATCGGCTATGTATTTTCTGCTTAGCGGTTTGATATTATCATCAAAACGGATAATCCCTTTTTGGGCCATGCGGGAAAGATAATTGTATACTTCTTTAGTATGATTTTCCCAAACAACCTGGGCATCCAGGTTTGTAGTAACGATGGATAAAGAACAGATGAGTAAAAATGAAATGAGTTTATTGGAATTTTTATGCATTGTTATGTGTTGCGCTGTGTTAAGATATAAGGGCCGGTAGTATTGATGCAAGTTGCTGACTTTTTTTTGCCACAGATTACACAGATTTACACAGAAAAAGCTGTGCCAATCTGTGTAATCTGTGGCATTTTTTCGATTTTGAATGGATGCTCATCATCTTTCCCCGCTCTCTTATTGCCCTTGTTTTGTTTCAATAAAAGAAGAACAAAGTGAATAAGCAAAATAAGGAATGTTGCTTTGTAAAGATAACGCAAACAAAATTTTTCCGGTTCTTCATCAATACGCATTCTGATCGCCTCTGATCACATTGATTGCTGTTTGCAGAATGATCTGGCTATCGAGCCAGAAGGTCCAGCGATGAATATAGTACAGGTCAAAATTAACCCTGCGTTGCATAGACCCCGGTTCCCTTGTTTCGCCCCGACAGCCATTTACCTGTGCCCAGCCTGTAATGCCCGGCCTTACTACATGGCGTAGCATGTAGTTATCAACCTTGTGCATTGATTCGATGTTAAGCGGGGTAGGATGGGGCCTTGGGCCTACTACCGACATATTGCCCAGTAATACATTCCAGAATTGCGGAAGCTCATCCATATTGGTTCTTCGTAAAATACTGCCCAGCCAGGTAATTCTCGGGTCGTCTTTGCTTGCCTGGTGATAGAAACCATTCTGATCAATATCAGAACTGTTGGCAACCATTGACCTGAATTTGTAGCAAATAATTTTTTCGTTATTCAACCCCCATCTTTCCTGTTTAAAAAAGACAGGTCCTTTTGACGTTAATTTAATAGCAAGTGCAATGAGTGGCAATACCCAAAATCCAAGTGTGAGAAAGAATAAAGCAGAAAAAGCAATATCAAACGATCTTTTTAAAAGCCTGTTCTCAGCCTTATCTAACGGTAAAGACCTGATATTGATTACAGGCATTAACCCGATATTGTTTACCTGTATTTTGGAAGAGGCATATTGGTACAGATCGGGGATGATCCTTGTTTTGGTTGTGTGATAATCGCATACTTCAATACACTGCTGTATTTCTTCGTTCTGTGTGTTGGGTAAGGCGATCACCACCTCATCAATTTCTTTTTCTTTCAGTAATGTGCCAAGATTTTCGATCTTTCCGTGATACATGCAGCCATTCATTTTTGTATTGGTATTATCCAGGAAGCCCATGCATTTATAACCATAGTAATAATACTTATTGATGGTTTCATAAAAATCAAGTGCAGAGGGTGATGAGCCAACAATGAGGATATTATCGAATAGTTTTCCCTGATAAATGGCTGAGTGCAGGTATTTACGGATCACATATTTTGTAAGAGTTAACAGTACAAAAAGAATACTAAGAAAGAAAGTGAAAAAATAGCCGTTGAACTGGTACAGGTTTCTAAGGAAAAAAGAAACGGAACTTAACAGAATGGTGAAGAGGATCATAGTGTATACAATGAACACGATCTCTTCTGAATATTTATTGGAACGCCTGTCGGCATAAAGCCTGGAGAATGATGCCGCTATATACCATACAACAAGCGCAATGGCTGTGAACAGGAATATGATAGCGTTGCTGTTAACCGGATTTGCCGCTGCAGTGATGCGGTATGCAAGAAGGTATGAAATACACACGATTGGTGCATCAATAACATACCTGATAGTTATATAACGATTGTACGCTTTAGCCATAATTTCAGAAGTTCTTACTTCCCGGCAACCAATTCGTTCAGCAGTGCAAGGTAGGCATCTGTTATGTGATCCCAATCATACCTGGCTGTGAGGCCTTCCCGGGCTATCTCTCTAAGACGCATTAAAAGACCGTCCTGCTGCTCAACCCGTTGCATAAGAGCCGCAATTGATTGACTGTTTTTTTCGAAAAACAAACCATATTGGCCATCCGACAGCATTTCGCGGTTAAAACGGGTGTTTAATGCCAGGATAGCCGATCCATACGCCATTGCTTTGAGCATGGTTGGGTTGGTTCCGCCAAACTCGTGACCATGCAAATAGGCAAAACAGTGGTGATAAAGTTCCGCTAATATCTCACTATTTGTAATATATCCCAAAAAGATAATGTTGGGGGCTGCTTTCAACTTGATAGCATCGGCATACCGGTCTTTATAAGGTACATCGCCCACAATAACTAATTTTTTGGATGAATTGGCTGCCAGAAAGCCTTCCAGCATAAGGGCAGCGTTATTATCGGGGATGAGCCGGCCTACAATTAGGTAATATTCCTGCGGTTTCAGGTTGAAGGGCTCCAGTAAAGCAGGGTTTTGCGGGTACCTGATATTGGCGCCATAGGCGATAACGGTAGAGTCTGTTTTGAACTCCTCCAGGTACACTTTCCGCATTTCTTCGGCATCAGTAATAATCCTGTCGTACCACCTTGTGGCTAACCAGGCTGAAAAGCGAAAATAAGTTGATCCCAGGCCCTTCCATTTAGGTCTGAGCCATTCCATCCCATCCACATTAATGCAGGTAGGTTTGCCAAAAATGCGGGCAATAATGCCCCATGGGCCATTGGCAGCATTTACGGCCAGTATCACATCTGTTTTGCCGGTACAGGCATGCAGTATTGAAAAAAAGGAATGAATAAGCTGGCTCAGGCTTTTGGTTTCAATAGTGGAGATATAAACCAGTTCAATGCCGTTGACTTCTTTGGGGAAGGTCTTGAAAAGATTTTTATGACAGTATACCCTTACATGGATTCCCCTTTGTACTAACCTTTCGGATAGTTCCTTTACAAAGGTTTCGTACCCGCTGTACACATATGGATAACCACGAGAACCTATTATTGCAACTGTCATTCCAATACTTTTATCATCTTGTTTTCAAAAGCTTCCAGAGAATATTCCGCCAACACTTTTTTCCTGCCTGCCAGGCCCATTTGTATGCTTAATGACTTATCGTTTACAAGCTTCCCAATGAGTGCAGAGGCTTTTTGTGCATCATTTACGGGGATAAGCACTCCCGTAATATGGTTGTCAATCATTTCGAGCGCACCACCCTGTGCGGTAGCTGCTACCGGTTTTGCAGAAGCCATTGCTTCCAGTACAACTGTTGGAAATGGGTCCGGCAGGGTGGAAGGTAAAACTAAGATATCAAAACCGGGAAGTAATTCGGCCACATCGGTTCGATAACCAAGATCTGTGACCAGATGACCGATATTATCAGAGTTGATCTGGGCGGCTAATTGTTCATATAAATATTCATAGCCCGGGAACGCATCACCGATCATAACAAAATGCAGTTTGGAGAAATTTTTGGAGAGATGTGAGGCTATCTGCAGAAAATATTCCTGTCCCTTCCAATAATGCACCCTGCCAATCATACCAATTACTACGGTATCATCATCAATGCCTAATTCTTTTCTTAGTTTGTTGGATGGTTGCTGGTAAGAAGAATAATCAATGCCATTGTATATTAATGCCAGTTTTTCGGGGGTAACAAATTTGCTCCAGCTTTTTTTTACTGATTCTGATACAACTATTACGGTATCGCTGTAGCGGGTTAACAACATTCCCAGAAACCGGTAAAGCCATTTGGGCGATTCGATGATCTCATGCACATGCCAGATATGCCTGATGCCTGCTGATCTTGCTGCAAAAGCACCCGTCAGCACCGCAGTGGTGTTGGAGTAAACGAGTGCTATTTTTCTTTCCCGGATTACTTTTTTTATGGCGTAAAAGGCTTTAACCATTACCTGCAACCTGTTAATGATTCCCGGGATGGATTTGTATTTTCTTCTGAGTATTCCCAACCGGATGAACAGGATCTCTGCCCCCGCTTGCTGCAGGTAATCGGCAAGCGGACCATTTTCTGTGAGTATGACAATAGGCTTATACCCTTTTTTAATCATCAGCCTAACAGTGACCAGTAATATTTTACTGGCGCCATAAAGGTCTGAAGAGCCATGCAGGATAAGTATGTTCATGATGGCTAACTGCGCTGTTTAATAATTTGGGCCGGAACACCCGCCACTACACTATAGGGTGGAACATCTTTTGTAACAATGCTGCCTGCGGCAATCACTGAGCCTTTTCCAATAGTAACACCGGCAAGGATGATACTGTTGGATGCTATCCAACAATCGTCTTCAATCTTTACAAATTGTTTTTCAACACCCTGTTCTTTAATGGTGATATCTGTTCTGTTAAACACATGATTCTCCGCATAAATGCTAACCCGTGGAGAGATCATAACATTATTGCCAATCTCGATATAACCCGAACAGCCGATATAGGAATAGGGGCCGATATTGGAGTTGTCGCCTATTTTAAGTCCTTCCCCGATTTCACCGCCATAGATATTGCTGGGCCGGATAATGGCAAATTTTCCAATACTTACCCTGTTACCCACAATCATTTTTTGTTTGGATAAACAGTTGATCTCGGCATAATCTTCCACAATAAAATCGGCTCCTGCCTCAAGGTATCCTGCATAACGGATAGACACCCCTTTGCCAATTAATACCATGCCTTTTGCTTTTGAAAAGAATATGCGCTCATAAGATCCGCGAAGAAGATAACAGCATAACCTGCCTAAAGTAAAGGCCTTGTCTGTATTTGACCAGTCGCCTTTAAAACGGGAACGTATGTATTGTATTGGTTTTATAGGATCTTGGTTTAGTTGTTAATTCAGGATGTTAGTCAACGGTTGATGGATGTCAGCATCCAATAGAGCCCCCAATTTCTATCGGGAACCATATATTATCTGCAAATATTCTATTTTGCGACTAACAATCCATGAGAAATCCTGTTTAAAAATGTTTTTCAGGGTTTTAACGGTAGTTTCTGTGGGTTTTCACTGCTTTCGGTTTCTTTGCGAGGGGAAGAACTGTTAGTTTTGATGGGAGGATGATTGTGTTGATTTTTTCACCGCAGAGGACAGGAGATGCAGAGATAACGCAGAAAATCAGGATTGTAAGTTAAAATAGTACTATGAAAAAAGCTTTAATATGCGGCGTTTCGGGGCAGGATGGAGCCTATCTTTCTAAACTGCTTTTGGAAAAAGGGTATGAAGTGTATGGGGGCTCCCGGGATGCTACCACCAATAGTTTTGACAATCTCCGCAAACTTAACCTGAAGAAACGGATAGACCTTGTTTCTATTAATATCTGCGATTTCAGAAGTACACTGCAAACCATCATCAGGATCAAACCGGATGAGATCTATAATTTATCCGGACAAAGTTCTGTTGGTTTATCTTTTGACCAGCCGGTTGAAACATTTGAAAGTATCAGTATCGGCACATTAAACCTGCTGGAAGCTATCAGGTTCAGCAACCTTCCGATCAGTTTATATAATTCAGGATCGAGTGAATGTTTTGGAGAATCGGGTAACCTGCCGGCAGATGAGAACACGCCATTCAAACCCCGCAGCCCTTATGCCATTGCAAAAGCAACGGCACACTGGCAGGTGGCAAATTACAGGGAGGCTTATCATATTAATGCCTGTACCGGTATTTTGTTTAACCATGAATCTCCGCTGCGGCCTAACCGCTTTGTGACCAAAAAAATTATTTCAACCGCCTGCAGGATCCATAATGGAAGCGATGAAAAACTTCACCTGGGTAATATTAATATTCAGCGCGACTGGGGCTGGGCGCCTGATTATGTAGAAGCCATGTGGTTAATGCTGCAACAGGCGGTGCCGGACGATTTTGTGATAGCCACCGGTGTAACGCATTCTTTGAAGCATTATATACAATTGGTATTTTCTTATCTTAACCTTGATTGGGAAAAATATGTAGTGAGCGATCCCACACTACTAAGGCCAACAGACCTCTTAATTGGCAGGGCTAACCCCGAAAAAGCAGCCATGGAACTGGGTTGGAGAGCAACACATACATTGGAAGAAGTAGTAAAAGAGATGGTTGATTTTGAATTAAAGAATTCATAGCCCTTAACCGTGCCTTAGTGCCTTTGTGTGAGATTTATTGCACACCAAGGCACTAAGGCACAGTTTGGGTGGGCTCTGAGTTTTATTTATCTGGCTTTCCATACTGAGCTGTAAAAGGGATGGTTGATGTTGAATTAAAGAATTCATAGCCTTTAACCGTGCCTTCTCGCCCGCTAAGCTTAGGCGAGTGTGGGGTGCCTTTGTGTGAGATTTATTGCACACCAAGGCACCAAGGCACAGTTTCTTAGGAAGTGTTTTGTTTTGGGCATAATCTCTTAATCCTTCGTACTTTTATTGTGTAATAAGCCATCAATGAAAAGCGCGGTTAAGAATATACTGTTTGGTTTCTTTGATCTGTTTCTTGTTCCGCTTAGCTTTATTTTTCTTCCCCTTCTTAAACTGATCAGGAAATATGGTGTTGAATATTTCCCATTACACCGACAGCTATTTTTAAAGATCGGGGTGTTTCCTATCCGCAATCATTACTACGAACCTCAACTAAATTATTCTGCAGCATTTGATGCACAAAAGAAACGCAACCTTGCTATAAATTTTGCTATCCCTGAGCAATTGTCTGGGTTGAATGATTTTAAACAATATGTGGGTGAACTGAAGGATATCAATGTGCATAATCCCTCTTTCGGTGCAGGTGATGCGGAGCTTTATTATTTGATGATCAGGTTGAAGAAGCCAAAACAGATCATTGAGATAGGTTCCGGCGCTTCTACTTTGCTGGCGCTTAACGCGATTAAGCGAAACAAAGCTGAGGGACATGCAACAACCCTTACCTGTATTGAGCCCTATGAAAAAGAGTGGCTGGAGAAAACAGAAGGGATCACATTGATCAGGAAACCTGTTGAACAATTGGATCTTTCTTTCTTTCAGTCGCTGCAGGAAAACGATATTCTGTTTATTGATTCATCGCATATCATCCGTCCTGAGAACGATGTGTTGTTTGAATACCTGCATATTTTACCTGCCTTACAAAATGGCGTTATAATTCATATTCATGACATCTTTTCGCCCCGGCATTACCGGCAAGACTGGCTTACCGAACTTTATCGTTTCTGGAATGAGCAATATTTATTAGAAGCTTTTTTATATTATAATAATGCTTTCCGGATCTTGTTCTCTCTTAATTACCTGAAGAACGATCATTTTGCTGAGTTGAAACAGGCTTGTGTACATCTAAGGCCAGAAGATGAGCCTTCTTCTTTTTGGTTGCAAAAAGTGAAATGAATGCAGCTATAACTTAATGGCAGTGTACGATTTTGGGATACCAAACAATTTTTCAACCTGAATTTCAGCATCAGGAAATAATTGGCGGAACCTTTTCTTGGTAAACATCAAGGTACTTCTGGAAACAACCAACGCTTCTTTATAAGTAGATTTTTTTGGGAAATAGTTAATGTTGAAAGTCATGATGAACAATGCTCTCAGCCTGTGTGGGATGAACTGAAACAAAGGAATCACGCTATGTGGTTCCAGCGGAAACCATAGTGAGGGTGTTTGGATAATATACCTGTCGCAAACCCTGGTTACTTCTTCAGCAAACTTTTTTTGATTTTCATAGCTTCCCACATGTTCAATAACAGAGTTTGAAAAAACAAGATCGAATTTCCCTTTTTGAAAAGGAAGCTCGAGTGCATTACCTACAATAGTATGGTAGTTGGCAGCATCTTTATCTTCAATGCGGTTCTCGTATAAATTTAGAAGATGAATATGGCAGTTAGCGCAGTTCCAGCCTACATGTTTCCAATAGGCGATATCGCCTCCTATATCAAGTATATTATAAACCTCTTTTTGGGCAGCAAGTTGTTTAACCCGGCTCTCCAGTAAAGAGAAACGTTTTTTGCGTAACCTGTTTACAAATGAATCCTGTCTGTTGTGGTTAACCAGTAATGTTAAAAAATGCATACAGAATGTCTTTCCTTTAGTGAATCAGCAGGTGTTTTTTCAAAAAAGTAAATAACCGGCCCGCGAAACAAAAATCGTCATTTTAGGCGAGTATCAAAATCCTTTCTGATACGGTAATGATAAGCGGTAAAAGCAAAGATTAGCATTAACTACTTTTCGGAATATATCTGACAGAAATCTTGTACAACCTTTCTCCCAGAGTTTATTTTGCGGTTGAATATTTCAGTTTTTTTGTGTAATAAGCACTTGGTTTATTTTAACAAAGGTCTGAACATACCTCACTACTTTTTTCTTTATTGAGAGGTCGCTCGACCAAATATTAGAGAAATTGTCTCCCACACTTTCTCTGAAATGGATCAGATGGGTGAAATGATGAGCCGTTAGCAAGGTGGCAAGGTTTTTTTTTGTGAAGATTACGGTATGTTCGAGACCGTCAACGATCAAGGGTACACGAAGCGTCAAAAAATTAAACAGCCTGAACAATCTGTAGGCAGGAGAACTGATATCCGGTGTTCCAATGATCAATAAACCGCCGGGTTTCAGGATTCTTCTCAATTCAGTAAGATAAGATACAGGATCTGTCAGGTGTTCAATAACATGAAAAATGTTCACCACATCAAAGAAGCTATCCGGATACCGGGCTTCTATCACGTCCCCCAGAAAAAGTTTTGCTTCTGGTATATGAGGGGTGATGAAGTTAATACAGTCCTGATCGTACTCTGTTCCGTAAACGTTGAATCCGAGCTTGTGAAAAATCGCCATTTCTTCACCCAGTCCGAAACCAATATCCAGAAAATTGCCTTCTGTTTTATGCTTCAGGATATCTTTTTTTTGTTTTTGCAATAAGGCGGTGTCTCCAGTCTGTATACCATTGATCCGGGATAGAATTTTTTTCTTGTAGTTCAGTAAGCCAAAGTTTCCTTTATCGTAGTAATTCGCGTAGAAAGTTTTTAATTCGTCCAGTGACGCAACAGGATTGGCAAATACGATCCCGCAGTTAATGCACCTGGTTCTCGATAAATGAGGAAACCCTGCCTGAAACTTCATTGCATAGGGTAACAGGTTGCTTTCTTTGCATATAGGACAGTGCTGTAATAAGTGCATAGCTTTCTTTGTTGAAGAGGTACTTTAAAATAGACTTTTAAAAACAGCAAGTAGTTTATCTGTTGTATTTCTCCATGAGAATAGTGTTAGTCTTTTTTGCCCTTTTTCTATCAGTTCTTTCTGAAGCGCCGGATTTATGAGAATCATTTTTATTTTTTCCTTGATGTCAGCAGGATTGAGTGGGTCACAGATTAATACCGCATCGCCACCAATTTCCGGCAGACAACTGTTTCCGGATATAACAGTGGGAACATTGTTCTGAAAAGCTTCCAATACGGGGATGCCGAATCCTTCGTTTAAGGAAACGAATGTATAAACAGATGCATTGCGGTAATAAAATGCCAGTTCTTCGTCTCTTATAAAGCCGGGGAGAATCACATCCTGTTCAAGGCCCAGTTCATGGATGAGCGCATGTATATTGGCACTGTCGTCAAGACTTTCTTTTGATATGGTGTTACCTACCAATACCAGCTTATACTCCGTAAAACCATCTTGTAACAATAAATGGAATGCGCGTATCAGGGTGGTAAGATTTTTTCTTTTTTCCAACACGCCCACATGAAGAATGTATCGGGTGGTAGATGAGCTAATACCTGAGATATTGCCTGTTTTTTTTGTTGACGTTTTAGGGGCAATATGAATAACATGTATCCTGTCAGGATGTATCCCCACATTTTTGATAATCTGTTGCCTGGAATGTTCTGATATGGTGATAACGACGTCCGCTTTTTTTGCCGCAGGCACTCCTGTGTATTTGAGCAGTTTTAGCCAGATCCCGTTATATTGTTCCGGTGACTCCCAGAAAAATGCGTCATAAAAAACTACGGCTGTTTTAAAGCCGGGACTGAATAATGGAAGAAAATAATCGGTGCAATACAAAAGGTCTGCTTTTCTGATAATGCAGATGAGGGGAAGCGTAACCTGTTTCCATAAAAAAAAACGGAAATGTTCCAGGCTTTTGAGTAGTATATTGTTCCCGTTCTTAACAGGAATTATGGTATCTGCAAAATGGAATGTAAAACCCGTTTTTGTTTTTTGTAATTCCCGAACAATTTCTTCCAGGTAGGTTTTTGCACCGGTTTTGGAAATGCGCAGGCTCCTTATGTCTATGATAACTTTTATTTGTTTGCCCATGCTTCAGTAATTGTCGGTTGTTTAGTTTAAGTTACCCGCCTGGATGCGAAAATACGTACAAATATTTAGCGCGTGAAGTCACTTTGCAGTGAAACGTTATTATTGCGGAGTTCTTCTGAAAAAGTGCAAAGCTGGATGGCTGGTTGCTATGTATATTATTGTATTGCCAGTGTTGCAACAGAATTTTTTGATGCGGCAGGCTCGTTTGCAGATACCATATTGATCAGTATGCCGGATAAGAACCATACAAGGTAACTAATGTAGATATAGGATTCTACTTCAGCAGTGAACAGTGGAAGCAGAAGCCCCATCTTGATCAGAAAAATGAATATGGAAATTCTCCTGAGTTTACCCTTCTGTTTTCTGCTATTGATGAAAGCTATCTTCAATAGCTGATAATAAATGGTCAGATAAATCGCTAATGCAACAATACCAACCTGAACACCAAGGATCACAAACTGGTTCTCTCCACCGGTATTAAGCCCTGTGAATGCGGAAATTCTCCCTGATTCGCCAAGGCCAATTCCCAATGGGTACCTGATCATACTGTCGAGTCCGTTAAGCCATTCAATCACGTGTCCTAAACTGGATTCATTCTTGAATTGTATTGTGTTAATGATGAACTGAAAGAGATCTCCTTTGATCGTAATAAACAGGAAAATGGCCAATAATAAAAGCAGCCCATAGTGAAACAGTTTTATGAAGCGCTTGTTCTCCATGATCCAGGCATATGCATAAATGATCACTAAATAGCTGGCAAAGGAAGCCCTTGATAAAGCAAATGTGATGCCGAATAGCGTGCTGAAAAGAGCCAGCAAAGTGAAATTATTCAGCCGTAACTTGTTGCGGTTATTTGTAGCCAATGCTGCCAATGCAGAAACGGATATAAGTGTGGCAGCTGCATACTCCAACGGATTGGCAAAGAAGCTTTCGAAACGTTTCATTCCGCTTTCGATCTCATAGGTCCATGATAAACCATAGTTGCCCGATGGTTCTATATCAAAAAAATAGGAGTTATAAGCTGCATAGCCGGTGTATGTCTGTAGATGCATATTTGTGATCACCTCAAAAAACAGCACCGTTGCAGCCAGAATGGAAAGGAGTCCTATATAGTGAAAGATCTCAGCCAAATTAACCTTTTTGATATTCATCATACGACCGGTAAAATAAATAACAGGGAAAAAGCAAAGGCTTTTGAATGCCAGGACCCTCTGGAAAAACCCATAACTGCCCAACGGTATTAACACATATATAAATGCATATAAAAACAATAGTAGTACCAGTTTGTCTACCAGATGGAACCTGATCTTTTGTTTGGCCGTAACAATAAGGTAACTCAGGTAAATGACTATGCTTACCTCCTTAAATGATTGCATGTAGGGAACCCATTTGGTGAACCCATACATATGAGTAATAGAAAGAGAAATGGTATAAATTGATAAGCCGAAAATAATGAACAGCAGTATCCCTTTTTGTCGGTCTTTTGTAAGACCGATCAGCGAGTATAGAAAAAAGAATATGTATATGATGGGGAAAAGAAACATCACAACTCATTTATATACAACATAGGGTTGCTTTTTGTTATGGTCAAATACCGGAGTATCCGGCCTGGCTGCAAACATAAGAAGACTAGGGAGTACCCAGGCGAATAAATTTAGTCAGAAAAATGGTTGACCATTTTTTGAGCAATTCCTTTGGCCCATAATCACTTCCTAAATATACATAGTTATGCAATTTTGAATGACGGTATTTAACAGGGTGGTCATACCCATAAAAAACGGTAACAGGTACTTTGAATGCAGCAGCCAGGGTGGCAGTTCCGGTGGTGAGACAATAAATTCTTTTTGCAGAAACAATCAGTGAACAAAATTCCGTTAGAGAAGAAGTCTCGATCGTATCCAGACCGTTGATGCCTAAATATCGATGATTTAATTTTTTCATCTGAAAATCTACAGTGATATTGTTTTCTGTAAACCAGGTTTTCACGGTTTCTCCTTTTGCAATATCGCCTGTATATGAAATAAAATTGGGGTCATAAATAACCTTGTTCCTTAATGCTTCTTTTACCGGTGGCTGAAAATAAATTTCCGGTTCATGAAAACGGATGCCGTCATCTAAGCCATACAATAACATAATGTTATCAAGCAGATTTTCATTTTCTCCAATGGTTTCCGGAAAAAAAAATATTCCTTTCTCATCACTGAACCCATCCAGGTAGGGGTTGGAGTCCCAAACTAATTTTTTATTTTCAGCATTTCTGAGGATTGAATGGGTTGACAGGAATACCTTATCATAGGCCCCGGTTTCTTTGGCAATCCGGGGAAGATGGCTGTAAAACAGGTGGTCTCCCAATCCGCCCTTTTGTATTTCTATGACCAGAGTCTTCATCATTTTTTAAAATCTTTTTATCCAGTGGTCTTTAAATGCCGCCTCAAATGCTATTTTCTTTTTTAAGTAAGAAGCGTTTTCAAGCCGGATCATTTTTTCAATCTTTTTTTTCTGATCTCCCGATAGCCTGTTGCAGTAAAAATGATAAAATTCTCTGAAAAGAATAACCTCCTTTTCAAGGAAATCATTTTTTTGAAAAACAGCTTTTAAATGGGTCATTATTCTCTCTATCCTGTTTTTCTTCTTGTGATTGGAAAAAGTAACATTGTCATCGTGACTTCTATACATAATATATGGCTGATCCAATCTGGCTACTTTTCCTAAAGTAAAAGCAATAAGTGTTATCCATGCATCATGATTGAAGGCTTTGTTATTGGGAATGTCTGAAAAAAACTTTCTCATGCTTTCGTTCATCATTACGGTGCATCCCAATACAAAATTTCCAAAGAGCAGCGTTTCCAGACAATGTTGGTATTTGTCGTGTCCCAGTTCATTATCCACGGAAGGGTTTAGTACATGCTCATTACTGTCAATAAGAATAAGGTCTGAATAGATCATTGCCGGTGAAATGCCATCATCGATTTTAGCTAAAGCCTCGATCGATTTTTCCATTTTTTGTGGCAGCCAGGTATCGTCCTGGTCGCACAACGCAATATAATTGCCCGGACTGGCCAGAGATACAGCTTTTTTGAAATTTTCAACTACACCGATCCTTTTTGCGTTCCGGTAATATTTTAGTAAATGATTATTGCTGAATTTTTCGAGTATAGCGATGGTGTTATCTTTTGAATCATCATCACAAACAATGATCTCAGCGGGTTTTATAGTTTGTGTTAAAACGGAATTGATCTGTTGCTCAAGAAACCGTTCGCCATTATAGGTAGCGATAACAACTGAAACCGGGTGTCCGGGAAAATCGTGTTGCATAATTGGTTCAGTCATTTTCGGGCGATTTGTACTGCAAAAACTTCTTTTTAAGCGGAGTAATAAAAGTAAACAAAAAAGTATTTTTAAATATAAACAGTTGTGTGCAGATATAAAGGCCGGCACAGAGAGTGATAGATGTAAGCAACGTAACCAGAGGATCGAGATGAAATTCTCTGGTAATAAATATAACCGGAAAAAACAACAGGCTGCCAGCGATCGACTGAATGACAAACTTCCAGTTATATGTAAACGTGTAATGTTTTTTTATGAAATAGAAATAGGATAATGTAACAATCAGCTCTGTGCAAATATTGGCAATGGATGCTCCAACTTCATGAAATGTGGGTACTAATGCAAAATTCAAAATTAAACAGATAAACACACCTGCCAGCATGGAGAAGAAAATCTCTTTGTTTCGTCCCGCAGGCATCAGAATCTGAAAACAAAAGAAATGTCCGAACCCGATCAGCACCGGGAGAGAGGCCAGTATCTGCATGCTGGTACTGGCTGTAATAAATTGATCGCCTGAAAAGATAATGATGAATTCAGGCGCAAGAATAGCCAGGCCAAAACCTACAGGTATGGATAAAAAAACAAGGAAATTGAAAGATTTTGCAAGCAGTTGTTTTATCTCATCCATATTATTTCCTGCAAAATTCTTAGAGATGGATGGTATCAGAATTACCCCCATTGAGGTGATGATGGGTATGGTGATTTTGATCAGTTTTACAGAAGCGGTATACAATCCAACTGCTTTCTCAGTTGATAAAAAACCAAGTAATACCGTATCCAGTACTGTATAAATACTTGCGGCAACGGATGCGCTGAAAATATACAGAATAGGTTGTACGTGTTTTCGGAAATCAAGATCAGAGAAAATAAAATTCGTTTTTCGGAAAACCATAATAAAACTCAGAACCTGATTGCCTAAAATAGAGAAGATAACAATGAGCAGGTATTTTTCGAAATCCCCTTCTGTTTTTATAAAACTATACAGCAGTATTAGCGAAATTGTTTTCACCAGCACAGAACGCAAAGTAATGCCACGGAACTCTTCTATGCCTGCATAAAACCAATCGGTATAAGAAAAACTCAGCAGGATTAATACACCTGCATACATAAACATATGCCTGTCTGTGCTAAAGAAAGGGATGGAGAAAATAACTGCCAGATAAACAACAAAAAGTACAAGACTGGCAACAAAGAATATGGTGGTAAGCTCAGTAAAAATGATTGATAATTTCTTAGGGTCACCCCTGTGCCTGGCAGATTCTTTAATACCATAGATAGGAATTCCGAGGGCGGCAAATAAAGCAAAGTATTGTGCAAAAGATATTACGAACTGAACTTTTCCTATCCCCGCAGGACCCAGAATATGTGATGCATACGGAAAACTGAGTATTGGGAAAAGTATATTAACAATTGACAGCAGTATCGTATAGAAAAGATTTTTTGTCATTGACTACTTCAGTTCTTGGATATATGTGGGTTCATTTTTAATGACCATTATGTGAATGACCAATTTGATCTTCTAATCAGATCCCTGTGAAATCAGAAACCGGAAGTTGCTAATTTTTGAATACACTGATCTTAAGGTTGTCTAACGACCAGCTTCTTGAGCAAGTATCATTCAAAGCACCTCCTGCATCGTTGCAATTCAATACAAATTGATTCCCTGTATGCGATATTGTTGTGATGATCCGGTACATACTGGTGCCACGGGATGAATTAATCAAACTACATACACCAGGTAAATTAGTATTAACTGCATCAGCTCCTGCGGCAGTGAGTGGCGACCCATTACCTATCCAGTTTGGATAAGATTGTTTAATGGTACTATCATTCGAAAACCCTGTAACTAACATTTCCCTCCCGTCAAAGGCCATTCTCCACAGATCGTTATTCCATTTATTATGTAAGTATAAATTAAACTCTACCCGTAATACCTGATGGTCAGGTAAATTTGCAAGACTAACCTGAATCAGGTTATTATTCATCTTTCCCAAAACGGTTTGCCCATTATAATTCCCTATTCTCTGGTCATTCACCGGTCCAAACCCGCCGGTATTATACCATCCAAATACCTCCAGGTCTTTAAGTTTATACTCGTCAAAATTATTCTCATAAACAATATTGGTAGTGGTAAGGCTTTTGAAACAGGAAACAGGTAAAGTAGCCGCAAGGATAAAAAGAAGGCTGTATATGATTTTTGCTTTACTGTTGTTCATAGAGAATATTGCGTAATTGCCCCGAATAATTCAAAGACAGCTCAAAACTAATAAAATCTTCCTTGGTATGCGATACCATCCCATTATAATTCCTTAACATCTATGAATGGTAGGATTTAAAGCTTTTATGCTCCGGTTCTTATTACTTTCCTAAATTTGCCGCATGTCGCAAAATGGCTTCCCCATCAACATTATTAATCGTTCTGATAACCCATTGCCGCAGTATGCCACCCCCGGCTCTTCCGGTATGGATATCCGGGCTTACCTGGCTGCCGACAGGGTACTGCAACCTTTAGAGAGAACGCTTGTGCCTACCGGCCTGTTTATCGAACTTCCCGAAGGCTACGAAGTGCAGATCAGGCCCCGCAGCGGCCTGGCTATTAAGCAGGGACTTACCTGTTTAAATACACCCGGAACCATCGATTCCGATTACCGGGGAGAGATTCAGGTAATACTGATCAATCTTTCGGCTGAAGCGCAAACTATTAAATCCGGCGACAGGATAGCACAAATGGTGTTTCAGAAAGTTGAAAAAATCAGTTGGCTGGCTGGTACCACTATTAATGAAACCGAGAGAGGTGAGGGCGGATTTGGCCACACCGGTAAACGATAACAATCATGATGAGATATTCTTTCTTATTCCTGCTGGCAATAACGGTCATGGGCATATCGTGCAGGGCAGTCAAAAAAACACAGATCATACAGGAGGCGATCGCCCAAAAAGATACCGCACAAACTATCGTGATCAAAGAAACACCCGCTATAGATTCTGCTGCTATTGTTAAGGATATCCTTGGTAAAGTGGTGAAAAGCAAGATCGATTTCAATACGTTTAATGCCAAGATAAAAGTATCATACGAGGGACTGGAGAACAGCGATAACTATGTTGTTTATCTCAGTATGAAAAAGGATAGCATCATTATCATTAAAGTAACAGGCACAAGGCTGGGTATCCGGGGCCTCGGACTTCAGGCCAAAATCAGACCCGATAGTGTGGTAGTGGTTCAATATGCCGGCGAGCAGTCTGTTAAGAACAGGTCTATCGGGTATTTACAGGATGTTACCCAGATACCTTTTAATTTTTCCACAATACAGGATATTCTGATAGGTAACCCTGTTTTTATAGATAGTAATGTGGTCTCGTATAAAGCCAGTACCAATCAATTGCTGGTGTTGATGGTAGGGGATCTGTTCAAACACCTGCTAACCCTCGATAATTCAAACTATTCTGTGATGCATAGCAAGCTTGATGATGTTGATATCCAGCGAAACCGTACCTGCGATATCACTTTCAGCAATTATCAGCCTATGGGCCCATACCAGTTTTCAACCTATCGCAACATATCCGTTGCCGAAAAGTCGAAACTTAATATTTACCTCGATTTTAAAGAATTCAGCCTAAACGAACCGTTAAAATATAATTTCGAAGTACCTAAAAAATTCAAGCGTAAGTAATTTACCCCCAACTTAGCCGTTCTATGTAGGGGCAGATGCATTTACTATCTAAATACTGAGTCATGCTTAAAAGGATTTTTTCTGTTATTGTTCTTGTATCAGGTATGTTTTTTTGTGCATCGGCACAAAATACCAAGGAAGAACTGCAGAAAAAAGGACAGGACCTTCAAAAAGAACTGGCCGACTTGAACAGATTATACAGCGAAACCCAGAACAGCAAAAAAATATCGCTTAAGCAACTGGCCATCATCAAGAAAAAGATCAATGCCAGGGAAGACCTGGTTAACAGCATCAACAAACAGGTGCGCCAGCTTGACGAAACCATATTCACCAATGAGCGTGATATCTACCGTTTACGTAAAGAGCTGGATACCCTTAAAATGAAATACTCGAAAAGCATTGTTTTTGCCTATAAAAACAGGGGCAGTTATGAGTACCTCAACTTTTTATTTTCGGCAACTAATTTCAATGATGCTGTAAAGCGGATCACTTACCTGAGAAGTTACCGCCAGAACAGGGAAACACAGGCCAATACCATTATCAAATCAGACCAGTTATTGCAACAGAAGATCACGGTTTTAAGTGGTAATAAAAAAGAACGGCTGGTTACTTTACAATCGCAAAGCGAGCAGTTGAAAGTATTACAGGACGATAAAAAAGAGCAGGACCAGGTAGTGGCCCAGCTTAAAGGGAAAGAAAAAGAATTAACGGCACAAATACGTGATAAGGAAAAGCAACGCCAGAAAATACAACAGGCTTTTAATGCCATCATCCGCAGGGAGATTGAAGATGCTAAGCGAAAAGAGGCTGCACGTTTAAAGGCGCTCGAAGAAAAAAAGAAAGCGCAGGCTGCTGCAGATAATACTGCTAAAACAAATGGAACAACCCCTAAAGCATCAAAAAGCACATTGAGTACTGAACCTGTTACAGGTGTTGCTGCGCCGGTAAGAGACAGGGCCTATACACCTTTGGAATCAACACCTGAAGGCAGGGAAATGTCTATCAATTTTGAAAACAACCGTGGAAGATTACCCTGGCCGGTATCAACAGGAGTTATCACTGCACATTTTGGCCTTGAAAAAATACCCGGCACCAAACTTACCCGCAGAACCGATGGAATAGAAATATCCCTGCCGGTAGGGTCAACCATTAAATCGATAGCAGATGGTAAAGTGATCTATGCCGGAGAAGTAGACGGTGAACAATTACTGGTTGTACAGCATGGTAAATATTTCAGTGGCTATAACCACCTGTCTTCTGTTAATGTATCGGCCGGACAGGAAGTGAAAGCCGGATCTGTTCTTGGTAAATCAGGCACTTCTATTGATGGAGAAGGTATCCTGCTCCTCATGATCATGAATGACAGAAGCGTACCGCAGGATCCGGAGCCCTGGCTTAAGCCGAAGAAATAGGGGGTAGGTTGATGAAGTTAAAATAGTTAAAGGGGGTTAAAATTGTTAAAAGGGTATGCTTACTTCTTTAACCATTTTAACCCCCTTTAACTTCTTTACCCATCCTCTTCCCTCCAATCCAAAAATCATTTATCTTCAACCAAACGCTTGCTACATGAACCAGTATATCTTATCCTTCGACCAGGGCACTACCAGCAGCCGGGCTATTGTGTTTGACAGGAAGGGGGCTATCATTTCCGTTGCACAAAAAGAATTTGAACAGCTATTTCCCCAACCGGGCTGGGTAGAACATGATGCCAATGAGATATGGAGTACCCAATTGGGCGTGGCGGCAGAAGCAATTACCAAGGCAGGACTGTCTGTAAAAAATATCGCGGCAATAGGTATTACCAACCAAAGAGAAACAACGGTTGTTTGGGACAGGGCTACTGGGCAACCTATACACAATGCCATTGTTTGGCAGGACAGGCGCACAGCTGCATTTTGCGATTCATTAAAAGCAGAAGGCAAAGACAAAACCATCCAGCAAAAAACGGGGTTGGTGGTAGATGCTTATTTCTCCGGCACAAAAGTGAAATGGATTCTCGATAATGTTGCCGGCGCAAGAGATAAAGCCAATAAAGGCGAGTTATGTTTTGGTACGATAGATAGCTGGCTCTTATGGAAACTCACCAATGGTAAAGTACACGCTACCGATGTTTCCAATGCATCAAGAACCATGTTGTTCAATATACATTCTTTGCAATGGGATGATGAATTGCTGCAAATGCTGGATGTGCCTGCCTCTGTGTTGCCCGAAGTAAGAAGCAGCAGCGAGGTGTACGGGCATACGCAAAATATTTTATCAGCGCACAATATTCCTATTGCAGGTATTGCCGGCGACCAGCAGGCTGCTTTATTTGGACAGATGTGTACACAACCGGGAATGGTTAAGAACACTTACGGTACAGGATGTTTTATGTTGATGAATACAGGTGAGAAAGCCGTTCCATCAACCAATAACCTGCTTACTACTGTTGCGTGGAAAGTAAATGGTGTAACGCAGTATGCGCTGGAAGGAAGTGTATTTATTGCCGGAGCTGTAGTGCAATGGCTGCGCGATGGGTTAAAGATCATTCGTACCTCGTCGGAAGTAGAAACACTGGCTGCCGAAGTATCTGGCAGCGATGGTGTATACATTGTTCCTGCATTTGCAGGATTGGGCGCGCCTTACTGGAACCAGCATGCACGTGGTACCATAGTAGGTATTACCCGCGGCACCACCGGCGCACATTTTGCAAGGGCAGCTTTAGACAGTATTGCCTATCAAACGATGGATGTGTTAAAAGCGATGGAAGCCGATTCGGGCATAGCCATTAAAGAATTACGTGTAGACGGTGGAGCCACAGCCAATAACTTACTCATGCAGTTTCAAAGTGATTTGCTCAATACCAAAGTGGTGCGACCTACCGTTATTGAAACAACTGCTATTGGCGCAGCATACCTGGCAGGCCTTGCAGTTGGTTATTGGAGCAGTACAGAAGAAATTCAACAACAATGGCAGATGGAAAGAATATTTACACCTTCCATGACAGACATTAAAAGAACGGAATTGTCTGAAGGCTGGAAACGTGCTATCAATACTGCCGTTAGCTGGAGTGTATGATCTAACAGTCTATCACTCCATCATTCTATCATTCTATCATTGTTCCACCCTCATGAAGAGAGAAGATTCATTGCAGCAATTAGTCCACACAGAAGAGTGGGATATCATTATTATTGGAGGAGGCGCAACAGGTCTTGGTTCGGCTGTTGACGCAGCATCACGCGGTTATAAAACACTATTGGCAGAGCAATATGATTTTGCAAAAGGTACTTCCAGCCGTTCCACCAAATTAGTGCATGGCGGAGTTCGGTACCTGGCACAGGGCAATATCAAATTAGTAAAAGAAGCCTTGCGCGAGAGGGCCTACCTGCTGCACAATGCCCCGCACCTAACTTCCGTACAACCCTTTGTGGTACCTGTTTTTAGCTGGTGGGAGAAAATGTATTATGCCATCGGTTTAAAATTTTACGATCTGTTGTCGGGAAAACTTTCATTGGGTAAAACACGTATTTTATCTAAAAAAGAAACCATCGCACATCTTCCTGCTATCAATTCGTCAAAACTGGCTGGCGGTATTTTATATTATGATGGTCAGTTTGACGATAGCCGCCTCTGCGCAGAACTGGCGATAACTGCATCCAAACAAGGTGCAACTATTCTGAATTATTGCAAGGCTACAGGCTTTAAAAAATATAAAGGGAAGATTAAAGAGGTTGAGTTAATAGATTCTTTAACCGGCAACCAATACACCGTAAAAACCAAGGCAGTTATTAATGCAACAGGAGTGTTTACAGATAGCGTGATGCAAATGGAAGATGCAGCAAAACACGATCTTGTTTCACCATCACAAGGCATACACCTGGTGGTTGATGCATCATTTTTTCCCGGCACCAGCGCCATGATGATACCCAAAACAGATGATGGAAGGGTGTTGTTTGCCGTACCCTGGCATCATAAAGTGGTACTAGGCACAACAGATACACCTATTGGTACGGCAGTTATTGAGCCCAAACCACTGGAAGAAGAAATTGATTTTATCCTCACACATATCAATCGCTATGGAACCGTAAATATCAAGCGCAGCGATGTAAAAAGCGTGTATGTTGGACTGAGGCCCTTGGTTAAGATCCAGGGGAAAAAAAGTACAGCGCTCTTATCGCGTGATCATACTTTAGTAATATCTCCGGGCGGATTGGTAACCATTACAGGCGGCAAATGGACCACTTACCGGAAGATGGCAGAAGATGCAGTAGGCAATGCCGTTTTTATATCCAAACAGGAAAAAAGAGAATGCATTACAACAACATTACCCATTGGTAATTCTTTAGAACGTTCAGCGCAGATTGCGCAATGGGTTAAGGATGATCCATCACTTGGGCAACCGGTACATGCCGGCTACCCTTATACCCGTGCAGATATTTTGTATGCTATTAAATATGAAATGGCAGTTACGGTGGAAGATGTATTGGCAAGAAGAACCCGCCTGCTTTTTCTTGATGCAGCAGCAGCCATTGCATCAGCGCCTTTGGTGGCCTCACTAATGGCTGCTGAGTTGCGAAAAGATGCTGGATGGGAAGCCGGGCAGATAGCTTCATTCAAAGAACTTGCTAAACAGTATTTACTTTCTTAATTTCAAACCTGTAGTTTTTAAACACATAGTTACATAGGGTAGGAAACAGGGCGTATAGTTTAAAGCTATGTTTCTTTTTTGCTTTTCCTCTGTACCTATGTGTTTTAAAATGAGTTGGCATAGAGGATAACGGCATTATTAAATACATTTAACTGTACAACACATTAATTTCAAATATCTCCCAACATTTAAACGATTGCTTATGACGCCTTTTATTGCAGAACTTATGGGTACCGCCATCCTGATCATTCTGGGTGATGGTGTGGTGGCCAATGTTATCTTACACAAAACAAAAGGGAATAATGGCGGATTGATCTCCATCACTTTTGGATGGGCCATCGGCGTTTTTGTAGCTGTGTATGCAGCGGCTTCTGTTAGTGGTGCACACCTTAATCCCGCTGTTACCATTGCACTGGCTGCCATTGGAAAGTTCGACTGGGCACTGGTTCCCACTTATATTGCTGCACAAATGTTGGGTGCCATGCTGGGTGCGTTGTTTGTTTGGGTAGCTTACCGGCAACATTTTAATGCAACAGAAGATGCAGCAACCAAACTGGGCGTATTTTGTACATCACCTTCTATCAGCAGTCCTGTAGATAATGTTTTATCAGAATTCATCGGCACGTTTGTATTTATTTTATCTGTTCTGTTCATCACTAAATCACAAAACTCATTGGGCTCGCTGGATGCGCTGCCTGTGTCATTACTGGTATTGGGCATTGGTTTAAGCCTTGGCGGCCCTACCGGTTATGCCATCAACCCCGCCAGAGATCTTGGTCCGCGCATCATGCACACATTGCTGCCTATTAAAAACAAAGGGGGAAGCGGCTGGAGTTATAGCTGGGTGCCTGTTATCGGCCCTATTGCAGGTGCCGTATTGGCCGCGCTGTTATACCAGTGGATTGTGTAAGCAGTTTTTTAAGTGTTGCGCTATTAAACGCATAGCTACATAGGCTATAAAACAGGACATATAGCTTAATGTCTGTTTTTAAATAAAGAAGAAAAATATCATTTAACCGGGTTCTGCTTATTCTTTGATTTAAACAGGCTCAAATTGAAATAAGTATTGGCAGGTGGTATTTTTCTTTTTCTTATAGCAGTGAAGGGTTTTTGGTATTCAACATAATAGATGCGCAGTAAGATGAGGAAATAGGAAATGATCAACGGTCCGAATACCAAACCGGTGATCCCGAAATATTGTATCCCGATAATCACCCCTAATACCGTTACTATCGGGTGAACATCAGCCATCCATTTAGCTAATAAAAAACGAACTACATTATCTGTTACGCTTAAAATACTAAAGCCCCAGCCCAGCACAAACAATCCCTGCCATGTTTGATGCATGAACAACAAATAAATGCCAACAGGTATCCATACTAATCCTGTACCAATGATAGGCAATATGGAAGCACCACCCGTAATCACCGCCCAAAAACCCGCTTCAGGAACACCACCGATCAGAAAAGAAATATACGCTACAAGACCCTGCATGATTGCAATCAATGGAATACCCACCGCGTTACTAAAGGTTTGTGCTTTTAATTCGTGACCAAAGATCTCGATCCTGCTTTTCTTGAAAGGAAGATAAAATAAGATAGCCGCCTCCATGCGGTTAATATTTACGATCATGAAGTACAAAAAGAAATACATCATGATGATGGTGCCAAATAAACTCAGGCCCTGGTTTAATAAAGAAGAAATGAAATTGGTAAGAAAAGTCTGTGCCTGTTCAATATTGTTTGCACTGATCAAAACAATATGAAAACGTTCCTGCAACTGAACATCAAGATCCTTTAAAGGCTGCACAATTGTGGCCTCCAGATTACTTCCTATCATTTGTGCTTTTTTGAACAACATGGCAGCAAGTAAGGATATCGGCAGAAGGATAATGCAAAAAGAAATCAGGATAACCAATAATGCTGCCCATGCTTTTCTCCAGTGTTTTTTCCGGGTAAGCCATTCTACAAACTGTTTGCTTAAAACATAAAACATGGTTGCTGCCAGGAATGCAGTAAAAAATTCCATTAAACTAAATAACAGGAACACAGCAAGAAGGATGATCACTGAAAGGAAAATATACCGGTTAAGCTTATGGTCGTGCTGATTTTCCATATGGTGGTATAAATGATGGATGAAATCCATAGGAAAGGTACTCAAGAAATGGAAGATTTCCTTCAACGAATTATACTGTTAAAACATCTGCCGATACGCCATTTTTATTAGCAGATCCATCAGAAAAGTTGTAACTTAATAGCCAGTTTATAACGGGGTTTATCTGGTTTGTAACAACTAACTTTTAAATAAACCGCAATGAGCAACAATCATCAATTTATAGCAGGTTTACTGGTTGGTGCCCTCGCAGGAGCAGCGTTGGCTATGTTCCTGAACAGTGAGAAAGGTGAAGAACTGATCAACGATGTGCAGGAAGGTGCCGACAAAATGCAGGAAGACCTTGCCCTTAAACTGCAGGAGTTCGACGCTTCATTAAACGATCTTTTTGAAAAAGGAAGATCTTTTATGGAAGGGCTTGAACAAAACACAAAACAAACTCCCTCTCAAACCTAAATCAACATGGACGGTTCTGACGATAATTTTTTTACAACATCCAGGAAAGAACTGGAGCAATATGTGCGCGACAGGATATGGCTGCTTAAACTACAGGGTGGTGAAAAAACTGCGCGTTTAGTGGCTTTATTGATGGTGCTGTTGTTGATAGGTGTATTAACCGGCTTTATCCTGCTGTTCCTGAGTGTGATGGCCGGCTATTATTTTGCCGGGGTTACCGGGAGTATTTATGCGGGCTTTGGCATTCTTGCAGGTGTTTATTTAGTGTTGTTGATCTTACTCCTTCTTTCCCGAAAATGGCTGGGGAAACAGGTAATGAATATTGTGATCAGGATTTTATTTGCCAAAAACGATCTGGATGATGAAGAGGATTGACAGGATACAGGTTAAGTCTTATGATGACCTGCAGAAAGAAATGCGGCGGGTAAAGCAGCGCATCAAAGACAGTGAAGAGGATCTCGGCAAAAGATTACGCCAGGTTCCGGGCGAAGCGGTAAAGGCAATCGTTGGGGCAATACTTCCGCTTGTGATGGGGGGTGGACTGGGCGGAGGGGTATGGAAATTGGTAAAAGGACTGCTTGAATTGATCAAAAAGAAAAAGACCGATGATGGTTCTGGCGGCGGCTGGAAAGAAGATCTTGCCGGCGGAGCCAAAAAACTGGGACTTTTTGCTGCCCTTAAGCTGTTTTATAACCTTTGGAAAGGCAAATAATCCCCCAAAACCGCTATTCTGCAGTTTTTTAATGCTTTGAAACCGGCTGCTGTTTCCCGGTAATTCCACAAAAAGAATAACAGCCGTTCGCTACCCCGCATTTCCACATATTTTTCCAATTTAGTTTAGGGTTTTTCTCGTTTTTAGGGTGCATCCCCTTACCTTTGCCGCCAAGTCGGAAAACTGTTATTTCGACCCATAAAAAAGTACATTTTTAAACCTTAATTATATCACCTGATATGGCTACAAAAGGTAAGATCAAACAGATTATCGGCGCGGTGGTGGACGTTCATTTTCCCGACGGTAACACATTGCCTGAAATTTATAATGCCCTGGAAATCACCAGAGAAAACGGCGAAAAACTGGTTTTGGAAGTACAACAGCACCTGGGAGAAGATAGTGTACGTACCATTGCGATGGACGGTACTGAAGGCCTGGTTCGTGGTATGGCTGTAGTTGACACAGGTATTCCGATCGCTATGCCAATTGGTGAAAACATTAACGGCCGTCTGTTTAACGTAACAGGTGATGCCATCGATGGTTTGCCACAGGTTAGCAAAGTAAATGGCCGTCCTATTCACAATAAGCCGCCATTATTCGAGAATCTGAGTACCGCTTCTGAAATACTGTTTACCGGTATCAAAGTGATCGACCTGATCGAGCCTTATGCAAAAGGTGGTAAAATTGGTCTGTTTGGGGGTGCGGGTGTAGGTAAAACCGTATTGATCCAGGAATTGATCAACAATATCGCAAAAGGATATGGTGGTTTGTCTGTATTTGCCGGTGTGGGTGAGCGTACCCGTGAAGGAAACGACCTGTTACGTGAAATGATCGAAGCAGGCATCATGCAATATGGTGATGCTTTCAAACATAGCATGGAAGAAGGCGGATGGGACCTGAGCAAAGTGGATATGGAAGGCCTGAAAGAATCAAAAGCTACTTTCGTATTCGGTCAGATGAATGAACCTCCGGGAGCACGTGCGCGTGTGGCTTTGAGTGGTTTGACCGTTGCTGAATATTTCCGTGATGGTGATGGTACCGGTAAAGGAAAAGATATCCTGTTCTTCGTAGATAATATCTTCCGTTTCACCCAGGCTGGTTCTGAGGTATCGGCCTTGTTGGGACGTATGCCATCAGCGGTAGGTTACCAGCCAACACTGGCTACTGAAATGGGATTGATGCAGGAGCGTATCACTTCAACCAAAAATGGTTCAATCACTTCTGTACAGGCGGTGTATGTACCTGCGGATGACCTGACCGACCCTGCTCCGGCAACAACTTTCGCTCACCTGGATGCAACCACGGTATTAAGCCGTAAGATTGCCGACTTAGGTATCTATCCTGCGGTGGATCCATTGGATTCTACGTCAAGGATCCTTACCCCTGCTATCGTGGGTGAAGCGCATTACGAGTGTGCCAACCGTGTAAAACTGATCTTACAGCGTTATAAAGAATTACAGGATATCATCGCCATCCTTGGTATGGATGAGTTGAGTGATGAAGATAAGATGACCGTACAGCGTGCACGTAAAGTGCAGCGTTTCCTGAGTCAGCCTTTCCACGTGGCTGAGCAGTTTACCGGCTTAAAAGGTGTGTTTGTAGACATCAACGATACCATCCGTGCATTCAATTCTATCATGGACGGCGAAGTTGACGAATATCCTGAAGCAGCTTTCAACCTGGTAGGTACTTTGGAAGATGCCATTGAGAAAGGTAAGAAAATGATGGAAGCAGCGAAAGGATAGAAGACCGGTCTGTAGTCTGCAGTTTGAGGTCTGTAGTTATCACTGCTCACTTCTAACAACTACAGACAATAGACCACAGACTACAAACTATTTAATTATGAAACTCGAAATACTAACTCCCGAAAAAAAGCTCTACAGCGGTGATGTATACGGCGTATTGTTGCCGGGTACTACAGGCTTGTTTGAGATACTGGATAAGCACGCTCCATTGGTTAGTGCTTTGGGAAAAGGGAACCTGAAAATCCTGAAAGGCAAAAATGATTTTGAAGTGTATTCTATTCAAAGCGGTTTTGTGGAAGTGCTGAATAATAAAGCTACGGTTCTGGTAGAAGGAGCTACTGCTTTGTAATTTGCGGATTACGGATTGGCGGATTGCGAATTAGCGGATTAACGGATTTTTTTAAGATATAGATGCCCCGATAGTTTCGGGGCATTTTTTTGTCTTTGCGACGAAGGAAGCAAACTGTGTTTCGGGAGATGGGGTGTTTAAATTTTAGACTACGCCGCTATTGTTTCTTTCCTCGCCTACGATAATCCGCCAATCCGCCAATTCGTAATCCGATAATTATTCCCGATTAATTCAGTTGCGGGTCAATCGGATAATTCACCATCTGGCTATATTCTCCACCAAGATCTTTTAATGCGGATTTCCAGACCTGTTGTGTACTCATGCTAAAAACAAGCTTCCTGTCGGCTTCGCGGGTGATCCAGCTTTTTTGTTCCAGCTCTCCGCTTAATTGTCCCTCACTCCAGCCACTGTAGCCAAGAAAAAAGCGGATATCATTTTTGCCTAATTTCTTTTCTCTCAACAACAGCAATACATCTTCAAAATCGCCTCCCCAAAAAATACCATCAATTACTTCAATGCCGCCCGGTATTAGTTCGGGGCGCTGGTGCAGGAAATGTAAAGTGTCTTTTTGAACGGGCCCGCCATCATATACCGGAAAACGGATGCCTTCTGCATTTTTGATCAGGTCGCCCAGCTCCCGGTCGAAGGACTTATTCAGTACAAACCCAAAACTCCCCTCATCCTGGTGTTCGCATAACAGAATAACGGTGCGCATGAAGTTGGGGTCCTTCAGAAAGGGGTCGGATATGAGTAATATGCCCGGGCCTATATCTGCCATATTGAAAAGGTACGCCAATTTTATTTTTCATAAAACAAGGCTTTTATGGCTGGCCGTTAAAATCCTTATAAAGCTGGCAGCATTCATACAGTGTTTGGCAGTTCCAGTTATATTTGTGAAGATGAAGAGAACTTTCCCCGTAATTATTATACTGATCTCACTCTCGCTGTTTGGCCTTATTCTGCTACAGGTCTCATGGCTGCAAAACCTGTTGGAGGTAACGAAGACGCAGCTTGATAATAATTTTACCGAAGTAGGGGTTAGCGTATCAAAAGACATGAGCAAAACTGTGTATAGCGGACAGATGCTCAGGTTGCCGAGACGAGGCGGATTAACCTTCAGTTCTGATTTTCATCTTCATGTATTAAAGCCCCCAACTGTTGAAGAAAAGTTTACACCACAGGAAGTAGAGGGGAAACTAAGAAAAGCGTTTGATCGCGTTAACCTGAAAGACCTGCAATTTGAATTTGGAATTACCAATACAACCGATGATTATGAAATGTATTCCAAAGGCTATGAAAAAGAATTTTGGGATACTGTAAATAATAAGCGGCGTTACTTCCCGATCATCCCTGAAAATACTGCCGGCATAGAAGAGATGCCTTCGTTTGAACACCTGATTATTGTGGTGCCTGATTTTAAGAAACAGGTATGGGCCTCATTGAGATGGGTTATAGCGGGAGCCATTTTATTTATGCTGGTGATCATTGCAGCATTCTATGTTACTGTAAAATCTTTATTGAACCAGAAAAAGCTGAGCGAGATAAAAAGTGATTTTATCAATAACATGACGCACGAATTCAAAACGCCATTAGCCACAATATCATTGGCTGTTGACGCTTTGCGGAATGAAAAAGTGCAGGCTGATAAAGAAAAAACAAAATATTTCAGCAACATCATCAAGGAAGAAAATGTTCGCATGAACAAACATGTGGAAACCATTTTGCAGGCTGCCCTGATGGAAAAACAGGAACTACAGTTAAACCTTACCCCGCTGCATGTACATGAAGCTATTCAATATACATTGGATAATTACCGGTTACAGTTGCAGGAGAAACAGGGAGGCGTTGAATTATTGCTGAATGCGAAAAACGACCTGATCAACGCAGACGAGGTACATTTTTATAACCTGATCTCCAACCTGGTTGATAATGCGATAAAATATTCCAATGAAAAACTGCGCATCATTATATCTACGCACAGCACCAAAAAACACCTGGTATTGCGTGTGGAAGACAATGGTATTGGTATGAGTAAAGAAACCGTAAAACGTATTTTCGAAAAATTCTACCGTGCACATACAGGCAACCTGCACAATGTAAAAGGCTTTGGGTTGGGCATGAGTTATGTGAAAACAGTGATTGATGCACACAAAGGAAAAATAAAAGTAGAAAGTGTCTTAGGTAAGGGAAGTATATTCACTCTTGAACTTCCATTATTACAAGAAACAGCATAAGAATAGTAAAAGTATAACCGTGCCTTTGTGCCTTTGTGAGCGAAAAAAAATCCGCACGAAGGCACAAAGGCACGGTTATTTTTGCGCTATTAAGTTACAACCAAATCAGGCAGCCATCCCCATAACTCAGGAAACGGAAATTGTTGTCCAAAGCGTAGTTGTATATTTTTTTCCAGTCCCCTTTTGTCAGAGCAGCTACCAATAACAGGAGTGTTGATTGTGGTTGATGAAAATTAGTGATCAGTGCTTTAATTATCCTGAACTCATACCCCGGTGCAATGATGATCTGCGTTTTTGTGATCAAGCGCTGCAATCCATGCTTATCTAAAAAAAATAACAAAGACGCCAGCGCTTCATTGGCCGAAATGCCTGTTGTTATTAGATCGTAGGGATCCCATTGTGATATGTGTAATTGATCTGGCTGAATAGATGGGTTCAATATTGTTTTCACCCCAAGCCAGTACAAGCTTTCTAATGTGCGGAGAGAAGTGGTGCCAACGGCAATAACATTTTGAGAAAGATGGCTTTGTAAATCTTTGATAAAAGAAGCGCTCACATCAATAAACTCTGCATGCATCTCGTGTGTTTGCATGGTTTCAGATTTAACGGGTTTAAACGTGCCCGCACCTACATGCAGTGTAACAAAATGGTGTTGGATGTTTTTTTGTTTCAGTTTTTCAAAAAGCCTGTCTGTAAAGTGCAAACCCGCAGTGGGTGCGGCTACGGAGCCATCATGTCTTGCGTAAATGGTTTGATATCTTTCTGAATCTGCTTCTTCTGCGGAGCGGTTAAGATAGGGTGGTAAAGGGATAACCCCGGCCAAATGCAATACTTCAGCAAAACTCAGGTCCGGCTTATTCCAACTCAGTTCAATAATATATGAATCGGCCAGTTGTTCTACCTTTTTTGCACTAACTACAACATCAGCGAAATCAGACTTCTCAATCCTTAAAATCAGCGCTCCTTCTTTCCATTTCTTTGCACCACCCACCAAACATTTCCACAACACTTTTCCCTTTTGCAGCATGGCAGTGGTAATGTCAGGATATTGCTCATGCGGCTCCAGGCAAAATATCTCGATGTTGCCGCCGCTTGGTTTTTGAAACAGGAGCCTTGCCTCTACCACTTTGGTATTGTTAAATACGAGGAGTGAATTTGCGGGTACATGCTCAGCGAGATTAGCGTATTGGTCTTCTGTAATCTGCCCCTCCCGGTAGATCAATAATTTGCTCTGATCTCTTTCTGCCAAAGGGTATTTGGCAATACGGTCATCGGGTAATGCGTAGGTAAAGTCTTTAATAGAAAGGGTTTTGGGATGCATGTTCGCAGACAGGTATGATTTTGTTTATGATCTCAGAATTAATGAATTACAGGGTTTCAATCAGTCTAATTCACACAAAAATCGCCTCTATTCACCGGTTATCCACAGTAATTCACAGAAATAATCGGTTTATAACTAAAAAATCAGTTCAAACGCTTTGCTGTATTGCATTACAGGTCAATGAATTCTGTGGATAAATACAAATGCTCTAAATCAGGGTTAAAAGTGGGAAAAAGTGTTATTTTGTGTCAACAAGTGTTAATCTTGGAAATATTTATACCCAAATGAACGGATTTCACGGCGAATATGAGGCTACGGTTGATGCGAAAGGTCGCTTCCTGCTTCCGGGCGGACTGAAAAAACAGTTGCCTGAAGGGGAGGGTCGTTTCATACTCAGCCGTGGTTTTGAGAAATGCCTCACGTTATATCCGATCAAAAGTTGGGAATTGATTATTGCCAAGATCAGCCAGTTGAATGATTTCGACCCCAAGGTACGTCAATTTCGCCGCCAGTTTTTGGGCGGGGCAACAGAAGTGGAGCTGGATTCTGCCAACCGCATGTTGCTTCCTCAAACACTGAAAGAATTTGCCGGGTTAGGCAAAGACATTGTTCTGGCCGCCGCACTGGACCGATTCGAAATCTGGGATGCCGGTAAGTACAAACAGCTCTTTGAGGATTTTTCACCCGAGGCTTTTAGCAGCCTGGCGCAGGAAGTGATGACAGGTAAGGAAAACAAGGAAAAGGAATGAGGATTTAAAAACAAAACATGTGATGAAGGAAACTCCAAACTCCAAACTCCAAACTCCAAACTCTGACTATCACATCCCTGTCCTTTATAATGAAACCCTTGATGGTCTTGCCATCAGGCCCGATGGTGTGTATGTGGATTGCACATTTGGCGGCGGGGGGCATAGTAAAGGAATATTGGAACGGCTGGGTGCTAAAGGAAAACTCATTGCTTTTGATCAGGATGCTGATGCGCAACAAAATTTGCCGGAAGATGGGCGTGTAATTTTTGTGGCCCAGAATTTCCGTCACCTGCAACGAATGCTTCGATTGCACAAAATAACTGAGGTAGATGGTATTCTTGCCGACCTGGGCGTTAGCAGTCACCAGTTTGACGAAGGCGACCGTGGTTTCTCGATCCGTTTCTCAGGCCCGCTGGATATGCGGATGGACAGGAGGCAGGGCTCAACGGCAGCAGATATTATCCGTAGCTACAGTGAGCAGCAATTGCACAAACTGTTTGAGCAATACGGAGAGGTAACCAACTCTATCACATTGGCCAAACATATTGTGCATCAACGAAAGCATTTGCCTGCAGATACGATAGAACAGTTTAAAGCATTGATAAGCCCGGTAGTGAAAGGAAATCCTAATAAGTACTTGGCCCAGGTGTTCCAGGCTTTGCGAATTGAGGTGAACGACGAGATGGGTGCGTTGAAAGATATGCTGCAGCAGGTTCCTGCTGTGCTGAAACCGGGTGGCCGTGTTGCCATCATCACCTTCCATTCCATAGAAGACAGGGTAGTGAAGAATTTCTTCCGTCAGGGCAGTTTCGACGAAACTCCCGACAACCCCTTCATGTCTGTTGCGAAAGAAGAGGTGTTTAAAATAATTACGAAAAAACCGGTAACGGCCAGTGCAGAAGAGATGAAGCAGAATACGAGGAGCAGGAGTGCAAAACTGAGGATCGCGGAGAAAGTATGATTTTGAAAGTATGATTTCGCAGATAGCTCTTTTGGTGAATGGTGAGTGGTGAATAGAAATGCGCAGCATTTCGATTATCCCCTCCCGGGAGGGGTTAGGGGTGGGTTGATGACCAAAGAACAAAATGCGCAAGTGCACGACACCGTAATATGAGGCACTGGCAAAACAAAAAGTTGAACAAAGAAAAAGAAGCCGACAAAGTAAATGCCCGAACAAACAAACGATAAAACAAATAAAAATCCGCTGAAAGGTTTATTCAATTACCAGTGGATCGTAAAGAACATACCGTTCTTTTTGTTTTTATCTGCATTAACTGTTTTGTACATCGCGAATGGCCACAGGGCTGATAAAACGATACGGAAGATCAATAGTACCAATAATGAACTGAAAGAATTACAGTTTGAATACAAAACGCTGAAGAGTGAAGTGATGTTTAAAAGCGAAGAGCTTCAGATTGTAAAAGCTACCGAACCATTGGGTCTGAAAGTGAGTAAGGAAATGCCGCAACGATTACAGGCAGAGAAGAAAATCAATAATTAATAAAAGAAGAGATGGGTTGCAAAAAAACAAAGAATTACTAATTACTAACTATTAATTACTAATTAACCCTTGGATGTAAAACGCGACATATTATGGAGAGTATACCTCAGTTATATACTGGTGGTTCTCGCGTGTGCAGCCATTTTTGGTAAAGCGGTTTATATACAGCAGGTGCAGGGGCCGCACTGGAGAAGTATGAGTGACAGCCTGCATCAAAAACTTGATGAGATAGAGGCGGAGAGAGGAACCATATATAGTGAAGATGGACAAATGCTGAGTACCAGCATTCCACAATTTGATATTTATCTCGACTTCAGAGTAGCAGCCCTGCGCGAGAAAAACGGACAACGGTTCCGCGAGAATGTTGATTCGTTGAGTGAGGCATTGGCTGGTTTGTTTAAAGATCAATCGGCTGGTGAATATAAAATGCTGCTGCAGAAAGCGTATGATGATGAAGAGGGATATTTTTTACTGAAGAAGAAAATTTCATTCAGGGAATATGAGCAGTTGAGATCGTTTCCGCTGTTTCGTTTGGGCAGGTATAAAAGCGGGATGATCGCCAACGAAAAAACAATCCGCCTGAACCCTTACCAGATGCTCGCTTTCAGAACCATTGGTCTTGCGCGTGATTCGAATAAAGTGGGATTGGAAATGACCTATGACAGTTTGCTGAGAGGCAGAAACGGAAAACAATTGGTAAGAACGATTGCAGGTGGTGTAAGTGTGCCGGTTGATGATACATGGGAAATAGAACCAGAAACAGGTAAGGACATTGTAAGCACCATTGATGTTTTTATACAGGATGTAGCAGAGAATGCGCTGATGAAGATGATGATCAAAAACGAGGCAGAGCATGGTTGCGCAATTGTGATGGAAACAAAAACAGGTAAAATCAAAGCAATTGCCAACCTTGGTAAGAGAGGCAATGGTTCTTATTTCGAAGATTTTAATTATGCCATCACGCCTTCAGAACCGGGCTCTACATTTAAGCTGGCCACGTTAATGGCTTTGCTGGAAGATAAGAAGGTGAAGCTTACAGATATGGTAAACCTGGAAGGTGGCACCTGGCATATTAATAGTCAGACTGTTTTTGACGCCGAGCAGCACGGAATGTATGAAGCAACTATCAAACAGGCATTTGAACATAGCTCAAACGTAGGAATGGCAAAACTGGCATGGAATAATTATGGCAATGAGCCCAACCGCTTCCTGCGCCATCTTTCCAAAATGCGGATGGATTCACTTACCGGAATTGATCTTACCGGTGAAAGGAATGCGATCATTTTCAGGCCGGGAAATAAATTATGGGGCCCAACCACATTGCCATGGATGGCTTTTGGTTATAACCTCGCAGTTACACCCCTGCAAACAATTACACTTTATAATGCAGTTGCCAATAACGGGAAAATGATGCGCCCATACCTGGTGAGTGCGGTAAAAGATGAAGGTGTGTTGATCAGGGAATTTCAGCCAAAAGTAACTGACGAAAAAATATGCAGCGATCAAACACTTCAGCAACTGCGCGAATGTTTGGAAGGAGTTTGTACAGAAGGAACAGGTGCAAAATTATTTAAGGGCACTCCCTATCGTGTTGCCGGAAAAACAGGAACAGCGCTGGTGGCCAACGGTAAACAGGGGTATGCTGATAAAATATACCAGGCATCGTTTGCAGGATTTTTTCCGGCCGAAAATCCACAATACACCTGTATCGTAGTGATAAAAAATAAACCACATGCAGTAAACCATTTTGGTGCAGATGTTGCCGGCCCGGTGTTTAAAGAAATAGCTGATCGTTTATACAGTACTTATATCAGGCAAACAATGACTGTGGGTGCGCAACAGAAGAAAACAGATAGTTCAATTTTCAGTTTTGCAGGAATGAAGCAGGATATGGCTTTTGTAACATCGAAACTTAAAATGGCATATGCTGATTCAACGATGAGAACCGATCAGTGGATTGATATGAATGGGAGGAACGCATCGGTGGTTTTAAATAAAAAAGCATTTGATACACATCTGATGCCGCAGTTGAAAGGAATGGGATTGAAAGATGTGGTTTACCTGTGCGAAAATTTTGGATTGAAAGTAAATGCGAAAGGAAAAGGAAAAGTAGCTGCTCAGTCAATTGTTCCGGGGCAGCCAATAGTGAGAGGACAGTTGGTGAATGTTGAATTGAATTAATAAAAAATAATAATGATAAATCGTTCAGGCCGTTTTGAGCGTCCCGACTGATCTGAGAATATGGCGAAACTACAGGACATATTATACAAAGTACACCTGAAACAGGTACAGGGAACCACGTCTGTTGATGTTGCGGGAATAGAAATAGACTCCCGCAAAGTAGCAGCAGGTTTCGTATTTGTAGCCATCCGCGGAGAGAAATCTGATGGACACCAGTTTATTGATAAAGCCATAGCAATAGGTGCCATAGCAATTGTTTGTGAAGAAATGCCTGCAGTATTTGCTGAAGGTGTTACCTATCTGCAGGTAAGCAACACGCATGAGGCAGTTGCTTTTATGGCTCACCAGTTTTACGGAGAACCCTCTCTCAAATTTAAACTGGTGGGTGTAACGGGAACCAATGGTAAAACAACTATTGCAACTGTTCTCTTTAAACTGTTTACACAATTAGGATATAAATGTGGATTGATCAGCACCGTGCAGAACCAGATCAGTAACGAAATTATTCCGGCTACGCATACTACGCCTGATGCGGTAAGATTAAATGCATTGCTGAAACAAATGGCAGATGCGGGTTGCACACATGTGTTTATGGAGTGCAGCAGTCATGCCATACACCAGCACCGCATTACCGGGCTTCAGTTTGCAGGTGCCTTGTTCAGCAATATCACACATGATCACCTGGATTATCATAAAACCTTTAATGAATACATCCGCGTAAAGAAAAGTTTTTTTGATCAGTTACCTGCAACGTCATTTGCCATCTCTAACGCAGATGATAAACATGGCGAAGTGATGCTGCAGAATACGCAGGCAAAAAAATATCTCTATGGTTTAAAAACCATGGCCGCTTTTAAAGGAAAGATTTTGGAGAATGCGCTCACTGGTTTGGTAATGCTGGTGAATGATAAAGAAGTTCATTTCAGGCTGATCGGTGAGTTCAATGCATATAACCTGTTGGCTGTATATGGCGCTGCTGTTAGCCTTGGTGAAGAAAGTGAAACCGTATTAACTGCACTGAGTATGTTAAGCGGAGCTGAAGGCCGGTTTGATTATATGATCAGCAAAGGAATGGTTATTGGTATTGTAGACTATGCGCATACCCCCGACGCTTTGGAAAATGTGTTGATGACAATTAAGAAATTAAGAAAAGGTCATGAGCAGATCATCACCGTAGTAGGATGTGGGGGCGATAGAGATAAAACCAAAAGACCCATCATGGCGCAGGCTGCCTGCGATTTGAGCGACAGGGTAATCCTTACAAGCGATAACCCCCGTTCTGAAGATCCTGCACAGATATTGGTTGATATGGAAACAGGATTAACCAGTGCGGCTAAAAGAAAATACATCTCTATCGTAGACAGGAAGGAAGCCATTAAAACAGCCGTGAGTTTTGCAGGCAGAGAAGATATTATTCTGGTGGCGGGCAAAGGACATGAGAAATACCAGGAGATCAAAGGGGTTAAACACCCGTTTGATGATAAAGAAGTGCTGAGGGAAATGTTTGAATTATTAGGGAAATAGATGACAGAGGAGGGATGGCAGAAAACAAAGCTGTCATCTTACAACTAACAACTTTTACTATGCTATACTATTTGTTCAATTGGCTAAACAGGGAGTTTCACATACCGGGTGCGGGAATGTTCCAGTTCCTGACCTTCCGTATTGCGATGGCCGTGATATTATCGCTGCTGCTGGCAACAGTATATGGTAAGCGTATTATCATGCTGTTAAAAAGAAAACAGATCGGCGAGAGCGTGCGCGACCTGGGATTGGAAGGACAATTGCAAAAGAAAGGAACACCCACCATGGGTGGCATCATCATCCTGCTGAGCATCCTGATCCCTACACTTCTGTTCGCTAACCTGGATAAAGTGTATATCCGTTTGATGATCCTGTGTACCGTATGGCTGGGTGTGATTGGTTTCTTAGATGATCTGTTTAAGATCAGGGCAAGAAAAGCAGCGCAGGAAAAAGGTGAAGCATATAAAAAGAAAGACAGCGATGGACTTGCCGGCATCTCTAAAATTATTGGCCAGATAGGTTTGGGTGTGATCATTGGTTTAACACTTTATTTCAGTAACGCTGTAACAGTTGAGAGAGAAGTGATCACCAGTCCGCAGGCACAACTGCAGCAGGGAGAACGCCTGGCGAAGGATTCTAACATTATTGTGAGAAAACTGAATGGCATTGAAAAGAAATTTGTAAAAGTAAAAACGCCCATCACTACCATTCCTTTTGTAAAGAACCACCAGTTCAATTACAGTAAGCTGATAAGCTGGATAGGTCCGGGTGCAGAAAAATATACATGGATCGCATATATCCTCATCGTAACATTCATTGTAACAGCAGTATCCAATGGCGCCAATTTAACAGATGGGCTTGATGGATTGGCGGCTGGTGTGAGTGCGATCATTGGTGCAGGTATCGGTGTGTTTGTGTATGTAAGTGGTAACTACATATTTGCCGATTATTTTGATGTGATGTACATACCCAACCTTGGTGAGCTGTCCATTTTTGTAGGAGCATTTGTAGGTGCCTGCATCGGCTTCTTATGGTATAACGCATTCCCCGCACAAGTGTTCATGGGCGATACCGGAAGCCTTGCGTTGGGCGGTATCATCGCTTCGCTCGCCATCATTGTGCGCAAAGAATTACTGATCCCGATTTTCTGTGGGGTATTCCTGATTGAGAACCTGAGCGTGATTATACAGGTAAGTTATTTCAAGTACACACGGAAAAAATTTGGTGAAGGCAGAAGGGTGTTCCTGATGAGTCCGTTGCACCATCACTACCAGAAAAAAGGGTTTCACGAAAGTAAAATAGCAGTAAGGTTCTGGATCATTACCATTATCTGTGTGGTGTTGTCTATTGTAACACTGAAAATGAGATAAGAGTTGTGAATGGGCAATAGTGAATAGTGAGAGGGTAAACTGAAATGCGCAGCATTTCGGGTATCCCCTCCCGGAAGGGGTGAGGGGTGGGTTGATGACCAAAGAACAGAACTCTGAAGTGTGCGACGCAAGAAAAGATGAACAAAGTGGTAAAGCCGGGAACAAAATAAAACGCGAGACGTGAATCGTCAAACGTGAGTACAAATAACTCACTCATGACTCACGCTTGACGAAAATGAATAGAAAATTAATGAAGCACAGATTAGTCATACTTGGAGGCGGTGAAAGCGGTATCGGTGCAGCCATACTCGGAAAGAAAAGAGGATACGAGGTATTTGTAAGTGATGGAGGATTGATCAAACCAACTTACAAAAAGGAGCTCTTTGATAACGGAATTGATTTTGAAGAAGGACAACACACTCCGGAAAAAGTGCTGAATGCGGATGAGGTGATGAAAAGTCCGGGCATTCCTGAAAAGAATGAACTGGTGAAACAGATCAGGGCAAAAGGAATACCGGTGATCAGTGAGATTGAACTGGCCTATCGGTTTAAAGGCGATAGCAAAATTGTTGCCATCACCGGCAGTAACGGTAAGAGCACCACCACTGCATTGATCTACCATATCTGTAAAACAGCAGGATTGGATTGTGCAATGGTTGGCAATATCGGCATCTCGTTTGCCAAACAGGTTGCAGTAGATCCGAAAGAAATATATGTGGTAGAGGTAAGTTCTTTTCAATTGGATGATATCAAAGATTTCCGTGCGGATATAGCGGTATTGCTGAACATCACTGAAGACCATCTCGACAGGTATGAGTACAGGTTTGAGAATTACATCAACAGTAAGTTCAGGATTATCAATAAACAAACAGACAAAGATTATTTCATCTACTGTTTAGATGATGAAGTGATTACACAAAAACTCCCATTACTAACCATTCATACTAACCCATTACCATTCTCTATGAAACAAGAAGTAAAAAAAGGCAGCTACATCAAGGGCGACCAGATGATGCTGAGAATCCAGGAAGAAAGAGTAAGCATGAGTATTTATGACTTTGCTCTTAAAGGAAAACACAACAACTACAACACTATGGCAGCAGGAATAGCAGCCGCAACACTCGGCATCCGAAAAGAAAAAATCCGCGAGGCAGTGAACAATTTCCATAGCCTGGAACACCGGATGGAGTTTGTAGCCATGGTAAGAGGCGTTGAATTTATCAACGACAGTAAGGCAACCAATGTAAACAGCACATGGTTTGCTCTGGAAAGTATGAATAAACCCACTGTATTGGTATTGGGTGGTACCGATAAAGGGAACGACTATGGGTTGATTGCTGAACTGGTGAAGGAGAAAGTAAAAGCAATAGTATGTATGGGTGTGGATAATAAAAAGATCATAGAGGCTTTTAAAGATATTGTTCCGGTAATTGTAGAAACAGATTCTGCGAAGAAAGCGGTAAATGCTTCTTTTAAACTATCCGCTAAAGGTGATGTGGTGCTGCTGAGCCCGGCCTGTGCCAGTTTTGACCTGTTCAAAAATTACGAAGACAGGGGCAGGCAATTTAAAGATGCTGTAAAAGAATTGTAAGTAAGTACAGATAAGTACAAAGTTTGAAGTACGAAATACGAACAACAGGGTTCGTACTTCGTACTTCATAATTCAAACTTGATCATGGGTGAAATAAAAGATATACTGTTCTCTCAAATGCCCTCTATCGGCGGGATGCGTGGCCGGCTTGTTGACCGGACAAGGGGGGATAAATATATCTGGGGTATCGTGGTTTTGTTATCGCTGATCTCTATCCTTGTTGTTTACAGCGCCACGGGATCATTGGCGTATAAAATGTATAAGGGCAATACCAATGTGTATCTTTTTAAACAGGTTTCTTTTTCATTGGTAGGGTTGCTGCTGATTTATTTTCTGCATCGTATTAATTATACCATTTTTTCAAGAGTGGCCACTATCCTGTTTTTAGTGTCTATTCCCTTGTTGTTGTATACCTTATTGTTTGGAGCAAAAATTAATGATGGCAGCCGCTGGATCAAATTGCCTATCATCAATATGACCATCCAAACCAGCGATCTTGCCAAGCTGGCTTTGTTCATGTACATTTCCCGTTTACTGAGTAAGAAACAGGAGACGATCAAAGATTTTAAGAAAGGATTTATCCCGGTAGTAGCGCCGGTATTAATTATCTGCGCTCTGATCATGCCCGCCAACCTTTCTAATGCATTGCTTACCGGTGCTACCGCTTTATTGCTGATGTTTATCGGACGGGTAAGCATTAAACATATTTTTTTAACAATCGGTATTGCATTAATACCTGTGGTGTTTATTATCAGTATAGCCATGCTTACTTACGATGGTAAGCAAACAACAGAACAGACCAAACCAGCTATGGCCGAGAAAGTGAAATCTTTCGGGCGTTTTGGAACATGGGTAAAACGGGTGCAGGATTTCATGTATGCCAAAGACAATGAAACACCTTACCAGGTGCAACAGGCCAAGATCGCTATTGCCAACGGCAGTGTATTGGTAGGGCTTGGCCCCGGCAACAGCCGCCAAAGAAATTTTCTGCCGCAGGCGTACAACGACTTTATCTATTCCATCATTATTGAAGAATACGGATTGTTGGGTGGGGCTTTTATGATTTTTATCTACCTGGTTTTTCTTTTCCGGTGTATCAGAATATTCAGGCGATGTCCTTATGCATTCGGTGCTTTTCTTGCATTGGGGTTGAGTTTTACGTTAGTAATACAGGCAGTGGCAAATATGGCCGTGAATGTTAACCTTGTTCCGGTAACAGGTGTTACACTACCGCTGGTAAGTATGGGAGGAAGTTCATTCCTGTTCACCTGCGGAGCTATTGGAATTATATTAAGCGTTGCAAGAAATGTGGAACAGTTGGAAGGAAAGGGAGAACTCATTAGCACCCCCCAGCCCCCTGAAGGGGGAGCTGTTAAACCCGCTGAACAAAAAACTGTAGATCAAAAATAGATGGCCGAAAATAAAAATATAGAGCTTAATAAAAACTCCCCCTTCAGGGGGCAGGGGGGTGGTATCATCATCGCCGGTGGCGGCACTGGTGGTCATATTTTTCCCGCCATCGCTATTGCCAACGCATTAAAAAAACAAATGCCGGGCATTGATATACTCTTTGTAGGCGCCCAAGGGAAAATGGAAATGGAAAAGATACCACAAGCCGGTTACCGCATTGAAGGATTAGATATAGCAGGATTTAACAGGCAATCATTATTGAAAAATATATCACTGCCTTTTAAATTGGTAAAAAGTTTCTGGCAGGTAAGAAAAATTATTAATTCCTTCCAGCCTGCTGCTGTGATTGGCGTTGGCGGCTATTCCACCTTTCCGGTATTGCGGTATGCACAAAGTAAAGGCATACCAACATTTATACATGAAAGCAATTCGTTTGCAGGTAAATCCAATATCATGCTTGGGAAAAAAGCAACCAAAATATTTGTTGCAACAGATGGCATGGAACGGTTCTTTCCGAAAGAAAAATTAGTGATCACAGGTAACCCTGTGAGAAGATCAATTGTAGATGCAGGAATTAGCAGGGCAGAAGGATTGAAGTTCTTTGGCCTGAATGAAAATGCAACAACCGTATTAGCCATCGGCGGAAGCCTCGGTGCCAGAAGTATTAATGAAGCACTGGCTGCGCAGATTGAAAAGTTTGCAGAGAATAAACTGCAACTGATCTGGCAAACAGGGAAAACAACTGCTGCCACCTTTAAGAAAATTGGTGCCGGAAAGTCAAATATCTGGGTGGAAGATTTTATTAAAGAAATGGAAATGGCTTATGCTGCGGCAGATATTGTGATCAGCAGGGCAGGAGCCATGTCGGTAACAGAATTATGTGTGGCCGGAAAACCCACTGTGTTTGTGCCTTTCCCGTTTGCTGCAGAAGATCACCAAACCGCTAATGCAATGGCATTGGTAAATAAACAGGCGGCATTAATAGTAAAAGATAGTGAGGCAAAAGAGAAGCTGGTTGAAACGGTGATTAACCTGTCTAAAAACGAATCATTACAAAAAGCATTAAAGACTAATATCCGCTCATTGGCTGTTTGTTACGCAGATGAAACCATTGCAAGGGAAATTATAAAAACGATCAGTGAGTAAGTTAAGCGAGATACGGAAAATATATTTTATCGGCATCGGCGGCATTGGTATGAGCGCGCTGGCAAGGTATTTTAAATCGAGAGGGGTTGATGTTAGCGGGTACGACAGAACATCCACCCCGCTTACCCGTGAGCTGGAAGCAACAGGCATAGCCATTCATTATGAAGAAAGGGTAGACCTTATTCCGAAAGATACGGATGCTGTAGTGTACACCCCTGCCATTCCCGCACAGCATACAGAGCTGCTGTATTACCGCGAACATAATTATACAGTGGTTAAGCGCAGTGATGTGTTGCAATGGATCACAGAAGGTTCATTCAATATTTGCGTTGGCGGAACGCATGGTAAAACAACAGTTACCACCATGATTGCCCACCTGCTCAGGCATTCAGGTTATGGATGCAATGCATTCCTCGGCGGGATATCAGCCAATTACAAAACCAATTTCTGGAGCAGCGAAAGAAATGTGGTGGTAGTAGAAGCTGATGAATATGACCGTAGTTTTTTAAAACTGGTACCCGATGTGGCGGTGATAACAGCCATGGACCCCGACCATCTGGATATTTATGGAACACCGAAAGAAGTGGAGAATGCTTTTATCCAGTTCTCTCAAAAAGTAAAACAGGGTGGCTGCCTGGTTACAAAATATGGATTAGTGAGGGGCGATGAATTGAAGGCAGATCATCAATACACTTACAGTTTTGAAAATACTAGTGCACGTGTACATGCCGCTAATATTGCCGTACAGAACGGCAGTTACTGTTTTGATGTGATTGGCAAGGGATGGACAATAAAAGATGTGGTATTGCACATGGGCGGCTTACACAATATAGAAAACTGTATTGCCGCTATCACCGTTGCCAAACATCTTGGCATAGAAGATGAGAAGATCAAAGCGGCTGTGGCGGATTTTAAAGGAGTAAGAAGAAGATTTGAATATGCCCTGAAGAATGATGCACATGTGTTGATTGATGATTACGCCCATCACCCCGAAGAGTTACGGGCATTGATCAGTGGCGTGAAAAGCATTTTTAAGGAAGAAAAGCTGGTACTGGTGTTTCAACCGCATCTGTTCAGTCGCACCAAAGACCTGGCAGATGAATTTGCACACAGCCTCAGTATGGCCGACGAGGTCATATTACTGCCCATCTATCCCGCAAGGGAACTGGCGATGGAAGGTATAACCAGCGATCTGTTATTAAACAAAATGGTGATCAGCAATAAAAGGGTATTGGGTAAAGAAGAGATGAAACAATGGGTAGCATCAAACCAGCCAAAGCTGTTGGTAATGGCGGGTGCAGGAGATATTGATGCGCTTGTTCAACCCGTAAAAGAATTGCTGGAGAACAAATAAGTATGCGTAAGTACAGTTGGAAAAAAATAGTATTTGGAATTTTATGGCTGCTGGCAGGCATAGGAACCATTGTGCTGTTAGGTGCTGCCATGCAAAAGAAAAACAGCAAGCCTTGCGCGGAAATTAAAATTGAGATCAGGGGAGCGGCAAAACATATGTTCATTGATGAGAAGGATGTGAGGGAAATATTAAGCACAACAGGAACCATTACCGGCAACCCCATCGCTGCGCTGAACCTGCGGGCAATGGAGTCTACAGTTGAAAAAAATCCCTGGGTACAGAATGCAGAAATGTTTCTGGATAATAACCAGGTTCTTGAAGTACGAATAGACGAACGCCAGCCGGTGGCAAGGGTGTTCACCCTTGATGGCAGTTCATTCTACCTCGACAGTAATTCGCTCCGCCTGCCACTGAGTGAGAAATTATCTGCCCGGGTACCGGTATTTACCGGCTTCCCCTCCGATAAGCCTGTGCTGTCGGGTCCTGACAGTGTGCTCCTGCATAATGTGGTAAAACTGGGAAAATACATACTGGCCGATTCATTCTGGATGGCGCAGGTAGCGCAGGTAGATATCACCCCTCAATCCAATTTTGAAATGGTACCGGTGGTGGGAGATCATATAGTGGCATTGGGCAATGCAGATGATATTGATAAAAAATTTCACAGGCTATACACTTTTTATCAGAAAGCATGGTTGCAAAATGGCATCAACACCTACGAGAAATTAGATGTGCAATATGATAAGCAGGTGGTGGCTATTAAAAAGGGAGCAGGCAAGGCATGGATAGATTCTGCCCGGGCACGTGATGCCATGAAAGGCTTACTGGATAAAGCTAAACAGGGATTGAGCGATAGTACTGCTGCAACCATAAAACCTGCTGTAACAAATCCAAAACCGCATATCGATTCATCCAAAATAATAAAGCCGGTTTTACCTGCAGTGAAGCCGGCAACCAAAGAAACCGTTAAAACAAATTCTGTTAGTAAAACAAACAATAAAATAAATAAAAAGCCGTTAACGAATAGGAAGAAATCGCAGCTTCAAAAAAGGAAGCAGACAAAACCCAAAGCGGTGATGGATAAGAAAGCGTGAGACGTGAATCGTGAGACGCGAATCGTGAGACATGAATCGTGAAATTAACTCACGACTGACGACTCACGACTCACGAAAACCCTGAAACAACTAAAACACACAAATATGAATCACAATGAATCACCAATCATTGTTGGTCTGGACATCGGAACTACTAAAATCGCAGCCATTGCCGGCCGGAAGAATGAATACGGCAAACTGGAAATACTTGGCTTTGGTCGGGCAAACAGTAATGGCGTTCAACATGGGCAGGTACTGAACATCGACCAAACCATCAAAGCTATTCAGCAGGCATTGGAAAACTGCTACGAAAGCAATCCCGATCTTGAGATCAGCGAAGTATATGTAGGTATCGCGGGCCATCATATCAAAAGTTTGCAAACCCGTGGAGATATTGTTCGCCAGGATGCAGATACCGAGATCAAACGCCCGGAAATTGAGCAACTGATCAATAACCAGCGTAAAACCTTTATTCCTGCCGGCGACCAGATCATTGATGTGATCCCGCAGGATTTTCACGTTGATAATATCCAGAATATTAAAGACCCTATCGGGTATAACGGTGTGAAAGTGGGGGCCAATTTCCATATTATCACCGGCGACAGGAACGCGATCCGTAACATCAACCGTTCTGTAGAAAGAAGCGGATTGGTTACCAAAGACCTTGTATTGCAACCACTCGCATCAGCCAGCGCTGTTATGAGTGAGATTGATATGGAAGCAGGTGTAGCTATTCTCGATATTGGTGGTGGTACCAGCGACCTGGCTGTTTTTTATGAAGGCATCCTGAAACATACCGCCGTAATACCTTTTGGCGGTGAGAACATTACCAACGATATCCGCATGGGTCTTGGTGTATTAAAAAGTCAGGCTGAAGCCATGAAAGTACAGTTTGGAAGCGCCCTTTCAGACGAGGCCAAAGCCAATGCTTTTATCACTATCCCCGGATTAAAAGGGATGCCTGCCAAAGAGATCAGCGTAAAAAATCTGGCTGCCATCATTCAGGCAAGAATGAGCGAGATACTGGATTTTGTTACCTATCATTTAAAGCAGGTAGGCCTGGATAGCCGCGCATTGAACGGCGGTATCATCCTTACCGGTGGTGGTTCTCAGTTAAAGCATCTTATCCAGTTAACAGAATATACCACGGGATTGAACGCCCGTATCGGTTTGCCAAACGAACACCTGGCGCCTAATCATATAGATGAGTTGAAGAAGCCGATGTACTCAACCTGTATCGGACTTATCTTAAAAGGATACAGCGATTACGACCACAAATACAAAGAATTCAACGAGAAATTCAAGAAAGTGGAAGTGCCCAAAAGGTTAACTGTTGAGCAACCGGCAGCACATGTAGAAACCGTTGCTCCTGCAGCATCTGTAGACGTTTCAGAAAGAAAGCAGAAATTCTGGGATAAGTTCAAGAACAACCTGATAGACCTGTTTAAAGAAGAAGAAGACCAGGTTATAAAATAAAATTGCGCGAATGCTCGTTTGTATACCATTCGCAGTGTAGAAATCCGTTACATCATTAAAAAAGAAAGCTATGATTCATTTCGATCTTCCCAAACAGAAATCTTCCATCATCAAAGTATTGGGTGTAGGAGGAGGAGGAAGTAATGCAGTTAACTTCATGTTTGAACAGAATATCGAAGGTGTTGATTTTATTATCTGTAATACAGATGCCAAAGCGATAGAGCAAAGCAACATCCCAAATAAAATACAGCTCGGGCCACACCTTACACAGGGTTTGGGTGCCGGCGCTAACCCTGAAGTGGGTAAAAAAGCAACAGAAGAATCTCTGGAAGAGATCAAACGCATACTGGAAGTAAATACCAAAATGGCCTTTATTACCGTGGGTATGGGCGGCGGAACCGGTACAGGTGGCGCTCCCATCATTGCACAGATCTGTAAAGAGCTGGGCATTTTAACCGTAGGTATTGTTACCACCCCATTTGGTTTTGAAGGCCCACGCCGCCACCAGCAGGCAGAAGAAGGTATCATGCAACTGAAACCTTATGTTGATACCTTACTGGTGATCAGCAACGATAAATTGCGCATGCAATACGGAAACCTGAAGATGAAAGAAGCTTTTGGTAAAGCGGATAACGTATTGGCTACCGCCGCTAAATGTATCACTGATATCATCAATAGCCGTGGCCATATCATTGTGGACTTTGCAGATGTATGCACCGTAATGAAGAACGGTGGTGTAGCAATTTTGGGCAAGGCTGAAATTGAAGGAGAAGACAGGGCCCAGAGAGCTATTGAAGAAGCATTGTCTTCGCCATTACTGAACGATAACGATATCAGGGGAGCCAAATGGATTCTCATCAATATCAACAGCGCAGAAGGTGAACATGAGTGTACGATGGATGAACTCGAAACCATTAACAATTACCTGCGCATGCAGGCCGGAGAAAATACGGATGTGATTGTAGGTATGGGGTACGATCCAACACTGGACAGAAAAATAGGTATCACCCTGATTGCAACTGGTTTTGAACATAAAGACCCATTTGCAAAACCGGTAGAAGTAAAAAAAGCAGAGCCACAACCAGAAAAAGTGGTGATGGTTCTGGGTATGGACACAGATGAACCTAAACCGGCTCCACAACCTGTACAGGAAATTGTTGCACCGGTAGAAGAGAAAGACCCTTTTGCGCCAAGCATGCACGAAGTATTGCCGCTGGAAAAAATGCTGACCATTTTTGATAAGCATGATTTTAACTCAACACCAGTGCAGGTGTATGAAGAAGTGCCAGAAGAAAAAGAATCTGCTGTTTTGCAATTTGAACTGAACCCCGAAATTACCCAGGAAGTAAAAATAGAAGAGCCTGTTGAAGAAGTTCATGTTCCAAAATCAGCAATTGAAGAGCTGATGGATTTCCAGGTAAATGAAAAGCCAACACAGCCTGCTACTTCTATATTATCAGGATTGCTTAGCAAACCTTCTAATATCTATGCAGAACCTGAGGTAGAAATGAAGGCGCCTGTAGCAGCCCCGGTTGCTGAAATGAAACAGCCGGAACCTGTGATCGTGCCGGCACCACAACCACAGCCAATCGAAAAAACTGTTGAGCCTGAGCTGGATGATATTCAGTTAGTGATGAGAGACAGGGAAACAACACCTGCTCCGGCGCTAACCCCTGTACAGCATGCACAGCCTGCCTCATCTTACAGCGATGAGATAGATGAAGTAGAAGATCAAAAACGCCGTGCCGCAGAAAGAATACAAAAACTCAGGAACCTTTCCTATAACATGAACACAGCGGATAATAACCAGGAATTTGATGCAGTACCCGCTTATGTTCGCCGTAATATGGAACTGTTTGGCAATACACTTACTTCAGTAGAAAATTTCTACAGTAAGTACACGGTAGGTAAAGATGAGAACGATCAGACACAGATCTCTACCATCAATACTTTCCTGGATGGTAAAAAACCCGACTAACCCATATTTCCTATAAGTGTTTTTAATTTTTGGTGATTTTAGTTGTGGCCCCCGATGTTGAATCGGGGGTTTTTGTTTTACACTTAACCTTTATTCACCATCTTTGTTGCAAAACTGTGCCTTGGTGCCTTGGTGTGCAATTTATTTCTCACACAAAGGCACCAAGGCACAGTTAAACCAAGTACATATGCCAACAGTATTAATCACAGGCGGAACCGGAATGATAGGGAAACGCTTAACCGGTTTATTGGTTGATAAAGGATACAAAGTAATTATCCTCAGCCGTCATGCACATCCCATTCATACAGAACAGCAGAATATGACGGAACGCATTACCTATGCAAAATGGGATCTGATCGGTCAAACCATCGATAAAAATGCAATTGCACAGGCAGACCATATTATTCATCTTGCCGGTGCCGGTGTGGCAGATCAGCGCTGGAGCAAACAAAGAAAACAGGAAATCGCAGACAGTCGCACACAAAGCAGCGCGCTGATCGTTAAAGCGCTTGCAGAAATACCTAATAAAGTAAAAACAGTAATCAGCATGTCTGCCATTGGCTGGTATGGTCCAGACACAGAAAAAACCAAACATGCCGGTTTTACAGAAGATGCGCCTGCCGATACTGCTTTTCTTGGCGAAACCTGCCGGGCATGGGAAGCCAGCATAGAACCTGTAACCCAACTTGGTAAGCGCCTGGTAAAATTGAGAACAGGCATCGTATTAAGTAACGAGGGCGGGGCTTTTGTTGAATTTATGAAACCAATCAGGTCGGGCATTGCAGCCATATTTGGCAACGGCAAACAGATCGTTAGTTGGATACATATAGACGATCTCTGCCGCATGTTTATCCATGCACTTGAAACCGAAACAGTAAATGGCGTGTACAATGCAGTGGCGCCTCATCCGGTTACCAATAGATCGTTAACCATCGCTTTGGCCAAACGGCTGCGCGGCAAGTTCTTTGTCCCGGCCCATATTCCCGCTTTCGTTCTGAAAATGATACTGGGCGAAATGAGCATCGAAGTACTGAAAAGCGCAAAGATCAGTTGCCGCAAAATTCAATTAACAGGCTTCAACTTTCTATACACAACTTTTGAAAGTGCCATCGGTAACCTTTTGCAAAAATAACGCTGTGAACCGCTGTACCCCTGAGATGCCATAAAGCCTGAAGTAACTTACAAGTCTCTCCTTTTATGCACCTGGTAGCAGATCAACCAAATACCAGTAGTTAAGATAAGCGTATAGATCACATGCTCCGGAATAAGTCCGAGTGCATGATCGTAAGAAGTTTTTGCATCCTTCCCGAAACGACTGAAAAATGCAGGCCTTGGAATTAACCTGTCAGATATTTCAAAAGGCAAAAACCTGCCGATATCCTTGAGTTTGAACTGCGCATAGGCAACAGCAATATTTTCAACGATGAGGTAATAAAAAAGAAAAATGCCCAGCGCAATAAAAGCTTTTTTAATAAGATAGCCCAGCAGAAAAACAATAGACAACTGCGAAAAAACCTGTAATAAAAACAGCGGGATATATTGTAATTGCGATGCCCATTGGCCGGTGGATGAACTGTCTGCATAAATACCAAAACCGGCAGCAACAAGTATGTAAACCAACGTAACAATGATGGAAACAATCAGTACATCAAATAACTTGCTGGTGATGAACTGGGGCCTGCTCCAGCCATCAATTACATTCTGCCGGTGGGTACGGAAAGTATATTCATTGGTAACAAGCATGATTACCAATATAGCCGGAAGTAAAATGAAAAAAGAAGAAAAATACGCCACAGAATGCCATGTTTCAGGGAAGGCAAATGGGTTGCCCAACAGCATTTTGGCAATGTTATTGGCGATCTCTTTTCCGGATGTTGCTTTGGTATAGCCGTAATACGACATAGAATTAATGCCCGGATAGGTTAAGGCAACAATTCCCAGCATCCACCAAAAGGCAGGATATTTCTTTATTTTAAGCCATTCTATTTTTATGAGAGCAAGCATGATGCGTGTTTTAAAGTTAGTCGTTGGTTAATTCAAAAAATTTGGCTTCCAGGCTTTTCTTCTTCACTGTCAGCAGATTCAGTGTGATGCCTTTTTCAAAACAAAACAGGTTAACGTCTTCCAGTTTGGCAGTGCCGGTGGGTAAGAACATTTCCACCATTTTCCCTTCCTGCCTGATATGTGTATGACCGGGAAAATCTTTCAGCGTAGTATACAATCGCTCAGGCTCTTTCGAAGAAACTTCCACAATATCTTCATGGGCAAGCACTTCATCTACATGCCCTGCGGTAATCAATGTGCCTCTTTTTAAGATGGCCACGTGAGTGCATACTTTTTCTACTTCATCCAGTAAATGACTTGCCATGATAATTGTTTTGCCACGCCTGGCCAGTTCTTTGATCAGCTCCCTGATCTCTGCAATGCCAACCGGGTCAAGTCCGTTGGTAGGTTCATCAAATACCAATACCTGCGGGTCGCCCAGCAAAGCAGCAGCAATAGCAAGCCTTTGTTTCATTCCCAAACTGTATGCACTGAATTTACTCCGTTTGCGTTCAGTTAGTTTAACAATCTCCAATACACGGTCAATATCTGCACTATCGCCTCTTCCACTGATGGCATGCGTGATGTTGAGATTATCCACTGCCGAGAGGTAATGGTAAAAATTAGGCGTCTCCAGTAAAGAACCGATCTGTTTCCGTGTTTCAGGTGAGCCGGGCCGACCAAACCATGCAAAGCTGCCTGAGTCGGCTTTTAATATATCGAGTATGATACTAAGCATAGTTGTTTTACCACTACCATTCGGGCCAAGTATGCCAAATACTGCACCTGCCGGCACTTCAAACGAAACACCCTTAAGCGCCTTAATAGGGCCGTACGATTTGGTAATACCATTCAGCGAGAGAACTGGTTGCATAATGCATTGTTTAAAGATGTAGAAGCGTAATCCTTCTCAAGATAAAAAGATATTCGGGATGAAGCAGCAATATTGATGGGTCTTGTGTATACATGTACCAACGGTAAAATGAAGGTATTTAGCTGGTCCCGGCATTTGTCTGCCACTCAGCTTCGTTGTGTCACTCACTTCAACTAAAGTGCCAATGGCAGCAAAGGGTATAAATCCTGCGTATAAACCGCAATTTATGGACATGGCATGGATATTAAATTGCAATAGAAAATCTTTGAATGAACACCAACCGTTTATACTATTAAAAAATGATCAGGAATAACATGATAACAGTAAAGGGCGTAGAGATTACAGTCATTAAACAAAATGCCCAGGATTACATTTCATTAACTGATATGCTGAAGGCCAAAGACAGCGATTTCTTTATTGCCGATTGGTTGAGGAACAGGAATACGGTAGAATTTCTTGGTATTTGGGAATGTGTTTATAATCCAGCGTTTAATTATGGCGAATTTGTCATAATTAGAAATAATGCAGGGCTAAATAATTACAGAATTAGTGCAAAAGAATGGCAGAAAAAAACGAATGCAATTGGACTGAAAGCCACGGCTGGCAGATATGGAGGCACTTTTGCTCATTCCGATATAGCATTTGAATTTGGTATGTGGATCAGTGCAGAGTTCAAAATCTATCTCATCAAAGAATTCCAACGCCTGAAAGCAGATGAAAATGAGCGGTTGAAGCAAGACTGGAACCTGCAAAGAACCTTGGCGAAAGTAAATTACCATATTCATACTGATGCAATTAAGGAAAATCTGATACCTGCAAAACTTACCAGGCAGCAGATATCCTTTGTGTATGCAAGCGAGGCTGATTTATTAAATATGGCGTTGTTCGGTAAAACAGCCAAAGAATGGCGTGATCAAAACCCACTCTCAAAAGGCAATATCAGAGACGAAGCCAGTTTGGAGCAACTGGTGGTGTTATCCAATCTTGAAAGTATCAATGCTATGTTAATCACACAATCTCTATCTCAATCAGACAGGCTTCAAAAATTGAATGAAATGGCAATAATGCAGATGAGGTCATTAGTAAATAACAGAGCCTTGAAAAAACTCAAGTAAAAATGCCCGAAGCTTAAAAGATTTAAAAGTTTTGGAGATGCTTTACCATCAGGGAATTTGTATATTTAAAACATTGTCTATATCGTTGCTGCAGCAAAGTAGCCGTGTGCAGTTGGTCGATGATCCTTTAACCTTTTTCTATGCCGCACAGATTCAACAAGGCCGCACTTGCCATTCTGGTTAACGACCTTAGAATGGCCAATGCATATCATAAGGTTGAACAACTGGAACAAAAGCTGGAAGTATTGGATAATGCCGGCACCACAGCAGTTTCGTATACTCCGGAAGATTTTAATATCATACCCGAAATTGAAAATATCGTAGTGGCGTTCCTGGGTAAGCCGGATAATATGGGTGTAAATGTTCAGGTACATGTTACTACTTCACCAATTAAAGTGCAGGCTGATAAAAATTTCCTGCAACCGGTTCTTTTTTCATTGCTGACTTATTTGTCCGGCAATACACAAACCAATGCGATTATCAGTTTGCATGTTACAAAAACCGCAGAAAAAGCCATTATCGAAATACAACAGCAGCATACTGTTGTATCGGAAGGCAATGTCCCTGCCAGCTTACCTGTTTATGAAAAAGTACTGGAAGATCTGAATGGTGAACTTGTATACACGAAATCGGCCACAGGATCGATCAATTATTTCAGGTTGAAGTTTTGCCTTGCATAAAAAACAAAAGGCACATGGTTCAAATCCCACATGCCCTTTGCATCGTCAGTATAGCTATAGTCTTAGTTTCTGATCGGTCTTCCGCTTTTTAATACACTCTGTATTCTTTCCAGTGTTTTTTTCTCGCCGCAAAGACTTAAGAATGCTTCCCTTTCCAGGTCAAGCAGGTATTGTTCACTTACCAGGCTTTGCTCGCTCAGGTCGCCGCCGCACATAACGTAGGCTAATTTTCTGGCAACTAATGCATCGTGATCTGTTGCATAGCCTCCCCGCCACATGCCATTAATGCCTGCCAGCATAGCGCCTAATCCCATACGGCCCAGCACTTTTACATCTTTGCGCGGTTGTGGTATGGCATAACCCTGGTCGTATAATTCAATAACAGATTTTTTTGCCTCGGCAATCCTCCGTCCAATATTCATCACCACTTCATCATGTCCTTTTCTGAAAATGCCCATATCAAAAGCTTCCTGCGCAGAGGTGGCCACTTTTGCAGTTGCAATAGAGAAGAAACGGTTTTTTAACGTAACTGTTTCAGGTTCGTCTTCATGTAACTCATCACCGGCGCGTAAGGCAAACTCTTTGGTGCCACCACCGCCCGGGATTAATCCAACACCCAATTCAACCAATCCTACATAGGTTTCTGCAGCAGCACAAACTTTATCGGCATGTAAATTCATTTCGCATCCACCGCCCAATGTTAGTCCGTGCGGTGCGGTAACCACCGGAACAGAAGAATATCGTACCCGCATCATACTATTCTGGAACATGCGGATGGCCATATCCAGTTCATCATATTCCTGTTCTATCGCCAGCATAAAGATCATGCCCACATTGGCGCCGGCGCTGAAGTTGGCGCTTTCATTGGCTATCACCAGGCCTTTAAATTTTTCTTCAGCAACGCCGATGGCTTTGTTCAATCCTTCCAGCACTTCACCGCCAATGCTGTTCATTTTGGTACTCCATTCAAAACCCGCCACACCATCGCCGATATCGTATAAACGACAGGCGCTATTTTTCCAAACCAGTTTATCTGCATGATTATTTAGTACAAGGAATGCTTCACCTCCGGGCATTGCTTTGTATGATTTGGATGGTATGTCGTAATACAAACGTTTACCCGCCTCAACCTTATAAAAACTGGTTGCACCGCTTGCCAGCATCTCATCAACCCATCCTGCCACTTTATAACCGGCGGCTTTCATAGCTTCTGCTGTTTTGGCAACACCAAGCGTATCCCATGTTTCAAAAGCGCCTATCTCCCAGCCAAAGCCGGCCATCATTGCATCATCCAAACGATAGATCTCATCACTGATCTCAGGTATGCGGTGCGAAATATAGGAGAAGAGCGCGTAATGGAACAGTTTGTAAAACTCACCTGCTTTATCCGGTGCACTGCTTAGCATTTTGATGCGCTGCTTCAGATCGTCTACAGGTTTAGCCGCTTCTATACTGGCAAATTTTGGTTTTATCCTTGCACCATATTCCATGGTTTGCAGGTTCAGTGTCAATATTTCTTTGCCTGTGGCCGATTTTGTTTTCTTGAAAAATCCCTGTCCTGTTTTATCGCCCAGCCAATTATTGGTTACTATCGTATCTAACCACGATGGGATGGTAAAAATATCTTTCGCCTCATCTCGCGGGCAATTATCTGCAACACCTTTCGCTACTTTCACCAATGTGTCAATACCCACCACATCTGCTGTTCTGAATGTGGCAGATTTTGGCCGGCCAATGATCGGGCCGGTTAATGCATCAATCTCATCAATACTTAACCCCAGCTTGTTCATGATATGAAAGATGCTCATGATGCTGAACACACCAATCCGGTTGGCAATAAAAGCAGGGGTGTCTTTGCACAATACCGTTGTCTTGCCCAAAAACAGGTCGCCATATTCCATTAAAAAGTCAACAACCTCAGGGTCTGTGTGCGGGGTAGGAATGATCTCAAGCAAACGCAGGTAACGCGGCGGGTTAAAGAAGTGTGAGCCACAGAAATGCTTTTTAAAATCATCACTTCTGCCTTCTGCCATCATATGAATAGGGATACCCGATGTGTTAGAAGTGATCAGTGTGCCTGGCTTTCTGAATTTTTCTACTTTCTCATAGATCATCTGTTTGATGTCTAATCTTTCTACCACTACTTCTATTACCCAGTCGCAACCTGCGATCTCTTTCAGGTTATCGTCAAAATTGCCGGTGGTTATACGCTTTACAACATCTTTGGTAAAAACAGGAGAGGGGTTGCTTTTAATAGCTGCCTGCAAAGCATCATTCACCAGTTTGTTCCTTTCTGCCGGTTTGGTGCTTTCTTCGGCACCTTTGGGTACCATGTCTAATAATAATACCTGCACACCAATGCCTGCAAAATGACAGGCAATGCGTGAACCCATCACACCACTTCCCAAAACAGCAACCTTTTTAATGGAACGTTTCATATGGCTATAGCTTTTTGTAAAATTAGTTAGTTATGCAACTAATTGTATCGAAGATAGGATAAAATATTATTTATGGTGATGGATACTAAAAAATTGAAGGAGTGGATACCGAGGTCAAACCGATGTGGTTTTATATAGAATGTGGGGTGTATCTTAATAAGATAAAGCCGGCTTCTCATTACAGTAATGTAAAGAAAAGTCGGCTTTAAAAGGACTTTTGGGACAACAGAAGTATTTAGTCTTCCAATGTCGTCCTCTCTTTGAATGCCTGCGAAAGACAGGCGACAAAAGCAATCGAAACAAAGAATACTAACATAATTGGGGGATATTAGTTAATCCAATTTAGGTATTTAGATCAGAATCTTATTTAAATCCTACACAAAATTTTGTGAACAAATGTGCATAGAGTAATAGTTTGTAGGTTTATTATATTTAAAAATGTAAAGAAAATCAACATTTTATTCGAATATCTCTAAATATCTTTTTTGTGATATGATGGGGATAAAACCGACTGCCATTTATCAGTAAGCCTGAAATAAGCCGAATATTACCGCTGTTTCGCCCTAATAGCCACTTAAAAATAACAGGCTGTTTTTGCCTGTCTTTCTGTTATTTTTGTTCGATATGAAGATTGACGCTAAAATGGTTGATAACCTGGCACATTTGGCCCGTTTACGGTTTGAGGATGCTGAAAAAGAGTCCATCCGTACAGATATGGAGCGTATGGTGGCATTTGTAGAAAAATTGCAGACGGTTGATACCACAGGCGTATCTCCTTTACTGCACATTAGTGATGCGGCCAATGTTTTGCGGGAAGATATTGTTCAGGGATCAGTTTCCCGGAGTGAAGCCCTGCTCAATTCGCCGGTAAGCGATGATACATTTTTTAAGGTGCCAAAAGTAATCAGGAAATAACAATCTATTTTCTTACACAAAACCGGTATTTATGAGTGACGCGATTATCCGTTTGGAAGAAATTGAAAAAAGTTACTTCATGGGTAACCAGGCCATACCGGTGTTGAAGGGCATCACCCTCAATATTTTTAAAAATGAATATGTGGCATTGATGGGGCCATCAGGAAGTGGTAAAAGTACCCTGATGAATATACTTGGCTGCCTTGACTCACCCACAGGTGGAAGATATATCCTGAACGATAAGGATGTTAGTAAAATGACGGATGATGAACTTGCCGAAGTGAGGAATACAGAGATCGGTTTCGTTTTTCAGCAATTTAATCTGCTGCCGCGATTAACCGCTGCAGAAAATGTGGCCCTGCCTTTGATCTACGCCGGCGTTAATAAAAAAGAAAGAGCAGAAAGGGCCATGGAAGCTTTACGCAAAGTAGGCCTTGAGGACAGAAGCCATCACAAATCGAACGAGTTAAGTGGTGGCCAGATACAAAGGGTGGCTATTGCCCGTGCCCTGGTTAATAATCCTTCCCTGTTACTTGCCGATGAGCCAACAGGTAACCTCGACTCCAGAACTTCTGTGGAAGTAATGGAGATATTCGGTAAAATACAGGAGGCTGGTAATACCGTGGTATTGGTTACACACGAAGAAGATATAGCCCACTACGCCCACCGCGTAGTTCGTTTAAGGGATGGTTTGGTAGAGAGTGATAATATGAGGGAGCTTTCTACGATCAGTCATTATCATTAAGTCCTGTATATGATATGGACATTTTGTGGAGAGCTGTACAGGCTCTCTTTTTGTTTCTGAACCTTTCCATTTTACTTTTGTTTGAGAAGATACGATGTTGCTGCAGGTAAGCAGCGGGTGGTTGTGAGGACACAACCACCTGCTGCAAAGGGAGCGGCAGTGGTTGTGTCCTCACAACCACCCCTTCAACCAATATTATTCATCACAATACTTTCAGAAATGGCAATGAAAATTTATACCAAAACCGGCGACCTGGGTAAGACCTCGTTGATTGGCGGCACCAAAGTACCCAAAAGCCATATCCGTATTGATAGTTACGGAACAGTAGATGAATTAAATTCTTACATTGGATTGTTAAGCGATCATTTACATATTATTTCAATAAAACTCCCGCTTCAGGGGGTTGGGGGGTTAAAAGAAATTCAGGACCGCTTATTTACCATTGGTTCATCTCTTGCCTGCGATCCGGATAAAGAACCGTTGATGAAAATTCCCGATCTGAAAGAATCCGATATCAGTTTGCTGGAAAAAGAAATCGATGCAATGAATGAAGTATTGCCGCCCATGAAATCTTTTTTATTGCCGGGCGGTCATTTGGCTATATCAACTACGCATGTAGCAAGATGTGTTTGCAGAAGGGCCGAGCGTTGCTGTGTAAATATGCAGGAACAGGAAATGTTTGTAGATCCGCTGGTGATCAAATACCTGAATCGCCTTAGTGATTACCTGTTTGTTCTTGCACGGTATATTGGTCATCTGCTGCAGGTGGAGGAAATTCCGTGGAAAGCGAGAATATAAGTCCGGAAGTCCGGAAGTCCGGAAGTCCGAAAGAAAAACAAATTTTACTGCCCTGCTTTCGGACTTACGGACTTCCCGTCTTTTCGACTCTCTAAATTATCTTCCCATCTTTCATATGCAACACCCTGTCGCTCATAGCAGCGAGTTCTTCGTTATGTGTAACGATCAGGAATGTTTGCTGAAATTGATTTCTGAGCTGCACAAACAGTTCATGCAATTCTCTTGCATGAATACTGTCGAGGTTACCGGTTGGCTCATCGGCAAAAACAATGGCGGGATTATTGATCAGTGCACGGGCCACCGCCACGCGTTGCTGTTCTCCACCGGATAATTGTTGCGGTTTATTATCCATACGGTCTGCCAGGCCTAAACTTGTTAACAATTCTATCGCCCTGGCCGTTACTTCTTTTTTCTTTTTCCCGGCTATCCATGCAGGTATGCAAACATTTTCCAAAGCCGAGAATTCGGGCAAAAGATGGTGAAACTGGAATACAAAGCCAATATGACTGTTTCTGAAGGCAGCTAATTTTTTTCCTGAAAGCTGGTCAATTTGCTGGCCGTTTAGCCAGATATGGCCCTCATCGGCCGTATCAAGGGTGCCAAGAATATGCAATAAAGTGCTTTTTCCCGCCCCTGAAGAGCCTACAATACTCACGATCTCGCCTCTATGTACCTCAATATCAACACCTTTGAGCACCTGTAAATTGCCGTACTGCTTGGTAATATGTTCTGCTTTCAGCATGGGAAAAAGTTAAATTATGGCTACAAACCTACAACCACCGGTGGCTTATTGGCCTGTTTTTGAACATTTCTGTAAAGAACGGGAAAAACTCGCGTTTGGTGGTTTCGTTTATACGGCTACATTTGCAAAAAATTAAAAGGTAAAATATGTTCTGGACATTAGAATTAGCAAGTTACCTGGAAGAAGCTCCCTGGCCAGCCACAAAGGATGAGCTGATTGATTATTCTATCCGTAGCGGTGCGCCGCTTGAAGTGGTTGAAAACCTCCAGGAGCTGGACGACGAAGGAGAAGTATATGAGAGCATTGAAGATATCTGGCCCGATTATCCAAGCCAGGAAGACTTTATGTTTAATGAGGATGAGTATTAATACCCCAGCCCCTGATGCTTGCGCTAAAGCTTGAGCGTTGGTGCAAAGGGGAACTAAATATTGCAATAAAAAAGACCAGTCATTTATATGTCTGGTCTTTTTTGTTTTATCAACTTTTGAATAGCTATTGGGCTTTTGTTGTGTCACTCACTTGTACAGCAGCAAGCGCATCAGCAGCTATTTCTTTTTGAAGGTTTGCTTAAAATATAACAATACCAATGTGAGTACAAGAACAACCAGATTGGCTACAATCACCGGTCCGCTTTTAATAGCGAATCCATAAATAAGCCAAACGATGGTGCTGGTAACAACAATTGATATCATCCAGATACTAAGATCACCAACACTTTTGGATTGCCATGATTTATACACCTGTGGTATAAAAGTGATAGAAGTGAGGAAAGATCCAAAGTAACCGATATACTCAACAATGTTTGCAGGTATCTCCATAACGCTGATTTGAATGATTAAAATTTGATGGATATGAGTTTTGAATAACGATCTGCCCTACTAAACTTTAACGTGTTGTCTATTGAAATCAATATGTGTTAATGCATTTTACTTTTAAAAGTATTTAGTAATGCGGTTATTCTTTATTTCAAATCACTTTTAAAACACATAGGTACATAGGAAAAACAAAAAAGAAACATAGCGTTTGAACTATGTGCCCTGTTTCTTAACCTATGTAACTATGTGTTTAATACAACACGTTAAACTTTAATCATCAATCCTTCCAATCATACCTCAAATCATATTAATCCGCGATCACTATTCGCCACCGATCCCCAATCTATGCATCACATCATCACTTACGCCGGTGTTTGAGTAACCGCCGTCATGGAACAGGTTTTGCATAGTAACCATTCTTGTTAAATCGGAGAAGAGTGTGATGCAATAGTTGGCGCAATCTTCTGCACTGGCATTGCCTAATGGGGCAATGGCGTTGGCATAATCGTAAAAATCGCCAAAACCTTTAATGCCGGTACCTGCTGTTGTTTTAGTAGGCGATTGGGAAACAGTATTCACACGCACTTTTTTCTCGAGCCCGTATTGGTATCCAAAACTCCTGGCAATAGATTCAAGCATGGCTTTAATATCGGCCATATCTGTATAGAACGGGAAGGTTCTTTGTGCGGCCATATAAGTAAGCGCTACAACACTTCCCCACTCATTAATGGCATCTAATTTTTTAGCAACAGCCATCATTTTATGAAAGGATAAAGCAGATACATCAATACCCTTTAAAAAATATTCGTAGTTCAGTTCGGTATAAGGAATTTTTTTACGGATGTTCACACTCATTCCTATTGAATGCAGTACAAAATCAATTTTGCCACCCAGTATTTCCTGAGATTTGGTGAACAGGTTGGTGAGGTCATCTACGCTGGTAGCATCTGCCGGAACAATCTGAGAACCGGTTTTCTCGGCCAGCTTATTAATTTCTCCCATGCGCATAGCGATGGGCGCGTTGGTTAATACGAATGTCGCACCTTCTTCATGCGCTTTTTCAGCTACTTTCCATGCAATGGAATTCTCGTCTAATGCGCCGGATATAATTCCGCGTTTCCCTTTTAATAAGTTGTAGGCCATGGTCTTCGTTAGTTTAATTTAATTACTGGTGGTAAAAGTATAGAAAAGTTAGGAGTTGGAAGTTAGGAGTCTGGAGTTGGGCTGGAACATACAACTACTCCAGACTCCCTACTCCAGACTCCACACTCAAGTCATAATCATTTCCCGGGCATTTTCCAGTGCCGCCGCAGTTGGTTTTTCGCCGCTGAGCATGCGGGCAATGGCGGTGATGCGTTCGTCCTGGTTGAGGAGACGGATATTGGTTTTTACAGCATCGCCTTTGATCTCTTTGTATACAAAAAAATGGGCATTGGCTTTACCTGCAATCTGTGGTTGATGGGTAATGCAGATGATCTGCCTGCTGGCGGCCATTTCTTTCATAATAAAGCCTACCTGTTTGGCTGCTTCGCCGGAAATACCCGTATCAATTTCATCAAAGATCATCGTAGGCAGGTCAATGGATGCTGCCACCAGCGATTTAATGCATAACATTAAACGGCTAAGTTCACCACCACTGGCCACTTTACGGATGGGCTCAAAGCGGTTGCTTTTACCGGCCTGTCCGGCGGGTAAATTAGCATCAAAAAGAAAATCAATATGGTCCTTGCCGGAGATGGTCAGTGCACTGTCTTTCAATTCTGCTTTTAACCGTGCATTGGGCATGCCAACCTGCACAAGCAGGCGGTTAACGTTTTCTTCCAGAGGTTTAACCTGCTTATGTCTTGCTTTAGAGAGTGTTTCTGCAAGTGTATTGGCTTCAGCAAATAATGCCTCAACCTGTTTTTCTTTTGTAAGGATGGTTTCATCCATATTCAGCACAGCCTGTAATTTTTCTTCCAAATCTTTCTGGATATCCAGCAATTGTTGCGTGGTTTGTACGCCATGTTTCTTGATCAGCTTATAACCATCCATCAAACGCTGATTGATCCACTCAATTCTCTTTTCATCAAAATGCACGGCATCGTTAATACGGTCAACTTCTTCAGCAATATCCTGTAATTCTATCTGTGCACTTTGCATGCGCTCGATCACCGCATGCAGGTCGGGGTGGTAAGAAGCGAAGCCGTGCAACTGGTTCACTAATTGTTTTAGTTGCTGGACAACAGGCTGCTCACTTTCTTTCAGGTCAAAATATACTTTATTCAGTGTGGTTTTGATGCCTTCTGCATTACTCAATAATTTCAGTTCATTATCGAGGTCTTCCAGTTCATTTTCTTTCAAACCCAGCTCACTCAATTCGTTGAAGAGGAACTGGTGGTAGTCGAGTTCTTTATGAAATGCGGCTTTCTGTTCCTGCAATATTGCCAGTTCTTTGCCAGCCAATTGCCATTGCTGGAATATTTTCTGGTAAGCAGTTAAGGTATTTTCATTATTGGCTAAAGCATCCAGTACTTCTCTTTGAAAGTCGCTGTCGCCCAGTTCCAGTGTGTCAAACTGCTGGTGAAGGTCTACCAGCAAAGAAGCCAGTGCTTTTAATTGTTGCAGCGTAGCGGGTGTATCATTAATGAAGGCCCTTGATTTTCCATTTGTGGCAATTTCTCTTCTCAATACCAATTCATCATCAGCATCCAGATCGTTCTGATGCAAAAAATCAAGCACGGTTTTTTTATCGCCTACGGTAAAATAACCTTCAATAAAACATTTCTTTTGCGTGTTTACCAATACAGAACTGTCGGCCCTTTCGCCTAATATCAAACTCAGGGCGCCCATCAGGATACTTTTACCCGCACCGGTTTCACCTGTAATAATATTCAGCTTCGATGAGAAGTCAATTTCAACCTCATCAATGATGGCGTAGTTCTGTATGAATAGCTTTTTAAGCATGAATCAATGTTTGTCGTGGGACGTCAGCTATGAGCTATGAGCCATGAGTCGTCAGTCGCAAGTTATAGAAGCAAAACCCGTTTTACAAAAAACTGTAATAAATACCTGTTCAAAACCGCAATCCCCCCAAACCCCAAACTCCAGACTCCAAATAACCCCAAACCCAAAACAACTCCAAACTCCAGACTCCAAACTCCAAACTGCTTATTCTCCTTTGCACCTCGCAATCCCCGATTTCGCCCTTTGGTCGAGGGAGTTTTTGTATTCGTGGTCATCCATATCAAGGCAGCGCTGGTACCAGGTAATGGCCGCAGATTTTTGCCCGCGTTTTTCGTAGATCTGTCCTGTTTGCAAGGCAGCCCTTGCTGCATAATGCTCTTTCCTGTTTTCACCCAGCCTGATGGCTACCTGGTAGAAACGTATGGCATCATCATCCCTGCCAAGGTCATCATAAATGCGTGCCATCCTGTAGGCGAATTCTAATTTCTCTTCCGGTTTGATAAAATCATTTTCGGTTTTCCCTTTTAATAAGGCTGCTGCATCGTTGTGGTAACCTCCATCGCTCAGTAATCTTGCTTTCAGTAATAACATATTGGGCCATTTACCCAGTTTTGCATCTTTCAATGCCTGCTTATCTGCATCCGACTCGGTAGCTCCTTTCAATAAAACGTTTTTACGGGCTTCTTCTGCTTTGGCCATATTGCCCTGCAGGTAATAACACCAGCTTAATTTCTGGTAAACATCTTTTACATAAAATTTTCCTTTAAAATTATTTGTAAAACTTTCTAAGTATTTAATGGCTTCCTGTGTTTCCAAATGATAGAGTTTGGTAAAACCCAGTTCAAAATCCCAGATACTTACTTTCAGGTATTCATCCGATCTGTTCCGGTTCAGTATCACATTCTTCGCAAACTCCGATTGTTTATTATTGATGGCCAGGTTGGCGGCCATATAGGCGTGCAGGTGATTGTTAACAAGGTCCAGTTTCCTTTGTTGCGTAAATGCAAGCGCTTCATCTTTTTTATTTTCAATGTAGAACATCAGGTAGGGATACATAAAAGCCGCTTCATTAAAAAATGCTTTGGCCCATGGGTCGTTGCTGTTGATAAAGCCGCTAACTATCCGCATGCCCTCTGTTAGTGAACCACGCATGCCAAATAAACTGGCTATCCATTTATATCCTTTCGGAATAGTGCCCACCACCGCCTGCAAGGCCCCATACATCAGGTCGTTAGGGGCAAAGGTTGGAAACTCCTTTTTGTTTTCTTTGATGAGCAGATATGCTTTTCTGAAATCCCAACCTGCATCCCACAATTTTCCAACTTTAATAGCCGATGCTGCCTTGTGCATGCGAACAGTACTTAAACAATACAAATAAAATGGAGATGATTTAGGCCCGTCGAGCAATAGATCTATGCGCTCCGAAAATTTTTGATATCGGGTTTGGTAATCTTTGGGGTCCTCGTTCAGGAAAAGAATATAAAAATCTGCATAGCTCTCCAGTAGAACGGGAATGAGGTTATTGGGGTTCTGTCGTTTGGCCTTCTCAATCAGTGCCAGCCCATTGTTTATTTTTAGTTTGGTAATTTCCTGGTAGGCCTGCTGGCAGGTGCTGTTAAACTCATACACTTTCTGTGCATGACTGAATAAAACAATGTTTATCAAAAAAGAGAGTAAGAGGAGCCGTTTAATCATACATCGAAAATAAGGTATCTCAGATTATGCTGATTTGAAGTATGATTAATATGATGCTAATTTGTAATAGTTAGTAGTTGATCTGACAGTTTAGGATTTTTCTTTTTCGGTTTTTATAGGATATTGGTTATTGAAGTTATGCTGCTGGACTTACGAGGTTCAGCAGTTTTTGTTTGGCTAAGATAATGG